>Ga0265293_10000078_pt1 | contig 216379 bp, 173 predicted proteins | sample Munlanlewell138R_FD_192505 | JGI IMG/M metagenome (GOLD analysis project Ga0265293, IMG submission 192505) | Leachate microbial communities from a municipal landfill in Southern Ontario, Canada - Leachate well 138R | ecosystem: Engineered > Solid waste > Landfill > Unclassified | place... | reverse complement strand
GCTGCAAAATTGGAGTTTGACCGTTCAGCAGCTGGCTATTAAATTTGGAGATCGGCTGCCACTGGATCTAACCCGAGCCCCTAACAACACTTAAAAACTAATCAGACAGAGTTTAGATTACACTCCCGATTAGGTAGTGCATTTCATTCTTCAGTAAAAAAATATTTAAAAAAGTTAATTACTAATCCATTTTACCAAGTACGTTATGATAAAATTCGTTGCCTTCCTCTTTGAATATACCCTTTCATGATTCACTTTACAGTTGATAGAGAAAATCAAAGAATAGTTATTCATGCTGTTTTAAAAACGTTCAGAAATCCCAAAATCTGGAAGGAAAGGAAATAAAACTCTTCCTTTAAATCATTTTGTAACCTTCAACTGTTGTAGCTGGTTATGTAGAAAGTCCCGAACATTGGCTCAATAGTAGTGGAAAAGATTATTATTGAAAAAAAGGCCTGTTGGATGTGGAACTTGTTTATTAGTCGCACAAGCGAGACACTTGCGCTAGATATGGGAGATTATTGAAAAAAAAAAAGGGGAGTGCCAAAACACTCCCCTTTTACTACATGCCCTATAAAATCTTATGAAATCATTTACCCAAATACGGCTCCCCAGAAATTATCCATTCTGGTTCTCCTATTCCTTTTAAGTAGTAATCGAAATACTCTTTCATTCGGATTGCATAATCTAGCTTATTAGAGAATTTCTGCAAGTGATGAGGTTCATCATGGTATTGTAGAAACACAACATCCTTATTGTAGCGACGCATTGCTAGATAGAGCTCTATACTTTGCTCCCAAGGCACCGCCCCGTCCGCATCCCCGTGTTGGATTAGCATGGGTGTGGTAATCTTGTCAGCAAAGAATACGGGCGAGTTTTCAATATATTTCTCAGGAGCTTCAATTAGACTTTCACCTATTCTACTTTGAGTTTTTTCATACTGAAATTGACGTGCTCGTCCAGATTCCCATCGTATTCCACTATAAGCGCTGGTCATGTTGCTAACAGGTGCTCCAGAAACTGCAGCAGCAAAAATATTTGTTTGAGTTACAATAAATGCAGTTTGATAACCACTCCATGAATGACCGTGTAATCCTAGTTTATCTTTGTCTGCAATACCAAGCTCTACTAGCTTTTGAATTCCAGGTACTAAACTTTTTGTAGCTGCAAAACCTGGTCGACCTATCTCAAAACGAATATCTGGTAGAAACACCACATAATCATCACTCACGTATTGTGCGAAAACAGGACGGTGATTTGTGGTTGGCACATCAAAATCGTGCAAACGGTTCGTGAAAAAGCGATAATAATAAGTCATAATTGGGTATCGCTTATTCGGATCGTAATTATCGGGTTTTATAACAACTCCTTGCATATAAGTACCATCCAAACTGAGCCAATCAACTAATTCAGCCTTTCCCCAATTCCATTTTTCCTTTAAATCTTTGTGTAATTGGGTTATCTTGCGAGTTTTCTTAAATGTAGCATTGTCACTTATCCAAAGGTTTGGATATTCGTCGTAGGCTTGTCGAGTGAATAATATATTCTCGCTATCCTCAGCTTTAGCTAGAATTGTAAATTTTTTATCTTCTTCTAGAAGTTTAGAAACACCTGCTTTATTTGCCCGTGCACTGTAGAAACCAAAGTTTTTATGCAAGTCGTGGTATGAAGTGAGAAGTAGCTTTTCCTTTTTACCAATGGCTATTTTATCATCCAATCGCTTGATTCTAAAAATTCTATTTTCTTTCCGCCCTTCCCCTCCAGTAATGTTTATAACACTAGATTTTTTAGTAGAGAAATTCCAGATATCAAATTTATCATAAATAAGAATTCCTTCATCCTTCTCTATCCAACCAGCAATTCCATATCCTGGTACATCGGATGGAAAATCATGATCTTCGTCATAGAATGGTACGTCTATGTTTTGGGTCAGATTGTTTGTCGTTTTGGTTTTTATATCATACAAAAACCAATCTTTATCGTCGTAGTAAGCGGCATATTTACCTTCTGGCGAAAGCTGAGCATAGCCACCTAAACGAGTTAAGAACTTTTCTCTTTTCCCTGTATTTAAATCAACCACATACCAATCATTGTAACTACCATCCCAAGTTGATTCTATTTGGTACGGCACATTGCTATTACCCAAAGTCACATTGGGCGATTGCTGAACTCGTACGCTTGGCATTTCATGGTCGGCTAGCTGAACCCATTTTTTCTTATCTAAATGATAAACGGAAGTGAATAAATGGTTTCTTCTCCTATTCCATGTAACTTTTTCTTGTGTTTTAATAAGTGGATCTTCCCCATGCCAAAGATCCATTCCTCGATCTTTAATGATGCTTTCTACATCATAAATATCAATCTCTGCATCTTCATCTTTCTTAGGCTGGTGGCTCTTAGCGTCCACATCAACCATTGCCTGATCCATCATCCCAAAGTATAAGCGTTTGCCATCGTGAGTAAATGTGATCGAGTTATTGGAGCGAAGTGCCCATTCCTGCTTTGTATCTGCCGACTTAACTAGAGTTTGAATTTTATTGTTGGAAGCATTCCAAAGCTTTAATTCGGCATCGCTGTCGTAAAAAGTGGTGTCGAGCGTGGCAGAAGTAAAAGCTAGCTTCTCTCTTTTATAATCCCAAGTTAAATTGGAATAGAATCCATTTTCTACGCGTTCAATATCTTTAGTCGACTCCGTTTTGAAATCAAAAACAAAAACCCCATTACCTTTTCCATTAGTATCTACCACCGAATAGGCTAAGTAGTTTGAAAGACTGTCAAAAGCCATAGAAGCAACAAAAGGAAATTGGAATTCTTTCTCTGTTTTTAAGTTTATCAGGGTTACTTCAGCGCCTAATTTCTTATTCTTTAATTTAAGATCTTCAATTTCTTTGCTTTGATAACGAGACATTGCCAGCCAATTTCTATCATTTGAAAACTCAAATCGTCGCACATTTTCATATTCTGACTGATACCCATTTTGAAGTGATACGAGGCTTAAACCTTGCTTGGGGGCTTTCTTCTTCTCTTTTAACTGAACAGCGAGAGGCACTTTCTTATAGGCTGCTGCCCACAACTCATTATTAGAAACAATGGGATTGCTACCAAGTTCAATCTTGTACTGCGTTTCATTTCTTGCATGCTGAACTAAAGCGTACCCATCTCCTCTATCTGGCCACACCCCATAAGCTAACCAACTGCCTTTGTAAGAGATTTTTGGGGTTTTAATATCTTCAAACTTCATCACGTCTTCGAAAGTAAGTACGCCTTGCGCGTATACTGAATTGGATAGAAATCCTATAAATAGAATCAGCGTTGTTACTTTTAAAGCTTGCTTCATTGTATTACCCTGTTTAATTATTTAATAATCAGTTCTTAAAGACAGCTTAAAATAGGATTCTAAACTAACAGAAGTAGTTAAAAATTTGTGAATGCTTTTTTAGAGGGATTGAAGAGTGTATTGGATCATTCTGAGGATTGTAAGTGCCAGATAATTTATTGATACAAATTCTATATGTATGCACAAACGACAAGAACAAGTCATTCTGATCAGTTAACGCCCACAGGGAAGACTTTGCTTTGTATTTGCTAAAGAGGTAGGCATAAAAAAAGGCAAGTGGTTACTTGCTATAAATAACCACTTACCTGATAATTCGTTACTAAAGCGAAACTTTGCTTTCTTGGCTAGGATCGAGATCGTATAAAGATGAGGCCGTTGCTTGAACTGTTTTATACCATTCGTTACCGTGTTTGTCGTTGATGGCATAGAAGTCAGCAAAATCGGGACGCTTAAGATTCATTTTCCACTCTTGCGTTTTTGATTTAAAGCTAGGATCTATGTGCAACAGTTCATGGTACATTACCATTTCTTTGGTGTCGTTATCTAGCATATCCCACAATTCGCCCGATACTTGAATCAAGTAATCGTTGCCCGAATAGTATTTTACTTCTCGAGTTGCCTTCATACATTTCGCTGCTTTCTGCTTAGAAATATGTGGATATACCAAAAAGAACCCAATCTCTGCGGGACCAAATTCAAGTTTATTACGTTCAATTACTTTTTTTGCTATGGCTTCCAATTCTGGAGACTCCATAAGCTGTTTCTCTGATGATGTTGATTCTACTGGAGCAAGAATATCTAAATCGTTCATGTAAATATATAGGTTCTATTTATTTTTTGGAATTGCTACCGAGGTAGCTACTATTGAAAATTCTTTTTGTGGGCCTGTGATTTTATCTGGGTCTTCACCAGCATCTTCGGCATAATGCTTTGCTTGATCTTCGGTGAGTGTTTTTTCATTGAAAACGCCAACAATAGTAACATCCTTACCTTGAGAATCGGTAGGTACAAAAAAACTATAATCAATAAAGGTTATACGAGCGGTTTTGTCACCATTTTGGGCTACAAAAAAGCATCCCTTTTTAGCACAAACTTCAGAAACATTTGCGGTAACTACTACCTCTTTATTTTGAAATTCTTCGCCGCTTTCAATAATAGCAGCAAGAGGTTTTGCTTGGTCAAAGTTAGAGTATTTAGCGCCAAAAACCTCATAATCATCTGTTACTTCTACAGGCTCAGAAAGGCGTAGTACAGGTGTATCGGTTGTTTCTTGCGCATTTACCACTGCAGAAAACATAAAAACACACAATAGAGTGTAAATAATCTTCATAATAGTTTGGTTGAATTAATTTTTTAGATAATACAAAGTTTAGAAACAATATTAAGTATAAAATCGAATTAATTCATTTCTACCGAACACCAAGATTTCTTTCTATGTTGGTATTTATAATTTAATCTCAGTTTAAATAATTTTTCCTCGTAGATTCACACCCATCGCTCATTTAACTTGTTTCTAAATATTTAATGAAAAGTATAACTGCCCTTTTTACTGGTTTTGTTCTAAATCTATTTTTTGAAGGTTTTTCTCGAATTATAATTGCCTTCTTTTTTACTATCGAATATTCTTTTTGGGGTATAAGCGCACTTCCCAATAAATCTTGGATACTCATTATCTACCTAGTCTCTGTAGTTTCTTCTTGGTTTGGTTGTATGATTACACTCACCATGGCTGGTTCAGCTCCAAGAAAACACCTCATTGCATTTCTAGTATTAACTTTGCTTTGGAGTACCTTCGAAATATTGGGCTCCATTAAGGTAGTGCCAAGTTGGTATCTTTTCACCTTTCCATTAACCTCTGTAGCAGGTATTTTCATAGCCGACTATACATTTAAACTCAATCAAAATGCGATACCTACTTCTTAGTCTATTTTTAATTACCGTTGCTTGTTCAAATTCTCAAAATTTTAAGGTTGATGAAATTGAAACACCAAGTAAGGCTAATGCTTCCTTGCCAAATCTTTTTACTGATAATACAGGCTCCGTTTTTATGAGTTGGGTAGAAACAAATGACGGCAACTCTACCCTATTTTATTCCTCTTTAAATGAGTCAAACTGGAGTGAAGCTACTGCGCTTCAAAGTTCCGATTCTTGGTTTGTTAACTGGGCAGATTATCCCTCTATCATTGCTCAAAACGGTAAAGCGATAGCAACCCATTGGCTTCATAAAAAGCCAGGTAGCTCTTATTCTTATGATGTCAATATTTCAACCGCTGTTAAGAATTGGGAAACTGTTCTTACTCCTCATAAAGACAATACCCCTACCGAACACGGCTTTGTTAGCATGACTCCACTCAGCGACTCTACTTTTATGGCCGTGTGGCTAGATGGTAGAAATACAGAAGGCCAATCGCATGGAACTGATTCTGATTTAAATTCAGCCATGACCTTACGCTCAGCTATAATCTCAAACGAATTAGAGTTACTTTCTGAATATGAAATGGATGCTAGTGTCTGCGATTGTTGTGGTACATCTTCTGTATTAACAGAGGATGGATTAATAACTGTTTATAGAAACCGTACCGAAGGTGAAATCCGAGATATTTACATCACTAAATTTAAAAATGAAAAATGGTCAACTCCCGAACCTGTACACAACGATAATTGGGAAATTGCAGCTTGCCCCGTAAATGGACCTTCGATTGAAGCTCACGGTGAAACGGTAGCCGTAGCTTGGTTTACAGCAGCTAACGATTCGCCTAAAGTAAATTTGAGTTTTTCTACGGATTATGCAGAAAGCTTTGGGGAAGTATTCCAAGTAGATGATATTCATGCACTAGGACGCGTAGATCTAGTTGTGCTAGATGACAAGACAGCTGTGGTCACTTGGGTAGAGCGCTCACCTGATAACGCCGCAAAAGCATTCTTCAAGCTTAAAAGAATAGACCAAAAAGGAAACGTACTTCAGTCTCAAATAATAACTGAAGTAGCTTCCTCTAGATCAAGTGGTTTTCCGCAACTAACTAAAAAGGGAAGTGAACTAGTTGCTGCTTGGACCCAAATTAATGAAGATGGCTCCAAGCAGATTAAAACTGCAATTATTCAATAATAGCAGGAAAGTTTTTCATTCCCATTAGCTGTGCAATTTTTCTGCCTACATCGGTATTTTCTTGCCAACCAGAGAACTCAATAGCATGTGGCCCATAGGCCATTGTTACCACAGGTATGCCAGTATGACTTCCTGTAGTCCAATAGATCTCCATTTCAGTTGATTCTAACTTTGATTTTTGCATGGTCATACCGCCTGTTTCGTGGTCGGCAGTAAATACTACTAAAGTCTCACCATCTTGCACCGCAAAATCGAGAACACTTTTAACGGCATCATCAAAATCTCTCATTTCTCTTATCACATACTCAACATCGTTGGCATGGCCACCCCAATCGATTTGACTTCCCTCAACCATCAGAAAGAAACCTTTCTCATTTTTGTTGAGCACATCTAATGCACGATCTGTCATTTGTGTTAAAGAAGGTGTTCTATTCTTACTGTCTATACCTTGTAGAGCAAATAGTCCTAATAACTTATCACTGGTGTTCGCTTCTAAATCTTGGGCATTATCCACAAAATCATATCCTAATGCGCTAAACTCATCCACTAAATTCCTGTCGTCTTTGCGTGAACTACCCTCTTCAGTTTGAGGAATGAAAAATTCAAGTCCACCGCCTAATAGTACATCTACATCAGCGTCTAGATATTGCTCTGCAATTACATCTTCCATCTTTCTATGCTTAACATGGGCAGCAAAACTAGCTGGTGTTGCATGTGTAATAGTTGACGTTGCTACAAGACCTGTGCTTAAACCCATTTCGTTAGCAATTTCTAAAATGGTTTTACAATGGCTTCCGTCAGGTAGATAGCCAATCATGTAGTTATCCGTTTTTTCACCACAAGAATATGCGGTTGCACCCGCAGCAGAGTCGGTAACTAAGTTGTTTGCCGATCTTGTTCTACTAATACCAGTAATTGGCATTCTTTGAAGATTTAAATAGCCATCAGAACCAACAATAGCATATTGGCCAGATGTAATTTGTGCTAAGCCTGTTCCATCACCAATAAGAAATATTACATTTTTAATTTTCTTATTTGGAACTAGAGGCAACTTACCTTCATTTGTTGAAGATGTTAGCTCAAGTTTAAAAGTTTCAGTATTTACTTTCTCAACTACTTTTTGGCAATTAATGCCAACTATAATTAATAGAATAAGACTTAATTTTTTCATGTTATATACTATATTTATAATGACTTAATAATTTACTCGCAAACTAATCTTTACCAAATCTTGGTATAAAGCTTTTAATTATACCCCAAAATCCTTTTGCAGGTTTACGAATATTTTTATTTCGCTTCGTAGCCTTTTCAATACGGTCTGGCATAACTATTGGCTCTTTTTTAGTTACTTCAATCTTTTTCTTTTTAGGAGCCTCTTTAGCTTTCGGTTTTTCCTTAGTTGCAGCTTTCTTTGCTGGCTTAGGTTTACTTGCCTTTTTAGACTTATCAATTTCTACAGATATTTTTTTAGGCTTCTCTGCTACAGGCGCTTCTTTTTTCTCAGGTGCCGGCTTATTCTTCAAAGTGATAACAACTTTACCATCTGCATCTGTAGATATAGAAACCTCTTCTTTATCCACATTCACTGGTTCTAAATCTTTTTTATCAACTTTTGGAGCTGCTGGTTTAGCCTCTTCTTTAGTAGCTTCTTTTGCCTTTGCTTTAGAACCCGATTTTGCATTCTCTATCTCTTCATCTGGATCTAAAATGGTGAGTGTTTTACCTACTTTTTTCTGAATGGGCTCAAAGTATTTTTCATCAGCTTTACTCACTAAAGAAATTGCAATGCCTTCTTTATCGTATCGGCCAGTTCTACCTATTCTATGGATATAATCATCTACAGCTTTTGGTACATCATAATTAATGATGAGTGAAATATTATCGATATCAATTCCTCTAGAAAGCACGTCGGTTGCTACAATAACAGGAACAACTCCGTTTTTAAAATCAGCTAGCGACTTAGTACGTTCGTCTTGAGTTTTGTCACCGTGAATACTTCCTGCTTTGATTCCTTTTCTATTCAAAAGACGATCAAGTTCGTTAGTACCTTTTTTGGTAGCACAAAAGATGATACAAGAGCTCCATTCTACGGTATCTAGAATATGCTGTACCAATTCCATCTTCTTGCGTGGAGGTACAAAATAAGCGCGTTGATCTACTCTTTTAGATGTAGTTGAAGCCTCAATCTGAACTTTAACTGGCTCTATCATCACACTATTCATCAGCTTTTGTAGCTCTTTGGGCATAGTTGCTGAGAATAGCATGGTTTGCCGTTTTTTCGGCATTTTATCAATAATCTTATTTACATCAGGTAAGAAACCCATATCCAACATTCTGTCGGCTTCGTCTAACACCAAAAATCGGATTGTTTTAAAATCGATATTTAAAACCTTTATCTGGTCAATTAAACGTCCGGGTGTAGCAACTATAATATCTACACCTGCGCGAATTGCATTAGCTTGGCGAGCGAAATCTTCACCACCTATAACTAATGCCGAAGAGATTCCTGTATGATAACCGAGTGCAAATATCTGCTCGTCAATTTGTTGAGCCAACTCTCTAGTTGGCGATAAAATTAATGCCTTAGTTCCTGTACTTGGCTCTCTAAGAATCATTTCTAGTATGGGAATTACAAACGCGCCCGTTTTTCCTGTCCCAGTTTGGGCGGCTCCTAAAATATCTTTTCCCTCTAGAGCATGCGGTATGCTCTGCGCTTGAATTGGCGTAGGTTCTGTATAACCAATGTCCTTCAACCCCAATATTAGCGATTCATTCAGGTCTATGTCTTTAAATGTCAAAGTGCTTATATCCTTTTCTTTATTAATTAGATGTAAATATACATAGAATGAATGAATTATTATTCCACTTTGGAAGTATTTACCTTATTTTTAGAAAAATTTTGAATACAAAATCCTAAATAATCATATGAAATTGAAAAATTTAATCCACGCACTCACTCTAATTCTGATAACAGTTACAGTAGCGTGCAATAATACTTCCGGTGACTTTTCAACGGCACCTGCTGTTAAGTTGAAAAATAATATCGATAGTGTAAGCTTTGCACTAGGTTATCAAAATGCTCAATTCTTAGCTCTAGAGGGTGCCTCAGATTTTAATTATGAGCAATATTTATCTGGTTTTATGAATGGAATGAGCAGCAATGAAACGTTAACAGATATGGAAAGAAATGAGCTTATAAACAACTACCGTATGGCTCTTTCACAAATATTGATGGATAAAAACACAGCTGCTGGCGAAGATTTTCTTGCTGCTAATAAAACAAAAGACGGCGTAAAAGTAACCGCTTCTGGATTGCAGTATAAAGTGATTGAAGAAGGAACTGGTAAATCACCAAAAGCTGAAGACGAAGTAGAAGTTAACTACGAAGGCTCTTTAATTGACGGCCGAGTTTTTGATAGCTCTTATGAGCGTGGCGAATCTATTTCATTCCCATTAAATAGAGTTATTCCAGGTTGGACTGAAGGCGTACAGCTTATGAAAGAAGGTGCAACTTACGAGTTCTACATTCCATCTAGCTTAGCTTACGGCCCAAATGCTCCTCGTGGAAGTATCATTGGACCAAACGCTACTCTTATTTTTAAAGTTGAGCTTATTAAAGTAAAGTAAGCTGAACTAACTATTAGTTTATTTTAAAAGTCTTGTAGTTTACTGCAAGACTTTTTTTTATTCACCTAACTCCTGTTAATATTATAAGTTATTTAAATTATCGGAAGCATTATACTAGGCAGAAAAAATAGTTATGTCTTCGTAGCATACTATCCACACCTACCATTTAAAAACATTATATTTAGTGAGAACATTTTGGCACAACATTGGTACAACTATCTTTATCAAAAAACTATTTTTAAAGAACTATAATAATTTCATGAAATTTCATTTATCATTACTCACATTAGCCATCCTTGTATTTGTTAGCTGCACATCCAACAAAGAATCCAATCAAAAGTCATCTACAGACGCGCCTGATCCAGCTCATACTAGCCAAAACGCACTCGATTGGTCAGGCACATACTTAGGCGTATTACCATGCGCTAGCTGCCCCGGTATAGAAACAGAAGTTAAACTCAATGACGATTTAACTTACAAGCTTTCTACTAAGTATATGGAAGACAAAGAAGAAACCGTTTACAGAAAACATGGCTCATTTACTTGGAGCGAAGATGGTAGAAACATCACTTTACACAACACTGACGATAGTAGTGAAAACACTTATTTTAAAGTAGGTGAAAATAGACTCTTTCAATTAGATCAAAAAGGAAATACAATTGAAGGCGAACTTGCCGATTACTATATACTCGAAAAAGTACAAATTGAAGATACTATTACAGAAAAGTATTGGAAATTAATTAGCATTGAAGGGAAAAAGGTAACTACTACCAAAGACCAACAAAGAGAAGCTCATTTCATTTTAAAGACAGATGGAAATAAAGTAGTAGGAAACGCTGGTTGTAATATTATTAATGGAACCTATAAACTTGAAGAAGGTCTTAGAATAAGTTTCTCGCAAATGGCTACAACTATGATGGCTTGCGACAATATGGAAACTGAGCAAGCTTTCCTTGGTGTATTAGAGAAGGTTGATAATTATTCTATCCACAATGATACTCTTTCACTAAACAAAGCAAAAATGGCTCCTTTAGCCGTATTTGAAGCAGTTTATTTGTATTAAACTAAAATTAAATTACTTAGATGAGCTCGCTAATTTTAGCGGGCTCTCTTTGTTTATAGTACTAAATACTTTCTGATTATTGCTGAAATAGTTCATGTATAACAAGCAAAATTGCAGTATGTTTGGTAGCTCATTAATGCAATTATTTAGATGTCCATCACTCTCATTCTGCTTTTAGTATTTCTTGGTGTTGTAACAGGTTTTTATTCTGGTCTTATTGGAACGGGTGGCAACATCATTGTAATTCCTGCTATAGATATTCTCTTTGTATATTTTGAGGTTGCACCACACGATTCGGTTAAACTCATAATTGCGCATTCCCTCTTTGTTACCGTATTCTTAGGCTTTTCTGTGAGTTTTAAACAATACAGAATCGGCAATTTTCATCTTAAAGAAGTTCTTTTAATTGGCATTCCGGGCATGCTCACAGCCTTTGGCATCACCGAGCTTATAAAAGCTGGTAACTGGTATGACAAGAATTATTTCGATCTAGTATTTTTATTTTTGATGATATTATTGGCAGTTCGAATGCTCTTTTTTAAAGCTAAAGTAAACACAGACCCAAGCAACCCTTCCAATCAACCCAAAAAGAAACTTCTAGCTGGCGCAGGCCTACTTACTGGCTGCGTTACTTCCTTATCTGGGCTTGGGGGAGGCGTTATTCTGATACCATTTCTTACCGACGTTGTAAAGAAGCCTATCACTAAAGCTAGCTCTATTTCAATCGGTGTAATCACTTTACTTGCCATTGCGGTAAGTTCGAGCTATTTATTATTTACGAAAGCCGATTCAATTCCATCGGTACTCCCCTATCAAACGGGTTATATTTCTATTCCTTTAGTAATTCCAATTCTAGTTGGAGTTTTCCTATCTACTTCATTTGGTGTAAAGGTTGCACAAAAAACGGATCCCAAAAAGCTTCGAATTATATTTGGTGTTATCATCCTCGTAATCATTGCTAAAATGCTACATAGCCTCCTTTGGTAGGATTATAAAGGATAGTAGTTTTTATAATACAGCAATAATTTTTTTAAGATATACTGATACTGCAATAAGATCATTGAATAAATTCATCTTTGATACTTACTCAGACTCAGAGAATATTACACTATTCCTTTCTACAGCTTCTTTGGTGTTATTTTAAAACCACTTCAAATGAATTTAAATCACCATTTTTTATATCTAGAAATAAAATAATTGCCATAAAAAAAGGGAAGCAAATTTAAGTTCATTGCTCCCCTTCGTCAATCTGTTTAATAAATCAGCGTATAACTAAACGTTAAATCTGAACAGCATTACATCGCCATCTTGAACAACGTATTCTTTACCTTCTTGGCGCATTTTGCCGGCTTCTTTGGCCGCTTTTTCTGAGCCATATTTTTCAAAGTCGGTGTAGGCAATAGTTTCTGCACGGATAAATCCACGTTCAAAGTCTGTGTGAATTACACCGGCTGCCTGAGGCGCTTTAAAGCCTTGACGTATGGTCCATGCACGAGCTTCTTTTGGGCCAACAGTAAAGTAAGTCGCCAAACCCAACTCTCTATATGCTGCATGAATTAGGCGGTCTAAGCCAGCACTTTCAAGTCCAAGTTCTTCTAAGAACATTTCTTTTTCTTCTGGATCAAGTTCTGCTATTTCGGCTTCAATTTTAGCACAAAACATTACGGTTTCATCTTGATGCTCAGCAGCAACTTTCTTCACAGCTTCCACTAGCTCGTTGCCTGACTCTAAATCACCTTCACCAACGTTACATGCATAAAGAACTTCTTTAGCAGAGAGTAAAAATAGATCGCGATAAGCTGCTTTTTCGTCTTCGGTTACTTCAAATATCCGAGCTGATTTGCCATTCTCTAAATGCTCACGCAGTCTTTCAGCCACGTCTAGCTGTGCTCTAAAAGCTTTATCGCCACTTTTAGATTGCTTTTTAAGCGTATCGACACGTTTCTCAACGCTTTCTAAATCCTTAAGTATTAGCTCTTCTTCAATAATGCGAATATCGCGCTCTGGATTTACATTTCCCTCTACGTGAATTACGTCATCATCTACAAAGCAACGCACTACGTGAATGATTAAATCCACTTCACGAATGTGAGAAAGAAATGCATTTCCTTTTCCCTTGCCTTCAGAAGCGCCTTTAACTAAACCAGCAATATCTACAAATTCTATTGTTGCAGGAAGAATGGATTTTGAACCCACCATTTTTGCAAGATTAAGTAGTCGTTGATCAGGAACAGAAACTAGACCCACGTTGGGATCGATTGTACAAAACGGGAAGTTAGCAGCTTCGGCGCCAGCATTACTTAGCGCATTAAATAATGTTGATTTACCAACATTAGGAAGCCCAACAATACCACACTTTAAACTCATAATTTTTACTCTATTTATTTACTTAATTAAAATCTATACACTCTTTTTGGATAATCTCCATCCCTGGCAAAGCCATGGCCGTTAACAGCCCATAGCCACGATCTACGTACACACATCCAGTATCTAAGCCAATCATTTGGTTGGTAATTAATGGCGCCTTAAATGGCGTATGTCCAAATACTACCGTTTTCTCCCATGGTAAATTTTCTTTACCGATGTGATCACGTCCCCAAAGATAAGCAGATTCTGCATCTCTTATTTGCTTGCCTTTTTTAAGTGAAACCGAGATGGGCGCACTAGCATGCACAAAAAAGAATTCCTCAGTATCATAAAAGGTCACTGTGCTTTCGAGAAACTCAATATGTGCTTTAGGAACTCCACTTTGATAAGATGCCATGGTTTCACTACCACCCATACCAAGCCAATACAACATATCGGTTTTAGAACCACCTTTTCCAAGTGCTTTTAGCATTACCAAATCGTGATTCCCACGAATAAACGTACAATTGTGCGTCTCAGAAAACTCTATGCACTGTTCAATAACGTTGTTAGACTCAGGTCCTCTGTCTACATAATCCCCTAGAAATACATACTCTACCGATGTACCAAATTCAGTACTTAGCTGGGTTAGCAAAAGTTTTAATGTTTTTGCACAACCATGAATATCGCCTATAGCAATATATGATGGGGATTCTGAATAACTCAATTCTTATGCGATTCTTGAATAAGTCCGCGTCCTGTTTTCTGGGCTTTACCGTCGGCCTGTAATTCTATTACGGAAGCATCTAAAATACCATTTATAAATCGGCCTGATTTTGCTGTAGAGAATTTCTTAACAATTTCAATAGCTTCGTTAATGGTAACTTTGGTAGGAATTTCTTCAAAATATAGAAATTCAGTTAAAGCCATTCTCAACACTAAACGATCTATAAGTGCTAATCGACTTATTTCCCAGTTTTGAATATGCTTTATAATTACCTCATCAAGCTCTTCTTGATGCTGAAGTGTAGTGAAAAATAATTTTTCAGCGAAACGGCGAATTTCTTTTTCTGCGCCGAGAGCCTCCTTAATTATGGTGTCTGTAATGTACTGCACCGAATCGCCACTTTGTTGATAGGCATATAAGGCTTGAAGCACTGTTTCGCGAACTAAACGTCTATTGATCATTTCAAATAACTTAGATTGAGTTGCAAAGATAAGAAAATGATTAGAATAATGATTGAAGGATTACAACAAACTTGCCTATATTTGATGCTAGTCAAAAAATGCGTCCTTAGCTCAGTTGGTTAGAGTATCACATTGACATTGTGGGGGTCACTGGTTCGAATCCAGTAGGACGCACAACTCCCCTCTAGAATTATTAGAGATTTTATAGCCTTAGTTCACGCAAAGGTTGGCACTTATCAAATGAGATATTAGCTACCCATCCTTCTTAAAAGTATAGCTAATATAGGCTCCTTTTTTATTGGTAATCACGGTTTCTGCATTAAGTTGCCGCCCTAGAATACGAATGAGTGTCATACCTAACGATTTAGATTTATTGGCCATATCTTCGTCATTAAAGCCAACCCCGTCATCTCTTATAATAAACTCTAATTCACCCCCAACTTCTTTGAAGGAAATAAACACCTTTCCTTTATCTCTTCCCTTAAAAGCATGCTTATAGCTATTTGTTAAAATCTCGTTCAGTAATAGTCCACAAGGTATTGCCTGCTTAATTTCTAGGCTTATATCATCTAAATCAAAAATTACTGCTACATGTTTTAAAGTGCTATCCATGGCGCGCTGTATACTTGCGCTTAGCTCACGAATATAATTATGAATCTTAATTTCAGATAAATCTTCGCTCTGATACAGCTTTTCGTGTACTAGAGCAATGGAATTTACTCGCATCTGGCTCTCGCTTAAAATTCCACGCGCTTCTTCGTTTGTGGTTTTGTAAGACTGCAACTCAAGAAGTCCTGTTATTACCGCCAAATTGTTTTTAACTCTATGATGAATTTCAGCTAGCAGTACTTCCTTTTCTTTTAGCGATGCAAGTGCTATTGTTTCAGCATTTTTCCGGTCTGTTATGTCAACATAGATTCCGTATAAAGCTATATTTTTGCCTTCTACAAAAATAGGAACAGCATATATGAGCACGTCAACCGGGGTTCCATCTTTGTTTCGGCGTACACCTATATATTCTTTGGCTTGCTTCCCCTCAGAGATTATTTTGGCCTCTTCATAGTCTCCTTCAAAGGTTATTAGCTTATCTAGCTCTAGGCCTTTTATTTCATGCTCTTGGTAACCAAATATTTTTTCAAAACCATTATTTATGTTCTCGATTTCTTTATGATTATTAAGCAAAGCAATACCAATAGGAGAGGCATTAAATAATTCACTAAATAGGACCTCTCTTCTTTTTAAATCACTCTCAAATTCCTTTCGAAGAGAAATATCTTGTTCAATAATAATGAGCACTTTTCGTCCAAAATATGTACCACTATTAACAGATACTTCTGTAGAAAATAACTCACCACTTTTCCTTCTTCCCCACCCTTCGTATTTCAAAGACGATTTAGCGGATGAATTCTTAAATATACTCAAAAACTGTTCTTGATCTACTTTACCAGGTGCGCTTAACATTTTATAATGTTGCCCTATCACTTCCTTAGGCGAATATCCAAACACATTATTAACACCTTTGTTTGCCTCTAAAATAATCCCATTTTCATCAAGTAAATAAATTGCATCACTAATTGAATTAAAAAGCTCCAAATAGCTTTGCATACTTCGTTTTAGTTTGCGCCCAACCTCGTAGCGATAACTAATATCTTGCACAAAAGAATACATAGAAATTAAATTCCCTTGTTCATCAAACACTAAAGAATTATACCATTCGCAATGAATAGAACGCCCGAGTTTTGTTAAATTTCTATGCGTTATTAAGACATCTGTTTTATTATCCGTTTGAGTTTCGCTTAGTACCTGCCTTACCATGCTCAAATCATCTGGGTGAATGAACTCAGAAAATAAATCAGGGCTGCTCTTTACCTCCTCCTCAGTCCATCCAAAAAGCTCTTCTGCTTTCTTAGACCAAAGCAAAACATCATATTCTGCATCCCATACTATCTCTGCTAAAGGGAAATTTGAAAAATTAATTGGCTTAGAAATAATAGCCGTTTTCTTATCCTTTTGCTCAAACTCATGTGTTGCATCATGCGCAATAATGAACTTTGCGGGCTTATTTTTAAATGATATAACATGCGATGAAAACCGAGCTATATACGAGGCTTTTTTCTTTGTTTTAAATTGCCAATACTCTTCATATTTAGTGCTAGTATTACCATTAGATGATAGATTTTTATCTATAACCTTATTCGCAAACCTAGTAATAGGTTCCCCAATAATATCTTTTTTCTTGCAACCCAGCACTTCTAGTGTGGCGTTATTAACATCTAAAATTTCACCCGATAACTGGTCACATATAAATAGCACTTGCGAATTAAAAAAATCATCGTCCGCAAATCTCATTGCATTACCCTTGCTTTTATGCCTTTAATTCTATTTTTCCCAATATGCATTATACTTAAATATTTTACCATTAGATTATATACAGATTTATACAAGAATTTCGAGTGCCGAGTGTCTATTTTATTCCTATCTTTGGGCACTAGTAAAAAAAGATATAAACCCATTTAATGTCAGATTACATCAAACTTACCTTACCAGACGGCTCTGTTCGTTCTTACGATAAAGGTACCACAGGTCTACAAGTTGCAGAATCAATTTCATCAGGGCTTGCGCGCGTTGCTCTGAGCATAACAGTTAACGACGAGATTATAGATTTGAATCGTCCCATTAACGCCGATGCAACAATTTCTATTAATACGTGGGATGTTGAAGACGGTAAATATACCTTTTGGCACTCCTCTGCTCACTTGTTAGCTGAAGCCGTACAGGATATATACCCAGAAGCAAAATTTGGAATCGGCCCCCCCATCGAAACTGGTTTTTATTACGATATAGATTTCGGTGACAAATCTATTGGTCCGGATGATTTGGCTGCTATAGAAAAAAAGTTTTTAGAGAAAGCTCGAAATAAAAATACTTTTGAGCGCAAAGAAGTCTCAAAGAAGGAAGCCTTAGAATTTTACACAACCAAAGGTAATGAGTATAAAATAGATTTAATTGAAGGCTTAGAAGACGGCTCCATTACTCTGTACACACAAGGTGACTTCACCGATCTTTGCCGTGGTCCACATGTACCTAATACTGGTGTAATTAAAGCCATTAAATTAACGAGCATTGCTGGCGCCTACTGGCGTGGCGATAATAACAGTAAGCAACTTACTCGTATTTATGGCATTTCCTTCCCCAAGCAAAAAATGTTAGAAGAGCATTTAGAGCTCGTAGAAGAAGCTAAAAAACGCGATCATCGTAAGCTTGGCAAAGAGCTTGGCATCTACATGATAGATAAAATGGTGGGAAGTGGGTTGCCTATTTGGTTACCTAATGGCGCTCGTTTACGCAGAACATTAGAATCATTTTTACGCGACGAACAATTTGAAAGAGGTTATAAAGAGGTAATAACCCCACATATAGGAAGTTTGGAACTTTATAGAACTTCAGGGCATTATCCTTATTACCAAGACTCTCAATTCGACCCTATTCAAGTTGATGACGAAGAGTATATGCTTAAGCCTATGAACTGTCCGCATCACCATAGAATTTATTCTAATGAAATGCGTAGCTACCGTGACTTACCTTTGCGTTTAGCAGAGTTTGGTACTGTTTATAGATACGAGCAATCAGGTGAGTTAAGTGGACTCTCGCGTGTTCGCGGTTTTACGCAAGATGATGCTCATATATATTGTACGCACGATCAGCTTAAAGACGAAATCAAAAAAACCATCGATTTAACAAATTTCGTTTTTGATACTTTTGGCATGCCTGTAGACATTCGCCTCTCATTTAGAGATGATAACGATGAGAAATACGGTGGCGATATGGAATACTGGGAACGTGCTCAAAAAGAAATTAAAGAAGTAGCCGACGAAATGGGGCTTACTTATACCATAGCCAAAGGCGAAGCTAGTTTTTATGGGCCAAAAATTGATTTTATAATTAGAGATGCAATTGGTAGAAAATGGCAATTAGGTACCGTTCAAGTAGATTATGTAATGCCAGAACGTTTCGACCTAACCTATGTTGGCTCAGATAATGCTAAGCATAGACCCGTAATTATTCACCGAGCGCCCTTTGGCTCTATGGAACGATTTACTAGCATTTTAATTGAGCATTTCGCTGGTAATTTCCCGCTTTGGCTATCCCCAGAGCAGATACGAGTATTACCAATTTCAGATGACCAGAACGATTATGCTCAGAATTGTGTAAATTCACTTAAAGAAATAGGTGTTAGAGTAAGTCTAGACGATCGAAGCGAACAGATTGGAGGCAAAATTCGAGATGCCGAAACGAACAAAATACCCTACATGCTAATTATTGGAGCCAAAGAGCTAGAGAATGGCACGGTTTCTGTAAGAAGGCATCGTAAAGGGGATGTTGGAACTTTCAATTTTTCTGATTTTATTACGACAATAAAAAATGAAATTGATACCAAACAACTTCCTGAAGATTAACTAAAAAAACGAGGAAAATATCGCAAAGAGACATTTTCGCAGGGAAGAACCTGCTGATAAAACTAAAATAAATGAAGATATAACTGCTGCCCAAGTTAGGCTTATTAAGCCAGACGGGGAACATGAGATAACCTCAGCAGATCGTGCGCTTCAAATTGCTGAATCTTTTAATCTAGACTTGGTTGAAATATCGCCAGATGCAAACCCTCCTGTTTGTAAGATTATTGATTATGGCAAGTACATGTACGAAAAGAAAAAGAAAGAAAAAGAAGCTAAAAAGAAACAGCATGTAATTTCTGTTAAAGAGCTTCGCTTTCGCCCGCGCACAGACGACCATGATCTTAACTTTAAAACCCGCCATGCTAGAGAATTTTTGGAAGGTGGAGACAAAGTAAAAGCAACGGTACAGTTCCGAGGTAGGGACATGCTATACACTGAGAAGGGTGAACTATTGCTGCTACAACTTGCTAAGGCACTTGAAGACATCTCTAAGGTAGAGTCTAAGCCTATTATGGAAGGTCGCAGAATGAGTATGATTTTAACTCCTATAAAGTCTTGATTTAAGATTGATATGAACAGTTATTCTGTTTATCTTAATCATCTTTATAATTTCACATAAGCAGGTATATAAACAATGCCAAAAATGAAAAGTAATGGTGGCGCTAAAAAGCGATTTAAGCTTACCGCTAGCGGTAAAATAAAGCGTAAAAAAGCTTTTAAGAGCCATATTCTTACTAAAAAAAGCAGTAAAACTAAGAGACAGCTGGGCCAATCTACTCTCGTAAGCGAAGCAGATACGCCAAGAATGAAAAGGCTAATCCCTTATAAATAAATTTTAACCCTAAGATCCATACAAAATGCCACGTTCAAGTAATTTAGTGGCTTCCCGTCGCCGTCGCAACAAGATATTATCTCAAGCGAAAGGTTACTGGGGCAAGCGGAAGAATGTATATACGATCGCGAAAAATGCGGTAGAAAAAGGTCTCCTTTATCAATACAGAGATCGCAAAAATCGTAAACGTACATTCCGAAGACTTTGGATCGTGAGAATAAATGCTGCTGCCAGAATTAACGGAATATCTTATTCTAAACTCATGCACGCCATGAGAGAAAAGGATATGCAAATAAACCGTAAAGTTCTTGCAGACTTAGCTATTCACGATGCTGATACGTTTGCTGCCATTGTAAAGGAAGCTACAGCTTAATTGCAATCTTGCTTATTATGCACCGGTAAATCTTTTAATTTAGGTTTACCGGTTTTTTTATTTTAAGAACTTGATACCAACACTTTATAATTACCTTTTTACATGCCCGACGATATAAAAGCCTTACTACAAGAAATAGATAACTTCTCTATTACTAGTACTTCTGAGTTAGAGGAGTTCAGGCTTCAATTCCTCTCTAAAAATGGAAAAGTACAAACTCTATTTAAAAAAATGGGGAGCATACCCAAAGAGGATAAAGCAGCATTTGGTAAGTCTATGAACGACTTGAAGAACGCCGCTCAATCACGCTTTGATGAGTTTAAAGCTCAATTTGAAGCCAGTTCTACCAATGCAAAAACGGCTTTAGACGATATTACTCTTACTGCCTCGCCTCTACCCATTGGCTCGTTACATCCGCTAACACAAACGCTCGAAGAGATGAAAAAGATTTTTTATCGATTAGGTTTTACCATCTCTGATGGCCCTGAGATAGAAGATGATTTTCATAATTTCACAGCGCTTAACTTCCCTCCTAATCATCCTGCACGCGACGAACAAGACACCTTTTTTGTGCGCAAAAGTAGCAATCCAGATGAGGATGATTTGGTTCTCCGCACGCACACCTCTCCCGTTCAAATTCGTTTGATGGAAAAGCAGAAACCACCTATTAGAGCAATAATGCCAGGACGTGTGTATAGGAATGAAGCTGTTTCAGCCAAATCATATTTCTTATTTCATCAAGTAGAAGCACTATATATAGATAAGAATGTAAGTGTGGCAGATTTAAAAGAAACGCTCATTACTTTTGTGAAGTTGATGTTCGGTAATGATGTGAAGTACCGACTCCGCCCTGGATTCTTCCCATTTACAGAGCCTAGCTTAGAAATGGACATCTGGTGGGAAGCCAATGGCAATGGCCGTTGGTTAGAAATTCTAGGTTCCGGTATGGTTGATCCAAATGTATTGATTGCTTCGGGAATTGACCCAGAAGAATACACAGGCTTTGCATGGGGAATGGGCGTTGAAAGAGTTGCTATCATCCGCCATGAAATAGACGATATTCGTACTTTTTACGAAAACGACATTCGCTTTTTAGAGCAATTTAATTAATTGATTTTAAGACGTATTAAATGAATTTATCACATAATTGGCTACAAGAATACATTAAACTTGATTTGCCCATCGAGGAATTAACAGAGAAACTTACACTTATAGGATTAGAAGTTGAAGAGGTTGAACAATTCGGCTCTAATCTTGAAGGCGTAATTGTCGGTAAGGTTTTAGATGCTTCTCAGCACCCAAATGCCGACCGTTTAAAGGTTTGTAAAGTTGATTTAGGTACTGAAACGGTACAGATTGTTTGTGGAGCTGATAACGTTGCCACAGGCCAAAAAGTAGCGGTTGCAACGGTTGGCTCTACCCTACCTATAAAGCTTAATGACGGTAGTTATTTAACGCTCAGAAAAGCAAAATTACGCGGCGAAGAATCGCACGGAATGATTTGCGCTGCAGATGAACTTGGCATTGGTTCTGATCATTCAGGTATTCTTGTATTAGATGAAAACCTTGAGGTTGGCACACCCATTTCTCAGGTTTATGAGTTATATCAAGACACTATTATAGAGATTGCAATTACACCGAATCGCCCTGATGCAACCTGCCACCTTGGCGTTTCTCGTGATTTATCTGCAGCTCTAAAACTCCCTTTAAAAAAACCTATGATTTCTGATTTCACATCGAAAACAGAAAATCCAGATTATTCAATAACGATTGAAAGCGAAAACTGCCATCGTTATGTAGGCAAGCTTATTCGAAATGTTAAGGTAGATGAATCCCCTACTTGGCTACAAAATAAACTGAAAGCAATTGGGCTACGTCCTGTTAACAATATTGTTGATATTACTAACTTTGTGATGTACGAACTTGGGCAGCCACTGCACGCTTTCGACTTTGATAACATCACTTCTTCAAATATCACTATCAAAGAATTTGATAAGGAAGTTGAGTTCGAAACACTCGACCATCAAGAAAGAAAATGTGCGCCTGGAACATTATTTATCTGTGATGGCGAAACTCCAATTGCTATAGCTGGGCTTATGGGTGGCTTACACTCAGAAGTGAGCGACACCACCACCAATATTCTTATTGAAAGTGCGTACTTCGATCCTGGTTCCATTCGTAGAACATCTAAACAGCAGATGTTACAAACAGATGCCTCTTACCGCTTTGAACGTGGCATTGACCCAAATATGCAAGCTATGGCGGCACAAAGAACTGCCGACCTTATTCTAGAAATTTGCGGTGGCGAAGCCGAAGTAGGTTTAACTGATATTCATCCCATAAAGACCGGGACGCATTCTCTAACACTTAGAATGAGTTACTTAAATCGACTTTTGGGAACCAAGTTTGATGTAGCACATACCATTGAAATATTAGATGGCCTTGAACTTGAGCTAACAGGTCAAACTGAAGATACGGTAACTTATAAAATTCCAACTTTCCGCCCAGACCTTGAGCGAGAAGTTGATTTAATTGAGGAAGTTGGCCGCTTATACGATTACAATAAAATTGACTCACCCGACCGTGGCATATTTGTTTCAACAGAGCCGCTTACCGATTGGGAGCTGTTAGTTTCTCAAGTTCGCGATACTGGTGTACAATTAGGCTGCCGAGAAATTTATACGAATTCACTAATTTCTGAAAAAGAAGCGCTCAATTTTGTTGCTGAAGAAGAAATTATTACGACTTTAAATCCTCTTAATAAAGACATGAGCAGGATGCGTCCTACACTAGCGCATGGATTTTTAAAAGCTGCTTCACATAACTTCAACAGAAACGCCGATAATATTCGCTTTTTTGAAGTTGGAAATGTTTTTGTGCAAAGCGAAGATGCAACCTATCATAAAGGTGTGAAAGAGCAAACTCATGTCCTCTTTGGGCTAGCTGGATTGAAACAAGAAGAGCATTGGACTACCAAGCCTATCGAATACTCCATATTTGATTTGAAGGCAATTATAGATTCATTTCTAACTAAATTACGCCTCAATGATGCCTATACCGTAGAACTAGAAAATGATGATACCCTGCGCTATACTTGCAACAAGATTGAAATTGGTAAGATTTTTGAAGTTTCTAAAAAACTCAGAAATGTATATGATATTGACCATAAAGCCTTTATTGCTGAATTTAATATAAATGCAATACAGCAGGCACAAAAAAGGCAAGCTGCGTTCAAATTCGCGGCGATTCCTAAGTTCCCTGTGTTTGAATTTGACTTTGCGGTAGTGGTAAGTAACGATGTGAATGCAGGCAGCTTACTACGTACAATTAAAAACAATGCGGGTAAAACGCTTAAAAACATTGATATATTTGACGTTTACGAAGGTAAGTCGATTGGTGAGAATTGCAAAAGTATTGCCTTTAGACTAAATTTCATTGATCCTAATAAAACCTTGAATGTCAAAGACGTAGAGCCTATTATCCAACGTGTACTTAAAACCCTTGAGAAGCAATACTCTGCTAAACTTAGATCTTAAAATAGAAAGCCAATGAATCAACTTGCGCAACAAAGCGAGCTGTTTAAGCAATTATTGGAAGAAATTGGAGACGAGGTTTCTAATCTTAAATTAGAAATCAAGGAATTGAAACGCGAAAACGGCAAACTCAAAACTAAATTAGAAGAAGCCAGAGACAAACAAACGGATATTTTTTCCGCAATTAATGAGGCCGAACGCCTAGCTTTACGCCAACATGTTCAAGGTTTGGTTAAGAAAATCGATCACCATCTAAATGCAGATTTATGAAATCGATTAAAATTACCATAATGGGCAAGCCCTACCCTCTTAAAGTTGAAGAACATGAAGAGGAGAACATGCTTAGAATTGCAAAGTTTGTTGACGATCGCTTCAAGAAATATAAAGATCAGCTGGTAAAACAGCCTGAGTCGACAGTTATGTCTCTAGCAGCACTTAGTATTGCTGTAGAACTTTTTGAAGCACGCAGTATGAGCTCTGAATTTGAAAAAGGAGAAGAGCTTTTGTTAGGAAGAGTAAATCACAGTCTAAAGAAATTATTAGACGACATTATTGAAGGTAAATCCTAAAGTTAAAGGAAAGTGTTTTGGCTGAAACTATCAGCGTTCTTTTTATTGGTGATATTGTGGGCGACGCAGGTGTAAACCTTTTGCAAACAGTGTTACCGAGTATTATAAAAAATTACGACGCCCAATTTGTTATTGCTAACGCCGAGAATTCACATCAAGGTCATGGCGTAAACGAATCAATTATTAAAACCTTGCATTCCATTGGTGTGCATGTTATTACAGGTGGTGACCATTCTTTCGATAAATGGAAAGTCTTCCCTTATATGCGAGAGAATAACACTATACTTCGTCCCCTAAATTATCCTAAAGGAAATGCAGGTTATGGATTTGGAGTATATGATGTGCCCAATACGCCTCACAAAATTGGAGTTCTAAACCTTCAAGGCAGAACTTTTATGAGGCCTATTGATGATCCTTTTTCCACCGCTGACTGGGCTCTTACAAAAATTCAGGAAGAGACAAAACTAATCTTTATAGATTTCCACGCGGAAGCAACTGCAGAAAAGATATCTCTAGCTTGGCATGTTGATGGCAGGGCCTCCGTAATGGTGGGCACGCATACTCATATCCCAACTGGTGATGCACGAATTTTTCCAGCTGGGCTTGGTTATCAAACCGATGCTGGTATGACAGGCTCGTTCAACTCATCGTTAGGGATGGATAAGAAAGTGGCCATTAAACGATTTACTACGGGGGTACATCAAAAATACCAACCTGCAGAAGGTGATAACCACATTTGTGGGGTTTTCGCTAAAATAGATGTAGAAACGGGTAAATGTGTTCATATTGAACAAGTAACCTATCCAGAGTTTCACTCAAGTACACAATCCGAATGAGTACATCACCCCTACTTACCGCACAAGGAATTTATAAAAGCTACGAAGATCAAGACGGTGGCTCGCCTTTACAGGTGCTCCAAGATGTAAGTTTGACGCTCAATAAAGGAACTATCACTTCCATAATTGGATCTAGTGGTAGTGGCAAAAGTACACTTTTGCATATTTTGGGTGGCCTCGATAAACCCGACAAAGGTAATATACTTTGGGGTGATACAGATTTAGCCACATTAAACTCAAATCAATTAGCTGATTTTAGAAATAAATACCTTGGCTTTGTTTTTCAATTCCATCATTTATTACCAGAATTTACGGCCATTGAAAATGTTTGTATGCCTGCGCTAATTTCTGGAGTAAGCTTCAAAGAAGCCTCTAAAAAGGCTTATCCTATTATGGCTAGGCTTGGCGTTGCTAACCGAAAGGAACATCGTCCTACCCAACTCTCAGGTGGTGAGCAACAACGTGTAGCCATGGCGCGCGCGCTAATGAATAGTCCAAAGCTAATTCTAGCTGATGAGCCTACCGGAAACTTGGACGAAGCCAATACCGATATCATTCTAAAAATGCTTTTTGAACTGCGAGATGACTTCGGAGTAGCAATATTATTAATCACTCACGAGAAAAGTATAGCCGAAAAATCTGACGTTACTCTAGAGATAAAAAATGGTAGCATTAGCTAACTTTTATATTTTGGTTAAAGGGTAAACAATCTTATTTTTAGAGCTTATAAAAATATTTTTCTAACTATCTACATAAAATGTCTAAACATCATACAAAAGAAGAACTAGAGCACGATCCGCTAGTAGAATTTATCGGTAAAACGGTTACGTTCTTCAATGCTAATAAAACCACCGTACTCTCAGTGGGCATAACTCTAATTGTGGTAGTATCTGTTATATTTGGATACAGCTTCTATTCTTCTAGCCAAGAAGGCAAAGCGCAACAGTTGCTGTCTCAAGCTGAAAATTTTTATTCTGAAGGTGATTATACTAAGGCACTAAATGGTGATGAAGCTAGCTATTCATTCGGTTTCATAGAGATTGCTGATAACTACGCAAACACTAATTCTGGAAATATTGCTATTTATTATGCTTCTGTATCAAGTTACAAGCTTGGTAATTATGAAGATGCATTGGCTTACATTAAAAAGTATAAGCATGTTAAAGGTATTCTTGGTGTAGGTTCTCTTTCTTTCGAAGCTTCGCTGTATGAATTGAATGAAGACTTTGATAAAGCAGCTAGCACTTATGAAAAGGCAGCTAATTGGGATGTTAATAACTCAACCACTCCTTTCAACTTGTATAAAGCGGCAAACGCTTACCACAAAGCTGGTAAAAATGACAAGGCAAAGCAGATTGCTGCTAAAATTATAGCAGACTATCCAAATAGCCCAGAAATGGCAGAAAGCCAAAGACTTCAAGGTCTACTAGCTGTTTCTAATTAACTATTTTAAAGGCTTCTTTTTAGAAGCCTTTTTTATTTCCCCCCTTCTTCTTACTCACAATGAGTACCCTCTATAAATATCTTATCTATTGCGTTGTCTATTAATGGTTCCTTGATTGCAGAAACTCTCACCAATATAAAAAATAGCGTAATTCTTGTAGTTACTAGCTAATTCGCTGACGGATTTCCTTTAGAGGGTCATCCTGTCCGTTGGCTAACGGACAGGATGACCCTATTTGGTTATTCCTTTATAAGCCTGTCAACGAATTATCTGACATCTACAATCCTGATCCAGAAGATATTCTCCTGAGATAAATATTGCTGAAATTTCGGTGGCTTTGTACGCATTGTTTATGAAACAAGCCTACCCACCGATATCTATATTTAATGTGTTTACCCCGAGATAAATCTCGGGGCTATTCATATTCTGGAAATAAAATCTACTCTTGAAATAGATTTATATTACTTAGATTTTTGGTTTCCTCCCTTCCATTAGATTAAGCTGCTCAATGGCATATCCAACGTTAAGGACGGTTTTTTCATCTAGAGCATTACCAATAATTTGGATGCCCATTGGCAAGCCTTCGTGCACACCGCTTGGTACTGAGAGTGCTGGTAAGCCTGTAATATTAGCAGGACCTGTTAAGCGAATAAAGTTTGGAAGTAAATCTACTTTTTCACCATTCAGCAAGGTTTGAACTTCGCCAATATTATTTGGGAAAACAGGTAGTGTTGGCGAAATAATCACATCCACTTCGTTAAAAACCTCTGTAAATTCTTTAATCAGCTGCTCGCGAACTTTTAATGCATTGGCATATAATTCAGAAGCTGGGGAAGCTCCCATTTGCAGAAAACCACGAATATCTTCGCCGATATCTTCAGGACGCTCAATAATACTATCGTAATGAACAACAGATGCTTCAGAAACAGAGAAGGTAAATCCTGCCCAATCCATATCTTTTAATGCAGGAATTTTCACTTCCTTAACTTTAGCGCCTTTTTCTACCAGTGATTGAATTACATTTCTAGTAGCTTTTTCAATCGGTGAATCAATATCCTTGAAGAAATAATCTTCTTCAACACCAATAGTCAAACTAGAAACATCGCCATCTAAATGTGAGGTGTAATCAGTGGTTTCAGCATCAATGGAGACAGCATCTTTTTCATCGTGACCAGCAATAATCTCAAGTAAAGCGGCTGTATCTTTAACGTTTTTGGCCATTGGTCCGACATGATCTTGTGTCCACGATAATGGATACACGCCATACGCACTAACTAAGCCACGAGTTGGCTTCAAGCCCACAATTCCACATGCAGCTGCAGGAATACGAATAGAGCCTGCTGTGTCTGTTCCTACTGATACAGGAGTAGAGCCCACTGCAATTGCCGCTGCCGAGCCGCCACTTGAACCACCTGGTATTTTATCTAGATTCCATGGATTTTTTACTGGACCAAAATGGATGCTACTGCTAGTAATACTAAGCGCATATTCGTGCAGATTCAATTTCCCTAGCAAAATAGCCCCTGCATTTACCAACTTATCAACCACCGTTGCATTGTATGTTGGTATAAAATTTCTATGAATCTCAGACCCCATGGTAGTGAGGTGGTTTTGATGAAAGATGTTATCCTTCAGAGCAATAGGAATTCCGTGAAATTTACTCTTTATATTTCCAGCCACAATTTCACTTTCAGCAACTTTAGCCGCTGCCAGAGCTTCCTCTTCATATACAGTAATAAAGGCATTCAATCTTGAATCCGTATTTTTGATTTGCTGAAGCAAAGCTTGTGTCAATTCTACCGGCGAGAGTTGTTTTGATTTTATCTGCTGATGGAGTTCTTCTATGGTAAGATCAGTTATGTTAACCAACATGGTTTCTTCTGAATTAAGTGAATTGTGATTAATTTGGGCAAATTTCTACTCTGAAATATAACCTTATTTCGGCAGGTAAACTTAAGTTTTTACCTTGTTTCATACATTGAGCGCTTGGTTTCTACTTGTCTCTGTTCTTCTCTTCAATCCACCGACTCATAAATTTTGTACTTGCCATCGAATGATGTAAAAGCATAGATCCTATAAAATTTGCACGTCGTTTATTTTCTAAATCTTTTAAAAGATTATCAATCCTTTCCATCAAAATATTTTGGTGGAATTCTTTATTGAAACGGTCGTTTATAATTTCAAATCCATTCTTTTGGGATGAAGTCCATTCATCTTTATTTGTATAGATGGAGATTGCTTGACTTACGAAGTCCACATCCTCATCACAAACAGCACCCGGCCACTCTAAATTGCCCGCCATGCCCTCAGCTCCTACCTTTGATGTAACACTTGGGGTTCCGCATTCCATTGCTTCAGCAAGCTTACCTTTGAGTCCCGCCCCAATGCGCAACGGCGCAAATAACACTTTAGCTGAGGAAAGAACTTCCTTGGCATCCTCTGCCCTGCCCTTTATTATAAATCCTTCTTTGGGGTTGTGAAGTTGCTCTACTTTTTGAGTGGCATAGGCACCATAAATATGAAGTTCAGCAGTAGGAAGTTGAGTTCTTATTGACGGCCAAATATCTTTCTTAAGAACTTGAACCGCATTCCAATTTGGTTCATGCAAAAAGTTGCCAATTGAGATGAAGTGATTTCTCTCTTCAAAAGTGGGTAATGTTTTAATATAATCGTCAGTAATGGAATCGAGCATAAATGGAAGATAGACTAGTAGCTCTTCTTTCATTTTAAATACGGAAGTAAGAATCTCCATTTCAAATTCAGAGATAACAAGAGATAGGTCGCAGCGGTACATACTTGCAATTTCTCTAATTGCCGTTTCATTAAATAAATCATCTTTAGAAAATTCCCGACCAGCTTTCATAACTACTGTACGGGCATGACGTAAACAATGTAAATCTTCCATGTCTAAGACTCGCAATGTATTAGGACATTGCTCAACCACCCTCCAACCAAATTGTTCTTCTGTCATAAAACGATCGAAGAGTACCATAGATGGATTTAACTCCCTCACAAACTCATCAAAAACAGAGTCATTCATTTTGATAGAGGCAGTTTGAACGGTACTATGTTCAAAGGTTTCGCAGAAGTCGCTTTGGTTTGCTGCACTAGCAAAAGTAATATTCCATCCTTCTTTCTCAAATGCTTCTATAAGCTGCATCATCCGGCTACCAGCGGCAGAAGATTTTGGTTCTGGCCAAACTTTCCCAAGGATGAGTAATTTCTTTTCTTTTTGCATCCCACAATGATAAGGAGAATTAAAAACTATTGTGAGGTAATGAGTATTTTTATAAAAAGGTGTCGGTAGTGTTGATAATTATTCTTATAAATGCTAGTTAATTCGGTGACGAATATAAATGAAAACAAGATGCCATCATCCTGTTCGTTAGCTAACGGATTAGGATCTTACGAAAAGGCTTGGAATTAGAATCAACTAAGATCTGCTCAGAAATAGAATCCAGACTAAATTTCGGTGGGCTAACATGTATCTTTTAAAACACAATTCTACCCACCGAAACCTATACTTAATCTGTTTACGAGGCTGTCCAATAAGTCTGTCTCCAATTGCGTATAAAAAATTGATTATTGTGGGGGTTAAAGGTCATTATTAGCTGATTTTGGTGTGATTATTTATTACTTTATCCACATGTTAATCATAAAGATACACCTCCTTATTATGTCTAAAGTTGTCTTTAAAGAATACAATCGTAACCAAGCTACCTTTCTACCTCCCAGCCTCGAGGAGCTCATCAATTCCACGCATATGGTCCGGTTTGTGGATCATGTGATTGATCAGATGGACCTAGAGCCGATCCTAGCCAGCTATCCCGGTGGAGGGGCTAGTAGTTATCATCCCCGAATGATGCTTAAAATCCTTATTTATGGGTATGTAGAGCGCATTGATACCTGCCGAGATATCGCCAAAGCGGTTCGCGAGCGCATCCCGTTCATGTGGCTGGCTGGCGGGCAGCGTCCTGACTTTCGTACAATTAATAATTTTCGCAAGCAACGATTGCCAAAGGGAGGAATCAAGGGAGTTTTTACGCAGGTGGTAGGCATGTTGGTGGAGCTGGGACTGGTTGATCTGAGCGAATACACCGTCGATGGAACCACTCTGGAGGCTAATGCCCGTCGCCATAGCGCCGTGTGGCGAAAAAATAGTGAACGCTACAAGCAATCGGCTCTCGAGCGTATTGGAGATTATTTTGATCAGATTCAGACCTTGGCGGACTTGGAGGAAGCCCAGTGGGCGAGCCAGCTCGCGCCCGAAGAGGCCGAGGAGCCAGCATGGACTGCCGAACAGATAAGCCAGGCGGCTCGGAAGGCCGAACAGGCGATAGCTCGCCGCGAAGTGGAGATTGCCGAGCGCGAAGGCGATACCAGGCAGGATTCCAACGAACCAGCCCACCGGGACGGGCCGACCCCAAAAGACCTGAAGATGGCCCGCACACGCTTGCAATGGATTACGCAGACCGAAATTGAGAAAGTAGCGAAATATGAAGCCCAGCTACGCACGATGGGCGAGCGCAATAGTTATTCCTCGACGGACCCCGATGCCACCTTTATGCGCATGAAAGATCAATCCCCGTTTGATAAGCTCTTGGCAGCGGGCTATAACCTGCAGATGGGAGCCCAGAACCAATATGTACTAGGGTATTCGATGCACTCCAATGCGGCCGATAAAGTCAACTTGGAAGAGCATCTTGAAAGCTTATCGTTTAGCCCACAGTGGCTATGCGCGGACGCGGGCTACGGGAGCCTGTATAATTATGAATTGCTGGAGGAGGCCGAAATTACAGGGGTCATTAAACATCCCCAAAGCTATCACAAGCCCGGCCCCTACAGTCGCTACGCTATGGAGTATGAGCCAGAGGCGGATCAGTATCGATGCCCACAGGGTCGGGCCATGCCTCTGAAGGAAATCAAGGACTACCAGTATGGCCCCGAAAAGGAGCGCACAGCCAAGGTTCATGTCTATGAGAGCAGTGACTGCTCGGGCTGCCCCGTCAAATCTGAGTGCACCCATGGGCAGGGGAACCGTAGCATTCAGTTTATCCCAGACCTGGAAGACTGGAAACAAACGATGAGCAAACGGATGAGCCAAGGGAAGGGGAAAAGACTGTCTCACAATCGGGGAATGGCCATTGAATCGGTGTTTGGGCTACTCAAGCATAATGATGGAATGCGGAGATTGCTCATGCGGGGTATTCCCATGGTGGAGGTGGAAGTCGGGCTTAAAGCACTAGCCCATAATCTACGAAAAATGAGAACCGACATACTGAAGCTGCTGATGCTACACCTAATCAAAGCCATGAGCCTACAACAAACACACCAGACAAGGTAAATAGGAAGGGGCATTCCGCCCCCGTCTCGAAACCACGAATTTCCGCAACTTTTAATAATGACTTATTGGACAGCCTCCTATAAATGTTGTAGAAATCAAAACTATTTCCCACTAGTTCTTATGTAATTATTTCAAAAAATTTAAGCAAGCTTAGTATTGTATTTAGTAAGTACTAAATAAACTTCTGTCATTGAACTACTAAAACCGATCTATCTTCAAAAAATCTATGGGCCAATTGGTTTTTTCTTCTAGTATTAAATCGGTGAGGATTTCGCCAACTACGGGCACAAATTTAAATCCATGTCCACAGAAGCCTGAGGCAATTACCACCTGGTTGTTGGTGTTGGGCAGAAAATCGATAATGAAATGCTCATCAGGAGTGTTATTGTACATACACACCGTAGATGATACCATTTCACCTAGTGCATCTGGGAGAAATTCTTCTAAAATGGCTGCTAATTTATTTTCTTCTTTAGTTGCATCAAATTGATGAAGTTCCTCTAATTCCATCTCTTCACCGGGCAAATGATGTCCAACTTTCATTAATCCGTTCCCGCCAAACTTGTCTTTTGGAAGTATGGGAAAGCCATAATATATACCTGGATAAGCTTTATCTGAAATCATCCAACACGGAAAATTATCTAGCTGAAATAATTCATCATTTTTGGGCTTCACCCAGCTTAAATATTGTCGTGTAACTTTTAGCTCTCTAGAAAGTCCTGGTGCCACCTCTTTGGTATAGGCACCTGTTGTAATAATTATCTTTTTGGCTTTATATGTTTTTTGGGAAGTTACAACTTCAGCAATTCCGTTTGAAAGACTCCAACCAAGTACTTTCTCATTAGTAACTAACCTTGCACCATGCTTTAGAGCTTGCTTACAATATGCTTTAATGGTGGTTTCGGTAAGAGCGAAACCTGAATTAGGTTCAAATAATCGTTCATAATTATTTTTGGGCAGATTAAAAGCCGAATAATCATTTTCTGACAGATGATTCAAGGGAATATCGTAAAGCTGGGCCGACTCTTTAATTCCATCCATAACGAAATGGTCTCTCTCGCCGAAATACGCTATTCCACTTGGGAAATAGTACTGCTCCCCCGTTTCATCCTCAAAACTCTTCCACCCTTTGTAAGCACCCTCAAGTAAAGGCACATAGTCTGGATGCTCGAAATACGCTTTACGTACAATCCTACTTTGCCCAGAATGTGAACCATTTTTATGAACTACATCAAACTGTTCAATGCCTAGTACTTTACTACCCTGTTTAGCTAAATGATATAAAGCCGATGCTCCCATCGAACCGATTCCTATAACAATAACATCGTACATACACTTACAAGTGAATTATAAAAATCGAATGTAGAGAATTCAGGAATCAAACACAGAACTTATGGTTCAAGTTTAAAGTATTTTGATTGTATGAACACTTAAATGCATGGTTGTGATGGAGGTAATCATCGTTTTTGAACTGTGATTTCTTTGATTCCTGTGATTATTATGATTGAGATGAGTTGTTAACAAGGCTCATACCTAATCCCAAGTTCCAAATAATGAAGCTAAAACCAGTGGCAATTGTGGCAACAATTTATTGGGATTCAGCTTCTTAGTTCTAATTCCCCAAACCCCAATTCCAAATTTTTAACTTTGATTTGTGTCCAGACGCTTCGGAAATGGGATTATTATAATTTTATTTATAGCAGGTGATTAATTGTAATTGTATATCATGTTTAATCATTTAATCAAATAAATCATAGTTCAAAAACTATGGATTCTGTCTAACCCAATCCCCTATTTCCCAAATTCCTTGATCCCCACCAGTTGGGTCAAAACCAGTGGCAATTGAGGCGTCAATTTGTCGCTCTTATTTCACTAATCATCATCGCCCATGTAACGTTTATAAGGTAGAGGATTCCATATTCTATAGGCTATATCCTTGGCGCGGAGTACTTTAGGCATTTGTTCTCCTATTTTTTTAGCAACTACTAATTCTTTTTCTGCCTCCTCCTTATCTTGATACATAAACTCATCAGAAGCTACTTTAGGAGCTTGTGCTACTTTTTCTTCTAAATCTTTAATCACCATCTGTTGCTGGGCATTCATTTCATCCCTAGCCACTGTAATCCATTCTGGTTGTAAATGTCGGTTAGTATCACCATTCGCGCTATACTGGTTAAATATATCCCTATAAATACGATCAGCATTAGACCGAACATCCTTATTTACTTTTACTAAATCCTTGATTGTTAATTCTTCAAGTGGCAACTCTTCTTCTCTATTTTTACCACCAATGTTAGAATAGCTTTTATAAAAAGGGAAAATACTATTTATAGTTTGCCCAATTGGCAAAGTGGATTTATTGTTTTCATCTAATCCTTTAGGCTGAATGCCCTGAATTGCAATACGAGCTGACTCTGGTCTGACAATTTCTTTTGGTGGCAAAATACCATGACGAAGCAGTTCTCTAATCCCTGTTCCCGATATTTTAATTCGGTACTTCTCGTCATGAGGGCATGCCTGCTGTGAAGCTAAGCTACTACATCGTGTGCAGTAAAACACTTCATGAAATAATCGGATATCAATACCCAGTTCTTCTGGAGTGTATTCGTCAAAAATAGAGTGGCTAGCATACTTATCGTAATAACTACCAATTCCTGCGTGGTCACGGCCAATTAATGCGTGCGTACAACCATAATTTTTCATTATTAATGCATGTAATACTGCTTCTCTAGGTCCTGCAAAAATATACGTAACTCGTAGTGGCGCAAGTATAGATCGGTCTTTGGGATAGTATTTTTCTAATACACTTCTATACGATAATACACGGAATTCATGGCGTACATATTCTCGTTTTGCCATTTCTACTAAAGGCTGTAGAAAGAGTCCGTCGATTTCTTCTAAAGCATTTTTATGGATGTATTCGTGACCACGATGTAGTGGGTTTGCACCTGTAATAAAACCCGCTGTAGAACGAAATTTCATTTTTTCATAGAATAACTTCCATGTGTCTTTAGGCTCCATTCGTAATTTCTCGAAAGGTCCCCAATCAACACGATGCAATAACTTAATAGGTCCACCTAAAGATATATCTCCCATTCGTCTATAAATAGAATCTACCCCTGGATGATTTCTATCTTTTGTGCCAAATAGATGAAAGGCTCTTTCCTCTTTATCGTATTCAAATTTATCGTCTATTTTAAGAATTGCTACTGGGTCTAAACCCTCATCTACTAAAGCAACTTCATCCCCTACTTTTAGTGAGTTTACTACTTCTGTGTTTCTATTCCCTGTTGGCGCGAAACTTAGAGGTACAGGCCAAACAACACCGTTACTAAGTCGACCAGTCTTCAGAACTGACTCATAGTCTTTCTCAACCATAAAGCCCTCGTTGGGCGATAATACACCAGTAGCAATCATTTCAACCGTAATAATAGCCTCTAAATCGACCATAATTTTAGGCAGTGTTTTAGCGCGGGCTATTTCATCATTTAATTCCTTACCCGTTAAAACTTGATCTACTAGCTTACCCCCGTGTGGTTGTTGTGGATAATTGGCAAACACATCTTTAGTCATTCTAACCTATGCTCCTCGTGTTGTTTAGTATTAATTTTTATGGAAAATTATTCAAATAAATAAAAATGAATAAATTATTATAGAATTCAGTAACCCTTTACGCTATTCTATTATGGATAATAATGTTAGATAAGTATCTATATGTTGCGAGCAATTATTTTGCTGAATCACATTATTAAGTCCTTCATTTTATAGCTACTAGAATACTAAAGGAAGAAGAGATAGTCTAATAATATTATTTAGATTACACGGCACTTGCTGTTTTCAGGAGGAAATACCTCTAAATTATTTTTATTATTATTCTATAATATATTTTAAAAATACAAATCGAGCATAATTATATATGCTTGTTTATAAGCTTTTTTGACAAAATACACCCTATTGAAGGCGTTTAAATTCATTTTATAATCTATATTTTGGTTTACAGATGATTACAAAATATGCAGCCCCTTTGCTATTGCAGAGGTAATTATAAAAAGATATAAACCCGAGTTATTAGATTAGAAAACGAGCTGGATGGAGATGTGCTTAGAGGTTGGTTTGCTAAGCTTTATTGCAAATTGAGAGGTCTACTTCTAACTTGGCGCTTTTATTTAGCCAATCTTAACTGAGGTCATAGATATTGAGCCTGCCACAGTTTTGTCGTTGAATAAAATTACTTCTTCGTTCTCTTCTTTCAACGCCAATGTATAGAGTAATGGCAGATAATGTTCTGGGGTTGGGATGGCCAGTTCAAAGGCTTTACCCTGAGATTCGAAACCGATAAGTTTCTGATGATCGCCGTTTAAAATATAACTTTTCATTTTTTCGCTGGCTTCAGCTGCCCAATCATAAGCAAATTGTTCATTTAATTTATCCCAAGCTAATAAACGAAGGTTATGAACCATATTACCGCTTCCAATAATCAATACACCTTCTTTGCGAAGGCTGCTCAATTCTTTGGCTAAATCATAGTGATATTGTGCTGGTTGCGAATAATCAAGACTCATCTGTATAATCGGTATATCAGCATTAGGATATAGATGCTTAATAACGCTCCAGGCGCCGTGATCAAGTCCCCATTTATCATCCAAACCAACGTCAGTTTTTTCGATTAAATCTATGGTTTGCTGTGCCAATTCTGGGCTTCCTGGTGCAGGATACTCAACACCGAATAGTTCTTCTGGGAAACAGCCAAAATCATGAATGGTACGTGGGTTTTGTATGGCGGTGACAAAAGTTCCTCTCGTTTCCCAATGTGCCGAAATACAAAGTATAGCACTGGGTCGCACGAGTTCTTTTCCAAGCTTTCTGAATGCCAATACAAATTCGTTTTCTTCGATGGCATTCATGGGGCTTCCATGACCAAGAAATAACACAGGCATTTTACCTGTGTTACCCATTGATGATGTCGTAATATTTAAATCTTTTAAATTCATATTTGAATTTATTAATGGCAAAATGCCAATGATTATATAATTGTTATCTATTCATTTAATAAATAGAGAATTATCTAAGCTATTTTTTTACTCAACCAATTATCGATTGAATATTTACCTGCTCCAATAATTGCAATAACTACAAAAACCGACAGGTAAAGCAATGCTAATTCTTTGCGTGCAAAACTATCATCAGCATGATGAATTAGTACCGCAGTAAGCATTGTTGAGATTAAAGGAATGGCAGATAACCTTGTTGCTACTCCAAATATTAAAAAGATGGAGCAGAATACCTCTGCAAAAACTGCTAGTGTTAATGAGGCTGTTACACCTATTCCTATTGGGTCTCCGAATCGAATCGGATCATCGCCTATAAGCATGAAAAGCTTTGGGAGGCCATGTGTTAGCATAAGTACTCCGATTGCAACTCTTAATATTAAGATTGCAATCGAAGTTTTATTCTGGTCTGTGCCAGTGCTGAGGCTATTTTTTAATATCTGCTTCATCAATTATTAGCTTGTGCTCTAATTACTGCTTTACAAACTGTACTTCAGCTGATATTTTAACTTCATTACCAACCATAACACCACCTGCTTCTAGGGCAGCATTCCAGTTTAAACCGAAGTCTTTACGGCTAAGCTTTCCTTCTACAGAGAATCCTGCTTTTTCATTTCCGTATGGATCTTTCATAAATCCACCGAACTCTGCATCTAATGTAATTTCTTTGGTAGTATCTTTAATCGTCAAGTTACCTACCAATTTATACTCGTCATCATCTACTTTTTTAAATGAAGTGCTTTCAAATTTGATTGCAGGAAATTTTTCTACTTCAAAGAAATCAGCACTTTTCAAGTGAGTATCTCTATCTTCGTTGTTGGTTGAAATAGAGCTAGCATCAATGTTTACTGAGATGGTAGATTTGGTAAAATCTTCGCCATTAATAGATGCGTCAAATTTTGTAAACTCACCTTTTACGTTAGAAATCATTAGGTGTTTTACTTTAAAAGTAATTTCACTGTGTGTAGGGTCTATTACCCATTTTTTAGCTGCTGTTGTCATAGTATTTTATTTTTTGTTTTAATAGTTGTTTACTTAGTTCTGTGATACTAAGATACTTATAATCAGTGGTATAGTTATTACACTATACGGTAAATTGGTTGTAATTTTAGGAAATTAAGCTGCATTCCAGTGTCTATTTTATCTTTATAAATTGACCTTTCTTTACTACCTAATTTTCCTAAAACTATCAGTTTAAACTTTTTTCTTTCTCTACTTATTATCTTTAATCAATTTCCAAATAGAGCCATTTTTAGTGGTGAATTTTTCCAATGCTCCCTTATCCGAAAGTTCATTCAACATTTGCTCACTTTCATTTCTTGGAGTACCAGATAGCTCAGAAAACTCTTTTGCTGTGAGTGTATTATAGATTGAGAAGAGATCTTCCCACTTCTTACTATACTCACTTTTTTTAGCATCAGGATTAAGCTTTAGAATTGCCATTTCGTAAAAAGCATAAGGTTTTGAGCCATACACAAACTCTTGGTTTCCAGCTTCATCTATAAAGAACATGGATGGGAACCCTCTTACACCTAGTTCTCTTCCTAATTTTAAATCTTCTTCGAACAATGCCTTTGCATTATTTTCGTAATCAGTTTTTAACTGTACAACATCTAGTTCTACTTTTTTAGCAGCAACCTCAACATGCTCCCACTTTGTAACGTTTTTCTTATGTAGAAACATCATTTCTCTAATTTCACGCATAAAAAGAATCGCTTTATCATTATCTTGCATTTGAGCAGCTTTAAAAGCTATTGATGGCGGGTAAGATGAATCCATAGGATCTTCTAACCATAGGTCGCCGTCTATAGGCATATCGTAATGAACACTTACTTCATCCCAGTGTACAGCCACATCAGACGGCTTTCCGATACCACCACTATTGTAACTCCAATCTGGCAATAAACCACCCATTCTGTAATCCATCTCAATAGAATCACCATATTCCAAATTTAGCTTACGCAATTGAGGTTCAATACCCCAACATGAAGAACATATAGGATCTGTGTAATAAACAACCTTAATGGTTTTCTTAGTTGATTGAATAGTGCTATTAGATGTGGTATCTACACTATCAGGAGTTGCTTCACACATTCCAGTTTCTATATCGCAGATAAGTGGGTTACTTTGTTTTTCCATTATTATATTTTTTTTAAGAATTAGTACTTTATTAGCCAAGACTTACAAATATGAACAGTATGTAAATTAGGTTTGATGGGAATGAATCTTTCACTGCTTTGTTATGGCTCTAATCAATATCTAAAAGAAATATAGTAACAATAGCTATTTACAGCATTACACTATTCGGTAATACACATGTAGTTTTAAGAAGTAAGCGCCCTTTTCTTGAATTCTTGGCACTTCTAAGATTGTAAAGGCATGAAGCTAGTTGGTTTTTCAAAACGCATTCTAGCATCTTAATACTTACATCTTGTGTCTCAATTTCCCTCTTGCATTTTCAGTTTGCCTGCCGTTTCTTACCCGTCTTTAAACGGCTAATGCCTGTTACTTAAACTATCTTATTATTTAGCATGATTATGATTCAAAGATAGTTGTAAACAATGGTCGTTTTTATAAATTTTACTGTAATTATGTTGTAATTTTAGCAAATGAACCCTTCTGTTTTAAATCATGTAACCAATTTTATTTACGAGCACCTTAAGGAATTTCAACTATTCTTTAAAAGCATCAGTTTCTCTAGACCTTTACGAGTTGCAATTGCGGTTACTCTGCCTATAGTTATGGGTATACAGCTTGGTTATTTTGAAATTGGACTCGCAGTAAGTTTCGGTGCCTTTTGGAGCTCACCTAGCGATGTAATTGGAAGTTTTAGGCATAAAAAAGTAGGCATCCTTGTCTCTGCGGCATTGGTCATGTTTGTCACTTTTATTAAGGGCTATCTACATTTTGATCTCTGGTTACTACTTCCCATTTTGGGGGCTTTAACTTTTGCAATCGCCTATCTATCTGTATATGGTTTTAGGGCTTCATTAGTTAGCTTTTCTGGCTTGATGGCCTTGATATTGAGCTTTACCCAAGACTCTGATACTTTAGAAATCTATCAATACGCAATATTGATAGGTGTTGGTGGTCTTTGGTATTTACTACTGTCTATAATTTGGCAAAGAGTAAATCCGAAGGCAGAAACGGAAGAGTTTTTGAATGAAACCTATACTCTTACCGCTGATTTTTTAGAAACACGTGGGAAGTTAGTAGGCCCAAATGAAAACCACGAAATGTTACAGGCGAAATTGCAGAATCTGCAAAGTAAGCTAACCGAGAACCACGAAACCCTTAGAGAAATATTAATCCTTTCTAGGCAGACTTCAGGTTGGTCAAATTATCAAAATAAGCGCCTTTTGATATTCGTTCAGTTGATTGAGATGCTTGAAACGGCCATTGCCAATCCCGTTAATTATGAGCGAATGGACGAGCTCTTTAGCGAACATCCCAAATATATTAAAATGTTCCAAAAGGTGATTTTTGAAATGTCTTACCAACTGCGAATGATTTCTGAAGCAGGAAATGACATAAAAAAGCTTCCCAAAAACGACCTCATAGTACAATGCTTTGAAGATGTTAAGTTTGAAATAGCTTTATTACGCGACAGTAAGGACTATGAAGAATATCTTATGCTTCAAAATTTACTCGAGTATCAGGAGAAGCAGTTTACAAAACTAAAAAGAATAAAGTGGTTACTTGGCGACCCTAATACCATGACTATGGAAATTGATAATATCGATGTTAAATATGCCAAACGCTTTTTAGTACCCCAAGATTATGACCCCAAGTTATTAATACGAAACTTCAGTTTTAAATCTACCATATTTCGACATTCGCTAAGGCTAGCACTTACAGTTATGGTTGGTTATTTGGTGGGTTCACTCTTTCCTTTTCAAAACCCACATTGGATTTTACTAACCATTATCGTAATTATGCGACCTAGTTATGGGCTCACAAAGAATCGGGCACAAGACCGTATTATAGGCACACTTATAGGTGGAGCTATTGCCACTGGAATGGTTTTCTTGATACAGAATCCTTATGTGTACGGCGCTCTGAGTGTAGCCTCTTTGGTTATTGCACTTTCTATGGTTCAAAAAAACTATAAAGCTTCGGCCACTTTCATTACACTTGGTGTGGTTTTTATCTATGCTATACTCCAGCCTGATACTTTGAGCGTGATTAAATTCCGAATTGTAGATACACTTGTTGGCGCGGGCTTATCGTATATGGCAATGCTGTGGCTTTTACCTACTTGGGAGTTTGTTGAAATTAAAGATAGCATTGAAAAAAGTGTGAAAGCGAATAAGCATTTTCTCCATAAAATCACTGAGTATTACCAAGTAAAGGGAAATCTACCTACCTCCTACAGTTTAGCACGCAAGCAGGCATTTTTAGAAACCTCTAATCTAAGTTCTGCCTTCCAACGCATGACGCAAGAGCCGAAATCAAAACAAAGGAAAACGGATAGAATTCACGAACTGGTTGTCTTAAATCACACATTTTTAGCTTCCCTGGCTTCCTTAAGCTCGTATATACAGCACAATAAAACTACAAAGGCATCCGAACGCTTCAATATTACAACCGAAATAATTGAATCTAACTTGGAGAAGGTAATTCAATGCTTAAATGACAAAGCTTGTGATACTATTGATGGATATTCTGATAATATCCCTCCTATTGAAGAACAACTTCCAACTTTCAATTCCTTAGAAATAGGAACCTTGGTTACACAAGACAAAGAGACAATACGAGATCTGCAAGAAGCCCATTTAATTTGGGAACAGCTAAAATGGTTGTATTCCATTAGCGGTAAGATGCTCAAGCTAGCTGTTTCGATAAAATTGGATTGATACCAACACTAATTAACATAACGGTATTCTAGCACTTTCTCGATGAAGTCAGTAATACGGTGCAGTTTTTTTTTAGAAGCCATTTATTACTTTCTAATAAGTTCCTGCTTCCACTCCAATTGTGTAGTGTAAATGGAAGGGGTAGTCTCCTATTATATCACAAAACCTTTTATTTGAAGTCCCCTTCCATCCTTTTCAGATTTATTCTAATACATCCTTTTGTTTGAACAGCATGTAATCTAACGATAACTTCCCTGGACCCGTGAGAGTTAAGGCTATAAAGGAAAACAAATAAAAGAAGCGTAATTCCAATACAACAAAACCATCACCAATCATGAAGGCATGAAAGATAAAGATGACTATAAAATTAATGGTCAGGATTAGAGTGGCTGCCCTTGAAAACAACCCTAAAATCAACAATATGGCGCAAACCCCTTCTGCAAAAGCGGCTAAGTAATAGGATGTGCTTGCACCAATACCTATAGGATCCATAAACTTGATTTCTTCTCCACTAAAAATAACGGACATCTTTTCAAAACCGTGCCCGTAGATTAGAACCATACCAAAAACTAATCTTAAAATTAACAAGCCAGTATCATGGCTTAAATTCCAATCTCTAACTAATAAATCTGTTGCTCGTTTCATATTCAAATTGTTTTAAGTTGTTATCAACTAATTGGTTACATAACAAATATAGTTTATTTCTTTTGATTTAAGAAACGCCAATAATTTGAAGTGAAAATTATTTCTCTTTGCAAAGCCCTAGCTTCTATAAATGCATAATTTGGAAACACTAGCTACCCATTATTTCCAATACTGTGCATGAAAGCGTGTAATGAGCTATGGACAGTGAACGGAGTCTCGAAGATGAACTCCTAAAATGAGAATCTTACTGAGATTTCGGTGGATTTGTACGCATCGTTTATAAAACAAGCCTACCCACCGATATCTATATTTAATCTGTTTACCCCGAGATAAACCTCGGGGCTATTTATGTTTTGGAAAATAAATTATCTCACTCAATTTATCGTAATAGATTCTATTACTATGCTTTTTCGTATGTAATAGATTTATTGGAAAGTGTAAGGCTTACCAACAACCCAATACCCAATAGTATAATGCCTGCCATATAGGTTCTGGGACCAATCAACTTTGGGGAGTCTGCATAAAAATCGCGAATAAAAGCTGAAATCTGAGGCCCAACAATACCGCCTAATGACCACGCTGTAAGAATTACACCATAAATAACGGGCATCAGTTTTGTATGGAAAACATCTAGCACATAAGAAGGCATTGTGCCAAATCCACCACCGTAACAGAGTAACACATAGCATACCATCAAACCAAATATCCATGGATTACTAGTAAAAATCATGAGAATAAAAACCAATATCTGAGAACTCAGAATCAATCTAAAAGCCTGAATTCTACCAATTTTATCTGATATTCCACCCCATAAGAAACGCCCAATTCCATTGAATAAAGAACTAATGGCAATTAAGGTAGCTCCTGTTGCTGCGAGAGCCTCGGTGCTCATTGTAGCATCTTGTATTCTGAATAAATCCTGAATCATGGGCGACTGCAAACCAATAAACATTATTCCTGCCGAAATATTAAGGAAGAAAATAAGCCACATACCCAGGAACTTTGTAGTGAGCAGGCTCTCTTTAACTTTCAAACTATCTTCTTGCCCACGCATGGAAACACTTTTCACAGGAGGAGAATAACCTTCAGGCACAAAATCTGCGGGTGGGTTTTTCATACTTAATCCTGCGGGGATACCAACCGCCATTAATACTATAGCGATATAGAAAAACACCAGAACCATATTTCCACTAGTTACGCTCATTAGAATAGGCGCAATAAGTTTTGACATGACTAGTGCTCCCAGACCAAATCCCATAACAACCATTCCGGTGATAAGTCCCTTTTTATCGGGAAACCATTTTGAGGCTGTTGCCACAGGCGTTACATACCCTAATCCCAATCCAATTCCACCAATCATTCCAAAGCCTATATAAAAAAGCGCTAGGCTTCCTATTTGCATTGCGTATGCGCTAATCAAATAACCGGCTCCATATAGAAAGGCTCCAGCAGATGCCAGTTTACGAGGACCGTATTTTGGAAGTATCATCCCTCCAACGGCTGCAGATAAACCAAGAAACAAGATAGCCAGGCTAAATATCCACATGGTTTGGACGTTACTCCATCCATACTCAGCCATTATTGGCTTTTGGAAAAAACTCCATGCATACACAGTTCCCAGCACCAACTGTAGAAGCGTCCCCATAATTGCAATATTCCACCGACTTGTATTTGCTTTATTCATTAGATTATGAATTCATTTCTTCAATTTTTTTCAAGACTGAAGCTACATAATCTCAACTATGATTGTGGCTCTTTCTTCTTTGTTAAGTTTGATATTGTATTGTCCCAAAAGTATGTATGAGCAATTTTGATTCTTTTGACTTGTAGGATGAAATCTGATGTGTAAATGAGGTGAATTAATCCGTTAGGTCGCATAGGAACCAAGAGGTTCGGGCAAGAAACTACGAACTGAAGGTTCGTAACTAGGGGAAGTAGTTAGTTTATATTATTAAATATTGAAGAAAGTGCATCTAACATTTTTCATTATCGAAATTTGATATTTCTTTATTAACAATGCATCTCTTCAATATCTAACTCATTGTTTTATTTCTCTAAATCAACCAATATTTTAACTTCAGATGGGTCTTTGATAAGAGCATCAAAACCTTTTTCTACTACTTCGTCCAATGAGATTACGTTGGTAATCAGTTTTTCTACGGGTAGTCTTCCACTACTAATCAATGCTATGACCTCTGGAAATATGTTGCGATAACCAATTATTCCTTTAATGGTCAATTCTCTTAATGCCTGATCTAAAGCATCATGAACAATCTCTTTTCCAAAGAGTGCAACCAATATGGCCATACCTCCGTTACGAAGACTGTTTATACCCGTATCAAATGATTGTTGAACACCAGCTGCATCAATAAATATATCAACACCATTTCCTGTCAACTCTCTAATTTTTTTAGGCACATCTTTATCTCTTGCATCAAAGGTGTGAGTTGCTCCAACTTCTTTGGCCTTTTTCAATCTGTTCTCTGAAAGATCTGACACAAATATTTGGGAAGCTCCCATTGCCAAGGCAACCTGAACTGTGAGTAATCCAATCGGACCTGCACCAGTAATCAATACGGTGTCACCCATTTTCATTCTACTTTGCTGCACTGCGTATGCTGCAACAGCTGCAGGTTCTACAATAGCAGCCTGTTCAAAAGTCATGGTGTCAGGTATTTTATGCACCATATAGTCTTCTACTACCGTATATTTTGCAAAAGCCCCGTTGGATGTTAACCCTACAAATCCGAGCGGTTCTGACAGGTTATATTGTCCATTGGTAATAAAAGGACTAGCAGGATTTCTAAAAATCGGCTCAACTGTAACTCGATCTCCTTTCTTAACATTCTTTACATTTTTCCCAACCTCTTCTACTACTCCCGCAAATTCGTGACCAAGAGTGGTTGTTCCCTGGTGCCCGTTGAGCGGATATGGTTTGTCAACTGGAATTAGTTGTGGACCAGCGGTGTATTCGTGTAAATCTGATCCACAAATACCCGTAAATTTTACTGCAATCTTTACCTGATTGTCGTTTGGAGTAGGTATTGATGTTTCTTCTATTCTAATGTCTTTCGCTGCATACCAGCGAGCTGCTTTCATTGTCTTCATAATTTTCTCTATTTAAATCTTTCTAGATTAATATTTTTACTCTCTATAATCCCTGCCAAGCGGTGACGCTAAGCAACAATGGGAGGTGATGTTCTGGGATGAACCTGAATTACTAAAATGATGGTTTATTCTACCTCTTGCGAGGTTGCAAACTCTTCCATTCTTGTAATCAAATCATTTTCAACGGTATATATTTGAACCCATTTCTGCTTTAGTTCTCTTCCCGAACGTTTCACTTTCTGATGTTCTTCACCCATCACCACAACCATATTTCCTTCAACAATATATTGTTGTGGTTCAAATTTGATGATTTCAGTTCGTTCAAAAATGTTAGTAAAAAAGGCTCTTACCCCTTCCTTTTTCTCAAATTCTCCTTTAGGAATAATTTGGGTACCGTGGTATATCCATTCGGTATTATCAGAAACGGTTTCTACAATTTTATCAATGTCGCCACTACTAAATGCAGCGAACATTTTTTCTACTACTGTTTTAGCTGAATTTTTCATAGGACTTTGTTTTATTGTTATTGTTTTGCGAACTGTGAGTGAATTATAATGCTTACATCTTTTCCAATACCAGCAGCCATTGGGTCGTAATTAATATTATAATCAAACCTGTTGATGGTAGTGGTTGCTTTCACACCTAATTTTTCGCCTTGCTCACTCTTAGCTATTCCGCCATACTGAACATCAAATATTACGTCTTTAGTAACATCTTTAATGGTCAATTTACCATACAATAAATAACCATCTGGTTTACCCGTGGCTATAATTTTAGTGCTTTTAAAAGTCATATTAGGATAGGTATCAACTTCAAAAAAGTCAGCACTTCTTAAGTGATTATCCCTGTCTTCCACATTAGTATTTATACTATTTACCTTTACAGTAAATTCAACATCTGCATTGCTAAGCCCTGCACCGTCTGTAGTTAATTTCCCCGTATAATCCATAAATTTTCCATTCACAATACTAATTCCAGAGTGTGAAATGTTGAAATTTAACGAGGTGTGGTAAGGATCTACCTTCCATTGTGTTTGTGCTAATGCATTAACTGAAAAGAATAGCAGTGCAATTAATGAAATAAATTTTTTCATAGAATTATTTTTTTTAAAGTTATTAAATATGTTAGAGGTTCTACTATTATGCATTTGTAGCAACCCATTTTTCATAAGCTTCCATAAAACCATTCAGAAAGTCTTTGGTAGAATCACTAGTAAGTGTTCCTTTATCGTCAAATAGTTCTGCGGCTCCTCCAATGTAAGCTTCTGGTTGTGCCATGGTAGGCGCATTTACGAAAGTTAGCGACTGTCTTAAGTGGTGATTGGCTCCAAAACCGCTAATATTTCCTATTGAAACACTCACTATAGCTGCAGGTTTTCCATCCCAAGAATTTTTACCATAAGGACGTGAACCTACATCAATCGCATTTTTTAAAACAGCGGGTACCGAGCGATTATATTCTGGAGTGAGGAAGAGAAGCCCATCCACAGCACTGATTTGCTTTTTGAATGCTACCCACTCATTTGGCGGAGTTGCTTCCAAATCTTCATTAAACATCGGGAGACCTGCTATATCTATTATTTCTAGAGATAATGACTCCGGTGCCATATCTATTAATGCTTTGGCTGTTTTGCGATTAAAGGATTCTTTGCGAAGACTTCCAATAATTACTGCAATTTTGTGCTTTTTCATAGTTTCGTTTGTATTTTTTTAAAGATTTTGCAAACTGTTTTGAAAAACGATGTTTATATATACTTTCCAATACCAGCTGTTGGGTGGGGCGTAATCACTTATGCCACACCACATTGCCTTGTGACTATAAATATAGCGAATATAGACACTTATAGCATTATACTATTCGGTAAATAGGTTGTAATTTTAGGAAGCGAGGATACTTCTCATCTCATCACGAAACTCTGTAGGCGATTGCCCAGACTTCTTTTTAAAGACATTTGAGAAGTAGGAATTCTCATTATAACCTAGTTCATAGGCTATTTCAGTTATAGTCTTGTCTGTGGAAACTAAAAGGTTTTTGGCTTCAATGAGCTTGCGTGTTTCAATGATTTCCGAAACACTTTGCTCTAAAATATTCTGGCAAATTAAGTTCAAATTTCGGGTCGACATAAATAGCTTTTCCGCATAAAAGTCTACACCCAAAGGTCTATGATAATTTTCTTCAAGGATGGTTAGAAAGTTACCAAAGGAGATATTCTGTGTTTTTTGTAAGGTCTGATTTGAAGTGTCTAGTTTTTTTCTTTCATGTTCAATAACGGTAAACAAAACACTCAATAACTGCTTGATTATGGCAAAACTCGGATCTTTTTGTGAGGCCTCTTCGTGCATCATTTCGCACAACACTTCGAGTCGATTAAAGCAACTACCTTGTGCTAGCTTAATGTTGGCTTGGTCGTGGTATAGCGAGTATAATTGAAAGGTAGTTTCTGGTATAAATTCACTCTTAAAACGAATAGCCCAAATGTCGCACTTGCCATTATATGGCTTAGGGATAGCGCGGTGGACCTTCCCTTTGGTAATAAAACTCACGAATGGAGCTCGGGTTGTGCTTTCATTAAAATCGATGAAATGCTCTAACTCTCCATTAATTCCAATCAACAATTCTTCAAAATCGTGGGTATGAGGTTCAAGGCTTTGGGAAGAAATCTCTTTAGCTTCTGCCTCCTGAATTCTAAAGATTTTGAATAGTTCGTTCATTAAATAATTTGTTCGTCGTTTCTAGATGTAGCTAGTGATCCTGTATAAAATATTATCAAATTTAATATATCAGCTTTTTGAATTGTACTACCGTAAAATTTATATAAATAGTTCCAATTTATTACTAACTCCACTAGTAAGCATATAATTCATTCTCATAGTTTAGCTATTCCCAATTTTGAACTATGATTTTTATATTTTAAATGATTGAACTGATAGGATTTGATTAGTAAGCAAAGCTCATGAGCTCCAACATCACACACACATCAACTAGAAGCAGAACCTGCCCCTAACATTTGGGCAGACAGGTCGCTCTGTTCGGTGCTCCGCTTCAATCGACAAATATGAACGGTTTGTAATTCCCAAGCCATACAGAAAAGTGTGGAATAATAAATGAAACCATGATTAAACGATAAGTAATAAAATATACTTTATAGCTTACTTGACGGATTCTTCTAAAAAAGTTAGCAAGGCATCGGTTTTTGCATTTTTGAGTGGGAAAGTAGGGTGATATTCATACACATAATGAGTCGTATACCTATCTAAAGCGATAAGGGTAACATGTTCAAATTGAAAATGGTTTTCTACAAGAACACTCTCTAGTTCATCATCAGTTTTTACTATTACCTCCCAACCGTTTATAGCACTTAGTATAGGCTCCAGTTCTCTCGAAAACATTTCATTACATTCGGTACATGAATTTTTAGGCTTCACAATCACTATACGTTTCGTGTTAATCTTGCCGCTTTGCATGAAGGTATTAGTAAAACAATTTACCTTTAAACACTCATGAATAGTAGACGGGTTTCTACTTTCATAGATATAGGTCTCGAAACTAGTATTTGCAGAATCTAGTTTATAAAAGAGCACCCCTATTGAAAGGATTAAAGTGGTTATAACTAAGTAAATCGTTTTATTCATAGTACCCTCCTTTATTTAACTACCAACTTATATTTAACAAGCTTGTCCAAATCTTCATAATGGACGTATAGGAATTCTCCAGAGATTTGGAACAAATTTGCTTTCGCTTCGAGTTTTAGTTCTGAAATAAATTTTTTCTTTGATGGGCTGTATATATACAGCTTATCCATGTCATATTTGCGAACTCTAGATTCAATCAATACAAAAACAAGTTCCTCTCCATTTTGGTTTTGATATAAACCAACCCCTTCTATTTGATTTTCAGATGCAGGAGCTATAAAACCTGATAATCCATTCATTTGTGCCTGCCTTTGTTTGGTATTTCTATTTTCGAATAACTGATATTTATTTACTTGTTTATGTGTTTTTAAGTCCCATACACTCACATATCCCTCATGTGCGCTTCCAAATAGTAACACATTGTCATACACTTCAATTCTTCCATCTTGTAGAAAAGCATTACCAGAGGGTTTGTCTAATAAAAAATCTTCCGAAAATTCGTCTGTATTAACATTATAAAGATTTCCCAAACTTGTTAGTAATCCATTTCTAACAAAAATGAGACTATCATTCTTTGTCGAATGGATGTAGGAAAGCCCTCCATCCGGTTTGATTAATTTCACAGAAAAACTTTGATCTCTTTTATCATAAATAAACAGTCGCTGTAAATCTGGGTCTGAGAAAACAATCTGATTTTTTAGAATGCCAATGCCAAATGGAGCTCTGTTCAACTCTCCTGGGCCTCGGCCAAGTTGATACGGTACTTCTTTTAAATCTTCACCAGCCACTGAATGATAAAAAGCTCTTGTATCTGGGCAAGTAATTACTATTTCTTCTCGAACCACATCTACTATGGTGCAGTCGTAACCATCAGGTAAGTTATACTCTTTTACTTTTTCAATACTCACCCTTTGGGCTATTAAATTACTGCCAAAAAGAAGAACTAAAATAAGGGTTAAAACAATTTTTGATTTCATAATACTTTGTAATAAAATTAAGGAAGAGCTTAGTGTCTTTTCCTTAGGTTAAAGTTTTAATAACTAGTTTTTGTTATTCGATTTGAATGTCTTTAATTCCTCCATAAAGTGTTATATCAACATTATCATCTATATATCGAAAGCACACAAAAGTAACTTTGTTGCCACAAGTAATTATAATATCACGTTGCTCAAAAGCCTGAACTTTTGGTGACACTAACAAACTTCCAATTAATATAAATATTGAAAACAGACCAAATGTTATTTCTTTCTTCATAACAATATGTATTTAGTTAATGTTTAACTATTTAAAGGCTATTGCCTTACCTATAAGAGTATAATAACAATCATTTGTTACAAAATATTACAATAAATTGATTTATACTAGTTTTTTAAGTTGAAATAATAACTCATATAATATTTATTAATAGGGACTTATATTATGTTTATTCTATGTTAAAAAAATTTGAATGTAATTTACTTACGTTGAAGCCATTGTTACGAAATAGTTACGGAACCCAACTTGGAATTCGAATTATGGGTTTTCGTTTTCATTGTTTAACTAACCTCGGTTTTTGAACTATGATTTTTATGATTTTTATGATTGTGCTGATAGGATTTGAGTGGTAAGAAAAGCTCATGAATTCCAACATGACATTCTCGTCATTGACGCCAGCAGTGGCATTAGAATACAACCAACACCCCCTGTCACCCTGAGTAATGAGCTGAGTCCGACGAAAGTCGGAGGAAGCGAATGACCGAAGTGTCTCCAGAATGCGAGTAGTAGTTTGGAATAATGTGTGAGTGATGATTTTAACTTTTCCAAAGTTAAAAAAGTAATTCCATCTAATATAAATCCTACTAAAACTTTGGAAAAGTTAGTAGTTGGGATAATTGCCCTTTCGACGAGTTTTTGTGTTGTAATTATGGGCGTAATCAATGAGATCCTTCTCCGCTAGCCAGCGAATCAGGATGACAGGGACGATTTTTATACTTCCCTTGCCTCCCTACGGTCGGGCATTGCTTTTCAGGCAATAGTATAAAACAGATAGTTCTTAGGTAATTCGTTGACAATTTCTTTTTGATTAATAAACAGGAAGCAGAAGCTTCATGACGAGTGGAGCTCTCCAAATCCCCAATTACTGTTCATTGTTAATTGCTCATTGATAACTGACTTCCCCAAATCCCCAATTCCTACAATGGGCCTAAAGCCCTTTTCTGTAGTGGGAACAATTGCTAACCACCGGCTAAAGCCAGTGGCAATTGAGGTGGGCTTGAATAGCTATGAGGGGTGAGCTTTCTAATTACTGTTAAATGTTAATTGAATAGACTCCCCCAATTCCGTAGTCCCTAATTCCTAATTCCCAATATCTATTAACTAATTGTTCATTGATCACTGTTGACTGATAATTGACTTCCCCAATTCCTCATCTAAATACTAATTACTAGGTACTAAATACTACTATCCCCATCCACATAATCCTCATTCAAAAATATTCGGAACTGAAAATACATGCTCATATTTTCTTCAATTTCTTCAAAAAGCGCGTAGGCATCTTCGTATTCATCCTCCTCAACTCTGCACAGGCGGATGGGTTTAGTGTCAGTTTCAATTTCTAGAGTAAACCATTCTTTGTTAGTCATTCCACGTTCCCCGAGCATTTTGCCTGAGCTTTGGTCAGATAGCAGAATTTGGCGAACCTCCCCAAATGATATGGTTCGCAGCTTGAAGCGGAAGTAATTAAAAACTCGAACAAAATAAACAATCTCGTACTTATCGGTATCAAAATGGATTTCTCGTCTGGTAAAAACTTTCACTAGCACAGCAAAGGCAAACATCCATAGAAAAAGAGCAAAGAAAATACCGAGCAAAAAACAGGCAAATAGCAGCATAAAGTCGATGAGTGTAAAACTTTCCTCTACATTCACCGTTGTGCCATCCGTAAATTTGTCGATCTTAAAGCGCATCTATTCTAGTTTTATTTAGATATATAAAGTTCACTATTTGTTATAACTAGTGGTATTTTGAAAGTTCTTAGAAACATTTTATCTGTTATTGAAGTTATATCATTTATGAATTTTAAAAACTTTTCTTCTTATACCCTTCTTATTCTTTTATTTGGTGTTCAATTTATGGCGTGCAAAAGCAACGAGCCTAAAATTGAAGAAATACCAAATGGCGTTAATTTCTTAATGGCTGAGCTATACCAGTATCCAAACTCTGAGCCTATTCCTGCTTTTGGCTTTTATACCAACGATAATACCAAGTGTGGTAACAACCTTATTTATCAATCTATTCATAACACTGAAGATTATATTGAAATTGAAATTATAGGTTACAATAAACCTAGCTCTTGTTATGGTGATCCCGCCCCAGCTACTTCTGTTGTTCCGTTATTTTTGACTAATGGCGAATATAATTTTAAAATTACTTACGAATCTGAAGTTGATGATTATACTTTAGTGGTAACAGATTCTACCCTTCAGCTAACTCAAGACGAAGCTTATATATTTTCATCTCCAAAAAACACTCTTTATTGGAGATATCCAGAAAAATCCTTCGCTCTTTTAGCGGGAACTTCAACCTCTGCCGACTCGCTCTACAACATGGTGTTCGATAGCCTTGAAACCAAATTCAACTTTACTGAATTCACCTTCCCCGACTCTGGGCTAACACCATATCCCGATTCTTTGACCGGTTTTGGTATTAATCATCCAACGCGTTTTTTCAAATATGAAAACGCTCAAGATGCTTTTAATGCAGGTATTTTTATTCAAGATTTTGGTAGAAATGCTATTGCTAATCGTGACGAAAACAGATTTGTACTGTTTGAGTGGAAAAACAACATCTTTTCTACCAACGATTTTTAACTCACACTTGAAGCACACCCGTTTTATAAGGCAGGATTTCTGGATTTAGATTTGCACACTCTAAAGCTTTAGAAATCCTTGCTCTTGTTTCAAGTGGATTTATAATTCCATCTACCCAAATTCTAGAAGCAGCGTAACGCACATCTGTTTGCTTGTTATAACGTTCAGTAATCTGTGTCATTAACTGTTCTTGATCTTCGGCACTTACTTCTTCGCCTTTCTTTTTCATAGATGCGATTTGAATTTGAAGTAAAGTTTTAGCCGCAGAAGCCCCACTCATAACCGCAATTTGCGCTGTTGGCCACGCATACATAAATCTTGGATCGTAGGCTCTACCACACATGGCATAATTTCCCGCCCCATAGCTATTTCCAATAACTATAGTAATTTTTGGAACCGTACTATTACTCATTGCATTCACCATTTTTGCACCGTCTTTAATTATGCCACCGTGCTCACTTCGTTTCCCAATCATAAAGCCACTTACATCTTGTAAGAAAATAAGCGGAATCTTTTTCTGATTACAATTCATTATAAATCGCGCTGCTTTATCGGCGCTATCAGAATAAATAACACCACCAATTTGCATTTCGCCCTGCTTAGTTTTGGAAATGGAACGCTGATTGGCAACAATGCCTACACTCCACCCATCAATACGTGCGTACCCAGTAATAAGCGATTGTCCATATCCTTTTTTGAACTCAGTGAAGCTATCTGCATCAATAATACAATCTAGAATTTCTTCCATTTTATAGGGAGCAGTTCTCGATTCTGGCAATATGTTAAATATATCTGAACTAGGGCGAGCAGGCTCCTTAGCATCTTTTCTATTGAAACCAGCGGTATCAAATGGTCCCAATTTATCAATCAAATCACGAATGGTTTGTAAGCACTCGTGGTCATCTTTCATCTTATAATCCGTCACCCCACTAATTTCGGTATGTGTGGTTGCGCCACCCAAGGTTTCATTATCAACCGTTTCGCCAATGGCGGCTTTTACCAAATAACTTCCTGCTAAAAATACGCTACCTGTTCCATCTACAATAAGAGCTTCATCGCTCATAATAGGCAAATAAGCGCCACCCGCAACGCAACTTCCCATAATTGCAGCAATCTGAGGAATTCCTTTAGCAGAAATAACCGCATTATTTCTAAACATGCGTCCAAAATGCTCTTTATCAGGGAATATTTCATCCTGCATAGGCAAGAAAACTCCTGCAGAATCAACCAAGTAAATAAGTGGTATATGATTCTCTATAGCAATTTCTTGCGCTCTCAAATTCTTTTTGGCAGTTATAGGAAACCACGCTCCAGCTTTTACGGTAGCATCGTTGGCAACAATCATGCAGTTGCGGCCATGCACCATTCCAATACCTGTTACTACCCCACCCGATGGGCAGCCACCTTCCTCTTCATACATCTCATAACCCGCCCATAAGCCAAGTTCTTGAAAGTCTGAATCTTTGTCTATAAGCTCAGCTATACGCTCTCTAGCGGTTAATTTTCCTTTAGCATGTTCTTTTTCTATTCGTGATTTACCGCCACCAAGTTTAATCTTATTTTCTTGGGTGTTAATCTCATCAATAATTTTTTGCAACCAATTGTTATTCGTGGTAGCGCTTCCAGGTGATGTGCTCATAAGTAGAAAAGATGTTTTAATTTATAATACTGTTTCTAATTGCTACGTTTAAAGTAATGATTTTATATTTCTGAAAATGCGATATTGATGTAATTGAATTTAAAACTTGTGGAACATGAAGAAATCTCTTTTAACGCTAATTACCCTCTTACTTTTCTCATTCTCACTATTCGCGCAGCGTGGTGGGCGCTCGAGCCACGTCAGCTACACCTCGTTGGTGAATAGATCATTATCTCCTGTTTTCTTTTTAGATGAAGTGCTTCTACCCGGTAAAACGGACTCAACCTCTACCCTAGCATTTATTTTTAGGATGGATAATGAGTTTTTACCCTTCAAAAAGATTAATTACGAAACGGATTTGAATCAGCCTGCTGGTTATGAGTTTTATAGTCTTGCTCGTATAAATTCTGAGATTTTTAGAAATGAAGGTTCTAGCTCAAATAAGAAAAATGCTGTTTCTGTGGCCCGTGATGTTTGGCAGGATACTGTTTTTGCAAAAACCTTCGACGATACTCGCCTTAAAACACTTTACACATCTGGAGTTTTGGCTAATGAACTAACACCTGGCAGCTACGATTATTTATTACAGCTAAATTTGATGGGCGAGGCTAATGATAGAAATTCAACACGTAGAACTCTTAAAATTCAAAACCTATCTACCAAGAAAACAGGCGAGATTTATCTCGTAAATACGATTGCAGATAAAGACGACAAACTTGAGCTTACTTTATTAAATATGGGCAATAATGCACTGTATGGTAAAGATTTTCATGCGCTAGTTCGTATTCCTGATTTTGATGAAACGGCTAATTATACGCTTGACATTTTTAAAGCCACCGTTGAGAAAAGAGACACTACATTAGGAAAATCAGCTTTTAGCACTTCAATTTCTTCCGATAATATCTACCCAAATTCGAATGCTAAACTTTTGCGAAGTGGTGAGCCTACCATAGAACTAACCCAAGGCGACTTTTCATTTACCTACGCAATCATAAAAGTCCCAAATAGTGCTTTTGAAAACTCAGTGTATCAAATTCAAATTAAAAAAGAGGGCGTTGATAAACCTGTAGCCAAAAAAATCATTCAATCGTATTGGCCAGAAATGCCCCCTGCCCTTTTCAATATCGATATTGCCCTCGACATGCTTAAGTTTATCATCCCTGAAAAGGAGGTTCGGGAGCTTAAAAAAGGGAATAATGCCCAGAAAGAAGCTAAGTTTCGTGAGTTTTGGGCTAGCAAAGATCCAACTCCCGATACCGAATACAATGAGCTGATGACCGAGTATTATAGACGAGTAGATTATGCCTTCAAAGAGTTTAGAAATCCAGAAAATCCCGAAGGGCAGGATACTGATCGTGGTAGTATCTATATAAAATTCGGCCCACCAATTTCAACAGAAAGACAGTTTCCTTCTATGGGACGAGTACTAGAAACTTGGACCTATCCAGATCGAGTTTTTGTATTCGAAAAAGGTTCGGGCTTTTCAGATTTTAAACTTCTCGGGAAAGAATAAGTCTGAGATTTTGATGCTTTAGCATTACCTTAAACCTATGAAACCTAACATTGGCATAACCCTTGGCGATTGTAACGGAATTGGTCCAGAGATAATATTAAAAGCATTATCGGGTATAGATTGCACCCAATCGACTCCCATAATTATTGGAAGTAAATCTGTGCTCGAGTACTATAAATCTGAGCTTAGTATAGATCTTCCTCTCTATTCTGTTTCAAATTCAAAAACCGATACAAATTTAGATTCAGGTTTTGGAGTGTATGAAGTGGTGGATTCAGCATCCATCACGCCAACGCCAGGCGATCAAAGTCCAGAAAGTGGTTTGTTAGCCATGAAAGCCATAGAAAAGGCAATCGAGTTATGTGTATCTGAAGATATTCACGCCATGGTCACCGCTCCTATCTCGAAAGAAGCAGTTAATTTAGCGGGCTACCAAATTCCTGGTCACACCGAATTTTTGGCTGAGCAAACCAAGGCCGAGTCTGTATTGATGATACTGGTTAATAACTCATTAAGAGTTGCTCTGGTCACTGGCCACATCCCCATTTTAAAGGTCGCCCAATCTATAACCGAAGAAGTAATTTTAGAACGTCTTTCCGTTTTAGATAGAAGCTTAAAAGAAGATTTCTTAATTGAAAAACCAAGTATTGCAGTGTTAGGGCTAAATCCCCATGCTGGTGATGGCGGAGTAATTGGAACCGAAGAAATTGAAATTATTTCGCCTGCTATAAAACAAGCTCAAAAAGAAGGGATTAAAGCTACGGGACCATTTCCTGCAGACGGATTTTTTGGCCAAAAACTGCATCTAAAATACGATGCTATTTTAGCCATGTATCACGATCAAGGTTTGGCTCCTTTCAAATTACTTTCCTTTGGAAGTGGAGTAAATTTTACGGCAGGTTTGCCTATCATACGCACATCGCCCGACCACGGTACTGCTTTCAATATTGCAGGAAAAGGAATCGCGGATCCTTCTTCATTTATAGAAGCGTATAACCTCGCAGTAAAGCTTGCGAAAAAGAAATTTTCATGACAAAAGCCAATATATATACATCGCTAGCCCCATTATATGATCGATTGATGATTGACGTCGATTACGAATCTTGGGCAGATTATATAGATGAAATTTTTCAATTACATCACCCCTATCCCGAAAAGCTTTTGGAGTTAGCTTGTGGCACAGGTTCTCTCGCTATCTCACTTGATGGTTTTGGATACTACCAAATTACCGCTACCGATTTATCGCCAGAGATGGTAGAAATAGCACAATTAAAAGCAGCCGAAGCGGAGGTAGATGTGCAGTTTCGCCCAATGAATTTCTTGAATATTGATATTGATGAAACCTTCGATGGAATCTACTCCGTTTTTGATAGCATAAATTATTTGCACGATGCATCTCAGATTCTAGAAATGCTGAAGCAATGCGAAAAGGTTTTAAAGCCAGAAGGACTTTTGGTTTTTGATTTTTCAACTCCAAAGAATTCCATGGAAGCGGTTGATTATTTAAATAACGAAGAAGCAACTTCAGGCAGATTCCGATTTTATAGAAAAAGTAGATACGATCATAAAAACAGAATGCACTATAACGAGTTTGATATAGAAGAGCTTGCTGCGGATGGTAAGTCGGTGATTAGTGAATTGAAAGAAGTTCACGAACAACGCATATATTCGCTTCAGGAAATACTAGAGATTGTGGATCAAACATCCTATCATCTAGTTGCCAAATATGGCGACTTTGATTTATTAGACGCTAATGAAGAAAGTGCAAGAGTAACCATAGTACTTAGATGTCAGAAAACGCAGTAATAGAACTTAGAAACGTTAGCTTAACTTTTGAGCATCGTACCATACTTAATAACATCAGCTTCAAGCTCCACAATGGGGAGTTTGCTTACTTAATTGGGGCTACAGGAATTGGGAAAAGTTCTTTCCTGAAACTTCTTTATAGAGATATTGTACCCGATACAGGCTCGGTTCGTGTAACCGATTATCCTGTTAATAAAATCAGCTTGAAAGAAATTCCCATGCTGCGCAGGCGACTTGGAATTGTATTTCAAGACTTTCAGCTTTTGCAAGATCGTGATGTGTACGATAATGTGGCTTTTGCATTACAGGTAACTGGAGAAAAGCCAAAATTCATTAAACAACGAGTGGTAGAAGTACTTACCATGGTTGGGTTAAGCCATCGTCGGAAGCACATGCCCAATGAACTTTCTGGTGGCGAACAACAGCGAGTGGTTATTGCCAGAGCTTTAGCCAACGAGCCTCGTATTTTACTCGCAGATGAGCCAACGGGTAACTTAGACCCAGAAGCTAGCAAACACATAATGGAGCTTTTAAAACAAATTAATAACCGTGGAATGGCCGTTTTAATGGTAACCCACGATTATGCCCTTGTGAAAAGATATCCATTTAGAACCGTGAGAATGGTGAATGGCACTCTGCAAGAATTACAATGGAAAGGCGATAAGCTAGTCCCAATAAAACAGCAATAAACATCGGCTCGAGTTATGGTATGAATGCTTCAGAACTAAGCTCATTAATACGAAGCAAAGCCCTAGAACTTGGTTTTGATGCTTGTGGTTTTGCCAAAGCGGGGTTCATGGAAACTGAAGCACGGCGTTTAGAGGAATGGCTTTCCCAAAATAGAAATGCCTCTATGGGCTGGATGGAAAATAATTTCGACAAAAGAACCGACCCTACCCTTTTAGTACCTGGCGCCAAATCTGTGATTTCTGTTTTGATGAGTTTTCATCATCCCTCCCACAAAAAGTACTGGGAAAAAGATGGCCTTAAAATTGCCAAATATGCCCAAGGTCGAGATTACCATAAAGTGGTAAAAAAGCAGCTCAAACTTCTGTACAAATATATAGAAGACACGGTTGGGAATGTTGAAGGACGATTTTTCACCGACTCTGCTCCCGTTTTAGATAAAGCTTGGGCGGTTCGTGCGGGACTCGGGTGGATTGGCAAACATTCCAATCTCATCAATAAAGAAATGGGCTCTTATTTTTTTATTGGGGAAATTATTTTGGATGTGGATTTGATTTATAACAGTCCCCAAACCGATCACTGCGGTGCATGTACCAAATGCCTAGATGCCTGCCCTACAAACGCCATTTACGAGCCCTACCGAGTAGATGCCTCCAAGTGTATCTCCTACCAAACCATAGAGCACCGTGGGGAATTTGAAGAAGGAAAAGGCGAACAACTCCACGATTTTATTTTTGGATGCGATATCTGCCTAGATGTGTGTCCATGGAACAGCAAAGCCACCCTTACCAACTTTACCGATTTCCATCCCCGAGCCGACATCATGGCAATGACCGATGCCGACTGGCTCTCCTTATCAGAAGAGAAATATAACGATCTATTTTTTGGAACTCCCGTCAAAAGAGCAAAATACGAAGGCCTGGTGCGTAATATTAAACATGCTAGTACGAGTTAATTAGGATAATTTTTTGGGTGGGATAATAACTAGCCAATTTTCCATTTTCCCCTCGTAGCAAAGCTCCGGCTTTGCAACGCAGTTCCGGAAGCTCCAGCTTCCAACACTACAAACTTCTCCCTAACGATATTTCTAGCAATGCCTATTAATTACACAAAGGTTATTCAAAAATTCGAGTATTACGCCCTTGCAGGAGAAAACTAATGCACTAACTGTCTGGTATTTTTATTGCGTGGCAAACATTCTTGTTATCCATATTTTCCCAAAGTGATTATTATTCCACAGTTCAGGACTTGATTGGAAGTGTCTTAATCACTCTCTCCATCTCTTCAGATTTTTTCCAAGGATCATTCAACTCCAAAACATATCGAATAGTATAGTCTAAGGGATCTACACACAATCCGAACCATTGATTTGCCTTTAAAACATATTTTCTTCCAGTTACATGGGCAGTTAATTTTGGCTCGAATATTTTTAATGGATCTCTATTACAATGAACTGTAATTCCACTATCACCATCGAACATTGTAAAATCATGATTTTTACCGTCTTTTTTGAATGCAATGGCAGCATTGCCTATCCAGATATTAAATTTGTTTACAGTATCTTCGTCGAATTGGAGTAGATTTAATCCAAGATTTATTAGGATTGGGGAATGGTTTTTCTCGATTTGCTTGATCAATTTTTGAAATGAGGTGTTTTTATAATTAGTTAAAATACCCTCAGGTGTACTTTTACCGGGGAGCAACTCTCTTCTTGCCAACATTGCTGCTTCTAGATCAGCACCCAAACCATCCGTTATATAGTTATATCTAATATTTTTTTCAACCCATAAATTTTTCAATAGATGATATGAAAGTATAGCACCTTCATTGTTTGCAACAAGCTTCTCAGCGTAGCCTAATCTTTTCTTTACATAACTCAAAAAATATAGCGGAGAATTTAACATCTCTGACATAACATCTAGATGAAATACATCCATAACAAATGGGGCAGGTGTTTTCTCAGTAACTGTATAAATCAATTTCTGGAATGACTGAAAGGTCAGTGCAGGAAAATGATCTGATATGACACAGAATATGTATATCTCTTTAAAGCTTCGATTTATATTCAACTCACCTTCTAAGCCTTTTAAAGAATATTTTTTATTTTGTAATAATTCAGAACAAGAGTGTCCCTGGTTATAAGCATCCTGTATACCAGCTTTAAAATCACTGTTAAGTTGTTTTTCATTCCCATTTCTGGCTTCTATTGTTAATTTCTTAGACTTTGCCTGAACCACAATTGCCCTGTCAGCATAAACCACAAGCACATCAATTTCACCCGCCTTATTTTTATTGCTATCATATATGGTTACATTTTTAAATACTGAGTCTGAACCAAATACTTTGGACAAACAATTTTCAGCAAATATTTCCGTAAACTCGCCTCTGTGTTTCAACGATTCATCTTTGTACTTCTTATCATTAATCATCCAAAAAAATGGTGATTCATAGAATGCTTCAGTCAAACTATATTGTTGAAATAATAAATATTCACCTTCACTGATTTTCAGTATTGGAGTTGCATTAATTTCGTTGAAATCACTGATAGTTTGAAAAGTTTTATTCACAGATCCTTCTTGAAGAGTGAATGCAGAAATCACTCTTTTAATTATCTCGGGCTCTATTCCAGTTTTTTCTACAACCTCCTCAAGAATAAAATAATAAACAGATAAAAATGTCCTGTTTTCTGGTTTTTCCTTATTAAATTGATTTAGAGCATCTGTTAGTTTTCTGTTTTGTATTTCTACAATTGCCATAACGACAGCATAGGTTTCATCTATACTGAAGCCCATGTTTTTCTTTAGCCACTCGTCATCCTGCCGAAACTTTATAGGTGCAAATTCACGGTATTGAAAATTATATGCTGATTCACCTGAATATAAAATTGGCTCCCTCATCACAGATCCTTTTTTAAATAGATTTTCATCACTACCTGACGAAAGATTTTTATTTAATTCCTCCATTAACGGTTTAGCTATCGCTAAGTGAAGCTCATGAAGTAAAGAATCTGTAGAGTCTATCAATTTTTGTAAATTTAAAGGAGTTGGCAAAGAGTAGTCGATTGACTTTTTAACCATTAGTCCGATTAGTGTAGAAATTTCTATCCTTAGTAAACTCTCTTGTGAATAGTGATTGGCAAAATCATTACCTGATAACTCTACAGAAAATTTAATAGTGTTATCTCTGAAACATAAAAAAGCTATCACGTGAGGATATCCTTTAGAAATGCATAAGTCAGAAAGCTCCAAGAAAATTTCTTTTTCTTTTTTCATATACAATTGATAGCTGTAGAATTAATTGATTAAAGTTTTTGAACCCTGTTCGAGTTCGCAAGAAACACTGGTTATACTGTGATATATTTATTTTATAGGCGTTAAGTAAAACAGAAAATAAAGACAAATTGGCCAACCAATAAAACCAGCAATACTCAGAGTAAATTTACCTACTAAACTTTCAATAAAGTTACCGACAATCTGAAAAATCATTCCAATTGCGAACAAGGCAAATGGAGCCCACCAAACTACATTGAATCCATAGTAAAAAAGAAAGACAATCCCACCGATAGAGCCAATTCCCATAGAAAACCCTAAAATACCTTCAAATAGTTTGCTTGCACCCTGAAAGTTTTTAAAGTGTAGTTGTTGATAAAAAATAAATAATTTAAAAATGCTATAAAGAAGGATGATTTCTAAAGGAAGAGTTTCAAACATGTTGATTTATTTTAGAAGTATAACGACCCCACGTTTAAACGCCGAGTCTAGTTATTATTGTTATAGTTTTGAGCCCTGTTCGAATTCGACTTGAAACTTGAATCATTATAACTTTTTTATGTGTGAGTGATCTTGGGTTTTTATAGCGTTAATTAGATCAGGGTTATTTGAAAGGTAATATTCATTTTGAAATTCATAATCACCTTTCAAAATAACTTGTAAAGGTAAAACATGCCCTACTTTCAATGCTCTTTCTGAACTAGAATCAACCAATCCATAATCCCTAACAAATATATCTGAGTCTTTAGATAGAGCAAAATATATTGGACTAAATTCTCTTAAATCCTCTGAAGTTGGGTGTATGTAAACAATGCAATGACTCATTCCCATAGTTGTAGAAATTTAGTTGATATTTTAAAGTTTTATCTTCTCATAATTTTTAAATTTTTCCCAACTTTATTCGTGTTTTCATAAAGCTGACATCTCGATCCTATCTTCACTACTATGAACTGATTAAAATTAAATTCACCAGCTACGATTTAATGCACTATTAAGTTGGCTTCCAAATGACTGGCGAATTTTTTCATTACTTTCATATTTTTTAAGATCCTTATTGTTGGCAAAAAACCCATATTTCCCTCCATTTGCCTTCCTTGCAAGATTGGCCGAAATATTACCAAGCTGATTCATGCTTTCAAGCAAATGATAAAGATAGTTAAGAGCTGTATTTATGGAGTAATTCCCCTCAGGCTGATTTTTAAATTGATATAGACCTTCCTTTAGCTCAATCGTTGCCTGTGTGATTATTTGAATCTGATTTGTTGATTCGGTGAAATTAAAAGCACTGAGACCACAATTCATCATTCTATTTTCTATTGAAATAAATTCAGATAAATATTGATCTAATAATTGAATTAACTCTGTGTACTCTTCATAAGACAGCATATGTTCTCCGTGTTTTATTTCCAACACTCGTACAAGATAATACTTCTAGTTAATAAGTCAATTTTATTATGGCTAAATCTAAATTATGGGATAGTTTAGGGAGGGAAGAATAGACGTAAGATGTAAGTAGTAAGATATAAGAAAGAAATTCAAAGTTGGCTCTACAAGCTAGTGTAAAGCCTTATGCCACACTTCTCCCGACTGCATCTGATACAAGACCTTACACAAAGCCTATTCCAAAACTCTTGTATTACGCCCCTACAGGGCCTGGAATGGTCTGGCTACTTTATGCACGAGGGGCTTCACCGCCTCGCTAATATAAACCGCTCTTTCAGAGCTTAGTACTAACTAGTTAAAAGCGATATGAGCGAGTGTTAATTCATGAGTATCTACAAAACTGCCATTTCTTAAAGCCCCAAAGGGGACATGTGGTGATGCCCCATGCGTAGCGACAGAACTACAAATTTAAAGCCCTGCATGGGCGGAATATTGGTGAGCTGACGAGGCTACAAATGATCGACGCGGCTAAGTATTTGAATGTTAGCAATCTTGTTTGAAATTAGTTTTCTTCATTAAGTGTAAGAACGATTCTATCTATAATACCAGCTTTTGGATGACATTGGGATGAGTCTAATTCAATCTTATATTTTCTTGTGAATGGGATATCACCATATATTCCATTCACTTTCAAAATATCGCCATCCTTTACTTCTTTAATATTTACATTCGTTGAGCTGACAATGGAATAAAGTCCCGGAGCAATCTCACTAATATTCTTTTCGCAACGTTCTTTTGCTTCCATATCTTCTATTGTTTCACACAATCTCTTATCGGTTCGTGTGTTAATTATTTCGAGCACAACCCCAGATAATGGATTATCATTCTCGTCAACAATTTCAACGATACTTTGATCCAGTTTCAAGGCACATCCATGGTCATTACAACCTATTATTTGCATCATAATTGCAAAATAAAGCATACTCAGAAATATTCTATTCGTGACATTCTTCATTAGTGTTGATGACAATTTAGAGGGTTTTCTTCGCAAGGATCAACTATCACGCCACCTCCTCCACCATTATTTGGAGGTGGAGCTACATAATCAGAATTAGGATTATTTGCTGAAACATAGCCCAAATCCGATCGAATTCCACTCATAGGACTAAAATAAATTTCTCCTGAACTCTTCATATATACGATACCATATAGACTAATATATTCACTGCCATCAGCAGAATAGATTTGGCGAAATACAGGTGAGCCACTATCACCATAATCAGCATAAAAATCTGCTGCATATTGACATTTCAATATCCAAAACTCTGAGCCTGGATATGTTTTGTCAACACATGTTTTTATAATTTTACCTTCTGTCCATCCAGTCTCCCTTCCGATCTTGCTTACAATAGTTCCTTGCGCTATATAATCATCGCTTTTAGCTATAGAAAAAACTGGATTTGATTCATTAATTGTAGTAGAGCCACTTCCCCCAGTATTATTCTTGAACGTTGTTCTTGCTATAAGACCCCTGTTTGCTTGAATACCACTGTTTATTTTTATTGCAGATGCGTCACTCATTCGGCAATTGTAGATTGATTGCCAGGGAGGCCACATTCCACACCAGGAAGTATTTGAATCTTTGTATTCTGATCCAACAATATTGTCACTTGAAGTGAAACCCTGAAAAAAAGTAGTGTTATCCAAGCCAAATGTAGTGCTTGTACAATGTGAATTAGTAATAAAAGTCTCATGACCGTCTAATATTCCAACAAAGCCCATGGTGCATGCACCACCGGCAGCTCCTTTGTGAATACCTAATCCACCAATTAAAGGGCGAGTTGTACTATATAAGCTGCCTGTCCAAGATAACAGAGCAGGTGTGACAGTTTCTCTGAAAATTACTGCTTCAAGTGGAATACTTAAAACACCAACAATAAATTTTTTAACATTATCTATATTAATTTCTGAAAATTTGGACTCAGCAATCCCAACTATTATACGATTTTCTTCTTCATCTATATAACTAGAGCGTACAAAACTAAAATCATCATTAGTTAAAACAAAGCCGCTGACAAGCTCTCGCCATGTAGCTAAATCTGAAAATCCGAATTGACCTTCCTTAATAATGATTGATTCCGAATCAATATTGTGTTTCTGGCGACGGATTTCTTGTGCGGCCAATGATCGAGCCAAACCTTGTGGAGCATCGTCGGTAAGAACGATTACATAATCGCCATGATCATTGATGTAGAAAACTCCGAATCCTGGTATATTTTCGCTAATACGGTGAAAATGCATTTCTGCTTCACGTTTAGGTCTTTCTTGTCGAATTTGTTCAACATAGTTTTTAATTTCTGTGGCAGTTATTGATTGATCGTTGTATCGATAAGCTTTCTCCGCATTTGTAAAAGATTCACAGCCATACAGAAAAATGTATAAGAGAAATAGAGAATAAGAGATAGTTTTCTTCATAATAATCCTCCAGGCAATTAGTGTTTGGGTTGCTAACATAATATTTTCCGAAAAAGAGATTATTAGTTCGAATAGAAATTATCCCTATTATCGCCCCCATACACCCACCTTTTCGGTTTATTTGGGAAGTTATGCGAGCTAGCGTTTGGTTAAGCTATTCAAATAGTTTCCCCGAATGTGAAAGAGATTTATTTCCAACACTCATATAAGATAATACTTCTGGTTAATAAGTCAATTTTATTATGGCTAAATCTAAATTATGGGATGGTTTAGGGAGTAAGGAATAGACGTAAGATGTAAGTAGTAAGATATAAGAAGCTGGGTAATCTTTGTAGGTGTCTACTTATTCATTGTCAATTTTTTAATACAAATCGAAGGATTATACAAAACCCGCTCCGTAGGTGCGGTATATTTGTACAAAATATAGAGAACCTGAAAATCATTGCGCCGTAGGTGCAGTACCAATATTGGCGTGTGTAATGAGAATTGCTAGATGAACTCGATCTAGTACTGCCTGTCTGCCGACAAAGGTAGGCCCCGAATGGGGCAGGTAGGTGGTGGTCGCTATTTGGGCTACAAATATATCGTCCTGATGGGACGAGCACCGCTCCATGGGAATTACTAGCCTAGCAGCGCTACTTCTAATTATTATGTTTTAGGATTTCAAATTCGGTTACCCAATTAACAAACAACTACAATCCTGATCTATATTTTTGGGAAGTAAGTAGAGTTTATAACATCTAATTATTTAAAATCTGAAACAATCCTAAAAACTGCCTTTCTTATCGATGAGGGCTTTGTAGAGGAGCTCTCTGGCTCTGAATATATGAGCTTTTACGGTGCCTAGTGGTAAATCTAGTTGTTCAGATATTTCGTCGTAGCTTAACTCTTCCATGTGCCGCAGTTTAATCACTACACGATATTTTTCGGGCAGCGATTCAATGGCATCATGTACAATAACCTTGCGTTCTTTCTTGATGATTTTATTATCTGTAGCGAAGGATTCGTCAGGCAACTGAATTTCAACTTCTCCATCATTCGTTTTATACGGATCATGGATTGAAAGCGTTTGCAGCTTTTTTTTGCGCAGATAATCGATGGTATGATTGGTAGCAATACGATATAGCCAAGTTGAGAAAGCATACTCATTACTGTAGGTAGTAAGATTATTAAAAGCTTTCATAAACACTTCTTGAACAAGGTCTTCAAGAAGATCTTGCTCTCTAATCATTTTCTTAATATGAAAATAAATAGGGCGATCGTACTTATTTACGAGCTTTTTATACGCATCCTCTTTACCCGATAAAGCCAAGGTAATTAGCTTGTCATCTTCAAGGCTACTTGCAGATGCATTTTCTCTAGATGTGGGATTATTTGTTGTGATGACGTCGGACATTCATTTTAAAATATTGCAACTAAAATACAAAGCTTTAGCTAAATGAAAACTTCAATTTTATGATTTATTTCCTTTTATAATTGCACCATGCCGTATGCCACCTGTAGAAACAATAATATCTTCAAGTTTATAGAACTTCATAAATTCCTCAAGTATTAATAACCCGGCTAGAAAGATGTCTTCTCTCCCCCGCATAAGGTTTGGAGCGAGTTCTAAAAGCTGTTCGTGCGTATGTTTACTAAATACCTCTACCCCTTTGCTTAATGCTTGTTGCTTTACAACATGACCATTAATTTTTTCGGTATCGTAGCTTTGTAACTGTAAATTTATTGCCGCTAACGAGGTCATTGTACCAGCAACACCAATAGCTGTGACTTTTGAATGAGGTTTAAATTTATGCGTTTGTAATAGCTCTTTAACCTTTTCTCTACATTGGACAATCTCTTCTTGAAAAGGTGGATCATGCTTTAGATAACGTTCTGTAAAACGTACACAACCCATATCGAAGGAGTGAAAATCAACGAGTTCCCCTTTCCTTCCGAGCGCTATTTCGGTACTTCCTCCCCCAATATCTAGCACGAAAGTATCTTCGGCAAAAGGTTCTGAAAAAACCGAAAGGGCGCCACTATATGTGTAGTTTGCTTCCTCATCGCCCGATAATAGAATTATACTATACCCAGTTTTACTAAATACTTGGTTTATAAAATCATCTCTATTTGTAGCATCGCGTACGGCACTTGTGGCGGTAACAGTTACATCGTTACAGCTTGGGAATTCATTCTCTAGAATGGATTTGTATTCTTTTAAAATCTCTACAACTTTATCGATGCTTTCTTGCTTTATATTGCCATCTGCATCTACACCTTTGCCTAATCTGGGCATTCTATGCTCTTCACGCCGCATCATAACTTGGTGGCCATTTACTTCGGCTACAAGTAAAAGTAGAGTATTGGTGCCTATGTCAATTGCTGCTTTCATCATGCTTCAAGTACAAGTGCTATCCACTCCATTTGCTGGCGTGTTTCTAGGTGCGTTAAATTTTTAATGGCTGGTAGTTCAAGTATAGTTTGTTCGTCAGTTTCAAGCAATCCTGAGAGTAATAATTTTCCGTCTTTTCGTAAATATTTTAGAAATTCTGGGATGAGCTCAATCAAGGCATTACGATTGATATTAGCCAAGATTACATCATATTTTGCGCCACTAGGAATGGTTTCTGTTGATCCTAATCGCACCTCAAAATTAGTGACCTTATTTAACTGGATATTCTCGTTACAATTGTCGTCGCACCATTCGTCAATATCAAAACCAAAAACGGAAGTAGCGCCTAATTTTAAGGCTGCAATTCCTAAAATCCCTGTGCCTGTTCCTGCATCTAACACCTCATCGCCTGCCTTTACAACACTGGGTAACATTTCTAAAACCAAACGTGTGGTTGCATGGTAACCGGTGCCAAATGCCATTTTTGGGTCGATGTAAACGGTAATTAAATCAGAGTCTTCGGGTGGTGGAGTGCCCCAAGTTGGGGTTACATAAAAACTACCTACTGTTTGCGGCTGAATAGTTTTTTCCCAGTTCTCATTCCAATTTTGTGGCGCAATTAACTTTTCGCCAGATAGCTCTGCCCCATTTATACCTGCAACTAACAGTTCCACTTCTTGACGTTTAGTATCATCAAATCTATTGGCAGGAATAGTGGCAAAAAAGCCTTCATCAAATTCTTCAAAACCATCAAAATCTAAATCAAAAAGCTCTGCAATTAAGAGTTCTTGAAAGTCTATAGGCACTTGAATATGCAGTTGGATATAGTTCATTATATGCGGTTATAAATTAGTTCTAGTAACACAGAGCCAACAGCTTCGAGTGTATTCTTGTCAATTATTGGAAGATCATCTTTATGAGTGTGCCAATGCGGGGCGAATTGAATATTTCCGTCGCTTCCTTTTGTGTGATTGATAATATCAATAACTGGAATCTTTGTTTCATTAGTGATTATGTAATGATCGTCTATTACAGCAGCGCCCACTTCATTCAGAAAAATATCACCATAGCCTTTCTGCCCAGCAATAGCCCAAACTTCTTCCATTAAATTTGGAGCATAGGCAATGGAATTTACCTCTTTTGGGAAAAAGGCATTTTCGGCACCAACCATATCTAGCAGAATGCCAAAACGTGGATTATATCCTGGAACTGGTGGATTCTTAGACCAATGTCTTGAGCCCAAAAAATATCTACTTAAATCACCTGAGGTGCCATAATCTTCGCCATCAAAAAGCACAATATCTACACCAATAGGTGGATTTTCTTCTGAAAAGATACGCGCTAGCTCAAGCAGCACTGCTACCCCACTTGCCCCATCATCGGCACCAGCAATAGGTTCTACTGAACGCTGAGAGTCTTCATCTGCTCTTGGGCGAGTATCCCAATGTGCATTCAACATAATTCTATCGGGGGCGGTAGGATTAAAAGCAGCAATTATATTTGCGAGTTTAAGCGTTTCAGAATATCCATCTGCTTCAAAATATTGAACAAATACTGAATTCGTACCTGCATATTCTTGCAGTTTATTTACAATATACTTTCGGGTTTCAACATGACCATAAGTATTGGGTACTCTAGGTCCATTCTCCAATTGTTTCTCAATAAAACTGTATGCAGAGTCGGCTTCAAAAATGGGAACATCCCTTCCCTTGTCAACAAATTGTAATTTCTTTTTATCCGAACTTGAGCAGGATAATAAAATCAAAAAGAATAAAACTATAAACTTATTCATCGCGATGAACTAAAGTAGGTGATGATTGATAAACAGGATACACAATAGCATCCATTATATTTACATGTGCGGGACGATTTGCCATAAATACTATTATTTCAGCAATATCGAGAGCGGTAAGCGGCTCTAAACCTTTATATACCGAATCTGCTTTTTCAACATTTCCTTTAAAACGAATGGTACTAAATTCTGTATCTACTAAACCTGGCGAAATCATGCTTACACGAATTTTTGTGCCGTGTAAATCCATTTTAGTGGCTTCGGTTATTGCTTTTACGGCGTGTTTTGTAGCACAATAAATTACACCACCCGCATAAGCTCCATGCCCTGCTGTTGAGCCTAAGTTTATAATATGCCCTGCATTTCTCTCCCTCATTTTTGGGGTGAGCAACCGAGTGAGTGTGAGCAAGGCTTTCACGTTGGTGTCAACCATTGCGTTCAAATCGTCCTGCTCAAAAGCAAAAACAGGATCTACACCCAATGCCAAGCCCGCGTTGTTGATGAGTACATCAACATCTGTTTTTAGAGAGTCTACAAAATTTACACAAGCGTTGTAGTCTGTAACATCAAAAGCATAAATAGAAACCTGAATTTTAAACTTAGCGGTGAGCCCTTTTTGTAACGCGTTCAAACGTTCTGCTCTGCGTCCAGTTAAAATTAAATGAGCTCCTTGCTCAGCAAATAACTGAGCAGTTGCTTCGCCAATGCCTGAGGTAGCGCCTGTTATAAGTACAGTTTTACCAGTAAGTCTGTTCATCACTACCTCAGATTATATGTCGTTATCTATTGCTTTTTAAGTTCTACTAAGCGTGCTGCGTTAAGAATTTTAGATTCTTGAAATGTATTGGCCATAAACTGAATACCATACGGTAAACCGTTAGTGTGTGTACCAGCAGGAACACTTATAGCGCAGATACCTGCTAAGTTTGCAGAACTTGTGTACACATCGTTCAAGTACATTTGCACAGGATCTTCAATTTTAGAGCCTATATCAAATGCTGTTGTTGGCGCCGTTGGGCTAACAATAACATCTACTTGCTCGAATGCTTTTGTATAATCTTGTTGAATGAGTCTTCTCACCTTTTGAGCTTTTGCATAAAATGCATCGTAGTAGCCAGAGCTTAATACATAAGTGCCTAGCATAATTCTACGCTTTACTTCAGCGCCAAAACCTTCTGTACGTGATTTTTTATACAAACGGTTAAGTTGAGAGTCCATTCCTGCTAATTCAGCTTCAAGCTCAGCAAGATCAGCCTTATCTGCATATTTCATTTTCTCATTCAGAGCAGCTTCTTCCGCTTTAAGCTCATCTATAATAGCAGCTTTGTCAGCTCTATGACCATAGCGTATACCATCGAAACGCGCTAGATTACTAGATGCTTCTGCAGTAGCTATAATATAATAAGAGGCAATACCATATTTTGAATGAGGTAAGTTGATGGGTACCAGTTCAGCGCCGTCTGCTTCTAAATCAGATAGAATATTTTGTATTCCTTTTTCAATTTCAGTATCTAAGCCATTACCAAAAAACTCTTCTGGAACACCAATTTTGATTGTTTTGGTTGGATTTTTAACTACTGCTAGGTAATCATCTACCGCTACATTTGCCGAGGTGTTATCTCTTTCATCAAAGCCAGCAATTGTTTGAAGAACTCGTGCTACATCTTCAACAGACTGTGCCATTGGCCCAATACTATCGAAAGAAGAAGCATAAGCAACAAGTCCAAATCTTGAAACTCTACCATAAGTAGGTTTTAAGCCAACAATACCACAATATGATGCAGGTTGACGAATTGACCCGCCAGTATCTGAACCTAAAGTAGCGGTTGACATATTTGCAGCAACTGCAGCAGCGCTACCGCCCGAAGAACCACCGGGTACTTTGGTGAGGTCGTGTGGATTTTTGGTTGGGCCAAAAATACTAACCTCATTAGACGAACCCATGGCGAATTCGTCCATGTTTAAACGACCTATAAGTATTGCATCATCCTTCTTTAGTCTCTCAATTACGGTAGCATCGTACACGCTCTCAAAGTTTTCTAACATGCGAGATGCGCACGTAGTTTGCTTTCCGCGCTCACAAATCAATTCTTTTATACCCATTACTGCACCAGCGAGTGGCCCGGCAGTACCATCTTTTATCTTTTTTTCAACAATTTCTGCTTGTTGTAAGGCCTCATCAAAGTAGGTAACTACGTAGGCATTGATGTCGGGATTTTGAGTTTCAATTTGTGAAATGTACTCTTTTACTATTTCAGTTAATGTTGCTTTTCCTGTGAGAACCATCTCTCGGATCTCGGCAATACTATACGTCTTCAAGCTATTTTTATTTGTTTCTAGATTCTGTTTTATCTGAGTTTACGGCATCTTCAATATCTTTAGAACTTTCTTCTAATTCTTTTTTAATATCTGCAGATGCCTTGCGGAATTCTTTGATTCCTTGTCCTAAGCCTTTAGCAAAATCGGGAATTCTTTTAGCACCAAATAGTACTAAAAATACGATTGCTATGATGACCCATTCTGTTACTCCCATGCTTCCAAACATAAAATAATCCTCTTTGGATTTAGTTGATGTATTTGTGCGAAGATAACAATATTTTCGGCACGATTTGTGATCATTTATAATTAAAAATGATACTTGCTTAATTTACATACAATTGTATTATTCATCACTCACTTATTTAACTAAATTAATATACCTATGATTTGGACAGTTGAACTTGCTGCTGCACTAGATGAAGCACCCTTTCCAGCTAACAGACAAGAGCTGATAGAATGGGCTGAAAGAAACGGCCTTCCACAACAGGTTCTCAGTAACCTTGATGAACTTGAAGATATTGACGAAGGTGAAAACACTATATATGAAGGCATTGAAGATATATGGCCTGATTATATACAAAAGGAAGACTTTTTCCACAACGAGGAAGACGAAGGCTTCGATTACGACGATGTTTAGCCCACCATGGCGCTAAATTAAATAGAATGGCACGGGTATTCCCCTGTGCCAGGATACTTGCTATGCACTTATCACCCTTCACCCCTTTATAGTTACTGTTATTAAAGTCTTTTGGCTCTTTCTAATCTTTATTATAATTACTCCGCATTTATCTGCTCAAGAGGCATCAAACACTGAAAATAGTTCAGAACAAGATGTTGTAAGAAGATTACGTTTTACAGGGAATAAAAATATAAAAGATAGAACCCTAGAGACTTTAATTCGCACACGCACAAACCGGGAGTTCCTAGGCATATCCAGATTTACACCCTGGTACTATATTTGGCAGGTTAGTAAAGGCAAAGTAGGTGAAGAACCCACCTATCTCGACCGCGAAGTTGTAGCAACAGATATGGAGCGCCTCCTACTGTACTATAACTCGTTAGGTTACCGTGGTGCAAAAATTGACACTACCATTATTGAGTACAAAAAGAATAAAGTAGAGGTTTCTTTTTTAATTGATGAAGGTAAAGCCTCGCACTTAAATACGATCTCGTACGCCGACTTACCCGAATTCGAAGATGCCAACAAACGTTTTAACTTTATGCGAGCTAGTGCACTCACTAAAGCTCCTATAAATGATTCTACCTTTGTAGTAAACCAACAGTTTAATACTCAAAACCTGCGTAAAGAACAGTTACGCATCATAGATTTTTTAAAAAACAACGGCTACGCATCTATCCAAAAAGATTCTGTGGTGGCTTTAATTAAACCTGACCCACAAGATACCACTCAACTTGATGTGCAGTTCTGGGTTAATCCAGGTAGAGTATTTAGGTTTGGCGATGTTCATGTTAAATTAGCAGATAGCGCCCCGCCCGATAATTATACTCGAAAGGATACTTTAAACTCCCCTAAGTTTAGCAGCGATAGTACAAAATCTATTTTTAGAGCCTTAGAACCTGCCACTAAAACAAAGATATCTTTGTTAAGTGATCAAATTCTTTTTAAACCGGGCGACGTGTACGATCATGAATTATATCTAAACACCATCCGTGAGTTTCAAAACTTGGGTATGCTTTTTATACGCCGATTTGGACAAAGTGAAGAGTCTACCATTCCTAATTTCAATCAAGAGTTCATACCCACCTATGTAGATCTTCAAACACTTACTAGGCATAGATTTAAAACTGAACTTTTTGGGATGAAAAGATATGGCTACGGAACGGGTATTGGCGTTGACTACACGAACAACAATGCGTTTGGGAAAGCGGAGAGCTTTTCGCTTAGTGCAAATAGTAGTTTCGAATTTGTGAGCCAATCGGTGTTAGAAAATATTGCGGATACTTCTACGCAATCCTCTGTGTTTCGTAGTTATGAGATTAGGGGCGATTATACCGTTCCGCGTTTAAATTTCCCTTTTAATGCACTCGATAATACTAGATATTTTACGCGAGCAATTACACGTTATTCCCTCTCCTATAGTCGCTCAGATCAGCTTTATTTCGATATTAACTCAGATATTCGTTTTAACTTGAGATATGAAGTGGATCACTCAACACGATTCTCTAGTTTTCTGGATTTGTTAGAACTCGACGTTGTTGATGCGAGTCCTACTGAGGAATTCCGGCAGAATCTTAATAAAGAGTTTGGCGTAGCTGATGGGGATCCAAAACCAATTGAGCTTCTACGAATTTTAGAAGATTTTGAACCTCAAGTTTCTTCGGCAATCCGGTACACGTTTAGAAGCCAGAATACCGACATGATAAAACGTAACTATGGGTATTTTAGCGAGTATTCCATTTCATCGAGTGGAAATATTCCCTTTCTGATTGATAAGTATGTTGTAACGCCAAGTACCCTCGAAGGGAACTTACCTTCCCTCTTCAATCTGAGTAATAATGCTTTAACCTACACTCAATTCACTAAGCTTACAGCAGATTATAGACGCTATTATTCTCTCTCAACATCTTCTGTATTTGCATGGCGATTATTTGGCGGCTTTGCACATCCTTATGGCAAAAACACTTCTATTCCCTTAAACCGACGCTTTTTTGCGGGCGGAAGTAATGACATTCGCGGCTGGGCGCCCTTCCAATTAGGGCCAGGTGGTTTGTCGGGCACAAGTGTTACTGTTAACGGCGGGGAAATTAAACTGGCCGCATTTACCGAATTACGCCAAATTTTTATGCGGAATGTGTTAAAAGCTGATTGGCATGCTGCTTGGTATGTAGATGCGGGCAACGTTTGGTATGGTCCACGTAATAATGCAGCTCGTTCAGAAGGTCGATTTAAAACAGATGAATTTTATAAGCAAATTGCTGTTGGTTCTGGTTTGGGTTTACGTTTAGATTGGAACTATGTAATTGTGCGATTTGATTTTACCTTTAGAGCACACGATCTTGATGTTGGTTGGCTAAACAACAAAAAACTTTACTTTAGCTTCGGTATCGGTCACTCCTTCTAATATATTTTACTATGAGTAATATAAAACGACTAAAACAACAATCAGAGATAGTCTTTAACTCTCGGTTTTTAAAAAACCTGTCTGTTACAGAACGATATGAGTTTCTACAACTTTGCCATAAACGCACTTATAAAGAAGGTGAGTTTGTTTTCTATAGAAATGATCCTGGTACGGGAATGTATTTTATTCAAGAAGGTAAAATTGAACTCACCATAGATACCTACAATGAAAACACACCCGAAGAAGATAGAAAAGAAGGGTTTTTACTTGAAGCCCCAGAAAGTTTTGGCGCTCTTTCTATTGGGTATAATTTACGACGTAAATCTACCGCTAGGTGCCTAAGCGACTGCAAATTATTGGGATTTTTTAAACCAGATTTTGAAGTCTTACGTGACCGACACCCTCAAATTGCAGTTAAATTTTTAGAAACGCTTTCAAATATAGCCTTACGCCAATTAGAAGCTGCCACTAAAACAATCGAAGAATTATCTGATCAACACCATGCATTGCGCGTTCAGTTTGAAGCGTATTACGAAGACCAAAATGAAGAATAAAATATGAGTTTAAAGAAAGGCGTAGAAGTTACCCTCACAATTAGTGGTGCAGCATTTAAAGGCAAAGGTGTTGGTAAACACGAAGGTATGGCCGTTTTTGTAACCGGTACCGCTCCTGGCGACGTAGTTAGAGCTCGTGTTATCAAAAAGAAAAAAAGCTATTGCGAAGCCAAACTTCTCGAAATTATTGAGCCTAGCCCCGATAGAATTACTCCAAAATGTCAACATGCGGACGTTTGTGGAGGCTGTAGCTGGCAACATCTGCCTTATAACAAACAAGCCGAGTATAAAGGCGAGCAAGTTAAAGAGCACATCCAACGAATTGCAGGCCTCAAAGAAACTATAGTACACCCTACTTTACCGTGTGATCAGCCTTTCTACTATCGTAACAAAATGGAGTATAGTTTTGCTACACGCCGTTGGTTAACTGAGGAAGAAATTAACAGAGAAGAGTTTGTTGATGATTCTGGCTTAGCAGCTGGGCTCCACGCGCCTGGACGTTTTGACAAAATATTGAATCTAAATGAATGCCACCTTCAGCGATCTGAGTCGTATGAGATATTAGATTTTGTGCGAAATTACTGCTTAGAGAATGATTTGCCTGCTTTCGATCATTTTAAGCACGAAGGATACATGCGCCATGTGATGATTAGAAACTCGCAGCACACCGATGATTTTATGGTGAATCTTGTAACCTACCGAGATGAGCCTGAAACAGTGCAAAAACTAGCGGATGCGTTGCTTGAAGCATTCCCAATTATTACCACTATTGTAAATAATATTAACGATACAAGTAGTCCTACTTCGATTGGCCGTATTGAAAAAGTAATTTACGGTTCTGGTTTTATCGTTGATCATATTGGGAAACATTCCTTCAAGATTCACCCCAATGCATTTTTCCAAACAAACAGTTTACAAGCAGAAAAACTTTACGCTATTGCGCGCGATTACGCCGAAATAAAGCAAGACAATATTGTTTATGATTTATATTGTGGCGTTGGAACACTTAGTCTTTTTGTGAGCGAACCTGCAAAAAAGGTGTTAGGGATAGAACTTGTTGATGTAGCCGTTAAAAATGCAAAATTCAATGCTATAGAAAATAAAGTGAATAATGTTTCTTTCATTAAAGGTGATATGAAAGATGTGTTCACTCAAGAAGTTGTAGATGAATTTGGAGCTCCTGACGTGCTCATTACAGACCCACCTCGCGTTGGGATGCACCCTGATGTGGTAAAACGATTATGTGAGCTTAAAGTGCCACGAATAGTCTATGTAAGTTGTAACACCAGCACTATGGCACGAGATTTAAAAGAACTTGCCGAAGTATATGATGTAATCGAAGTACAACCCGTAGATATGTTTCCCCAAACCTACCATGTTGAAGCAGTAGCTAAGCTAGTTCTTAAAACTGCTTCTGTAGAATAAAGGTGTGAGCAAGAATAGATTTAAGATGTAAGAATTAAGACATAAGAAATTCAGCTCAGTACTAGTGAATCTAAAATCTTATGTCTTACTACTTGTGTCTTACTTCTATTTTCAGATTTCAGAGAGAGGACTCGTGGGTGCCCAATGTGCCCATGACATCCCGAGAAGTCGGGATCGTGGTCCCGAGAAGTCGGGAATATCGAGTTGCAAGCCCCAACAACGTTCACTAATTAGAATCCCAAATCGGTTCGGGGAGATTGCCGCGTCGGCGAGTTCCTAGTCCTAAATTTAAAATCATAAACTCCTCGCAACGACAGGTTGTATAGGGCAACGTATTGGCTTTGCGTGGCGGAGCGACGCAAAGAGAAGTGGATGTCATTAGACCAAATCCAATCTGCTACACTTGAGTGCTTTGAGGCTGCCATCTTGCAAGGTGGTGAAAAACAAGAACCCTTCTCCCCCATCCTTCAATCTAAATTTCTGCTTTATTTCGTTTGCACCCATGGGATAATTCCGCACCACAACATTAACCTTGCCTTCTGGGAATCGTTTTCTAATTTCTTTCTTAGAGGGTTTGAAGGCTTCCTCAATTTTGAACGCGCGTCCGGGGAATGCCGATAATTTCTCGTTAGATGTATATAAATGAGTGTTTTGATGCAACTTTTTCAATCCAAAACTTTGGCTTAACAATCTATATGGCCCAGCCTTCATCAACGCAGAATTAGGTTCATATAAATACGATAATGGATCTGAAATTTCAGCGATGGCTTCCACTTCCTTCGAATACAAAAACGAAAACTTTGCATCTTCTTTGCTTTCAGAAATATTCCATGCCTCTATTGTGGCTTCATCCGTAAAATCACTTCTTAAATAGAAAAGTAGTTCCTTCACCTCGTCATCTACGGCAACAACTTGCACTCTGTAACACCCGCTAAGCTGCGATAGGGCTTTTTTAATATCCAACATGGGCGATGCTTTTATAAGCGCGTTTTTCGCATATTTAAGCATGGTGTTTTTGATTTCTAACACATTAGGCGCACAATCTTCTAGTGCATAAACTCTACTTTTCGAATCATCTCGCCTAGATGGATCTATAAATATCCAGTCGACAACTTGGGTGTTAGCATCCAAAAATTGTTCGGCAGTTTCATTCTTTACGGTGATTGGCGCATCCAGCTTGGCGAAATTATGCGTTGCCAATTTGCAGAGTTCTTCATTGGGCTCTACATAGGTAGTTGTTTCAAAGTTCTTCGATAAATAATAAGTATCTATCCCCGTGCCGCCAGTTAAATCAACAAGGCTACTCCCCTTTAAATAACGAGCTTTAAATATCGCGGTAATTTGGGAGGAAGCTTGCTCGAGATTTTCTCTATGTGGGAAAATAACTTCAGCGTTAGCATACCACTCAGGAACTTTGGACTTTCCTTTTTGGCGTGATGCAATTTGTGTAGAAATAAATTGCATAGACATTTGTGGATATTTATGTGCGGCTAGCATCAGAGAAGCAGGCTCATCTCCAAGATGTTCTTGAATGAACTGAATTACTTCTGGTCTAGTTATATCCTCAAAATTCATAAATACTTTCTAATTATATCAATAATGTATTATCCTAAATTCTCAACAAAATACACATTCATAATGTGTTCAAACCTAGCTGATTTATTTTGAATATAAGCATAATTGGTGCTGGAATTGGTGGCTTATCTGCGGCTTGTTTACTAGCCAGTAAAGGGCATAAAGTATCTGTTTTTGAGAAGAACAATTCCTTTGGTGGTAAAATGAATTTAGTGGAAGCTGAAGGATTTCGTTTCGATACTGGTCCTAGCCTCTTCACTATGCCAGAAACACTCGAAGCTCTATTCACCCAATGTGGAACTTCTTTAGCCGAACAATTAACGCTTCTACCATTAACCACAAACTGCAGATATACTTTTGCTGATGGCACTCGCTTTGATAACCATCACACAACCGAAGAAAATCTTGCAGAGATTAAACGCATTGCTCCCGAAGATTTAGAAGCCTACAAAGAGTTTCTAAGCTATTCCGAAAATCTATTTCACAAAACTGAGCATGCCTTTATTCGCAATCCATTATTTGATGTAAGCGATTTCAAAAATTTAGTTTTGCCCTCATTTTTTGGAATAGATGCTTTCACAACCGTTAGCAAACGAGTGGATTCGTATTTTAAGTCACCGTATTTACGACAGTTTTTTAAGCGTTTTACCACATACAATGGCTCCTCCCCATTTTTAGCTCCTGCAACGCTTAATGTAATTCCTCATATCGAACTCAATCAAGGTGGGTATTACGTAAAAGGCGGACTTTTTAAAATTGCTGAAGCATTATATAATTTGACTCTTTCCCTTGGTGTGGAAATACATTTTGATAGTGAAATCAAACAAGTTCACACCGAAAACAAACGAGTCTCTTCCATAGAATTAATTTCTGGGGAGAAGGTTTCCACTTCCTTAATTGTAGCCAATAGCGATGCTACTGAAACCATCACTCAATTGTTTGATAAAGACAGTATCAGCCATCGAAAACAACAAAAAGCTAAATCCGTAGAACCATCCTGTTCAGGATTTGTGCTTTTATTGGGCATCAATAAAAAGTATGAGCAAATTCTTCATCACAATATATTTTTTAGCGAAAACTATGAGAAGGAGTTTGAAGATCTTTTTGTGCGTAAAGTTATGCCAGAAGACCCAACCATTTACATTGCAAATACCTCCTTCACCGATAAAGAACACGCTCCCGAGGGGTCATCGAATCTATTTGTACTCGTCAATGCGCCTTATTTATCAGATTCTTTTGATTGGAAAGATGAAGCACCGAGCTATGCCAATAAAATCATCTCTATTCTCGAAGAAAAAGGGTTAACTGAGCTTTCATCATCCATCCAGTTCCAAAAAATAATTACTCCACAAGACTTTTATACCACCTACCGTTCTAACAAAGGCAGTATTTACGGAACCTCCTCAAATAGTAAATTCTCTGCATTTGTTCGTCCCCGTAACAAATCTAGATTGGTTGATGGACTTTACTTTGTAGGTGGCTCAAGTCACCCAGGCGGAGGTATTCCATTGGTGATTCAATCTGCTTTTAACTCCGTTCAATTAATTGAGAGATATGAATAGTATAGGAAACTCTAGGTGGGCCCGAGATTAATGACTTCCACATTATGAAGTTTGGCATCCGCAATTTCGAAACGAATAACAGTTCTCTCTACTTGGAAGCCATGCCTACCAGCAGCACCTGGATTCATATAAATCATCCTTTTAAGCTTCTGGTCGCGGGCAATTCTAAGAATATGAGAATGACCACACACAAAAAGCTCAGGCGGATTATTCTCAATTTCTTCTCTTATAGGAATGCAATACCGCCCGGGAACTCCGCCAATATGAGTCATCCAAATATCCAACCCTTCTCGTTCAAAACGTTGGTGTAATGGATATTCTAAGCGAATATCTTGCCCATCAATATTGCCGTAAACCCCAACTAATGGAGCTACTTCCTTTAATTGATCTGCAATTTTTAGTGTCCCGAAATCACCAGCGTGCCAAATTTCATCTCTATCTGAAAAATAGTCTAACACTTGCGGGTCTAAATAACTATGTGTGTCTGAAATAAGCCCTATTTTGATCATACAATTTGGTATCATCCTACTTTAATTCACTAAGAGCAAAGAAAGCATATTTTCTTAACTTCTCCTACTTTAAATCACAACAAATCTCAAATAATATTCATTCTTTGGCAGGCATTAGCATTATCATAGTAACATGGAATGGTCTTCATCATTTAAAAACTTTCCTCCCTTCTGTAACTTCTACAAGCTACAAAGATTTCGAAATTATACTTGCCGACAATGCCTCTACCGATGAAACAAAGAAATGGGTAAACAAATTTTACCCTGAGGTTAACATAGTAACTTTTGATGATAATTACGGCTATTGTGGCGGAAATAATAGAGCCGTTAAAGCAGCATCAAAAGAAATACTATTATTCTTAAATAATGATGTTGAAGTTACCCCAAACTGGCTCAACGAACTTGGTGCAGCCTTCGAAAACGATAAAAACTTAGGCGCTGCTCAACCCAAAATTTTAGACTATTCCAGAAAAGATTATTTCGAATATGCAGGCGCTGCCGGCGGCTTAATTGACGGTTGGGGCTACACTTTCTGTCGTGGACGAATTTTTGATACGGTAGAAGATGATCACGGACAATACGAGGAGCAAACCAACATATTTTGGGCAAGTGGCGCTGCCTTGGCCATTAGAAAAAACTTGTTCGAAGAACTAGGTGGTTTCGATGAGGATTTTGAGTTCCACATGGAAGAAGTGGATTTATGTTGGCGCATTCAACGCGCAGGTTTTGACATCGCTTATATTCCAAAAAGCCAGATATATCACCTCGGTGGAGGTTCATTGGCAATGGGTTCGCCCCGTAAAGTCTATTATAACTTTCGGAATAACCTCTTTATGCTTTGGAAAAATTTTCCAACAAGGTATTTATTTACCAAACTTCCTGTTCGTTTTGTCTTAGATATTGTAGCTGCATGGAAGGCGCTTATTTCAGGGAATCCTAAAGAATTTTTAGCGATAGCAAAAGCACATTTACACTTTGTAGCTCAATTAAAGAAAATGCACCAGAAGCGGAAAGAGAATCCATTACCCCGCCCTTCTCAACTTGCTGGCCAATATAATTTTATGTTAATTTGGAATTATTTTATCAAGGGAAAGAGAAATCTAAACGAGCTCCCCATAAATGAATCTTAGCCTACAACCTGAGCGATTACTAGAGCTTGTTAGAAAATGGTGGCTAAGTCTGATTCTCATTTTATTTTCGTGGTTTATAGTAAAACAATTTTGGTGGGCTTTAGAGTTTAATATCTTTTTTGCAGTTCACTACAAACACGTTTTCGGCTTCAAATTTATTTACTTCGTGATGGATACCGTTACTCTTATTATTCACGAAGCGGGACATACATTCTTACGATTTTCTGGATCAGAATTGCTGATGATACTGGGAGGAACCATTTTTCAGCTTTTAATCCCATTCCTAGTTTTTGTATTCGGTTGGTGGAACAAGAAACAGTACACAACGCAACTTGCCCTTTATTGGCTAGGTTTTAGCTGGCTAGATACAGCCGCCTATTGCGCCGATGCACGCCTTCGCCAAATGCCGCTATTGGGTGATTTACCCAAATCGGCACATGACTTCTATAACATCCTTACTCGTCTAAACATGATGGAGCATTACCAAATTATTGCTTGGAGCTTTTTCGGGATTGGCTTTCTTGTATTGGTGATAGCCATTATTTGGCCTCTATTCATTCGAAAAGAATTAGAACACATCCACATCGACCTAAAGCTATAGATTTCTATTTCTACTTACTAGATTCTTTAATTGGATATACAAAAACTGGTGCTTGTTGGTACTTTTTATCATCCGTTAGGCGAGTTGGATTTGAACCATCTGCATCCATTATGTAGATATTAAAATTCCCATCCCATTCTGAGGCGTTGTAAACAATACGTTTACCATCCCTTGACCACGAATGCCACCCTTGATTTGAAGGATAACCTTCAGGCGTTTTATCAGGTGTTAGTTGAGTGAGATTTTCACCCTCTGGCGAAATGGTATAAATGCTATAATTGCCATTTCTCTTCGATAAGAAACTAATGATTGTGGAATTTACCCATTGTGGTGGACCTGCATGATACTCCCAATCCATTGCCGTCGAATCATCTTTTGGATAATGAGTGAGTTGCCTTAAGCCTGTGCCATCTGCATTAACAATAAACAATTCATCAATTTCATCTCGGTAAGAGCGGAATACAATTTGCTCCCCATCAGGCGAAAAGTACCCATCAGTATTAATATACTCATCATCGGTTACTCGCGAAAGAATGGTTCCCTGTAAGTCGATTATAAAAAGATCTCGTCGAGTAGAGTCCTGCTCAATATATTTATTGATTAGAAGTTCGGTGCCATTATTTCTGCTACTCATATAAGAATCGTGCACAAGATAATCTGTAACTCTACGAACTTCGCTACCATCCCATTTCATTTCGTATAAAAAGTATTTCCTAGAGGTTGAGTCTCTGTCTGAAATAAAATAAAGTCGATCACCATGCGAATGATACACCCAATCTACCCCGCCATAATTGGATATATTTTTCTGCTCAGATCCATCTGCATTCATCACAAATATCTCGTAGTTATCATTTTGGCCATCATAAAGCACATTATATGCTATTTTATACTCTGCCTTATTTTCTACATAAGAAGAGCAAGCGGCAAGACTTGCTCCCATAACTAACAATAAATAATTCTTTTTGATAGCTCTACCTCCAAGCTCCAATGATTAATCCCATAAATGTAAATACTACCGACCAAAAGCCACCAGTGATTAAAATATACTTGAAAGATCGCTGTTCATAAAGCGCATTTACGCCAATAGATAAAGCAACCCAGACAAAACCAGCAAAAAAACCATACAATGCACCCAACTGCGCATTTACCTCATTCCCAAAGAACATTGCCAAGCAATAGGCCATTATGAACTGAAATACAGCCGTAAACCCAAATATTTTAGCCATACTGCCTTTTTTAATATCTTCTTCAGTCAATCCCACCTCGGCCATCCAAGCTTTGCCAAATAATGGACCATACCATAAAAATCCAATTATAAACCCAACAAGTGTAGCAGCAATAACTGCATACCAATTAACCATTACCTCTTCCATAATACTCCAACTTTTAATTTGTAAATAAATGCGCACAAATAGCTATTAGCAATTGAACTGCAATGAATTAACAAAAATATAAAAACACGAACAATCTAATTTTTATTATTGAAATAATTATGGACACCTATTTTTTGTGTAGAATCTTATTAACCAAGTACCTGTAAATCATTAAAACTAGTATTCTTTAGATTGCGCACATTATATACAAATATTGATTATCTTTAAGGTCGAATAAGTTCCAATTTCTTAGAATATTATGAGCGTACAAAATTTTTTAAAAGTTACCCCCATCGACCACGTTGCTGTACACGAAAAAGTGAGTCGATTTAATACAAGAAGCATTAAAAAAGAATCCAAAGTACAGGCCTTAAAAATGGCACTTAGTATGATGGATCTTACCACCCTCGAGGGTAATGACTCTGTTGGCAAAGTTAAACAGCTTTGCCAAAAAGCTCGACAACCACATCCCGCAATGCCTGATTTACCTAGTGTAGCGGCAGTTTGTGTGTATCCAAGAATGGTTAAGGTAGCTAAAGACAGTTTAAAAGGCACTAAAATTAACGTGGCAAGTGTGGCAACGGCTTTCCCAAGTGGGATGTCGCCGCTCAGTATTCGTATTGATGATACAAAGTATGCTGTTAGCGAAGGCGCCGATGAAATTGATATGGTTATTAGCCGTGGCGCTTTTTTACAAGGCGAGTATAATCTAGTGTTTGACGAAATTGCAGCCATCAAAGAAGCCTGTGGAGCAGCACATTTAAAAGTGATTTTAGAAACGGGCGAGCTACATACGTACGAAAATGTACGTTTAGCTAGCGATATTGCAATGCATGCCGGTGCCGATTTCATTAAAACATCTACTGGTAAAATAAGCCCAGCTGCAACACAGCCTGTAACTTTAGTTATGCTAGAGGCCATTCGTGATTACTATTACGAAACCAACAAAATGATTGGAATGAAACCTGCTGGTGGTATTAGAACCGCGAAACAAGCAATTCAGTATCTAGTTATAGTGAAAGAAACTTTAGGCGCGGCATGGCTAAACCCAGATTATTTCCGTTTTGGTGCAAGTTCATTGGCCAACGACGTACTTAAGCAAATAGTGACACAAGAAACTGGCATGTACCAAGGATCAGATTATTTTTCTTTGGATTAATGGAATGCCTAAACACATGCAAATAAGAACTAATAATTTCATCTCGTAAATAACTAACAGTTCTTGACGAATATTTAATAGATACAATTATGTCTGAATCAAAAACGAACGAAACTACTTACAAGCCAACCTCCCCTAACTCAAAGTTAGACTTTGCTTCCTTATGGGATTATGCACCTGCTCCAGAAAGTGCAGCTAATCTTGAAGTAAAAAAGAGATATGAACTTTTTATTGACGGCAAGTTTGTAAAGCCTACTAAAGGGCGTTATTTCAAAAGTATAAATCCAGCCAATGGTAAAGAGGTTGCTGAGTTTGCTGAAGCTACCCAAAAGGATGTTGATAAAGCGGTAAAAGCTGCTAGAAAAGCTTATGAAGGTGAGTGGTCTAGGATTTCAGCAAAAACTCGTGCTAAGTACATTTATCGTCTTGCACGCATGCTACAAGAAAGAGCACGTGAGTTTGCCATCGCCGAATCTATTGATGGTGGTAAGCCAATTCGTGAGTCTAGAGATGTGGATGTACCATTAGCAGCAGCGCATTTCTTCTACTACGCAGGTTGGGCAGATAAATTAGATTATGCATTTCCTGGTAAAAAGCCTGAATCGCTTGGCGTTTGTGGCCAAATTATTCCATGGAACTTCCCAATGCTTATGCTTTCGTGGAAAATTGCCCCAGCTTTAGCTTGTGGAAATACCATCGTTCTAAAGCCAGCAGAAACCACTCCATTAACAGCTATGCTTTTTGCAGAACTTGTTAAAGATGCGGGCATTCCACACGGTGTAATTAATATTGTTACTGGTGCTGGCGCAACAGGTGCTGAAATCGTTAATCATAAAGACGTTAATAAAATCGCATTCACTGGTTCTACCAAGGTTGGCAAAATAATTAAGCGTTCTTTAGCTGGTACCGATAAAAAGTACACCCTTGAATTAGGTGGTAAAGGCGCAATTATAGTATTTGAAGATGCAGCCATCGACCAAGCGGTAGAAGGCATCATAAATGCTATTTACTTCAATCAAGGTCATGTGTGCTGTGCAGGCTCTCGCTTATTTGTACAAGAAAGTGTTGCCGATAAAGTTATTCAGAAACTAAAAGATCGCTTAGAGACTCTAATTGTGGGTGACCCTCTCGATAAGAATACAGATATCGGTGCAATAAACTCACGTCAGCAATTCGACAATATTAACAAATATCTCGAAATTGGCTTGCAAGAAGGTGCAGAAATGTATCAGAGCAACTGCAAAATACCAGAAAATGGTTATTTCATCCGTCCTACTTTACTTACGAATGTATCTCAGTCGAACCGAGTGGTTCAGGAAGAGATTTTTGGCCCAGTTTTAACTGTTCAAACTTTTAGAACAGCCGATGAAGCCGTAGAAAAAGCAAATAATACCCCTTATGGTTTAGCTAGTGGTGTTTGGACCGACAAAGGATCCAAAATATTTAAAGTTGGCTCTGAGCTACGAGCAGGCGTTGTTTGGGCAAATACTTATAATAAGTTTGACCCAACCTCACCTTTTGGTGGTTATAAAGAAAGTGGTGTAGGCCGAGAAGGTGGTTTACACGGATTAGCAGCCTACGTTAACTTGAAATAAAGAATATTATGTCAGAAAGAATAGAAGTTCAAAAAACATACAAAACCTATGTGGGTGGACAATTTCCACGTGGGGAATCAGGTCATTACTATAAAGTTTATTCAAGTGATAATGAGCTAATGGCTAACGCCTGCCGTTGTACACGAAAGGATTTACGTGATGCCGTTGTAATTGCTAGAAATGCTTTTCCAGGATGGAAATCTCGTAATGCTTATAATCGCGGCCAAATTCTGTATAGAATTGGTGAGATGATGGAAACTCGTCGTGCTGAATTTATTGCTGCATTAAGTCGCATCGGTTTTACTGCCGAAGAAGCTGCTGCCGATGTAAATGCTTCCATAGACCGTTTGATTTATTATGCCGGCTGGACAGATAAATATCAGCAGGTATTTGGATCTATAAATCCAGTTGCTAGCTCTCATTTTAACTTCAGTATGCTAGAGCCAACAGGTGTTGTTACTATTTTTGCACCTGAGCAAAGTCCACTTTTAGGTTTAGTTTCTGTAATTGCTCCAGTAATTGCTGGTGGCAATACATGCGTAGTACATGCCTCAGAAGCATATCCACTCGCTGCAATTACTTTTGGCGAAGTTTTAAATTCCTCTGATGTACCTGGTGGTGTGGTAAATATCCTCACAGGAATTAGAAAAGAATTAGTGGAACATTTTGCCTCTCACATGGATGTAAATGCTGTGTTCTATACAGACAAGCTGGAAAAGGAAATGGTAGTTCAAATAGACGATCTTTCTACTGAAAATATGAAGCGTGTGATTAAAACTCCGGTCGACGATTGGTATCACGCAGAGTCAGAAAGTCCGTATTTTATCGTTGACTTCCAGGAAACTAAAACAACATGGCATCCCGTTGCATATTAATGAAATTTAGATATTTACTACTCATTGCCAGCTCATTCCTGATTATAAATATGAGCTGTTCTACTTCAAGCATCACAAGCATAGATCCTGAAAGTGTGATAGCTTCTAAGGATTTAGATGCTGAAGTTAAAGACATAGAAGAATTAGCCGATTTAAATATTGATGGAATCCCCATTAGTACCTTAGCCGATTTATACGCTTCTCAACAGAATGAAATACCTCCCGTTTTTGAGCGTATAAAAACCTATATAGAACAAGAGGTTGACCTATCTAAAGGCTTTAGAATTCAAATATATTCTGGCGAAAGTGTAGCAGATGCCGACACCATTGCTGCAAAATTTAGAGGTTGGGTAAGTACAAGTATTGAAGGCTATCAAGCTGAAACATATACATTCTTTAAAACTCCACATTATCGTGTGCACATTGGCGATTTCCATAATAGAGAAAGAGCTTTAACCTACTCGCGGTTAGTTAAAAGAGAGTTTAAAGATGCTTGGGTTGTTTATGACACCGTTGACCCATTTATGATTCCAGCTGATACCGTTGCATTTTCAATACGATAGGTAGTAATAGCTTAGTCTTACAATTACTTTAATAAACCTGAACTTTATTATAGAATTAAGAAGAAGTAACCTAATGGGGTCATCCTGATTTCAACTAATAAAATCCCCAATAAGTAATAGCCCTGAGCACTCGGGATAATTATCAAACCCAGATTAAAAATCGCTTTCTCTTTTCTATGAGACCTATTATAAAGTTCGCTGTTATTCTTGGGAGTTTCTTTTCAGTAGTAATGCTTGTATTTACTGTATTTGACCTACTAACCATAGAAACTATAAAGGCATGGCTAATACAAGTACAACATGCTCCCCACTGGATTGTAGGCGCAATTATTATCGCCTTACTCGTTGTTGATTTATTTATAGCCGTTCCTACACTTTCACTTACTATACTTTCTGGCTTCTTTGTAGGCGTTGAACTTGGGGCGTTATACTCAACAATAGGAATGGTTGGTGCTGGAAGTTTGGGTTACGCATTAAGTAAATATAAAGGCGAGTATTTTGTTCGGAAGCTCTGTAAAAGTGATGAAGAAGTTGTGGATATGAAACTGCTTTTTTCTAATCATGGTCCCATGGCGCTGAGTTTGTGCCGTGCTGCTCCTATGCTACCGGAAATCTCATCATGCCTTGCAGGAATTACTAAAATGCCTTTTAAAAAATTCCTTCTATTTTATTTAATTGGCACCATTCCTTATGCTATAATTGCAGCTTTTGCGGGCTCTGTAAGCACTATTGACAATCCCAATCCAGCTTTTTATACCTTTATTGGCATGTTTACAATACTCACTTTGGCTTGGGGCGTTTTCTTTCTATTAAGACTATATAAAATCGTTTAATACATTTTTATTCATTCTATTTTCTTCAAATACATGCAATCTCCATCAGACACCATCCATATTGATAAGAAATTTAATCAGTTAATTTATACTGATAAAGAAGTTAGGGGCCGAGAGTTTGAGCGTTGTACTTTTGTGAATTGTGATTTTTCTAACAATTTATTTTATAACTGTACTTTTACAGATTGTACCTTCACAACGTGCAATTTAACTGGTGTAAAATTGCTCGACAGTAAACTCGACAAAGCCACTTTTATAGATTCCAAATTGCTTGGTGTTGATTTTAGCGAGACCAATGACTTTCTATTCTCAGTGAAATTCGAGGGCTGTATTTTGGATTTCTGTTCATTTTCTACGAAAAAGCTTCGTAATACCCCCTTCATGAATTGCTCCATAACAGACGCCGATTTTACCGATGCTGACTTGACCAATGCCCTATTTCAAAACACCGATTTAATGAATTCTGTCTTCAGCAATACAAACTTAAACAGAGCAGATTTACGTACAGCTGAAAACTTCGCCATTAATCCAGAACACAACTCAATCAAAAAAGCGAAGTTCTCCCTTCAAACAATTACTGGCTTATTGCACCAATACGATATAATAATTGAATAGGATCTTGGGTAATACCAGATTTGTTTTCTAGAACATACATAGCCCCGAGATTTATCGGTAGTATCCCAAAAAGTGTGTATTTGTTATTTTTATTTTATTGATTTACATGATGTAATCAGTTTTGTAAAAAAGGCTCAAATGCCAGTTATACTATACTGGAACCAGGGGTTCAGACATGCATTACGAACGGGATGTTCGCAACGAGAATGGTAACCCATTCAAAGAATAGCTATCCCATAACGGACATAACAAGGGGTTGCAACCCCTTTCCCTGTTGGTGTACTCGTTCTATATCACCCCATCTTTACACACATTTTTGGGAAAGCACCAAGTCTTGTATAAGACTAAACTTTTCTCAAACTATTCAATCACATCGGATTCACTCTGCCGCCTTGAGGGGCTAGAATAATTTCTTCGGCAACGGTTCTAGCACTAAGCTGCGAAAGTGTAACAATGAGTTTGCCCACGTCCTCTTGATCGATCAATTTATTAGGATCAATATCTACTCCATCCCAAGAAGTAGAAAAAGTTTGTCCCAAGTTGATGGCAGTTACAGCTATTGAGGTATCCATCAACTCTAAGCGAAGAGAGCGTGTGTACCCGAGCACAGCGTGTTTACTCATTGAATAGGCTCCACTATGCTCAATCCCCTTAAGCGAGGCTTGTGAGCAAATATTCACCACCAATGCACGCGTCTGTGATTTTAGAACAGGTAGTACAGCACTAGTTGTAATAAAAGTTCCGAGGGTGTTTATACGGAACTGCTCTTCAAATTCTGATGAGGAGGTATTTTGAAGATTTTTAAATAGAAATGAACCCGCATTATTTATCAAAATCCCAGCGTTTAGAGCACCAAAATCAATCTCAGAAAGTTGTTTCTCATCTGTTACATCAACAGGAAAAATATGCACTTTAGAAGCTCCCTCCTTCTCGCATTCTAACTTTGCAGTTTCAAGATCACCCTTACCTCGTGCAATGAGTATAATGGGGTGTTGAGTTGTTCGAGCAAAAACTTTGGCAATAGCTAGACCAATGCCTTTGCTGCCACCGGTTATAATAACTGATGTTTGCTCAAATGCCATTATGGGACGTTTAAGAATTTGTGTGTTTGAAGGCTTATGCCCCAATGCGGATTTTTCTTAACGTAATCTACAATCAATGGGATTGATTTTGGTGTGTCCCATTCTGGTTGCAAAAGTAGTAAGGTGTTTGGTGGACATTTAGCTGCATTTTCTTCTGCCCAAGCTAAATCTTTGTTAGTAAGTACCACAACTTTCAGCTCATCCACATAAGAGAAAATCTCTTCTGTAGGCTTTTTAAAACGTTTTGGTGAAAGTGTAATCCAATCAAGTTTACCAGAAAGCGGAGATGAACCACTTGTTTCAATATGGGTTTGAACGCCAATTTCTTTGAGCGCAATTGTAAGGGGTAATAAATCGTGAAGCAGAGGCTCACCACCAGTAATTACCACTATATTCGTTCCACTATTGCGCACTTCTTCTACAAGCTCACTAACTTTTAAGCGAGGTTGACCTTCTTCCTTCCAACTATCTTTCACATCACACCACCAGCACTGCACGTCGCAGCCTGCAGTACGGATAAAATATGCCGCTCGCCCAGTATGTGCCCCTTCCCCCTGAATGGTATAAAAATGCTCCATGATGGGATATTCTACATTCAGAATATCTTCAGTGGTGGTAGCGATACTATCAAGCTTTGTATTAGACATCTTTATCGGTGTATTCTACCCAAGAAGTGTCGGTTTCCCAAACAGTTACGGTAAGATCAATTCCTTCTGGAATTCTTTTCATAGTTTCTTTGTGGATGTACTCGGCAATACGCTCAGCGGTGGTATTAATATCCATCAATTCGTTCAACACGCCATGATCAAAGCCACCTTTTTCTGAATCGCGCGCAGCCCATTTTAATTCCTTAAAATCGCACACCATATCTGCTGAATCGAGATAGAGTGATGGATTTAATTTATGTGATTTCGCCGTTACTTTAACTTTGTACGAATGACCGTGCATTCGTCCACATTTCCCATCATATCCATCGATTGAATGGGCGGCATCAAATTTAAATTCTGTATGTAATGTCCAGGTAGGCATTGTAATATTTTCTCTGTTCTAGTAAAAAGAGCTATCGATTTCTGTTAAGCCTTACAAAATACGAGTTTTTCTAGAGAATTACTGTTTTCGCTTTATCAAGCATCCCACTGCTTTCGTAGATGTTTTTACCACCTCTTTCCCACCTATAACTTCTTCTATAGCCGTTATAAGATAGTTTTGTTTAACTCCACTAGCAGATTTTGGATTGTCATCTATGGCTCCTTTATAAACAAGCTTCATATCACTATTAAAAAGAAACACCTGAGGGGTAGTTGTTGCGCCAAAAGCATCTGCAATTATATGATCTTTATCGAGTGCGTAATAAAAGTTATAGTTCATTTTATTAGCTCGCTTTTTCATTTCATCCATCGATTCTCCACGGTCGCGAGCCCGTTCATTTGGATTTAAGGCAATCATCCCGATTTGGTTAGATCTTGCAAAATTCGACAAATCAACATAGCGACTTTCCATTTGAGCAACTCTAGGACAAGTATTGCACGAAAACATAACAATCAATCCATTTCTTTGCGCTGCTTCAGATAGAGTAACGGTACGCCCCGTATAATCCTCCATTTTCTGATCCATTTTGGGAGCACCTGCACCTATTTCTAGCTCAGTCTGTGCCACAGAAATTTGTGTGCTTACAATTACTGCTAGTGCTATTAAAAATACTTTTCTGCTTACATTCACAATATATAATTTATGTTCTCTAATTTTAGCCTCAATGAGGGGCAACTAACGTGATTACTCATTATCGAGTTCAAATGGATTCCAAAAATACCGCTCTATATCAACAGTATATTCGCTTTTAAATATAATACCTTCTTGTTCCAATCGCTCTTTCATTGTGTCACCTTCAAAATGAACTCGACCGGTTAATTGTCCTAGCCGATTAAGTACTCTATGGGCAGGAATGAAGAAACCAAGATCCTGACTGTTGTAATTATTCAAAGCATAGCCCACCATTCTGGCGCCAGATTCTACTCCTAAATACCTTGCAATAGCGCCATAGCTTGTAACCCTTCCATAAGGAATTTCTGCTACCACTTTGTACACTCGATCGTAGAAATCTTTAGTGGATGGCTTAGTCACTTTAGTAACTTTTTTATGGCTGTTAATTGTACTTCAGAGGCTGAAGAAATATTAGTAGTTTCAAGCCCAAGCACTTTGTATAACTCTAAGAGATGCTCGTGATTTTCTAAGATTTCGAGGTGAGTTTTAACGGTTTGAACATCCCCTCTTGCAATAGGACCAGTGAGGGAATTTTGCACACCTTTTTCTTCCAAATTATTTATCGAAGATCGCATTAATGGAATTAAAGCAGAGACGATATTTTCTTTATCAACCCCGCCAATTTCTGCAATTTCTTCAGCTATTTTCATTAAAGTAACTACATAGTTTGATGCCACAACAGCTGCAGCATGCAAATAAGGTTTCGCTTCTTTTTGAACCTCTAGTAGATTGGCTCCCATTTCTTTAGTAAGCTTAGATAACAGCATTAACACCCTTTCATCTCCCTCAACATCAAACCATGTTGAGTTGAAGGATTCGGTAGATTCTGATATGGCTTGTATAGGATGGAACGAAGCTACATTCGCTCTTTTTTCTTTTAATGGATATAAAATATCTGAGCTAAGAGTACCCGAGCAATGGACTATAGATTTCCCCTTAAAATCATCATAATTATCATCCAAATTATCAATGATTGATTCTAGTTTATCATCGGGTACAGTTAAAAATATTAGTTCACCGAGGTGATGATTTTCAGAAGGAAATCCTTCCACAAAAAAGGGAACATTATGCACTGATTTTGAAAATACCGACGCCATTTTATAACCAACTTTTGGCAATACTTTATAAAAAGCATTACCCACTTTGCCAAGCCCAATAATGGTTATAGAAGGTTTAGTTATTTCGTGCATTCTATAGTTTTATTTAAATTCGAATTTATACAAACTGATGTTTTGGAATACCTGCAAAGCCACCAATAAATTTAGAGTCTGTGAGGTCGTCCATAAACCTAATATCTAAGTTCCAGCTCTGCGCTACCATAACACCAGCAATCAGCGCTCGTGCACCATTTACTTTTTTGTCGTGGCTATGAATGTAATGCTTAAGTGCAGTCTCGTTATTTTGTGTAACAAGTGCCTTTAGCTTTGCCAGCTCATCTTTATTTTCTGATGGAATATCACTACAAAATACCAGTAATACATTCCTGTTACTCAATAACTCATCAAGCGCGTAGGCAAGCTCCTGAACAATAGCAGTGTCGTAATCACCAATTTGAACACTAAGCACATCAAATTTATTTTGATAAGCCTGAAACATCATAATCTGTGTGTAAAGGCTGCTTTTATCACTCAACCCAGAATCACTAATGTAGAAATCATCCTCCTCATCGCATAACTCTTCACGTAACCTATCGTTTACTTGCACTACCCCAAATGGAGTTTCATAACTATAAGCTGAAGGTAAACTGAGTTTTTTCTCTAACTCCCCTGTGTACGATTCTACAACAACTAAAGTGTCAAAGTTATGGCCCTCAATGTTATTATAAATTCGGGTGAAATCATCTAAATGATCGGATTCGATATGCGTTGGGGCAAATAACATACGTACTGAGTGGGTATTTTCACCTTTTGAACCTACTCTTTGGAATGACTCTTGTATTTCTTCTTTGGTTAGGTTTGGGAACTTCATGTTCTTGTAGATTGATTTTTAGATTGGCTCAAAAAGTGTAGACATAAAAAAAACCTGAAGACACCTCACCCAAGGCCGAGTAAATCTCTTCAGGTCCTAGAAAATCTGATTTTGAGTATTGTAAGTTAATAAGCAATTGAAATCTGATGATCTAACAATTGGAAATTACAAATTTGAAAGGTCTTTTCATTATTAAATGTTATCAAAAACTCATTTTCAGATTCTTTCCTCAAAACCAATTCGTTTAAATTGGTTCGTAAGCCTGTTCCAAGGCTTTTAACAGCAGCTTCTTTCATGGTCCACAGTTTAACGGGATCTTCCTCCCCAAACACTTTCCATTCGTTTTCATTTAAAATTCGCCTTACAAGCTTTTCATTTACTTGGCGCCTACACCATTCAATATCTAAACCAATAGTGTGCTTTGGTGAGATTGCACACATCGCATAATCTTTAGAATGGCTAAAGCTAACGTGTAGAATGTTAGCATCTAATTGGGCATAAGGTTTGCCTAAAGGTTCTTTTTTAAGCACATAATCAGGATTTAATTCGCCCTGAGCTAGTAAATAATGGAATAAATGCCGAGCTGTTAAGAACTCATTTTTACGTAATTGACTGGTGAAACCGTCCCATTGCTGGTACTCATTATCCGTTAAAATATCTGGCGTTAACCCTTCTATAATAGGAGTATAGCCCAATAATGTACTTTCAGGAAAACCAGCAATAGTCTTAGAATTTAGAAGCTCCAAAAGAATACTTAAAGATGTTTAGGTTAATGGCACAATTTTCTGTGTAATTCGGTATTTTCAAGTAATGTTATTTCAAAAATATCTTAATTAAAATAAATACATGTCTGCACAGGAATTATCCCACTCTGAACAAGAAGAAATTAGAAGAGAAAAATTAGCTCAACTATTAGAGCTAGGAATTAACCCCTATCCTTATTCATTTGATGTAACACATAATAGCAAACAGATTAAACAGAATCCTGAGCTAATTAGAAATGAAGAGTCGAATCCTGAGACAGAAGTTGTTTCCATTGCTGGCCGTGTGATGACTCGCCGTATTATGGGTAAGGCAGCGTTCTTTAACCTTCAAGACTCTGTTGGTACCATTCAGGTTTATATCCGCAGAGATGATGTTGGTGTTGAGGAATATAACACTGTATTTAAAAAGCTAGTGGATATTGGTGATATAGTAGGGATTAAAGGCTTTGTATTTAAAACCCGTACTGGCGAAACAACTATCCATGCAGAAGAATTTGAGTTCTTAGCTAAAACGCTCCGCCCTATTCCAATCCCAAAAGAAATTGAAAATGAAAAAGGCGAGAAAGTAATTTTTGATGCTTTCGCCGATAAAGAGTTGCGCTACCGCCAACGTTATGTGGATTTGATTGTAAATCCTGAAGTGCGTGAGACCTTTAGAAAGCGTACAAAAATGGTACAAACCATGCGCGACTTTATGAATGAAAGAGGTTATTTGGAAGTAGAAACACCTATTCTACAGCCTATTGCAGGTGGTGCGGCAGCTAAGCCATTTGTAACGCATCACAACTCGCTAGATATGGATTTATATCTTCGTATTGCGAACGAATTATATCTAAAAAGACTCATTGTTGGTGGTTTTGACGGCGTTTATGAGTTTAGTAAAGATTTTAGAAACGAAGGGCTCTCTAGATTCCATAATCCTGAATTCACTCAAGTAGAGCTTTATGTAGCTTACAAAGATTACAATTGGATGATGGATTTTACTGAAGAAATGATTGAAAAGGTTGCTATAGCTCTACATGGTACTACAAAGGTAACTTATGGCGATAAAGAAATTGACTTTAAAGCCCCTTGGCCACGCTTACCTATTCTAGATGCTATCAAAAATGAAACTGGTAAAGATTTATCTGGCCTTGAGCTAGAAGAATTAAAAGCCGTTGCGAAAGAACTAAATGTACATGTAGACAAATCGTACGGTAAAGGTAAAATTATAGATGAGATTTTTGGTGAATTTGTTGAAGGCAAATTGATACAACCAACTTTCATCACCGACTACCCTATTGAAATGAGTCCACTTACTAAAAAGCACCGCTCAAAAGAAGGCTTGGTTGAGCGCTTTGAAGTTGTTTGTAACGGTAAAGAAATTGCAAATTGCTACTCTGAGCTTAACGACCCTATCGACCAGCGTGAGCGCCTAGAAGAGCAAGCAAAACTCAAAGCAGATGGCGATGACGAAGCTATGCCTATTGACGAAGATTTTATTCGTGCTTTGGAATATGGAATGCCACCAACAGCTGGTATTGGAATCGGTATCGATAGATTGAGTATGATTATGACCAACTCTAAATCAATTCGAGACGTTCTATTTTTCCCACAAATGAAACCAGAATAAGTAGTAAACTAACTATCTTATTTAGATGAAACTCTTGGTAATGTGAGGCGTTCTCGGTTTATGTTTATAAATTAAGAACGTTCACATTTCTATAAGCACAATAAATTGACAAAAAATATATGAGCTTTGAATGGTATTTAGCGCTTCGCTACTTTAAAGGTATCCGTAAGGGCTCTAGCTTTTTGTCTTTCATCAAGATAATGTCTATAGCTGGGGTGGCTATTGGATCTGCTGGCTTATTGATTGCCCTTTCTATAGTTCATGGTTTCAAATCTACCATAAATGAGAAGATTCTAGGCTTCGCTCCTCACTTCACCGTTGTAACGTACGCCAATCCATATATTGAACGAGCTGACACTCTAGTTACCTACTTCGAAGGTTTCCCAGAGATTGAAAAAGTACAGCCTGCGTTAGAAGGCCAAGTAATGATTCAAACTAGCGATGAAGTTAGTGGCACCATTCTTAAAGGTGTTGATTTAGATGGTGGTGTTTCTAAACTAGTTGATTACGTTAATATTGGCACATTAGACCTCACAGTGCAGTCAAATGGAATGCCTGGTATAGTGCTCGGTTCCAAGCTAGTACGGCAATTGAGGGCTTCTGTGGGCGATGTTATTACGGTTTATACTGTAGACGGTGCTTCTTCTTTGATTGCATCCCCAGAAATTCAGCAATTTCAGCTTACTGGAATTTATCAGACAGGAATAGACCAATTTGACGATGTGTACGCTTTAGTTGAACGAACCAATGTTCGAAAACTATTAAAATTAAATGATCAACAAGCTCAAGGGATAGAAATACAATTAAAGGACGTTAAAGCTATTAACGATTTTGAATTGGTTTTGAACGAGAAAGTTAAATTCCCCTACTTTTTAGATTCCATTTATACCAAATTTGGTAATATTTTTGCGTGGATTGAACTTCAAGAGAATATGATACCATTGGTTATAAGCGTAATGATTATAGTTGCGGCTTTTAATTTAATTGGTACCGTTTTAATGATGGTGCTTGAGCGCACTCGTGATATTGGGATTCTTAAAACCATTGGCTCCCGTTCATCCATTGTACAACGAATTTTCTTGTTGGAAGGGATATTGGTCTCGGTAGTTGGATTAATTATTGGGATAGGTATATCCCTACTCTTCGCTTACTTGCAATTAGAATATCAAATAATCCCACTTTCTGAAGAAAACTACTATATGAGCTACGCCCCCGTTGAGCTCCAGTTCTTTGACTTCGTGATTGTCAGCGTGGTAACCATCGCCCTCTGCGCAATCGCATCTTGGATTCCCGCGCGCATTGCAGCTAAAACAGATCCTCTTAAAGTAATAGCTTACGGGCGTTAATTGGATACAGATTTAAGAAACTAGCTTTGAGGAGTGAGCATTGAGTTTTGAAGTGTTTCTCGTCACAATACGGGAGCTTTTCAATGAGGGTCAGTACTCCCCTCGAACTTGGCTTTATTATTTACCTAACAAATTTCTTCTATAAAAAAAGCTGAATAGTTTCCTATTCAGCTTTTCGTAATTATCATAATAATTCAATCCGGATTGCTTCCGGACTAACTATTCGAATTTAATTAAGTACGTTTTCTACAGGTTCCCAAGGCATATCAAATGCATCAGCAACTACGTGGTACACAATTTTACCATTTGCGATGTTAAGACCTTGTAGAAGCTCTTTGTCATCTTTAACTGCTTGCTTCCAGCCTTTGTTGGCTAGAGCCACAGCATAAGGTAGAGTTACGTTTGTTAAACCAAGAGTAGAGGTATACGGAACGGCGCCCGGCATATTTGCCACGCAATAATGTACAACATCATCTACCACAAAGGTTGGGTCTTGGTGGGTAGTTGGTTTTGAAGTTTCGAAGCAACCACCTTGATCTATGGCAACATCAACCATCACTGTACCAGGACGCATTTCTTTTAACATGTCTCTTCTAATCAATTTTGGGGCTTTAGCTCCTGGTATTAGCACCGCACCAATAATTAAATCAATTGTAGGTAGCATTGCTCTAATATTAGCTTCGGTAGAGAAAAACGTATGCACATTTTTTGGCATTACATCATCCAAGTATCTAAGCTTTGGCATGTTGATATCCATTATGGTGGTGTCGGCACCCATTCCAGCGGCAATTTTTGCAGCGTTGACACCTACTATACCACCACCAAGTACTAATACTTTAGCAGGTTGCACGCCTGGAATTCCGCCCATTAACATACCACGGCCACCTTTTGGCTTTTCTAGGAATACAGCACCTTCTTGAGCAGCCATTCGTCCTGCAACTTCACTCATAGGAATTAACAATGGCAGAGATCTATCTGCTTTTTCAACTGTTTCATAAGCTATGGCTATACATTTTGATTCCACAACTGCTTTGGTAAGAGCTTCATCAGCAGCAAAGTGAAAGAAGGTGAATATAATCTGCCCTTCTTTCATTCTCGGATATTCTTCAGCGATAGGCTCTTTCACCTTCATAATCATGTCGGCACGTTTCCACACTTCTGCAGCGTCGTCTATGATGGTTGCGCCAGCATTTACATAATCTTCGTCAAAGAAACCGCTTCCAACTCCGGCTCCTTTTTCAACAAGAACCTCATGTCCATTACGTTTCATTTGTAAGGCGCCACCTGGCTGAAGTGCTACACGGTTTTCATGTGTTTTAATTTCTTTTGGTATTCCAATAATCATAACGTGATGTTTATTTTATTAAAATTTTGATGCTAAAAGTTAGGCATTATAAATACAAAATACGCCCAAATATAATTTTCAATTAGACTTATATCTCTTTTGATATTACACTCTACTTTAAATGATTTTAAACGTGTTTTATAAGTGCTACATACCTCTGCTAACATAATAGCTAAGCACTTTTTAGGGTTTATTATTTAGATGATAGGTGCAATCTAATTCACATTATCAATTATCAAATGCGTGCAATATTGTATAAAACAACTATAATTCTATTTCACCTTTATCACATAATAATTTTGTCGATTTTTTAATAATGTTTCTTAAGATGTTCTAATCGTAATTAAGGCTGAATTATATGAACTTATATAATCTCTATATAAAGGTACATGCTCAATAAACTTACTCTCCGCGACAGAATTTTTTATATCTCATCAGCACTAATATTGCTTGCTGTGGTACTTATATGGCTATTTGTTAGGCCAGAGTACCAGCGCACAATTGTGAATGAACGAACAACTATTGTTTCACAATTGCAAGAATACACTCTCAGGCAAACCGACAATACTATAAGTAATTGGCTGAACGCGGTAAATAGACTTTCTGAAGATTTGATTAATAACCCAAGTGAAACGGAGTCACTTTCAGAGAAAGCTGTTAATTATACTCCTGGTTTAATGCGAATTCTGATTACCGACATCAGCACTAACCAAAATATTGATATTACGCGCACAATCTATAACTCAGTAGAATTTAATTCTGTCAAAACCCAATGGTATCCTTCTAAGGTTGATGACCATATTAATATTAGCTGGATGGGAGACTCCACACAGACGGCGAGCATATTTGTTGCTAAAAAAAATCTCCAAATATCTGAGGAAGTATTTACAATAACAGTATATTTCAATTCACAAAGTCTTAGTAATAATCTTACTTATATACCTTTAGGCGGCAAGTACGAAGCTAGTATAGTAACAGCAACCAGTGAAAGTATATTTGCTGAAAATTCTTTTCCTTTTCCTAAAGAACTTGTTGGTGAAGCAACTTACTCCTCACAAAAAGTAGTGTCATTTGATAATGCAAACTGGTACATACTTTCTTCGAGATTTGAAACTATACCATTTTGGCATATAATTGCTGTTGAAGACAGTTTTATTCTAGAGCCTGTTCATCAATTAATACGCTTCGCCTTTATTTCTGCTGGCATTATTTTGTTACTGATGTTCATTTTTAGCTGGTATGTAAGTGTTAGAATTAATAATCCAGTTCAGTCTATTTTAACTGATGTAGAGCATCTTGGTAAGCTCGACTTTGAGCATCCTATCAAATCAGTTTCTTTGCCAGAGTTTAAGACCATGCATAATACTTTAGAGGATATCCGCATCACTCTTAAACGCTATAAAAAAATTAATGTAGAAAAATTGATTCTTGAAGAATGGAAGAATCGCTACATGGTAACTTACTCTAAGGATTTAATAGGTGTTGTAGGTGAAAACAATAAGTTTAGCTTCGCAAACAATCAACTTACTCATTTTTTAGAATCGCTGGAACTAAACCCTGTTGAATGCTCACTTAATGATGTGATTGAGCATAAGGATTTAATCTTTAGTAGGTCGAAGGCTAGTAAATCTTATCATTACCCTAATCCTTTTACAGTAATGGTAGATCAAGCAGATATAGAGCACCTACACGATAATGGTACTAATTATTATTATGTGTCTCAGCAGCTATCTATTTTAAACGAAGACTCCAAAGTAATTGGCTCCTACCTAATCATTCACGACAAAACAGAAGATCGCCTACTCGACATTAAGCGCAATGATATGATTAATGTGATTGTGCACGAACTTAAAAACCCAATCAGTGCTGTGGTTGGTATTTCTAAGCTTATTATTGACAACAAGTCTATGGATGAAGATGAGATTGTAATGCTTTTAAAGGAAATTTATAATTCAGGAGAGCGAATGAATAATCTAGTTAATCGTTTTCTTGAAATTCAAAAATTAGAAATTGGCTCCACAGGTTTAGATTTCGCTGAAGTTAATATGCTTCAGCTAGTAAAAGATGTTAAAATGATCTCTAATCCCCTTCTAATTGATAAACATCTAAATTTAAAGATTGATGTAAAAGGAAATGAATTTAATATTATAGCTAGTAAAGTATTCGCTTTCGATGCTATTCAGAATCTTGTAAGTAATGCCGTTAAATATGGTGACCCCAATCGTACAATAGTAATAGAGGTTGCTTCCACATTATCTAAAGTTACAGTTAGTGTAACCGATTATGGATATGGCATTAGTGAAGAGGATCAAAAGAAGGTATTTGATAAATTTTTCCGTGTAAAATCTAATGTTAAAGCAGCAAAAGAAAAGGGCACTGGTTTGGGTTTAACCTATGTAAAAGAAATAATGGTTCGTCATAAGGGTGAAATCATCCTGGAATCAAATCCTGATATAGGAAGTAAGTTTACACTTGTTTTCCCTAAAAAAAGAGCCGAAATTAATATATGAAAGGTTCCATAGTATTATTATTACTAATTATCAGCACAACATCTATTTTAAAGGCACAGCAAGACGTGTCTTTTACGGCAAATAGATTGCAAGAAATGACTCAAAACTATACCAGTAATTCAATGAACTGGCCAATAGTTGTTAAACTTGCTTCTCACGATGTGCAAAATAACACATTTACTCTATCGCAAGCCGATGTGCAAAAACTTAAAAACTTATCTGCAACCACACTCAATTATGAGGAGCAACAGGCGCGGCTAAAATATCTAGTTAGCCAAGGTGCTAGCATTTTTGCAAAAAGTGAAACAGACTCTGCAAATAATTATATTTCAGATTATGTAGAGGCTATTCAAACAGGTAATCTCGACAGAACTATAGAATTAGGCAGCAAGCTAAAGCCAGCTATAGATAAGCTTGAAGTAACTTTAAATAGCAATAGGCTTGTTAATGTTCAAGCTCAACTAACCCAAAAAGAAGGTGTAGTTGATAAAAGATTAGGTTTACTTTCTGAATGGGTTGAGGCAGCTGAAAAAACTTTCTTTGAAGAGTCGGATGGCATAAAAACTCATAAAGCTAGCTTTGCTCTACTCTCTTTTACCGACGGTAGTAATATTCAAATAAATGAATCTACAACGGCTGTAATTAGAAAATCTAGAGTTGATAAACTCGACGAAAGCTCCGACACTGAAATAACATTGGTCGAAGGTGGGCTACTATCTAAACTCTCGGCGGTTGGTAAAGAAAAAAGCAATTATACACTTTATGCTGGGGCTTCAACCACGGAATTGAAATCTCTTAATTTTTATGCTGAAAACTCCGAGAATTCAATCGTAAAGCTTACTAATTATGACGGCGAAGCGAATGTGACTGCAAACCAGTCTACTATCACCATTAAAAGAAATGAAGGCACAATAATTGAGAAGGGTAAAATGCCTTTACCTGCAATTAAATTACTTGCAGCTCCACAGATGTTAAGCTCTAGAAAAGATTCTATTATTTATAATGATCATTTTGTATATGCATTCAGTACGGTTCCTAAAGCAGATAAATACCATGTTTTAATAAGCTCTTCTTATAATTTCGATGGTAATAACAGAAGTATAATCAGTTCTGAAACATCCAAAAACATAACCGATTTACCTTTAGGTACTACTTATATAAAGGTGCAATCAATTGACAATCTGGGATTACGTGGCCCTTTTTCAGAAACTTTTAGAGTTATAAGAAATGTTGATACTCAAGCCCCTCCTATTTTTGGGGAACATTTTAGAGATGCTATTATATTTACCAAATCAGATAGCTTTACACTAGAAGGGGTAACAGAACCCGACGCTAAAGTAACCATAAACGACAAGCCTATAGCGGTTTCAAGATCAGGTAGTTTTAGCACTAGTATTAACTTAAATGAAGTTGACCGTACTATTGTTGTTACTGCAGTGGATAATTCTTTAAATAAAGAAACGAAAAAAGTCCGTTTGGTTAAATTAACACCCGAAGTTATTTTCGACATTGCTCTAAATGGCAAGAAAATTGGTAGTGTTATTAACCCTTCTAGCAGTCTAAATACCTTTACAGGAAAAGCTTATCCTGAAATGGAGGTTATTATCACTAATAATGATATTATAAAGACGGTGAAAACAGATTCGCAAGGTAAATGGGGCATAACAATGAGTGTGCAAGAAGGAAAAATTTCTGTTACATTAAAATCTATTATGTTTGGGGAATCATTCTCAACGGAATCATATACAGTAAAGTAATTACAACTATTGGGGAAACATGATTAAACGGTTAACACTTATCGTTTCATTACTGATTATTGCAAACAGTGCGGCCGCGCAAGAAATGTATTTTTCTATTTCTGGCAAAGGTACTAATGTTTTAAGCGGCGACACCCGCCATCAGTACGATATATGGATAAAACCAGCAAAGGACGCACCAAATGGTAGCCTCCAAATTTTTGATGCTGGTTTGGGCGGTGTAGTAGATGTGATTACAAATAATACAGGTAATACCACCACAACCTTTCAGTTGTTTACATTTGATGGTGTCTACTCTATAGCAGGCCCTTCTGTGAAAGCTAAAAACGCTCCCCCAACTCCTATTACCCAATTAGTTACTAATACTGAAGAACGTTTTAAAAATCGCTGGGTTACTTTAAATGACATCTCCTCAGCAAATGAAGGCGGTTACGTTATACGTGTAAGTACAAGCGAAGGTATGGATATAAATAGTTTCAACCTTCGAGTTATGTCTGATACTGGCGATGTACTTTCTGGCTCTAGTTGGCAAATTATTGCTATTGATTTATCTGTGGGCTTATATAAATCATCTACAAGCAAAAGCTATCAATTAAAACCTTTTCTTTTAAATGGTGAGGTATCACCAAAATTGGTAGCTGCTGGTGAAGAGGATTCGAAGATTCAGAAAATGGACTCCTTTGGCGATACCTATACTTTATCTGAAACCAATATCCCTTCTACACGCTTTGGTATACAAAATAATTGGGGACTCACACTAGGTGGCTCAACAGATTGGCTAAATACTTTAACCGTTTATGGCGTAGATCACCCTGTTTTATGGCTTTTTGAACCTATAGCAACCGATATATTAAAAAAGCCACATTTGGTTATCAATGAAAATCCTACGCAAAAATGTACTGAGAAAGGGTTTGAATTAAGTGGAACCAATCTCTCCTCATTTGATCTTAATAACGCTCAATGGCTTTTAAGTAATGCCAAAGTGGCTCAAGGAAGTCGCCCCGTGGTTAGTTTTCAAAACACAGGCAATTCAGAAATAGATATTTTAATCCCGAATCAGAAAACATATTTCCCTGAGTATTGGACCTATAAAGAAACCGTTTTTGTGAACACTCCTCCTATAGCTCGGTTAGATGCACCCAAACTCATAGTTTCCCCATCTGAAACTATTACGCTCTCAGCTGAAAAATCGTATGATCTTGAAAATCAGCCTCTAAATTATTCTTGGTTTGTAAACGGTTCGCAGCGTGGAAATGGTCCTACTTTTGAATTTTCAAACTCTATTTCGGGGCAATATAATATCTCAGTTCGTGTTTCTGATGGCGGCGCTTCGGCTAATTGTAGTATAGACGAAAAACAAGTTCGTATTAGAGTAAATACCCAGCCTTATGCCGATATTAGCTTACAGCAAGTTATTGGTACTAACGAAACGCAGACAATCACCACCATTAATAACAACGACTCAGACGGTGATTCACTTACATACACTTGGTCGGGTGATGGTATTACAGATAACGTTTACGGAACTTCTGTTGCTGTTTCTCACTCTACCCCTGGAAGCTACTCAGTTAATTTAACTGTTAATGATGGTACAGGCTCTTCAAATGCAACGTATTCTATTTCAAAAAAATACGAAGTGAATGCTCCGCCAGTTCCCGCATTTGTGGTACCCGAAAAAGCAGCCCCTGGCGACATTATTACTTTAGATGGAACTGGTTCTACGACTCCTAATCCTCAAAACATAAGTTATAAGTGGTTTATTAATAATGGACTAATTGCAGAAACTGCAAAAGCCAATTACACCATTAACGACCCCGGCACTTACGACATTAAATTAGTGGTTAATGATGGGCGAAGTGTAACTAACTCCTCTCAAGAGCTTGTTCAAAAAATTAGAATAAACTCCTCTCCTGTTCCAGTTATATCTGCTGATAAAATCACCTCACTATCTCATGTTAACTTTTCGGCTAGAGAAAGTTCTGACGCTGAATCTACTATCACTTCCTATAATTGGGATTTCGGTGATGGAAATAAGGCTTCTGGTATAGATGTTTCTAACACCTACCAACGCTCTGGTTCTTACCGAGTTACATTAACAGTTAATGATGGTGAAGGCTTAGCAAATAGTGTGCGAACTACCGAGCATAACTTGGTTATTAATGAATATCCTATTGCTGATTTTGTAGTACCTACTGTAGTAGCGCCTGGTGAAACATTTACAGCGGATGGATCACTCAGTTATGATAATGACGGAACAATTAGCAGTTATGTTTGGGTAGCAAATGGAGCCGAAGTAGGTAACGATGTTAAAACCTCTATCTCTTTTGATAAAGTAGGCACTCACACCATCGCATTGCGTGTTAAAGATAATTCTGGATATGAATTTGCTGAAGGTATAACTACAAAAGCCGTTCGAGTAAACGCCCCTCCTGTTCCAAAATGGAAAACAATACCTGATCAAATTGTTCCAAATACAGAAATAAAATTTACTGCAGAAGATTCTTATGATCCTGATGGGACTATTAAAGATTTTATTTGGAAGTTTGAAGACGGAACTCAACTTCGTGGTAAAACAATTCAGCGAATTTTTGAAGAAAGTGGAGTTCAAAAGTTTACTCTTACCGTTGTTGATAATGATGAACTTGCAAACTCAAGTGTTACTATCAATGGCGAAACTAACGTAAACCATCAGCCCTACATTATTACTGAAACCCTTATCAGAACTAACTCTATCAATGTTCAATTAAGTGCATTAGGTAGCTACGATTTAGATAACAATCCATTAAGCTACACTTGGACTTTACCTGATGGTTCAAAAAGACACGAAGCAAGCTTTAACTGGTTGGCTAGCGAAGCAGGTGTTCATTTTGTTGGCTTAACAGTTGATGATGGCCTTGAATTAAGTAATAGTAAAACTTCTGAAACCATACAGGTATTAATAAATAGTCCTGTAAAAGCAGTGGTAGAGTCAGAAATTGCTTCTTGTTCTGGCCAAACAGTTCTTTTCAATAGTTCTCAAAGTTTTGACCCCGATGGCGATGCTTTTAGTGTGAAATGGGACTTTGGAAATGGCGTTACATCCGACGAAGCAAACCCTTCTTATGTATATGAAAAAGCGGGTATTTATAACGCTAAACTAACTTTAGACGACGGATTCTCTAAACATAAAACAGTTACTCATATTCCTGTTATTATAGAGGGCTCGCCTGTTGCCAAGTTTAATATTAGCGATACTACAATCTGTGTTAACTCAGCTATTACTTTCGACGGTTCGGCTAGTACCGACCCTTCTGGCGCCCTACCATCATTTAGCTGGGATACTGGCGACGGTAAATCTAAAACAGGTCCTAAAGTAAATCACGTTTATACCGAGCCTGGCATTTATACAGTTACTTTAACCATTGAAGGTTCAGGTTCTGGAAGATGTGGTAATGTAAGCCAAACAACTGCAGTAGTACGTGTTATTGAAGGTCCAGAAGCAGTATTTGAGTTACCTGAATGGACCGAGCCTGGCCAAACTATTACGCTTAATGGCAGTGATTCTAAAGCTGATGGTGGAATTAAAACAGCAAAATGGATTATTGAAGGTGAGCAAGTTCAAGACACCGTTTCTGGAATTAACAATGCCTATACTTTTACTACACCAGGCGAATACTTTGTCACACTAGAATTAAGTACCAATTCTACCACCTCGTGTAATACTGTAACGAAAACTAAAACAGTTAAAGTTAATGCCTCTCCTGTTATAGTATGGACATTGCCAGAAAACGTTGCGGCAGGTTCAGATATTAAGTTAGACGCGCTACAGTCATACGATGCAGATGGATACATCAAACAGTTTAAATGGTACATTGATGACGGCTTTGTGGGTAACAATGCAAGCGAAATTGTTAAAACAATATCACATGGACAGCACAGAGTTACACTAGAGGTTACCGATAATTCGCTAGCAAAAAATAACACTGTTATTTCTGAGAAAACGTTTTTTGCAAATAGCTCGCCTACACCTAGCATTATAGCATCAAGCAATATCGTATATCCAAATCAAACGGTTAGTTTCCGTAGCGGCTTAGCACAAGACCGTGACAATGATATGCTGAGTTCTTCTTGGTTTGTAAATAATGAGGCTGTTGCAACACCAACCTTTAAGATTGAAGAAATAACCAACTATAGAGTTACTCTTATACAGGATGATGGTCGTGGCTTATCAAACTCCATTGATTCTGCTGTAGTTAACTTTACGCCTACCCCTTTCCCGGTTATTAAACCAGAAATTCCAAATAAAATAGTGGTTGGTGGAACTCTCTATCTAAATGACTTGATGGTTCCTGAAACTTGGAGATTCAAAAATCAAGCTATTTACGAAGATAAATGGATAGCATACAGCCCAGGAACAGCTAATATAACCTTAGCATGGGTTCCTACAGGCCAAGAGCTTACCACACAATCGTTCGATATTCTAGCGGTTGTTCCATTGCAATTCACACAACAAATTCCATCTAATCGCATAAAATGGAATCCTGCAAACCCAAGTATTATACTAACAGCACCCGAAGTAAATAGAGATTTATCTGATGTTAGTTACACCTGGAAACAGCGTGGCCAAGTTATTGGTGAGGGGCTACAGATTGGTGCTAAACTAATTAAAGGCGAAAATAGATTTACAGTTACCGTGATTGATAATGCTGTATTACAATCTAAGCCTATATCTGTTGATATCGTTATAGTTACAGAATAACACCCTGTAACTATAACACCTGTCAACTTCTTACTGCAAGGTACTCAGCACTAGCTAATCTTCTTTCATTTCACTGAAAAAGATGGTAGTTTTGATAGTTATTTAAACACTTATAATTACGGTCTTCGTGAAAATAATTATTATTGGTGCAGGCGAAATAGGCTACGAGCTTGCAAGCGTACTTTCAAAAGAAAAACACGATGTTATCGTATTAGATCGTGATAAAGAGCGCCTTGCTCATGTATCTGAAACCCTAGATGTTTTAGTTAAAGAAGGGAATGCTACATCCGCCAAAGACCTAATGAGTGCCGGTGTTGATACCTCAGACATTACCATCTCTGTTACAAGTGTAGATGAAGTGAATATGATCGCTTCTATGATTAGTAAAAAACTTGGCGCTAAAACTGTAATTGCTCGAGTCCGAAATAGTGAATACTCTCATGAAGATGCGCCATTAAAACCCACCGACTTAGGCATCGACGTGATGATTCACCCAGAGATGAGTGCCGCTCAGGAAATAACGCGACTTCTTATGCGTGCTGCAGCTAGCGATGTGGTAGATCTTGCCGATGGACAGATGCAGGTTATTGGAATACGATTGGATAAAGCCTCTCCCCTAATTGGTAAAACTCTAATTGAATATGCTTCAGAGCACTCAGATATAACTTTCCGTGTGGTAGCCATTGGAAGACGTGGCCTCACTTTAACACCAAAAGGGGCAGCCAAATTTCAAGCCTTCGATCAGATTTTTGTTCTTGCTAAAACAGCTGACATCCATGAGATTATAAAATCTACAGGTAAGACCGAAACACAATTATATAGAATTATGATTGCCGGTGGCACTCCAATTGGTGCTATGGTAGCGTGGTTACTCACTAACGACACTAAAAGAGATTGGTCGGTTAAGTTGATTGAACCAGATTACGATACTGCAGAAAACCTAGCTATCGAACTTAAAGACGTCATGGTTTTACATGGCAACCCTACCGATCCCGATTTGCTAGCCTCTGAAGGTATTATGGACATGGATGCTTTTATAGCTGTTTCTGAAGATGAAGAATCAAATATCATTGCTTCTTTAATGGCAAAGCACCTTGATGTTAAGAAGACCGTTACATTAGTTTCGAAACCAGATTTTATACCATTAAGTCAAACTATTGGTTTAGAGGCGGTAGTAAATAAAAAAGTAGCCGCAACAAACGAAATTCATCGCTATGTTCGTAAAGGTCATGTAGTTTCTATTTCTGAATTACGTGGTATTAAAACAGAAGTGATTGAGCTCATTGCCTCCAAAAATTCCAAAATAGTAAATAAGCGAATTGAAGATGTGAAAGTTCCTGACGGATGTATTATAGGTGGAATAGTTTGTGACGGTTGTGTTGAAATTGTTAAAGGTTCTACCCAAATTAAAGAAAATAACCGCGTTATTGTTTTCTGTTTACCAGAAGCCATAGACAAAGTAACACAACTCTTCCAATAAATGGCATCAAGTTCAATTTATGCTTTTAATCGCCCTACGATCGATTTTTTAGTCGTTTTAGGAGTCTTAGGAGCTTTTGTTTTCTTTATGGGCTTCGCGCTACTATTACCAGTAGGCATCGACCTTATTTATGGCGAAAATATGTGGAGCTATTTTCTATTATCAGCTACCATCGCTTTTGTTGCAGGTGGCACATTATGGTACTTTTTTAAACCCACAGAAGAACTTCGTATTAGAGAGGGGTTTTTAGTAGTAAGCTTAACTTGGATCACACTTTCACTTGTAGGCGCTCTTCCATTTGTAATTTCAGGAATACTACCTAGCTATACCGATGCTGTTTTTGAAACCATGAGTGGACTTTCAACCACTGGATCCACCATTTTAGGCGGCACTACATCCGACGGTTTTGTAAATCCAGATGTTGAATCTATTCCTCATAGCTTTTTGTTTTGGCGCTCACTATCGCATTGGCTTGGTGGTATGGGAATTATCGTTTTATCTATCGCCATCTTACCAATGTTGGGGGTAGGCGGCATGCAACTTTTCCAAGCAGAATCGCCTGGACCAACTACCGATAAACTCACCCCACGTGTACAAGAAACAGCAAAATTATTGTGGGGCGTTTATTTTGCTTTTACCCTACTCGAATTTCTTTTACTGTGGGCACATCCCTCAATGGATTGGTTTGATGCTATAAATCACTCAATGGCAACTATGGCTACGGGTGGTTTTTCTACAAAAAATGAAAGTATTCAAGCTTTCAATTCTAGCTATGTTGACGCTATTATAACTCTGTTTATGTTTATTGCGGGTATAAACTTTGCGATGCATTTCAGACTTTTAAAAGGAGATCATAAAGTTTATTTCGGAAATAGGGAAATACGCTTTTATTCACTCATTACCGCAATAGCAATATTTGGTGTAACTCTTTCTCTTTGGCTTTTTGATGACTACTCTATACTAAATGCACTCCGCTACGGTGCCTTTCAAACCGTTTCTATAATTACTACAACTGGCTTTGGTACCGATAATTATGAGTTATGGTACTCCTTTGGTGCTTTCCTGCTACTCATGCTTTTCTTTGCAGGCGGTAGCGCGGGCTCTACCAGTGGTGGTATTAAAATGATGCGCTGGATAATTCTTCTTCGCAATACAGGTCGCGAAATAAAGCAAATAATTCATCCTAGAGCTATCTTACCTGTTCGTATTGGTGACAAAACCATAGATCAAAATGTTCAAAGAACGGTGCTTAGCTTTTTTATACTGTATATGCTAATATTTACGCTAGGCGCCTTCTTAATCAGTCTCTTCGGCTATGACATAGAATCTTCCATTGGCTCAAGCATATCGGCACTAGGCAACATTGGCCCAGGTTGGGGCGAGTTCGGGCCAACCGAAAGCTTCGCTAAAATGCCCTACTTGGGTAAATGGGTGCTTATCATGTTAATGATGATTGGTAGACTAGAAATAATTACTGTGCTCATCATCTTCTCCCCTGCATTTTGGAAGCAGTAAATAGAATATTGAATTGGTGCATAAATCTGATCAAACAACATGACGTACTCGTCATTGACGCCAGCGGCGGCATTTGGACGTAACAACTCAGCCCTGTCACCCTGAGGAATGAGCGGACTTCGACGAAAGGCGGAGGAAGCGAATGAACGAAGGGTCTCCTAGTAGCAGCTTACTAGCTCCAACAACGCTTCTTCGTTTAGCATCCCAAACAATTATTTGAAGATCCTTCACGGCGTCTCCCTATCGGTCGTCTTGTTCAGGATGACAAGATGTTTTTAGGCTCATCTTTTGCCTCCCTACGGTCGGGCATTGCCTTTCAGGCAATAGTATAAAACAGATTGGAAATTGGCTTCCAAGTTTTTGTAAAATCTATGGCAAAACTATCTCCCGTCGGAGGGAGACAGAAATCTGACTTGTCAGATTTCAGAGGGAGGACTCTTGGGCGTACTATGTGCCTACAATCTTAGTGTGTGCCTAGCATTTGTTGAATCCGCCCGCGGTCGGATTCTGGTCATCGTGGATTCTTTCCCTATGGCTCCGCCTTCCTTCGGAAGTCTCCACCATAGGTTATTAATATTCTACACCTTAGGTGTTGGGTTTCTGTTCGAAATTAACTCAATCCTCACGCCCACTCCTCACAGCTATTTAATAAGCATCAACTTCTTAGAACTCACAAAGTCCCCAGCTTGGATTCGGTAGATGTAGAAGCCACTAGAAAGTCCAGAAGCATCAAAAGTAACAGTATGCCAGCCAGCACTTTGTCTTCCATTGACAAGAGTAGCAACTTCTTGCCCAAGCATGTTGAATACTTTTAAGCACACTTCAGTCGAGCTCTTAATACCATATCGGATATTAGTAGTTGGGTTAAATGGATTTGGATAATTTTGTTCTAGTGTGAACTCCGCAACCACTTCTTCCAATTCGTTAGATACTGTCACTTCTGTTGTAAAGCTCCAGATTTCACTCCAATTACTTTCACCACCTACATTAAAAGCTTTTACTCGCCAATAATAGGTAGACTCCCCATCAAGAGGTTCTAACATTACAAAAGAAGTATCATCCATAGAAACAGTAGAATCTATTACAAAGGACTCGAATGCATCACTACCACTAATTTGAAACTGATAGTTTTCAGCTAACTCAGATGCATTCCATTTGAAAGTTGGAGTTGTTGAGGTATCATTAAATTTATTAGTGGGCTCAAGTAGAGTTATTACATTTGGCTTATCTTTAATAGTAGTAAAACTCCAGATTTCACTCCAATCACCAGCTCCTTCTGAATTTTCACCACGAACTTTCCAGCTGTATTTAGTAGAATTTTCTAAGAGGTCATTTATAAGTATAGATGAAGTGTTTACTAAAGTATCTAATTCTAATGATGTAAAATTATCCTTTGATAATTGAAGCCTATAAGATTCTGCATGTTTATCTTCCCACCATGTAAGTGAGGTGTTAATAGACACCGTATCTGAACTATTATTAGGTGCAGTTAAAGTAATTACATTAATTGGAACAGCACTAGTAGTAAACGACCAAGGATTATTCCAATCACCTATTCTAGGCTCATCATTTATTCCCCTCACTTTCCAGAAGTAGGTGGTATTTAACTTAAGCGAGTTAGTAATAGTGAAAGTTGTATCACTGAGTAGCGTGTCAAGTACCATATAGGAGTATCCTTCATATACCTGAAGTTGATACTGTTTTGAGGAATTATCGCTTAGCCATAATAGATTTGGAAGTATAGAAATATTAGTATTGTTATTAAATGGTTTTATATTTTTAATTAGTTTAGGTATTCCTGGACAAGTACTCCACTTAGGATGTTTACTTTGATTGAATATAGAAGTACTGGAAAAATGTCTTGGTAAACTTGTGATTGATGGTACACACCAACTTGTTAAATCTTGGTTAAATGCTTCTGCAGAGAAAAACATCCTAGCCATATTTGTAACCTTAGAAACATCCCAATTACTAATATCTTGATTGAAAGCTACTGCATTATAAAACATGAAATCCATGTTCGTAACATTAGATACATTCCAGTTACCAATATCTTGATTAAAAGCAGTTTCACCATAAAACATAGTACTCATATCAGTAACGTTTGACACATCCCATTTGCCAATGTCTTGGTTAAATGTTGTTGCGTAATAAAACATAGAAGCCATATTAGTAACCTTAGATACGTCCCAATTACCAATGTCCTGATTAAATGCTTCTGCACGGAAAAACATACTAGCCATATTTGTAACCTTAGAAACATCCCAATTACCAATGTCTTGATTAAAGGAGGTGGCACCAAACATATTAAGCATATTTATAACATTAGAAACATTCCAATTACCAATGTCTTGATTAAAGGGAGTACTATTAAACATTAAACTCATATCAGTAACGTTTGACACATCCCATTTGCCAATGTCTTGGTTAAATAACTTTGCAAGAAAAAACATTACAGACATGTTTGTAACATTAGATACATCCCAGTTACCGATGTCTTGGTTGAATACGTTTGCACCATTGAACATTCGGGACATATCTGTAACACTTGAAACATCCCAATTGCCAATGTATTGGTTGAATGCGTTTGCACCATTGAACATTCGGGACATATCTGTAACACTTGAAACATCCCAATTGCCAATGTATTGGTTAAATAATTTTGTATGAGCAAACATTCCGTTCATATTTGTAACGTTAGATACGTCCCAATTACCAATATTCTGATTAAAATCAGATTTACCTCGAAATAAATCTTTCATGATGCTTACCTGAGAGGTGCAGACGAAAAGATGATCTGTATCATTTTCAACCAGCGTTCTTAACATATCTTCATCAACAGCAGTATAAGTTTCACCAAAAATAGATGCAGTTTCCCCAATCGCAGCATTTTCACATTTTAAAATGCCCTTATCATCTAAATAAAAATTTTGACCAAAGGCTTGGCTTGTTATGAATGATAATAGTAGAAATGCAGAGGTAAGTAGCATCTTTTTCATGTGATTTCCAGTATAATATAATGATTTATAACTGCAATAAATGGACTTCCTTTAATGTATTAGCCCATTATTAATTATGTAACAGCCTTATTTTGTTGTACCCTATGTAAGCCTATCTTAAGCTAAATTAGAGGTTAATAAAAAATGGTAGGTTTTACTAATTTAATAATTATACTGCTTGGTATAGAGTGTTGAATTAAAACACCCTTACAAGTAAAGGGTTTTAAGATTATAGTATAAATATCCTTCAGGCTGAATTAATTTTATGAACTGGTTCAGAACTAATATGTGAACCTACGTTTAAATACCTCTAGCGCTATTATCAGACCTACTCACATTCAATATTTATTCTAGATATAATGAATATGAAGCTATGGCAATGGTAGGCTTGACGAAGCAATCTCATGATATCAAGCTACAAGCCTTTTCAACGACTCGTTCTTTAAAGACCCCAAGCTGATTCAGGGAGATTGCTTCGTCGAGTTAAATTTCAACCCTCATCTAAATTGTTGCTTCCTCGCAAAGACGCCTTGTTTTTAGGAATGAGTAAGAGTCGTCTGATCCCGAAGCTTTGGGATTTCTGAACAATTTTATATTCTATGTTCAAATCTTACTGAACCAATAATGAGGATTAAGTAAACTCACTCCTCAACCCTACAAACCCCTTTGTAAATTATTTTTAAAACTTGGGGCTTTGATTGAAGGCTACCTTACTTTAAACACACATAGTTATGCAATGGTACAATCTTTATAATACTATCATTTATACGCTTAGTATTATAAATCGACTTTAATTTATTGATATTTAAATATGAAAAATTTTCTAAAACCCTTCCTCTTTTCTTTTGTACTTCTATTTGTGGCTAGCAGTAATGCTCACCTAATAGTAGCACAAAGCACATCTGAAACTGTTCGTGAAAACTACTTAACCCCTTCACAAGATATTTTAGATGAAGTCTTATCCCCTCGGCACAAAAATACAATTAGCTTGTCGAATTTAGACCCAACCAGAAATTACTTCCTGAATTATACTTTTGATGAAGACAAGTCTATGGCTTCCATTGAGGGCTACGCAAAAGATTGGTATAACTTGGGCGGTTTACAGATTGATCCTTTGGCAAATAGAGATAGAAAGTACACTACCCAAATGCCGGGTAGATCCTCTATTACAACTGCAGATGGCATTGAATTGGTTAATGCTAAAAATGGCAAAATACAACGTATCAATACACCAAAAAACGCAAATATAAGTGATGCAAAATGGTCGCCCGATGGCTCTAAAGTAGCTTATTTAGCTCATTATAACGACGGCACTCATATTTATGTAGCAAATTCCAAGAATGGGAAATCAGAACGTATAACAAAGAATTCCGTCCTTGCTACTTTAAATACCGATTTCAGCTGGTCGGGCGACGGCAAGTATATTTTCACTGTTTTGGTTCCCGAAAAGCGTGGTTCAGAACCGCAAAAGCCTAAAGTTGCTCAGCCCCAAGTTAGAATGACAGCTCCCGACAAGAACCAACTACGAACCTACAAAACATTATTAGATGGTAAATATGAGGCTCAATTACTCGAGTACTATATAACCGGACAATTAACCAAAATTCAGGTTGAGAAGAAGCATGTCCATACCATTGGTAATCCCGCTTTAATTCGATCTGTAGATGTGGCACCAAGTGGTGATTATTTTGTTGTACAAACCCTACAAAAACCATTTTCGTATGTAGCCCCAGTAAATTCTTTTGGATGGACTGAAGAGATTTGGGATTCAAAAGGTAATGTCCTTACCACCTTGCGTAAAAGCGAAGCTAGATTGGGAGTTCCAGATCATGATGTACTTGAGGATTTTGGACGTAGCAATATTTCCTGGAGACCCGATGGCGAAGGGTTAAGCTTTATTTCCAAACCAGTAGAGGACAAAAAGGATAAAGATTCTACCGAGGTTGAAACTCCAGCTAAAGACAAACTCCACAAAGTTAATCAGTGGCTACCCCCTTTTGATGAGAATACATTAAAGATACTGTATTCCACAAAAACTAAAATCAACTCGGTAAGCTATGCCGAAAATTTAGATGTGTTTTTTGTTGATGAGAGACCTTCTGGTAAAAAAGAGGAATTAAAAGCCATTTACGCCGACACCTCCTATACCATCTATTCCCACAAAACAGATGATTTTTATGAGAATCCTGGCAATTTAATGCTTAAAACAAGCACAAACGGATTGCAAGTGGTGCAAATGAGCTCTGACGAAAGCAGTGTTTACCTATCTGGAACTATATACGATAAAAATCCAGTAGAGCAATCCCCACGTCCTTTCATCGATAAAGTGAATATTAAAACAGGCGAAAAAGAACGCCTTTTCGAAAGCGCAGCCGATTACTACGAAGAAGTTTCAGCAACGCTGGATGATGATGTTAATAATATTGTTATCAATCGCCAATCGGCTCAAGTTCACCCTGATTCTTGGTATATCAATTTAGAAAACGATAAACGTACTAAGCTCACTAATAACAAAGATTATAATGAAGCAATTTCGAAAGCTAAGCGCGAGCGTTTCAAAGTAAAACGTGCTGATGGCTTTGAGTTTTGGGTGGAAGTGGTAGTATCTCAAAACTGGGATGGAAAGCCATTACCTGGTTTAATTTGGCATTATCCAACCGAGTATAACGACCAGAAAGCGTATGATAAATCACAACGAACATTCAATAACAATACATTTACCATTATTCAGAGCTGGGCACAAAGAGCTCCAGAAGTTTTAATAAAACGAGGATATGCTATAATTAGGTCAGATTGGCCAATTTCATATAATAGTAATAACGATCCTAATAATGGCTTTGTTTGGAGCATTCAGCAAAATGCTACAGTTGTTATAGATAGCTTGGCCTCTAAAGGCTATGTAGATCGTAAGAGAATGGCTATAGGTGGGCACAGTTATGGCGCTTTTGGCACGGCTCATGCTATGATCCATACCTCCTTCTTTAAAGCTGGTATTGCTGGTGATAGCAACTTTAACAGAACCCTAACCCCTCTTGGTTTCCAAAGAGAACGCAATAGTATTTGGACAGGCTTAGATAGATATCTACAGATGTCCCCTATTTTCTGGGCTGATAGACTCGAAGGCGCATTGCTAATGTATCATGGCGCTGATGATCAAAATACCGGGACTTGGCCAGATAACTCATGGCGTATGTTCCATGCACTCAATGCATTGGGCAAACCTGCAGCTTTGTATATGTATCCTTATGCCGACCACCACACAGGCGCCAAAGAAATCAACCTCGATAACTGGACACGATGGTCGCAGTGGTTAGATCACTACCTAAAAGGCCAAGGTGAAGCCATTCCCGAAGTCGATTTAGGGAAATAAATTACTGTTAATTTCAGAATGGATTCTGAGGAATCTACCCCTCGTTGCAAAGCTCCGGCTTTACAACGCAGTACGGGAAGCCTGTCTACCGACATAGGCAGGCTCCTGCTTCCTGTAATTTGTTCTCTGTGCTAAGAAATTCATTAAATATTCTATTGGGTTATATTATTTGTGAAAAACTGATTAATAGTCATTCAAAAGATTGTACTCGTTGGAAACAGGAGCTTCCGGGACTGCATCACGAAGCTGGAGCTTCGTGACGAGGTACAACCATCATTGCCTCAAGTAGCCGGGAAGATTCTTCAGCATAAAGTACCCTTCACTGTTTTTTCATAATAAAAGAGTACATTCATTTATCCCTTAATTAACAAATGGATGTTTATCATGAAAAAGAATATGGGTTCTCCCGACAAAATTATAAGAATACTGCTAGCTGTAATTATTGCGGCTCTTTATTATACCAACGTAATTACGGGCACACTTGGCCTTGTTTTAATTATAGTTGCAGCTGTTTTTGTAATAACGAGCTTTGTTAGCTTTTGCCCGTTATATGCCATATTTGGCATTAGCACCTGCAAAGTACCTGAAAAAGAATAGATAATTCGGTCTATTTAAAGAACGCCTTTATTTTTAAATACTGTTTACACATCTAACTCTGACAGGTTTCCGAACCCAGTCAGAGTTAAGATTATGAAGGTGATTTTATGGCCTTAATCTGCCCATCATTCTTGGGAATGGAATGGTTTCTCTAACGTGAGATAGTCCACATAACCAAGCCACAGTACGCTCCAATCCTAAGCCAAAACCAGAATGTGGTACGGAGCCGTATTTGCGTAAATCTAAATACCAGCCAAATACATCCATAGGTAGATTATGTTTTTCGATGTGATTTTGAAGGAATTCTAAATCATCTTCTCTTTGGCTTCCACCAATAATCTCGCCGTAACCTTCAGGGGCAAGCATATCAACACCGAGTACTAGTCGCTCATCTTCAGGATCGCGCTTCATGTAGAAAGCTTTTATTTCGGCAGGCCAGCGATGCACCATCATTGGAATTTCTTTTTGCATCATCAGCACGGTTTCGTCAGAGCCACCAAAGTCGTTCCCCCATTCAAAATTCTGAGCCGACTCTTTCCATTTCGGAATATTTCTAAAATCTTCTTCAATCTGATCTAGTCGAGCTGATATCTCTATCTGGCGATGTTCAATCTGCTTCTTTCTCCACTTCTTAGCAGAACCATGCTCACTTTTAATCTCATCTTTTTCTGTTAAAAGACTCTGTTTTTCGGCTTTGCGCTCTTCTAGCATGGTATCAAGCATAGTCGCCGTTTCTTCACTCTTAAGTCGCTTAACAGCTTCTGTATAACTGATACGCTCAAATCTATTATCTACAACAGCTTTTAACTTTGAAGTGTCCCTTTCAAGGATTTCCAATTCCTTACTTCTTTTTTCTAAAACGGTTTTAATGATATAACGAATCATGTCTTCAGCAAGATCCATATTCATATCTAAATCATAAAATGCCATTTCTGGTTCAATCATCCAGAACTCAGTAAGGTGTCGGCGAGTTTTAGATTTCTCGGCTCTAAAAGTAGGACCAAAAGTATAGATTAATCCGTGCGCCATAGCCATTGCTTCCCCATAAAGCTGACCTGTTTGCGCTAAATATGCTTTTTCATCAAAATAATCCGTCTCAAAAAGTGTGGTGCTTCCCTCTGCGGCGTTACTTGTAAAAATAGGGGAATCCATTTGCACAAAATTTCTACTGTGAAAGAAGGAATGGATAGCGAAAATAATTTCATTTCTAACCCGCATTGCAGCCCACTGCCGTTGGCTACGCAACCATAAATGACGGTTATTCATTAAGAACTCTATCCCGTGATCTTTCGGAGTAATCGGGTAATCTTCAGCAATCTGGATAATGGCTACATCAGTAACATGAATTTCGTAACCACCAATACTACGTTCATCTTCTTTTACCATTCCGGTGATTTCTAGCGAGCTTTCTTGTTTTAACGAATTTGCAGCTTCCCACACGGTTTCACTAACATCATCGCTTGCCACTACACATTGCGCAAGCCCTGTGCCATCTCTAAGCTCTATAAATGCAAGTGCTTTACTGGTTCTAATATTATACACCCACCCTTTTAAGGTAACAGATGTGTCTACATGGTTAGCAAGCTGATTGATATATATCATATTATTTTATAAAAATTTATCGCTATTCGTTTTGGATTGCTACAAACTAAAAGTACAATTTAATTATACTTCCAGTCAAAAATGTAGCAATAATTTATGAGCTTTAGATATTGTAGTGAAGGTTCATTCAGCCTACAATATCTAATATCTCAAAAAAGAAACCAATTATTCTTCAGGCATTAATACAGCTTCCATAAAGTATTTCTGGTCGAAGAAATCTTGAGAAAATTCTAAAATCTCTTCTGCTGTAACTGCATTAATCTTATCTACTAATTCGTCTAATGTTATAAATCGATCGAAATATAATTCACTTTTCGCTAAACGCATCATACGATTACTGGTGTTTTCTTGTGAAAGCAGAAGTTTTCCTTTTAATTGGGCTTTGGCCTCGTCTAATTCTTTAGCAGGAACCAATTCTTCTTTCATCTTGGTAAGTTCAGCCACCACCAATTCATGCACGTGCTCTACATATTCCTTATCCGTGCCAACATAAACTCCCCACATTCCAGAATCGGAATAGGATTGGTTAAATGACTGAATAGAATAGCAGTAGCCATACTTTTCTCTCACATTTTGGTGTAGTCTTGAGCTCATTCCACCACTTAAAATAGAGTTGGCCAACAGCAGTAGATATTTTTCGGGGTGATCTAAATGTAAACCACGTCGGCCTAAAATATAATGAGTTTGTTCAATGGCTTTTGTAAGAACTAACTTCTCTGGCTTTAATTCTTGTAGAGGTTGCTCTGGTGTTGTAGCAGATGAATTTTCTATATCACCTAAAAATCTAGATACAATTTCTACTACTTCTTTATGATCTACATTGCCCGCTACCGAGATTAGCATATTTCCAGAACGGTAACGCTCTTTCATATACGCATACAAATCATCTCGCGTAAAGGATGAAACGGACTCTTCGTTTCCTAGAATAGGGCGTCCTAATTCGTGCCCTTCAAACATTTTTGTGTTGAATTCCTCAAATAAGTAGCTATCAGGCGAATCACGGTACATTTTCATTTCTTCAATTACCACCTTCTTCTCTTTCTCTACTTCTTCAGCAGGAAAAGTAGGATTTAGCACCATATCAGAAAGTACATCTAGAGCCCTTTCAAGTTGAGAATCAACACAACGTGCATAATAGCAGGTATATTCAGATGAAGTAAAGGCGTTCAAAAAGCCACCTACAGCCTCCATACTTAGGGCAATATCGTAGGCACTACGTTCTTCTGTGCCTTTAAAGAGCATGTGCTCTAAAAAGTGAGTTACCCCAGCTTGTTTTTCCGTTTCGTTTCTTGAACCCGTTTTAACCCAGATACCAACAGAAATGCTTTTAACACTGCTGATACTTTCAGTTACAATACGTAATCCGTTAGGAAGTGTGGTCTTTTGTACAGACTCAGTTTCTATATATTTTTCCATAATCAATTTAAATGTGCAAAAAAAAGGCGCCTCTTAGAATAGAGACGCCAAATATACGAAGCTTAACGGGGAGATTCTGTATTGCTTTGACAATTATCTGTAATAATAACTGAAAGCTATTATCCCTCGGTATGCTCTTCTAGTTTATTTTCTTGTTGCGCAATTTCTTAATTGCATACGCGCCACCTGCTACTGCAAGTAAGCTTAGTCCACCATCAATGGGTGCTTGTGATGGAGTGCCCGGCAACCCTGGAGGTTGTGCAAAAAGAACGGAGGATAGAACTAGAATAATGACAAGAGTAAGTAAAGTAAAAAATATAGTTTTCATAAAAATAGTATTTAGTAATTAGTACAGAGTATTTAGAAGGATAGAGCAGCAAAGAAACCTCAAAGCTCACTGCTATTTAATCAATATCATTTGACGTGTGATGGATTTTCCACCCGCATTTAAACGGTAATAGTACATTCCAGAAGCCGTGCCAGAAGCATTCCATGTTACATTGTAGCTGCCTTGAGCTTTAACCTCATTTACTAACTCTGCTACTTTCTGCCCCATCACGTTGTATATGCTAATTGTTACTTGCCCTGCATTCTTCATCGAGTAGTTGATGGTAGTGCTTGGATTGAAGGGATTTGGATAATTTTGTGCTAGGGAATAGCTCTCTACCTTTTCACCACTTTCGTTGCCAACACTAGTTTTGCTTGGCGTAATTGTGATAGCAAAACGATTTCCAGTAGATTTTGCTTTCATTGGTGTTGCCATTGGTCCGGTAAGAATACTCAAAGGATTCATTTTCGCAGCTGGTGCGGTGGCGTCAAAAGCGTAGCTACTATCCACGCGCATATCGACGTTGGTTTGGGTTTGGTAATCGTGAAAAGTGAGTTCCCATCCCGCAGGAATACTCTCGAAGCCATTCCAATTGAGCGTAAAACCTCCACTCACTCCTACCAATTGAGTTTCCATGGCAATGGTTACTGTTTCTTTTAAATCCCAAGGAAGTGATTCTACTGCTTTATACAGATTATTGGTCTGAAATCCCATGACAGCATACTGATTAAGAAGCGGCATTAGTTTACCTGCATCATCGGCGTCGTAATCGGTGGTTGCATTATCTCGGAAACTCAGACGAATCGCTTCATCATAACTGCTATCAGAAATCATGGTAAAGTTGATATCTCCTCGATTGGCAACTACTGCTTTAGAGAAAAAGCTTCCGGTTGCATTAGAAGTTGTTTTACCTGCGGTTTTAAACGTAAGGTTCGTTGCTCCGCCTATTTTACCCAACTGAACCCAAAATCCTTGCCAAGGCTTTATGATATATGGCGTGGTACGATCTTTTAAAGAGTAGCTTCCTAGTCCATTATTCCAAAACCAAATATTGTTCTGAATAATGTCAGCTCCGCTCACACTCATGTTCGTGGCGTCCGTTCTAAATTTAGAGGTAAAGGGATTCCCAACCAATGTATATCCATTAGCGGCTGGGTTTAACGTTACTACTACATCAGAGGATGGCTCAGCACCTGCTGCATCAAGTGTAACGGGTAACTTTGATGAGCTAACACTAGTATTATCATAAAAATAAAGTGCAAAACCTTTTCCGTCGCCAAAAGCAGTACTTACATTCGTTGGCGTTTCGAAGCTTCCTGCGTCATCATATAAAATGAAATTAGCAGTGGAGCCTGAATTGCTTCCCCCTACAATTCCCTGAATAGCTGTATCATCAGAAATAGTTTCAACTGTTCCACCTGTCATAGGAAAGGAAAGTAATCGCCAGCCTTCATTACCAGAAATAACTCGCTGGGAATTAGGACAAGTTCCTCAAACTGGATTTGTTCCCGCATTCCCAAAATTTAAGGGTAATGAACTAATTCCTGGAACGCACCATGTGCTAAGATCTTGATTAAAATTCGCAGCTCCGTTAAATATACTGTTCATCCCTGTTGCCTCGCTTACATCCCAAGCACTGATGTCTTGATTGAAAGCAGTTGCACCATTAAATATATTATTCATATTTGTATAATTGCTCATATCCCAAGCGCTTATATCTTGATTGAAAGTGGTAGCATCCCTGAACATATTAGCAATAGAACCTGAAGTACTCACATCCCATTCACCTATGTCTTGATTGAAAGAAGTAGCTTTATAAAAGAAAAATGCAAAATTATTTACATTACTTATGTCCCAAGAGCTAATATCTTCATTGAAGGTTGTTGCACCTTGAAACATATTTTGCATTGAAGTAATGCCACTGGTTCAACTAGTAGACGCAATACTATGATTAGATTGTATTTCTGTCTTAGTTCTTCTGGTGTAGGTAATACCACCCAGTGTACCAGTTTCTCCATTGGAGGCAGCGGTACATTTAACTATTCCATTGCTGTATAAGTTAAAGTTGCCATTAGTTTCTGTTATAGTTTGAGCTTGTATATTGGTAGCGATTAAAAAGAGTAGCGCCGTTAAAAGTAGATGCCTAGGTATCGTTATTCTCATATTGTGATGATATAGATAAGTTTGGTTTAGTTTGGTTGTTGTTCAAACATCAATAAGAATTTGTTCTAGGATATATTTTTCTTAAACATTCCTTGAATTAATGCGAATAGATTTTATGTAAATGTAATAGCGCTTATCTAGATAGAAGGAAAACTATGTATAGCCAAGTACACCGTTAGTGAGGGGTTGGAACCGTGTCTTTTATTTTATTTAAACCCTTTTGTTTTGCTCAAACTCCCTTGTGTAAGCCCACTGTTTGTTAATTCTCTTCCTCGATTAGAGTGCATTATTTTTGCATTCATATATACCTTTTATTGATACCTATTCCTATACAATCGTCAATCCCTTAAACCATAGTTTATATATACGATTATCTTAATATTTCAAATAAAGAAGTCGGTTTTATTATTCGAATTGGGTGCTCCATCATAAATGAACAGAGTTATTTTGTTCATTTACCTCTAAATACTTTTCAACTCTCTGTAGTATTTATCGATATAGTTGTAAGGCTATTTAACTATTTCTCAAAAAAAAAGGCGCTTCTCATTGCTGAGTAGCGCCTTTAAAATCTTAAAAGAAAACTTAGTCTTTTCTTTCGATTAATGATTTTCTAGAAAGACGAAGCTTTCCACCGTGTTCAACTTTAAGTAGTTGAACATCAACTTCATCACCAAGCTGTAGGAAGTCAGATACTTTTTCTACGCGCTCATGAGCGATTTCAGAAATATGAAGTAAACCATCTTTACCTGGTGCAATTTCAATAAATGCGCCAAAATCTTTAATAGATTTAACTACGCCTTTATAGGTTGCGCCTTCTTCAAGATGACCAACAATCATTTTAATACGGTTTTTAGCTTCTTCAGCTTTACTTAGATCATTCGCAGAAATAGTAATCTGGCCTTTACCATTACTATCTTCTTCTATAATAATTTCAGTTCCAGTTTCTTTCTGAAGAGCTTGAATTACTTTACCGCCAGGTCCGATTACAGCGCCAATGTCGCTGCCATCAATTTCCATTCTTAGGAATTGTGGTGCATACTGCGAAATTGATTCTCTAGGTGTTGAAATGGTTTCTGCCATTTTACCTAAAATGTGCAAACGTCCAGTATGTGCTTGACCTAACGCTTCTTCTATAGTTTCAAAGCTAATACCTTGAACTTTCATATCCATTTGGCAAGCAGTAATACCGTCAACGGTACCAGCAACTTTAAAGTCCATGTCGCCCATGAAATCTTCTTCGCCACGGATGTCTGATAATATTGCGGTATTATTTTCGCCTACAATCATACCCATTGCAATACCAGAAACTGGTTTTTTAAGTGGAACACCAGCATCCATCATCGCCATTGAGCCACCACAAACAGAAGCCATAGACGAAGAACCATTAGATTCTGTAATGTCTGATATAACACGTACAACGTAACCGAACTCTTCAAATGATGGCATCATCATTCTAAGCGAACGTTCTGCAAGGTGACCATGACCAATTTCACGTCGGCCAGGACCACGTAAGAAACCAGCTTCGCCAACTGAGTATGGAGGGAAGTTGTAATGTAAATAGAATTGTTTTGCTTCTTGGTCAAATAATGTATCTACACTTTGCTCGTCTCTACGAGTTCCTAAAGTAGCAGAAACCAAAGCTTGAGTTTCACCACGTGTAAATAAAGCAGAACCGTGAGCTCTTGCGATGTATCCAACTTGTGTCCAGATATCTCTAATATCGGTTGTTGAGCGACCGTCAATTCTACGTCCTTTTTCAAGAATAAGATTACGTAGCGCTTCTTTTTCGATATTGCCAATTACTTTTTTAACAGTACCTAAATCGTCTGGGAATTCTTCTTCTAAAGCTGCAACAACTTCGTCTTTAATTTCACGAATTTTATCGTTGTACTCTTCTTTACCTAAACCAATGTTAACAACTTCATCGATTTTAGCAGAAGCTAACTCGTTAACTTTTGTTACAATTTCTTCTGGTAAAGTAGGAGAAGTAAATTCTCTTTTTTCTTTACCTAACTCTTCGCGCAACTCATTTTGGAAAACACATAGCTTTTGAATTGCTTTGTGTGCTTCTTTAATAGCAGCTAGCATTTCGGCTTCAGAAATTTCTTTCATTTCACCTTCAATCATCAAAATGCTGGTTTCTGTTCCACCAACACACATGTCGATATCGCTATCTTTAAGCTCAGTTAGTGTAGGATTGATGATAAAGTTACCATCTACTCTACCAACTCTAACTTCAGCCATAGGGCCATCAAAAGGAATATCTGAAAGGTGTATAGCTAAAGAGGCACCAACTGCGCCTAGCATATCCCCATCATTTTCATCATCCGATGAAATAACACTTGATATAACCTGAGTATCATTAACATATCCGTCTGGGAAAAGAGGACGTAATACACGGTCAATTAAACGGCTTGTTAAAATTTCTTTTTCTGTTGAGCGACCTTCACGCTTCATAAATCCACCAGGAAAACGCCCAGCAGCTGAAAAACTCTCTTTATGATCTACCGTAAGTGGGAAAAAGTCTTGTCCCGGCTTAGGTTCTTTGGCACTTACAGCAGTACAAAGCACCATTGTATCACCCATTCTTACTACAACAGCGCCATCTGCTTGCTTAGCAATTCGGCCTGTTTCAACTGATAGCACCTTACCTGGTGCAAATTCTATACTTCTAAAATCTTCTTTCATTTATTATTTCTTTCTTTTGTTTATTGCTTTAATCCTACCCCCAAAAAATCAGGCTGTATTAATTAAGCTAATAACTATAGGGTGGGATGAATTGAAAAAGGCCCCGATATTCGGAGCCTTTAAAAAACTATTTACGAATACCGAGTTCTTTGATAAGCTCTCTGTATTTTTCAATGTCGTTCTTCATTAGGTAGTTTAGTAAACGACGACGCTTACCTACCAATTTCAGTAGACCACGACGAGTTGCGTGATCTTTCTTATTATCTTTAAGATGACCAGTTAAATGGTTAATGCGATGAGTAAAAAGGGCAATTTGACCCTCTGTTGTACCAGTATTGGTTTCATCGTTGCCAAATTTTTTGAAAATCTCAACTTTTTCTGCTGCTGTAATGCTCATTACAATTCTGTTATAACTTTATAAACGATTTAATAGTTTGCAAAGATACAGTTTTTATAAGTAATCGCCAACGTAATAATTTTCGATTATCAATTTACTTTCTCTTTACTACCCTAATGTAAGGTAGTTAGAGCTATTAAGTCGAACTGTTTTAATTAATGAATAAATTCTAATTCATTAGTAATGACATTTGGAGCTGATTTCCTATGTATTTTTGTGTTCAGCATATTATTTCTCAAACCGTATTGATGTTGAATGGTAATTCGTTGACGGATTTTTGATTAACCTCCCACATAAAACAACAAAGGGAATCTGTCAACGAATTAATAACACTTATAATACTGCACTTATTCTCCCTCGTTGCTAAGCTCTAGCTTGTCAACGCCTTCTGGGAAGCCTGTCTGCCGACATAGGCAGGCTCCAACTTCCCGTAATATATTCACAGTGCTAAGTCAGATTAAATTTCGCAAGTGGCAATTTGGGACAAAGTTGTTTGTTCGATATTCAATAGATTGTTTTCACTGAAAGCCAGAGCTTCGTGACTAGGACAAGCAGCACCTTTCTACTTATGACTAGTGAAACCTATAGAGTATGATTCTGCAATTTTGGTGCATTTATAAGTTTTGGTATATTGCGTAAAACTTACCAATATGGAAAAAAACACATCTATATCACTCGGCGATTATTTTGAAGACTTCATCGAAAATGAGATTAAGTCAGGAAGATATAGTTCTGCCAGTGAAGTAGTTCGCTCAGCTTTAAAATTATTAGAAAGAGAAGAAAGAAAGGAAAGAGAACTCATAAATGCCCTTAAAGTGGGGGAAGAAAGTGGTTTTGTCGAAAATTTTGACGCCAAAAAAAACTTGCAAGAGTTACATCGTAAGCACTCATGAGTTCAAAGCAATATCGAATAAGTAAGCAAGCGATTGTCGACTTAAACGATATTTGGACTTATACTTCACATAAATGGTCGAAAGAGCAGGCTGATAGTTACTATAATCTAATCATCACAGAGTTTGATTTTATTGTCGATAACTTCATGACAGGTAAATCTGCCGAACAAACAAGACAAAATTATAGAGTAGTTAAAGTAAAATCACATTTGATTTATTATAGAAGATCTAGCGATAATATCGTGGAAATTGTTAGAGTATTACATGAAAAATTGGATATTAGTACAAGACTACAATAAAGCTTGTTACGGTTTACCCTCGTTGCCAAGCTAGAGCTTCCGGGATTGCATCTCGAAACTGGAGCTTCGTGACTAGGACAACTTTCTTGCATCTTACTTCTTGTGTCTTATGTCTATTCTTAATCCCTCGTTGCCAAGCCAGAACTTCCGGGATTGCATCACGAGACTGAATGATAGCATCTTAAAATATCAAAAGATCCTTCTCCCAATCAGTCGGGATCTGGATGACCCACTGTTGGTATAAATGAGTATGAATAGAATTTTTGCGAACGAATTACCATTCATTTTGATACTAGAAATTTCTTACTCATTATTAATATGTTCGCTATACTTGCGGTAGTTGAATTTATTGACTGCAATATCCCATGAAATACTTCCTATTAATAGCTGCATTTAATGCCTTGTTCTTTGCAATTCTAATATTGCAGAAAAAAAAGGCTCTACATGATAAAATATTGACGTTTTGGTTAGTATATCTAGGATTATATACTGGCAGTTATGCTCTATTGTCAGATACTCTTTTTACCGACCATCATCTGCTCTCTGCAAGTTTTATTTCTCTTTTAATGCTACATGGTCCATTTCTCTATTTATATATAGCAGCGCTAATCAAAGAAGAGTTTAAATTTAGAATAAAACATCTTTTACACTTTGTCCCATTTTTACTGTTCAATCTTTTTATACTCATTAGTCCACTATTTCCAGAAGTATATGAGACTATACGCCTAGATCATGTTGAAAGTGATCATGGCTCCCCTTTCTTGTTCAATTTCTTTTTGTTGCTAACAGCCTTATCTGGACCTGTTTACTTCATGCTCTCCATCCATCTATTTAAAGTTTTGGATATTAATATTTTCAATAACTTTTCAACCACAGAAAATGTCAACCTCGATTGGCTTAGAAAACTTGTCTATACCTTTGGTATTATTTGGACAATCCTAATAATTTTTGCAACCCTGCACCATGCCTTTGGCCTTTTTTCATGGATATTTTGCACCAATGGTTTATTTCTATCACTATCCTTTTTTATTCTTTTAATTGGTTATTTCGGCTTAAAACAAACGGAGATTTTTGTTCAACTTCCTAATAACAATGTAAACTATATCACCGAGCCAAAAACAAAATACGCAAGTGTATTATTGAATGAGGACGAGGCTGAGACTTTATTAAGTCAATTAAAAGATTATATGAAGGCAGAAAGACCTTATCTAGATGCCGATCTAACTCTACCAGAACTTGCAATAAAATTAGACATCCCCTCCCACCAACTCTCGCGCGTTATAAACGAAAAGCTAGAACTGAATTTTTTCGACTTTATTAATCAATACCGTGTTGAAGAAGTGAAAGCAAAAATGGCTGATCCGAAATATGATAATCTCTCGCTATTGGGCATTGCATTCGAATGTGGATTTAATACCAAATCTGCTTTTAATCGGGTTTTTAAAAAACTAACCGATCTAACTCCAAGTCAATACAAAAAACAATTACAAAGTAGCACTCAGAGTTAGAGTGCAAATCTTCATATAAAGTCGCTTAAAAGTGATAAAACGCGTTTTTATGACCAAATGGGTACTACTTTACAAAGTAGGTCGCTCAGGGTAGCTACTATCTGTACTTTTGTGGCAAGATAATTAAGCAATACAAACCCAAAAATAATTTATCATGAAAACAAATAGACACACCCTTAGAAATCTTCTCTCAGTTACATTATTAGCATTCTTTATGCTCTTTAATGCAACCCCAGCTTCAGCACATTGCGACTCTTACGATGGTCCTGTTATTGTTGATGCTGTGAAAGCACTAAATACAAACAATGTAAACTTAGTGTTGAAGTGGATTAACGCAGATCAAGAAGCAGAGATAATCGCTTTATTTAATAAAACGTATAAACTCAAAAAAGGCGATAAAGAAGTGTATGATATTGTAGAAAAGCACTTCTTTGAAACCTTAGTTAGACTGCACCGAGAAACAGAAAACGCGCCATTTACAGGTCTTTTCCCAGCAGGTTCTACTAAAATGATAGTTCAATTAAGTGATCATGCAGTTGAAAGTAAAGATATAGAAAGTTTACTTACTCGACTAAACGACCATATTAATAATGTTATCAGAGAAAAGTATGAGCTTGTTGCAGCACTCGATCTAGTTAAAGACACTTCTGTAGAAAAAGGAAGAGAATACGTAGCTGCTTATGTGGAATACACTCACATTTTAGAAGCCATGCACGACATTATTGAACACGGTGTAGAGCACGGTCATTAATCGTTTCTAGTCCATCCTTAAGCTATAATGAAAGTCTTCTCTGGTTAATATCAGGGAAGACTTTTTTATTTGATACTTGAAGCATGCCCATGCACTAAAAGTCTAGATGAGGAAATAGTTTAATAGTTTTAAAACTGAAATATTTTTCCACTTCGCACGCATATGCAAAAACCTCTCTCTCCGTAAATAATCTTCCACAAGGAAATCTACGTAGTTTAGTGAGTATATGGTCACTATTATCAATTCCTTGATTAACAAGTTTATTGCTCCTATTGCCACTAAAGCACATTATTTCAAATTTATAAAAAAACGAAGTCACTAGAATTCCAATTGTCGTTTTTTACTAGTACATTTCTATGTTTTTTACTAAGAATAAATTGAATTGACCATACTTATGGTTACAAAACATAGAATATAATTATGATTGACAAAATAGGCGTTTTAGGTTTAGGAAAAGTCGGCAGTCTCGTCGCTACCTTGTTAAGTTCAAAATATGTAGTAGAAGGTATGGATCAGGCTGAGCCTGATGATAAGTTTCCTTTTAAAACCTTAGTTGGAGATGTTTCTAAAGACGAAACCATCCGCGAGTTTCTAAAAGACAAGCAGGCTATAGTTTCTTGTTTGCCATATTTTCTCAATATAAAAATTGCTCAGACAGCCGCCGATTTGGGTGTGCATTATTTCGATTTAACCGAAGATGTGCCCACACTAAATGCTATTCGTGAAATGTCTAAAGAAAGCAAAGGTGTGTTAGCCCCTCAATGTGGTTTAGCTCCTGGCTTTATTGGAATTCTTGGTGCAGGATTGTATTCTCAGTTTTCAGAAATTCGTGCAGTAAAAATGAGAGTTGGTGCCCTACCACTTCATCCTATGGGACAGTTAGGTTATAGTTTTACTTGGAGTGCTGAAGGTGTTATCAATGAGTACATCAACGATGCTGAAGTGATTCATAACGGTGAGCGTAAAATGGTAAGCTCTCTCGATGATGTTGAGTTGATTAACATTAATGGCCGCCAGTATGAGGCTTTTTCTACATCTGGTGGTTTGGGAACTATGTGTGAAACTTTAGATGGTAAAGTGGATACGCTGAATTATAAAACCATGAGATACCCTGGCCACAGAGACGCAATGAAGTTGTTTCTTTATGATCTACAGATGAAAAATGACCGCAAGATGGCAAAAGAAATACTAAACAATGCATTACCATTGGTTGATGAAGACATTGTTCTTATTTATGCTGCAGTAGAAGGCAAAATTGATGGTAAACTGAGAAGAAAAGAGTTTAGTGAGTCTTACCGTAATATCAATTTAGATGGTAAAGATTGGAGAGCTATTAGTTGGACAACCGCTTGCAGTATTGCGGCAGTAGTTGATTTAGTTTCGGAAGGGAAACTGAAAAATAAAGGCTTTATTAAGCAGGAAGAGATTCCATTAGATATGTTTATGGAATCGCATTTCGGATCGATGTATGAAACATACAAAGACCCAAAATAAGTAATTAACTCATTACGATAAAGGCGAGACTAACCTCTCGCCTTTTTTTATGCTTACCTTAAAACTACTTCATCGCATCAATCTAAGGGCTCCTCTTTCAATTTTATTGCTCCCTCCTATTAAAATTGTTGATGCTAGGTAATTCGATGACAGTTTTGATAAAACATTAAATATTTCTCACTGACTTTTAGATTAATGCTACTGATGTATACAACTTAAATTGAACACCATAATCCTGGCTAAATATTCCGGTTTCTCTTCTCGAAGCCCGGGGTCCTTAGTAAGGAAAGGTTTTCTACTTGAATCTTAAAAAAGCATCGACCTTTAGAATTTGCGACGAGCAATGAACGAACTGTAATCGATGTCTCCGATAGGAGCAATTATTCCACACCGGCCAGAAATGTGGAACTGCACAAATAGAACAAGGACCTTTGGAATAATTGAGTCGATGGAAGGCAGTTCGCGTCGCAAAGTCTTGTCGAGAGTTTTTGGTACTTTTGTCGGCACAAAAGTACAGGTAAAAGCGAATTGGGATTATTCATTTTGTCAACAATATATCTAACATCTACAATCCTGTCAACGAACTTACTGCCATCCACAATCCTTATCCCGAAGTAACTATCTTTTATCTAAAAGCAGTGATAGCATTTGTGTGTATTTATATTTAAATAAAACTCATCAATTTGAATCTCCTAAATTAAAGCTACTATGGTTTGGCGTATAGTCTTATTTCTGATTCTTAACTTTGTTGCACTAGCAATAGGCGGGCTTTTTACTAACGCTGGCGTTAATTCAGATTGGTATGCCGAATTAGCTAAAGCTCCTTGGACTCCTCCTGGCTGGGTATTCGGCGCGGCTTGGTCTACAATAATGATCTGCTTTGCTTTCTACATGGCTTACCTATGGCCCAAGGAATCGACTAAGAAAACCATTCTGTGGCTATTTATTCTACAATGGTGCTTAAACATTTCATGGAATCCAGTATTCTTTTATTATCAAAATGTGGTATTGGGTCTATTTGTGATAACAGCCTTAACTAATCTCATTGGTATATTTCTGTTCAAATACTGGTCAGATTTTCAGCTTAAATCTATACTGATACTACCCTATTTCATCTGGCTAATAATTGCTACATCCTTAAACGCTTATATCTTATTTTATAATTGAAATAGCTGCTATTGATCTATAGATGAAAACAATTCGCTTTTCACATTATATTCTAAACTTCAGTATCTTAGTAACTTAATGTGGTTTATAAAGTGATCTCTCATCTATAGAAAAGAGCGGATATCTGAGCTACATTTCCAAAGCACTCTACACTTTCATTAATATCATTCATTACAAAATAAAGAGACGCTAAACTATATGTTCAGGCATCAGGGTAAACGAAGAACATTTAAACACAATGTGCAACTTGCTTCCTTCCTATCTTTTGTGGCAGGTGTGGTAAACGTAGCTGGCTTTTTATCTATACAGCAACTTACAACCAACGTAACTGGACATTTCGCACTATTTATAAATGACGTTGCTGAGCTCGAGGTTTGGAAAGGAACTATCTATTTTCTTTATTTTTTCTCGTTCTTATTTGGTTCATTTGCAGCAAGTATTATTATAGATATCTTCAAATATAACAAAAAGATGAACGTGTATTTGATACCAACTTTTATAGAAGCTTTTATTCTAGTTGGTATCGCGATTTTATACCGATTCCCTGCAATAGCCATTCCAGATTTAATTGCTTGCCTGTTATTATTTGCAATGGGACTCCAAAACTCTTTCGTCACAAAAATATCGAACGCTGTGGTTAGAACAACTCACTTAACTGGTCTTTTCACGGATCTAGGCATTGAACTTTCACACCTTTTCTTCCCAAAACGATATCCACAACACGAACTTATTATATCTACCATAAAATTGCGTATTTATATTATTGGTAATTTCTTTCTAGGAGGCTTAATTGGTGGTTTTATTTATACTCGTATGGGGCTAGGCATGGATACTTTAATTTTTGCTGCTGCAGTATTATTGATAAGTATTTTTTACGATGATTATAGAATTAGGCTCACTTTAAAAATACGAAGGTTTTTTCAAGCTAGAGAGCAATCTTAAATTATTATTTTTTATAATAATTCTATATTTAATGCCTTCAGATTTTATATAATAAATTAACTACCATTCTATATTGGGTATGCTTAGCTTTCAAAATTATTAAACAATTAATTTTAAGCACTTATAAGCTCTGGAATGAATAGCCTTTTAAATTACGATATAGAACTCCTCAGGTGGATTCAATCATCTAAAATAGATTTTCTAGACTCCTTTTTTTATTGGATTTCTTATTCAACCACGCACGTGGCAATAGCTCTTGTTCTATTAGTTAGCGCCCTGTTTTTCTTCTATAAAAAGTGTGATATAGAAAAGATTAATTATATAAAGTTTAATATTATATTTTTCGCCTCTATTATTACGGGTTCTATTTTGAAATATATCTTTTCGCGACCAAGGCCGTTCGTAACCTACCCCGATATTCTACAAATGTACGAGTCGACGACCTCCTCCTTTCCCTCTGGCCATTCTATCACAGCATTTTCGTTAGCAATTGGAATTATGTTTCTACAACCAAAGCGAATTTATGTTGTAATAGCTTTTTGTTGGGCGGTTACTATTGCTTACTCCCGAATGATATTAGGTAGCCATTACCCATCTGATGTAATTACCTCTATTGCTATAGTATTCCTGTACAGTATTATATTACACTATTTAAGTGAACAGGCTAAGGTTAAAACTAAGGGAATTTCTAATTAGTACAATTACTATGAAGAGATAAACAGCACAACATGTAGCAGATACTCTCATAAACGTCGCGCTCTTTAATTATTAGATTGCCACCTATTACGCTATAGAATAGGTATTAGCGCTTAAAATGGTAAATATTCGGATAGAATTTGTACTCATTTTCCTATACTTTTAGGGGTGTGTAATATTCACAGGAATAATAAATAAACTAATAAAAGGTCATGAAGATTAATAAATCAATAAAATTACTATCAGCATTGCTGGTTATTTCAATGCTTAGCATTTCCTGCGGGAAAGATCCTGTTTCATCAAATGGAGAGCCACCAAAATTACCAGATTTAGTTCAAGTTCAACCAGATTTAAGCTATTTCAATGATAATAATCCTAAAGTAGCTAGCACCAATAATTTTAATCAAGGTAAATATACTGCTTTGAGCCTATCCATCTTTACTGGGCTTGTAAACGTTTATTCTGGATTTTTCTCAGGATTAGAACGAGACGACGCAAAGTTCAAAGACGGACGTTGGGTTTGGGAATGGAGTTATGGTTATGGAGGCGAATCAGTTTCCATGAAATATACTGCTGAGGAAAAATCTAATTCAACAGCATGGACAATGTTCTGGTCTTATGATTATGGGCAAGGTGACAAGGTTACAGACTATAAAGTTATGGTAGGCGAAGTAGCTAACGACGGTAAATCTGGTAGCTGGACTTTCAATTCCTTAGATGAAGACTCTAATAATGAAGTGCCTGCTTTAAAAACTAATTGGACCAAAGAAAGCGATACTAAAGTAGAGCTAGTAACTTCATTTTATGACACCGACACTGGCGGACTTGATGAAGCATACACCTATACACAAAATGGGAATATATTTAGCATTAAATTCATCTCACAGCATGACTCAAGAGACGATATTTTTGTGTATTGGGATACTGATGCAGGAACTGGCTATTATCAGCAAGGTGATAACGTTAGTACACGCCAATGCTGGGATGCTTCGTTTAACGATGTAACCTGTTCTTAAAATCTAGTTTACTTTACAGTAGTTTAGATTACTAAATTAAAAAGCCGACCCAATAAGTCGGCTTTTTTATGTCTATAAATCTCAATCTATGATGCCAGATGTGGAGAGAATGTACGGTTTGTTAATTCATTGACAGATTTCCTTTATAGGTTCATTCCTGTTGATGTCTCTATTTGTTTATTCATTTTCTAAATCGTCACCAAATAAATTAATATCTAACTAGAATTTATAACTACTTATTTGTGAAAATGTAGTATTTTAATAGTAGGCAACATTTCGAATTTATTTCGCCTGCGATTACCGCTTTAGCTTAAAAGCCTTCATCATTCAAAATTATATCTCTACTTACCAAGAATGTTTATTCAAATTGTATTAATTATTGTTGGCCTTGCCTTACTTGTTAAGGGAGCTGATTGGCTTGTAACTGGAGCTTCATCCTTAGCCAAAAAATATAAGATTTCTGATTTAGCTATTGGTTTAACTATTGTAGCTTTTGGTACCTCAGCACCCGAGCTAGTAGTTAACTCATTCGCATCCTTTCAAGGCTATCAGGATCTGGTTTTTGGTAATGTGATAGGTAGTAACAACTTCAATTTGTTTATGATACTTGGCATTACTGGTTTAATTGCCCCATTGGTAGTACGTTCAAGTACAGTTTCGCGAGAAATCCCCATCTCCTTCCTCGCTATCATTATCTTATTCTTCTTTGCTAATAGTTTCTTCTATGCCCTTACACCTATAGTAACACGCTTAGAAGGCTTAGTGTTACTCATCCTGTTTGTACTATTTTTATTTTATGTATTTAAGCAACTTAAAGCTGATCCAACAGAGCTGGACATCGAACAGAAAACAAGTTCAATACCAAAGATTAGTGGCCTAATTGCACTTGGTTTAGCCGGTTTAGTTTTTGGCGGGAGGTTAGTTGTAATTAATGCAGTTGATTTAGCCACAACATTAGGCATGAGTGAAAAAATTATTGGTCTTACCATTGTAGCGGCGGGCACTTCTTTACCCGAATTAGCAACCTCTGTTGTTGCTATTTTAAAAAAGAATAATGATATAGCCGTTGGTAATATTATCGGATCAAATATCTTTAACATCTTCCTTATTTTAGGTGTCAGCTCAATTATAAATCCAATTCAATACAGTGTAGCATTTAATACTGAGCTATACTTGCTCGCATGCGGAACCATCTTTTTATACCTTGCTATGTTTACTGGGCAAAAGAAAATATTAGATCGCTGGGAAGCTGCCCTCCTTTTAATCACTTATCTAGCTTATATGATTTACCTAATTAGCAAAGAGATGTAGAGCCATTCTTATATACCTAACTCCATGTACAAGGCGAGTATTTAAAATTCTCATTCGCCTTACTTCCTTTGTTATTGCCATCAACAAATTTCGTATATTACCTAAACAATAAATCTGGTCAGATTACACTGTTTTTATTCAGTTTTCTACCAGTATAGAATCTGGATATTTAATTTCAAATATTAAATAATAAACCCCAGAGATTAGTAACTAAAAAATGAGGCAAGTATGAGCGCTATTTTAAAAGAGCTAAAAAATATCACTTCAGATAACTGTGTCACTATTATAATGACCACCCATCGAACAAAGCCAGACTATCTAAAAGATAGTTTAAATCTTAAAAATCTGATTAAAGAAGCTGAAAACAGACTTATTGCAGATGCTGGTAAAAAAGAAGCCACCAAGATTGTAGAAAAACTAAATAAACTTGCTGACGAAATAGATCATAGCCTAAACCTCGAGAGCTTACTACTTTTTGTAAACGAAGATGTTGCCGAATATACTAGACTGGCCATACCAGTTAAAGATCGTGTGGTTATAGATGATAACTTCGCCACTAGAGATTTACTAAGAGCCATGCACATGGAAACCCATTATTACGTACTGGTTTTAAGTCAAGGTAAAGTGAGGCTAATTGAAGCCGTAAACGACAAAGTGGTAAAAGAGTTGGATGATCCTTTCCCATTAGAATTCGATCCTCCACAAACCGCAAATAAAGAAGAACTTTCACATTCAGGGCGACTAACAAACTTAATGCTCGATTTTTTTAAGCGGGTAGATAAAGAAGTTAATAAGGTGAGAAAAACAAACCCTCTACCTGTATTGATTGCTGCCTTAGACGAAAATTATCATAACTACGTAAATGTTGCCGACAAAAAAGACAGCATCTATGATACTTTCCTGAATAAAAATAAAATTGCTGAAAAGGATTTCACCATTGTTAATAGTGCTTGGAAGATAGTTCAAGAGCATATTATTAAAAGAAATAATGCTCGTATAGCTGAGCTAAAAGAAGCGGTTACCGCCAATAAATTTCTAAGCGACACCAATGAGATTTGGCGAGGTATTTTAGCCGGTAGAGTTCAAACTCTATTTATTGAACAAGGTTTATTCCAACCTGCAATCATTAAAGATAATCAAATCATTTACGTATCAGATGCGCAAAGAAATGATAAAGGTGTATTTGATGATATTTACGATGAAATGATTGAAGCCAATTTAGATTTTGGTGGAGACGTTGTTTTCCTTCCAAAAGGAGAATTAGGTGAATTTAATGGCTTTGGTGCTATAACTCGTTATTAATACCAAGACCAAATAATATCAGCCCTGTACCTTAGTACAGGGCTTTTTTTATGGTAATTACTCTTTTCTGTACTATTCCTAAAAGTGTGAAAAGCATATAACTGTCATTTCATACTTCCCTATTCCACTTGCTAATCTCAATACAAAAATCAGTGCTATTAAAACGGATGAAAGTATTTATAGAATTCTGGGAATATTGAATGCTTGCATCATTTCACTAAAATCCAGCAGCATGAAGACAAACATTTTTGGTGAATAGATTTGATTTCTAGACATATTCGAAATCCCTGCCCCACCGTCCTCACCCTGATTTCCCGCCTGCGGGAAATCTGTCCCTCCCCAAGGAGGGACAGACTCTAAACTATTGTTTTATTTCGTGATTGGTTTGTATAATTTTAGAATATGTGAATCAAGATTTGGCTACCAATCTATTTGCAGAATCTATGGCAAAAGTGTCTCTCTTTGGAGAGAGACCGAAATCAAGCTCGCTTTATTTCAGAGAGAGGACCCTTGGGAGTGTACAAATTGCCAACAATTTTCATGATTAGGCCTAAGATGTAAGAATTAAGACATAAGAAATTTCAAGCTGACTCTAATTCTAGAATCCAAAACCTTGTGTCTTAAATCTATTGCAAATACACTCTCCTGCCAACCATTTTCCCTCTCGGTTAACAATCTTTTCTAAATTAAACCTTTTGCTTTGCAAAACTATATCGTATTATTGCAATATAGAAATACACCATTATGATAAAGAAAGAATATTCTCAAAATCAAATTGACATTTCAACACTTATAAAAGTGCTAGGTCATCCTGCTAGGGTGGCAATTATAGAGCATTTATTACAAGTGAATGAATGTATCTGTGGTGAAATTGTAAACGTCCTACCTCTCGCCCAACCAACCGTATCTCAACATTTAAAAGAATTGAGAAATGCTGGTCTTATTAAAGGAAGTGTTGAAGGAAATACCATTTGCTATTGCATAGATGAAAAGGGAATCGAAATACTAGCAAACTATTTTAATGGATTGAAAATACAACTTGAACAAAGCACAAAGTGCTGTTAATAATAAAACCATTATGACAACCGACGACCAAATTAAAGAAATGGTAAAGCAAAAATATGCTGAAATTGCTTTACAAAATAAAGAAACTAATCAATCCTCATGCTGCGGCGCTGGCAGTTGCTCTACCGAGGTTTATAACATAATGTCGGATGATTACACCACTCTAGAGGGCTATAACCCTAATGCAGATTTAGGTCTTGGCTGCGGCTTACCCACAGAGTTTGCAAAAATCAAAAAAGGCGACACTGTAGTAGATTTAGGAAGTGGTGCAGGTAATGATTGTTTTGTTGCTAGAGCAGAAACAGGTGCTGAAGGCAAGGTTATTGGCGTTGATTTTGCGGGAACGATGATAAGCAAAGCTAGAGCAAATGCTGAAAATCTAGGCTTTAATAATGTTGAATTTCGTGAAGGAGATATTGAAAACATGCCGATTTCTGATAGCACTGCCGATGTGGTTGTGAGCAACTGTGTTTTAAATTTAGTGCCCAATAAAAAAGCTGTATTCCAAGATATTTACCGCGTACTAAAATCGGGGGGACATTTCAGTATCTCAGATATTGTACTAACGGGAGAGCTACCTGAAAAAATAAAATCTGCAGCAGAAATGTATGCTGGATGTGTAGCCAGTGCTATCGATAAAACTGAATATTTAGGCTATATAAGCAGTGCAGGGTTTCAAAATATTAAGCTTCAAAAAGAGAAAGAAATTATTGTACCAGACGACATCCTAAAAGACTATTTAAACGAAGCTGAAATCGAAGCCTATAAAAGTAAACCTACTGTAATTTATAGTATCACTGTGTATGCGGAAAAGGCGCCAGATTGTTCGCCAGAAAGTGGATGCTGTTGATATTAATCTTTATACGTAGTTCACAATAATATATTACCTTCATACAAGGTAGGTTAGACCCTATTCTCGCTATGTAGAGAATTGTATTTATTCATTTAACAGGAGAAATTATGGAATCAAAAAATAAGAATATTGTAATTACTGGTGGTGCTGGTGGTATTGGCATGGCTTGTGCAAGAGCTTTTAAAGACGAGACACTAATTATTACCGATTACTCGCAAGAAATAGTTGATAAAGCAGTGGCTACTCTTACCAAAGAAGGAATCAAAGCTACGGGTATTGCCTGTGATATCACCAACAAAGATGACGTAGCAAAGCTTACTGCTTTTGTAGCTAAAAAAGGAGAGCTAAAAGCTCTTATTCATACTGCAGGTGTTAGTGGTTCGGTAAAAGATTTAAAGAAAGTATATACCATTGATCTTGTTGGTACAGAAATCTTGATTGACGCTTTTTATGACATTTTGAGTGAAGGCTCAGTAGCTGTATTGTTTGCTTCAATGATGGCGCATGCAGTTCCTGCAAATCCAAAATATGATTCGGCTCTTGAGAATCCACAAGAAGCAGGTTCATTTGAAACGGTTAGCCAATTTGTTGATGGTAGTTCAGATAACATGTATAACTTCGCAAAACGTGGTGTATTATTACTATCTAAAAAGCATGTGGATAGATATGGTGCCAAAGGTGCTCGTATTGTTACTATTTCTCCAGGTGTAATTGAGACACAAATGGGATTGAAAGCAGCTGAAGAACATCCTGAACGTATGGAGATGATTAAAAAAGCCACTCCTTTGGGGCGATTTGGCCAGCCAGATGATGTTTCCAACGCAGTTCGCTTTTTAGTAAGTGATGCCGCCCGTTATATCACGGGAACTGATTTACTTATTGATGGCGGTGTAATTAAAAATATTCTAAAAATGGGGCAATAATAGCTCAATAATTTTTAAATATTAATATCCTTTTTTTAAGCTGATACAGATACATTTTAAGTAATTAAAGAGACTTAGATAACTCGCACTAAGTTTAATTACTTCGTATCTTTGTCGGCTTATGAAAAAGCTATTCAACAACAAATGGTTTCTCCTTATCGTAATTGCGCTTACCTGGGGAAGCTCGTTTATCTTAATTAAAAAATCGCTCGTAGTATTTACACCTAACGAAATTGGTGCTATTCGTGTTGGGGTATCGGGTTTGATTTTAGCTTATATAGGCTTTCCGGTACTTAAAGAAATGTCGAGAACTACCCTGTTTTGGATTACTATAACTGGCTTTTTTGGAAATTTCCTCCCCATGTTTTTATTTCCATTGGCACAAACAGAAGTAAGCAGTTCGCTCGCAGGTATTCTAGATTCATTAGTTCCTGCATTTGTTCTAGTACTAGGATTTTTCTTGTTTGGAATTCGAAGTAGAGGCATCCAAATTCTTGGAGCTGTAGTTGGCTTTTTAGGTGCGGTTAGCCTGCTTTACTTTTCTGAAACAAATTCTGAAAATTCACAGTTTTGGTATGCTTTACTAGTTGTACTTGCCACTGCCTGTTATGCAGTAAGCGCACTAATTTTAAAAGAAAAACTTGCTCATGTCCCCTCTTTAAAAATATCTGCTGCAGTGTTTACTATTTGGATGGTACCCTCTTTTGCTATCTTAATATTCTCAGGATTTTTCCAAAATATTGAAGCTACTCCTCAAACGTATGAAGCTTTAGCATATCTCAGCATTCTCTCCATTGTAGGCACAGCTATAGCTATGATTTTGTATTACAAATTAATTCAAAATACTACTGCTATATTTGCAAGTGCTGTTACATATTTATTACCGATTGTAGCCGTACTTTGGGGCATTCTTGATGGTGAAAAATTCACAGCTTGGCATTTATTTGGAGGCCTGTTAATTTTAATAGGTATCTATTTAATCGGGAAAAATAATGATACTTCAAAAGTCTTAACAGATTAGTAGGCTTAAATTCTCCATCAAACATCTATTATTGTTTGCACAACAAACCTTATACTAGTCAATTACGGTATTTATTAAGCTTTAAGAATTACACTTCATTTATGCTTATTAATATCAATTCTTTAAACTATAAGGATTAACTCTGCCTTATAGAAACGAACTTATATTTTTTATAATGATTGAGAACGAAATTAATTTAATTGAGCTGGTTGAAAATAGAGACTGGAGAAATTTAAAAATCTCTTTGAGTGAATACGACTCAAACGATATTGCTCAATTATTTGAAGAGCTATCCGAAAACGATAAAATAATATTATTCCGTTTGCTTGAAAGTTCACAAGCAAAAGAAGTGTTTCAGCTACTTCCCTATTCTAAGCAAGAAGAAATTATTGAAGGCTTAGCACAGAATTCTCATAAAATATCGAGCTTACTTAACGATCTTGATCCTGATGATAGAACCGCTTTTTTTGGGGAATTACCTGGTAAAGTAACCCAGCGCCTCATTCAACAACTTTCACCAGAAGAGCGAAGTATTACCAATAAACTTTTAGGATATCCTAAAGAAAGTATTGGTCGACTTATGACGCCAGAATACGTGGCCATTAAAACCCACTTTACTGTAAAGCAGGCTTTAAACCACATCAGAAAATTTGGTAGAGACTCAGAGACCCTTAACATAATTTATATTGTAGATAATGACTGGAAGCTAATTGACGACATAAAAATTAGAGAGTTACTGCTAGCAGAGCCAGAGCAGTCGATTGAAGAGTTTATGGATCATCGATTTGTTTCACTTAATGCCATGGACGATCAAGAGTTGGCAATTAAAGTGTTTAAAGATTACGACCGAGTTGCCCTTCCTGTTATTAATGAAGAAGGCGAGTTACTAGGTATTGTAACTTTTGATGATATATTGGACGTTGCTGAAACAGAATCTACAGAAGACTTTCATAAATTTGGATCTGTTAGAACTGCAGTTATTAACCCTTTAAAAGCTAGGGTTTTTAATCTCTACGCCAATCGTATAGTTTGGTTAGTTGCATTAGTGTTCATGAACATATTTTCTGGCGCCATTTTATCGAGTTTTGAAGATGTCATTGCTAAAGTTGTGCCATTAGTTTTTTTTTTACCCCTTTTAATTGATAGTGGTGGAAATGCGGGCTCGCAATCTGCAACCTTAATGATTCGGTTTTTAGCAATGGGCGAGGTAAAAGTAACTGATTGGTATAAGTTAGTGGGCAAAGAATTTATTGTCTCCTTCCTTTTAGGTATTACCATGGCAGTAAGTGTTTCGGCAATAACCAGCTTTAGAGCCCCTGAAATAATTGCAGTAGTTGCCATAACAATGGTTCTAACGGTTATGATTGGTAGTATAATAGGGATGCTTTTACCTTTCTTATTCACAAGGCTAAACCTAGATCCTGCTGCTGCAAGTGCGCCACTCATTACATCTATTTCTGATATTTGTGGAGTTCTTATATACTTTTCGATAGCATCATGGTACTTTGGTTTTTAATTTTATCTCTATTTAACCTATTCTTCCATGAATCAAACTTCTCGTTTTTAATTCCTAAATAACTTTAGAATATTCCATTTTACTCCTTTATATTAAAAACCTTATGAAGGCTCGGTGTTGGATCTTATTAAAATTTACTCACTTCAATTATAATAATTATAACTGGCTGAAATGATTGGAATTGCTGGCGGAATGGGTCCTTATGCAGGATTAGATTTACTCAATAAAGTATTTGATAATACCCTAGCAAATAGCGACCAAGAACATCTGGATGCCATTATATTATCTACCCCTTCCATAATTGATGACCGTACTCAATTCTTATTAGGTAAGGTGAAGGTTAATCCTGCTTTTGCTATCGCCAAAATACTTCTAAAACTTGAAAAAGCAGGTGCTACAGTAGCCGGCATTCCTTGTAATACTGCCCACTCTGACAGTATTTTCAAAGTCATCCGACAGGAACTAGAAAAGGCAAATAGTAAGATTACGCTATTAAATATGATTGAGGAAACCATCTCCTTCATAGCAACAACTTATCCATCTATCAAAAAGGTTGGTGTACTTTCAACAACTGGATCTTACAAGAATCAACTTTATTCGGCACCTTTAGAAGCAAACGGCTTTAAAGTAATTCAACCCACTTTAGCAATGCAGGAAAATCTTATTCACCCTGCAATTTATCATCCAATTTATGGTATAAAAACGGTATCAAATCCTATTCATCCCAAAGCAAAAGAAAACCTGTTGAAAGGGATTTTATACTTAAAAGAACACGGCGCTGAAGCGGTAATCTTGGGATGTACCGAAATACCATTAGCTATTACTGAATCAAAAATATATGAAATCATTACTGTAGACCCAGCAAATATCCTCGCAAGAGCATTAATCCATTTGCAGAATCCCGATAAATTGAAACCACTCTAATTAAATAATTATGCCCAAACTTCTAGTTAGTCTCTTACTCCTATTTAGTTTTTTTACGAACCTTCACGCCCAAGAACGATCTAGAGCACGCGATCTTGGTATTAAATCTGGAATTTTGACTCCAGGTAAATGGAATGCAATCACCGATGTTAAAGGCGTTTCTGTAGGCCAAAAGACACTCATTAAAGGGGATTCGGTTCGAACTGGAGTCACCGTAATTTTACCCCATCAAGGAAATATTTTTCAACAAAAAGTACCTGCTGCCATTTCTGTTGGCAATGGCTTTGGTAAAGCGATAGGAACCACTCAGATTGTAGAGTTGGGTAATATTGAAACTCCAATTGCACTTACCAGTACATTAAATTCCTTTTTAGTTGCGAATGCTCTTGTCGATTATACCTTGTCTAATCCTGAAAATGCTAGAATTCGCTCGGTAAACCCTGTTGTGGGCGAAACAAATGATGGCTGGCTCAACGATATCCGAGGTCGTCATATAAAAAATGAAGATGTCCAAGAAGCAATTAAATCTGCCACAATGGGTCCGGTTCAAGAAGGTAGTGTAGGCGCTGGCACTGGCACTTTAGCTTTAGGCTATAAAGGTGGAATTGGTACTTCATCTAGGGTGCTCCCAAAAGAACGTGGCGGCTATTCTGTTGGGGTACTTGTTCAAACAAATTTTGGTGGAATCCTCACAATAAATGGTGCACCTATTGGTGAAGAAATGGATAATTTTTATATGGGCAATGATGTACCCTATGTAGTGGATGGCTCTGTTATGATTGTAGTTGCAACCGACGCTCCCCTTTCTGCTCGCAATTTAGAACGCCTTGCCAAAAGAGCTTTTGTAGCGCTTGGCAGAGTTGGATCTTTTATGAGTAATGGTAGTGGCGACTACAGTATCGCTTTTAGTACACATCCCGATTTACGTATTCCTTATAGTACTAAAGAAAAAGTGCTTCAAATTCCTGACCTTCTAAACGACGAGTTATCCCCTCTTTTCCTCGCTGTAGTTGAAGCTACCGAAGAAGCCATTTATAACTCTCTCTTTATGGCAACCGACATGCAGGGGCAAAAAGGCAGAGTGATGAAAGCACTTCCTATTGAAAAAACACTTGAAATAATGGATAAATACAACGCTCGTGAGCAGAAATAAAGTTATTTATTCATCTATTGCGGTGAGGAAGTCATTTATTTTATACTATTTAATCAGCCAGAATTTTTTCAAATTTTGTCATTTAAAGTCATTATTCTAAATTTTATTCATTTACATACAACTCAACATGTTTAGATTTAAAGTATTCTCTGCATTCTTGTGCGTTCTCTTTGTGATTACAGGTACTGCAACAGCTCAACAATTCCCTGAAGCACTCACCATGAAAGATATTTTTCATGAGCCATTTATTCCAGGAACTCGCCCCTCATTTGCTGGCTTTTCACCTAATGGAGAAACAATTTATTATTCATGGAATGATTCTGCTAAATCTAAAACTGAACTATACCAAGCTCCTCTTGTAGGAGGAGATTCTGAAAAAGCTCCAAAAGATGTGGTTAGACGATATGAACTGTCCCCTAATGGCGAACAAGTTCTTTTCTCTGAAAAGGGAAACTTAATGCTAGCAGATGCCAATTTTAGTAATAAACGAGTAATAATTTCTTCAAAAGGAGCTGATCATAGTCCTAAATGGAACGCTGATGGCTCAAAGTTCTCATTTATCCAAAATGGCGATGTATGGATTTCGGGTGCAAAAGAAGCTTACTTGCGCCAAGTAACAAGCAAAAAAGAAGATGAACCTGGTTTTAACGTTTCACATTGGGCCGGCAGTAAATTAATTCTCCAACAGTGGGATCGATCAAATGCCAAAGAATATTATTTTCCAGAATATGCGGGAGAGTTTGTAAAAACCGGAGCTACTAAGCGTGGAATTTCAACAACTATTATCTCAGTGGTTTCTGCAGATAGTGGCGAAGTTAAAACAATTCTAAAGCATGAAGGATATGCACGAACCGATGTTAGCGCAACAGGTGCATTCCTAGCTGTCGATGCCTCCGACCCAGCCATGAAAAAGAGAACCATCACCGTATATGATCTGAACACATTAAAAGAATCCATTCTCTTTGAAGATGAAACCAAAGGCTGGCTTTACAACACAAGTATAGAGTTTGCCCCTGCTACCAATAAACTCATGTTTCAAAGCGAGCGGGATGGCTGGAATCATATCTATACTGTTAATCCAGATGGTACGGGGTTTCTGCAGCATACTTTCGGTAGCTATGAAGTACATTGGGCATCTTGGCTAAGTGAGCGCTTAATTGCCATGGCTACATCACAAAATGATCCTGGCGAAGTGCAACTTTATACTTTAGATATTCACACTAACTTACCATCAAAACTGACAACAGACGAGGGTTATCGTCAGGGATTTTATCTAAGTAAAGACAGAAAGAACATTGTATATAGTAAAACCTTCTTCAACGAACCATTCGATCTTTACACTGTCGAAATCAAAAACCCACAGAATGAAATTCAGTTAACTAACTCTGTTCCTGAGTCATTTTATGAGTACGATTGGCAGAAAGAGGATTATCTGCGTTTTACTGGCCGAGATGGGAAAACAAAACTATCGATGTCGGTGCTAAAACCAGTGAAAAGAAATCCAGCAGGAAATCCTGTTGTAGTTTTTGTTCATGGCGCAGGTTCTCTACAAAATGTGTATAAAGGATGGTCGAGCAGTTACTGGCGCGAATATCTCTTTCACCAGTTTTTAACGCACCAAGGGTATTATGTAATTGAAGTCGATTATCGCCACAGTACGGGGTATGGTCGTAAATTCCGTGAAGATGTAACCAATTGGATGGGTAAATATGAAACCCAAGATATTGAAGACGGTTTAGCCTTTCTAGCAGACAATTACGACAAAGCAGACACTTCTAAAGTTGGAATTTACGGTGGAAGTTATGGCGGTTTTATGGCACTTTATGCTGTGGGAACATCTCCAGAGCGTTTTGATGCAGCTGCAGCACTTAGAGCAGTTACAAAATGGGAAAACTATTATTACACCAATCCACATTACACACTTCCAAGATTGGGTGATCCAAAAGAATTCCCAGAGCACTACAAACGCAGTAACCCAATAACCTATGCCGACTCGTTAAAACGTCCCGTATTAATTCTGCACGGGCTTATTGACAACAACGTAGGCTTTCAAGATGCAGCGCAGTACGTTGAAAGACTCATTCAATCTGGTAATGAAGATTTCGATATGATGATGTACCCTACCGAACGTCACGGCTTTACAAGCGAGCATTCTTGGTACGACGAATATCGCCGCATTTATGAGTTCTTTAATAAGCATTTAAAGTAAAGATTTGAACTCCCTTTCCATTTAATGTGAATACTTTATCGTGTTTTGCGTTAAATGGAAAGGGTTCTGTTTTCCGAAAGGCAGACTAACTTCGGCATACCTTTTCAATTTGGCATTCTTCTCCGACTCCTTAGGAGAAAACAGATTAAAATTGGAATCGGTGGATAAGGTTTCTTTATAAAAGATGCGTACTAACCCACCGAAATTTCGGCAAAATTCATTTTAGGAGCGAAGCTTCGCGGTTCCGTTCGTTGTGGATTCTTTCCCTATGGTTCCGCCTTCCTGCGGAAGTTTCCACCATAGGTTATTCATATACAACACCTTTGGTGTTTGGTCAATTCTTTTTTAAATATTAGACCCAAAAATATGCTTCAGGCAAGGTCAAAGGTCAAAAACTCTTTGCTCACTCTTCAAAGCTAATTCCTTATGCCTTACTACTTATATCTTAAATCTATCTCGTTTAATTTACATCCCAAAAACAAGCTTACCTGCTCTGTACCTTTCGCATAAGTATTATTCATAAATAAGGAAACTTTGCATATCTTTAGGATGTTGTTCTGAGGCAGATAACGAGCTATATACTATGAAATTTCTCATATTAGAAGCGGATTAGTTTATTGTAAAAGTCGATGTGTTTTCGACTTGTAAATGACTTTACTCAATACTATACTATATGACACCACATTCAAGGCAGAGGGTTTCAATAACCAATTCCGCTACAGCAGTAGCTCATGCTAATATCGCACTTGTTAAATATTGGGGGAAACGAACCGAAGCCTTAAATTTACCTGCCGTTGGTTCTATTTCACTAACTCTAGATGCCTTAAAAACTGAAACTACTGTTAGTTTTGATGGAGCTCTACAAAAAGATTCTTTAGTGCTAAATGGTAAACCCGCATCGGAGGCTTCTTTAAAAAGAGTATCGGATTTTTTAAATCACATTGGGGGAATTAATCGCTCCTCTGCTTCTATTGTAAGTACCAACAATTTCCCAACAGCGGCTGGGCTAGCTTCATCGGCATCTGGCTTTGCTGCCCTTGCTTTATCTGCAACTAGTGCCCTGAATCTCGATTTAGAAGACGTAGAATTATCAAAATTAGCCCGAATAGGTTCTGGCTCTGCAGCACGTTCTATCTATGGTGGTTTTGTTGAAATGAAATGCGGAAACACGGATGATGGAAATGGTGATTATGCGATTAGCCTTTTCGAACAAGATTATTGGGATGTACGCATGCTTATTGCCATTACTTCATCCGATGAAAAAACTATAGGTTCTACGGAAGGAATGAATCGCACCGCTAATACCTCCCCTTTTTACTCAGCGTGGGTTCAATCACAAGCAGCAGATTTAGATGAAATGCGATTAGCTCTCAAAGCCAAAGACTTTCAAAAAGTTGGAGAATTAACAGAACACAGTTGTTTTAAAATGCACGGTTTGGCCTTGTCTGCTCGCCCTCCTTTATTATATTGGAATGCAGCAACAACGGAAACTTATCAAATCATAAAAGAGTTACGTACTTCTGGAATTCCAGCTTATGTTACCATGGATGCAGGTCCTCAAGTAAAGATATTTTGTTTGCCAGAAGCACAGCTACCCATTAGGCAAGCTCTTAAAACCGTTAAAGGAATTAAGAGTATATTAGAATGTCGGCCTGGACCTGCGGTTGCGTTAAAAACTTTAGAAAATGTATAGTATTAAATAATGTCCAAATTGAACATTCAAGCATCAGCCCCTGGAAAGCTCATTTTATTGGGTGAATATGCCGTACTCGAACAGGCACCATGCCTTGTGGTAGCTGTTGATAGAAGCTGTAATGTAGATTTAAAGCCTATAGATGGGAATGTTTTTAGTATCGAGGCTTCTAATCAAGAAATTCCAAAAGTTCAGTTTTCATTAAATAAAGGGGAAATCCAATTTTTGGAACCTCTTTCTGATGTTAACCGCAATCGCCTACGTTTTGTACTTTACACATTAAATCACGTGATTGAGCAGAATAATAATAGCCTCCCCACTGCTGTCATTCATATAGATAGCGCAAGTTTTTATCATAAAAAATCTGGTAATAAATTAGGTCTGGGTGCAAGTGCTGCTATTACGGTATCTCTGCTTTCGGCATTGTCTAAACTAATTGGCAAACCCCTTACAGGCCAAGAGCTTTACCGCACTGCCCATAGAATACATAGAAAGGCCCAAGGGAAAATTGGGAGCGGCGCTGATATTGCAGCAAGTTCAGTTGGTGGTATTTTACAATATAGAATGGCAGGCAATGGTGCTGTAGATGGCTATCTAGAGCAAGTAACTTGGCCAAAAGATTTAATAATGATTCCTATTTGGGCTGGGTATTCTGCTTCAACGCAAGATATGGTTCGTAAAGTTGAAAGCTACCGCGACGAAAACCCTAATGCATTTAATGCCATTATGGATCCTCTGAAACAGCTTTCCAAAGATGGTTGCCTAGCTTTCCGAAATGGTGATACTGAGAGATTCCTAGCAATTGTAGATGATTTTATTGAACAAGAAAGGAAACTAGGCGAAGCCAGCGACACAGAAATCATTTCAGAAGCACATTTACAAATTCTGGAAGCAGTAAAGGATGCAGGTGGTGTTTATAAACCATCGGGCGCAGGCAGTGGTGATATTGGAGTCGCTTTTTGCAACAATTTAGACACTGCACAAAAAATTATGAGAGCAGTTGAAAGCAAGGGTTTCGACAAGCTTGATCTTTCCCTTCAGAAAACCGAAACAAACACTTTTGAACAACATACAGTAGCGTAAGCTTCAATATTCGACAATGGAAGACAACGATAAATCGAGAATCCCCAAGTTCTATAAGTACGAAGTTGAAGAACGAATACAACTTCTTTACGAGAAAAAGATTATATCTAGCGAAGATCTTATTGCCCTTCGCAATCAGCAGTATCTGCTATCTTTAGATGATGCTAATAAGATGATTGAAAATGTGGTAAGCGTATTTGGTTTGCCCATGGGGCTTGGTCTCAATTTTCTGATTAACAATAAGCCCTATGTAGTGCCCATGGTGGTTGAGGAGCCTTCAATTTTGGCTGCAGTAAGCTCGGCAGCTAAAGTGGTACGCGAAGCTGGTGGTTTCCACGTAGAAGCCGACAATCCCGTTTTAATTGGCCAGATTCAACTTGTTGATGTTCAACATCCCTCAAAAGTAAAAAACACACTTCTACAAGGGAAACAAGAGATTTTAAATCTTGCTAATGGACTTCACCCCAATATGGTTCGCCGTGGTGGAGGTGCTGTTGATGTGGAAGTGAGAATACATCAACAAATACATCGATCTGGTAGCATGGTGGTGGTGCATTTGTTAGTTGACACTCGCGATGCCATGGGTGCAAATCTCGTTAATAGCATGTGCGAAGGCGTTGCTCCTTTGATTGAGAAAATGACCGGCAACAAAGTGTATCTGCGAATCTTATCTAACCTCACCGACCGTTCTATGGTTCGTGCAAGATGCGAAATTCCCATTAAACATCTCGATTTTAATGGGACTTCTGGTCAAGACGTTTGCGAAGGTATTGTCCGCGCCTCAGAATTTGCCGCTGTAGATCCATATCGTGCTTCTACACACAATAAAGGAATTATGAATGGCATTGATCCTGTTGCCATCGCCACAGGGAATGACTGGCGTGCTATTGAAGCAGCAGCTCATTCCTTCGCAGCACAGACTGGTCACTACTCTCCCCTTACTACTTGGTTCAAAAATGAGCGGGGAGCACTTGAAGGTACTATTGAAATTCCACTCAAAGTTGGTATTGTTGGTGGCTCTTTAAATTCCAACAAAATGGTTGGGCTGGCACATAGAATATTAGGAATCGAATCTGCTACCGAGTTAGCCGAAGTAATGGGCGCCGTTGGGCTGGCTCAGAATTTATCAGCACTTCGTTCATTGGGCACCGAGGGCATCCAAAGAGGTCACATGACACTACACGCACGAAGTGTTGCAAGTACTGCTGGTGCCCCTGCCGAACTATTTGACAAAGTTCTCGAACTTCTGCTAGATAGTGGTGAAATTAAAGTTTGGAAGGCCAAAGAAATTATTGAGCAACTTAGTAGAGAGCCAATTAAAGCTTCGGATGTAGCAACAGCTACAGATTCTGAAGAAGGAATATCCTACGGTTACGGTAAAATAATCCTCACCGGCGAACATTCTGTGGTTTATGGGATGAAAGCAGTGGCTGCCCCTATCAAACTTAGAATGGGAGCAAAAGTTCGTGCCCATAAAAATAAGATTAATATAATTATTCCACGTTGGGGCGTAGAACATACACTTAATTTTGGTGCAGCTCATCGCTATTCTATCTACAACTCCCTTGAAATGATATTAGAGGAACTTGGGATTAAAGATAAAGGCATGACGATTGAGGTATTCCCAGAAGTGCCTCGTGCAATGGGTATGGGTGGCTCGGCCGCACTTGCAGTTGCTATTATTCGTGCCCTCGATAAGCATTTTGAACTTGGTCTTGACGATGAAGATGTACGCAGGCTTTCCTTTAAATCTGAAAATATAGTTCATGGTGGCGCATCAGGAATTGATAATACCGTATCCACCTATGGGCATTTAATTATGTACCAGAAAGGAACTCCACCTATTATCGATTATTTAAAGCTGAAAAAGGATATTCCAATTGTGATTGGTATTAGTGGCGTTGAAAGCATGACTTCGAAAATGGTAGATCGAGTTAGGCAAGCCCACCAAAAGCACCCAGAGTGGTACGATAAAATATTCCAGCAGATGAATGAGCTTTCATTAGAATCAAAAGATGCCATTGAAGCCTATGATTTACCAAAATTGGGAATGATTATGAATATGAATCATGGGTATTTAAACACCCTGTCTGTTTCATATCCATCTGTAGAAGAGCTCATTAATATTGCCAGGGTAAACGGGGCACTTGGTGCAAAACTAACTGGAGGCGGTGGCGGTGGCGCTATGATTGCACTTTGTGAGTCAGTTGAGGTTCAAAAGAAGATTCAGAAAAAGATGCACGAAGCGGGATACGATGCTCTAGCCACAGAAATTAAAGCTGTTGATAATTGATGTAACCACCATCGAAGATACTAGATAATCCAACATACATCGATTAAAGTACACGGTATAGTACTTTTTGTATCTCGTGTCTTATATCTTAAATCTATACTTAAATCTTCCTAATCACATTAACACCATCTCGTATTGGTAGGAGCACTTGCTCAACCCGTGTGTCTTCACTTACTAGTTTGTTAAAATCATTTATCGCTTGAGACTTATTATCATGAGGGTTTAAAACTGTAGCATCCCACAACACATTATCCACTACAAGTAGTCCATTAGACTTTAATTTTTTAATCGCTTTTTCGTAGTAGAATGAATAGCGCAATTTATCTCCATCTAAATAAATAAAGTCAAACTCACCCTCTAACTCATCTATAGTCTCTTGTGCATTTCCTTCAACTAAAGTGATTTTATGAGCAACTGTAGATTCCAAGAAATGCTTTCTAGCAAGATTAATATACCTACCTTTCATCTCTAAAGTGATTAACTCGCCATCATCTGGTAGAGCCTCTGCCATGGTCACTGCCGAATACCCAGTAAAGGTCCCAATCTCTAGAATACGTTGGGCACCAGATACTTGAACTAATATCTTAAGCAGTTGACCTACCAACTTTCCACTTAACATATCAATATATTTAAGCTCTCTATCGCTAGATTCAATTAAAGCTCGCACTCCCTCCGACTCTGGGCTAGTATGCGCCTCTGAGTAGGCTTCAATATCAGGATGAGTAATAGGGACTATTGGATTACCACGATGTATTTTCATGTTTGAAAGATAAGGCTCTAGCCCCTATTATTACCAATAAAAATACCTTGAGTTTTATACCCGCAAAAGAATCTAAATTCTTTATTCACTTCTTTACAATCTATACCCGTTGGTTACTCTATTGGCGGTTTAAGGCTGTGTGGGTAAAACAAGAATACTACCCTGACTCACAGGCACGCTCAGTATATTTTATGAACCATACCCTTTGGTGGGACGCTCTACTGCCGCTATATCTAAATCACGGCTACTTTAAACAGAAAGCCAGAGCTATGATGGAGGAGAAACAAATGCGTGAATATAAATTCTTCTCCAAAATAGGTGCTTTTTCAATTTCTCTAAATGACAGCCGCTCCCAAATAAGGTCTTTACGGTATGCTCTAGATTCAATGAAAAGACCTAAGGCTTCCCTTTACTTATTTCCAGAAGGTGAGCTTAGCCCAGCATCTGCATATAAACCTAAATTTAAAGATGGTTTGTCTTGGCTTTATAAACAGTGCGATGATGTAGATTTCGTGCCAATAGTATTTTATACCCATACCTTTAGAGGAAGTAAGCCTGAACTATATATAAATATTGGGGAGCGCATAACCATACCGAATAACATTCCTACAAGCGACATCACCTTACATCTTGAAACCATTGTGCAGCAATTACTTATTGATACTTGCGAAGTTGCTGGCTTTACAGACACAGGCTTTACAAAGATGATTTAATATATCGGATTTTCTTAGAGCTGGAACTCATTTTCTAAAGCTAAAACCAAAAATAAACTTAGTCGACGTAAAGCGATTCGATTAGCTCATAATAAAGAAGGTTAAGTTAAAAATAGGCCTTGAGTAACTCATGAAACCACTCCAATCTTTAAAATTACTCCCCAAACTAAAACAAGCAAAATGATGGGAGTAATAGCCATTACATAAGATCCTTCAGAAGTATCTTCAGGATGACTCTTTGTTGTTTTTACTGAAAGGGTAGGATTTATAGGCTTATATAGGATAGCAACTAACGTCGCTTATTTATCCTGCAAATCCTGATTCAAACAGAAAGATATGTTGCCTTGGGTAGATGAGTACCAATCAACCATCTTCCCTCAACTACCAAGTCCATTCATACAAAGCTTTAATTTTTTGAACCCAATGAGGCTTTGCTTTTAAATTACGTAGTCGCATATTTACTGCAGGCCAGAATCGTTTCAAATAAATTCTACTTGGTACTATGTATTCTGTAAAGCCTTGGGCTCTAAATGCTTTCCCGTTATGCTTCAATAAAAAGGAGCTATTAAAACGCTGGTAAAACGGTCCATTATCAATCAACGTATTTTGATTGATGTAAATCTTTGAGGTTGGTCCAAATAAAGTAATTGTACTTGCAAATGTAAGACCAAACAAACTCCGCTTATATTTTTTGAAGGTGAACTCATCATACTTTTGAACGAGTTTCAGTGTTTTTCTATCCAAAAGCCAACCTTCGTATTGAGTATCTACATGCCCATTCATTGCGTAATAAATCAATATATGATTTTTGAAATGACATCTACCCCAGTACCAACTTTTAAAATCATCTTTCATAGGTCGCAATCCAACATTATGATCGTGGTAGCCAATGCCATCAAACTCCATCTCCTGCACTCCAGTCTTTGCAGAAATAAGCATCGAGCCCTCTACTGTGGCAATAGGCTGCGACAAATCCCACTGATGGCTGTCATCATCATTAAAGGAGGTTTTCAACACGTTTTTGGAACACACCTTACTTTCAAAGTTTAAACTAGCCTTTAATGAGTGGCCCGATTCTAAAGGCTGATCTAACTCAATGTGGTACGCCAACTCTTCATCATTTTGGCTGATAGAGAAGCTGTTATTACCTATTTGAAGTGTTTTTGAATCTTCACTCCAACTAAAATCATCTTTCCGAAAATCTAAAAACGCATAATATTCCGCCTTATCATGGTGATACACAGATATACTTAGCGCGGGAAACTCATCGGCCGAGCTTTCATTCTTTTCCATTGCTTGAATGTAATGCGGAGAAAACGGGTTCCCTTGATAGAATATGATAACAACTCCCCAATTGCCGCAGATAGACATTGCGTCAAAATACCACCACTCATAAGCACCCGATGGTTTGTTTTGTTTAGGGAAGTCATTTAAATAATTAGTAGAAATATTCATATTCAATTAAAATTCAGGTTCATCATGTACTACAAATTATTAGTACATTACGTTCAAATTTATGACAATAATAGCACTCTACATAGCACTTTGGTTTTTGATTTTAACATCGTTAATTTTAGCCTATAATATGCTCTGGTTCAAGGGTTTAAAAGCTTCTCCTACTCTTATTGCTGAGACGTATCCTAGGGTTAGTATCTGTATTCCAGCTCGTAACGAAGCAGATGTTATTGAACGCTGTATTACTTCTGCGCTAAAACAAGATTACCCAAACTTTGAAGTAATTGTTTTAGACGATGATTCGGATGATGGCACAACTGAAATTTTGGAAACTCTATCATCCATCATCCATAATTTAGGTTACATAAAAGGAAAAACAAAGCCAGCGGATTGGTTAGGCAAACCGTGGGCTTGCCACCAACTTAGTGAGGTTGCAACTGGGAGTATCCTCCTTTTTATTGACGCTGATGTTTGGTTAGAAGAAGATGTACTACTTAAAACCGTTGCTCAATTACAAAGTGCTGATGCTATCACAGTTTGGCCAGAACAGCATTTAGGTGGTTTTTGGGAAAGATTGGTGGTACCAAATTTATATTTTGTACTTACTACTTTACTCCCCATCCAATTTGTAGAGGAAACCCCAAATTGGATTCCAAAATCTGTTAGAAAAAAGCTCTCTCCTCTTTTTGCAGCAGCTTGTGGGCAGTTTATAGCCTTTAATACAATCACCTACAAAGGAATTGGTGGTCACAAATCGGTAAAGAAACAAGTAGTAGAAGATGTTGAGTTAGCTAAGAATATTAAAAAACATGGTGCTCGCTTACGAATGTTACACGGTTTAGATAGTGTGTATTGCCGCATGTACACTAATCATCATGACCTTTGGAACGGTTTCCGCAAAAATTTTCTAGCAGGTTTTGGATATAATCTTCCTCTATTTATTGGAGCTACTGTATTTCATTTACTCGTGTTTGTTTTTCCATTTATAGCCTTGTACAACGGAGTTTTAACCTCCAATTATGATGTAATAACACTCTCTTGTTTAGTTGTATTATTGATACTTACACAGCGCTTTGTTGTTCAGTACAAATTTAAATGGCCAGCCTTATTTAGTTTACTACACCCAGTATCTGTACTTTGGTTCCAAGCACTAGGATTACAGTGCATATTTGACCGTTTAATTCAGAAAAAACCTCTTTGGAAAGGCCGAGAGGTATAATAAACTAACTTCTCCTTTTTTATTTCTTTAGTTTCATTTTAGCACTTAGTTATTCATATTAAGCATACATGAAAGCTGTAATTGATAAATATCTCCGGTATCTAAAAGTCGAGAAGAATTTCTCTGAGCATACTGTTATTAGCTATAAAACCGACCTGCTTTCATTTTTAACCTTTTGTGCTGAACAATCAGAAATTGAACCTGAGGAAGTTGCAATCTCAAGCATTACAAGACTTCAAATAAGATTATGGTTAGGAGATCTTTCTGAACAAGATTTTGCTAAAAGTACTATAGCCCGTAAAGTCGCAGCTCTTCGATCTTTTTTTAAATACGCCTTTAAACGTGGCCATATTTCTAAGAATCCTGCTCACTTATTAGTTATTCCGAAGCAGGATACTATACTGCCAAAAACAGTTCCCCCTGCCGATTTAGAAAGAATGATGGACTCGGTAAGTACCGACACTCCTGCTGGCAAACAAAACTTGGCAATCTTAGAATTATTTTATGCAACTGGTATTCGTTTAAATGAGTTGATACAATTAGATGTTGAACATATTAATTTTCGTCAAAATCAGATAATAGTATTGGGCAAGGGCAATAAACAACGTATAATTCCATTAGGTAAACAAGCTGTTAAGGCATTAAAAAACCACCTGTCCGAAAAGGACAAGTTATATGGTAAACGAACAGATACCGATGCCCGAAGAGCAGTTTTTATTGCGGCCCATGGCCAACGAATGTATGCTAGGAATGCACAACGGATTGTGCAGAAATATTTAACTAAAACAAGCGAGGTAACACAAAAAAGCCCACACGTTTTAAGGCATAGTTTTGCAACACACATGCTTAATAATGGGGCCGACATAAGAATTATTAAAGAGTTTCTCGGGCATGCAAGTTTAGCTGCCACACAAAAATACACACATACAAGTGTAGAACGTTTAAAGAATGTGTACGAATTAGCACATCCAAGAGCAAAAACATAACCCTACTTTATAAGGAGACAGAATGAATATTTCATTTACAGCTCGCCGTTTCGAAGCGAGCCAAAACCTAAAAGATTTTAGTACCGATAGCGTTGAAAAATTAACCCAGTTTTATGACCGCATCGTCTCTTGCGATATCATATTAGAACCTACTGCTAGCGATAAAACTCCACAGAAAGTGGATCTGATTATTAAAGTGCCTCAAAAGACAATTGCAGTAAGCGAAGCTGCAGAAACCTACGAGAAGGCAATGAACACAGCCGTGGATATAGCTAGTAGACAGCTAAAAAAGTATAAAGATAAAATGTTCACTACATCTTAAATAATGTCATTTTCAGTTGCAGATCCCATACCTCGTAAAAGCGAAATTAGTGTAAGTTACTTGGTTGAACGCTTGAGAGAGCGTGTTAATTTAAGTATTACTGATTGTACAGATGGTGATTTTAGTGATCATCGTTTTGTTCGAGAAGTTGAACTTCATCGCCCAGGTATGGCACTGGCTGGATATGTAGAACTATTTACTTTCCAACGTATTCAGGTAATTGGGAACACTGAGTCCCAATTCCTGGAACGTTTACCTAAAGAGAAACAAATTGAAGCCTTTTTACGGCTTACAAAGTTTAAAATACCGGTCATTTTTTTAACTAGTGGTAATAAACTTCCCTCCCACATTATTGAGATATTAGAAGAAGCTGGTATCCCCGCTTATACTACGGATATTGAAACCACTCGGTTTATGTTTCTTCTCAGAGATTTTTTAGAAGATCAGTTCGCCGTTCAAACCATCGCTCATGGCGCTATGATAGATGTGTATGGCATAGGAATCCTTGTTATAGGAAAATCGGGCGTCGGCAAAAGTGAGGTTGCATTAGATCTTATTGAAAGAGGACATCGCTTGGTAGCAGATGACGTTGTAATGCTCACCAAAAAGAACAATGTATTAATGTCGTCGGCTACAGAAATAAGTAAACACTTTATGGAAGTGCGTGGCCTCGGTATTGTGGATGTACTTTCCATGTTTGGTATTAGATCTATACGATATCAGAAAAGACTAGAGGTTGTACTAGAACTTACTTTATGGGATGAGAATTATGAGGTTGAACGCACCGGTTTGGGACACGAAACATTAGAGATTCTAGGTTTAGACATCCCTTTGATAAGGCTACCGGTAACTCCAGGTAAAAATATTACTGTAATTGCAGAGGTTATTGCAATGAACTATTTGCTCAAACATTACGGATATGACCCCGCAGAAGCCTTCCAGAAGAGGATTAAAGACAGTATTGCTAATAAATCAGCCGGAGCTCAAGAAGTTATGAAAAGAGCCATCGAATATTTTGAAGGCGATTTTGAGTAACATTAGAATATTTGCGTACCCTTTGTATTGTAGCTGAAGTGTTAGTAATTTGTAACTTTTACGGGAACAAACCAAAATCATGGCGTTAAAAAACCATTACTATTACGATAACGAGTCTTGCGAATTTTTACCTGTTGAATACAGTAGAACAGAGCAAGTTGTTTACAACATGGCAATATGGATTATAACCGGGGTTATCCTTGCAGGTCTTGGTATTATATTCCTATCTAATTATGTTGGCACCCCCTCTGAATTGGCATTGAAAGCTGAGAATGAAGTACTCTATAACCAATTGGCCGCTACTAAGTCTTCAATTATAAAACTCGACCAACAACTCAAGACTATTGCCCAAACCGATAATGAAATTTACCGTTCTGTTCTTGGAATGGAAGACATCTCTTATGACGAAAGAGAAGCAGGTATTGGTGGCGCTGATGCCTATACACAATTTGACAGCCATAGCGAGCCTACCGCAGAGCTTTTAAAATGGACTGCTGAGAAAGTTGATAATTTAGAACGTAGAATTAGTATTCAGAAACTAAGCTTTGAAGAATTAAAAGAAGCATACAATTCTAATCGTGAAGCACTGCGGCACCTTCCTGCAATTAAACCAACTGCAGGCGTGATTATTAGTGGATATGGCATGAGAGATCATCCTATCTTGATGTACAAACGTATGCATAATGGCACTGATTTTCGTGCAGATATAGGTTCTCCGGTTTATTCAACAGCTGATGGCACTATACATTATACAGGGTTACGTGGCAATCTAGGACGTGTGATTATAATTGATCATGGCTATGGTTACGAAACCATGTACGCGCATCTCTCTTCGGTTGCTAAAGGCGTTAAGAAAGGAACTAAAGTTACTAGAGGTGATTTAATTGCGTATTCTGGAAACTCTGGGCTAACAGAAGGCCCCCACCTTCACTACGAGATTTTCTTAAACAAAAAGACCATAGATCCAATCAACTATCTGTTTGCAGATATTTCTCCTGAAGAATTCAAGATGTATCAGGAAATTGCTGAGAAGAATACAAAGTCTATGGACTAACCCCGTAGACTTTTCATTAGCAGAAAGCAGCCCTTCCCTATAACAGACTCAGGGACTTTGTTTACAATTCAGATTACATCATGTAAATCTATATAACAAACACACTTTTTGGGATAGTACCCTTTATTTTGATTAATAATAATGGGGTATTCTTGTAAATGGATAGTAGTAAGGAGAGCATCCACTTTTTTCTTTGACTAAATTTATGTCAAGCGTGTTAAGTCTTAAACCTAACTGTTCCCTTCTTCTCGCAAATACTTTTCGACAAGTTGTTCGCCTGCCTTGATAGAACTAATGAGCCACTGTAGCATTAGAGTGTCCTTTTGCTCAGTAGACAGCTCCCAATCAATATTTAAGTCGGGGTTGCGTAACCGTGTAGTTATATCGTACAGACAAATTGCTGCACTTACTGAGATGTTGAAGCTTTCAGAAAAGCCATGCATAGGAATTTTAACAAATCCATCGGCATGTTTAAAAACACTCTCGCTAAAACCATTTAGTTCATTACCAAAAATAAGAGCAATTGGTTGAGAAAGATCTAAATCGTTGATATCTGATTCTTTCTCGTGTGGAGTAGTAGCTATAATTCTATACCCCTTTTGTTTTAATGCCTCAATACAGCTAATGGTATTATCAACATCCGGAGCATTATACTTAATAATATCAAGCCATTGGTCAGCTCCAAGTGTAACCTGGCTAGAAGCATCAAATTCGCACTGTTTTTCGATTACATGAACATTCTGAATTCCAAAACCGTCGCAACTTCTAAGTACAGCACTTGCATTATGTGGTTGGTATATATCTTCAAGTACAACGGTTAAATAATCGGTACGCTGATTAAGTACAGCGTTGATAGTTTCCCAGCGCCCATCGGTAATAAAGTTTTTAAGGTAGTTAATTAACTTTACTTGAAGATCTCTTTCCATATTTCGACATAAAAAAAGCTACCACTTTGGATAGCTTCTTTTTTTGAATTTAATTTCAGTTTATTATTCGCAGCGGAATGTAAATCCCTTCTTTCTAACCGTTTCGATATAGTCAGTTTCAGTGTATTCACGAATTTTCTTACGTAAATAACTAATGTATACGTTTATATAATTAGTTTGAGTATCGAAATGAATATCCCAAACCTTCTCAGCAAGTTCTTCTTGGGTAATAATTCTATTTCTATTTTTTAGAAAATAAATTAACAAGTTAAATTCGTTATTGGTTAGCTGAATCTTATTAGTACCAACCGAAAACTCTCTACGTAACAAATCAACTTTAAGGTCACCGCAGGTCATTAGCTGATCTCCTGAAGCTTCGCTCCTGCGTTTTATAGCTCCTAAACGGGCAATAAGCTCTTCGGTATTGAATGGCTTAGTTAGATAGTCATCTGCGCCAACTTTTAAGCATTTCACCTTCACATCAGTTTCTTGTTCACCAGAAAGTATAAGTACCGGGGTAGTAATATTCTGATCTCTTATATTCTTGCAAACTTCATAGCCATCGCCATCTGGTAATCCCAAATCTAAAACGATCATATCATAATCATTTTCAATAGCCTCAGACTGACCTTTAGTCGCTGTATCGGCAGTAGTTACCTTATTGCCATTATGTTCTAAAACTGCTCTTACTAGTGCCCTTACGGACGGATCGTCTTCTATGACAAGGATATTCATACCAAGAATTTCATTTTATATTCACACTTTCTTTTAAGCGTACGCATTTATACGAATCAATGCAATAGTTATGTTAAGAAATTTTAACAAACATTAGAAAGTGTTTCTATCAAATATTATATGATTTAACATTTCAGTACCCATGGCTTTTAAGCCATTTAATAGTTGCTGTTATGTATGCTTCTGTAAGTTTATGGCCTTCATTAATTTCTATATAGTCGGCATGAATGCCTCCAGCTTTCAAATTCTCAACTTCTTTTTTTTGTGGCTCTGCGAATACATCTTTATCATCTGCGCCATGTAGAGCTAAAAATTTTATATGCTTTGCTTGATCTAGCTTGTCTTCAAAAAGTTCGGTTTTAATTCGTCCACCAATAACAATTGCTTCAGAAACATGCTTCCATCTTGAAAGCGCAAAATATCCAGCTAAATATCCACCCATTGAATAGCCAAACACACAAACCTTATTTACTTCAATCACATTAAAAAGGCCTTCAACTATTCCTTGAATAAACTCGGAAGTTACTTCTAATGATTTTGCAAACTGACCACGTTTACCATCATATAAATACCAAGCTCTTCCCCATTTGGAAACATTCACTTTTCGGCTTTCGTCATAAATTGGATATGGACCTTGAATAAATAAATGATAGGCGTTTAGCTCCATCATAGATTCAACTTTACTTTCGAACTTTTTTATATTTTGCTTAAACCCATGCAAGTATATAATAAGTGGTTTTTTACCTTTTGGTCCCGTTTCAATAAGCTTGTAGGGAACTTCGATTTTAAAGGAGCTTTTACCTGATATAAGTACTTCTTTGGCAGACATTAAATTTATTATTTGTTAATTATTTGGCTCACTATCTAAACTAGTAGCCCGTTTAATCAATGGTATTATAGAAATTCAGCAATATTCAATGTTAAAGTATTGCTATTTAATCTCCCAAGTTTCACTGCCTCTTAATAATTCATCTAAGTCGGCTGGACCTTGTTTTTCTTTCACGTATTTAATTTGTGCATTTGCTTCCACATCGTAGCAAGGGCGGTCAACTGCATATAGTACGCCAAAAGGACGTGGGAATGCAACCCCTTCTCCACTTCTTGGATGCTCAAAAAATCGTGATAGTAAATGTGCTTTTGTTGGGTCTTGTTCGTCGTGTACCCACAAGTCATCTTTTGAATAATGGTCGCCAAGTTCTACAACTTCAGGCACCAATCCATTCAGGCGAACGCCTTTATCATTATCTTTTCCAAAAACTAATGGCTCACCATGTTCTAAATAAATAGCTTCAGAAGGTCTGGTCTTTTTATCTGTGAATAATTCAAAAGCGCCATCATTAAATACTATACAGTTTTGGTAAATCTCTAACATCGAAGTTCCTTGATGCTTATGACTTCGTAAAATCATTTCTTTGAGATGCTTTGGGTCTCTGTCCATGGCACGTGCCACAAAAGTGCCGTCTGCTCCTAAGCTAAGGGCTAGTGGGTTGAATGGATGATCGATTGAGCCATAGGGTGTTGATTTGAAAACAGAGCCTTCTGGCGTTGTTGGCGAATATTGGCCTTTTGTAAGTCCATAAATCTGATTGTTAAATAACAGCAGGTTCACATTCATATTACGGCGCAACAGCTGCACAAAATGATTTGCACCAATTGAAAGGGAGTCACCATCGCCCGTAATTATCCAAACGGATAAATCGGGGCGTGAAACTTTTAAACCGGAGGCAATAGCTGGCGCACGCCCATGAATGGAATGCATCCCAAAAGTATCCATGTAATATGGAAAGCGTGAAGAACAGCCAATGCCTGATATAAATACAATGTCCTTTTTAGCTAGCCCAAGTTCTGGCATTGCGCTTTGAACTTGCTTTAGGATGGTGTAATCGCCACAACCCGGGCACCAACGCACATCTTGGTCGGATGCAAAATCTCTTGAAGAGTACTCGGGAAGAGCGTCCAAGTCAACTTCATTTTTTGATACAAATTCGTCGATTAGTGTTTCTATAGACATGATAGTAGCAATTAAGAGTGAGTTGAAACTTGGTTTGACTCAATGACTTTAATTATATCATTTTTGAGTTCACCAACATTAAATGGGCGTCCAGTTACTCTGTTTACGCCAATCGCATCAAGCAACAATTCTGATCGAATTAAACGAACGAGTTGTCCATCATTAATTTCTGGGACAATAATTAACTTATAGCTGCTCAGTAATTCCTTTAAATTTCTAGGAAATGGACTGATATATCGTAGATGAATATGCGAAACATCGTGTCCATCTTTTCTAAGCTGATGTACCACTGTTCGCAAGGTGCCATAGGTTCCACCCCATCCTAGCACTAAAACATCACCACCAGCATTACCTTGATCAATTTCTTGTTCGGGAATATTGAACGCGACTTTATCACGTTTACCTTTTCTGATGTCGGTCATCTTTTGGTGATTCTTAGGATCGTAGGAAACATTCCCTGTCCCGTCTTCCTTCTCTAGCCCCCCAACGCGATGTTCGATACCAGCCGTGCCAGGAATTGCCCAGCGGCGCACTAAACGGTCATCTCGCTCATAAGGTAGATAGGGCTCTTCCGTGTTCTCTCGAGCTTTTTGAAACTCCACTTTAATATCCGCTAGTTGTGCACTTGTTGGAAATCTCCATGGTTCTGAGCCGTTAGCGATATAACCATCCGACAAATACATCACAGGAATCATGTGTTCAAGTGAAATTCGAACGGCTTCAAAAACCATTTCAAAGCAATCTGCTGGCGATGAAGGTGCAACAACAACGAGTGGACTTTCACCATTTCGGCCATAAAAAGCTTGCATTAAATCGGCTTGTTCCGTTTTAGTGGGCATCCCCGTTGAAGGCCCTGCTCTTTGAACATTCAGAATTACCAATGGCAACTCTAACATTACAGCCAGCCCAATAGCTTCGCCTTTTAGCGCAATTCCAGGCCCTGAAGAACTGGTAACACCAATACTTCCACCAAAAGAAGCTCCAATAGCCGATGACACCGCAGCAATCTCATCTTCTGCCTGGAACGTTGTAATTCCATATTTTTTATATGCTGCTAAACCATGAAGTACATCGGATGCGGGCGTAATTGGATACGAACCTAAAAACATTGGCAAGTTGCTTTTTCTAGCGGCAGCAACTAATCCTAAAACGGTGGCCTCATTCCCTGTTATATTTCTATAGGTACCCGGCTCTAATTGTGCTTGCTTAACGGTAATTCGAGAACTAAATATTTCGGCAGTTTCGCCGTAGAAATATCCAGCTTTCAATACTGCTATATTAGCTTCTGCAATGCCAGGAATTTTGCCAAATTTCTCATTCAAGAAATCTAAAGTTGAATCCAGTGGACGATTATACATCCAAAATAATAAGCCTAGAACAAACATATTTTTGGTTCGTTCTTCGTCTTTATAAGCAAGGTTATGATCTTTTACCGCTTCCTTAACAAGCTTATTTACATCAATCTCTATAAGCTCGTACCCTGCTAATGAATTGTCGGTAAGTGGGTTTACGTCTTCGGGATATTTGGCTAGTTTTAAATTCTTTTTATCGAAGCCAGCAGTGTTTGCAATAATAACCCCACCTGGTTTCAGCAGATTTAAATTGGCTTTTAATGCGGCTGAATTCATTACAACAAGTACATCACATTCGTCGCCTGGTGTTAGAATTTCTGTGCTCCCAAATTTCAACTGAAAAGATGAAACGCCAGGAACGGTACCGGCTGGAGCTCGAATTTCGGCAGGAAATTCTGGAAGAGTTCTTAAATCGTTACCAAGAAGAGCGGTGGTATTGGTGAAAAGAGAGCCAGTTAATTGCATCCCGTCGCCAGAATCGCCCGCAAAACGAATGGTGACTTCCTCTTTAATCTGATCTTTTATGCTCATTGCTAGAGTATTTTATTGGTCTTATCCGTAAGGACAAAATGAGCTTTTTTACCATTAAAAAAAAATATTAGCCCTCCTAAAACTAAAAAGTATGGAGGGCTAATTGAACTCTATAATTCTAATATTTTAAATTAGTTTCGTCAATTAAAATAGGTACTAGCTAGCTAGCACTTAATTAAACATTTCAGAAACTTCTAATACATTTGCGGTTCTGTTCGTGATATAACGACGTGACTCTAAATATCTATTGTAATTGAACTCGCTGAAGTTCTCTGCATTTGGATCCATGCTATTCACTTCCACTCTAGATGATGAATGAATAAACTCACCATTTCCAATCCACATACCAACGTGTACTACACGGCGCGGCTTACCATCTTTTGCTGGTGTTCCAAAGAACAGTAAATCACCTGGTTGTAGGTTATCGAAGTTTTTGTCGGCATCTACAAGTTCGCCTGCTGTAATTTGCTGAGAAGCATCGCGAGGAATAATTTCACCATTCATTAAGTAGATAGTTTTTGTGAAACCGCTACAGTCTACCCCTTTAGTAGATGTTCCACCCCACAAATAAGGCACACCCATTAAATCTTTACCCGAGGCAACTAAGCTTTCTTGAGTCATTTTTAGGGATGCTCTCCAACGCTCGAAAGGCTGTGCTTCGCTGCGGTGTACATAAGCAATACGTCCATCAGGGTATTTTACCTTATAGTAATTCGTTTGAGTGCTTTCTACATGTAGTACGTTCCCCAATGCTAAATCACCAACTTTAGCAGAGTTCTTTTTAGGACTTTCGAAACTAAAACCATAATTGGCTAGGTAGATAATTTTATCTCCCTTTTTCCAATTCTCTAGTTCTTCTTCAGTCATTAATTGAATTCCACCACTATCAATCCAAGAAATATATTCATCTGGTGTTTGTACGAGGTACCAACCTCCCTGCTTCTTAAGAACTTTAAGAGGCATTCCTAGTAGCGCCTGAGTTGCAAGTTCGGCAGAGTGAGCTGGCTTTGATCGGATATTTACCACCGAGTTATTGGCTACGCCATAAATCTTATCGCCTAAATCAGCTGCTGGTAGTGTTTCAACTTCATTTACAATCGTCAAGCCTTCTCTTTTAAGTGAATCGACCAAACTAGTAAGTCCGTCTAGCTGGTCAGACATACCTTCTAAAACAATAGTCTTTCCTTTTGGTTTTGCTGTAACATCAAAAAGGGCCACTCTTCTATCAGGCGCATATCGTGTTTTAAAAACACTTACAATTTCGTTTGATGTTTCTATTTTTTGACCTGAAGTACAAGCAAGTAGCAATGCTGTAAATACCAGCGTTAAGCTAGAGAAAAAAGTTTTTTTCACTGAAATATTTATTTGGTTTAAATTTTACTGAAACCTACTAAACTTTTCGGAAAGCCGCACATTCTCCTTATCTTTACTTCTATGAAAAAAGTAGCATTTGAAACACTCGGCTGTAAGCTCAATTTTTCCGAAACATCCTCTATGCGTAGAGATTTTGAGAATGAAGGATTTGAACTAGGCGAATTTGACGAAAAAGCCGACATATATATAGTAAACACCTGCTCTGTTACCCTTGATGCTAACAGTGGATGCAGAAAAATTGTGCGCCAAGCATTGCGCCGTAACCCCGAAGCTTTTGTGGCTGTTGTGGGATGTTATGCACAGCTAGAACCTGAAGAAATCGCCCAAATTGAAGGCGTAGATGTGGTTTTAGGCGCTAAAGATAAATTTAGACTTCTTGATCTTTTTGACGACTTCGTTAAACAAGAGAAAACGATTATCCATAATACCGATGTAAATGAAGCGGTAGATTTCCATAATGCCTTTTCTTCGGATGATAGAACCCGTGCTTTCTTAAAAGTACAGGATGGTTGTAATTACAAGTGCTCTTTCTGCACAATTCCATTGGCACGTGGAGCTAGCCGAAGCGCTAAAATTTCTACAGTGGTGCGCAATGCTCAGCAATTAGTGGAAGAAGGTTTTAAAGAAGTTATCATAACCGGTGTTAACTCGGGTGATTTTGGTTACGGAACTGATGAGAATTTCTTCCAGCTTCTACAAGCTTTAGAACAGGTAGATGGCTTAGAGCGCCTGCGAGTTTCATCTATAGAACCTAATTTATTACATGAAGATATTATCCATTTTGCGGCTGAATCTAAAATAATGCAGCCCCATTTCCATTTGCCTCTTCAAAGTGGGTCGGATGTGATGCTGAAAACTATGCGTCGCCGTTATAAATCTGATTTATATAGAGGACGAGTTGAATTGATTCGCTCTCTAATGCCTGATGCTTGTATTGGTGTTGATGTGATAACCGGTCACCCAGGCGAAACGGAGGAACTTTATCAAGAGTCATTCGATTTTATTAAATCTCTCGATGCTTCTTACTTGCATGTTTTCACCTATTCTGAGCGCCCAAATACTCATGCGCTTACTTTAAGACCTATTATTGACAAAGCAGAGCGTAAAAAACGAACTCATAAATTGAGACGTTTATCCGAATCAAAACGTTTTGAGTTTGATACTAGGTTCGAAGGCAAAACCCGTCCTGTGCTTTTTGAAGAGACTAATAAAGATGGGTTTATGTTAGGTTGGTCAGATAATTATGTTCGTGTGGCTGTACCCTTCACCCCACACTTGGTCAATAATATTGTGGATGTAGAAATTGGAGCCCGTTCAAAAGAGGGTTATAATTTTGGTACATTACCAAGCGAAATTATTGCAGAGCATAAAACTATACAGGAGCTACTCGATTAATGTCTGATTCATTCAGCCCTGACGAACTTATTGAACGATCTATACGTCTTATTGAGCAGCAAAGAGAGATTTATGGCGACTTCTCCACTAAAACTCCTCCTACAAAACCTATTGAAACTGCTGATATCATTGAGACTGAAAAACCTGCTGTTGTTTTATCAGAATCTCAGCCTAAAACCAATACTGAAGAACCAAAGCCTATGCCTTCTAAAGCTGAATTAATTGCTAATTGCACCACCTTAGATGAACTTAAAGCGCTTTGTGAAACTGAAGAGGTTCTGAAAACCGATTTAGAAGGAACAAACTTAGTTTTTGGAGTTGGTAATCCTAATGCTGACCTCATGATTGTAGGCGAAGCTCCTGGAGTTAACGAGGATAAACTTGGAGAGCCTTTTGTTGGACGAGCAGGTAAGCTTTTAGATCAAATAATGGAAGCGATTCAGCTAAAGCGAGATGATATTTACATCGCAAATATTCTAAAGCACAGACCTCCAGATAATAGAGATCCAAAAGCGGAAGAACGCACCCGTAGTTTACCTTACCTTTTGCGCCAAATTGAGATTATAAATCCAAAACTCATATTGTGCGTAGGCAGAATTTCAGCTACTACCCTACTGGGCAACGATATGGCGTTAAAAGATATGCGGCAGAAATTTCATCCATTTCATGGGCGTGAATTAATGGCGACCTATCACCCTGCGGCATTATTGCGTAATCCTAACTGGAAACGCCCAACTTGGGAAGATATCCAAATGCTCCGCAAGCGGTATGATGAACTTGGCGGAAAACCCTGATACTAAAATGTTGATAACTTTGTTAATTACATCTTGACAAGTTGTTTAAAACATACACTTATTAATTAGCTATTATTAGCTAGTTGGCTGACACTATTTAACATCGATTTCTCAAAAATAAGGGATTAATTACTTTCCCGATAAAAGGGATTAGAGTATTTTCTATATATGGCAAAACAGAGTAATTCAAATTTTAAAAAGAAAGAAAAGGCTGATATAAACAACCTAACTGCACCTGAAGGACGCATTCCGCCACAGGCAGTTGAAGTAGAAGAAGCAGTTCTTGGAGCCATGCTTATTGAACATGGTGCGGCAACTATTGCCCTGCAAATGCTAAGCCCAGAGGATTTTTACAAGCCTGCGCATCGCCATATTTATGAGGTTCTAACTAATTTATTTGAAAGAGATAATCCGTTAGACTTATTAACAGTAGAGAACGAACTCCGAGACCGAGGTCTACTCGATGTGTGTGGCGGCTCTACCTACCTCTCAGATTTAACGCGTTCTGTTAGTTCTGCTGCTAATATCGAATATCACTCGCGAATTATTACCGAGAAAGCCATCAAGCGTCGGCTTATTTTAAATTGCACAGAAGTAATTACTGATTCTTATGACGCAACAAGTGATGCTTATGATGTTTTAGATGACGCTGAGCAGAGAATCTTTGACCTTGCTAACCAAAAAAATAGAAGTGCGGCTCAACCCGTTTCTGAAGTTTTAAAAGACACCCTGCAATATCTCGAAGATATGCGTGGCAAAAAATATGGTATCACTGGGGTGCCCTCTGGCTTATCGGTAGATAATATGACTGCTGGTTGGCAAAAAGGTGACCTTATTATTATTGCTGCCCGTCCTTCGATGGGTAAAACAGCTTTTATTCTTACCGCTGCTCGTAATGCGGCTATGCATCCCGATGAAACACTAAGATCGTCAGTAGCTGTGTTCTCACTTGAGATGTCCAATCAATCCTTAGTTCAACGTCTGTTAACTATGGAAGCACGTGTACGTGCTGATGAAGCTAGAAAAGGAACTCTAGACGACGCTAGTTTCAAGCATCTTATTGATGCTGCAGGTCGATTATTTTCGGCAAATATCTTTATTGATGACACCCCTGCTATCACCTTAATGGAATTACGTACCAAATGTCGCCGACTAAAAAGCGAGCATAATATTGGAATGGTAGTAGTGGATTATTTGCAGCTTATGCAAGGTTCAGCTAAAGATTCTGGAAGTCGTGAGCAAGAAATTGCTTCTATTTCAAGGGGGCTAAAAGCACTGGCCAAAGAATTAGATGTGCCTGTTATTGCGCTTTCTCAGCTAAGTAGAGCAGTGGAGCAACGTGGTGGTGATAAACGTCCTCAGTTGAGTGATTTACGTGAATCTGGTTCTATTGAGCAGGATGCGGATATTGTAATTTTCCTATATCGTCCAGAATATTACGGAATTAATACTACCGCAGAGGGACAAAGTACGGCGGGACTTGCCGAGGTTATTATCGGGAAGCAACGTAACGGTCCTGTTGGAAGTACCATGCTCCATTTTGTGAAAGATTATGCACGATTCGAAAATATGACCACTATGCAAGGCTACGAAGGAGCTAATAGTGGTGGTGGTGGGGAAGGTAATTTCAGTATGGTTGATTCTGCGCCCATCCCACACAACCCCGCTCCCGACGAAGACGCCCCGTTTTAGGATGGTTTGATTCCAAACGTGTCTCTCTTCGGAGGGAGACCGAAATCTGACTTGTCAGATTTCAGAGGGAGGACTCGTGGGCGCCAATTTGCTCATAATCTCAGAATTCCAGTACCAAAAGCTTTAGCATAGGAAGTCTCTGACTTCCATTCGAGCTAGAATAATTTTGGCCTCGTTGCATCTTATCCTGACTCAAATAATCCGTTCGAACAACATAACGTACTTGTCATTGCAAGCCCTTCTACGATAGTCACGAGAAGTCGGGAATAACGGGTTACTTACTTCAACGGTCGCTGGTTAGAATCCCAAATCGGTACAGGGAGATTGCTTCGTCGGCGAGTTCCAAGCCCTACATTTAAAATCATAGTCTCCTCGTAACGACGGGTTGTATTGGACAGCCTCTTGGCATTCACGGTGGAACCATAGAACGAGAAGAATCCTTTGATAATTCTTTATACATTCCCTCTCCATACCAAATGCTCATTACTATTTACTAACTACAAGAATCTACTTTGAAAAAACTCTTCTCCATCGTCGTGCTTTCATTATTACTATGCACCAGCGGTGTGACGCAGGTTGTGGACTATGCCCGAGAAGTAGTGAATACACTTGCCTCGGATGAATTTAAAGGTCGAGGTTATGTAGGAAATGGCGATAAATTGGCTGCCGATTATATTAGAAATGAGTTTAAGGAAATTGGATTGAAATCCTTTTCTAAAAATTATACTCAAAGCTTTACAACTCCTGTAAATACATTCCCAAATAAGCTCACTCTAAAGCTAAATGGAAAGGAACTTATTCCTGGAGAAGATTATTTGGTGAGCCCAGGCTCCCCTTCTGTGAAAGGTACTTTTGATGTAGTAAAACTTAGTGCTGCTGATATTATAGATTCTAATGTATTTAAGAATAAACTCGCGAATGCCACTGGTAAATTTATAGTAGTTGAGGCTTTTGATAGGAATGAATTTACTGATACAGAAAACACGCACATACAAAACGCGATTGGCTTTTTAACCTATCATCGGAATAATCCTGCTAGTGGGACAGTGATTTTAACCCAGAATAAACTCACATGGTCGGGTGCAACCAGTGTGAATCTCAAGCCAACATTTACAGTTAATGCTGATGCTTTTGACACCGAGATACTTAATATTGAAGTAGATGTGAAGAATCGTTTTCACAAAAATTATAAAACCCAGAATTTGGTTGGTTATGTAGAAGGAGAAAATACGGATTCCTTAATCGTGTTAGTGGCACATTACGATCATCTTGGGATGATGGGTGAAGGTGCGATTTTTAATGGTGCTAATGATAATGCCAGTGGCGTGGCGATGTTGTTGAGTATGGCAAAATACTATGCCGTACATAAACCAAAGTACACAACGGCATTCATCGCTTTTGGAGCTGAAGAATTGGGTATTTTAGGAGCCAAATACTTTACCGAACATCCCCTGTTTGAACTTTCGAAGATTAAATTCCTCATCAACTTTGATTTGGCGGGCACGGGTGAGGAAGGAATTCAAGTGGTGAATGGTTCGGTGTACAAAAATCGATTTAAACGATTGAAGCAAATAAATACCGAGCACCAATTGCTTGCTGATGTGAAAATACGAGGGGCGGCTTGCAACAGTGACCACTGTATGTTTGACAAAAAAGGCGTCCCCAATTTCTTCATTTATACACTAGGCGGAATTTCAGCTTACCACGATATCTATGACCGACCCGAAACCCTCCCCCTCACCGCCTTCAATGAGTATTACCAACTCATGCTCCTGTTTATAGAGACTTTGTAGTGTGATTCTGTTATGGCGTAATACAGCATTTCTACTTTGAAAGTGTTTAACTATTACTCATATTATCCAAATTCCTTTAAGAATAAGCACAATATAACGTGAACATATAATCAGTGTAACATGTATTAAATCGTGTTATGCTGGTTAGGTTGATAAAGCTCTCATGAAAGAAATCCCAAAGGGACTAAAAGAATTTTACGAGTCAATTGAAAATCTAAATTCATTAAACATTTGGAATATTCATAGCGAACTTAAACCAGCAAAAGAAGTTGAAGGCAAATGGAAAAATAATTTAATCGTAGAGAGAAAAGCATTAAACTACAATTTAAACAAAGGAATATTAATATCTAATATTCAACTTACTGACAAGAAAGGTGAAGTTACTACTGTTGGTTTAAATAAGGATAACCTAGAATATTTAAAAGTCAGATTAATAACCACAAAGAATACCTGGCTCAAGTCAAGATATTCACATTTATTATGGCAAGAAACAAAGCATAACAAATACGCTGAGATTGCAATTGAAAATTATATTCTATCTTTGAAAAGAATTAAGGTTGACGAGGGGAATGAGTTACCTATTATTCTCTCTGCGATATTATATATTTCAAATAAATCAAAGAGAAAATTAGGAGAAGCTAAGAAGACAGTTTTAAGTTTAATTGATGAATTACCAAATTGGTTTAAACCGGTCATTCTGAACTTGGCGTTAGATAATAAAATACTTTCAAATGAAGAACTTAATGATATAGCGGAAGATCTACCAAGCTGGATTGAAGATGATAATCCTGTATCACATTTCACAAATAAAAATATACTTGATACTGGAATAAGACTTTATAATTTAATTGGACTTCATTTAAATAGGTTATACGAATTATTAGCAAAAAATGAAGATTTAATTATAGCACAATATCAGGAAGACTCCGATTTTATTAAATTTATTTCGATTGGTACAAAAGCAAAATATTTAAGACTTGCTGGTAAAATTGAAGACGCTGAAACAACTCTAAAAGAATACAATAGATTAAAACAGTCTGTAAAACTAGCAAAAGTAAGCTGGCAGCTTGGAGAAAATGAAACAGAAATGTTTAATGAATATCTAAATATGAAATCAAAAATCATTTTGGATATGCCAACCGATGGTATTCTCGCTTTTTTTTCAGTAAACGAAGATATTCTTGTTGACCCAATTGAAAATGAAGAGAATGCAAGAAAATTTATAAAAAAATCAATATACAGTTTATTCAATACGAGCGCCTTCGACATTAATAGCAATTTTAAAAATCTCGACGACTCGGATAAAATTGACAACGAAGTAATTCGAATGTATACAATTAGTCATAGTATTAAATGTTTTGCTTTATTCTTTAAAGTATTCGTTGATGGTACTTTATCAGGGAAATTAAATTATTATAAAATATTTGAATATTTAGAGGATCATACTTGGTACGGATTGAAGTTCAAAAGAAGTATGACTAATAATGAAATTGACCAACATACATCTTGGTTAACAATGCTTGCCCCTGGTATTCATAATTTATTTGCTCAGTTTGAACTTTCTACTTTAATGAATACCAATAAAATTAATAATTTCATTTTAGCAATGGATTCATTGACTATCAAATTTGAAGGTGCATTAAGAGATTTTATTCGTTTAGCTGGAGGTAACACATCTACTTCTAAAAGAGGAGAAATAAAAGAACAATTACTTGAAGAGTTATTAGATAATCCAACCACAAAAAAATACTTTACAAATAGAGACGTTGAATTGTTCAAATACACATTCACTCAAAAAGGAAAAAACTTAAGGAATTATATTGCTCATTCATTTTTACAATACTCGGACTACAATTTACAAGCTGTCACATTAGTTTTCTTCTGTATCTTAAGACTAGGTAAATATACATTTGAGGACAATATCAAATAACTAGCACCATGTATATGATTTAATATTCTATTTATTATCATACTCTATGTGTTTAATTCTACATCCCAAAAACGAACACTCTCGCTATAAAGCTTGTTGTTATGCCTAGACACACTAAATTTACTATCAGAGATTAAAAATTATGGATAAAAATAAAGTAGCAATTGTAACTGGGGGAAGTGAAGGGTTGGGTTTTGGGATAGCATCCGCCCTAGCTGTTAAAGGAATTCATGTTTATTTGGTATCGAGAACTTTAGAGAAGTTGAAACAGGCAAAAGCCAAGATACAGGATGATGGTGGAAAAGCAGATGTCCGAGCGGCCGATATTACAGATATGAACGCCATGAAAGAGGTGATTGAAGATGTGTACAAAGAGCATGGTCGCCTTGATATATTTATCAATAATGCAGGGGCTTGGGGTGGACATTCTTTAGATACGCCCTTCGCAGATATTTGGAAGCTCATAGAACTAGATATGAAAGCGCCGTATCAAATAGCTCATTATTTAGCTGGCCGATTTAAGGACGAGAAAAAGAACAAGTTGGGAATTGTGAGTATACTATCTCAGTCATCCATCAAAGTATTGGGAAATAGTCTTGGTTATGGAACCGCTAAAATGGCACTCGCTGCCGGGCTGTTTCATATCGACAAAGATTTGGAAAGAGAAAAAGTCGAAAATGTGACTCAGTTTAGAATCTATCCCAAAACCATGGCCACAGAAAAGATGATGCCTGCTATCAAAGCTAATCAGGTCAAGGAAGCCGTGAAATTGGAATACGTGGAGAACACGGTCATTGATCTACTCGAAGGCACTACGCCGACTAGAGACGCCCTCATCGGATATTATATAGGCAGAGGTGTTGTAAGAACCTTCTTGTCCTCAAATCCAGAAAAATTCTATCATCCAGCAGTAACAAGCGAAGAAATTCTTGATGCCGATTTTACCACGCAGGATTTGATGGAGTAAGTCATTAGAAATAAGACATAAGATGTAAGAAACTAGAATGAGGTTTTTTTCTATATAATTGCCTCTTTTATCTCAATACTTAATTCTTATATCTACTATAACGAGGGGTGTCAGTGATTTGTTGATTCCCCTTGCTTGGATAGTTCTACAATTTACTTCGAAAGTTTGAATTTTGTAATCTTATCCTTCCCTTCTTTTAATTCAGGGCAGTCTGGGCAAACGTGAACAATGCCATCTTTAATGTGATATCCATCAATATGCTCTTTCACAAAACCTTGAATTAGCATGTATGAATCTTTGTTATTGTTGACGTCTACTTGTTTATCTTCGTATAGCTCTTTTATTTTACCATCATATTCTTGGTAACCCCAGCATAAATTACAAACTCCTTCAGGTGATTTATCAACTATGTCAGCTTTAGGTTTTTTGAAATACTCGACTATATTCTTAATGATATCCATGGTGCTTCTCCTTTGATTTATCTAAATAATATCAGATAAACATTACAAATCTCCTTATCGTTTATAAAAGCATTTTAGCCAAGGAAATTTATTTCTGTTTAAGGTTTAGATATTTTCTTCTGAGGACTTTGAATTGATAGTTATTAAGTGATTCGATGACAAAATTTGCTAGCCCAAAACAGAATCTTTTGAAACGGTACTTCCATTCTAACGAATGCCATGTTGCAGTTACTCGTCCCATCGGGACGTTACATTTGTAGTCCAAATAGCAACCATCACCCACCTGCCCCATCCGGGGCAGTACTAGATCGAGCTCATCTATCCATTTTCATTATGCACAGCACCATTCGTACTGCACCTACGGCGCAGTGTTTTCTATGTTCTCTGGGTTTTACAAATATACCGCACCTAAGGAGCGGTATTTGTATGTATTATTGTCAACAAATCACCTAACTCCTATTAAAATGTCACAAAAATAAATCTACTGCCAAAACATCCGACAAGGCTTTTCAAGTAGAACTAGTTAATGGTATATTAACTTTCTAGCTAAGGATGAAATTTATGGAAGGGAAAAAAGTGCTGAAATATATTAATAATGTTATAGAAAATATGCCGACTGACTGGTTGAATTTAACCACTCATCGACTAGATATTTATGATGAAGAGCATGCCAAAACTCAGTTTTTAGAGCAGTTTGAACTCTTCTTTAAGACCAATATTTCTGATTCCGCAGCACTCAAGGCTTTGCCCACTGCGTACGATTATATTCGACTAGGTCACCCCCTATCGTGTATTTTAGAATGGACCATTGCGAAATTACATCACCTAGATTCTAAGAATGTAATCAGCTTTTCCTCTAAGACGATTCCGGCTTTGGCAATTCTTAGAAAGAACTTACTAGATGGCAAGAACAGTCAAATACTTTACACAGGGGAATTACCTGCTTCTTTTGATGCTGATGTACTAAGAACGGTTTATGGATATAATTTTGAGTTAAAGCACGTTGATAAAGTGGAGGAAATCTCAACTTTTAAAGGTAGCACCATTTTCATTTCACAAGATGATGAGTTTGGTAACGTAGTACTGGCTAGCAATATCGATTTTTATATTAAACTTCACTCCCACTTTGGAAGTGTGATATTAGTGAATGGTGAAAGAAATGAAAGTTATATCTCAGAAATTCAGCATGTACGGAGAAGAGAATCCATTGCAATGACTCCCGCCAATTGTCTTGCAGCCTTAAAGTTGCTCATCGATGAATCTTCTTTTTTTCCTCACGAAAGCAATGTGGAAACAAATAAAGCACTCGTTTTAGAGTCCATTCACCAAATCACTGGGACTGGTACAAAAGCACTCATTGGTTCAAGCGGACTATCTGTTCAGTATGCCATTATGATGGGGCTCATTCATGATGCGCTGGAGAATCATAAAGGAAAGGACATCAAATTTATAGTACCTCCCAACTGTTATGGCGGAACCAACGACCAAGCTCGACGAGTTGCTGCATGCCTAGATAACGTTGAAATTGTAGATTTACCCGTTGATGGGGATAACGATATGGTGCAAAGTATAGATACCATTTTAGCTGATATTGCCAAAGAAGATGCGGTGCCTTATATCATCGCTGAAATTCCTACAAATCCAAGAGTTGAAGTCCCTGATCTTAAAGCATTAAAAAAGGCTTTAAGTGCCGAGCGTAAAACTGCGTCGGGTGAAATTGCGATTGCTCCTGTTTTCATTTTAGATCAAACATTTTGTCCAAATGTACTCTTTTTAGGGGAAGGTGAAATACTCTCAACCGTTAAAACCATCTCGTATGTAAGCGGATCAAAATTCCCAAGTGGTGGATTATGCACGGCCGGCTACTGTATAGGCAATGAATTAACAGTATCCTTGATGGATAAAATCGAGCAGCATCTAAAACTTTGCGATAACGAGGCTACCAATCTTCAAATAGAAATATTGGCGAAACAAATGCCTTCGATGAATCAAAGAATTGAAGATGCCTATAAAAATACACGTGAATTTGTAGATTACATCCATGAAGTATTACCTGCGGCAAAAATCAACTTTGTATCAAAAGAATTAGCAGAACAAGGATTTACTCCCTCTGTATTTTCCTTAGATCTGCCTACAAAAGGAAATTCAGCTGAAGAAAAAGAAGCCCATAAAAGAGAGCTGAATCTCAAGCTCATCAATTTAATGATTACTGAGATTCCTGATGAAAGTAAGTTCTGTGTGAGCTATGGACAGCTAAATGGCTGCTACTGGACCATCCCTGCAACATCCACACAAGGCACAACAAAAGAAGGTGACAAAGATTATATAGTGCGTGTATCACTTTCCCCTACTATGGATGTTGAACGTCATAAAAAAGTGTTTGCAGAATTTGTTGAAGGGATTTGATTTCAGAGCACGACCATTTATATTGAACCCACTTTGGGATTCTGGTCATTGTGCATTCATCTCCTACGGTAGTCCCCAGCATAGGTTATCCAAGTTCAACTCATTTGGAGTTGTGGTTTAGCATTTGGTTCCATTCCATTTATCTGTGTAAAATTCATCTTTATGCAATGTTCATATCATTTGTATACATTGGCTTATGGATATCACTAACACTTAAGTATTGATAATTATGGACTCATTTATTTTAAAATCTATTAAAAATGCACTAAAGCATTGGTATTTACTACTTATAGTAGGAATTCTATTTGTTGTAGTAAGTATAGTAGTGTTTACTTCTCCCACTGGATCATTGCTAGCACTTGCCATTTTGTTTAGCCTTTCTTTTCTATTCGGTGGACTATCAGAAGTCATATTTTCATTAGTTAATAGGCATCAATTAGCCAATTGGGGATGGTCGCTAGGCTTTGGTATCGTCACTGCTTTAGTTGGACTTTTATTATTTCTAAACCCAGAGCTTTCTAGAGCTACACTAGTCTTTTACATTGGTTTTATCATTTTATTCCGTTCCATTTCTGCTATTAGTTTTGCGGTAGATGTAAAAAGGTATGGAAGTAAAGGCTGGGGTGGGCTTTTAGCTATGGGAATATTGGGGGCAATAGTTGCTTTTACTCTACTTTGGAATCCTGTTTTTGCAGGGTTAAGTATAGTGGTACTAGTAGCCCTTAACTTTCTATTTAGCGGTTTATTTAACATCATACTCTCCTTTCAACTTAAAAAATTGCATACAGTAGCCAAACAATTACCTGTTGAACTTGAGGAAAGAATGCTTGAGCTCGAAAAGGAAATCCGTGATGAATGGGATGATTATTATTAAGCCTAGACCTTGAAAATTAGAATGATTTTATCCCCTAATTATTGGGGATAAATCACAATTTTACTAAGTTCTGGGAAGTGTTTTTCGAGTTTTGGAGGTAGTCTATCGAGCTGTCCGAAATGAGATATATAGCCTCTACGAGCCGATACTAGAATAATAAAATCAGTACTCGTAATATCTTTAGAAAGGATAAAGAAATCTTCCCAGTCGCTAAATTCATTGTAGTTCAATGAAAGTGTAATTTTATTGGTCTCGCCAAATTTCAATATTGCTTCATGTGTTGCTTGAGTGCAATATAGGCGGATTGGAATGGACAATTCTATAGATAGCTTAGATATTTTATTCATCCAAATGGCAAAACCATCTTCAAATTCAGCATTTGGTGGTACCACAAGAAACAACCTTCCGTGGTTAACTAATGGAATTTGAAAATCACATATAAAAATAGTTTTATCTGTACTTTTCAAAATACTCCCCATTTTATCGCCAATTAGTTTATCGATAAATCCTGTTTTCTGTGGCCATCCTAATAAAATTATATCTGCCATTACTTCGCGTACCGTTCGTGAAATACCACTTGCTGGGTTATGATCGATGGTTGCTAAAACGGAAACCTGAGTTTCGGATGCGGTAGTTTCCTTGATAAAGTTTTCTAACCCTTGTTTTACCTTAAGAATATTCTTTTCAGCTTCTCCTGTATTTGGTACAACAGTCAAAATAGACAATGGCTGTTCTGATCTTTTTTCTTTTATGAGAACAGCAAAATCTAACACCTTTTCAATATTAATGGTGTTCGCAATGGGCATGAGTATATGCTCACTATTTGGCCCAATGTTTATAGACAAATCTTCATCTTCATCTGAGTCTCGAATAATTTCTTTGGCAGCACTTTCTGTAACAAAAGAAGCAATAATACATGTAACGAGTATTAATATTACGGTCCCGTTTAGGATATTATCATCCAATATACCCGCTTTATATCCTACTAAAATAACTGCTAATGTGGCCGCAGCGTGAGCAGTACTTAATCCAAAAATTAACTTCCTCTGCCCTTTTGAGAACTTGAACACAAGTTGTGTGAGTAGAGCGGCAAACCATTTCCCAAAAACGGCGACAACAGTCAGAGTTCCAGCAATAATTAAGGCCATCGGCCCACTTAAGATCACACTAATATCTACAATCATACCTACGCTTATCAAAAAGAATGGAATGAATAGGGAGTTACCGATGAATTCAATTCTGTTCATTAGTGCAGAAGAATTTGGTATAAGCTTATTGAGCGCAAGACCTGCCACAAATGCCCCAATTATAGATTCTAAGCCAGCGATTTCGGCTAAAAATGCTGCAAAAAATACAACTGAAAGCACAAAGATATAATGAGAGTGTTTTTCACTTTCCAACTTCATGAAAAACCATTTCGCAATTCTTGGAATTACTAAGAACATGAAAGCAGAAAATAGAATTAAGGAGATAATAAGACGAATCCAAAATTCTTGATTTAGTCCTCCATTATGGGAGCCTAATATTACGGCTAGCAAAATAAGTACGGCAGTATCGGTAAGGATGGTTCCACCCACTGTAACTGCTACGGCTATATTTTTTGATATACCTAGCTTACTTACAATGGGGTAAGTGACTAATGTATGTGTTGCAAACATACTTGCCGTTAGTAGGCTTGCATTAAAATCTAGCCCTAAAAGGTAGTAACAAACTGGGAATCCTATTGCCAAGGGCACTGAAAAAGTAAGTGCACCAAACAGTATACTTTTGTTCTTGTTTGATTTGAACTCATTCAAATCAAGTTCTAACCCTGCTATAAACATAATGTAGAGCAAACCTATTGTTGAAAATACATCTACAAATAGACTTTGCTCAAGAATATTTAATCCTGCTGGGCCAATTATAATCCCTGATACAATGAGCCCAATAATGCCAGGAATTCTAACTCTGTGTAGCACAACAGGGGCTGATAAAATAATAAACAGTATTAATGAAAATATTAATACTGGATTCTGGAGTGGTAGCTGAAAGTGCTCGGCCAAATTGGTTAAAAAAACATCCATCAAAAGTATATTAAAGACTAAATGTTAACGCATCTTATTAAGTATAATATGCCGGTATTTTAAGCTATAACTCGCTTATTATTCGTGCAAATATACGCTAGAAATTGTTCATTTGTACGTATATAATATCAGCTAAGCGGATTAGTAGAAATGAAACTCTATTTTTGAATACTTAGGATTTAGTAACGTTTAGAATTGAGCTGAAACTCATTAGAAAGGCATTATTCTATATGTTAGTAAATTCTGTGGTATTGTCCACAAAAGTACGTATGAGTTATTTTGATACTATTGATTTTTATGATGTAATCTGAGTTGTAAACAAGGCTCATGAGTCCGTCTTGTACTACTAGAACCAGAGGTTCGGGCACGCATTACGATCGGGACGTTCGTAACGAGGGAAAGAGAATATCCATCAGCCAATCGCCTCCCAATACCTGTCGCAAGCGCCGCGCTTGTGACAGCTAACAACTCAAATCTAAATCACAATAATCAAAGAAATCACAGTTCAAAAACGATAATTGCCGCTACTACAAATAATCTTCGAATTAGGCAAGGAAATCCCCCCTCCTTGTTAATGAGGAGTTAGAGGAGGTCGGAAATGATAGGTTATGAACAACTAATTCATTCAACCGCGGCAAACAACACCCATTGCAACATTCCAACCACCACAAGCGGGACACTTGCGTTAGTTGAGTGAAGGACAAAATATTAATTCACTAGGGCTTGATAGGCAGGGCTGCCACTAAACTCTTTCCAATAGTTTGTTTTGCCAGAAAAGCCTTTCTGCATTAAACTATTGAGGGCTGTTTTAGTGATGCTAGTTTGGGCGAATCCTCTATAACCAAGCTCTGTTTTTTCGCTTAGACTATTTTTAGTGACGGCTTCTTTTTCTACCGCTGCGTGAGCATTTCTAAGTGTTAGAATAAAATCTGGTTTTTTCACTGAATTTGAGCCTGAGCTTTCTAGCTTAGTGCGAACACTTTCCATTTCTTTGGATAGATAGCTTTCTAGCAACATTTTACTTTCGAGCTCAGCACGCTGAATGGCGGTTGTAGAATCGGATGCGACTGCGGTGGCACTCATAGTAAAAGAGGCTGAATCTGCCACAAAACCCGCGGTATGGTACCAAGTTGGGTAAATGGATGGTACTTCAACTTTTGGCGCCTCTGTGAGTGTTTCGGTACCAGAACATGCAGTAATTAATAGGAGTGCTAAAACTACGAGCGAGCGAGAAATTCGATTCATTATTTATTTATTCAATTTGATAAAACCACGAGCATTTTCTTTGCTTCTAATCTCGAGTGTTACCGTTCCATTTTCAATTAAATTAGTTTTTATAAGGTCTTTTAAAGTTGAGAGATCTTCAACCTTTATTTTGTCAACCGCTTCAATTTTATGGTCGGCTCTTAGCCCACGGTTCCAAGCTTCAGAATATTTATAAACCTTTGATATAAATAAGGTATTGACACCTTCCTCTTCTTGTAATGGAAATTCTATCACTTTAAAACCAAGATCGAATTCGTAGCTTTCTACTTTTAAGGGAATTTCTTCGGGTATTTCTTCCACGGGAATAGGCTCTTGTTCAAAAGCTAATGTCTCAATTGGATCGGGGCGAATATCTGTTAATAAAATCTGTTTAGTGATTATTTTTCCATTTCTCAAAATCTCTAAATCGACCGTATCGCCAGGCCGTAAAACGGCTACTTTTTCTTGAAGCTGATTTGATTCATTCACCGCAAAGCCATTCACTTTAAGAACTACATCTTCACTTCTAACACCCGATTTAAAAGCGGTACCTTCTTCTGATGTCGCAATAATTTCAACACCTCTAACCTCGCTCATCCCTAATTTAACTGCTCTGTTATAATCTACAGTTGCAATAGTTACACCAAGCAAAGCTCGTTTTACTTTACCAAATTCAATAAGGTCGGTGGCTACTTTCATTGCCAAATTACTTGGTACTGCAAAACCATATCCTTGGTATGCACCACTTTGTGAGGCAATGGCTGTATTAATACCAATTAATTGGGCGCTGGTATTTACAAGAGCTCCCCCACTATTGCCTTTATTAATTGCGGCATCGGTTTGGATGAAGCTTTCAATTCTAAAATTATCGTTTATAATCTGCACATCACGACTTAAAGCGCTCACAATACCCGCAGTTACTGTAGAGCGTAACCGAAATGGATTACCGATAGCAAGTACCCATTCCCCTACATCTACCGTCTCTGAGTTGCCTACAGTTACAGCTTGTAGATTGTCGGCATCAATTTTAATTACGGCTAAATCTGTGCTCGAGTCGGAACCCACTACTTTTGCATAGTACTCACGTTTATCGCTTAATACTACTTTAATCCCTCGTTTTACAGCACCGTCAACTACATGCTCATTGGTAAGTATATATCCATCTGTTGAAATGATTACGCCAGAGCCTACGGTACGAGCTCGGCGTGGCATTACTTTTTCCCAAAAGGTGTCGTCAAATTTATGATTATCGTCGTTGGGTACAGATGTTTCGATAGGAACGATAGTTTCAATATATACTACCGATGGGGTAACGGTTTCTGCTACAGATTTGAATATAAAACGTGCATCCACTTTTGCGAGCTTTTCATCATCGAATAATGGGCTATCGTTTTTTGTAATTTCGGTATATCGAACTTCCGCAAGTGGTGCCAGGTCACTATTTAGCGTATATAATGCAATCAATGTACCGAAGGTTACACCAACCAGTAATAGAAGTATTCCCGTTAAATAAATATCTCTTTTTCTCATGGACTTGTTTACATCATTTGTTCAAAAATTGAATCTGATCTCCGTTCTTTATAGCCTTCAATATGGTATTTAAAGTAAACATCTAAATGATGAATTAATTGTTTTAGTTCTCTACCTATTAATCCGAGTGTAAATATATCATTTCTTCGCGACTGAAGTGACTGTAGTAAAAACTGAGCTTGAATAGGCGTTAATTTATAAGATAATTCAGAATCTGGTTCGTTCGACAGCCTACCACTACTAATATTTAGGAAGGTAGTTTCGTTCCAGTCGTCACACTCATCAATTAAACCAAAGCCAACTAATTGTGCCAATCTAATTTGGATGTATGGAAATATGGCCACATCAAAGTGTTCGTTATCACCCATCCACTGTATGAGCAAATTGGTGAATGTAAATATTTCGATATTCTCTTGATTTTCGTGCACTAACTGGCTTATAAGCTCTAGGGATGCGTAAAGCACGGATGCTTTTTCAAAATCTTTACGAAAACTGAGCGACTGATATGAAATTGATGCTTCTGAGAGCGTGTGTACATTGCGTGATGCTTTGTAATAATAGACTACATCTAAAATGTTACCGACTTCAATTACGCCAGCTAGTTTATTTTTGGGCTTTTTTGCCCCTCTAGCTATAAGAGCAACTTTACCGTGTTCTTTACTTAAAACGGTAATAATTCTACTCGACTCTTGATAATCTATGCAGCGTAATATGATAATTTGTGTAGAGCTTGTCATTGAGTGAACTTAATCAACACTTCAACATAAAAAAACTGTCTTTTGCACCTTTTAAATTGAGGTTTGGATTGGGTGTTAGGTGGAATTTCGGCGAAGCCCACTTTATTATAGAGATATTTCGAAGTTCCAGCGTCCAAGGGTCCTCACCCTGATTTTCTGCAAGCAGATTAGATTTAAGATACAAGTAATAAGACATAAGAAAGAATGCCTTTAGTCTCAAAATCTAAAGTCTTGGGTCTTTAATCTTAATTCTTTTCCAATTTGTTGAAGTTTATACGGCTATGAGTGCTTCTTGAATTGAGTTGAAGAGTACATCTGGATGAACGGGTTTGCCAAGCATTTTACGCATACTGAGTTCCTTTGCCATTTCAATCTCTTCGGTGTCTGTTGTTGAAGAAATGTAAACAAATGGAATATTCAGCCTAGGGTAGTCTCTTTTTATAGTATTATATAGTTCGAAGCCATCCATTCCTGGCATTTGTATATCTGAAACAATCAAATTTGGATACACACTCCCAATCATTTCTACGGCTTTTCGAGCATTGTCGAACATCATTACCATACACCCTTTTTTCTCAAGAATACGTCCTAACAGTACCCTATATGCATTATTATCTTCCACTATGTAAACAAGTGGCTTGGTTGGTGATATATTTTTCATTGCTAAATGCATTATTGATTTATTTTAACTTGGAAGGTTGCTGTACCTGTTTGGCCAGGGAGTAAACTTCCATCAAATTCCCACTTAATCTGACCTGTACCACCTACAGCAGGCGCCGTTATAGTGCAACTAGTTAAATTATTGGGTAAGGGTGTGCTAAAGCTTGCCGATGTAAATTTGGTATAAGCCGGCACTGTGTCCGAAACTTTAATGGTGGATATGGGGTCTGCACCATTATTTGTGTACGTAATTGTATAGGTAAGAATGGAACCTGGAAGCGCTGAGTTTTTGTCAACGATTTTGGTGATTGATAAACCACCTTGGGTATTATCTACCGTTACTAAATCTGTTTTATTTAAAGCTTGTGTAATTATTGGTGTTGTGTTGGTTAATGCAAAGCTAGCATTAAGTGTGCTGGTGCTAGTTGCTCCATTTATTAGCCCATTGGGTGCTGTAACCTTTATGATTATACATACTTGTTCGTTTGCAATAACACTAATAGGAGTATTCCCATCTAGCGCCGGTTCCCCTGAGTCAATTTCACCATTACAATTTAAATCTTGGTATATATTTATTGGCCATTGAATATTTGGATCAAATATATTTGCAACAGAGAAAGTAACATCACCACCCGTTTTTGCTTCAAAAACATGATTAAATGTTGTGGATGTACCTGCTGCAATAGTTCTTTGCCCATCGTTTAATAAAGTAGACATTTCCACATTTCCAAAATTCAAACCATTATACATGACTCCTAAATTGCTTGTGAATGTAATTTCGTCGGTGGCAATATTATAGGAACCACTTGTGTTGCCAACTGTTGCCCCAGTAGAGATGGTGCCAGATAGGTTTGTCTGTTTTACTTTCACGGTACTTCCATCAGGTACGGATGATTTCGGCAAATAAAGTACATAGCCACCATTAGCGTTTGTAGTGGTTTGGCGCACCAAAGTATTTGATGCATTAAACGCTTGAATGGTAACGTTTGAAGAACCTAATTCTGCTCCGTTTTGTACAGCATCATTTGGGGTTCCTCCACCTACTCCATTATCATTAAATACTCTACCCTCAACTTTCACTCCTTCAAAATTTCCAAAATTCTGAATAGATGGTAAGTTGTTTATAGTTACGTCTCTTACGTTTGTATCGGTAGAAACATAATTAGGTGGATTTACAGTAGAAGGAATACACACATTTGGTGTAGGCACTGTTTCGCCATACGCTTTTATAACTTTATACTGTCCGTTTAGCACATTACCAAAAGTGTAGAACCCATTTGCGTCGGATAGTACACTCTTACAGTTATTCTGTGCCACGTTATAGAGAACAATAGTCACATTTGGGATGCCTGCTTCACCGCCTTCAAAAGTAGAGTTAAAATTGGCATCGTTATAGACAGTTCCATTTATGGTTACGCCCGTTGGCACCACACGCTGGTTTACGCTAAATTCTGATGTATTATTTGCAGAACCAATGGCTATGGCTGTAATACGATCGTTAACTGCTAACGGTACGGTCCCATTAATAGTAATATCTTGGCTAAAGGTGCCATCAGGATTCGAGGTAATAACGCCAAGTAAGAATTCACCTTCACCATGTGGTAAAGATTCTACTCCATTCTTTTCTATAGGTCCGTTATTATCGCCATCATTATTGGCTTTATAAACTTCAATATTAAAAGTTCCACTCAATTTTGCTGTAGCTTTGCCAACATAACCCTCTAAGTGTAGCACATTTCCATTGAGCGTGGATAGAGTAAATATTGGGTAATCGATACCTCTGTTAGGTTCATTCGTAGCCGATACAAGTAGCCCATCATTAGCAGACACTCCATCTGCTTCACCTGAACCAGAGGTAACAATATCTATAGCAAGACCAAAGTTATTTGCAAAACTGTTATTGGTGATTTTAATACCGCTTAATGGCTGTGAACTTGGATTGGTTAATTTTATACCCGCTCCAAGTCGTGTACTTGAGGAGGAATAGTTGGTTCCGTTACCTCTTATCTTATTCTTTTCTATAAGTGAATTGGTAACATTATTAAGCACATTAATACCTGCTACTCGGTTATTAATAATGGTGTTGTTACGGATAGAGTTATTTGATGTTGAGCCAGTATTTGCACCAATTTCTATCCCGCTTCCACCAAATATCGCTGAACTAGATGCATTACCCGATTCGTGGATTAAGTTTTGCTCTACATTCCAAGTTCCCAAGCCTTCAATTGCATCGCCACCTACATCAACTAAACCGTTCTTATAGAATTCGTTTCTAAAAATGGTTATTGCTGCATTGGCATTTGTGCTTGCTATACCTGAGTTTTGAGCGTTGGCTATATAGCTCCTGGCAACTAATGCGGTTAAGGAGCTACTCCCTGTAAATACAATGCCTTTTTCTATCCTAGCCGCCCCATTTGGATCTGTTCCATTAGCTCGAGTACCAATTAGGTTATTCTCGAAGGTTCCTCCCGAAACACCACTAATATTAATTCCTGTGGAGTTGTTATAAAGTGCAATTTCTCGAATATTAACCGCGCCAGTACTGTTAACACTTAGTGCATTTACACCCACATCATTTAAGTTAATTTCTAGCTCTTTCAGCTCCATGGTGTTTAATGCAAGTTGGTCTAATCCAACAACGCCACCTGTTCCAATAGTACCAGGATTGGAATCCAGTTTAGTTAATGGTGAAGTTCTACTATATGCAGTACCATCAATGGTTGTGAGTGCACCTATAATTGAGGGTAATTCAGAATTTGCAGTAATAGACCACCAATTCCCACCACTACCAGTTTCGTTTGTAGGTACAGAGGGTACAAATCGCATAGTGTTTGCACCATTGATTGAATTCGCATTTGTAATAAACTGTCGCAGTGAACCTTGAACCGATCTGTTTGAAGAATTATCATCGTCTCCATCTCTGGTATTTGTTACTACATTAAAGCTAAATCCAAAATCTCGTTTTGTAATACCAGCCCCATTTATAACAATTTTAGATAGGTGTTGAGCATTTGCTAAATCAGCATTAACAGGAGTACTTGATATATTATCTGAAACACCAGCTTCCCTACCACCAAAACAATTTCCTGCAACCGAAGTGGTACTAGTACCTCCATTTCCATCACTACAAAGTGCGCCTGCAGGAGCATAGGTTTGCTCTGCCCAAGTGGTACCATTCGATAATCCGCCCGTTTTAGAATCAACAGCTATCCAATAAGTGCCGTTTTCGCCAATTTGAAATATATATTTACCAAGATTATTGGTAAGAACAGTTCCTTTATAAACATCATCAACGCCGTCTGCTTGTCCATCTCCCCCATCTTTAAATAAATGCACTTTAACATTTTCCACACCTTGTTGATCGCCTGAGGCATCGCCAAAGTTTGTATCGCCATCCGTAATTCCATCTCCTGTTTTATCTTGGAAAACAGTTCCTGTAGCTTGTACACTCACCTTAAGCACAACCGATGAAGTATCGTTTGAGATATTAGGATCATGTTGATTGAACCCTTGTATGTAGGCTTTGTTTATTAGCGAATCTTGGCTTTGGCCAGAGTCTATGGTTGTTTCTAATGTAAGAGTTGCTGTAGCGTTATTTGCTAAAGTTCCAACATCCCACAGTTTAGTAAGCTGGTTATAAGAGCCATAGTTTGTAGTAGCTTCAACTAAAGTAATACCACTAGGTAGCGTTTCATTTATAGTAACTTCAGTAGCTTCTTCTGGACCATTATTTTTTACGTTAATTGTAAAAGTAACGGTTTCGTTTTCTAAAGGATTTGGTTGATCTACAGTCTTTGTAACCTGTAAATCAGCATTTCTTGTTGTGGTTACAGGATTAGTAAAGTTTTGATTTAAACATTGGGTGAAATTAAATTCAACCATACGTTGATTCGTAAAACCACCTGTTGCAAAAAGACCCGATCTAACCTGAAATACAGAGGTATATTTGTATGAAATATATGCCATGTGATCTATATCAAATGGATCGGAAGCATCGGTGGTTACAGCAGATTCAAATATTTGGAATGGACCTTGGGTACTGATGTTAACATTACTACCCATTTGCGTGGTTGAGGACTGATTTTGAGCGAAACCATAATAATCTCTTCCCGTTCTTCCACTTGAACTAGTTCCGTCAATATCGAGACCCGTTACCGAGAATTCACTTTTAATTGGCTTATTGGTACCAGCTTCTACAAATGTAATTTCCCAGTCTATATAGGAAGCTCCATAGCCACTTATAGACTTAAACATTGGTGAGAAGTTTGTAGTAGTTGATTGCCCTCCTGAAACGCTTCCATCATCATCTAGCGCAGTTATTGTAGCATTGTTAATATCAACAATCCTTAATTTCGCATCTACACCAGAGGCAACATTGGTAAAGCGATACACAGAGTTAATTTGATTAGTGGCTCCCTCTTCAAGTGTATAATTTACAAAAGAGTATAACGGTGGCTCGCTACAACTTAGCCCTGAATTTGGATCAATTACAGCTATTGATACCGATGCTGAGTTGTTTGCACTCACTCCATCAATACCACTAATACCCGTTAATGTAGCTGTATTGGTAATGGTTTTACCTCTAGTTCCTGTTTTTGGCTTTGCTACAATTTCAAGATTAGCTACCTGAAGTCCTGTAAGATTACCCACATTCCACACGCCTGATGAGCTGTTATATGTTCCCTGACTTGGTGTTGCAGATACAAAAGTTAAGTCGGATGGAATCTGATCTGTTATCTGAATATTACCTGCTGCATTTGCTCTCTTATTAGAGGCTTGTACAGTAAAGGTTACATTTTCCCCAACATTTACTGAGTTTTTATTAACAGTTTTGGTAACAGCAATATCGTTTACACTTTGTGTAACAGGATTGTTAAAGGTGTTTATTTCGCATGGATCAAAGCTAAGTGAAACTATACGGCTACCTACAGTGCTTCCTGCTTTTATACCTGCACGATATCTAAATCTAGGCTCGTTGGTATATTCTGTATAAACTTTATAATTCGTGTAGTTGGCATATTCTGGCCTTGTATCTGTAAAATCACTAGATATAAAAGTAGTGTATAATGCTTCCGCTCCAATAATTAGCATAGTTGAGTTTTCTACCACAAACGATTGTAATGTTTGGTAGCCCACATAATCCTTTAAATTTCCAGTCCCATCAACGTCGGATGAGGTAGCTGCAAATGTTAGGTATCTAGATTGATCGGTTGTGGAATCGAAGAATGATATCTCAAAATCAACATATCCATCTCCACTGTTATTGTTTGTGATGTAAGGCGAGAAGTCATTAGGTAGATTAATAGTGTAGTCATCATCTATATCAATCATCTGCACATTATTCATTGTTACAACTTCTACCGTTGCATACACCCCTGGTAACACACTTGGGAATTTATAAACAGCACCTACTTGAAGGGCATTTCCCGAAAATAATGTTGGGTTCTGGAATTTTGGATAGGGTAAACCACAAGATAAATTTGAAATAGCTTCAACTACCGTAATTGGAGCTGTTGAAGTATTGTTAGCTGTATTATTATCAGCTTGATCCATACTGCTTAATGCAGCCGTATTATTTATAGTGTTCCCCTCTGTATTGGCATTTATCTGCACATTTAGAGTTAATGAAGCACTAGTTCCATTCGCAAGGTTTCCAATGTCCCACACTCCTGTAGATGAGGTATACGTTCCTACACTAGCAGTCGAGTTTTGAAATAGTATTCCCGATGGAATTTGGTTTAATATTTTAAGATTGGTTGCGTCTTTTGGTCCATTATTAGTAACCGAAACAGTGAAGGACATGTACTCGCCTTCAATTGGATTTGAGTTACTTGCAATGGCAGTAACCGCAATATCCGCAGCCTCAGGAATTACCGTAATACCCGCAGTAGATGAATTATTAGCTAGTACAGGGTCTATTTCGTTAAGATCTGTTATGCTTGCTGTGTTATCTATTACCGATCCTAAGGTGCCCGTATCTACGGTTGCATTTATATATAAAGTTGCGGAAGAAGTATCGCCAGCTGCAAAATTTCCTACAAGCCAAATTCCCGTTACGCTATTATAATGTCCTTGAGATGCAGTTGAACTTACAAAAGTGAGCCCTGTTGGTAACACATCCGTAACCCTTACATCGGTAGCAATATATTCGCCTGGGTTCGTAACCGTAAGTGTATAAGTGATGGTCTCTCCTTCTATTGGAGTGGAATTGTTTACACTTTTAACAATGCTCAAGTCTGGAGTAATTGGCTCAGAAATGGTGATTCTATAATCTTCCACTTCCCCGTCGTTTGCTGCACCTGTAGGATTTCCAATATCCATTAAATTGCTAGCTATTCTGAAACGAGCATAGGTTGTTCCTGTAGACATTCCAGTAAGTCCCGACCAGTTCAATGTTACATTTCCATTAGAACAAACTGATGAATCAAACTCTCGAACATCAAAGGAGCCTGACTGATCAAAATCAATCCACCCCCCTACTTGGGCTCCATTTGTACAGCTTAGTGTTACTGAGTAGTTAGTAGTAGCCGTAGTTAAAACTGGAAATGTAGAAATTCCATCGTCAGTATCAGTTGAAGCAGCACTATTTGGCACACCGTTACCATCTGCATCAACTCCTGAACCAAAATAAACTGGGTTTACGCCGCTGTTATTCAAAATATGAAATGCAGGTGGCATAGTTCTTGAACTGTAGCTTGTACCATATACATTAGGGGCATCACCAAAATCGGCTAGTAATGCTACTCCTAAATAAATATTATCTGGTAAAGAGGTGGTTTTACGCAACTCAATTCTACGCACATTATCATCGGTTACACGGAACCAAACTGGTGTTGATGAAGCGGCACAGGCTGGATCACCAGAAACTGTTGGCTGGAATTGTATGGTTGTATTTCCATTAGTATACACCGTGTTTACTGCGTTTGTACAACTTCCACCATCCGAACCTTGGCCAGTTAGCCAGCCATTTAGTGGGATTTTGGTGTTACTTGCATCGAAAGCTTCTAAAGTATAAGAGGTGCCACCACCATCGGGACGTAAACGGTTTAATGAAAATGTAATGGCATCGGAAGGAACTCCTGCTGGAATATTGATATCGAATGAGGTTGCGTTACCACTATTTCCACTTGGGTTTGCTTGAGGACCGTTGAACTCATCACCAGCAAAAGCACCACTTGTCCAAGATTGTAAAGCATTTGGAGAAAAAGTAGTTTGGCTACCTGAAGCTGCAGTGATGTTTGCTATTTCTAAACCACCCACAACTGCACTCATCGAAGTTCCATTATTGGAGCCATCAAAACAAGACCAAGCAGCATCGTGCCCATTTATAATGGGGCAAGGATTGGGACCAAAGCCTGTAGTAAAAGCTGGAGTATTATTAATCTGATATGCGCTAAAATTAGCCGCATTATTACCATACACATCTTGAACTGGATTTGCGCCAGCTGTGTAATCTAAACTAACATTATCTCCTGGTGCTATACTTGGATTAAAACTGATATAAACCTTTTTGCCAGAAACTTGAATGGCGGTAATAGATATAGGAGTGCCGTTCACTCTAAGCACGTAGTTACTTGTTGCAGGAATGGAGCTTTCCTTTAAATTCTCGTTATACACTAACGATAATTCATTTCCATAAACCGTTGAGGATACAATAGTCGGAGGAGTTATATCTACTACACTTCCCGATTCGGCATTCACCTCAAGAGAATTAACACTTTCATTCGATGCAGCATCCACTGCTACAACTACATAATAATAAGTATTACCAACTTGAGCGGTATTATCTGCAAATGTGTAGAATGAACTTTCTGTATCGGGCACAGTGCCTATTATAGAATAAGGTCCTCCGCTAGATGTAGATCTACGCACAGAATAGCTAATTACTCCACTACCAGTTTCATTTACATCATCAAACTTAATATCAATTGCATTACCAACTACGGCTGTTGCACTTACATTAGCTGGTGCATTGGGGGCAGCGCCATCTGCTGTGGCAGAAACTATACTAGAATTTGCACTCTCGTGTGAAACCGCATCAATAACTACCACCACATAGTAATAAGTGGTTCCGTTTACACTTGTATTGTCAGTAAATGTATAATTTGGGCTTTCATCGTCTACTACAGTTCCAACTTCTGTATAAGGTCCACCCGAATTTGTACTACGTCTTACTGAATAGCTTACAACACCAGAGCCAACTTCATTCACATCGTCAAAGCTAACTTGAATGCTACCATTTGCAATACTTATGGCAGAAACATTTGTAGGCGCAGGTGGTGCCATATTATCGGAAAAAGCGGATACTTCTGAGGAGTAATCACTTTCATTGCTATTCCCATCAATAGCAGTAACTACATAAAAGTAGTTTGTGTTTACAGTTACACTATTATCGGTAAATGTATACGAAGTACTTTCATTATCTACTACAGTACCAACTTGGGTGTATGGCCCACCCGAGGTTGTGCTTCGTTTTATAGAGTAACTTGCAACACCTGAGCCCACTTCATTTACATCATCAAAAGAAATTTGAATGTTTCCATTTAGTAGCGAGGTGGCGCCTACGTTTTGGGGTGCTAGTGGTGGCGTGTATTCAACCTGAGCACCTAAGGTTATAAATGTATTTGGTGATGATTGGTTATTATATTCTGTTTTAATCCAATCGGCTGAACGTGGAATACTAGAAACTCGAACTTCGTCCATAAGCCCATCTAGCCCATTTCCATCTCTAGAAATAATTAATGCCTTATTATTGGTATCAAATGTTCCAGTGTCACTTCCAGTGACATCTAAATCACCATTTATATATATAAACTTGGCTGTTGTACTCTTTACATAGGTCAGGTAGACCCAAGAATTTTGCGATATCTGAGTGTTACTTCTAAGCCTTCTACTGCTACTGTTTCCGTTTCTTCTAAACTCCGGCCTACCATTATTTCTACTATATGCTTGATAAGATTCATCACTCCCTTTAGTTAGATAAGAGAGTGGACTTGTGGTAGATAAATTCACCCAAAACGACATCGTAATTTGATTCGTCAAATTTAGGCTACTATTATGAGCAACAGAAATATGGTGGTTATTATTTCTATTAAAGCTCCTACCATCTCCAATCATCCCTGTGGCTGAGCTACTTCCGTTGTTAGAGCCATTATTAGCGTAGGATGTAGCGTCAGAAAGATCTGGGGTCATGTGCATTACAAGTCTGTAATCACTATCCCATGTTGCTGTTGAGGATAGGTCTGTACTCACCGAGCTATTTCCATAAAACATATAGATTGTTTTATTAGCACTAGAACTTATTGAAGGTACTTTTACCCAGGCAACTAATTTTCCTGATGCAGAGGAATAACTTTCTAAATCATGATTTAGAATTGAGGTACCATCTGCATTTTCTGCAAATATAATATCGTAGCCATTCGCATTCTCAACATTATTCTTTAAGTCAGTATCTGTAACACTAACTAAAACGGGGAAATCAGTATTTGTACCTTGAACTCTTGAAGCATTAACTGTAACACTTTTCGAGAACATATAGCCTGTAGGTTGTGCAACCGTACTTGCCCCTAGCATCAGCATAAATGCAAAAGCTATTAGTGTTCGATATGAATTCATTAACCCTTTCATTATTTACCACCTCGGTACAGAATATCAATATCTAAAAGATTGATAGAGTCTGCTTTTAGGTATTTAAACATTACCCTTTCATTATCATCATGAGTAGAATGTTCATTTATTGAAATTCTACCTTCTTCAATTCCCCATGCAACTAAATAATCTGTAATAGCTTTTACTCTTTTTGTGCCAAGTGCAGAACCATTTGAAGTAAGCTCTAAGAAAGCGACTTGGTTATCGCGTAAGTAAGAGCCCACTCTAGAAAGTATAGCTTGGTTTTCGTTACTTAATAGCGAGGTTTTTGAATCATAAAAGATTCTATCTGGCACTACATAGGTTTGAGAGAAATCCCTTAATAAAGAATAATCATCTCTACCCTTTAGCGTAGCTAACATATTCTGCATCATGCCCAAGGCCTTTTTGTTGCCCTTGAATTTAACATCATCGCTCTGAGCTATAATTTCTAGTAGCTGAGGTTTGCTGTAGCTCAATTCAACTACAAAAGGATTTGAACCACTACTCTTAGCAAAAGAAATTCTGTCTACGGAAATGCCATTGAAAATAAGCTCAGCTTCCATAAGCTCTTTTATATTTTCGAACTCAGCACTTTCTGCAATGCTTACTGTAATATCCACTTCAACAAATTCAGCTAAAGCAATACCAACACGCTCTATCATGTAGCTGTTTATAGGGCTTAGTTTATTAAATCCACTTGTTAGGTTGATATTAGCTGGCACTGCTTTGTGCTCTGGATTGTAGATGAAGTCCCAACCGCCCACTGCTGGTATTTTCATATTTACTTGTAAATCTTCAATTTGATCTACAAAGCGAACATTCATGTTTTCTGTGTTCATGTTTAATTCAACACGTCTGTTCATAGCCATGTCAATAGGATCAGATTCATCTGTTTTCTTACTAAAGCTCATCCCTTCAAATACTAGTTTATCAGGATCTACCCCAGATGCTACTAAATAAGCACGAACTGCTTTAGCACGACGCTCAGAAAGATCTAGGTTATAAGCATAGCTACTTTTACTATCGGTATGACCCGTTACATCAATTATGTAATCATCTCTTTCAAATAGGAACTTCGCAACCTTGTCGAGCATTTGCGCTGCAGGTCTATTTATGTAGGTACTGTTATTATTAAAGTGAATTTGTTTTGGTAACAGGGTTTGTAGTTCAAGCTCTTTATATATAAAGTCGATGGCTTCTAGCTGAGCAGGTTGTAATGATGCAACAAACCAATTACGATCGAAGTCGAAATCAAGCACACTTGGCTCACATATTTCAATAGCTTCACACGTTAAATATAAGTTTGGATCTAGGAATGGCTTTTGTTTTGTTGGTGCAAGTTGCTCAAACAGTCGTTCATCAAATTTATAGCTGAAACCTAGATAAACGCCTTTACGAGTGTATGAATTTGCAGCTAGGTCTTCATCATCATAGCCCATAAAGTTAAAACCAGTAGCAATTCTTAAATTTCTAGCGGCTATAAAACCTACTTCTAAACCTAAGCCATAATCTTTAGTAGTAAAATCACTGTTGGTAAGTAAACTCGCATTAATACCAGCATCCCATTTTTCATTGATGTCGTATAAAGCTCTACCAGAAACTAGCCCTAGGGTGCTTTCCTCTTTAAAATCGGTATCATTTTCTACAGAATATTTAGCCGCAATTCTACTAGAGAACACCCAAGGATTTGACGGATGGTAATTCGCATGATTTGAAAACACATGAGCCGTTCTGTTATAATCGGCACTTATATTTTTATCATTTTCGTACTTAAACTCGTAGCGGAAAAGGGCATCCCAGCGGTTTCTTTCAATATCACGATATGCAGCACCAATTCTAAGTCGCTCCTGCACCTTGTTAAATCCATCAGCGTTTGTTTTTTGGGATAGAGCGATAATGTTTTTACCTAAGAATGTCCATGAATCAGTAATTCGTTGGCCATAACCAATGCTGTTTACATAGGTTCTATCAGCGCTAGTAAAACGAGCCTCTGCCCTAGCGGTAGCTTTCCAGTTTGGATTAGCGGTGTAATCCATAGAGGTTGAAATTGCGGTTCCATCTCTACCTCTCATTCCCTTCACCGTAAAAATACGCTCGAAGCCCGCATTCACATTAAAGCCGTTCTTAATTTGGAAATTGTTTCTCAACCCAATAGAAGCCTGACCAGTAGGTCCGTCAATAGCTTCGTTAATCTGATACTCACTATACACTTCGCCATTTTTCATGTAGCTAGATTTGATACCAAATACAGAGTTTTGCTTTCTCACGTTTTCGTTCAGTGTGTAACGCCCTTCTGCCGAAGATGAGAACTCATGACGAGCATATACTTTAGCAAAGCTTCTTACTTTATAATCACCACCTAAAGCAATCAAACGTTTATCGGCGTTATTCATATCCTGCTCATACTCAACAAAAGTTGCCATACCGTCTACAAATGGCATATCTGCCGATAATTTACCTCTGAAATTCGTGTTCTCAATTACAGAACTTGTTGGTAAACCTGAATCAGTTTCTTGGCGCGAGTAACGTACTCCCACTTCAGTACTTATATTTCCAACAAAGGTTTTTTGAAGAGTCATCAATCCACCTACTGTCTCGTTGCCAGTGGTGTCGTTACGCGAGTAGAGCGCTTCTGTATTTAAACTAGATGAATTACCTAGATTTAGACGACCTCTTGCCTTAGCTTCCGTTTTACCACTGCTTAATGTAGTAGAACGATTTGCAAAGTCTTTATTAGATCTACCTACTTGAAGGCGAACATTACCAGCTCTATTTCTATGTTGAATTTCAACTCTACCAGCCTGACCAGTTCCTTTACTATCGGTTATGGTTTGCGCCCCTTCTAAAATAATTTTGGTGCTATTCCCAATATCATAGCCAGCATTTATAGAAGTTAGGTTGAAATTATCGTCTGGATTTTGATCTTGCACCACACCAGCACCAATTTGCAAACCATCTAAAGGACGAACGCTAATATCAGCGCCACCAATTAGGTATTTATCACCACCATTTTCCACTTCGTAGGTAGCGCGTACTACTACTGGATTAAAATTAAGGTCAACACTTGCTACTGGATGTGTAAACACTAAAGTTCCTGTAAATGGCTCAATTGCATAATCGCGGAAACGCTCTAAACGATTACTACTTAATAACACATCAGGTTGGTTACGATCGTACACCAGTAGCTCTATAATTTCACTATTCAATACAATGTTATTATCAGGTAACTCATAACGGGAAATTCCTTCACCAGCAAATTCACGGACTAAGCGGCTAGAAAAAGCCTCACTTCCAAAAGCAGTAGCACTAATTACATCATTCTCATAATGAGTTTTTATACCTGTTTGTGCTCGGCTATAATCTCCTAGCTGGCGATCTTGGTTTCTGTCTTGTGTAATAAAATCGCCGTACACCGCATAGGTTCTATTTCGGTCTAAACGGATGTAGAGTCGTCCAGAACTTTGAGCATCAAATCCTTTTAGAGACGATTCTCCATAAACAGGGTAAAATTCATCAGGACGTATATCTCTAAATAAGCGATCTTCTTCCGATTTCTCTGAATCATACGAAGCTGTTAATAAAGTGCTACCAGCAACTTTTCCTTTTAGGAAGAATGCAAAGCGACCATCTAAGGTAAAGTTATCGAAGTCACGTGATAAAGCTGTTAATTCTCTTTCAAATCCATCAGAACTAGAGGCTGAAGCAATAGCTAATGGCTCGCTTAATCGGATAGTACCTTCAATAATACCAGCGGCAATAAGTGGTCTCAAGTTGGGTACAAAATTGAGATACACCTCCGATGAAATCGTACCTAGTTTGGCAACAATCTTCTCACTTCTAGGTGTGGCTGGTACCGCTAGCGCAAACTCGCCAATACCTTGCTTTAGAGTAACTTGAGTGCCTTGCTCCTTCTCATTCTCATCCTCTAACAGCCATTTTCCTTCCGAAATATCTAATGTAATTTGGTAATCATCGCCAATAAGAATTCCATCTTCATCGGTTAATTCAATTTGTATATAAGCAGTCGATTCACCATCCGCTTCAATATTATTTTGAGGGAGATAAATTTGAATGTACTTCGGTTTACCTGGTGCGTAAACAGTTATTATTTCTTCTTCACGTACATTACCAAATGGATCTTTAGATTGTAGAGTTAATACGTTTTTACCTGACTTTAAACTAAGGTTAAAAAATTCTAGACCTTGAACGCCACTCTCTTCATTAATTTCGGTGCGCCCTACATTATCTACTCCAATTAAATCGTCATTTACAAAAAGGTAAACGGTGGCGCTAGCTGCCGACTTAACCTGTAATCTCAAGCTAGTAGATAGTAAAGTGTCACCATCCGCTACATTCAGTATTTCTAAATCATTATTACCAGTAGAAACAGCTTCGAGCAAATAGTCAATTTCCTCAATTACTTCCGTTTCTTGCACTTTCTTGTCTGTGGTAACTTTAGTTGAGTTTGCCGATGATTTCTTTCCTAAATCTACGGTATTTGCACTGCCTACAACTCCACTAATTTCACCGTAGCCACCTTGCTTGCTCGCTTTCTGCTCTTCAGTAGCAAAATTTTGATTTAAACTACTTTCTAGCTCATTATTATTTTTAGAATAGGCTGCAATTCTTCGGTCAATTTCTTCATGTACTCCACCCACTTCACAATTACAAACTGCAAAATCTGCACGCTGCATTTCGCCATTTCTTAAATCTACAAACCTACTTGAAGGATCGTTGGCATGGCGGTTATCCAACACACTTAATCGAGAACCTTTTGGCAGAGTGGTGTTATCTAATTTAATAACATGTTTATTCGGCGTTACTCCATAAATAGTATATCTCCCATAAGCATCTGTAACTACATAAGAACCATTTTCTAAGTATAAACGGATACCAGGAACTCCTTTCTCCCCTGGATCTTGAATACCATTTTCATCACAATCAGCAAAAACTTTACCAATTATATAACCATCAGTACTAAATACACCGCCACGAACTTCAACTTTTACTTTGGCAGGTAAACTTTGGCGATGAATAATGCCTTCTTCACTACTAGAAATAGCAGTGTTAATTCCATCACCGCGCTCTGAGCCTGGACCTACATATACTTTATAAGTTAAATCCACTGTTTGTAGGGGGGGTAATGTTCCAATATTAAACACTAAGATTGGACCGGTCCCGCCTACAGGTTCGCTCATTGGCTTACCATCTAAGCGAGCAGAACCTACTTGATATTTGAAACCAAATGGAAGATGATCTTCAATTTTAGTTGAATCGATATCATTTACGGCTTTGCTCGAAATACTAATGGTATAGGTGAGGTAGTCGCCAATTTCGACTGTTGTTTTGTTCACTTTCTTTTTTGTGAAGAGAACGTTAGTGCCATTAGGATCTACAGGTACGTCATATTCTATGGCTGTTGGCGAGCCAGTAATCAAAAATGACCTTCCGTAAGAAAGAGAATCATTAATTGTGCGACTCGGATCAAGTAATGCCTTATTAACTTGCGATGGCGCCTCATAGCCATTTGGCGTAATTACATCTAACCTATAGGTACTAGGGAAAATAAACGGGAAACGAAACTCGCCACTTGCATCTGTAACTTGCTCATTATCTATCTCGGTAACACCATCAGCTTCATAAACTTTTGCTAAACCACCAACATCACCACCATTCCCTTGGCCAGTAACATCAATTAAGCGAACTGTAGCATTTTTTACTGGATTATTCGATTCAGAATCAAATACCACTCCAAATGGATCAAGTACAATTTCTGTGGTAATAGTAGCATTCTCAGTTTTTGAATTTTGGCAATCTAATACGGCAACAAGTTTATCTTTTGGAAGAACTTCTAGAATTAGATTGCCTGAAACTGGTGGGAAATTATTAGCATTTCTGGTAGGAATTGGTTTATCTACTCTAAAAACACCCGTATTACGCCCTGTTTCAGTGACTGAAAATGTTTCTTTATCACTCGTAAGAGTTGATGTAATTATGATAGTAGCAGTCTCAATTGCTGCGGCATTTTCGTTACAAGCTCCAGCATCTGCTTGTAAGAATAAAGGGCGACCTATGGTTGATGTTGAGGTTTTCTGCCCAAATCCACCATCTGTAAAGTAGTTTATCCTGGCATCGCCTTCGGTAAGGGTAGCTACCACTTCTTGCGAGGCTGCTGCTTTTGTCACATTGCCATCAGGATCTACATAAGTTACTTCGGCTATATTATTTATTGAGTCGCTTGCAGCTTCGTTAATTCTTACGCTAAATATAGTTTTAAATGATTTTCCTACTTCTACCGAATCGTATAATACAGCAATCTCATCAATAGAAGCTAATTGTGATGGTTTTTGAGTAGTATACTCATGGGTATTGTCTCCAAAAATATGATACACAGGCAATCCATTTGCCGCACTTATAAAAGACTCAAAGGTTGTATTTGCAGGAATCTTGTCTTTTAGAATAACCTTGGTTTCTGCCATGCCATCTACAGTAATATCTGTACCATAAGCGGTAACATCTCCTGTATTTTTACCTTCTAACACATAGTTAAAAGGCTCACCACGCACAAATTGAGCTCCATCCTCAAATGATTTATTCAGCTCAATCTCTGTTCCATTTAAAATGCTAATAATGTCAATTACCTTTAAAGAAGTTGCAGATGTTAAAGAGACTGCCTTAATACCAACACGAGCAGTAATTCTTGTGAATTCATCGGTAGAGATGTCCCCTTTATACTTAAACTCAAAGATTTGCCCTGGCGCAAGTGTAACTTGGGTTTTTGCTGTATCTGAGCTTAAGGCCTTTAGCTTATTCTCAGAAATTATTTCTAAGTTTTGAAGTTTAAAATCAGCACCTTCAATATTATATATTTCAATCTCATAGGTATCAGTAATAGTCGACGTATTCTTTAGATAATGAGTAAACTGTACTGTTTTACCTCTATAATCTTTAATCACATACTCTGGGTATAATTCGAGTTTAACTGAATTATCTATGTTTATAAATACAGGATTGGACTGAACAGTGCCTGAGCCTTTACTGCTTTCATACGAACCATCAGCAATATTTATAATCTGAGTGTTATGCGGAGGAACCCCATCTTGGGCATACACCTTTCCCGTTGCTGTAAAAAACAGCGAAAGAAGTAAGATGTATTTAAAGATGTTGTTCAAAAGTTCAATTATATTTTAAGAAAGAGTGAGGGCTATCAACCCCCACCCCATGTGGGTTAATGCAATATTTTAGTTGTCATTAATTTTGATTGCAAAAATGATAACTACGTCGTCATCGGATGCATCGAGCTTCTCAATGAAGACCTTCACAGTTCCATTTACGCCTACCGCCACATTCTGTGTAATAGAAGGGGCTGCTTTGCCTGCTGCACCAAAATCTCCAGCAGTAAAACTCACCGTAGCAGGTACATGCATTTTTGTATAGGCTGGGGTAGTATCACTAATGTCTACATCTGTTAACGAACCAGAACCATCATTTTCAACTACAAGTTTGTAGTATACAATGTCACCTGGAAGAGATGTTAGATTTGCTTGAGAGTAAGTAGTACCACCATCAGATGATTGAGATTTTGTAATCTTCAATACACCCGTTTGCACGGTAACTAAATCGGTGTTTGTCATTGCAATTACATTACCGATTGTATCGGTAATTGTAAGTGTAGTAGTGTTGTTATCACCTACTGTAGCACCAGCCGGAGCTGTTACTTTAACAATAAGCTTAACTACATCACCATAGTTTAAAGTGCCTACTGGGGCCGGAAAGTTAGCTGCGCCACTAGTAGCACTTGTTATTAAAACGTCACCAGCATCTTGTATACCATTGTCATTTACATCAACGTAAACCTGAGCAGTATACCCTGATTGAGAATTACTTAATGTGACCTCAAAGTTAGAGTTTGTGCCATCATTTTCGGCAACGTTAGAGTTTACAGTAAATGAGTGAACGAAAGTCTTAGATCCACCTGGGAAGATAGTGCTAGATTGACTTGCGTTAAGTGTAACTTTTCGATCTATATTTACTTTAACTTCATCATGTATTACGTCAAATGCCTTAGTATTTGGCGAACGAACACGGAAGTACAAGCTAACATCACCTGGGGCATACCCTGCAGGAATGTTAACCGTAGCTGTTACTTCTTTACTGGTACCGTGTGGTATATTACCAGTTGTAGTAATAATACTGTTACCATTGTTTGGATCTTTAAATACTACGGTCCAACCTGCTGGTAATGCAAGCGTAGTAAAAGAGCCGTCTGCAATATTTGTTGCAGGGTTAGTACTAGTAGATAGATTATAGTTGTCGTCAATTGCACTTGTATTTTTAATAAATAGTGTGAAATCAACAGAGGTTGCTGGGTTAGCTGATTTTGATTGAACAACAGTACCTTCTGGGCCTTGTCCTTCACCTAAAGCATCTGTCATTCCTGCTGCAAAGTCATTCGTAAGATCAACTGATGCTGGAGTTATACTTGTTAGGCTATCTTTAATACTTGCAGATTTGGTAGGGTCGTTAGCCGATGTTAACGTTTTTGTTAATTCGAATGGACCGCCAGTTGCACCAACAGGTAAAGTTATACGAGTAATAACCTCTATATATGCCTGAGGAGCAACACCTGTAACTGTATTAGCAGAATATGGGTTTGTAGCGATACCTGAACCATCTGTTTGGTAAAAGATAATTTGCGTTCCTGTAGGGAACGTATTGCCATTGTAAGTAATAGCAAAATTATCCGTTGCTGTACCCGTATTTTGGAATTTATTCAAGAAATCTACTGTAGAACCTTGATTTACTGGACCTTCAGTAATTACAGCAGGCCCGTCAACTACGATACCATATACCTCGTCAATGTTAACATTAACTTGGCCTGTAGAAGAACTTCCTGTCATGTCGTCGTGAGTATACGAACCTTCGTTCGAGATGGTTGAGCCTTCTGAGCCAGCATTAACTGTAACTTTAAAACTTACTGTACCTGAGTTACCTGAAGCAATACTTGTAATGGCATATACTACAGAATCAGTTGTTGCTGATTTATACTCATAAGAAATACCATTTGGATCTCCGCCAGCACCATCAGTCAAAGCAGTGGCAGTACCCGACCATCTTGCTGAATTAGCAACATAGGTTACATTACTTGGTAGCTCATCTCTAATAATAAGATTTGTACCTGTAGCGTTACCAGTATTACTATAGGTAAATGTATAAGTAAGAATATCGCCTACTTCTGCTGTATTAGAATTAACAGATTTAACAACGTTAATAACTGCATCTTCAGAAACTACACCTGTATCGGTAGCAGTAGCTGAAGTGGTAGCTGTAACACCACTTGTAGCGGTAATTGTTACCGCTGCTGAATCTCCATCTATGGCAGAAACTGGCACAGAAGCAACAATCCAAACCTTAGTGGAGTTGCCACCCCCTACAGAAACTGCACTTGTTATCTCGTTACCAAGATCTGGAGCACCACCATTATCACCATATATTCTGATATTGGTATAAGAAAAAGCTCCACCACCCGCATCAACTGCAGTAATGGTTACATTATCAGTACCGTTACCAGTGTTGGTAATAGTGTGCGTGAATGCGATATCGTTACCAGGGCTTACTGTTTTAGTAATACCAGCGGTAATGCTCAATCCAGCTACCTGCTGAACTATAGTTGTTACCGTATTAGAAGTAGCTGAACGGGTTAGGCCGCCAGAATCCTTATACGAGGCTGAAGCTGTGTTACCAATACTTTGGTTTGCAGGTGGTACCTGAGCAAATACATCCGAAGATGTTAGCCCGATAAATAACCCACAAAGCATCAGCATACTAAAAAAGCTAAAAGCTTTTCTCATGTATGTATGTGTGTGTTTTTTCATTTTTCTATCCTATTAGATTAGAATTGTTGTTTATTTTTATTGATTTATTTTGATTTCCGAAAACTATTTATCAATCACCTTTACCCGGGCGACCAGAAAAACACTTTCCCCTACGTCCAGCGACTCTATTAACCATCTTAAACGACGATACTCACTAGCTGCTACTTCTTGGGTAACAACGGTACCATCTGGTAGTCGCACTTGTCGGGTTAAAGGAAGTGATTGGAAATCAGTACCAGTGCTGGAAACACTAGCGGTAATGTTGGCAGGACGAGCAGAGTCTTTCACATATTCCATTCCAGTTGGAATTGGCAGCATTGGCTGCAATTCTGTGATTGGACCTACATCGTTATTAGTATACGTGACCCGGTATTCTATTAAATCCCCCGGTGTCACCTCTTCTGTTGCGGTGGCAATTTCATTTCCATTTTCATTCAGCGTAATTTTATACACCGAAAGAACGGATGAAACCGCACCTCCATCTTGTGCCATTGCAAGCACAGATAAGCTCATTATTAAAAGTAGTGTACTAAACGTTATTTTTTTCATAGTGAAGTATTTGTTTATTTAACCCAATTCAGGTTTCCCAAAATACCCCATTTACTACATTTACTCCGTTAAATGACTCTAATGAAAGCCTATTATTAGCATATTTAAGTATTAGAACTTTCTAACGTTTAAATTAACTCTCATACCTACCTAAGGCTTTTATTTAATGCCTTACTCTTCTAATGTTTGTAAATAAACAAGCATTAATAGCAATTTCATTTATATTAAAATGATTCCTTAAAATGGATGGTTTAATAGATTAATTTTATCTACTTTTTTAAACTTATTATTAAACGCAAAGGATAGATTTTGATATCAAAAGAGGTTCTCAAAAAAATTCGAAAACTAGAAATTCAGACAAAAGGTATTGTAAATACCTTGTTTGGGGGTGAGTACCAGTCTGCCTTCAAAGGTCGAGGAATGGAATTTTCTGAAGTTCGCGCTTATACCTATGGTGATGATATTCGCCAAATTGATTGGAATGTAACCGCCCGCTCTGGTGAACCGTTTATAAAAGTGTTCGAAGAAGAAAGAGAACAAACACTTATGCTTTGTGTAGATATTTCTAAAAGTGGAACTTTTGGAAGCCAAGAACAATCTAAAATGAACTTAGCTATAGAAATCTGTGCCGTTCTTGCCTTTAGTGCCATTAAAAATAGTGACAAAGTTGGGCTAGTTCTTTTTAGTGATCAAATTGAAAAAGTAGTTCCACCCAAAAAAGGCAGGACTCACGTATTAAGACTTATTCGCGAATTATATACCACACAGCCTACCAGCTCAGGGACGGATATTGGTGGTGCCCTCTCCTACATAAATCGCTTATTAGATCGCCGTTCAATTGTAGTTCTAGCATCTGATTTTCAAGATGCTTCTTTTGATAAAGAATTGCGCATAACCAATCAAAAACATGATTTGGTAAGCATCATTATTAAAGATGAGATGGAGAATGAATTACCAAATATTGGCATTATCCCATTTTTAGATGCGGAATCGGGCAAACAAGTTCTTGTAGATACTTCTAGCAAAAAGGTGAGGCAAGAATACAAGAAACGCCAGCTAACGTATAGCAAAGAGTTCAAAGAGAAACTCAGAAAAATGAAAATCGATTCGGTTGAAGTACACACCAACCAATCATACGTTAAGCCCCTAATGAACTTCCTAACACGCCGCGTTAATAGGCATTAGAATGTAGTTAGATTATTGTTTTTATTAGTGCATAATCCTCGTTCCCAACCTCCGGTTGTCAATGTCTAATAGCTCATATAACTCATTCAAAGAATAGCTACATAACGAACATAACAAGGGGTTGCAACCCCTTGCCTTGTTGGTGGACTTGCATTATCTATTATCCAACGGCCACCTTACACGCTTTTAGCAGAGTATCAGACTTGTTTCCCAAAACAAACATAGCCCCGAGATGCATCTCCGGGTAAACAGATTAAAAACAGATATCGGTGGGCAAGATAATTTTATAGAAGATGCATCCAATTCCACCGAAATTTCAGCAAGATTCCATTTAAAACACATCCTTCGGACTTCAATTGCTGATTAAAGCAGATAATGGCCTTACGATCTAGACGTTCGTAACTAGGAAAAACCCTGCAACTTGCTACTTAAATTAATTAAGCCCTGCAATAACCTCTTCGGTATCTGTCAATGCATCTAGGCTTTGCTTAAGCGTAGAGATTCGCAGCTTGTATACATCCAGATCTTTTTCAGAAATTCCATCAGCTGGGGGTAATTTAATCTTAAGCGGATTTACTGGACGGTCATTTTTATAAACTCTGTAATCAAGGTGAACACCAGTCACTCGCCCAGTTCTACCAACATAGCCAATTACCTGACTTTGCTTAACTCTAGTTCCTTTTTTAATACCCTTTGCAAAACCATTTAAGTGCAAATAAGCAGTAGTGTAAGTGCTGTTGTGGCGAATCTTTACAATATTACCATTAGCGCCTCTATAACGTGCCTCAATCACCTCGCCATCACCCACTGCTATAACTGGTGTACCAAGTGGAGCAGCATAATCTACGCCGTAATGAGGTCTACTTTCTTTTAATACCGGATGAAAACGGTTCAATGAAAAACCAGAACTTACACGATGAGAATACTTGAATGGTGCTTTTAATAAAGCCTTCTGAACACTATTTCCATCCTCATCAAAATATCCTAATCTGTCAGCATCTTCATAAAGGAATGCTCCATAGGTTTCACCTTGATGTATGAATTCTGCAGCTAAAACATCACCAATTCCATATTCTTTATCTTCAACATACTGCTTTTCATAAATCACTTTAAAACCATCGCCAGGATAAAGTCTAAAGAAATCAATTTGCCAACCAAATATTTCACTCAACCTATTGGCAACTAAAATATTTACGCCTTGCTCAACCAATGCTTCATATAACGAGGTTTTAATGGTCCCATAAGCAGCTACTTCTTCTTTTCGTAATTCCTTGCTCCCAGTTGTGACCGAAACCCCATCCAGCCAATCAAATATCACATAATCTACGGCCGAGTTATGGAACACCAAGCGCTGTGCTTTTTTAGTATCAGCATCTAGGTACGTATAGTATTTTTGATTTTGACGAATCCTATTTGCTTGGAACTTCCCTTTAGATTGCTCTTGTAAATCGTAGATGGTTTGGGGAGACACATCCAAAGAGCGCAAAATTACATAGAGGCTCTCATTTTTTTTAACCTTATGTTCTTTTACTTCAGAACCATCTTTTATAAAACCGTAACTATCGTAGCCTGGCAATTCTTTTATTTCTACCAAATTTGCTACAGTAACCGATGCAGTACCAATATCATTACGTTGCCCACCAAACTGGCACGATATAAAAAAGGTGGTAATAATGGCTATGGTTAGCGCTTGTTTAAGTTGCTTTAATGGCATAGAAATATTGAAGAGATGTAGATGTTTATAATCGACCGAAACTAAGGGATTATTTTATAATTTCATACCTTCTTAAAAGAAGAGATGTAAATATGATTAAACAAATACTTTTCTAGCTTCATTTTAGAAAGCTTTACTATATATTCTCGACTGTATATTTTCCAAGCTTATTATTGCATCATAATCAGATTTTACTCGGCAAGCATTTGACAAAGTACAAGCTATTATTCTTTTTACTATCAATCTTTTTTGCACTTAATACCACAAGTGTAGCTCAAAGTGTGTCAACAAATGGCCCCACAGACTCCCTCACGGTAGGTGAAAGGTTTAACTTTGCATTAAAAGTGCAGAGCGATAAGCAATACGACAAGATTATATTTCCCGACTCTACTTTTTTCACTAACCATATTGAGTTTGTTGAACGCAAGCAATTTAGAGTTTCTAACTTTGCGGATAGCGTGAACTACTCGCTCCAATTTTTTGCTAATAAAGATATAAATATCGCACCACTGCCTGTACAAATTGTGGCGGGGAAAGATACAACCACTCTATTCACTTCTGTTTATCCGCTACACTTTAAAAGTGTGATTACCGAACAAACAGAAGACTTTGCCCCTCTCAAACCCATTTTTGATTTTGCCATGATCATCTGGCCTTGGGTACTAGCTGCTCTTTTACTTGGTGTAGTAGCATATTTCTTGTATCGCAAGTACCGCAAAAAACCAGAAGTGGTTGAGGAAGTTGAAGTGAAGGTTCCTGTATTTATAAATCCATTGCAAACCCTTGAGCAACGTCTAAGCGAAATTAAGCATGAGCATTCAAATCGTATAGAGAAAGATTATAAACATTTCTATAGCGAATTGGGCGATTCCATCCGTTTATACTTAGAAGAAGTGTATAGCATTCCAGCATTAGAAAGCACTACCCGCGAGCTAATGCGCTATCTCGAGGCTTTTGGTGTTGATTTGGAATTAGCTAGCGAAACTAGAGCTATTCTAACCGAAGCAGATATGATTAAATTTGCCAAAACTACTCCAACACTCGATCAATCGTGGCAAGCATTTCAACGTGGACTTACTTTTTACGAACGGGCAAAGTCTTACGATATTCAGCGTATTGCACGGTTAAAAGAACGATTTGAAGCACAATTCAAAAAGCCAGAAACAGATTCAGAGGAGCGAGTAGATGATTTGGGCTAACCCCGAATGGTTTTGGGCACTTTTATTACTTCCGGTAATTATAGGTCTCTATGTATATAGATATTTTGGTAAACGAAAAGCCACACTTACCGTCTCTAGCATAGCTGCCACTAAGAATTTATCTGGCAACTGGAAAGTTCACTTACATTGGTTTACTGCACTAGCAAGCTGGATTGCCTTTGCTTTGCTAATTGTAGCCCTAGCTCGTCCACAAGAAACCCTTACCACCGTTGAGCGAAATGCTGAAGGTATTGATATTGTGCTAGTGATAGATTTATCTACCTCAATGCTTGCAGAAGATCTAAAACCCAATCGTTTTGAAGCGGTTCGTGAAGTAGCAAAGTCATTTGTAGATAAGAGAGTTTCTGACCGAATCGGGCTTGTTGCCTTCGCTTTTAAAAGCTTTACTGTGGTACCTCCCACCCTCGATTATAAACTACTCAAAGATCTTATAGACGAACTCAAAATGGGTGTGGTTGAGGATGGTACAGCTATAGGAATGGGAATTGCCACCGCAATAAATCGCCTAAAAGACAGCGAAGCCAAAAGTAAAGTCATTATCCTTCTTACAGATGGTGTAAATAATGCCGGTGAAATTGATCCTGTAACAGCTGCTGATTTAGCCGTTACCTATGGTATTAAAATTTATGCAGTTGGTGCAGGTACACGCGGTACAGCTCCCTACCCTATTCATGATCCAATATTTGGTTTACGTTACCAAAACATTGAGGTGGATATTGATGAAGGAATGCTAAACTCAATTGTGAAGCTAACGGGCGGGCAATATTATCGTGCTACAAACACCAGCGAACTTCAAAAAGTGTATGAAGAAATTGATGCGCTCGAGAAAACAAAAATTGAAGAGCTTATTTATACCGATTACGTGGATAAGTACCTAAAATACCTCGTTATCTCCTTCCTATTATTTGTAACGGCAATTGCAACCGACCGACTTTATTTGCGCAGTATTGTACATTCATAAAATGTAGGAATGTTGTATCTTACGGGTCTGTATTACATCCAAAATAGCCGACCTACACGTTCCCTTTTTTCATGAACAAAGACTTACTTAGTAAAAGTATCCTTCAAACATCTTCCTTTCAGCAATTAGCGAGTCAGCTTAAAGAAACTCCTAAACTGCACATTAAGGAAAGTGTAGGCTCGCTAGACGCCTTCATTATTGCGAAACTCCATCAGCAGTATTCTACTGTTTTGGTTATCACCGATACCGACGAGAATGAGCGCTTTCTGCGGTCTGATATCGAAACTTTAAGTGAGTACGAATGCGTTAATTTCCCTCCAACAAATCACAAGCCTTATAACGACGAACAGATAGTTGACTCTTCACTCCTTGTTCAGCGTTCCGAAGCTTTGGAGGCTATAAATTCAGATAAAAAGAAGTTAGTTCTTACCTCTGCAGAAGCAATTTATGAAAAAGTAGCTCCCCCACAAGTTCTTGATGACATTAGTATTACACTCACAAAAGGTGATATTATCGACCTTGATTCTCTGAAAGAACAGTTGGTAAATCAAAATTATTCGCCCACACGCTTTGTTGACGAACCCGGGGAATTTGCCGTACGTGGCGGTATTGTTGATGTGTATCCATTTTCGGGTGAATACCCAATACGACTTGAGTTTTTTGGGGATGAAATTGAATCCATTCGAGAGTTCGATCCTGATTCTCAGCGCTCTATTGCCTTTTTAAATGAAACACGTTTTATACCTGATCTCTCTAATTTTACTGAGGGAGACAAAGATAGCTTTCTCTCTTATTTTGATGAAAATACACTAGTTGTACTCCTTCAACCTGATCTTATTTATGCGGAAATTGAAAGACGCTTTAAACAAGCTAGCTCTACTTTTCTTGCACTCGAAGGTTCTACAAAACCCAGCCCAGAAGTTTTATATCTAACTAAAGAAGAGCTCCAAAATCAGTTATCAAAATTTAAGAATTCTGTAGTTTTTGGTAGCGCTGAGACGCAATCTTCTGATGAAGTTGGCATCCTTAAAATGGGTACTAAACCTCAACCCGATTTCCACGGTAACTTCGACCTACTCCGTGAAGATATAACTAAACGTAGCGCAGAAGGGCTAAAGGTTATAATCTGTTGCGATAACGATGGACAGATTCAGCGCTTTGATGAACTTTTAGGGGAAGCTTCAACGGCATTTAACTATTCGTTGATTATAAAATCCATTCACGAAGGGTTCATTTCCCCAGCTGCAAAAATTGCGCTTTATACCGATCACCAAATTTTTAACCGTTACCATCGCCCTAAAGTAAAGCGTAGAAAATACTCGGGTGGCATCTCATTTAAAGAACTTAAAGACCTACGAATTGGAGATTTTGTTGTTCATGTTGATTATGGAATTGGCAAGTTTGCAGGCTTTAAACGCATTTTAGTAAAAGATAACGAACAAGAAGTTGTAGAATTAAATTATAAGGATGACTCGGTACTTTATGTAAATATTACGAGTCTGCATAAGCTTCAAAAATACTCAGGCAAGGAAGGAACAGAACCTAGAGTTACAAAATTAGGCTCGGGAGAATGGGCTCGTAAAAAAGCACAGACCAAGAAACGAGTTAAAGATATTGCTAGAGAGCTTATTCTACTTTATGCAAAAAGAAAGGCTCAAAAAGCCTACGCTTTTGGCCCCGATAACAGTTGGCAAGTGGAGATGGAAGCAAATTTCCAGTATGAAGAAACTCCCGACCAAAACGATGCGATTATTGCCGTTAAAGCCGATATGGAGAACGAGCAACCCATGGATCGTCTTGTTTGTGGCGATGTAGGATTTGGCAAAACCGAGGTGGCAGTACGTGCAGCTTTCAAAGCCGTAATGGATAATAAACAGGTTGGTTTACTTGTGCCCACTACAATTTTGGCAGAGCAGCATGCTAAAACATTTAAAGAGCGCCTAAGTAATTTCGCGGTTAAAATTGAAGCCCTTTCACGCTTTAGAACTAAAGCTGAACAAAAGGATATTCTTAAAGATCTTGAAAGTGGTGAGTTGAATATTGTAATTGGTACCCACCGTTTACTTTCTAAAGATGTGAAGTTTAAAGACCTCGGACTTATTATTGTAGATGAAGAACAACGTTTTGGTGTAAGTGCCAAAGAGAAGCTTAAAGAATTTAGAGCCGCTGTGGATGTGCTTACCCTTACCGCAACGCCTATCCCAAGAACACTCCAATTCTCTTTGATGGGCGCGCGTGATTTGAGTATAATTAACACGCCACCACCCAATAGGCAGGCTATTTATACCGAAATTCATAGCTATAACGAAGAACTGATTCGCGACGCTATTCTGCAGGAAATTAGCCGTGGTGGACAAATATTTTTCATCCATAACCGAGTGAAAAATATTGAGGGAGTGGCTGATATGATTCGCCGCCTTGTACCTGATATTAGAGTGCGATTTGGGCACGGACAAATGACGGGGCCTCAGCTAGAAAAAATCATAACCGATTTCTACAATCAGAAATTTGATGTGCTAGTATCAACTAGTATCGTTGAAAATGGAATCGATATTTCAAACGCCAATACCATCATCATCAACAATGCTGATAATTTTGGCTTGGCAGAGTTACATCAATTACGTGGACGTGTGGGCCGTTCAAATAGAAAAGCCTTTTGTTACCTCATCACTCGTCCCATAGAAGATCTAACCCCCGAAGCCAGAAAAAGACTTCTTGCTTTAGAAGAGTTTTCTGATTTAGGCTCAGGATTTAATATTGCCATGCGCGATCTCGATATCCGTGGCGCAGGCGATATTTTGGGCTCCGAACAAAGTGGCTTTATCAACGACATCGGCTTTGACTTATATACTAAGATTTTAAATGATGCCGTTCGGGAGTTGAAAGAATCTGAATTCAGCCACATGTTTGATGGCGTTGAGGCAGAAGTTGAGTTGCCAGAAACGGTAGTAGAATTTGATGAATCTGCCCTCCTCCCAAATAGATACGTTCATGACAATGTTGAACGTCTAAATCTTTATAGAAAATTATCTCAAGCAAAAGAAGAAAAAGATATTGATGATTGGGAAGCGGAAATTGAAGATAGATTTGGTCCAATTCCTAAAGAGGCAAAGTATTTAATTGAAGCTAGTAAAATTAAACTTTACGCCTCACAATGTATGTTTACAAAGGTCACTATTCGCTCACAACGAATGTGGGCAGTTTGTCCTAAAACGGGTTCTAATTTGGCCACTCAGTTTTATGATAGTGGCAGATTTCAATTTTTAATGGAGCGCCTAACCGCAATAAGACCAGATAAATTTCAGCTCATTCAAAAAAATGACACCATGCGATTTGCAATCCAAGATATTGAAGATATATTTGCAGTCACTCCATTTCTGAAACAACTTTTGAAAACACAGTGATTCCAGAAAAATATATCGAAATCATAAAATCGGGTGGCGTAGTTGCCTTCCCTACCGAAACGGTATATGGGCTTGGCGCAGATGCATGGAACCCCACCGCCATCCAAAAAGTATTCGAAACCAAAGGGCGTCCTTCCGATAATCCCCTTATAGTTCACATTTCAGATCTGCAACAAGTATCTGATTTTGTGGAGGAGATTCCAGAGCTCGCTCAATTACTAATGAACACCTTTTGGCCTGGACCGCTTACTCTCGTGCTGAAGAAAAAACCAGCAGTATTGGACGCAATCTCTGCGGGACTAAATTCCGTTGCCATTCGAATGCCAAGTCATCCATTGGCGATAGAATTTATTTCAAGAACAGGACCATTGGTAGCACCATCGGCAAATACTTCGGGCAAACCTAGCCCAACCAAAGCCAAACACGTATTTTCAGATTTTGGTGATTCCGTCCCCATAATTGATGGCGGTAGCACCGAGGTGGGTTTAGAGTCTACTGTACTAGATTTAACCTCAAGTATCCCTACAATTTTACGTCCTGGTTTCATCAGTAAAGAAGAAATTGAACAGGTTATAAAACAGCCTGTTAATATAACTACCAAAGCAATCGCATCCCCAAAAAGTCCCGGACAAAAATACTCTCATTACAAACCCAAAGCTGCCGTTTATTGGTTAGATGACAAATCAGAATTAACCAATCAAAACACACTTTATCTTTTACAAGATGCCGAGCTAAAACAAAGCAATATTATCACTTATAAAGGTGATTTAGCGCTCATGGCAAAAGAAATCTACGATAGATTTCGCCAAGCCGACGTTGACGGCTTCCACCAAATCCTGATTGAGCCACTACACAAATACACCACCCATCCCCTCCACTCAGCCCTCCAAAACCGTATTGATAAAGCGGTAGAGAAATAGAGATAAGATATAGGACATAAGATTTTAGGATTGCTATTTGGTATTTAGAAAGAACTAATTTATTAGACTTTATTTATAATAATAACAATAATTTTCCCTCCCCGGGGAGGGACAGGTTTTGTGCTTGCACAAAATCAGGGTGAGGACGGTTGGGCTAGGTTCCTGTGCATTGGGTTGCAATAAAATCGCTAATCCAGCTCCAGCGGAGCGGCATGTTAATAGCAAATAACCCATCCCAAAACCCCAAGCTCCAGAGGAGCGATATCATTCATCTTTAATAATATATTCGGATTTATAATCGATTCGTTATTACGAGGAATAAGAACCACCTAAATATTTCAAAAATAAATGCCATCTCTCGAAATTGAAATATTTCCAGTTCCGGCGGAGCGGCATGTTAATAGCAAACAACCCATCCCAAAAACCCCAAGCTCCGGAGGAGCGATATCA
>Ga0265293_10000077_pt1 | contig 219749 bp, 211 predicted proteins | sample Munlanlewell138R_FD_192505 | JGI IMG/M metagenome (GOLD analysis project Ga0265293, IMG submission 192505) | Leachate microbial communities from a municipal landfill in Southern Ontario, Canada - Leachate well 138R | ecosystem: Engineered > Solid waste > Landfill > Unclassified | place... | reverse complement strand
TCTATCTCAAGACCGTCTTTGATACAATCTGACGATTGCCGATTTTGCCAAATCCCAGGGGGGTGCAAGTCTGATTTAGGGGGTGCAGGGGACTTTGGACATAAAAAAACGACTGATTCTTTTCAAAATCAATCGTCTTTGTGTCGTTATTCTATTTTGTTATCTCATTCAACATAGCAGCGCATGATTTTACTTTTTCTGTTATAAAAAATCCCAAAATCATAATTTTACTGTTTTTGTAGCTATATTTTCATTAAACGAAATATCGTGTTCAACAAACATAAGTGTAGGTTTATATACTAACAGCAATTCCTCAATCTGGATTCTGGACATCACATCAATGAAATTTAACGGCTCATCCCATATATATAAATGTGCTTGTTCACACAGGCTCCTTGCAATAAGAACTTTCTTTTTTTGCCCACCGCTGAAATCCTCCATGTTCTTTTCAAACTGTATTCTTTCAAAATCCAGCTTGCGGAGAATGGACTTGAACAGGGATTCGTCAATCTGGTATCGCTCTGCATATTCAGACAAGCTGCCATGCAAATAAGAGGTGTCCTGCGGAACATAAGATATTTTCAGACCGCTTGCCCGATACACCGTTCCACTGTATGCAATTTGTTCGCCACAAATCAATTTTAAGATACTGGACTTACCAGAACCGTTCTTTCCACACAGTGCAACTCTATCACCCTGCATAACCGCGAAATTGATATTTTCACATACGGTTTTATCGCCGTAAAACAGCGAGACGCCATTAAATTCAATCAACCTTTCGCTGTGATAGGAAAGCGGGCTAAGTTTAAGGCTGTCGCTCTGTTCGATATTGCGAAGCAGTTTTGATTTATTTGCAATGGCGTCCTGCTGCCTGACTTCAATTGCTTTGGAACGCTTCATCATCTTGGCGGCTTTGTGGCCGACATAACCTTTGTCGAGCTTTGAACCGGAATTTGTTCTACCGTTTTTGCTGCTTTCTACCCTGTCTGACCATTTTGCATTGCGCTTTGCAGCGACGGAAAGGCGGGTAATATCTTGTTTCAGTTTTTCGTTTTCTGCCAGTTCAAAATTGTCCTGCAACTGCTTGTTTGCCCACCAAGTTGAGAAATTGCCTTTCTGAATTTCAATATTTGTCTTGTTTATAGACAGGATGTGGTCAACACAAGCGTCAAGCAAGGCTCTGTCATGGGATACCAGAATAAAACCGTGCTTTCGCTTCAGATAATTTCCGACAACTGCTCGCGCTCCATCGTCAAGATGGTTTGTCGGTTCATCGATTAGCAGAAAGCTATTTGCGTTTAGAAAAAGAGCTGCGAGAAGCGTCTTCGTCTGTTCACCGCTTGAAAGCGTAGAAAACGGGCGATATAGTACATCCTCATCAACTTCTAAAAGTGATGTTTCACGGCAGATTTCCCATTCCATACAATTGGGACAAATGCTCTGTAAAACCGACATCGTATCCATACTCTTGTCTTTGATCTCATAAGGAAAATATTCAAAGTCTACGTTTGAAGAAATTGTACCGATGTGATTGTACTTCCCTTGCAAGAGATTGAGAAATGTGGTTTTTCCCCTGCCGTTTCTGCCAGTAAATCCGAGCTTCCAATCAGTATCTATCTGAAAGCTAACATTTTCAAATACTGTATCATAACTGCCCTCATAGGCAAAGGTTAAGTTAGTAACATTTATTAAAGACATAATCATTTCCTCCTTGAATTGTTTTGCGCTCAAGAAGCAAAGCAAATCAATTCCGGTGACTGCACTATAAGTTACTTCAAGCAAAGGTCACCGAGATTCATCGGCTTTACTTGAAGTCCGTCATGGGTAATAGAAATCTGATCACTCATTTGAAATCCCTCCTTTATTATTTGCCACAAAAAAAATATGAGTTGCAAGAAAGTTAATTCTCACAACTCATATACATAAACAGTGCTACTTGCCAGTGGACAAAGTAAGAACATCTGCTTTGAGTGAAAAGATTTCTTTAACTTTCTTGCATAGGCACATCACAAAAAAACGGCAAATCCCATTTTACTGTTCTATTGTGCCTTATTTCATTAGCAAGAAAAGTTAATCATCCTTACACCTCGCATTTCAATTTTTAATTATTTTAACACATTTGGCTGAGAAAATCAATAGCTGGAGTACAAACGTACTGGAGTACAAACGTTCTGTTACCCTTATACCCTTATAATATTGGATTACGCTCTTATCTCCGTGCCATCCTTGAAGGTACAGCGAATGTCGTCATCACTGTAGACCGTGGCGAAATCCACAAGGCTGTACCAAATCCGCTCATCAAACTCGGTTATCAAACTATCTTGCTTGCCAAGTTCAGCGATGAACGCTTCCAGCATTTCTCCCTTTGCTTTCTTCACGGACAGATGTTCAGAAACCTCCTCGAACCTTGCTTTTGCTTTATCAAACCGCTCGACCATCCCGTTATAGCGTTCTTGGTACTTCGCTTGGTCAAGGGCAACACGGGCATTCTCCTCAATGTATTTTTGCATCATCTCAGCCACGACCGCCATCTCACTCTGCAGTTCAATACACTCGGCTTCAAGTGTGGTGGTATCAAACAACGCCTGTTTCATCAATGTGAAGTTGGCGATAATCTCGTCCTTATCCGCCAGGAGTTTATTTACCGCCGACACGAACAACTGCTTGATTGATTCTTCATCAAGGTGAGGGGTTTTGCATTTCTCATCGCCTTTGAATTTGTTGTTGCACTGGTAAATGGTGCGGCGGTACTTGCTGTTGCTGTGCCAGACCTTCGAGCCATACCAACTGCCGCACTCGCCGCATTTGATTCGGCTTGAGAACGGTCCAATGCCGCTGTGCCTATTTGCACCCGGTTTCCTGCGACTCAATTCCTGTTGAACCATTTCAAATACTACAGGCTCAATGATTGCCTTATGAGCATTCTCGACATAATACTGCGGAATCTCGCCCTCGTTCATTTTTTTCTTTTTGGTTAGGAAATCCACAGTATAGCTTTTCTGCAAAAGGGCATCGCCCTTGTATTTTTCATTGCTGAGAATGCTTCTGATATTGCCCGGATTCCATTTTTCCTTGCCACCTGGGGAAAGAATGCCCACGGAGGTCATGTGTTTCGCTATGGCGTGTGGGCTGTACCCATCAAGGAACATCCTGTAAATTAGCCTAATCGTCACAGCTTCTTCTTCATTGATTTTGAGAACACCTTCCTCTCCTTTATCATAGCCAAGAAAGCGGCTGTATGGAACACACACCTTGCCGTCGGAGAACCGCTTGCGCTGACCCCACGTCACGTTTTCAGATATGGAGCGGCTTTCCTCTTGGGCAAGGCTCGACATAATAGTGATGAGAAGCTCACCCTTGGAATCCAACGTCCAAATATTTTCCTTTTCAAAATAGACCTCAATGCCCTTTTCCTTAAGGCTTCGCACGGTGGTCAAGCTGTCCACGGTGTTGCGGGCAAAACGGCTGACCGACTTGGTGACTATCAGGTCAATCTTGCCAGCTAAGGCATCAGCGACCATGCGATTGAAGCCTTCACGCTTTTTCGTGTTCGTAGCAGAAATGCCCTCATCGGTATAAAGCCCTGCAAACTCCCAATCATCACGCCCGTTGATGTAGTTCGTGTAGTAATCAACCTGTGCTTCATAGCTTGTAAGCTGCTCCTCATTGTCAGTGGATACCCTCGCGTAGCCTGCCACTCGCCTCTTTCGAAGGTCATTTAAGGGGTTGGCGGTGAAGCGGCTGATGGTAGCGGGGATGACTGTTATTGCCTTTGATTTGCTCATTCCTTCCGCCCCCCTCCAGCGTTGGTATTTCCTTTTTGGTATTCGCCCCAAGCTTTACGGCGTTCCGGTGTCCAGCAGTCCACTCGCGCTATTGATTCCCAGTGCTGTGGAATAACTCTGCCATCGTGGAAGTGGAAAACAAGCTCATCTTTGCCATTTACCACGACTCTTTCAACTTGCTCCAAGAACACATCCTCATCGAACTCCTCTAAGCCAAGTACCTCGGCACTAACTCTTTGGAGCATTTTTTCTGGAATATCTTTGGCATGGCATTCGGATATGCCTTTGCGGTCTTTGGTTTGGCAAGTCCAAACATAATAGACTTCGCTTGAATCCTTCCGTTGCCGTTTACCGCTGCGCCTGTAGCTGACACCGCAATTACCGCATTTTACCTTACTCGTAAAGCAGGTAGTGTTGATTGACTTATTCGCAAAAACACCTAACTCTCTACGACGTGCGATTTCTGCTTGAACCGCATCGAATGTTTCTTTATCAATAATGGCATCATGGGTGTTTTCTGCATAATACATTGGTAACTCACCGTTATTCAGCATAGTCTTATGGGAAATATGGTCTAATACATAGGTCTTTTGCAGCAACATATTACCTGTGTGTTTTTCCTGCCTTAAAATAGCTCGAATAGATGTGTTGGAGAAGTGACCGCCTGTATAAGATTTGACGCCCATTTCTTCGAGCTGTTTTTCCGTTTGCTCGGCAGAAAGCCCTTCTAAAAAGTTTGAAAATATCAGCCTTATGACCTCAGCTTCCTCCGGCACGATTTCAAACTTGCCGTTTTTCCATCGATAGCCGTAGATACAGAATGAATTTGTCTTTCCTTCCTTAAAACCTTTTTGAATCGCCCAGCGTACATTTTGGCTGAGAGAGTAACTTTCTTCCTGTGCGAACGATGCAAGGATTGTCATCATCAGTTCGCCGTCCCCGCTCATAGAGTTAATGTTCTCTTTTTCAAAGCGCACTTCGACACCAAGGTCGCGCAGCTTCCGCACAGTCTCCAGCAAGTCAACCGTGTTACGCGCAAAGCGTGATATAGATTTTGTGAGGACAAGGTCAATCTTGCCTGATTCACAGTCGGCGATTAGCCGTTGGAACTCGCTTCTATTATCACTGGTTCCCGTCATTCCGCTGTCAGAATAAACGCCGATATATTCCCAGCCTTTGTGCTTCTGAATAAATGTACTATAAAAACTCACTTGTGCTGAGAGTGAGTGTAATGTTCGTCCTTTTTCGACCGACACTCTGGCATACGCCGCGACCCGTTTTCTTGTCGGCAAGCTTGGCACTGATGGCTTAATTTTGTTTATTTTTCGCATGAAAAACCCTCCTTTCAACATACATATATCACTCTAAAAGGCTGTAAAGTCAAGGGATTTCAAGCACATAAACCACCCAATAACGGGCGGTATTTAACGAGCATGATTGTGTCCATTTCATGCAATTCCTCGGCTGTTATAAGCCCTTGGCGTTGCATGGAACGGGCGATGGAGAGCGTTGTCTGATAAAGCCGTTCACGCTTGAATTGTTCCTCTGTCATGACAGTTCACCTGCCTTCATGCCGCCAAATCGGTCAGCGATATAGCAGGTGTGGGTACAATACTTGCGCCCCTTATTTCCATAAGCTGTGAACTTCTCCCCACAGTGGGCGCAAACGAATTCATAGACTGCTTTTTGATTAATTTGCTCAGGGTGAGCTTTCCACCACGCCGTGCAGCAAGTCGTGGAACAGAACTTCTTTGTTTTGCGACCGGGAATCTGTTCAAGTGGTTTTCCGCATTGGGTGCAGTAAGCTTGGCTTACATCATGGTTTGAAGCCGATACCGCCAAATGCCCTCCGAGGTTATTCCTCTTGCAGTAGGACTTCACGGTGTTTTCTGATAAGCCGAGCGTTCGTGCGATTTTTGAATATCCCAAGCCATCCTCACGCAGGCGGCTGATTTGCTCTTTTTGTAATTGATTCATTATCGGTTGACCTCCTCCGAAGGCAGGTGAAAGGTTGCCTTCGATATAAGCCACCACAGAGGGCAAATTCGGACGGTCTCGAGCAAAAAAATAGACCCACAGCTCGGACGGTTAAGTCACAAGATGTGGGTCATAATCAGAAGTTTGTTTTTGCTACTTTGGAATTTTTAGTTTCTGCCCGGCAAAGATGGTGTCGCCGGTCAGTCCATTCAGTTGCTTGATTTCGCTATAACGGTTTCCGTTGCCCAGTTTTGCCGCTGCAATCTTCCAGAGCGAATCACCTTTAACTACAGTGTAAGTGTCAAATGATGGGGCAGCCTTTCTGGAGTAAATAACCTTTCCCACCTCATCAAAAACGCTATATCCGGGGTTTTCGTCGGCACACCTCTTGGCATTCTCCAGCACCTTAAATGCTCCTTTTTGCGATTTGGAATCGATCCATGTTTTGCGAACACGATAGAGTGCGTCAATTGGTGCGGGACTTGGTGCAGGAACAGAATTACCCACCAGGGCGTTTTTAACATCCGCACGGAAGGTGTCCATTGATTTGCCATGCTTCGGAAACCAGTTTCTCGGATCACCATGATTGGAAGCAATACCTTTCTGATAACCCTCATAGTGTCCGATGATATCCTTCTCCGTCAGCCCATATTGCTTGCAGAGATACACGCATAGCTCCACAGCTTCTTGATAGACCTTATTGAAAAAGGTCTCATCAGCCAGATTATCCTCGCAGATTTCGAAGGAAATGTGGGTGTCGTTACCAGAACCTTTGGAGCCTGAACCGCAATGCCACCCACGTTGATTCCACGGTAAAGTCTGGTATGTGGCGATTGTTCCGTTCGCCAGCTTGCCAATAAAGGCATGAACACAAACTTCACGACCTCCAGGTTTCTCCTGATTCCAATGGTTGTTGTATTGATTTTTGCCAAGCAGTCCATCATCGGGACCGATGTATCGCTTCAGCCACGGGTTGTTCGCACCAGTCGAGTGAACCATGATGCCCTTAGGTGTTATCGTTTTGCCTACTTTGAAGCAGGCATTATTCGTAAGTATTAACTTACGTAAATTCATTAAAATCACCTCAAATTCAAATGTTAGTTGACGCAAGATTGACAGGGTATAGGTGGTAGGTAAACTTCAAATCACAAAACGCACTTGCCGATGTGCCATCACTTCCCATACTGATATACAGCCCATAACCAGAAGGCACTCGGCTTTGACGCAGTTGAATATGAATATGCAACCCTGCGTTTGAACTATCAGCACCGATAGGCGTACTGCGTGAGATTCTGGTAAAGTTCACTTCATCGTTTGAGATATATAAGTCTAGTTCTTTTTCACTTGTATCTGATTGACGGCAAAGGGTAATCAAATGACAATCATAAGCCGTCGGATAAAGCAATCCGCCCTGTCCGCCTATAACCACGCTACCAATGGGCAATAATGTGTGCAAAGGTCCTCGAACACTGTTGATACCGCCCCCGCCAGTAGCATTACCGCTCAAGACATATCTCAAATAGCTTGCTCTGGTGAATGCGTTGATATTAGCTGTTGCGGTAGAGGTGAGGGTCAATGTTGTCGTCGCATTTTCTGCTCTTTCCAGCAAAAAAAGACTCTCCCCAGAAGGAATGGTAACATCACCAATGGAGAAAATCCGACTCGTCCAATAGGCTGTACAAGCCGGGTTTGATGATGTTCCTGACCCATAGGCAATGTTCACTACATCTTGGATACCCCTTATAGCTTCTGCAAGTTTCTTGACAGTATCGCTGAGGATGCCTTGGATTAGCACTTGCACATTGCTTGCGGTAGGGCTACCTAAAGCCGTAACAAAGGTATATGTTACTGTGCCGATTACTACGTTGTTGCCATTCGCTATGCCACTAAATGTGATGGACGCTCTCCGGCTGATCATATCCGGCGCAGAAGCGGTTTCTATTGGATGCAAATGGTTGAGAAGAATTCCTGTCCTCATATACAGCGTGTCACGCGTATCATCGAGTAAATTGTGTGTGGTATTTAGCAGTGCATAATTGTCATTTAACAAGTTATAAGTGAGGTTGAGCAGATTATTTATCTCATCAATATCCAGTTCAGCTAAGGCAGAAAGCACCTGATTAAGCCATTCCTGAGCGGGCGGCTCGGGTGGTTCAGCTATACCGTCTGCAAGAGCCTCCTCGACGATGGTTAGTATCCGAACGCTTTTACCGACCACGTCACCATAAGTAACCCTTATCTCCAACTGACCGACACCGACGAGTTGTGTGTCCGTTGCGTTGGGCGACCATGTAAGGATTTCATCAGCGTAGGTTGTGATCACTGGATAGGCAATTCCATCAGGTCTTTTGTATATTGCATTTAAGGCGGCACCGGGATACGTGTCATCCAATAAACTGGAAACGTCAAACTCAAGATGGCGAAAGTAGTGCTCGCCGCGCCTGCCGATGAACACTGTTGCTGCTTTAGTTAAATCAATCATATTCCATCACCTGGCTTACGGGGTTCTTCATCACGCCCGTGTAACTGTTTTAGAACTGCCTTGAGTTTCTCAGGTATGGGCAGTCCGATATGGCTTGCATTTTCCAAAATGGAAATACCCTCGTTGCTAAGGTAGAAGAATATCACTGCAGTTCGGAGGACACCACCAGTGTCCCCAACACTACCCAGTATCTGCGTATCAAGAATATGGGCTACACCCACCAAGGCAAAAATAAGTACCTTTTTAAAGATACCTTTCGCGCCAATTTCACTGGACAGCTTTTTATCAATAATGGCACAGAGCACTCCGGTCACATAATCTATGGCCACAAATGCTATGAGCGCATAAAGGAATCCATCCAGCCCACCGAGAAACCACCCGAGAAAAGCACCAACAGCGGCAAACGCCAGCTGTATCCAATTCCAAATCTCTTTCATTTGAAATACCTCCGTTTCATGAAATTTGTGTATAGAAAAGCGCTCCCGCATAAAACGAGAGCGCTGTAGTAGTATTGCGCCTAAAGCGTTAAGACCAGGTCTTGAGTCTGTTGCATTACGTCCGCTCTTGGTCGCCCCGTTCCAATGGGTATCCATGTTATGGGCGGGATATCAAAGGTCGGTGAGGAATCAAAGTTGTTGACAGTTGTAATGACAGTCTCGATGGATTTTCTAAGCTCTGTGATGTGGAACGGCCAGTTTTTGATGGTGCTCCTTCCGGCAACAATTTCTTCACTCCACGCTACAGGAGTCAGATTGTAATAGTTGCGTACTGTGTTTATAGCAGTTCGGAGCGTCCGGATATGCGTTGCCTTCACATGGGTTTCGTTTGCGGTGATCGTCTCAAATGGCGGTGGTAATATAGTAAAGTTTCGCACAACCTCTGGGCTTGATGACTCTATATCGCTATCAAGGCAGCGGATAGTCACAGTATGGCTCCCTGCGGTCAATGTTGCCGCTTGATACACCGTTTTTACACCATTACCCAGGTAGCCGCTTACGGAAAACATCTCAGGATTGTCAACGCTGTTAATCCAAGTACCTGCATCAATTTTAACTTCCACAATCTGCGTCTGACCGTCCGGCTCGATACCCGTTATAATCATAAAACGCGGCATGGCATTGTAACCTGAACTGCCAGATGCCGGGCAGACGATTACCGGAGCAGTCGGAGGACTGTTTTTCTTTACTGTGCCGCTGACTACATAGGCAGAGACTGCATCCAATGTATCCGTTACGCTGATACGGTAGCGGGTATACATCCCGGCTATCTGAGAAGCGTTCGCTGTATATGTCCCAGCGATGGCACTTGAAACGACGATTGTCAAAGCCTCATACGCCGACCAGTTAGTCCCGTCCGTTGAAGTCGAGCGCTGAATAACATACTGCTTGATAGCGCTGGTTCCGGGTATCGTTCCGCTCCATGTAAGAGTTACGGTTGTTGATTCGTAAATGGCAGGAGCGGCGGTAAAGGAAGTCGGCGGCGTAGGCAGTGTATTTCTGCGGACAGTGTTGCTGGATACAGTCCAGTCAGAGTAAAAACTCTCCCCGGCGGCACCTCGCGTTCTTACTCGGAAATGGCGATAGTAACCACGTGTTGTCGATGGACTGACGCTTAAGATACTGCTTGTTGCAGAAGTGTTCACCGTGGTCAGCGCTGTCCAAGCACTCCAGCTAATGTTATCTGCCGAGTCACTATACTGTACCTCATAGGATATGATGGCATTGCCCGCACCATCGGATGCGCCACTCCATGAGAGAGAAATGTTTCCTTCAGCTAAGGTTACACTTACTGAGCAAGCTGTCGGCGAGCCACAGGCTGTAATATCACAAAAGATACTGTTACTGATCTTCTCCACCGAGTAAACATCAAATGTATCAATTGTCCAGATACCAAATTGGGTATATGTTCCCGGAATTCTTGATACATTTGGGTTATAACTGCCGCCGCTGGCCGACAAGGTCAGGGTGGTCAGCACATTCCAAGTACTCCATGTGCTGTTATCCGTGGATGTGCGTCTGGCAATCTGGTATCCCTTGACCGGACTGGTACCGCTTGATGCTCCGCTCCAAGTCAGCGTAATGATCTCGTCGCTATATGCTGCGGGAGATGCAACAGCCGTCGTTGCTGGCTTTGGTGCTGTATTTCTTCGGACGGAGTTCGTTGATACTTTCCATCCGGAATAATAGCTTGCTCCTGCTGTACCACGTGTCCGTACTTGAAATCTTCGGTAATTGCCTCTTACTGATGGCGGCGATGTAGCCACGCTACCGTTGGTGGCTGTGGTGGTCACTGTGGTTAGTGCAGTCCATGCTCCCCATGTAAAGTTGTCGGTAGATTCGCTGTATTGGATCTCATAACTGGAAATCGTGTTACTTATACCACTGGATGCCCCGCTCCATGAAAGGGTAACCTCGCCTTCTGCGAGTATGGGACTGACCGAACAAGAAGTCGGCGCTCCGCAGGCAGTTGTTAAGGGTGCTGAACTCAACACCGTGTAGCTTGAATTGTCGATTACGCCGGAAGAAAGCGTCAGCCTCCCGTCCGATACCACTCGAAAGCGCACGCTCTGCGCAGTGTTCCCCGTAGTGGAAGGACAGGTCACCGAAACATATCTAAGTCTCGGTGTTGTTCCGTCCCAGTTATCGCCGTCTACCGTCTTAATACGTACTTGTGAGGAAGAGCCGTTTACGGTCATAGTACAAAGCAGGGCATAACCGTTGTGGATGAAGGAGCCTGATGAACCTAATGCAGCGGATATGGTGAAGTTATAGGTCATCTGGTTATTATTTGGTCGGCTTTTAGTATAGGTGATAGTGTAAAAAACAGACGGGCCAGTGCCTGCCTGCAGAGTTATACCACTAATATCCGCCATTGTCATTCACCTCCTATTCGTAGACTGCCGATACCAACGAGTTCACCAAACCGCAAAGGCTGGTATTCATACGGGTATCCATGATGTTATTTGAAACTATTGATGTGGCTGCCGTCGGTACAAGCACGTCTGCGATTCCGAGTTCATAGATATCGCTGGTTCTTGTCAATGCCGGAGCCACAGGCGTTGCAGCGGGGGTTCCGTCAACAACGGCAATCTGAATACTTCGGCTGATCTGACTTAATCGGACCACAATCCGGTCAATACGGGGATTGCTTCCGTTTGCCGTTGTCAGTGGAATATTTAAGTCATCCGTATTCTCATAACGGTATCCGTTAATCCACGCGCTTCCTGCCGCCACATTCACAGCCAAACCGATTGCTGGTGATACCTGTAGGTTTGTGGCTGCCATATAAAATACTCCATTCGAGACAAGACTTCCGAAATATGCTGAGAAGTCAATTGCGTCATAGACTCTGTCTCCGTCCGAGGAGTTGAAAAAACCGCTTTTCTCCATTTTGATTTCCTCCCATTAAGCTCTCGCGTAAGAGCAAGATATAAGGTAAAAACCCGTTGGCAGCGTAGAAGCGGCGGCATTCGCCACCACACCGCTCGCGTTGATTGTAATCGGCATATTGGTACCGCTGCCCCCAACAGCAATCGCTACAGAGCGTACCGTCGAGTACGGGTAAAAGTTCGCGTTTGTTATTGTTAAAATCGTACCGCCGGCTGCGACTCCCGAAGCACCCACGTTGATCTGCATTCCAATTGAAACAACGCCCTTATTGATAAACGACATATTTGAACCCATTGTCACGCCACTTCCAAGTGAGTAAGTGAGTGAGGTATTTGCTTCCTGGGCTATCTTCGCGGTAGTCACAGCACCGTTTGAAATCCTCGTCGTGGTTATTGGTTCATTATTGATGTTGAGCCAGTTCGCTTGACCAGACGGATTATTAAACACGAAAACTGAAATTACATAGAACGTCATAGTATTGCGCGATATAAAGAAACCCATCGCCCTCTGATATTCGTTTCCCGTGTTGTCTCCGCTATGCTTTACCAGAAAGACATGCCCGTCGTCACTTGGCTGGTCACTGAACTTGTTGCCGCTCCAGGAGGTAAAGTAAAAGACATCTCCCGGTACCATGTTGTGCAAGGCGTATTGACCAATCGATATAGTACCTGCGCCTACGATTATTTCAAGCGCAGGAAGTTTCCCGAACAGGTTGTTTATGGTATCCGCGATGTTATCTCCTTGAATTTCTGAGTCTACCTCCGTCAAGTCGCCCAAGGTTTCCTCTACAGTTCCCAGTGTTCCTTCCACGACGCCAAGGGCTTCTGCCACTTCGGATATGCCGGTCGGGGCCGATAGTGCCGTTTTGACCTCGCTCATGTCAGATCGGATTTTCTGCGCTATTGTTAGCTCAGCCTTTCCAAACACTACGCTGATACTCTGACCGATCGCGTCATATGTTTCTTCAACTTCCGTAATGCGCGTCGTCATGGATACTCCCCATGCCTTGGAAATGACTTTGACGGTCTGCCCAAGGTCGAAGTCAATCTTGTATGTCAAGTTGCCGTGAGGGTTGACCGAGGTGTCGAACGAATAACGTATTGCTTGCTCAGTTAGCTTGCTCTGCCCCCGAAAAGTCAGCGCTCCAATGTATTCAGCTCCGAAGTCCTCCGCCCGTAAGTCTTTGGCATCAATGAAGACCTCACGGCGGGTCTCCCCAGAGCCGCTTGTAATGGCTACAAATGTCCGGTCTGCGCCTTCACCCTCGCCGCCGATGAGTGCGGTATTGGCGTAATCCGCCGCACTCTCTGTGTATATCTGTTCAGTCAGATTCTCGTACTCCTTGGAGAATACAGCTTGAGAGTTTGCTCCGTTGTACAGCGTTACTGTAAAGATTCCTGTAGCCGGAGTGAACACAGTTTTAATGCCAATATCCGAAGAGGTGCAAAGACCTGTCACTGCATCCATCAAACTCCGATGGGATATCTGAGTACTAACGGGTATGCCCAAGTTCGGGGATGAGAAAGATATTCCCGTTATTTGCCGATTCGTATCGGTAGGGTTTATGAGATTATTATCTAATAGTTGCTCCACGCAGGCAGATATGTCACCGGACAACTTCTCTGTTCCCCAAACAATACGACGGGAGAGGAAGGATGTCGCAAAGCGGCCGCTCGCTGTGATAAATTCCTGCTCGGTATGAGACAATTCCAGATGTTCAATGATTCCAGCTTCCTCATCATCGTTTTTCCAAATGATATTTCCTTCTTTTAAGAGAGCAGTGTTCTCCGGTGTTGCTATGGCTTTTAACTCGAAAGAACCGCACTGGGAGTAACGCCGTGTCCAGCGCAGGTACTCGAAAGACTCCACTATACCCGTAAGCTCCCGGTTTGAATTGTAGATATATAATTGCATATTTACACCCCCAGAAACTGCGGACGATAGTAAATGCTAACTTCCAGCAGCTCCATATTGACTGAAGCATCGTAGCGCAGGGTGTTAATGCCTGCGGCAAGCTGGAAGAACACCGAATCGGTGTCCAGCAAGGAGAAAGCATTAGTTACCACTGATCCGTTGACGCTGATTACGCGCTTACCAGCGAAATGGGTATATACTCGAAGCTCATCCCCGGCGCTCATCGTCGTAAGGAGACGGATGTATTCATTAGTGTCAATATTTAAGAGTTCCGGATTCGTAACCGTTCCCAGTGCCTGAAACACAATCTCGCAGCCACACGAAACATCGCCGATGTTTTCAACCGTTATGATCTGGCTGGGCTGGCGCATTCCAAATTCCATGCCGCTTTCAGGTATCTCCAGTTCAAATTCGAGTAACGGTATCCAAGATGCCAGTTCCTCACGCACTTCATCCAATGTCTCGAAGAAGGGAGACGGGCAAAGCAAACTGACGAAGAAGTTAGGTATTCGCTGCCTGGAGGAAACAGTAAAACCTGCTTCCTCTACTACGCAGGCAATTTGCCTATCACGGTAGACGAGCGTTCCATTCAGCTTAGGGCTAAATATTTTAAGGAAAAGCTGTCTCCGTGCATAGGCATCGTCAGATGTATCTGCCAAGACCGTACCCTCCAGTATTATATTTCGCATATCCAGTGTGGAGGAGATATAAAAAGCACCATCCTGATCCGGTGCCTTGAAGGTGTTAACGGTCTGACGTACGTTGCCTGTGCCGTCTATTTTGGTAAGGAAATACGGGCGGCTTTGTTTGAGCGTGATGCTCCTGCCATCCGCATTAATATATATAAGTTCCACAGTCAGACCTCCTTTAATATTCAAGTGCCAGCTTGCGAGAGATATTTTTGAACTCCCGAGCCAGTTCTTTTTCAGACAGAGCCTTTGGTGTCACTACCGAGAGATTTTGCGTGATGCTTGTACCGGCAGCGCTGCCTTGCCCTGATTGACCTTGACCTCTGTAATTCAAATCGAAGTTTGTGGGTACCGCATTTTGCATATCCCTCGATACTGCTGCCATCGCATCTTCAAAGCCCACACCGATGCCTTCTCCCATGTTGTGGCCAATTCCGGCAAACAGAGTTGAGGGGGAGTTGATACCGAAGAAGTTCTTAATCTTCGATACAACATTACCGAAAAATCCTGAAATCTTATTCCATAGCCACGCACCTGCGTCTGAAATACCATTCCACAAACCTTTAATTAAATTGCCGCCTACTTGGGACATTGAGCTTATATAACCGGTAAAGGCTTTGACCAGTCCTGAGATGATCTGCGGTACAGCCTTGACTACTTCCACGATTATCCTTGGAAGGTTTGCGATCAATGCCACAAACAGTTGAACACCGGCTAGGATAATCTTATCGATGTTACCTACAATAGCGTTTACCAGCGATGTTACGATCTTCGGAATTGCGGCCACAACTGTAGTAATAATCTGAGGAAGTGCCTGAATTAGCGATATCAGAAGCCGGATGCCTGCGTCAATAATCATGGGAATTGACCCAATGACAGCATTAATGATATTGTCAATAATTTGCGGAATCGCTTCTACAATTGCTGTAATGATGGTAGGCAATGCTGTCACCAGTGAGGTCAGCAATTGAATACCCGCATCAATTATCTGTGGAATGGATTCAATAAGAAAATCCACCACTGCTTCGATGATGGCAGGCAAGGCAGAAACAAGTTGAGGTATTGCATCAACTAATCCCTGTGCTAATCCTATAATCAACTGTAAAGCCGCATCGAGCAGCATTGGCAGGTTCTCAATCAAGCCTTGGACAATCGTCGTGATTGCGGTAACCGCCGCTGGGATCAGTTTTGGCAGTGCATTTCCTATACCTTGTACCAACGCTGTAACCAGTTGCACCGCTGCGTCGATGAGAAGCGGCAGGCTGTCAATCAACGCTCCGACTATCGTCATGACGGCATCCACCGCCGCTGGGATCAATTCGGGCAGAAGGTTCAGGAGCGTTTCAAGCACCTGCGTGAACAGGCCCGTGACAGTTTCGAGCAACATAGGAAGCAGGTCGCCCACCGCAGTTAAAATTGCATCGAATGCAGGTGGTAGCGCGGTTACGATGTTTTCCAAAACAGGAACGATGTTTGCGACGACTGCGCGGAAAGCATCCACGAGGTTTTCGGTCAGATTGGTCATGTCGGCATTAGCGTTACCGAGTCCGGCTGTAAAAGAGCCAAGCGCGGCTTGTAACAATCCAATGGAACCGGAAATTGTCTGAGTTGACTCTTTCGCAAAGTTTCCGGCATACTGCTCCGTATTCTCAAAGAACATCTGCATCGCGACTTCTGCTTTTTCGGCGTTACTTGCACTTGCCCAGACGAAATCAAGACCCTTTGAGGCGGCATATGCCTGGATGCTCGTCGCGTTCATTGCAACACCCAAGTTGTCCATCATGGTGAAATTACCTTTTGCCGCACCTGTGACCGCCTCCATCGCAGAGGACATATCTATCCCCATAACGGAAGCCATATCCGCCGCCCGTTGCATGGCTTTTTCGGTTAGCTCAAGACTTTTTTGTTGCTGTATACCAGAGCCTTGGAACAACGCACCCATTTTGTTGGCGGTGGAGAGGTAATCACTTTGTGACACGCCGAGGTTTTTATAGGCTTCCTCACCGGTTTTCTGAATCGATGCAGCGTATGCACCGAAAACTGCCTCAGAGCCACCAAGGTTCTGTTCCAACTCTCCGAATTGTTGAACAACCTCTTTGCCTAACTTTATAGCTGCGGCTCCGGCAGCAACGGCAACAGCGCCCATTGCCACACCGATGCCCGTGAGTATGCCGCCAAGCTTATCAAACTTGCCACCAGCATCGTCAGCGCTTTTGCCTGAATTGTCCAATTCTGTACCGAGATTATCTGCTTCGACTGTGGACTGCTCTAGTTCACGCTCCATACCGTTAAGTTCCGCTTGCGCCTTGTTCAGCTGAATCTGCCAGTTTTGGGTGCGGCGGTCGTTTTCGCCAAAAGAAGAGGAGGCGTTATCAAGAGCAGCCTTAAGGGTGGAAATCTTGTCTTTCTGTGCGTCGATTTCTTTATTCAGAGTCGCATTACGAGCGGTGACCGCCTGCACAGATTTATCGTTTTTATCAAACTGACTGGTCACAAGGGTCATTTCACTGCCCAGCACCTTGAAACTTTGATTGATATCAGAGAGAGCTTTCTTAAATTCACGCTCGCCCTCAACGCCTATTTTTAATCCAAAATTGTCCGCCATACCTTCACCTCCTCCTAAATACCCAGCGGGATAATATCGTCAATTGTCCGGGTTTTCTTTGGCTTTTCAATGCCATGCCATTGCTTGTGGCAGGTCCATAAATCAAAAAACAGTCCGATGGGCATGAGCCAGAATTCTTCTGCAGCCATGTCCATCTGAACTGTTCCATAATAAAGAAGCCGGGTAAAGACTTCAGCATCCGTTACCCGACTTGCACGTTTTTTGGAGTTTCTTCCTCACTTTCAATGTCGCGTTTAGTGCCTTTGAACATCGCTTCGGTGATTGCGTTTTTATATGCGGCTAAGTCAAGCGGTGAAGTGAGAAGTTCCACCTCTTCCTCCGTGAGTAAATCCTCCGGCGCGTTCTTATTCTTAAGGTTTCGAATCAAAATAGACTGGTTTGCAAGCAGCGTAATTAGCCAAACAATCTCGTCCAGAGCCATCTCGAAGTTTTCTGATTTCATCAGTTTTTCTCCGAGGTTTTCAAGCCCGCCATATCGACCGGCTATCGCTTTTGTAGCACGTGTGGTCAGAATTAATTCATACTCTTTGCCGCCGATGTTGATGGCGGCGCTTCTTTCATTATCCATGATTCAATCCTCCTAAGGTTCCGGCGTGTAGACCGGTTCGTAAACTTCAGTAAACCAGCCGGTGATGGTACCGGCAGATACACCCGCATCACCTTCAGTGACCTCCGCTTTCCATGGGTGCTTGCCCATGCCGTCCAGCTTGTTCCTGCGCATGACGGTTCCCTCAATGGTTGGTGTAGAGAAAGTGATGGAATCCGCCTTCGTCTGTAGGTTCGTTGCAGGTAGGCCGAATTTCGCACGGTAGAGCCAGAAATAGCGGTATGTGCCGTTGGCCTTTTGTGCACGGAAGCCCACTGCTACTGGTGTACCTACGTTCTCGCTGGCGGAGATCAGCACACCGTTGTCATCGGTGGATGCTCCGGTTAGATCTGCCGCAACCGTTGGGCCGATGTCATCCACACCGAGGGTGAGTGTACCGCTGTTAAAGTCCTTCACGACCTCAGCGGCACCATCGTCTGCGTAAAGTATTGCCTCTACCAGTTCCACCGAGAGCTCGGCGGTGATGGCTTTGGCAAGCACCGAAGGTACAGCGTAGGTTTCTTCACCGTTGGAATCTTCGGTTATCTTTGAATAGTACAGTCTGTCAAGACCGATAGTTGCCATGTGTTATTCCTCCAATCCATAATTTTTTGCCACATCAATGGCGTAATGGTGATATCCGGTATCGTCCTCGTGTCCGATATACCGTCGTTCGGTCACAGTGAAATCCTCATTCAGTAAAGCCGCAGTGATCTGCCTTTTACGCTGCTGGTAATTGCCTTTTGAGAACAGTGATATCCGCACTTCCTGTACATCAAAGCCGGGGCGGTTATCAGCATGAACTTCGAATATGTCCGTCAGAGGGATAAAGACCAGATATTCGTCAGGCGGCATACCGCTGAACACGCCGGTTTCGATAGGAATATTGAGCGGCTCCAGGACTTCGCTCAAATCCGAAAGTAGGCTCATATCTTATTTACCTCCTCGTCCAGCTTTGCTTTCATCGTTTCGATGCACAGCTTTCTACTGGTGGTTCTCGCTGGCTTTAAGAATGGTTTTGCCGGTTGACCCGATTTTCCGTATTCGATGATATTGGCTATCTTCGCATTGCTGCTTCCGTCACGACGCGGTTCGGAAAAGCCGACTTTAACGTTGTGATTGCCATCCCTATCTTGTAAAGCGGATGAAAGTCCTAATGCTGCCGCAAGCTCGCCCGTGGAACGCGAAGGATACTTTGTATCACGACCAATCGCTGAATTCAGATTAGATTTTACCTTGTCAAGCACAACCTCACCGCCAGCCTTAAGCACACGAGGGACGATTTCATCAGTTTTATCGTTCAACCGTGAAACCTTTAGGAGAAAGTCCTCCGGCATTTTCATAGTTACTTTAGCCACTGGGCTTCACCTCCTTGGCGAGTACTTCAATGTACATTCCACGACCTTTGACATCCTCCACCGAGGTAATTTCAAATCGCCCGTCTTCACAAGCAATAAGCATTGCGGTCGAAACGGTGACACCGGGAATACGGCGGAAACGGAAAAGATCGGTGGCTTCCGAAAATACGGCTCTGTTGGCCCATATTTCGGTACCGTGCCGACCTTCTCTGTACGCTCTTACGGTAGCGATGATTTCATCTGTTTCGGTAGAAAAGCTATCGTTGTCTTTAGCGATGTGCTTTTCAATGAGGTCAATGGAGATATTCATTTTCCCAAAACTCATGTCACACCTTCCAATCCCGGTCAAGCCGTAGAAGTAGGTTCACCGTATTCCACACTTGTTGACCAGCTTGTACGCTGTCGGCAAAGAAACCAGCCGTCGAGCCATCTCTGCTTTCGTAGAAATGACCCGATAGCATGATTACTGCTTGTTCCGTGGTGGGCGGCATAGAGTTTTCAATGTAATAGCCCTCAGTGACATGTTGGTAGCTCTCCGCGTAGGAGACGGCGGCTTTGATGTAATGTAGCAGAAGGCCGTCGTCTGCGTCATGCGCCAAAATTAGGTTTGCTTTTACTCTGGGGAGAAGATTATCTGTTATCATGCCATCCGCCTCCTTCCGGTTATACTTCGTCTGCGACCATCAAACCCGCCGCTTTTAGCTTCGCGAGAAGGGCATTGAAATCCGTTACCATACCAGCGGCTTCGGTGGCAGTGCTGTCCGCCTGATTCGCAGCCGGGGTAATCGCCTCCGGATACATGGGAACATACAGCGTACCATCCTCATCAACTGCAACGGAGACGGTGTCAGTTTCGGTTTTAACGACTGCTTTTACGCCGCCAAGGGTAGTGTCGGTAGCGGGTAAAAGAGGGTCGGCGGAGAGTCCCGTTACCGAGGCTCCCTCCTTGATTTCCAGAGTACCACCGATGACTGTTTTCTCTCCGCCCTGTTCGGTGTAGTTCTTTGTGTTATAACCCATGTTGCACCTCCGTTACGCTTTCTGCTGGAGAACCTTGATGGCCTCCGGCAGAATCAGTTTGCCGTCCACACGCTGGGTGGCCATAAAGCCGACCTGACCTGTAGTAGCGAAAAGCTCGTTCAAACGCTTGAATGCACGCCCCTGCCTGTCAGCGATCCAGTAATAACCGAAATCACCGAACGCAATGGACTTCGCACCCGCCTCAATTGCAGGTATATACGCCGAGGTGTATACGGGTCGATTCAGAATCATATCCGGCGTTCCCGCGGTCAGCGAAGGTTGCCACAGATACTGACCCTGACCGTCCTTTAGCTTACGGATTGTTTTTACGGTCGCATCGTTCATAACGAACACAGCTTTCTTGCGATACGGAGATTTCAAACTGTAGAAAAGGTCTATAACCTCATCCACTGTAATAGCGGTTGCGCCTGCGGTAGTAACTCCAAGCTGCGCACCGCCTGTTGCGGCGAAAATACCCGTGGGCTTACCAGAACCATCGCCTACGAAGAAAGCTTCTTCCTCCTTGGAACCAATACGACGAGCAAACTCGGTGCTGATGTAGTTTTGCAGATCGAACACGGAGTCACTCAGCAATTCGTCGGAGACTTTGATGAAAGTGCCGAGTTTATATGCGCCGATAGAGGTCTGACCGAATACTTCGTCGCTATCGGGATAGAGTTCTTCCTCATCGAGCCACGAAGCGGAGCCATGCGTGGTGACTACAGGGATTTTGCGGTCACCCGAAGAGGTCTGAATGATTTTCGCCAGCTTACGGAAAATGTTTTCCTCCTCCAAAGACTGAACGAGCGTGCGTTCAAACTCATCCGGCACAAGATAACCACCTTCGCTGTCGGTCCCTACTTGCAGAGCGTTTACAACATCGTAATGTGGATTTTTAGACCGCATCACATTCCAGAACGCTTTTTTGTACTCATCGGACGCTTTTCCTGTCTTGGTGTCCATACCGGGAATAGCGGGCTTGGCAGTTAGCGGAGCGTTCAGCGGTTTTGAAAGCTCACGGTCGAGGGCTTCCTGCTTTTCTAGTCTGTCGATTTCCTTGCCGAGAGCGACCACATCGTTCTCCATTTTTTCGTAGGTGGCGGTATCCTCAGCAGAGACGATCCCGTCCGTACCGCGCTTGGTGTCGAGGAAAGCTTTAGCCGCTTCCCATGCCTTTGTGCGCTTTTCGCGCAGTTCAAGAATTTTACTCATTGTGTTTTTCCTCCTAATAATTTAGTGTTGAACGATAGATATCCGCTTATCAAGTTGCTCGATGGGTGTGCCCGTTTTTACAGGCAGATTCTTTGGGCAGACCTTGTTTAGCAGTGAATTTGTGACGGCCCGGCGGCTGAAAGCATAAGTGACGCTATCTTTTTGCACACGCTTTTTCTCATCTTCCAAAATGCCGTCCACAAAGCCGAGTTCGATTGCCTTGTTGGCATTCAGCCATGTTTCAGCATCCATAAGGTGGGATAGTTTCGCTCTCGACTGCCCAGTCTTGATTTCGTAAGCGTTGATGATGCTTTCCTTGACCTCTGAGAGCATGGAGATGGCCTTCTGCATTTCCTCACTGTCGCCGATTGCGACGGTCAGCGGATTATGCACCATCATCAAAGCAGTGGGAGCCATGAGCACGGTCGTTCCCGCCATCGCGATCACACTTGCAGCAGATGCTGCGATGCCATCAATCTTGACGGTTATTTTGCCTTTGTAGTCCATCAGCATCGCATAAATCTGACTTGCCGCAATACAGTCGCCGCCAGGAGAGTTGAGCCAAATAACAATGTCACCCTCGCCTGCGGTCAAATCAACTTTGAACGCCTGTGGGGTGACATCATCGTCAAACCAACTTTCTTCAGCAATTACGCCGTCAAGGTAGAGTGTTCGGGTGCCGGATTCTTCGTCCTTTACCCAGTTCCAGAATTTCTTCATTCGGTTTCCTCCAATCTTGTAGTATTTGCGAACGCACCTGCGTCCTGTAATTTGGTCATCGCACCGTTGATAAGATAGAGATCACCACCAAGCTCCGCAGGGATACGGTCGAGATTTTCAAGCTCACGGATATCGTTGGCGCTCATCCAGCCGTTCTGTCGTGCGGTTGCATAACCGCTCATGCGGGATACATAGTCGCCACGAAGCAAACCGTCCACATTAAACTTAATAAATACGGTCGGTTTTTCGCTTCCCATAAGCAATGCACGGCACATAGCCTGCTCCCAGCGCACTACCCATGGGTCGAGGGTGTATTTCACAAATTCCAGCGACTGCTGCTCTATGTTGCTGAACGAGGATTTCTCCAAGTCAGCGAGCATATGCGGCGGCACCCTGAAAATACGGGCGATTTCGTTGATTTGAAACTTCCGTGTTTCGAGAAACTGTGCCTGTTCGGGTGAGATACCAATTGCCTGATACTTCATGCCTTCTTCAAGCACCGCGACTCTGTGGGCGTTTGTCGAGCCTTGGTAGGCAGCATTCCACGATTCCTTGACCTTCTGCGGGTCTTTTATTGTGCCAGGATGTTCAAGCACACCGCCCGGTGCAGCGCCATTGGCGAAGAATTTCGCCCCGTATTCCTCGGTGGCAATTGCCAATCCCACGGCATTCTTTGCCATTGCAATGGGGGAGTAACCGACCAGACCGTCAAAACCCAAACCTGGAATATGCAGCACATCCGAGGGTGCAAGGTAGACCTGACTGTCTTTTCCGAGCATGGGCGCATCATCGGTGCTTCTCTGATACAAATAGAAAATCCGGCCGTTTGAATCACGGTCGACCGTCATTTTATTCGGCATCAGCGGGTAAAGGGCGATAACCTCACCGCGAGCATTCCGAATAATCTGTGCATATGCGTTGCCCCATAATAAAAGATGACTCATCAGCGTTTCTCTAAACGCAAATGAAGTCATCTCAGGGTTTGGCTCATCATGGAGCAACTTATATAACGGGTGGGTGATATCTTTCTCTTTGCCGCCGCTGTCATTATAGCGATATACATGGAGCGGAAGCCCCGCCACCGTTTCAGATAATATCCTCACGCAGGAGTACACTGCCGTCATTTGCATGGCGGTTTGCTCGTTGACTGGTTTTCCGGCACTTGTACCGCCGAAAAGAAAACTGTAACGGCTGCCACCTAAGCTATCCTTGGGCTTGTCGCGCGCCTTGAATATACCTTGTAGGATTCCCATAGACATCACTCTCCTTATTTAAAATACGAGAAGTCCACGATTGTCGTATACGCTCTCGCCGTTGTCATTTCCACACCTTATTGCGCGGTCAAGTGCCATAATCGTTGCCACTGCACCGTCGATTTTCTCAGTGGACTTTTCCTTATCCGCCTTTATATTTCCGGCAGGATCTGTACGAACAAAAATATTATCCATCATCCATCGAAGTACCGGATGCCCACCGTGGGCAATTTTCTGCTCCAGGGTCAGTTTCATCAATTCTTTGGTAGGTGGACTCATATCCTTAAACCCCTGCCCAAAGGGAACTACGGTAAATCCCATGCCTTCAAGGTTCTGTGTCATTTGCACAGCGCCCCAGCGGTCAAAGGCGATTTCTCGGATATTGTATTTCGTACTGAGTTCCTCTATAAAGCTCTCAATGAAACCGTAATGCACCACGTTACCTTCGGTAGTTTTCAGAAAGTCCTGCTTTTTCCAAACATCATAATTCACATGGTCGCGTCGGACTCGGAGGTCGATGTTGTCCTCCGGTATCCAGAAGAAGGGCATTACGCTGTATTTATCTTCTTCATCTAGTGGAGGGAACACAAGCACGAATGCCGTAATATCTGTGGAGGACGAGAGGTCAAGTCCGCCGTAGCAGACGCGCCCTTCAAGTGCGGTAGGGTCAACCACGAATGCGCATTTATCCCATTTGTCCATTGGCATCCAGCGCACCGCCTGTTTGACCCATTGGTTCAAGCGAAGCTGACGAAAACTGTTCTCCTCGGCAGGATTCTGCTTTGCACTCTCACAGGCTGCTCTGACTTTATCGATTCCGACCGTGATGCCAAGGGAGGGGTTCGCTTTCTTCCACACCTTCGGATCAGTCCAATCCTCCTCGGGAGCGGCACCGTATATCACTGGGTAGAAGGTCGGGTCATGCTTTCTGCCGTTTATGATATCTAGCGCCTTCTGATGTACCTCCCAGCAGATACTGTTCTGGTTGTCTCCGGCGGTGGTTATAAGGAAATACAGTGGCTGCATTCTTGCATCACCACTGCCCTTGGTCATAACGTCGTAGAGTTTTCGGTTCGGCTGAGTGTGTAGTTCATCGAACACCACACCGTGGGTATTGAATCCGTGCTTGTTGCCGACATCAGCGGAAAGCACCTGATAAATACTGCCTGTCGGCTGATAGATGAGCCGCTTCATTGAATCAAGGATTTTAACCCGTTTTGACAGCGCCGGACACATCCGCACCATATCCGCTGCCACGTTAAAAACGATGGACGCTTGGTTGCGGTCAGCGGCACAGCCATAGACCTCGGCGCGCTCCTCGTTATCTCCGCAGGTGAGCAACAGGGCAACAGCCGCCGCAAGCTCACTTTTTCCCATCTTTTTTGGTATTTCCACATACGCTGTGTTGAACTGACGGTAACCGTTCGGCTTCAGCGTTCCGAACACATCACGGATAATTTGCTCCTGCCAATCGATGAGGTCAAACGGCTTGCCCGCCCATGTTCCTTTGGTGTGGCAGAGAGCTTCAATGAACGCCACAGCGTAATTGGCGGTGGCTTTGTCATAGACCGAATCGCTCGACAGAAATTTCGTTGGTTTGTACTTCTTCAGCTTTCGTATTTCTACCACCTCCCTCAAAAATGAGCATAAAAATAGACCTGCAGAATGCAAGCCGTCTAAATCTATCTGTACGAGAGACAGAGCCGATTCCGGCACTGTTCTCTGATTCGTGTTTAGTAGTTTACTTTTCTTCGCCGGTCAAAATGAAACGAGCATAGACTCCCGTGTTGTCAGCGAGGAAAGCAATCAACTCAGTGTATCCCTCACGCAGAGCTATTTCCTGCACCTTCGGCACATCGAACATGTTCGTTTCGCCTGTGGCACGTATAGCAAGTATCTGTTCTTTCATCTTATTGTTCATTGGTAACCTCCGTAGAATCCTCGACAGCTTTTTTCAGAATGGCGATGTCAAAGCCTGCAGCTTTGTAGCCTTCCAAGATTACGCTGTAATAATAGCAACTTGGACTGCCAGGCGTTCTCTCATCGTTCATGATGTACACCATCACGGTTGCCGTTTTACCGTCTAAGCGAACCCTCACGGTTTCCTTGCGGTAAAGGAACGGGAATCCCTCGTAGCGGTCGAGTGCGGCTTCGTCGGCGGGCGTGATTTCCCACACAAGAACGGGAACTCTCGCACCCTTCGTCGGCTCCACGGTTGCCACAGCGCCGCCGTGTCCGCCCCTGAAAAATAGTGCGTAGTCCTTAAGGAATGTTGCTCCGACAGGCTTTGCCGTGGGACAGCGGTGCGCCATTTGCTCTAAGTTCAGATTAGAGCCGTATGCCAAGTAAAGTGTCTTATCCATTATGTGAGTCCTCCTTTTTCTTAATGGGCATCCGTTCAGGCTGCCCGAAATCGCCATGCCGCCGAGCCGTCAAGGTGAGCGGTCAAATGCTCTCTGCAGTTTGCAAACTCCTCACCGATGAAGCCGATGCGGTTGAGGTAAGTGCGCATTGCGAATTTCTCGTTCTCAGTCTGTGGCTTTTTTGCCGATGCACATTTCTGTGTGAGGGCTTGCTCGTTGAGCGCAAGGGCGAGAACAATGTAGGAGCGCAACTTGCCTGCGTGAAGCTCGCTGTTGAAGCCTCTAAGCTCGACCGTGTGGTGTCCGTTAAAAAAGCTATGCAGATTCAAAAAATGGTAGCGACTTGAGTGGTAGTGCCTGTAGGTCGCTTCGCTGTAGCCCTCGTACCAAAGGCTCTCAATCTGTGCCATTGTCTTCGGCTTCCTGCGGTTGATTTTGTCCACCAGAATGCTGTCCATCTTTTTGCAGTAGTTCATCCGCTCCGGCGCAATCTGTAAGGCCTTGTAAAAAAGGTCGTTCTTGCTTGCAATGATGTTGATAAAATTTCGTATGCTCCTTGGTGTTTGGTCTGCGCCGTCGAGGTGGATGTGAATTCCGCAGGAGGTGTTCGTGAAGCCTCCCGCTTTGCGAAGCTTACGCACCAATTCCTGCAAGATTTCGATGTCCTCCCAGTAGTTAAGTATCGGGCTGACCAGTTCCACGCTGTATTCTCGGGTGGCTGTAACCGTTCTGCCATTTTCCTTGCGGCGGCAGTCAATCGAAGCGTCGCTCATGACCTTCCAAGTCCGACCGCCGGGTGTATTAATTTTGTAGGTGTCGTATCCATCGTAGGTGCGTTCAACCGTTCCGTTCAGATGGTTGGCCGCAACCTCTGCAGCCTTGGTGCGAGTGATGCTAGTAAACTCAATCTCAATCCCGAATCTGCTTGTAAACATGTGGTTTTCCTCCTGAATGTGTATGTTTTGTGCCTTTCGGCATGTACATATATCACTCTAAAAGGCTTATATAGCAAGCGTAATCCGAGAAATAAAACACATCAATTTATGGGTGTGTTTCTACGAAATCAGATACTCTTACAGCTTTCGTACCGCATCCTCACCGTACACAACACCGAGGGAGGAACCGATATCCCAGGAGCAGAAAATTGTGCCAGTGTCGTCCACGAAGTCCACGGTTCCTTGGTCGCCGGGCCTTAGTTTGGAATAAGGGTCGTTCATGTGTACCAATTCCACTCGTGTGCCAGACGGGTATTGCTTACGGAGACGTTCCACTATATCCTTCGAGGGAAAGTTATTCATCCGCCGTTACCTCCTCATCTTTAGGTGGTGTGCCATTCTTAAAAGCGCTATTGCCTGATAGATTCTTTAGTAGAATTTTGCGTTCTGTTTTAAATTCAGAGCCGACAAAGCCGAGCCGGAGGAGGAAGCAGCGAAAAGCATATTTCTTATTTTCCACTTGCTTTTCTGTAGCATTGACCCTTTGCTGTGTTTTTGCCATCTCGCAGAGCGCAGTAACAAAATGCGTGTAGGCTTTGACCTCATCTGATGTAAGCTCTCCTTGAAACCAAGGGAAGCTGATAGTTTCTTCGCCTGTAATGATAGGGGTGCAATCAGTACCCAGAACTTTTTTGATTAGGGACGATTTACTTTCAACCAATCGCTTGAGGTTTTCAAGAGCCATATCGGTGAAAGTCGACCTTGGCATCTCGATGATCAAATGGTTAGCTTCGAGTGCATCACTTTGCTCGGATTCCCCATATGCGGGTGGCTCATCGTAATCACAGTAAGGGCTGACCCTGCCACCAAGAGCGGCTTCGTAGGGAATTTGAACATCCTCTGGTACAAGTTCTGCTTCCGGGAGTAGAATGTCGTATTCTTCTGTAATAGCCTTGAAGTCGTGCAATCCCTGCAGGTCAGCAACCAGACCGGGATCGTCATCTCCTCTGAGTATCCCGTTCTTGTCGATGTGGTAGCCACCAACCTCATAAGCGAAGGTAGGTGCGCCGAGGTATTTTGTTGGAGCATTTAGTTCCTGACTGATCGCGCCTACCAGTGATTTTCGTTTTGTGCCTGTAACATTATAATTAATCTGCATTTTTTATACCGCCTTTCTTTTTTCGGTACTACATATATCACTCTGAACGCTGTAAATAGCAAGTTGTTTAGAGCATATTTCTGTAGGGAAACTGTTCCGATTAATCGGCGGTGTTTTGTGTAGATAAAACAATTCCAGTCAGCACGAAACAGACACAGGGTAAAGCCACTCCGTTGCCCCACATCTTATATTCGGAAGCATCAGAGTGTGGGTCGCGCAGCCATTTGATAATCTGTTTGCGACTCTTGGGCTTTGTACTCATGCCATTGATTTTGCGGTGAGTTTCCCATACTTCCGACCAGAAAGTTATATCTTCTTCAGTCGGATTTTCAATACCGAGGTCGGAACACCAGTAATCCGGGAAACCCTGCAAGCGAGCGCATTCAGTTGGTGTAAGCCTGCGAACGATATAATCCGGATGCGGATAGAAGGAAGCAGGTTGCGCCACAGCTCCGGGTCCTTTTGCCGTAAGCGTGGGTTGCTGTTCTTCTTCAATGGCTGGTTTATATAAAGCGTTCTGTCCTTGATTAAAGGCTGCCCGGTCAATGCCGTATGCAGGCTGTGACACTATTGGTGCATCTTTATAGTCCCTCGACAACAGCGTCGGACATTGTTCCTCGGTCACCTGTGCAAAGCTGCCTGTCGTCATAGCATAGGCAACGGCATGACGGTCAATGGTATTCAGTGTAAATGAAACTTCTTCATCAATACCGCTTCCTTGGGGACCGTTTTTATCATCTCTTCCAATCATCGAGCCTTGCACGGCAACCACTGCAATACCGCCTTGATTGCATCCCGGATTTCCACCATTAGCATCAATGGTACGAGATGTATCCGCTTCATAGATACCGCTGTGTGGATTGCTTGACTGCATAGAGTTGCTCTTATCAGAACAGATGCCGTATGCAGTAGGTACAAAAACAGTCTGATCATTATTGCAACCAAGGGTCGCAGACTTATCATCCTGTATCAATGCACCCTTACCGCCACCATCACAGCCAGAGCGGATCTTCAGTGTTTTAGGAGTTGGCTCAAATACACACTGCGTTCCTTTATAATCTGTACCTGTCAGTGTATTTGCTACATCTTTACCTATCGTCAGAGCATACTGACGCTCGTTCATAACAAGGGGTACATTGCCTCCGCCTGTTCCCATACGAGAGGTCAGCGTCTGTACTTTATTATCCTCGGCGAGTTTTACACGGCTGTCTGTGGGATGATTCTCTATCGCAACAGCTATTTGATTATCTCCCATGTTTGCACGAAGCGATCCGCTAAGGTTCTCATCTGTATGTCCGCCAATGCGTGAAACCGCACCAGGTTCAAAGGACATGACTGCACCCGGAACAACACCTGCTCGAAGTGTCGGGGAGCGTTCATCCTCATAACCGACACTTCTGCTCTTGGCACTGTGTTCGGTGCAAAAACCACTTGATTGCATTACACAAGGCTGATGTCCATGTTCCTCTGCTCGAAGCGTTGCGGAAACATCCTCCGATACAGACATCACTCTTCCGCCTTGGTCATTTAGGCAAGTTATGCCACTGCCTGTTTTTCTAGAGCTGTTTTCAGCATTTCCGGCAGTTCTTTGCCACGGGCTGCCGCTCGGCGTAAAATCCCTTGACATGCCTTCGCGCTCAAATAGTATTTCTCCGGCACATCCGCCTGCAAAATCTGCGACAAGGTAGATTCTGCGGCGGCGTTGGGGCACTCCGAAATATTGCGCGTCGATAGTTCTATAAGCCACGCTCCATCCGTTTCCCATGTAGACGTCAGCGTATGGCCACCGTCCGTTATCAGGCACAGGCATCTCAGCGGTCGGTTCGAGGATCCCGATGACCGCTTCGAGGACGGCCTTGAAGTCGGCTCCTTTGTTTGATGAGAACGCTCCGGGGACATTTTCCCAGATTGCATACCTTGGATATCGTCCATTGGTTTTACACCTCATTTCCTTTATGATTCGTATCGCTTCATAAAAAAGGACGGATTGCTCTCCGTCCAAACCGGCTCTTTTGCCCGCTACACTCATATCGGTGCATGGCGAGCCGAAAGATATAATATCAACCGGCGGTAATTTCGCTCCGTTCAGCGTGGAAATGTCGCCGTAATGCTTCATCTGCGGGATTCTCTTTGTAGTGACCCGGATGGGAAACGGCTCAATCTCCGAAGCCCACAGCGGTTCAATCCCACAGAGCATACCACCCAGAGGAAAACCACCGCTACCGTCAAATAGTGAGCCGAGTGTCAATTTAATCATCTGCATTCACCTCTGGCAAATCACAGTATCTGTGTTCCATGCCATCCCTTAAAAGAAGTACTCCATCAGAGTTTCCGACTTGCTCAATATACCTCTTCACAATGACGTCGCAATATTTCTCGTCAAGCTCAATGGTGTAGCAGATACGCTCCGTTTGCTCACAGGCAATGAGTGTACTTCCAGAGCCACCGAAAGGATCGAGCACGATACAGTTGGTAAGGCTTGAGTTCATAATGGGGTATGCCACAAGTGCTACTGGCTTCATAGTTGGATGGTCTCCGCTTTTCTTCGGTTTCTCAAACTCCCAGATGGTGGTTTGCTTGCGGTCTGAATACCACAGATGCTTTCCTTTCTTTTTCCAACCAAATAGTATCGGTTCATGCTGCCACTGATAAGGTGAGCGGCCAAGAACGAGAGACTGCTTCTTCCAAATGCAAGTGCCGGAAAGATAAAACCCCGCACCCACAAAGGCTTTTCTGAAATTGAATCCTTCGGTGTCGGCATGGAATATATAAATAGAAGCGTCCTTCGCCATTGCTGCTTCGGTGTTCGTAAATGCCGCAAGCAGAAAATCGTAAAACGCTTCATTATCCATATTGTCATTTTTTATTTTGCCAGCCGTTCCCTCGTAGTTGACGTTGTACGGGGGATCCGTTACTACAAGATTAGCGGCTTTCCCGTTCATTAAGACATCAAAGGTGTCTTTCTTTGTGCTGTCTCCGCAGACCAGTCGATGTTGTCCTAGAATCCAAACATCCCCTAAACGAGAAACAGCGGGCTTTTTCAGCTCGCTGTCTACATCGAAATCATCTTCTTTTATCTTATCTTTAAGCGAATCTTTGAAAAGATCGTCTAGCTCTCCGGGATCAAAACCTGTCAGAGATACATCGAAGTCTGAAGCATTCAAATCCGTGATGAGAAGTGCTAGTTTTTCCTTATCCCAATCACCGCCTATTTTATTCAGTGCGATATTAAGCGCTTTTTCCTTTTCCTCATCCATTTCAACAACCACGCATTCTATCTCATCCATGCCCATGCTCAGCAGGATTTTCAAACGCTGGTGGCCACCGATGACTCTGCCAGTGGTCTTATTCCAAATAACGGGTTCTACATATCCAAACTCCTCAAGCGAGCGCTTTAGTTTCTCGTACTCTGGGTCCCCCGGTTTTAAATCCTTCCTCGGATTATAATCAGCGGGAATAAGTAGTTTCGTTTTAATCTTCTCTATCAGCATACTTTTCCACCGCCTTTCTAAATTCACTAAATTTATTTACATCCTCCCAAGGGAACAGGCAGCTATTAAAGTGCCCATAAACCGCTGTATCGGAGTAGATAACATTTCGCAGACGTAGCTTTTCAATGATTGCCGCAGGTCTGAGATTGAAAACCTCCTGTGCAGCAATAGCCAATATTTCATCAGCAACAGTACTTGTGCCAAGGGTATTTATAGAAAAGGCTACCGGATTGGCCTTTCCAATGGCATATGAAATACTTACTTCACATTTCTTGGCATAACCACACCATACGATGTGCTTTGCAATATGCCGAGCCATGTAAGCACCACTTCGGTCAACTTTGGTAGGGTCTTTGCCACAAAGAGCTCCGCCGCCATGGGATGCAAGACCACCATAGGTATCCACCATCAATTTTCTACCAGTCAAGCCTGTATCAGCAGCCGGGCCTCCAAGGATAAACTTGCCGGAAGGATTGATGAGGAGTTCTGTTTCATCATCAAAGGGAAAATCCTCAAAGCACTGCCATAAGACATTGTTAAGAATATCCGTTCTAATTTTTTCCTGGGTTTTGTTCTTTTCATGTTGTATTGACACCACAATGGTCTTTACTCGGATTGGAACATCATCTTCATATTCCACCGTTACCTGTGCTTTACCATCGGGAAGAATGCCTTTTATAAGTTTTCCTTTACGACAATCATCAAGTCTCTTTACGATTCTGTGGGAAAGTACAAGAGGTAAGGGAAGCATCTCTCGTGTTTCCTTTGTAGCATATCCATACATGGTACCTTGATCACCGGCACCAACAGAACCATATTGCTCATTTACACCATTTCGAGTTTCAAGCGCACTGTCAACACCAGCGGCAATATCTGCACTCTGGTTGTGTACATATACATAAATCAAAAACTTCAGAGGATTGTATCCCACTTCTTTCAACACGTTTCTGACAATGTAACGAAAATCGATTTTTTCGCTGCAGGTGATCTCGCCCGCCACGATGATTTTTCCTTTGGTCGCCATAACCTCGCAAGCTACGCGCGAAGCCTTATCTTTGCGCAGGCAGGCTTCCAAAATGCTATCTGCAATGATATCGCATAGTTTATCTGGATGTCCGGCACATACACTTTCTGCTGTTTTATAAGTAGTCATATTTTTATTTTCCTTTCCGAGCAGATAAAAGCCGCTCCATCACATCGTCCTGCGGGTTTGCACCACTGTATTCACCAGTGCAGTTTTCCTTGACAATCTGGAAAATCTCAATCCACAGGCGGTTCGTCTGATTCATATAGTTCTGACCCATTGCAACATATGGACTTTGAATGGCATTTCCCGTAGTGGGGTGCTTTGCCAGAAATCCGTATTCGGTGACCGCTTCCTCGCACTGAATCCACCGAGCCACGCTCATGGCGTAACGTTCCAGAAGCTGGGGGGAAATGAGAGCAGCACATCCACGTTCGTTCAGCCACTGCCATGTGGACTTGTAAATTCCACTCGCAACAAGCGTCTTTCCATCTTTCTGGACGGCTTCGAGCATCTTGTTCGGTTCGGGCATCGCCTGACCTTTGAGATCTGCGGTATCCGAAAACTCCATAACGGTCAACTTTCTGCCGCCGGGATTGCCCTCGGCTATTTTGTCGGTGAGTGGTTTCTTTTTTGCACCCGCACCGACACGAGCGCCACCTCGATTTGTACCGTCTTTAGCCAATATGTTCACCTCACTTTGTCGGGTAGGGCTATTACCTCGTTTGAAACTGCGTTTTTTAACACGAAGCCCCACGCCGCTGTCCGCTTAAAAAAGTTTTAGAGATTTGATTACCCCCACCGGTCACCGCTTTCGGCAGTGATACGAGAATGGCAGGACTTACACAAAGCCATGAGGTTACTCGTTTCATTACCTCCGCCCTTGGAGAGCGGGAGGATGTGGTGTACCTCTTCAGCGGGAGTGAGCGATCCTTGCTTCTTGCACTCCTCGCAAAGAGGGTGTGCCTTGATGTAACGGTCTCGGATGCGCTTCCAAGCACGCCCGTATCGTTTATTAGAAGAAGGGTCACGTTCGTATTGGTTGTAGTGTTTGTCTACCTCTTTCTGATGTTCGGCACAGTATTGCTCGCGCACAGCAAGCCGACCGCAGCCGGGATAAGCGCAGGGACGCTTTGGTTTGTATGGCATCGGTTCACCTCCTCCGGGTAAAACAAAAGCCCCCACGGGATTGCTCCCATGAAGGCTCTGCCTTGTTACAGTTTTCGATATTACTATTATACTTCGCCTGGATGCAAACACTACGCACGAATTCCGCACAGTTTATCCAAATAGAAGAATCCTCAGGTGTTTCAGGGCGTTGCTCCGCATTTGCTCAATCTTGCGTTCGCTGTAGTTAAGTTCATCCATCAAGCGATAAGTCGCCCCGGACTTTTGGTTGTCGCCCATGTAAAACTCGGAAAGGATATGCTGTTCAGTATCCGTTAGGCTTGACCACGACGGCTCAAACCATGTCATATATTCTATCGCTTGGCTGTAACGCTCACGCAGGATGTCCAGCTTATCTATCTGGAAAGCCAACCTGTCGGAGCCGCTCTGCGGATTCCTAACTGATGGCATCCCAGAAAGGTTCGGACTTCTCGGTGCTGTCATCTTTTCATACACCGCTTTGATTTCTTCCGGGGTGTTATTGATAATAACCCGCATCGCATTATAGTCACGGATGGCGGCAATACTTGCCGCAGATTTATCGATGTATTTCCATGCAATCATATGACCGCCTCCTTTAGTTCTGCTTTGACCGCATCAATTAAGGCGGTCTGTGTTTTGTCCTTTTTAGCCAGTGTTGACATTACCTTTTCGTCAATCGTGCCTTTGGCGATGATGTGGTGAATGACCACCGTATCATTTTGCCCTTGCCGCCAGAGTCTGGCATTTGTTTGTTGGTATAGCTCCAGAGACCATGTCAATCCAAACCACACAAGTGTCGAGCCACCTGATTGAAGGTTCAGTCCATGCCCAGCGGATGCAGGATGGATGCAGGCTATGGGAATTTCCCCGTCATTCCATCGCTTAATGGAATCTGCACTGTCCAACCGCTCTGCAGGAAATTGCTCCAGTATTCGTTCCAAGTCATGCTTGAACCAGTAGGCAATCAACACTGGCTTACCATTGGCAGATTCAATCAAGTCCTCTAAAGCATCAAGTTTGCGGTTATGGATTCGGGCGATACCGCCGTTACCGTCATACACTGCGCCATTTGCCATCTGGAGCAGCTTTCCGGACAATGCTGCGGCATTGGCAGCGTCAATCTCTTTATCCTTGAGGGAAAGTACCATCTCATCTTTCATGGTTTGGTAGTGATTTTCTTCAGTAGGTGACATTTTGACAGCTACCTCGTTCATTACCAGTTCCGGCAGTTTCAGATAATCCGAACCTTTCATACTGATGGTGATATCAGAAATCAGGCGGTAGATGGCTTCCTCCGCACCGGGCTTCGGCTTGTAACTGAACACTACTTGTTGGTTGCGTTTATCCGGCACGAAGAAGTTGTTTCGGTAGTTCCCGATAAAGCGTCCCAAGCGCTGACCCATATCTAACAGACGGAACTCCGCCCATAAGTCCATCAAACCGTTGCTACTCGGCGTTCCCGTAAGTCCCACAATTCTTTTCACTCCGGGTCTGACTTTCAACAGGCTCTTGAATCGTTTTGCCTGATGAGACTTGAAGGAGGACAATTCATCAACCACCACCATGTCATAGTCAAATGGAAGTCCACTCTTTGTGACCAGCCATTCCACGTTTTCCCTGTTGATGAGGTGTATTTGCGCCTTCTGCATAATAGCCGCTTTTCGCTGGGTTTCGCTACCGACGGCAACGCTGTATTTTAGCCCATTCAAATGATCCCATTTCTCAATCTCGGCAGGCCATGTATCTCTGGTGACTCTTAAAGGCGCGATAACCAGAACCTTGCGAACAAGGAAGCTGTCTAAGGTAAGGTCGAAAATGGCGGTTAGTGATATCACACTTTTCCCAAGTCCCATATCAAGCAAGATGGCGGAGATGGGATGCCCAAGGATATAATCCGTTGCAAAAATCTGATATTCATGCGGATTGTATTTCACGGATTATCCCTCCAATCTGCTCTATGTCATCCAGTACAAATACCTGAAACCCAAGCAGCCGTAACCCTTCATGCCGCCGAATCTGTAAAGGACGGGGTTTGCATCCCATTGCCTTCACTTCCACAAAGGCAATTTTTCCACCAGGCAGAAGTACAAGGCGGTCGGGCATTCCATCAAAACCCGGCGATACGAACTTGAGGGCAAGACCACCAGCGTTCTTTACCGCTTTGACCAGTTTTTGTTCTATATGTTTTTCTCTCATGAAATCCTCCTTGTGCCGATGAACCGTGCCCAAGCATAAAAAACTCTTACGTGTGTAAACACGCACTTTCATGCCCAATATCCCTTTATTTCTTATAATTACTATATTTAATAGATGAGTTATAGGCACAATGGGAACAGGCACGGCAAAAAGGCAGGTGAATAAGGGGCTTGCGACTGTGCCGATGGTTTGCAATGTCGGCACGATAGGAATACTGGGCATGTGCCTACACCTCCTTCTCAGAACGGACGAACACGCGCTGAGGTCCGTAAAGGGACAGGTTCTTCTTGCCCGTCTTGTTCCCTGTAAATTTCGTCCAACCGCCGATTTTATTCAGGATGCCTTCAATTTCATATGAATCGGATTTCCTGATGGTTTCGCGATTTTTGCAGAAGCATTCGCACCAAATCTCCATGATGCAGACTTGGTTTCGCTGCTGAATACCCCTATGGTTTTCGCCGCCGAACTCACCACCGTTAAGGAAATTCCTGCGCTCGTATAAGTCCATCTTGTCCCAGCCCTCTGGCAGAAGCGCGTCGAGGTATTCTGCGACAAGACCTTCGCGGTCGTCGCCCTCCATTGCATCACGCTGCCAGGTGACCGCTTCCTCGGCAAGGCTGCCTTTGAGGAAAAGGTCCTCTCCTGCGCTCCACGCTTCGATGGCTTCAGCCCAAATCTGGTCTATCTCTGTGAGGTCCCAAGCATGGTACTTACCATGTCCCATGACGCGCACAGGCCAGAAACGGCGGTTACCCGTGATATCGCGCAGAAAGCCACCGTCTGAGTTGGTAGTGCCGACGATGATACAGGAGCGTGGATGGCTTTCCACTGATATACCGTAGGATTGGCGGTATTTATCATCTGTGCGGGTGATGAAGGATTTGACCGTTTCCACGTCCATCTTCTTGATGCCCGCAAGTTCGCCCAGTTCGAGAATCCAGTATCCTTGCAGCTTCTCCGGTGCAGTCTTATCTTTCATGTCGGAGATAGAGAGCGAATCGGAGTACCACTGCCTACCAAGCCTTGAAAAAAGTGTGGACTTGCCGATACCCTGCGCGCCGTTCAGCACAAGGATAGAGTCAAACTTCACGCCCGGCTGGTAGATACGGGCAACCGCAGCCACCATAGTTTTCCGTGTCACCGCACGAACATAGGGCGTATCATCTGCGCCGAGGTAGTCGATTAGCAGGGTGTCCAACCTTTCCACACCATCCCACTCCAAAGTAGAAAGATAATCCTTAACCGGGTGGTAAAGGCGTTCCACCGATGCCACGCCGAGAAGTGCGTCCTTGAACTTTGCAGGTGACCAGATGCCGTAGGTGCGCTCAAAGTACAACTTTGCGCAGGCAAGGTCGGTGTCGCTCCAGCCGGGTTTCACCTGTGGCCACGGCAGCTCGCCGATTACGTCAATCAGGCTCTTGAACTGGTTGAACACAATGGATTGGAGCTCCGGGTCAAACCGCAGTATGGTGGAGATGTTAGTGAGTGTATCTTTCACCTTACCGTTTTTCTCAAGTTCAAGTCGGTTTTGCCAGTCGTCTGCATCGGAGAAATCGTCCTCCGCTTGCGCACGGCGTTCCTCAGCGAACTGCTCCTTTACACGCTCATCCTTGACCGCAAAATCTGACATTGCCTTGAAAGAAGCCTTGTCATCAAGGTCGCTGAATTTGTGGAGTCTGACGAGATCAAAAGAGTTTAATAGCTTTCCGCATATTGGGTCTGTGGCGTGATGACTAAAGGCAAACTTTCCATCATAGACAACCACACCAGCACTTGAATCTGCAGGAATATAGTCGAACCTACCTTCCATGGCGGAAGGCTCATATATATCGGAGAGAAACGCTTCGATTGCATTTTCAATGGGATAGGCCCTGCAAAACGCACCGACCACACCGCTTTTGGCGAGAGGGTCTTGCTGTTGGTTTAATTTACGCTGAAACACCTCGGACTGCCGTTTTGAGGTCGGCCACATGGAGGTGTCGCGCCAGTCATGGTATTTTGAGAGATACACATCCGGATCAAGCAAACATCCATCCTTTTCCTTATAGAAGAACTCACCATCAGATGATGTGGACGGCCAGTACATCAGCCTTGACGGTTCATAGGTGGTGTCGTCGAACATATCAATACCGATTTCCTTTGCCACCATTCGCCCCAAAGCAGGGTATTCGTCCTCGCTGACCTCGCGGGCAATTGGAATAACCAACCGCAAACGCGGAGCTTCCGGCGTATGCTTATGGGTGGAATAGATACAGCAAGACCAATCGCAGAGCGATTCGATCTGATCCCATATGTCCGGTGCGGCATAGTCCATATCCAAAGTAAGCAATGAGCGGCAGAGGACATAACCATTCCTGCGTTTGCCCTCTTGCAGTGCGCCACCCACAAAGCCGCCGATATCTTTTATGGAATCCTGTTGCGCCTTAGTCATCTTGCGAAACTCCGACACCGTTTCGGTAGTTCGTTTTGTCGTTCGGACGGTGTTTCTAAAATCTTCCCAGGATGTGTCCTTGTTTTTCCAGCGTTTATCCATGCGGCTATTGCCGACTGCAATTTTCATACCGTAACCTCCTCGCATTTGCTGTTAAAGTAGTGAATGGGAATCCTGCGCTTTTTGGCTTTGGCGATTTCCCGCTCCATTCCGCTTGAGATGTGGGTGCCGAAAACCCATATCTCATCGCATTTTCCAAGGAGAACCAGAGCAAAGAACTGCCCAAGTTCCCGCTGTTCTTTATCACCATCATCCATAAACTGCGGATAGTGCAGGTGCGGCGCAAGGGGAATAAACCCCTTGCTGACTGCAAAACGGCAATAGCCTTGTGCCTTTGTGCTGTTGCGTCCGATATCCCCTGCAAAGGGCGAAGCGATGTATACGAGCGGTAGATACGGTTTCTTTTCCGATTTAGCAACATTCGCAAGTGCTTCGGCTGCTGTCAGGTCTAGGTAACCCTCGCTGTTATATCTATCCATTGACTGTCCCTCCGCCGAGAAAGTAATTGACGAAATACTGCTGGCCCTTACCCGTCACCTTTGTAGTTTTGGAAATCGTGACATGGCCGTCCGAATGGGTGATGGCAGTCTCTTTGACACGGAACAACCCCAATTCCATCGCTTTCTGTGTGGGCGCATTGTAATCAGTACCCTTACGCTTGATCAGGTAGCCTTCCTGACGGAGTCGCTCGAAAAGACGGTTCTGTCCAATATCGATTCCGTTACCCTTGAGAATTTTTGCAAGTTCACCGATAAGGATAGCTCCGTCCGAAACCGACACAGCATCGGCAAATATTACCTTTGGCTTATTCTCTGTGGCTTCAAGCTGGAGACGTTCCTTTGCAGTACGTTCTTCCTTTAATGCGGTCAGCACCTTAATCCATGAGTCGGGGTCGTTCATCATTTCTTGCAACTTCTCGGTAGTCATGTACACACCATGTCTGCGGATGGTGGGCAGAACATCGTGGGTGATCCAGCGTTTGAATTTCTTAGCTTCGGGTTTGTCGGAGCGCAGGATAACGTTGTAAAGCCCGCTCTCGTTGACAATACTTGTTTGTTGCTGTCTGCCTAAGCTGTCGGTGACGTAAGCCAAACTTACATCATCCTCATCAAGGCGATCAGCAATCATCCGCGAGTTGCTGAGTTCCAGCACATCGCACACATCTTTCAACACCCACCAAGGAGCACCGTTCCTCTGAATTGTTCTAACTTCTTGCCCCTCGTAGGAGAAAATTTGGAGTTCGTTCATATAAATAGTCCTTTCCGAAGACTCAGTTTGTTTTGGCCTTCGCTATAAGCCAGGGGAAAGGACTATTTCGGACGGTCTATCAAAACATTTCTTAATCTTTTTTATAAAATGGGCATACATACCCATCGGCACGGAGCAAAAGGCCTTTTGCCCAAGGTGGCGTGCGGCTCATCTGCTGGCAGATCACCTCCAGCGATATGCGCGGGTCTGCTTCAATCACGACCTCATCATGGACGTGCATCACAATGTCCGAATGCTGAAAAGTTGTCTGCATAGCGTAACAGAGAATATCGCGTGAAATTGCCTGGACTATATTCTCCACGAACTTGGGTCCGTAGCTTTCGATTCGCTCCCACTTCTTCGTTGCACCTACACCCTCGTAAGTGACTGCATCGCTGCCGAAGCGGTTCTGTCCGATTTTCGGTTTCACATACGAAAGTCGTCTGCCGGAAGGCAGCGTGATAAATAGCATCCCGCTTCTGCACTCAAAAAGGATGCCGTGAGTTTCTGTGGTCGTCCGATCTTTGACACAGGTCTGCGCCGCCTTATCCACTGCCCACCAGAGCCGCACGATATTGGGGTTTGCCGTGCGCCATACATTCACAAGAGGTTGCAGTTCTTCCTCGGTTACTCCCATATCAAGGGCACCCATTGCTTTGAGAGCACCGACTGAGCCGCCGTATCCGAGAGCGAGTTCCGCAATCTTGCCCTTTTGCCTGAGTGGGCTTCCCTTGGTAATTTCCTCAAGGGGAACGTGGAACATCTGGCTTGCAGATGCTTCATAGATTTTTCCGTGTGTGGCAAACACCTCGTTACGCCACGTTTCACCCGCAAGCCAGGCGATGACTCTCGCTTCAATTGCCGAGAAGTCAGCCACGATAAAATGGCAACCGGGCTTTGGCACGAAAGCAGTACGGATAAGTTCCGACAGCACAGATGGAACACCGTCATACAGCAATTCCAATGTATCAAAATCACCCGACATGACAAGACTTCGCGCCTGTTCCAAATCAGGCAGATGGTTTTGGGGCAGGTTCTGGACTTGAATCAATCTGCCCGCCCATCGCCCGGTTCTATTGGCACCGTAAAATTGGAGTAGCCCTCTGGCTCTACCATCCACACAGACAGCGTTCTGCATAGCTGTGTATTTCTTTACGCTGGATTTTGCAAGCTGCTGACGCAGTGTCAGCACTTCAGCAAGGCTCTCCGGTGCGGTTTCTAATAACTCTTTTACCGCAGCTTTACCAAGGGTGTCTGTTTCCAGGCCGTTCTCCGCGAGCCATGATTTCATCTGTGCCACGGAGTTGGGATTATCCAAATCGGTAAGTTTCCGCATGGCTTCTGTGAGTTCCGCCTTCGATCTCTCATCGCAGCGGATTGCTTCTTTCACAAAATCCAAATCCAAGCGAATGCCTCGGTCGTTAATTTCCTGATCGAGCATATAGTTCTGCCACTCGACGTCCGGTACGGGAAACTTCATAAGCTTCACCTGCATCGCCGTTTCGGTTTCCACATCGCGGGCATTATATGCTTTGAAATGTTCCCATTTGTCCTGGGCGTCACCGGGCAGATTGCGAGTGCGCTCGCAGTTTGCCTTTGTCGGCTTACAGGGAATGGAGAAAAAACGAATAAGGTCTTTGCCTTCTTTCAGCTTCTGTTTTTCAAGTCCCAGTACAGCCCCGGCGCCCTCCAGCGAAAGTGGAAGCCCCATGTACGCAGACCACACCATTGTGCATCGCCATGACTCGGGGTTCAGGAACTTCGCCTTGCCGAGTCGTTCGCTTGAAAAGTGATTGTCTGCAAACTGGTCAAGGCTCACGCCATTGCGTTCTAACCAACGAGATAAGCAAACACGCTCAAACTGTGCGTTAAAAGCCCACTTCGTTACTTCCTCTTCCGTCAAGGCTTCGATGATTTCTGTGGGCAAGGCTTCTCCGCTTGCAAGGTCAACGACTTTCACTTCGCCACCGTCAATGGAGTAGCCGAATAAAAGGATTTCAAAGTCTGGTGATTCCGAATATTTGTATACGCCGCACTTGCTGAGGTCATAGCTTGAGTACGTTTCAATATCGATACTTAAATTCTTCATAATGTCCTCCCAAATCGGAAAGGGACGGCAGTAATCCCGCCGCCCCATTCCTTGATTTTGCCGTGTCCTTAGCTCAAAAAGTCATCTTCGTCATAGTTTGAGGTGAAGTCATCTGCGGCATTGGTTCTGCCACCGAGTGGCTCACCGTCACGGACTTTCTGAATATTTCCCAGTCCGCAGGCAACACCTCTGTTTCCGTTGGAGTTGAATGCGTAAAAGTTGATGCTGGCCCTTGCATACACGCCGGAATACATCTCGGAGCGGTCAAGGATGGGCTTAACCAGCTTATCCACGACCTGCGGAGCGGTGTTACTGTTGGCGTTGACAAAATAGCTGTCGGCATATGCTTCATCGTCCGGGCGGTCGATGTCGCCATCACGGAGCGGAAGCTTCAGTGTAGCTTTACTCGGAATCTTGCCGCCGAATTTGCCGCGACCTTCCTCAATGGCGGTATCAATTGCGGCGTTGATGTCAGTGATGGTCTTGGTATCCGACTTCGGAATAATCAGACTGACGCTGTATTTCTCTGCTCCGCCATTAATCGATTTCGGCTCCCACACGTTGGCATAACTGAGACGCACGATACCTGTGATAACCTTGGTGGGGGTTACTTTCGCCCCGGTGTTTACTCTGTTTGCTATGTTTGACATAATTAAATATCCTCCTTAAATTCGTGTTTTGCTGATGTATTAATTGCCGGACGCTTATCCGAAACAGGAACCAGCGTCGGCTTGCCCAGTGGCTTTTCGATAAGACCACCGAGGATTTCATTGAACTTCGATTTTCCGAACAGTTTTTCCATTTCGGTCAGTGTGATAAGGCTTTGACGGTAAATGTCGCGATAACCTGCGGATTTTGCCGCTTCTGCGACAGCGTTCTCGTTTGCGTATTTGCGATTGGAGCGACCTTCCACCAGTTTGAAGCCGTCCCATTCCTTGCCGTGACTGACCGCCGCTTCCAAGGCGTATGCCTTTATATCATTTGCCCATGATGTGAGATCGTCCAGTTTGCCGAGGATTTCCCCGATATCGTTATCTGTGAGCAGCGGTGGCATAGCGAATTCGTGCCTTGCGAGCTCCAGCTTTTCTTCTGCCCTGGCACGGCATTTCACAGCCGCACGGCAGAACTGGCAATGTTCGCCTGGGCAGTATTCGCCGCCACCTTCAAAGGCAAGCACCGCCGTAGGCTTCAAGACTTCCTCTGCCCACTGATAGAGTGATTCCTTGAACACCGTGTGGGTGCTGATATTTTCGCGCCGTGGCTGGTAGATAACCATGCTGACGGATTCGATGTCGTAAATTCCGTCGAACAACTCCAGTGCGCCGAGGGCATACAACTTCATCTGGGGATTGTCATCAGCACTCACCAAAACCCCTTGACCATACTTAAAGTCAATAATATGGAGTGTACCGTCTGCGATAATCACGCAATCGCCTGTTCCGAAGCCGTCCGGCACATACTTTGAGAAATCAAGACATTGTTCAATTAGTACCTTTGGGTCATCGCAGGACTGCTTTGCCTCTGCGATGAGTTCCCGAATGTACTCCACATAGCCATCTGTATATCCGTCCATTTCATCGCAGTCATACTTGGAAACTGGCTTCTTGGAGCGCATCTTCAGCACCTTGCGGAGTTTGTGCTCACTAAGAGAGTGAGCGGCGGTACCCTCGGCGGCCGCTTCACCGCTGCTATCATCAAATCCCTGTTCCAGGTGGGCCGAGGGTGTACAATGCATCCACCGGTGTGCCCCGGAAGCAGAGAGAAGAGCGTGTTTACCCATTTCCGAGTTCCTCCGCATCCGCAAGCAGTGCGGCATAATTTGCTGGCACAATCTGGCTGAGTTTCTGTGCTCCGTGTTTTTCAAGCAAACCACGAACCTCTGCCGTGTAACCATCTTGGCTTTTTTCAGCGAGCACCGCCCTGACCTCTTCCAGCGTGACCGCTTTCGGTTTGGGCTTCTCAACCTTTGCTTGAACGGGTGTTTCCGCTTGGGTAGCTTCTACAGGCTCATTACCCGCCATCACTTCCGCAACCGCTGCCACACTTTCCGCAAGGGAGCGCAGATCGCTGACAACATCCAACAGCAGCTTAATCTTGCTCATCTTCGTTTCCTCCTTCCTTGCTGATTTCGTTAATAGACAGCGATTCAACACTGTCTCCGGGGACGATAACCGTCAGCCTTCGCTTGTCGCCAAGTAGGAATCGGAGCATCCTCTCCCTTACGGTGACGTGACGGCAACTGACGATACCCCCACCCGGTGGTTCCTTTGAAACACTGATTCTGAGTGTGTGCTTCATTCGTTTCACCTTGCCTTTCCGAAGGCTGATTAGTGTGCCTTCTGATATAAGCCAGGAGAAAGACCGTTTTCGGACGGTCTAAGACAAAAGATTTCTGAGTTTTTTCTTGGCGCGGTCAATAGCGTGGCGAATCGCGGATTCATCCTTGTCCTCTAATGCTGCAAGCTCGGTGTATGACCAGCCCTCAAGACAGCACTTCTTAATGAGATACTGTTGGCGTTCACTCAGGTGCAACATGGCTCGGTCGATAGTTTCGGAACTCATAAGATCAGCAAGAAGGTCTGTGCCATCGCCGAAATATCGAGCGTCCTCGTATGTAAAAGATTCAAGTGAAGTGTGGCGGTCGCGGCGACTGTTCTTGCGGTCATTCTTCTTTTCAGCTTCCAATGATTCCAGATAGGTCATTCCTATCTCGGTGCTTACGTCTACAACAAGACTGCTTTGGTAATCGCTGGACACCTCCAGCTCTGTGATTTCACCTTTGACATCTGTAAATTTGATTTTCATTGTTTGACTCCTTTCATAATGCAAGGAGCCAAGCAGGAGGTAAAAAAAAGAGCCGAATGCTTACAAAACACAAATAGCCGGATGAATACGAATTTGCATTTCGTAAATCATCCGGCTATTTGGTAGCTCGCGCTCGGCTCCGTTGCTCGGTATGTTTTTATTAACTTTTTTACTTCTTTTTTGGTGATGGTTTAGTCTGCGCTAACGCACTTCCTGCTACGGATTTGGTCTTAGCCCCGGTTCTTCCATCCTTCAAAATGGAAGATGCTTTGCTTGCCACAGACTTTGACGTTTGCTTGCTGTTAGATTTTGCCATTTGGTTCACCTCCCTTCAATAACGGCTATTTTAAGATACTTTCATCACTGAAGATTCATCGCACTTAACCTTAACCACTTTCCCGCAATGGGGACATTTGAGTTCAATACTGATTTTTTCCTTCGGTAAATCAGAGACATCAAATGCTCGTCTTCCACAGTTGGAGCATTTCATTTTCTTGGGCATAGGCAAGTCCTCCTTTCGTTCATCTGTATATTTGTATATTTGTATATATCCATATTAACACATGGGTAAAAAATATACGGCATTATGGAACGTAATACCGTCATTTTTACTGTATTATGTTTAGTTGGTTAAGTCGAATCTCCGTCGCTTGAACCGAAACATTAAAGACCTCTGCGATACTATTGATCGCACTTCTATAACGTTCAGGATCTTCGACTTCACATATGGTATCGATTCCAACACCGTATTGGCGGTGAATCTCTCTATATGTATAATCTAAGAATGCAAACTTTGGCATGAGAATCGCTGCAGCCAGCGAATTCGCCTGCCATTCTTCTCGGTCAGATTCGGTTTCGAGCTTTTTATACTTTCTCTCAATGTTTGAACTCATTGATGGAAAATAAGCTTCAGGTTTTCTAAGCTCATATTCTTGGTTCGTGGGCGAATGGTAGCTACGATGTAAAATCCAATGGGACACCTCGTGAGCTATTGTAAATCGTCTTCGCGTTAGCCGTTGTTTTCCGCTTAACGATAGATCTATGACTATACTTCCTTCTTTAATATCGAATTTTGTCGGATTAAAATGCAAGTCGTAGCACGGTATTGTTGTGTCAGCAAAGGATATCAGACCAAGTACTGATTTATCTGGAGATAAGTTTTTGCTGTACATATCCAAATATAGGCATTCCTTAACTATGTAGTTTATGTCCACTTCTCTGGGTAGATCAACAACAGACGATAAATACTCTCGAAGAAATCTCAAAGCAATATCATCAAAATCCGACTTGCATAGCTTATACATACCATTAGGTTCTTTCTCATATTCAAGCTTCACAAAATTCCTCCTTTCATTTATCATCCGATGAATTAATGTCATCAATGAACAGCTGCCATTTTTCTGCTGAAATATTTTTGTCGCGTGCTTTTCTTAATGCTACACGAGCTATATCTGTTTTCCCGATGTACTCAGTAAGGTCAGGATAACTACCCTCTCTTATTTCACCAGCTAAATCATAATAAATACTAAGATCTTCGCCATTGATTCCGAGAACTTCAGCCAACTTTTCAAGATATTTTACTGGCGGCCATCTATTTCCTTTTTCAACATCGCTAAGATATGCCGGAGCCATCTCGATATCGGCAGCTACTGAACGTAGGGATTTTCCTGTAGCCTCACGTTTACTTCTGATAAAACTACCAAATGTCATTTCATCTTTACTCATGTTATTACCTCCTTTGTACCTTTGTACACATACATGTTAACACTACACGACTTGATTGTCAATAGTATGCAGGTGCGTTTCAAAAATATTTAACATTTCAGTCTCACTGAGTTCATTACTGCTTTGTTCCACTTACTCAATACTCAATTGTAGAGTAACCTCAATTGCAGAGTAAAACCTAATTATTCTAAACTATTGCTTATATTTTTTTTGAATTAACTTATTTTATATTGAATCCTACACCTAATTGTGATATAATTCGTTTATTATGGATGATGTCAGTGATAGGAGGTATTACAAAATGAATGTAAATTACAAAAGGCTCTGGAAATTACTGATTGATAAGGATATGAAAAAACAGGATTTGCAAAAGGCCGCAAATATAAGTGCTGTTACAATAGCCAAACTCGGGAAAAACGAAAATGTAACAACCTCTATTTTGACAAAAATATGCACCGCTCTTGAATGCAATGTTGGAGACATTATGGACATAGATGATTCGGAAAATGAAGGTGCAGCGAAACAGGAGGAATTATTTGATGGAAACCAAAACAGTTAAATTCATAGACCTTTTCGCTGGAATGGGTGGAATCCGACTCGGTTTTGAACAAGCTTTCAAGGAAGCCGGCTTCAAAACGGAGTGCGTTTTCACATCCGAAATCAAAGAGTCAGCGGTTAAGGCTTATAAAAAATACTTTAATGACCAGCATATTAAAGGGGATATTACACAAATAAAATCTGAAGAAATACCTGATTTTGATTTTTTGCTGGGCGGGTTTCCTTGCCAGGCGTTCAGTGTAGCAGGAAAACAACGCGGTTTTGCCGATACGCGCGGGACGCTCTTTTTTGAAATTGAGAGAATTCTCAGAGATAAAAAGCCGTATGGCTTTTTGATCGAAAATGTGGAGGGGCTGGTTGTTCATGACTTGGAAAACAACACAGTGAAACCCGGTAGAACATTAAAGACAATACTTTACAAATTGGAGAAAGAATTGGGTTATACAGTTACTTGGGATATACTTGATGCCCAGAATTTCGGATTAGCTCAAGCCAGAAGACGCATTTACATTGTAGGCACAAGAAAAGAAAAGGTATCCTTGGAGAATTTCCCACAGACAAAATCCACTTTTTCTAACGTTATGGAAAAGGGATTCAAGACCTTGAATGGGGAATTTTCGAAGAAATTATTCAAAAAGTTTAAGCCAGAAGAACTTTATGGTAAGGCTATAAAGGACAAGCGTGGTGGAGAAAACAACATTCACAGTTGGGATATTGGTATAAGGGGACACGTAACCAAAAAAGAACAAACCTTGTTGAATGCCCTGTTGTTGGAGCGAAGGAAAAGACATTGGGCTGAAAAAATCGGGATTGATTGGATGGACGGTATGCCTTTGACAGCGGAGCAAATACGCACGTTCCATAATGTTGAAGACTTGCAGACAATGTTAGATAAACTGGTAGAACAGGGGTATTTAGTCTTAGAACATCCCAAAAAAAGAGTTGAAAGCGACAATTCTACACCTGACAGAATATTATATGAGCGCATTCCAGATATAACAAAACCAAAGGGATATAACATAGTAACAGGAAAACTGAGTTTTGAATTTAGTCGGATTCTGAATCCTGAAGCCGTTACACCCACGTTAGTAGCGATGGATATGTCAACGATTGGAGTTATCGATAATTGCGGAATTAGGAAATTGACTCTGCGCGAAGGGCTTAGGCTTTTTGGATACCCTGAAGATTATAGCTTGTGTGATTTCGAAGATACTCAAAAGGGGAAAAAACAAGGCTTTGATTTACTTGGCAACACTGTCTGCATCCCTGTGATAGAAGCAGTCAGTGGACGATTGGCTGAACAATACATTTCTGTAATGAATGGAGGCGCAAAACAATGACACAGCAAAAGCCTAAGGCACTTACGGTAGAGGCGTTCATAAAGTCAGCGACTATGTTCTACTTTGACTCAGATTTAGAAAAAGAGTTTGAGAATTTGGCTGTTACAGACATTAAAGAACTTCAATCTATGCCACCAAGCATAGCGACTATGGATGGGATTAGAAAATATGTGCGAGACAACAAAAAAGCTCTTCATAACATTACAAGTCTCTTGAATATTTCGGAGGAGCGTTTCAAGAGGATAATCACTATGTCGCGCATTCAAAAGAAGCATATGCCGACGAGCGAATGGTCGTTATTGAAAATCCAAAAGGAAATGATAGAGCATCCGGAATTTATGGACGAAGTATGTGAATTGTTTTTACAGGGGGCAACGCTTGATAAATACAAAAATTTAATTCCAACATATTATCGTGAAAATTTCCAAATAAACGCCTCCACGGTTGGAAGAATAGGAAATTCTGATGATATAAGACGGTTAGTTAAGCGCGGCTTGGAGGGTAAATATAGCAATCGAATAGGAGACAGTTTTTTTAAAGCGGTCCAGGACAAAATTGTCAAAATATGCGACCAAGCTGGGTTGACATATGTTATTAAGGGCAATGTCCAATCAATAGGAAGGACTATTGGAATTACAGTGCCAGCCGAGAATTCCCCCCGCATATTGATAGATATAACTTGCAATATTACGACGGCAAGTGGTCAAAGCGGTTATGCAAAAACTGCCGAAACAACTGCTTCCAAAATTCGAGGATTAAATAATGGGAAAACTACCAAGCAAAAACTTGTATTTGTTAATGTTGTGGACGGTGCAGGCTGGGTTGCACGTAGATCAGATTTGGAAAAAATCCATAGATGTTCCGATTATCTTCTTAACCTGCAGACGTTAGAAACCATTGGTGATATTATCAACTATTATTTTTGAAATAGGAGGATTAGCAAATGAATGCTGAACAAAGAAAAGCTGAACTTAAAAGGATTCAGGAGACAGCCACACCCTGTATGACAGGGATTACGCTCACCTACCACGGAGAACGGACAACGTTTAATGCCTATCGGATTCCGTTAAGCATCCTGACTTACAATCCATACAATGGGCGAATAGGCAGCGTGGTCAAATCGTATGAGCGTCAAAATCATGCGCTTGACTCCGATAACTCTGACGATATCGCTCTTATTGAGAAGTTTCTGTGGGAATCCAAGAAAGAGGCAAACGAGAGGACAAAGAAGAGTCTTCTCGAAGACCATCAGCAGCGGTACGGTATTGTCACTGCCGACGGAAAAATCATTGACGGAAACCGTCGCGCCAGCCTGCTAAACAATATTTGGCACGATGGCACTATCGCCACTAATCTAAAACAGCATACCCAGTTCTTTGAAGCTATTATATTGCCGATTGATGCGGACAGGAAGGAAATCCTCCGCCTCGAAACAACCTACCAGATGGGTGAGGATGCAAAAGTAGACTATGGGCCCATTGAAAAGTACCTCAAAGCAGGAGATTTGGCGAGCGAAGGCTTCTCAAACAACGATATTGCCAGCTTTATGGGCATTAAGCCCGCTGAAGTTAAAACCTATCTCGATGTCTTAAAGATGATGGACGAATACTTGGAAACCTACGGGTACACTGGTATATATACCGCTCTTGATACAAGAGAGGATTCGTTTCTCAAATTGGAGGCCGCATTGCGAGGATATGCCGCAGGTGGGGTTTCAAAGATGTGGGGCTATGATGTAGAGGCGGATGTTTCTGATTTGAAGAGTGTTGCATTCGACTACATACGTTTGGGATTAGACCAGCAAGATTTCCGTGATATTATCAGAAAGCCAAGCAAGAACAACACCGATGCCAGCTTCTTCTCCAACGAAGAGATTTGGCGTCAATTTTCAAATGGGCATTTTGAGACAGTAGAAAGCATACAGGAACAGTCCGTTGACGATATTATTCGTGATAATCCAACTGGCGACATTGGTCGTTTGCTCCGTGCGAGGGATAACACTTGGCGAGATTCCATCGGCGAAAAGCTGAACGAAAATTTTCAACGTTCTCGGGATAAACTCAATAACAAGCAGCAGGCCGCTGAGCCTATAAAGCTCTTGCAAAAAGCATGGGAGGCTATGTCTGCAGTCGACACCAATCAAGATTCATTCAAGGATGACCCCGGGGTCAAGACTTACCTTGACGAAATTGGCGACATGGTTAAAAAGTATGGTGAAATCTTACAGTAGTTAGGTGGGTTAAAGCATGGGAGTGTTACGCATTGATTCAAATACAGCCGAACAACGGCTCATAGTTACGGGAGATATCGGACTGCTTTTGAAGAGCCGCCGTGCTACCCGTTTCTTAAAAGACAATACGGATTTTGCTCTTTCCGATGATGTTATTTCTATTTCAATAGCTGATAGCCTGAACAAGAGCATCGATAGAGTCCGAACAGCAGCAGGATATGCAAAGTGTGAAGTCGTTCTCTCAGGCGAAGCAAATGAGGGTATACAGTCTTACATTGAAGAAGAGAGCAAGTTTTCTGAGTTTTCGTCTAAAGCTATGGACATTCGTAACAACCATTGCGATTTTAGCGAATTTCAAGCATTTCAAAATGCACTCGTTGCCAGTATGCCTGCTCGAACCCTCTACAATTTGCAGATGCTTTCGGCGTACCATTTGGCATTCTCACAAAACGCCTGCAACTTTTCAGTTCCAGGTGCGGGAAAAACCAGCATTGTTTATGGAGCTTACACATACCTAAAGAATTTGCCAGATGATCACACTCGGAAAGTAGACAGACTGCTGATAATAGGTCCCCTAAACGCTTTCGGTCCTTGGGAACTGGAGTATGAGGAGTGCTTTGGCGTAAAACCCGTTTCAAAGCGTTTGACCGGTAAACTACAAATAGATGATAAAAAGCAATATCTCTATGAGAACAATCCCGCCGAGTTGACGCTACTTTCCTATGCCTCGGTTATGTCTCTTACAGAAGAACTCTTATTCTTCCTAAAAAAGCATAGGGTAATGGTTGTGCTTGACGAAGCGCACAAAATCAAGAATACAAATGGAGGTATCATTGCCCAGAGCATAATGGAATTGGCACAGGATTGTAAGGCAAGAGTCGTACTCACTGGTACACCCGCACCGAACGGTTATGAAGATTTATACAATTTGTTTAAGTTCATCTGGCCGACAAAGGAAATTGTCCGCTTTCATATCGGGCAGTTGAAAGATATGTCGAAGACTCCGAATGATCCAAGGGTTAATTCATTGCTTAACTCCATATCTCCGTATTTTATAAGGATAAGGAAGAGCGACCTTGGCATTCCACCTGCTATCAATAACCCACCCATGGTAGTGGAGATGGGTGAAACTCAGCGGCGTATATACGATTATATTGAGAAAAAGTATATTTTTGACATTGCCAATAGCCGAGACCAACGTTTCCAAAATGAACTGGTTAGAGCAAGACTAATTAGGCTTATGCAGGCATCAACAAATCCTGCTCTTCTTCGTCAACCATTATCTGAATTTGCCGCTATTGAAGATGTGGATTTTGAAACGGTTCAGGACGATACTGCAATGCTTAACGAAATATTACGCTATGCAGAGGCGGAAGTTCCCGCAAAATATATAGCTGTTAAGGATATTCTACACAAAATTATTGATCGTGGAGAAAAGGCCATTGTCTGGGCGTGCTATATAAAGAACATAGAAATGCTTCGAGACTATCTTGCTTCAAATGGCATTGATTCCCGAATATTGTACGGAGCTACACCTGTTGCTGGTGATGGCATAAGCGAAGCTGACGAAGAATACTCACTTACCCGAGAAGCCATAGTCAAGGAGTTCCATAAGGATGATTGCCCATATAAGGTAATAATCGCAAACCCATTCGCCGTGGCGGAGTCAATTTCACTACACAAGGCTTGTCACAACGCTATTTACTTAGAGCGTTCCTTTAATGCCGCTCATTTTCTACAATCCAAAGATAGAATTCACCGTTATGGATTGAGCGGTGATGTTGTGACTAACTATTACTACTTGCTTTCTGCTGATTCTGTAGACCTAACCATTCACGAGAGGCTTGCTGAAAAGGAACGTAGGTTGCTGGAGATTATTGAGAGTATGCCCATCCCGCTCTTTGACAACAACCTTGATGAGGGTGGAGATGATGATATAAAGGCGGTGCTAAGAGATTATGCAAGAAGAACTAAGGCGAATTAATACAATAGGTGATTCGCAGGGAATTCTGCATTTTGCCAGCACCGTCCTCAAAAGTGATGGAATCAAGAGGGAATCGGCACGGCAAATATGTTCATTTGTGAATGATATGCGAATTAACTTCAGCGGAGCGGTTGCTTTTTTTGAATATTTGGGCTTTATTTGCGTTTCTACAAATTCACTAATACCGACAGATGAGGGCAAAAAATTGCACTCCCTGCTTGGAGATGGCTTTGAAGAAATGCTATGCACGGCTTGCCTCAATAAAATCACAGCAGATACAATCCTTGATACTAAAGCTCTGCGGTTTGACGTTGTAAAAGGAAGATACCATATTCTGAAGCACGGGTTTCCAATTGCCGCCGCTGTTTTTAGAAATGTTCTTATACAACTTCACGCCCTATCAGAACGGCAAGACGGATCATTGGAACTTAGCGAACACTACGAATCCCTTTTTGCCAAGGTGCAAAAAACCACAAAGCGAAAGATGTCCCTCGAAGCCTTGAATAAGCAAATGGAACAGCAAGAACTGCAAGGTGAAGCCGCCGAAGTATATGCATTGGAGTATGAAGTGCTACGGCTTGCTGACAGTCTGCTTGCGCAGCGAGTAAAACGGATATCCGAGATAGACGTTTCGGCGGGATATGACATAGTTTCATTTGAAAATGAATTGTCCTCCGAGCACGACCGATTTATTGAAGTTAAGTCCTACGTCGGACAACCTCATTTTTATTGGTCTAAAAATGAGGTTGAGGTCGCCATGCTGTACGGCGATAAGTATTTTATTTATATGGTGAGTGCCGAAAAAGTGGGAAAGCCCGGCTACAGTCCTACTGTAATTCGCAACCCAGCAAAGAGCATCATTGAATCAGACAGCTGGCTTATGCAACCGACCTCTTTCTTGGTTTTACCAGCAGGGATATAAGTGAACTTTCATAATTTTTCCTCTGGCAATTACAACCAAGGAGCAGAGCAAATCCCATCCGACCTAAACACTTGACGGTATAACCACCCCAAACCGAATCACAAATAACCAAAACAAGGGCTTCCAAAGTCAGCTAATGATCTCCAAAGCCCTTGTTTTCTTTGGGATAATATTTAGGAAGCTGCTGATGGTAGGACTATAAATTATATGAAATCATAGGGGTTAATGAAAATTATCTAATAAGGTTAGGAGTATGTTAATGAAGCAAAATCTTCTCGTTGGTAACGGGATAAACATTCAACATGGTGGGTATGAATTTTGTAATGCTGCAATTATACTACGAGCGCTTAAGTGCTTCAAAGAAGCTAATTTTCCGAAGCACATAATAACAGACGATCCCATCGAGGCGAAGTGCTATATCGGTTATCTGTTTATAGAGATTCCTCGAATCATTAAGGGTGGATACGACCGGTACACAAATAGCACCACTGAGAGGGACTCGTTGGAGGAATTCAAAAATAAGTATAAAGATAAAAAATCGCTCAAAATAACGGACGTCGGATTTGAGGATTATTACCTGATCCACGACTTGTTGTGCCACCGCATTGGAATTGTGAACCCTGAGCTGTATACGGTTCGGGAGGCACTGAGAGGCTGTTTCCTGAATGCGATATATGACAACGGGAAGGTCAATACTCTGAGTGATAAGTATTCTCCTGAGTTTATTGCATGGCTGCAGGAATTCGATTGCATTTTTACGACTAATTATGATACCAACATCGAAGAGGCGGCCAATGTTCCGGTTCTTCATCTTCATGGCGACTTTGTAACAAGAAGTGCAATCTACGATCCCGACTCTTTCCGAAATCAGTTGTCGGACCATCCTTACGAGGGTGCGGCCATTGACGAAGATTACGCACATCTTTATTCAACCGCTCTTACCACATATAGCGGGAATTATAAGCAGTACTCCATGCAAGAGGGCGAACTGGCGAACGCCGCAGTTATGAAAATGGCTATTGCATACAAAGAAAATCCAACCGTCCATGATGACATTGATTCTTGGGAGAATGACAGAAATGCCCTGGTGGCTCGTATGAGAGAATCTATCATCCTGAAATGCGAAAACCCTGATTTGAAGTTCTCGGAGCCTTACCCGATTCAACCCCTTCGTGATATCGAGGGGGAATTAATCATACTGGGGCTATCTCCGTTTAATGATAGGCATCTATTCAAAATCATTAATGTGTCAAAGGCTGAGCGATGCATTTTTTATTTCTACGATGCATCAGAGCAAGGCATCATCAAGGCATTGCTGTCTAACATTGATGTGCAGTTTGAAGACGCACGGAAATTCTGGGGAACAAAAAGCGTAGCGAAAAAACCCAAGGTAAAGACGCCCAAAGGAAAACGCATAGTTTTCAAGGATATTACTCGGGCAAGCCTCCATGACTTCGCAGAATGTCATCGTGCCTTGTCCAGAAGCATAATGAGCGATGCAGACATGGTGCATCAGTTTAACGCAACACCCTATCACACAAGAACACAAATATGCCGACGCATCAAGGAATTAGAAGTCGAGCGCGGTCGTGAGCCTGATCAACAGTTCGTCCTGAGTATTGTTGATATACATATCCTTGCCGAGGAATTTAAAATTGATCCTGCGGTCATATGTTGCATTGGAGTTGATCGTGGAAGGAACGAATTCATCCGTTTACGATAAACGTCCTTCTACTTAGTCATGAACTAAATAAAATACATGCCGAGCTTTTCAGGTATAAAAAATAATGACCAGTTCAATATTCAACACCTTTTAAGTTTTCTTAAACCTTTTGATTTTTCCTTTGCAGTCGCTACCGAGGGGGGTGCAAAATCTCGACAGAGCAAAACGCTGGTTTGGCATCATCGCCCCAAATTGAATCAACGATAAACAAAACAAGGGCCTCCTAAGTCAGCTTATGACCTCGGAAGCCCTTATCTTCTGCGGATTTTCACGCACATAAAGTAAAAATGCCAGCCCTTCTTGGCTGACGGTATTGTATCAAAGATGGCATTATCAGGTCGATCAGACGAATGTCCTCCGGTGACTTCACAGGCGACTGCGACCTCATAACGCGGAGTTCCTCAGCAACATCTGGCGTTTGCTCAGCTTCATCAAGATAATACTTCCAGTTCTCTTTCAGCACATCGTTTGGGTGCGACTCAAGCCACAGCCGACCGAGGGAGTTCTCTACCATATACCGCACAATCCAATCCGGTGTAAAAAGCTGCGTTGCGGCAGGTATTTTATCCCTGGTGATTTTCACGTTTTTCTTCAGCCCATCAAACACGGCTTGCTTTGGCTCGGTGTTGTAATACTGGTACATCCAGCCGATTATTTCAACCTGACCTTCTTTAGCCACATTAAAATCATCTTCAGAAATATCGTTAACTAAACGATAAACCACACCTTCCTTGTCAGTAAAAGAAACATTCAGAAGGAGTTCTGTATAGTCACTGGTTTTTTCAAAAAGTTCAGGTAGGGTGGCATTTAGAGCATTGCATTGTTTAATAAAAAGCATACGAAATAGTTCGTCCAGCATATTTTCATGTTTCAGCTGAATGATTCTATTTTTTTCATAATCAGAATAATCAAGACTTGTTTCCAAAGCATGGGTCACAAGATCTGGCTCTGACTTTCCAATACCTTCAGAAGATAGAACCCGAATCCTCGTCGGGAGATAGTCATTCACTTCCATGAAGCGGATGGCAATAAGTCGATTGAACCAGGTATATGCAACTTCTTCAATGACATTATTGTAAGCTGAGGAGTAATCGCTTTGTTTGGCTTTGGTCTCAATTTCCTCAACTAACTCCTTACGTTGCTGGATTTCTATGCCTGTTATAGAGCTTGGTTCTTTTGTTCCAATATCAAAAAACTGAACTGTCTGGGTGGATTGGGGAAGTGGACTCTCGATTCCTTTTTTTGTTATCCCCAAAAAGCCCGCTTTATAACTGATATCAGCAATGAGCTTATTTCTCGCCCATATTGCGAAATTTTTAATTGCTGTCTTATTCATGACTATCCCCCTTAGAACTCAATGTTAATGATAGTATTTTCATCAAGTTCTTTCATGATTTGCTCTCGCAGCTCATTGATGTATTTGTCGAGATCCTGTGAAGATTCAATCTGCCAGGATGAAGCCAAGCTGACGCTCTTTATGCTGATGCTCTTATGTTTTTTTTGTGGTTTTGGATCATTACCACCATTACTGTAAGGATCCGTATCCTCAGCAATTTCTTCATCCTTCTTCGCCATCTCATTAAGTAATCTAACTTTGAGCGCATCTGCTTCAATCTTTATGTTCTGAAGTGTAGCAACATTATTGCAGGTGGTCGCTTTATCATGGATCTCTCTAAAAAGATTGAAGTACCTATCATTCAATTCATCTTCGTACGGCTTGGAGTCTAGAACCCCAAACACTCGTTCCTTTGCATCCTCAATTGCCTTGAGTATTGGAGCCTGCATTTGGGTCAATACTGCCATGTAGGCATCGTTGAATTGATTTAGTAGATCGGGGAGTTTTGGAATATCACTGTAGGGCATTTCCTTTTTCAGAATAGCTTTGATTTCACGGACTGTTTCCTCAACCTTATCGTCCACAATGAATGTCTTACTGTCATCGTAGATTTTCATCATCTTTAAGGCATCTTCAAAGATTTTCTTTTGCTCTCCGGCAAAGAAAGCCTTGACTGGTTCGAAATCATCAGCAAAATCTAGGTAATCACCGCGGTCGGCATGGATCTTTTTGAAAAACTCAGAAGGTGATTGAATCTGGGTGATTGCTCTTAAGAGTCCTTTACCAGAAAGCACAGTTTTCTTCCCAGGGAAGTTATGGTTGTTAAACATGATCTCTATCTTTTCCAGTTCCGTCTCCATGCTACTGCTATAGTTTTGGAAAGACTGCATCACAGAATCATCATCGTCATCGATACTGGAAGCTCCGAAGAGTTCTTTCATGACTTCACGGACAGCTTTCTTTTCTTCGATGTCAGCCTGCTGACGACTTTCTGTCAGAAGTTTTTCTACATATTCTTTCTTGGTGATGTAGCGGATGATTTCTTCTTTTGATCTGTTTAGAAGAGTAACCGCCGTGCCATTGACAGTCAGTGCGATGTCTCCATTCTTGAATAACTTAGCGACAAGCCACTCCACGTCATCTTCCACGTACCCGTAAGGCGCCTTCATGAATCGATCCATCAGACTCTTCATAGAAGTCTTGATATGCATGGATGTGTTGGTATCGATGAAACTTAATACATCACGGATCGCATGGGCATTTACTTCCTTGCCGCCTTCTAAGGCAAAGGACTGCTGATTGGATGTTTTGAAAAGCGCCTGAATATCAGCTTCATTCATGGCAACATCGATATATGAAAGCTTGTGATAGACTGTGGAGACCAGCCGTCCCAATGCATCATTGATACGAGCAGAAACATCCTTCGCGCCAATCTGTGCCCGATCGCTATTAACGTAGATCACTGCATTCTTCATTGATTCCTCAAGGAATAACTTGGCGTCTTCATTTCTCTCACGCATTTCAATTCGTTTGGCTTCTTTAATCTGCTCAAATTTTGCCAGATTATTGGATGTTGTCAGCCTTAAATACTTCTCTATCTTTAGCGCGCTTCTTAGCTCATTGAGGAATGCTGATTCATTTGGAAGGACTACAAGGACTTCCTTTCCCTGACCGGACATCATTCGGAGCGTTGCATCATCATCCGCATACTCAGAGTTTGGAGTCAGGATGCGAACTCCGATGTCATTGTTTTGATTGGATTTATAAGGGCGATCATCTACGATTTGATTAAAGGCAAAATTATAGTGCCCATTGTGTTCTGAGTACCGATATTTCTTATCACTGAAGATGTCTTCAAAAATGATTTCTGAGGCCTTGTTGATAACCTCAGCCATTTCAACATTCTGGTTTTCAATTTCCCGGTTGATTTCCTGTTCTTCATCGGTCAGGAAGACATAATTGTCTCCATTCTTCTGGACAAGCATCTGACGCACCAGTATTTTCAAAGCTTCTTCGACCTGTTTCTTCAATGCAATACGATCTGTGTCGATGTTGGAGATCATCAAGCTGGTAATGTTATCGACATTTGCGGTGATCTCTTTGACATACTTGATCAGAAACAGCGCCTTCAGAACATTGACATTGAAATTACCTGCTTCATTGTCTGGATTAATGTAGCTGTTATCAGTTGCTCTTGAAATAACGCCTTTGTGACTGTGGTCAAGGAACTGATGGAGTGCATCATAAAAGACATTGAAGGAGATTAGCGCACCGTGCTCACGATCCATGAGTTTCATGGCAGACTCCTTGAATAAAGCGATCATGGAACGTTCGCCTTCAGACAAATGTTTCCCTGAAGCGCCATGGGTACGGATTGAAGTTAGCACACTGGCTAATAAATTGAACTGATAGGGTACGAAGGGATAGACCAAGGCAAAATCATGTTCGTTGGCATAGAGTTTTTTTTCCACACCATCATTAAAAACAATCAAGTTTTTGATGATAGTGGATTTTTGCTCGTAAAGCAATCGCAGTGTCTGCTCGGCAGTGGTTGATTTGTCCAGAATCCTTTTTTTGATGACTTCGTCAACGTTGGCAGAAGACAAGGAGAGGCGTGTATCAAAACGTCCCTGGATCTTTGAAAAATCATTTCCTTTTGTTTTGGTGATAGAATCGATATCTTGCTGGCTGGTCACGATAATCCAAACCTTGCCGTGGCAAGCTGTTCCCAAATCTTCCGTGACGGTCTGGAGATTCAACATAAGTTTGGAATCATCCCCTATGTATTGACCGATCTCATCCACTAGGAACACTAGGTGATGATTGTGGCCTTTGTGATCCAAATATTCCTTCACCATCTTGGTAAAGTTTTCAATACTGATCTGATATGGTTCAACAGCCTTTTCACACCAGTTGCGGGCAGCCAATTCGCTCATGAAACCCATTTCTTCCAGAACGTCCACAATAGTGTCCTGGATGAAATCAAACTTGTTTCTAGAGTCGATCCAAGGCTTGCCAAACTCGTCTTCGAATTTTTCTTTAAATTCGCCATAGCGCTCTTGTTCGGTGAGCTGTCGTTCGAGATCTGCCAAAGCAGGAATTGATCCACAGAAGCCCTGCATCTCATTGAAAACTTTGAGGAATACGGAAACAATGGCATCCTTGGTTTGCTTGCCAGCCATTTCACTCTTAGAATCAATATTGAAAAGAATCACATCCGTCGGTGCACTCGCAGCCAACTTCATGTCTGCAAGGACCATAGGATCGATGATTTTCTTGTCATCTATGAAATAGTCAATGGCTTTTTTGCCGTTGACTTCCTTGTTTTCAAGCAAATAAGATAGGATCTTTAAGAAGTGGGACTTACCGCTTCCAAAGAAGCCAGAGATCCAAACACCCATTTTATCAGTGTGTCCATTGATTCCTTTTTTGTAACTGACGAAGAAATCCGTTAAGTGCTTTTGCAGCTCTCTGGTGACCACATATTCTTCCAATTCTTGTTTGATATTCTCATCATCTGCCTGACCAACTTTGATGACACCTTTGATATCACGGTCAATGGGCTTTGCAAACATATCTTTGATAAACATATTCATCCTCCCTAATCTACTAGCTTAAAAGCTCTATAGTAGTTATCGTCTTTTATTGTTGAGAAAAGGACCAGTTCTTGGCCATCGTACGTTCCTGGGTAAAACAGTACCACTGGGACACGGTCCAGTGCCTGGTGCAGGTTATTCAGCACTTTATGTGAACGCAGGATAGGATAGCATTTGCCAATTCCCACAAGGAACACCACTGCATTCTCAGGCGTCTGTTCCTGGATATGTTTTAAGATAAGGCTGTCCGCATCATTGATCCTCAAGAGGTTGCCAATGGACTTAATGATTCGATCGAATCCCTTTTTATTTTCAAATTGATAAACCTGTTCCAGGAAACCTTCTTTTTCCAAAATATCAATTATGATGTCATAAAGGTCAAACACCACCAGCTCAAACCCGTCTGTACCTCGCGAGTTTTTCTTTTTCATATAAGCAACACGTTCTCTGACAATGAGCTCATTTTCGGCTGGATAATCAAAAACGTAATAACCGACTTCGTTACCCAGACCTTTATTTTGCCGAAAACTTTCACTTTTGATCAATCGTTCAGCAATATCCAACCGTTCTTCCAAACTTCTCATTATCTCACCCCCGTTAATGCCCGAAGTGTCATTTCCATGCCGCTGTCTTTAAGCATTTGCTCCAATGAGTGATCGAGAATGGGTCTAACAATCTTTCTGGATCCAGTGGATCTCTCCAAAAGTCCCGACTCCATTAAGACCGTTTTATAAATAGTTCCCAATCGCTTCAAGGTGTAATCTGTCCATTTGGCTACTCGCTCATTTTGGACTTGCTTATCCTTGAAGAACACACTAATGTCGCTATCTGAGACCTCATCGATCCCAATGATCAATTTTTCACGGTAGACTTCATACATGAAATCAAAAAACAGCGAGTCGCTTTCCATGACCGCAATCAGAGCAATCAGCTTCTGATTTGAAATGTCGCACTGCTCAAACAAACCATAGAAATCTTTATCCAAGGCTTTAACTCGCGTGGACACAGTATTGAAAATTTGTACGGCTCTCGCTTCAGTGGGAGCCGAGAATATATTCTCTTTTAGATTCAAGTCTTTGATTTCAGGTAATGTTTTACCTGAATCTAAAAGGCCGATCATTTTTTTGAATTCCGAAAACCAAAATGGCAGTTTCACCATTCCAGCACTATATTCCTTTCTTGGCATTCATGCGCCTCCTGATAATTAAACTTAGATGAAACAACAGCCTACTTTTGCGTAGGAACAATTTCCATGATGTCGCAAAAATCACAGTCAAGAGTGCGACAAATCTTTACAAGAACTTCCATGGATACATATTCGTTATTGGAAAGTTTTGTGAGTGTATTTGGGCTTATGCCTGTGGCTATGCGCAAATCGGTTTTTTTCATACTTTTATCAATCAATAATTTGAATAATTTATTGTAGCTTACATCCATCTAAATGCACCTCGCTCTTATAAAGAATATTGCTTAAAATACTAAATCTAATTTTAACATATTTTTTTCAAAAATAAAAAATATATATATAGCTATTTGCGATTATATCCCTTTCAATTGTTTTTAATATATACAAATAACAAAAAGCAAATCAGATAAAATCTGCCGGCTTTAAAGAAATATATGGATTATTATATATAAGTGATTTACCAACACTATTGGGTATCTTTTTTTAAAAAATACTATTCGAGAATATTGGCGACTCTATATGCCGGTCCTTCCGCTTTAATCTCCTAAATTTAAAATCTGGTAATTCAGCAGGGATATTCGATCTTCTTGAAGAGCATGGTATGAGAAGAATCCGGTTCCATGATCTTAGACATAGCTGAGCTAGTTTGCTTTTAGCTAACAATGTGCCTATGAAGCAGATTCAGGATTGGCTCGGCCATAGCGATTTTTCTACCACAACAAATATTTACGCGCATCAGGATTACAATTCAAAATTATCAACAGTATGAGCATTGATGAACGGCCTTAATTTTGGTCAGAAGAGACAAGGGAACAAGAGTGAGATATAAAGGGGGGGCCACTTCAATGAAAAAAAGCCTTAAAACTCGCTTGTTTCAAGGCTTTCTGGCGGAGGGGGCGGGATTCGAACCCGCGTGGGATTTCTCCCAAACTGATTTCGAGTCAGCCCCGTTATGACCACTTCGATACCCCTCCACTTGTTATATGTTATAGAGCTGTCGCATAAGAGTTTTGCCTGTTTCTGTGACGAAATGTTTTTCGTATATTTCTTTTATTCTCTCTATAGGTACATTGTTTTCAAAGATGTTTACTAAGAAGTCTGCTTCTACAAGAATTTGATAATCTATGTTATCTATGTTGTTATAGGTGTGGTGATGACCTACAAGAAAGGAGACTCTATTAATGATGTCCTCTGGGTAGTTTAATTCTCTTAGCATGGCTTCTGCTAAAGGCGGGCCTTCTTTTTCTTGGTTTGGACCTTTGCTGTCATTATATTTTATTAGGCTTGGCTTAATGCCTATGTCATGGACTAGGCTTGCTGTCCTTAAGATATCCATGGTTTTATTGTCTACATTTTCTCTTGTTCCAATAAGGTCTGAGAATGCATAAACTTTTAGAAAGTGATGGATTCTTTTTGGGCAGCCTTCTTCATAGGCTGTCATTTTCAAAGTTAGTTCATGGTCTTTATTCATTGTTATTTACCCTTTCTTTAGGTGACAGACATTATGATAGCATAAGTAATTGTTTTATAAAAGGTGATAATTGTAGTATACTCTATTGAAACCAACTTTTTTAGAAAGGGGAGTGATCATGAAATATTTGTTTATAATTAACCCTGTTGCGGGAAAAGGCAGGGAACCCGAAGATCTAATTGAGAAGATTAAAAAGACTTCACAGGAATTGAAAGTGGAGTGCGATGTGTATGTGACGGAAGGTTATAGAGATGCTGAGAAATATACAGCTTCTTATTTAAAAGGGATAGAGGAAGGTGAAACTGTTAGAATTATCTCCATGGGAGGTGACGGTACCTTAAATGAGGTTATAAATGGTTCTGTTTTCTTCTTTGAATCCCATAATGTACAGATAGGCAGTATGCCCTTGGGTAGCGGCAATGATTTTATTAGGAACTTTAAGGATGGCTACTTTAAAAATATAGCAAGGCAGCTTACGGGGGAAACGGAAAAAGTAGATATAATAGCTTATGAGTACGAAAGAGCAGGGAACATAAAGAAAAGATACTGTGCCAATATGTTGAATATTGGTTTTGATTGTGAAGTTGTTGTAACCATGAGCACTTTGAAGGATAAGCCTTTTCTAAGAGGCTCAGGACTGTATCTTGCTTCTGTGTTTATCACTTTGGCGAGGAAGAATACTATAGGGCTGTTTATTGAGCTTGATGGGATTGATACTTATACAGGAGAAGTGCTTCTTGCTGCTGTAGGTAATGGTTGTTACTGCGGTGGTGGAATTAAGGCAGCTCCGAGAGCTTCTATGACAGATGGCAAGCTTGATGTGGGAGTTGCCATAAATATGCCTACACCTGCGCTTTTGAAACTGTTTCCCAAGTATATAAAGGGAACCCATTTAGAAGACAAGCAGGGGAAGAAGGTAGTAACATATTATCAGGCTAAAGAAGTTAAGGTTTCTTCAAAAGGTGAGGAGATAAATGTATGTATTGATGGAGAGCCTGAAAAGTTTAAAGAGTTTGCAATGAGGGTGGAACCTTTAAAGATGAACTTTGTGGTGCCTAAGAAATAATAATGAATGTTGAGTATTTTTTAGCTGACCCTTCTGGAAATATTACTTGCTTTGTGAAAAGTGAGGTTTTAAAGAAGGACTATGAGAAAGTAGCTATAGAACTAATGAAAAGAGAGCCATCTTGTGAACAGGTGGCTTTCATTAAGGATTCTTTTACTATGGAGATGGCAGGTTTAGAGTTTTGTGGCAATGCATCTCGCGCTTTTGGTCTTTACTGTGCAAGAGAATATGGTCTATCAGATAAGGTAAAGGTGAAGGTGTCCGGTGTTTTAGAACCCTTAGAAGTATATGTTGATGTAAAAGATAGTTATGGAAAAATCTCTATGCCTTTACCTTTATATATTAAGAGAGAAGTATATAAAGAGAAGGAACTGTATTTAGTAAAACTTCCTGGAATCTCTCATTTTGTAACCTTCAATCATGAATATGATGAAGAGGAGTTTACAGAGCTTATCAAAAGAGGATATGAGGTAACCGGTTCGGAAGCGTTAGGCGTTATGTATGTTAGTGATGATTTATCAATGGTTCCTGTAGTTCACGTGAAAGCAGTGGAGACTAGCTTTGTTGAAGGAAGCTGTGGTACAGGGACTGTGGCGCTGATTTCATGTTTAAAAGAAGTAAGGAAGCTTTTAGACGGGGATCATTGCTTTACAGTGAAGCAGCCAAAGGGTGAATTAAGTGGGGAGCTGTCGTTGGTTAATGGTGAAATTAAGAAGATATTTTTAGCAGGCCATGTGGAGTTTTCAGAGGTAAAGAATGAAGTTATTGATATTATATCTTAGTATTGCACTTATTGGATATTATGTAGGGGCCAGATTTAGAGGCAGGAAAGGAAAGGTTTGGGATATTATTTCCCGATCCGTCACCCTTGTTGTGTTTCTCCTAGTATTTGTTATGGGAAGCAGAATCGGCGGAGATGAAAGAGTACTGGAAAGTTTAGGGTCCTTAGGAATAAATGCATTTATACTTACAATTGCTACGTTTATAGGGTCTGTGTTGATGATAACTTTAGCAAGGAAGTTTCTGGGGATTAACAGGGAGGGCAAAAAAGTATGACTATAGGGATCGTAGTATCTGTAGTTTTAGGTGTTCTCTTTGGCCGTTTTTTAATGCCTGAAGTTTTTTATTTAGTATCAGGTGATTTATTAATTGTAGGGCTTTGCGTTCTTCTGTTTTTTGTGGGAATTGACTTAGGAAGAGACGGAACTGTAGTAGCCAGCTTTAAAAAGGTGGGAGCCAGAATTTTAGTATTTCCTTTTGCAATTATTTTGGGCACCTTGGTGTCTGCCTTTCTTATTTCTTTAGTATTACCTATTACTGCAAGGGAAAGTATGGCAGTAAGCGCAGGGCTGGGGTGGTACACCTTAGCACCAATTATTTTATCTGAGTATTCAGCTGAAATTTCAGCTTTGTCTTTTATGTATAATGTTATGAGGGAGCTTTTTGGAATAATGTTGATTCCTTTTGTGGCAAAGTATATTGGTTTTATTGAGTGTGTGGGGTTACCTGGATCTGCTTCCATGGATGTTTGTCTTCCTATAGTAGAAAGAGCCACATCACCTAATATTACTATTTATAGTTTCGTATCAGGTGTTGTAATGAGTATATCGGTACCAATACTGGTGCCTTTGCTTATAGGGTTATAAAATAAAGGAGAGTCATAATATGAAATATCAGGGAAGTGGGGATTACGTAGTTACAAGGGAGCTGATGAATGCAGTTAATGTGGCAATTTCCTTAGAGAAGCCTCTTTTAATTAAGGGGGAACCCGGCACCGGTAAAACTATGCTGGCAAAGTCTATTTCAGATGCATTAGGCTTAAAGCTTATTAACTGGAGTATTAAGTCTACCACGAAAGCACAAGACGGTCTTTATACTTACGACACCGTGAAGAGGCTTTATGACGGCCAGTTTGGGGAAGGTGATGTTAAGGATATTAAAAGCTACATAAAACCGGGGAAGCTGGGAGAGGCTTTTTTGGAAGAGGAGAGAACGGTGCTTTTAATCGACGAAATAGATAAAGCTGATTTAGAATTTCCAAACGACCTTCTTTGGGAGCTTGATCAGATGGAATATTATATTTACGAAACTAAGGAAACTGTGAAAGCAAAAACAAGACCCATTGTGATAATTACAAGTAATGCAGAAAAAGAGCTGCCTGATGCTTTTTTAAGAAGGTGTATCTTCCATTATATTGAATTCCCAGATAAGGATAAGATGAGAGAAATTATAGGGGTGCATTTTGGGGATATGGATGAAGACCTTGTTTCGAAGGCTATAGAAGCATTTTATAAAATAAGGGACATGAAAGAGATTTCCAAGCTCCCATCTACATCTGAGCTTTTGGACTGGCTAAAAGCTCTTGTAATAGCAGGTATAGATGTTGATAGGATAGGAAAAGAAATACCTTATATAGGTGTGCTTCTTAAAAAAGACCAGGATATTCTGGCTATGGAAGAAATTAAGACTCAAGGGTTTACTTTACGAGGCTTTTAAATATGTTTTTATCTTTCTTTTACCATTTAAGGCGATATGGCCTTGATGTATCTTTAATGGAATGGCTCACTCTTATGGAGAGTTTGAAGAGGGGCCTTATTGGCCCTTCTTTTACTGACTTTTATTATTTAAGTCGGTCCATATTAGTGAAGAGCGAAACTGACTTTGACCTTTATGACAGAGCTTTTTATGAATTTTTCAAAGAAGTAAAAAGAGAGAATGTAATTCCCCAAGAACTGTTAAAGTGGCTTTATGAGGATACTCTTTTAAAGGACTTAAGAGATGTGGATCCTGCTTTACTTGTTAATAAGGATTTAGATGAGCTTTTAGAAATTCTTGATGAAAGGCTTAAAGAGCAAAAAGAAAAGCATGATGGAGGAAACTATTATATAGGTACGGGAGGGACTTCAACTCAAGGTCATTCAGGATACAATCTTTCCGGTATCAGAATAGGGGGAAAGAGCCTTCATGGCAGAGCCCTAAAGGTGGCAGAGGCAAGACACTTTAAGGATTTCAGAGAAGATAAGGCACTTGATATACGCCAGTTTCAAATGGCTTTCAGAAAGCTGAGGCAATACTCTAAAAGAACGAAGGAAGACTCAGATAAAATCGATGTGGATTTAACGTGCAGGAAGACTTCTGAAAAGGGTGGCATTCTAACTCTGTGCAAAGAAGTGCCAAGGAAGAATGCTGTTAAGATGCTTCTTTTAATAGATTCGAACGGGTCTATGCTTCCTCATGCAAAGTTGGTTAACAGGCTTTTTCAAGCTGTAAGTCAGGCAAACCATTACAGCGATCTTAAAGTTTATTACTTTCATAACTGTATATATGACTATCTTTATAAAACACCTAAGATCAGAAGAGAACAGTGGGTGGAAACAGACTGGGTCTTTAAGAATCTGTCTTCTGACTACAAGGTGGTAATAGTGGGGGATGCATCTATGGCACCTTCGGAGCTTTTCATGGTAGGTGGGAATTGTATTTTAGGAATGTATAATAAAGAGACTGGGATTTCCTGGTTAAAGAAGTTGAAGAAAAAGTATCCTCACACTATATGGTTTAACCCTGTGAAAGAGGAAGAGTGGCAGTATGTGTACGGTTCTGCTACAATAAGTGAAGTGAAAAGAGTATTTCCCATGTATGAGCTTACTCTTATGGGATTGGACAAAGGCATTAAGAAGCTTTTAAATAAATAGGAGAATGAGTGTTGTGTTTACAGCAAATGAACTTTTAGATGTGCTCAATTGTTTAAAGGATGCTATTTTCATAGAAGATGAAGAAGGCGTGGTTTTGTGGTGCAACAAGGCTTGCGAGCAGATGTATGAATTATCCAGGGAAGAATTAATCGGAAGCTCCATAAGGGACCTTGAAGAAAAAGGGATATTCAACCCTTCTGCTACGAGGAAGGTTCTTGAGGACAAGAAGGAGGTCACCATATTTCATGAGAATAGGTTAGGTAAACAGCTGTTAAGCACAGGTGTACCTATGGTTAATAAAGAGGGCGAGATCATTAAAATTGTGACCACATCTCAGGATATAAGCGAGCTTTCAAGGTTGCAGGATGAACTTGAAAAAATACAGAAAAGACTTGACACCATGGACAGGCCTCACAAATATTCAGACGATGAAATAGTGGCGGTGAGTCAGCCTATGTACAATGTATTGCAGCTGGCAAAAAGACTGGCAGAAGTGGATTCCACAGTTTTGATAACGGGAGAATCAGGAGTAGGAAAGGGTCTCATAGCCAAATATCTGCATAAGAACGGCGCCAGGAAGGAAAAGGCCTTTGTGGCCATTAACTGCGGCGCAATTCCTGAGAACCTTATGGAATCCGAGCTGTTTGGTTATGAATCCGGAGCTTTTACAGGTTCCAGGACGGAAGGTAAGATGGGACTTTTTGAAACAGCAAAAGGCGGGACCTTGTTTTTGGATGAAATATCAGAACTGCCTTTAAATCTTCAGGTAAAACTGCTTCAGGTAATACAGGATCGGGAGTTTAAAAAAGTGGGAGGCGTAAAGAGTATACCTGTGGATGTGAGAATAGTATCTGCAACCAACAGGGATCTAAGAAGGCTGGTGGGAGAAGGAAAATTCAGGGAAGATTTGTTTTACAGGCTGAATGTGGTGCCAATCAACGTGCCTCCTTTAAGGGAGCGCAGAGAAGATATACTGCCTCTTATACAGAATGCCCTTTATATTCTTAACGAGAAGATGGGGGACAATAAGTCAATAGAACCTTCAGCTCTTGCTATACTGTTGACTTATGAGTGGCCGGGAAATGTGAGAGAGGTTGAAAATATTATTGAAAGGCTTATGATTACAACAAGAGGGTCTGTTATTACCCAGGAAAACCTGCCGCCATATATTCTCTCTAACGCAAACAACATGTCAACAAAAGGCAAAGAAGAGTTGACTTTAAGGGAAGCTGTAAATCAGTTGGAGAAAGAAATACTGCAGGAATCCTTAATTAAGTATAAAACTACGAGAAAAATTGCCAAAATTTTAGGTGTCAGTCAGCCGACTGTAGTAAGGAAAATGGAGAAATATGGCGTTTCTGTGAGGAATGATACAGATTAGTATCATTGATACGTTAGTGTATCATTTATAGAAACGGCTTGAAATAACCAAATTAAGGTTGTTAAATAATGGGTGTTATGAATATTGATACATTTTTGTATCAATATTTTTGATTTTTATGTCTTATTATTCATTTAACCATTGAAAAATGACTGTTTCTAAGCATTGGCACGAAACTTGCTGTAAATAGTGGTACAAGATAGTAAAGATTGTCTTGAATAAAAATTTTGGGAGGATATTATATGTCAGTAGATTACAATGAGTATGTAGCTGGTTTAGTTGCAAGAGCAAAAGCTGCACAGGAAGTGGCCGAAAACTATACGCAGAAGCAGGTTGATGATTTAACTTGTGCCGTGGCTTATCAGTTGACAAAGCCTGATATTGCTTTGAAATTTGGCGAAATGCTTACAGAAGAATGCGGAATGGGTGTTCCTGAGCATAAAAAGCTTAAAATGTTTTCAAAGGTTAAGGGTTCTTATCTGCAGATGAAGGGCTTAAAGTCTGTAGGGCTTATTGAAGTGGATGAGAAGCTGGGACTTGAGAAATATGCACGTCCTATGGGTGTCATTGGAGCTATCATTCCTGTAACAAACGGGGAAGCTACTCCTGTTGTTAAGTCTTTGATGGCCCTTAAAACAAGAAATGCAGTTATTCTTGCACCTCACCCAAAGGCAAGCAAAACCAACTGGGCAGTGGCTGAAATGATTAGAGATACAATCGCAAAGCTTGGAGCACCAAAGGATTTGGTTATTGCAATTGATCCTGAATATGTTTCCATCGAAACATCACAGGCTCTCATGAACCAGGTGGATTTTATTCTGGCGACAGGCGGAACACCTATGGTTAGACAGGCTTATTCCTCCGGAGTTCCGGCAATCGGTGTTGGTACAGGTAACGTTGTGTGCATAGTTGACGGTACTACAGATCTGGACAATGCGGCAAATATGATTATGAGGTCCAAGACTTTTGATAATGCCACATCATGTTCCACGGAAAACTCAATAATTGTGTTCAATGAATGCTACGATGCTTTCGTAGAAGCTATTAAAAAGCAGGGAGCTCATATCATTAAGGATGGAAGCGAAGACAAGGCCAAGCTTCTTAAGACTATATGGCCTGAATCACCGGCAAACCACAATCTTAACAGACACATTGTTGCACAGCCTGCAATTGACATTGCAAAGCTTGCAGGAATTGAAGTACCTGATAATACAACCTTCATTCTTGTTGAAGAAAATGCAGGATTTGGAAATGAATTCCCATTTACAGGAGAGAAGCTTTCACCTGTGGCAGCTCTAAGAAGAGCAAAGGATTTTGACGATGCAATGGATCAGACAAAGAAGATTCTTGATTACCAGGGACTTGGCCACAGCATGGGTATCCATACAACCAATATGGATAGAGTTCACTACATGGGAGAGAAAATCAAGGTTACCAAGGTTTGCGTCAACCTTCCACAATCACTTTCAAACTCCGGTTCCTGGACATGCGGATTTCCAATGTCCATGACACTGGGCTGCGGAACCTGGGGCCACAACTCCATTTCCCACAATGCTATTTGGAAAGATCTTTTGAACTTTACAGTAGTTGCAAAGGAGATTCCTTCATATCAGCCAAAGGACGAAGATTTGTTTGACAACGCTGAAGTTATAGCAAAGGTTGATGCATAAGTTATAGCTTAATAATTAAAGATAGGAGAAATAAAATGGCAGGAATAAAAGAAAACAGTTTAAAGTATAACCTTCATTCATGGTCTGCTCAAGGTAAATTGAATCCTTCGGTTATAACTAAAGCAGAAGGAATCTACTTTTGGGACGAAGACGGAAATCAGTATATGGATATGTCCAGCCAGCTTGTTAACGCCAACCTGGGACATGGAAACAGAGCTATCATAGAGGCTATCAAAGCTCAGGCCGAAAAGATGCCTTTTATGGGCCCGGGATATGCTGTCGATGTTCGTTCTGAGGCTGCAAGGCTTTTAGTAGAGCATTCCGGAATGGAAGGAGCAAAGGTATTCTTCACAAACGCAGGCGCAGAAGCAAACGAAAATGCAATCAAGCTTGCAAAGATGTACACAAAGAAGTGGAAGCTATTCTCAATGTACAGGTCTTATCATGGAGCATCTGCAGGAGCAGGAATGCTTACAGGTGAACCAAGAAGATTTTCAAATGAGCCCGGCGCTCCCGGATTCATTAAGTTTGACGGACCTTATGCTTACAGAGCCCCAAAGGCATGCAAGTTTAATTCAGAAGAAGAAGTAACTGAATTCTATCTTGAGCTTTTAGAAAACCAGATCAAGTACGAAGGAGCACATCTGATTGCCGCTATCTTCTTAGAGACTGTTGTAGGTTCCAACGGAATCCAGATTCCACCTAAAGGCTATATGAAGGGCGTTAGAGCACTTTGTGACAAGTACGACATTCTTATGGTTTGCGACGAGGTTATGGCAGGCTTCTACAGGACAGGAACAGGCTTTGCATTTATGAACTTTGACATCGTTCCTGATCTTATTACATTTGCTAAGGGTGCTACATGCGGATACGTTCCACTAGGCGGCGTTATTGTAAGCAAGAAGATCGCTGATCACTTTATTGACAACGTAATGTTCTGCGGACTTACATACAATGGTCACCCAATGGGCTGTGCTGCTGTTGTTGCAACAATCAATGAGTACAAGAGACTTGACGTTGCTTCAAACGTTAAAAAGCTTGCTCCAGTATTAGCAGAGCTTGAAGATGCTTTAGTAGAAAAGCATGCTTGCGTAGGACAGGTTAGACATATTGGTCTGTTCTCCATGGTAGAGCTTGTTAAGAATAAGGAAACAAGAGAGCCTATAGTTCCATTTGGTAAGGATCCAGAAGGACTGATGGGTAAGATTCTTGGAATGCTGAGGAAAGAAGGATTTGCAACTTATGGCCATGAGAACATGATTATGGTTTCACCTCCACTCATCATTACAGAAGAAGAATTAAGAAAAGCTATGGCTATTATGGACAAGGTTTTAGATTCAGTTGATAACATGATTAAATAACTGCATATCTTGAATCTAAAAAAGACTCTCTTCATTGATTTGAAGAGAGTCTTTTATAGTCCTTTGGTTAAAAGTATCGAAAGACGCCTTTTACCTTACCTAAGATTTTCGCATCGTTTACGAAAATAGGTGACATACCATCATTTTCAGGCTGCAGTCTTATACGGTTTTCTTCTTTATAGAAGGTTTTTACGGTAGCTTCACTTTCAAAGCCGTCCACCATGGCAACCACTATCTCTCCGTTTTCTGCTGTGTCATTTTGCTCCACAAGTATATAGTCTCCGTCAAGGATTCCTTTGTTTACCATGGAATCACCTTTTACGGTAAGCATGAAGTGGATACCTTTTCCCACATACCTTGAAGGGACCGGGAAGGTGTCCTCTATGTTTTCTTCAGCAAGTATAGGTGTGCCTGCCGCAACTCTGCCTATAACAGGGATTTCTGTCACCTGATGGGAAAGAAGGCCTTCGTAGGGGACATCGTATTCAGGGTCAACGATCATAAGGGCTCTTGGTTTAGAAGGGTCCTTAACGATGAAGCCTTTGTGGGCCAGATTTTCAAGGTCCTTGTGGGCAGTAGATGTAGATTTAATTTGTAGAGCATCACAGATCTCTCTTACGGTGGGGGGATAACCCTTCCTTCTGATCTGCTGCTGCATATAGTCAAGAATGGCTTTTTCTCTATTTTTTAGAGGTTCCATGGAATCACTCCTTTCCTTCAGATATTAAGATGATACCACGTAATTGAAATAATGTAAACATAAGTTCGGAACTTTTGTTGCATTTTAATATTCTATTGACTTATAGCGGGCAGAATGATAAATTAATTGATATAGCAAGAGGAAGTATTCCGCTTCTCACCTTAATTGCGATTTTAGCGGTTGGGTTAATAGCAATGAAAGACAAGTTTTTATTCTTAAGTTGTTTTCGCGGATACTTGATTGTATCCGCGTATTTTGTTTTAGAAGGAGGTGCGTACCAATTATCAAGGAGAATCAAATTAACGAAGAAATTCGTGATAGCAAAATCAGAGTAATCGATGAAGATGGGGAAATGCTGGGAATCATGGGAAGAGATGAAGCTCTTGACCTTGCAGCTTCAAAGAATCTGGATCTTGTAAATATCTCTCCCAATGCGGATCCTGCCGTATGCAGAATCATGGATTATGGAAAGTATAGATACGATTTGCAAAAGAAGGAAAAAGAGGCGAAGAAAAAGCAGAAAACTACTGAAGTGAAAGAAACAAGGCTGTCAGTTTCCATCGAAGATCACGATATTAAAGTAAAAGCCAATACAGCTTCCAAGTTTCTTAAAGAAGGAGACAAGCTAAAGGTTAGTTTGAGATTCAGAGGAAGAGAAAGAGAATATGTAGATAAGGGAAAAGCTGTAATGGACAGATTCGCTGAACTGCTTTCTGATGTGGGTGTAGTGGAGAAGGCTCCAACCTTTGAAGGCAGAAATCTTACAATGATAATGGGACCAAAAACTGACAAACCTGAGAAAAAAGGTAAAGCAGAAGAATAGAAACACTAAAAACATTAGAAAGGATTACATATAAAATGGCAAAGAACAAGATGAAGTCTCACAGAGGGGCTGCAAAAAGATTTAAGCTGACAGGGACAGGGAAGTTAAAGAGAGCAAAAGCATACAAGAGCCATATTCTTACCAAAAAAACAGCCAAACGTAAACGTGGCTTAAGGAAGGCTACGGTTGTATCGGCTGCAGATCTTAAGAGAATTTTGAGAGCATTGGCGAAATAATTATTTCAGGAGGTATAGAACAATGGCAAGAGTAAAGGGTGGCGTTAATGCCCACAAAAGACATAAAAAAGTATTGAAACAGGCAAAAGGCTTTTATGGAGCAAAGTCAAGACAGTATAAAACTGTGAATACTGCAGTTATGAGAGCTTTAAGGAGCGCATATATAGGAAGAAAACATAGAAAAAGAGACTTCAGACGCCTGTGGATTACGCGAATTAATGCAGGTGCAAGAATGAACGGGATTTCTTATTCAAGGCTCATAAGCGGACTGAATAAAGCAAATATTGCTGTTAATAGGAAGATGTTGTCAGAGATGGCAATAAACGATGAAAAAGGTTTTAAGGAGCTTTGTGAAGTGGCAAAAAAAGCTTCGGCAAATTAAGAAAGCTTTGAGGAAAACTATGTTAAAGAAAACATTGGCACTTATGCTTACAGCCGTGATGGTATTATCTGTTACGGGCTGTTCAAGCAAAGGGACGCTATACAATTATGATTTGGGTAAATATATTACCCTGGGGAATTACGAAGGTCTTAATATACAGTATGAAGAGCAGGAAGTGACCGATGAGGATGTGGACATTGCAATAAGTGCAATCCTTTCCGCTGCAGGAAAACCTCAACAGATAAAAACAGGTAAAGTCTATAACGGAGATACTGTAAATATTGATTATTCCGGTACTGTGGACGGCAAGCTCTTCGAAGGCGGAACGGCTGTGAATCAATCATTAACCCTAGGCTCGGGCAATATGATTCCCGGATTTGAGGACGAGATCATAGGTCATGATATAGGCTCTGAATTTATAATAAATGTAACATTTCCCGAGAACTATCATGCGGCAGAATTAAAGGGGAAGGATGCAGAGTTTGAAATTAAGCTGAATTATAAGGAAGGAGACCTTATAGTACCTGTGTTTGATGAAACCTTCGTTAAAGAAAACAGCCGCCATACAACGATGAGTTCTTATCTTGAGGATCTTACAAGTCATATTAAAACTGAAAAAGAAGCTCAGGAGCTGGACAGAGTAAGGACCAAGATTTGGACCGACATAGTGGATGCTTCCGAAATCACCTCTTATCCAAAGAAGGAAATAGACAGAAAGGTTAAGCAGAACTACGATTATTATGAGCAATATGCGAGCAATTATCAAATGGACTTTAAGGATTTTCTTGATGCATATGTAGGCATGAGCGAAGAGGAGTTTGAGGATTATATAAATCAACAGGCAGAAGTTGTGGTAAAGCAGGAGATGGTGCTTCACGCTATAGCCAAAGAAAAGAACATTACCGTATCCGATAAGGAGTACAAAGAAGGAGTCCTTGAGTTGATAAAGAAAGAAGGCTTTTCTTCAGATAAAGAGTTTAAGGAAACTTACGGTGAATCCTATGAAACCATGGCAGGCAAGGAAAACATTATAATATCGTTGCTACTGGTAAAGGTAATGGATTATCTTATGGAAGAAAATGTAATCTATCCAAGCAAGGGATAATGCGCCACTAAAAACAAAAAATACACAGGGTATTTTGGCAGATAGGCACTACTATCTGCCTTTTATTTACATACTATACTACATATAGTATAATCACTTTAATTCAAGGTACGGAGGTGAATACTATGAAGTGTCCTTTTTGTGAATATCCCGATACTAAGGTAATTGATTCAAGACAGACTGAAGAAGGCCAGGCCATCAGAAGAAGAAGAGAGTGTGAAAACTGCAATAAACGTTTTACCACCTATGAAAAAATTGAAGAGATGATTCTAATGGTTGTAAAAAAAGATGGCAGAAGAGAGCCCTTTGACAGGAATAAAGTTCTGACGGGAATAATAAAGGCCTGTGAGAAAAGGCCTGTCTCTATGACAGATATTGAAAAAACGGTTAACGATATTGAAAGAAGCTTAAACAATATGATGGAGAAGGAAGTGGCAAGTTCTTTTGTGGGAGAACTGATTATGGAGAAGCTTAAAGAACTGGATGAGGTTGCCTATGTTAGATTTGCCTCTGTCTACAGACAGTTCACCGATGTTAATACTTTTGTGGCAGAGGTGGAAAAGCTTCTTGCCAAGAAGGAGTAGCTGATGGGAATTGTGAGAATTGCAATAGACGGTCCTTCGGGGGCAGGGAAAAGTACCATAGCAAAGGAAATAGCAAAGGAGCTTTCAATAGATTATATTGACTCAGGCGCCATGTACAGAGCTGTAGGCTATAAAATGATTGAACAGGGTATTGAGCCTGATGATGATCAAGGCCTTTTGGCACTTCTTAAAGAAACGGAAATCGATTTCAGGGAAGGCAGGATATATCTTGATAAAGAAGATATATCTGAAAAAATCAGAACTCCTGAAATATCGAAGATGGCTTCTAGTTGCTCCAAGGTTTTTTCCGTAAGGGAAAAACTGGTGGAACTTCAAAGGAAGATGGGAGAAGAAAAGAGTATTATAATGGATGGCAGAGACATAGGTACAAATGTTTTTCCCCATGCTGAATTTAAATTTTTCGTAACTGCAACAGTGTTTGAAAGGGCAAGAAGAAGATATCTGGAGCTACGGGAAAAAGGTGATTCTCAAGGCTTTGATGAAGTGTTGAAGGATATAAAGATGAGAGATTACAATGATTCCACAAGAGAGCTTAACCCTTTAGTTCAGGCAGAGGATGCTGTTTTTGTAGATACTACCCATATGACTGTTTCAGAAGTGAAGGATTTTATTATAAGGGAGATAAGAAATGATCACCGTAAGACCTTTTAAAGCCCTAAGACCTTTAAACAGCATGGTATCTAAGGTTATGGCGCCTCCCTATGATGTTTTGGACAGAAATGAAGCATATGGCCTTGCAAAGGGTAACCCTGTAAGCTTTCTTCATGTAACCAGAGCAGAAATTGATTTTCCGGAAAATGTAGACCCTTATTCTGAAAAGATATATGAAAGAGGAAGGGATAATCTTTACAGGTTTATAGATGAAGGTGTTATGCTTCAAGAAGAAATACCCTGCTTCTATTTATACCGGCAGGAAGCCTTGGGAAGAGTTCAGGAAGGTATAGTCTGTACTGTATCTGTAAATGAATATATTGATGGGAAAATAAAAAAGCATGAATTAACCAGAGTGGAAAAGGAAGAGGACAGATTAAAGCACTTTGTAACATGCAGCGCCCATACAGAGCCTGTATTTCTTATGTACAGAGGAAATGATGATATCCATAAGGTCATAAGAGAGGTAAAGGAAAGGTCAGATTGCCAGTATTCGGTAGCAGCCTCAGATAAAAGTGTACAAAAACTTTACAGGATTTCCGAAGAAGCAGAAATTAGCAAAGTAATGGAACTCTTTAAGGAAGTTGATGCCTTATACATTGCAGACGGCCACCACAGATGCAGTTCGGCTACAAGGGTGGGCATGGGGAAGGACATTAAAGAAAATGATGAAAGAAAGTATTTTCTTGCAGTAGTGTTTTCAGAAGATCAGCTTAAGGTTTACCCCTATAACAGGCTGGTTCGTGATTTAAACGGACTAAGGGAGGATGAGTTTTTAAAAAAAGTTGAAGAGGCAGGGTTCTCAGTGACCTTTAAAGGAAGTGAAAGGGTTACACCTTTGGAAAAGCATACATTTGGCATGTTAGTTAAAGACAGGTGGTATTTGCTTAAAGCTTCAAAAGAGCTTCTGTCAGAGGATATAGTGGAAAACCTTGATGTATCAATACTGCAAAAGAGACTGCTGTCTCCCATACTTGGGATAGAGGACCCAAGAACAGATAAAAGAATAGATTTTCTAGGAGGCATAAAAGACCTTTCCCAGCTGGAAAGAAGGTGCAGTGAGGACATGAGTCTGGCATTTTCCATGTTTCCCGTTAAAGCAAAGGACATTCTTGAGGTTTCTGATAAAGGAATGATCATGCCTCCCAAATCCACATGGTTTGAGCCAAAGCTTCAAAGCGGATTATTCCTGCACCTGTTTTAATAAGTCGAATATTGTAAAATGTTTTACACCTTCCTTCATGATAATCTTAATCTTGAGGGGAGGTGTTTTGCTTTGAAAATCAGAGAGCTTTCCGTGGAGGAACGGCCCAGGGAAAAATTAAGAAAGTATGGACCTGAGTATTTATCTACTGCAGAGCTTTTGGCAATACTCATAGGTTCGGGGACTAAAAACAAATCATCTCTTGAGCTTGCCCATAACATTGTGGCAAAGGAGGAGAAGGCTCTCCATTGGCTTTCAAGGGCAATATATGAGGAGATAAATAAAATTGAAGGCATAGGTCCCGCAAAGGCATGTCAGATTATGGCCGCCATAGAAATGGGCAAAAGGATTTCCCAAAGGCCAAAGGAAGAAAGAATAAAGATTGCCGACCCTGAATCTGTGGCATCCCTGTTTATGGAGGAGATGCGCATATTAAACAAAGAATGTTTCAAGCTGTTAACTTTAAACTGTAAGGGTGAAATACTATCAAAGGAAAATGTGGCAACAGGAACCTTGACTTCTGCTATTGTGCACCCCAGAGAAGTCTTTAACTGCGCTGTCAGAAAGTCCGCACAATCCATTATTCTTGTTCACAACCATCCTTCAGGAGAGGTTACTCCCAGCAATGAAGATATAAATCTTACCAAAAGACTTTATGAAGCAGGGAAGCTTGTAGGGATAGAAGTTTTAGATCATATCATCATAGGAGACGGAATATATTTCAGCTTCAAAAAACAAAATCTCATATTGTAGTTTAATGGCAAATGATGATATAATGACTTGATAATTATTAAGGCGAGGACAATGTGAGTCAAGTCATACTTATTAGTTCAGGTAAAGGCGGAACGGGTAAAACCATTTTCGCAGCAAACGTTGGGGTTATTCTATCCCAACGTGGTTTTAATGTATTGCTAATAGATATGGACTTGGGTTTAAGAAATCTTGACCTTGTTCTTGGATTAGAAAGTAAAATTGTATATGATGTGCGAGATGTGTGTTCAGGGTTGTGCAGTATCAGTCAGGCAACCATCAGCCATAAAAATTTCCCCAATTTGCACTTTATGGCTGCTTCTCCTGTGAGGGAAGACGGAGAAATTACACCCCTTCATATGCAGGTACTTTGCCGAAAACTGAGAGATCAGTTCGACTATATAATTATAGACGGACCGGCAGGAATAAATGATGGTTTAATAGTGGCGGCAGCAGGCGCTGACAAAGGAGTAATTGTTACAATTCACGATTACTCTGCCATTAGAGATGCAGATAAAGTGGACAGATTTTTAGAGGAATTAGGCATAAGAAAAAGGGGCCTTGTTATTAATAAAGCTGTCTACAATCTTATGGGTAACGGGATTGTTCCCGGAATCCGGCAAATTAACGGGCTTATTAGAGCTCCAATTCTTGGAGTTATTCAACAGGATGATAATATTCAAATATCCTCTAATTATGGCCTACCCATCGCCTATAAAAAAGGTACCTACATCTATGAAAACTTGAACAGCATAACAGATCGCATCATCCTACAATAAATACTGAAATACAATTGAAAAGGAGGGTTTAAGATGCCCGAAGTGTTGATAACAGTATTAGTTGCGGTTTCAACTTTAGTTGCAGGAACACTTATTGGATATATACTTAGAAAGAATTTAGCTGAAAAAACCATAGGGAGCGCAGAACAGACTGCAAAGAATCTTGTTCTGGATGCTGAGAATAAAGCGGAAACCATTAAGAAGGAAATATCCATCGAAGCGAAGGAAGAAGCGCACAGATTAAGAAATACCGTTGAGCAGGAGATAAGAGAAAGAAGAGAAGAGATAAAGAGGAGCGAAAAGAGGCTCTTTCAAAAGGAAGAAAGCATCGATAAGAAGCTGGAAGGTATTGAGCAGAAGGAAGAAAAATTATCTCACAGAGAACAGAAAATTATTGAAAAACAGAGAGAAGCGGAAGAGATTCTGGAAAAACATATGGAGGAGCTTGAAAGAATATCAGGTTACTCAGTAGAGGAGGCTAAGGCACTCTTGCTTTCAAACTGTGAAAAGGACATAAGACATGATGCCGGAATTTTGATTAAGGACATTATTCAGGAAGCCAAGGAGGAAGGGGAGAAAAAGGCCAAGGAAATAATAACGGGAGCCATTCAAAGATGTGCCGCAGATCATGTGGCCGAAACTACAGTTTCTGTAGTAGCTCTTCCAAATGAAGAGATGAAGGGAAGAATAATTGGAAGAGAAGGAAGGAACATCAGGGCTATTGAGACCATGACAGGAGTAGACCTGATAATAGACGATACTCCTGAGGCCGTAATACTGTCAGGCTTTGATCCTGTAAGGCGTGAAGTGGCAAGGTTAACTCTTGAAAAGCTCATTGTAGACGGAAGAATCCATCCTGCAAGAATAGAGGAAACCGTTCAAAAGTCACAGGAAGAGGTTAATCAGATTATAAAGGAAGCAGGAGAAGCGGCAACCTTTGAGGTAGGAATTCATAACCTTCACCCTGAGCTGATTAAGCTCATAGGAAGGTTGAAATATAGAACAAGTTACGGACAGAATGTTTTAAAGCACGCTATAGAAGTATCTCATCTGGCGGGACTTATGGCAGCAGAGCTTGGTCTTGATATTAAAACGGCAAAGAGAGCCGGTCTTCTTCATGATATAGGAAAGGCCATAGACCATGAGGTGGAAGGCACCCATGTGGACATCGGAATAGATATCCTTAGAAAATATAAGGAGTCTGAAGCCGTAATCAACGGGGTGGCTTCTCATCACGGAGACTACGAAGCCTTAAGCATGGAGGCTGTGCTCATAGGTGCGGCAGATGCTCTTTCGGCAGCAAGGCCCGGAGCCAGAAGAGAGACTCTTGAAACTTATATAAAGAGGCTTACAAAATTAGAGGAGATAGCAAACTCCACTAAGGGTGTGGACAAATCTTATGCAATTCAGGCAGGAAGAGAAATAAGGATTATTGCAAAGCCAGAGGAAATAAAAGATGAAGAAATCATAATGCTGGCAAGAGAGATATCTAAAAAAATTGAAGATGAGCTTGAGTATCCGGGGCAAATAAAGGTCAATGTGGTAAGAGAAACACGGGCCATAGAGTATGCAAAATAGTATCGTTCTCGCAAAGGCCAAACAAGGCCTTTGTGTTTTTTAGGGGAGGCGTGAGGGGAAATGTATCAAACCCATACTAAAGAACAAGTTCTTACAGAATTAAGCAGTGATATGAAAAATGGATTATCTGCTAAAGAGGCAGAGAGTCGTCTTTTAGTTTATGGAAGAAATGAGTTTCTTGAAGAAAAAAAGAAGACTAGACTTTCCATGTTTTTCTCGCAAATGAGGGACCCTATGATTTATATCCTCTTCGGGGCCACTTTTCTTTCGGCTATTCTAAAGGAAGTTGGAGACAGCATAATCATTATTGCCATAATAATTCTAAACAGCATTATAGGCATGGTCCAGGAGAACAAAGCCGAGGTAGCCATGGAAGCCTTAAAGAAGATCTCCAGTCCTTCTGCTTTAGTAAAAAGAGATGGAAGGCTTATGGAAATCGACGCCGGCTTACTGGTTCAAGGGGACATAGTAATATTGGAAGCAGGAAGAAGGGTGCCTGCTGATTTAAGACTTATAGAGACTGTTCACTTAAAAATTGATGAATCCCTTCTAACAGGGGAGTCAGTCCCTTCAGAAAAGGATGCAGACTTTGTACTTTCAGAATCTAAAGAAGGTATGGACAGATTAAATATGGCATTTATGTCTACTTCCTGTGTATACGGCAGAGGCCAAGGTGTGGTTGTGGCCACAGGTATGGAAACGGAAGTAGGTAAAATTGCGGCTATATTAGGTATGCAGGAAACCCAGAGGACGCCTTTACAAAAGAGACTGTATGAGCTGGGGAAATTTTTGGGGATTCTGGCACTTTTTGCTTGTGGTGTTTTCTTCTTGACAGGCATACTTCAAGGCAGAGATGTTTTTACCATGCTTTTAACTTCCATTGCTCTTGCAGTTGCAGTAATACCTGAGGGCCTTCCTGCAATAATTACTATTGTGTTAGCTTTAGGTGTACAAAGAATGGTGAAGATAAATACTATTGTGAGAAAACTTCCTGCAGTAGAGACTCTTGGAGCAGTTACAATAGTCTGCTCTGATAAGACAGGAACACTGACTCAAAATAAAATGACTGTCATGAGAACCTTTGGCGAAGAGGATACTTTAATAAAGGGAATGGTTCTTTGCAATGATGGAATCATAAGAGATGGAGAAAGCTTCGGGGATCCTACGGAAACTGCACTTCTTGTGTACGGTGAAAAGAACGGCATATACAAGGAAGAGCTAGAAAGCCAGCTTAGGAGAATTAATGAAAAAAGCTTTGATTCAGTCAGAAAAATGATGACCACTGTTCATGAAAATAAGGATGGAGACATTATTTCCTTTACTAAGGGTGCCACTGACCAGATTTTGAAGTACTGCTCTCACTATGTTATTGGCACTGAAACATTTCCCCTGACAGACAGAGAAAAAGAAAAAATTTTAGAGCAAGCATCATCTATGGCAAAGGACGCTTTAAGAGTTCTTGCCCTTTCCTATAAACTAAGGGACTATAATGCTCAGGAAGAGGATATGGTATTTGTAGGTTTAATGGGGATGATAGATCCTCCAAGACCTGAAGCTAAAGAAGCCATCAGACTGTTTACAGAAGCAGGCGTTAAGACTGTAATGATAACCGGAGACCACAAGGATACAGCCCTTAGCATAGGAAAACAACTTGGACTTATAGATGACGAAGGGATGTGCATGACAGGAGATGAGCTTGGTGCTTTAAGCCAGGAGGAACTGAACGATGTAATAATGGATTATAAGATTTTCGCCAGAGTTTCACCTTCACATAAAGTGACGATAGTTAAAGCCTTTCAATCAAGAGGCCATATAGTATCTATGACAGGAGATGGTGTAAATGATGCACCTTCTTTGAAGGTTGCGGATATAGGCGTTGCCATGGGCATATCAGGGACGGACGTTGCTAAAGGTGCTTCAGATATGATACTGACAGATGATAATTTTGCCACCATAGAAAAGGCTATTGAAGAGGGCAGGAATATATACGGCAATATTAAAAAGGCAGTGCTATTCCTTCTGTCTTCAAATTTTGGCGAAATACTTACCATGTTTACGGCGATTATTCTGGGGCTGGCTGCACCTTTAAGGGCAGTCCATATTTTATGGACAAATTTAATAACAGATTCACTTCCTGCTCTTGCTTTGGGAGTTGATCCTAAAAACAGTCATCTGATGAAGGAAGAACCAAGGGATCCTAATGAAAGTATTTTTGCAAACGGCGGGTATATTTTAACATTGACCTTTGGTGCTGTTATTGCGGCAGTAACCTTAACTGCATTTCTCATTGCACCAACCGGTGACATTCTAAAAGCTCAGACTTATGCCTTTACAGTTTTGGCAGTATCTCAGTTATTTAATGCAGTTGGTATGAGAGACATAAATAAATCAGTTTTTAAAATGAATCATAAAGAAAATCCTATGATGATTGTGGCATTTTTTACAGGGCTGTTACTTCAAATACTTGTAACAGAAGCAGGATTCCTAAATGGAATATTTGAAACTGTACACTTAACGTTTACGGAATGGGCTATGTTGTTTTGTTTGTCCATGGGCCCTTTAGTTGCCCATGAACTTTTAGTAATAAAAAAAGGAGTAATTAATCATGGAAAGAAAAGAAGATAACAGAGGCAAAAAAAGCGTATTTGTGGCAAGCTGCCTTATGAATACCAATAACAAAGTTATGGGCCTTGCCAGGTATTCAGGTATGTGTAAAGAGGTCTTTGATATTCTGGCTGATTATGGCCTTGGAATAAATCAAATGCAATGTCCTGAAACTTTATATTTAGGGATTAACAGATGGTGGCAGACTAAAAATCTTTACGACAGCTATGGTTTTCGAAGCTTTTGCAGAGACCTTGCAAAACAAGTAGTAACGTACATGGTGGAATACGAGAGGCAAGGCTATGAGACTGTGGCAATATTAGGATGTGATGGCTCACCAACATGCGGTGTATCTATTACAAGCTGGGATGAAGAATGGGGCGGAAGTCCTGCTGACTTTGATTACAACAAGGCAATTATTGAAGGCTCCGGTGTCTATATTGAAGAGCTGAAAAAAGAGATGGAGGAAAGAGGCGTTAAGGTTCCGCCATTTTATGGTCTTGCACTGGATGATGAATCAGCTGATATGGATACTATTTTAAGTGATTTCAAGAAGTTCATAGAAGGAATCATGTAATTATGATCTATTTAGACAATGCTGCTACAACTAAGCCTTCTTCTTTTGTTATTACAAACATTAAGACTATAACAAAAGAGTATTTTGGCAATCCCAGTTCCTTGCACAGCCTAGGTATGAAAAGTGAAAAGGCCATTAGAGAGGCAAGAGAAGAAATAAGCTCTGCTCTTTTTGTTACGCCTAAAGAAGTGTACTTTAATTCTTCGGGAACTGAGGGAAACAACAGCGTAATTTTTGGTTTGGCTGGAAAAAAAATAAATAAAGGGAAAAGGATAATAACTACTAAAGTGGAGCATCCTTCTGTTTTGGAACCCCTTAAATACTTAAAAGAGCAAGGCTTTGATATTGTCTATCTTGATGTAGATGAAAATGGCCTTTTAAAGGATGAGGTTACAGAGTTTGTAACAGAAGATACTTTTTTAGTATCAATAATGCAGGTAAATAATGAAACGGGAGCAATCTTTTTTGTAGATGACATAAGTAAAGGAGTTAAGGGGATTAATAAAAATACTTATGTTCATAACGACTGTATCCAGGGATTTTTAAAGATTCCTTCCCCAAGGGAAGCTGACTTTATAACTATATCCTCTCACAAGGTGGGCGGTTTAAAGGGTACAGGAGCCCTGGTGATTAAGGAAAAAATACCCTTGTTGCCATTAGTGTATGGAGGCGGTCAGGAGAAGGGCTTTCGTTCAGGCACTGAAAATGTGACGGGAATTATTGCCTTTGATTTAAGCGTCAAGGAAGGCAAAAATACTTTTTACAATAACAGAACCCAGGTTCAGGAGATGAAGGAATATCTTTACAAGGGGTTTATTGAAGAAGTTAAGGATGTTAAGCTAAATGGCCTTATGGATATTGACAAGTTTTCACCCTATATTATGAATGTCAGTTTTTTGGGAGCCAAGGCAGAAGTGGTTCTTCATATTTTGGAAGAAAAGGGAATATACGTCTCTACAGGTTCAGCCTGCTCTTCCAACTTTAAGGATAAAAGCCATGTGCTTTTATCCATGGGACGTTCTGTTGAGGAGGTGGATTCAGCAATCAGATTCAGCTTTTTCCAACCCTTAAGCTTAGAAAAACTGGATTACGTTATAGAAGAAGTAAAAAGAGCAGTAAAAGGCATAAGAAGTAAAACTTTATCGGTAAGAGGCTGATATGGAAGAACAAACTCTGATTATAAGATTTGGGGAAATTGCTCTTAAAGGTCGGAACAAACCGTACTTTGAGAAGGTTTTGCTGTCTAAAATCAGGGAAAGGCTTGAAAAGCTTAAGAGTGAAGGGGAAATATCACTAAAAAGAGAGCAGGGCCTTATTATCTTAAAAGCAGATAAAAGCATTCCCACAGATAAAATACTGGGAGAGCTTAAAAAGGTTTTTGGCATTGCATCCATAAGTCCCGCCATTGAAACGGGAAGTGATATAGAGGAGATTTCCATGGAGGCATCCTTATTTGTAAAGGAGCTTAAAGCCGGAAGAAAGATAGAAACCTTTAAAGTTGAAGGGAAAAGATCTGACAAAACTTATGCTGTACAATCTCCTGATATAGGAAGAATTACAGGAGCGGCAATCCTAAAAAATATAGATGATATAAAAGTAGATGTGCATAACCCGGACCTTTTGCTTCATGTAAATGTGAGACAGGGAAAGGCGTACATATATGAAGAGATGGTTAAAGGTTTTGGAGGCATGCCTATAGGGACCAACGGGAAAGGAATGGTGCTTTTATCAGGCGGCATTGATTCACCTGTCAGTCTGTTTATGATGGCGAAAAGAGGTATGGCCATAGAAGCAGTTCACTTTCACAGCTTTCCCTATACATCTCAAAGAGCAGAACAAAAGGTTCTTGATCTAGCCAAGATTCTGTCTCAATATACAGGGAAGTTTAAAGTGAACATTATTAACCTTCTTCCTGCCCAGGAAGAGATTATGAAAAATTGTCCCGAAGATGAAATGGTGGTTCTTTCAAGAAGGTTTATGTATAGAGTGGCGGAAGATCTGGCTAAGGAAAGAGATTGTCAGTTCCTGGTGACGGGGGAGAACTTAGGTCAGGTGGCAAGTCAAACGGCTGAAAGCCTTGCAGTGACAGATGAGGCTGTTTCTATTCCTGTTCTTCGCCCCTTAATTGCTTTTGATAAGACGGAAATAATTGAAAAAGCACAGGAAATAGGAACATTTGATACTTCCATTCTTCCTTATGAGGATTGCTGTACAGTTTTTGTGCCAAAGCATCCTGTGACTAAACCTAGACTTTCTGATATTTTGAAATCTGAAGAAGCTCTTGATGTTGAGGAAATAAAAAAGAGGCTGTCAGCCTCTTTGAAGGTGGTGGAAATTAAGCCTTAAAAGTTTTAAGCTCCTGTAAAACCCTTATGACGGGAAGTCCCATAACGTTGTCATAATCTCCCTTAAGATTTTTTATGTATTTGGAAAAGGTGCCCTGGATTGCATAGCCTCCCGCTTTGTCCCAGGGCTCTTCTGTCTCTATATAACTGAGAAGCTCTATTTTGGGAATTTCTTTAAAGGTAACTTCAGTTTCCTCAAAGAATACCTTTCTATTTTTTGTTCCCGCTTCAACTAAAGCTACTCCCGTAATAACGGAATGGGTTTTTCCTGAAAGAGCGCTCACCATGTTGAAACAATCATCCTTGCTTACAGGCTTTCCGTAAACTTTATTTTCAAAGACCACAAAGGTGTCTGCACCCAGGATTATTTCCCCCTTTGAATACTCTTTTTCAATTGAGAAAGCTTTTTTTAATGCCAGATACATGGCCAGCTCTTCAGCTTTCCCTTGGTGATTAAGAGTTTCGTCCACATCTGTAGGGTGGGTTAAAAAAGCTATTCCTTCTCTTTTAAGAAGCTCAATTCTTCGTAAAGATCCTGACGCAAGTATTATTACAGCCATCCGGGGACCTCTTCAGAAGGTGCTCCATCATCCTCTTCCTCCTCAGGAAGGGGAGGGAGAGGCTCCTCGGTGACAGGAGGCTCAGGCTCTTCAGGGGCAGGAGGTTCTACACCTTCAATTTCTTCAAAGTCATATCTGTTCTGCCCTGAAGGATCCACAGGAAACTTGCTCATGTCGCCGTTATGAATAGGACAGTAGTACTTTGGTATTTCATTGGCTCTGGCATTTACATCATCCACATCGTAGCCTCTGTCAGTTCCCGATTTATAAATTACCGTGTGGCACCATGGGGTCGCAAGATACCCTGAATCCACACAGATGGCAACATTTTTATAAGCCTTGATTACCCTTGAAGGTACTGTGCCCTTAACAAAGATTTCGCCTTTTGTAGGACCGCCGTCAGGAAGGCCTCCTGAATAGGCGTCTACTGTGGCATATACTACATTATCAGGGGCAGGTCCAAACTCTTGCCTTGGAGTGTTGGCAAGACATTGACGCATAATTTTATTCCAAAGTCGTGATGCGGCCGTTGAGCCTTGTGAAAGCTCGATGCTGGAGTCATTTCCTATCCAAAGGGAAGCGGCATATTTTGGAGTATATCCCACAAACCAAGCATCGTAATTATCTGTTGTAGTTCCGGTTTTTCCACAGACGGGTTGATTGGGAAGAGAAGCAGGGGACCCCAAACCGTTTGTTACTACGCTTCTTAAAATATCGCTCATAACGTAAGCCACACCTTCATTCAGCACTTGATTAGTTTTTGGTATTTTTGTGAGAATAACTTCTCCCCTTTTATTTTCGATTTTCGTGTAGCAGACAGGCTCTATATATTTACCGCTGTTTGCAATGGTGCCGTATCCTCCAACCATCTCCAAGGGAGATATTCCGTTAGTCATTCCGCCTAACCCTAAGGCGGCGGGGTTCAAGTCATTTACTTGAGGATTCTGCCTTTCCACTGTAGTTACACCCATTTTTTCTAAAATATCGGCAGAGTAATCAAAGCCTACCTGGGAAACTACTTTTACGGCGGCTACGTTAACGGATTGTTCAACTGCATATCGTAAACTCATAAGTCCTCTGTAGGAGTTGTACCAGTTTTTAGGCCATACCTGGCTTCCTGTTTTTAAAGGTGAGTCATCTATTACGGAAGCTACTGTCCAGTAATCCCCGTAAAAGTTTGGTATTTCATTACCGTAATTATCAAAGGTCTCAAAGTATTGGGATGTGCCTGCTTCCTGGGCTTCATATGCCTGCTGAAGTGCAGGTGAATAGACAGACATAGGCTTAATAGCAGAACCGGGCTGTCTAGGAGAGGTGGCACGATTGAAGAGCATTCTGCCTTTAGTAATTCTTCCTCCCACCATGGCCTTAATCTGGCCTGTTTTATAGTCTGTAATTACCATGGCAGATTGAGGCTGAATAACCTTTTGATTTAAGCTGTATCCTTCGGGACCAACGGACATACCGTTTTCATTAAAAGTGAAAAAGTCGGGATGGTCCTCAAAGAAACTCTTGGAAATAATTAAATTGCCTTCTTTGTCCCTGGTCTTATAATTTGCGGGTATCAAGATATTTCCGCCGTTAATGTTGTAGAATACGCCTTCTTCAATAATGTAAATCGGCTTAAACTCAAGACTGAAGTCAGTTTCTTCCTTAACGGTAATATTATAGATATTAAGCCGGTTGCCCTTAATTATTGAAACTGAACCGTCAGAATTGGTTATGTATTCCTCAGGCTTTAAAGTGAAGTTGCCCACATCATTGAAATATGTTCCAAAATTATAGAGAAGAATTTTGCCGTTTCTTCCCAACACATTTCCATCACCGTCTTTTTTTAGATTGGAGACCTTGGGGAAGTTCCCGGAGTTTGCAAACTCTTTCTCGATAATGCCCTGCATTTTCGAATTCATGGTGGTGTAAACTGTAAGGCCGTTAGTATAAAGGATTTGTCTTGCATCGTTATAGTCAAGATGGAGGTCCTTTTGCAGGTCCTTAATAACCTCAGTTATTACGTAATCCGTAAAGTATGTGGACAGCTCCGACCTTTCATCCAAGCCGGGATTAAGGTGGGCGGCAAGAGTATCATTAATAGCTTCATCCCGCTCTTCTTCGGAGATTATGCCTTGAGATGCCATGAGCTTAAGACACAGATCTCTTCTGTCTTTACTAAGATCGCTAATAACGAAAGTGTACTGACTTCCTTTGTAGAGAATACCTTCTGTGTCTTCAGTGACGCCTTCTGTGTTCAAAGCTTTAATAAGGGCGAAACGATCCGGCATTTGAGGCAGGGCGGCAAGAGATACTGCTTCAAAGAGATCCAGCTCAGATATATCTTTCCCATAATACGAGATTGCAGCCGACTGAACACCGTAGGAGTTGTAGCCTAAAAATATAGTATTCAAATAAGCTTCAAGGATTTGTTCCTTTGAAAGCTTTCTTTCAAGCTGAACAGTGTAGTAGGCTTCCCGCACCTTCCTGCTTATGGAACGCTCTGATTTTTTATCGGAAAGATATACGTTTCTTGCAAGCTGTTGAGTGATTGTAGAGGTTCCCGATATTCTCCCTGTGGTTAAGGCATCCTTAACAGCGCCAAACAGTCTAACATAGTTAAAGCCTCCGTGCTTCCAGAAAGTTTTATCCTCAATGGCCACAAAGGCATTGATCACATTTTCGGGAATGTCTTTATATTCAATATTTACGCGTTTTCCTTCTGCTTCAAATACAGATTCTACAGGCTGTTGGGAATCGTCCAGCAAAACTGAGCTTTCAGAGAGCATGGAGTAAATGTTGTCAGGGTCAATCGCAGGGGATGTGAAAATAATTGACAGAACATATATCATGCCCACTACAAACAGACCGGCAAATACAAAAAGAAGAGTTTTCAAAAGACGCTTTAAGTTTAACTTGTACCTCTTTGAGCGCAGCTTGCCCGTTGACTTGGACATTTTGGGGTTCTCCTCTTTTCTGTCGATATAAAAACGACTTTTAATTTTGCTTTTTAAATCATCGAAAAACAGCAACAAAGAAGGGCCCTGTCCTTCATCCTCTTCTTCGCCTCTGTATTTTCTGGATCTGAAGGACCTTGGTTGATCTTGTTCCTCCTCCTCTACAGAAACAGGAGCTTCATCTGAATGGGTTTCCTGAGCTCCCAGGTTACTGCTTATTTTATCAAATTCATCGTGGACGTTTTCGAATTGGGCCAGAAAATCATCCATTTCTTTTTGTTCATCTTTTTTATCAGTCAATTTTTAAGTGACCTCCTTTTAATACAAATAACTTCGGCAAGTAATTATATCACAGCAGGGAAGGAATAAGAATCGGAAAATATCGTACAAGCATTTGACGACAGAAGGAGAGGGTGAGTTCCCTGATAGTGGTAAAATATGGATAAAAGGAGGGTTAAGAATTGCATAGAAGACCTGTAGTGTTAATATCCCTGACATTTCTTCTGGGAATGGTGTCCTATGGCCTTAATGAAGGATTAAAACCGGTTACAGCAACAGCCTTTTTTTCAGGCATGGCACTTCTTTTCCTGTTTTTTAAGGAGTCCGTTCAGAAAGCTTATTATATGAAACTTCTCCTTGTCTATATGACAGTATTTACTTTTGGGTTGTTGCTTATTCACGGCTCTTCCGTATATGAAGGGAATTTGCAAAATCATGTGAATAAGGTTGTTGAAATTGAGGGCAGGGTTTTACAGGTGGAAGAAAAGGAGGAAGGTAGGGAATATGTAATAATCAGGCCGGCATCTGTTTTTGGTTCTTATGACTTAAAAGGCAAGTCCAAGGTTCTCGTAAGGCTTAATAATAGCAAAGATAAGATTTACAAGGGTAAGCTTGTAACCGTGAGAGGGGAGCTTATGGCGCCTGATGGGGGAAGAAACCCTAAATGCTTTGATTATAAAAAGTATTTAAAGTCACGCGGCATATATTACGTTATGGATGTAAAGGACTACAATTTCTCCCTTCTTTATGAAGGAGATTCTTTAACAGGCAAGGAAAGGTCCTTTTACTATGTTTTGTTAAACCGTGTAGATAAATTAAAAGATGACAGTCTTCATGAGCTTCAAAAGACATTACCAAAGGATCAGTATGCCTTAAGCAGGGGAATGCTTTATGGCGATAAGAATCAAATGGGGGAGGATTTAATAACCTTATTTCAAAAAAACCAAACAGCCCATATATTGGCTGTAAGCGGTCTTCATGTGGGGATTTTATACGGTCTCTTGTACGGTATTCTAAGCCTTCTAAAGAGAAGGAATTCCGTTTTTCTCAATGGAGCAATGCTATTTATAATATTCATTTACCTGATTTTAAGCGATTTTTCCCCATCTTCAGTAAGAGCTTTTTTAATGATTTTCATTCACATATTTTCCAGACTGTTTTATTTCAGGTTTGATCTTTTAAGCGCTACACTTTTTTCAATGGCGGCTGTGCTTATCTTCAGGCCCTTCATGATTTTTAATGCAGGGTTTCAACTGTCATATATGGCCCTTGTTTCAATATCTTTTTTTGTTCCTGTCATAAAAGAGTTTATAAAAATTCCGGCTGTTTCGTATTTTGCTCCTTTCATAGGCGTGCAGGCAGGTCTTGCTCCTGTGATATGTTACCATTTCAATTACATATCATACTTTTCAATACTTGCAAATATCCCTTCAGTTTTTTTAACGGGCATTATTCTTCCCTGCCTTCTGATAAAAATGCCCTTATCATATTTACCCTTTGATTTGTTAAACCGAGAATTATCGTCTGTTACAGGTGTGCTTTTGGATTGGCTAATTAAAGTTAATGATTTCTTTTATGTGGAGGGCAAAACTTATGTTTTAATCAAAAGCCCCCATGTTCTATTTTTGATTTTTATTATGGCTCTTTCATTCTTTGTGGCTTCCGAAGGCTTCAGGATTATGGTTCTTCGGAAAAATTACAAGATGATTTTAAAGGTTGCAGCAGTTACGGTTGTGGGCTTTTCCTTGGCAGCTTTTTCTGTCGAGAATTCATTTTCAAAGGCAAATATAGTTTTTGTGGATGTAGGCCAGGGTGACTGCCTGTGCATAAGGACTGATTCCAATAAAATTCTGATGATAGATTCAGGCGGCAGTGAATCCTATGATGTGGGAGAGAAGATACTTTTTCCCTTTCTTCTAAAAAATTACGGGCCTTATCTTGATGCAGTATGTATCACTCATCTTCATCAGGACCACTATGGAGGCTTTAAGAGCTTAAGCAAAGAGGTTAAAACGGGGAAGCTGATCCTCTACGAAGGTTATAAAGACCGTGAAGAAGAAATAATTAAAGAGACGGGCATGGGAAAAGACAAGCTTTTGTATGTGGAGGATAAGGATGTTGTTCACCTTTGGGATGAGGTTAAGCTCACTGTGCTTAATCCTGTTTCATGGAAGGGGGGTGAAAGGAAAGAGTCAGATGAAAACCTTATGTCTTTAGTGGTTATGGTGGAGATTAAAGGGCTTAAGATACTGATGACAGGTGATATAGATGAGGAAGGGGAGAAGGATATAATTAAAAGAAATAGGGAAAGGCTCGCCTGTGATATACTGAAGGTGCCTCATCACGGATCTAAATACAGTACCTGCCAAGAATTTTTAAAGGCTACATCGCCTAAGGTTGCAGTTATCCAGGTGGGAAAGAACAATTTCGGCCATCCCTCCTCTCAAGTCATTGAAAAATGCCTTGGAGAAGGTATAATTGTTTTTAGAAACGATAAAAACGGGGCAATCGCCATAGGAGAAAGAAGAGGCAAAAGAGGAGAGTTATGGATAAAGACCATGCTTTCAAAAGATTCAACAGGGAATTAAAGGAAGACAGACTGCCCCGTCTGCTGCTTTTATATGGAGAAGAGCAGCTTCAGGTGGATTGGGCAGTAAAAGAAATAGTAAATAAATATGTAAATAGCGCAAGCCACAGTTTGGATGTAAATACCTTCGAGGGGCTGCCTGACATAGGGGAGCTTGTGGAAGCCTGTGAAACCCTTACGATGCTTTCCGAAAAAAGAGTGGTGGTGGTAGCTGACAGCCACATCTTTAAAGGTGCTTCCCAAGGGGCAGATGAAGCATATATGGAGAAGCTTTTTTCTTATTTAACCAATATACCGGAAACAACTGTTTTGGTCTTTAAGGAGAGAGAAGTCGATGCTAGGTTAAAGAGCTATAAAACAGCGGCTGCTCTGGGAGGAGTTTACGACTTTAAAAGATTTTCGGAAAGAGATGATACGGAGCTTCTAAAAGGGTTCATCAGAAATCGGTTCAAGAGGCTTCAAAAAAATGTCGATGAGGGAATGGTTAATCTGATAATTCAAGTATCAGGATATTTTAATCAAAACTCTCTTTATAATCTCTACAACCTAGAAAAGGATATTGAAAAGATTGCTGCCCATTCAGGCGACAAAGACCCTGAGCCTTGTGATGTGAGGGCTACCCTGAAGGGGGATTTGGAGGCCTATATTTTTTCTTTTGTAGAGGCCTTGGGAAAGGAAGACAGGAAGCAGGCACTTCTGATTTATTCCAATATGTCAGAAAGGGGAGAAAGCTTCTATATGATACTGTCCCTTCTCATAAGTCAATATGAGCTTCTTCTTGATATGAAACAATATATTGAAAAAGGAGTTTCAGTGAGGGAACTGGAAAATATTCTGAAAGCAAATCCCTATAGGTTGAAGAAAGCTTTGCCTGTAGTGTCAAGATACTCTGAAAAAGAATTAATTGTTTTTCTTGAAAGACTATTTGATATGGACAGAAATAATAAAAGGGGACTTATGGATCCAAGGCTTGCCATGGAATTGTTCATAGGTGAAATGTAATGACTAAACAGCTTAAAGCTGACATAATGCTTTTCATAATCACCTTCCTCTGGGGAATTTCCTATTACCTTATGGATGTCAGCATGAGAGAGCTTTCCCCATTTACCTTGAATGCAAACAGGTTCATCATAGCTTTTTTAGTGGCTGTAATTCTTGCCTTTCCCAAACTAAAAGGCGTTTCTTTCGAAACTATTAAATACAGTTTCTTTGTAGGTACAATACTTGTATTTGTTTATCTTGGGGCTACCTACGGAGTTAAATACACAAGCCTGTCCAATGCAGGTTTTTTATGTGCTTTGTCAGTGGTGTTCACTCCGATTTTCGGATATGCTATATTTAAAATAAAGCCTGAAAGAAAGCTGGTTTTCGTTGTAATAATGTGTTTAATAGGCATAGGGCTTTTATCTTTGGATAAAAACTTAAAGCCTGCTTTAGGAGACTTCTTCTGTTTAATCTGTGCTGTTGCTTATGCTTTCGATCTTCTCATAACAGAAAAGGCCGTCAGGAAACCTGAGGTCAACGCATTTCAGCTGGGAGTGTTCCAATTGGGATTTTCAGGACTTTGGCAGCTGCTCTTAGCCTTTATTCTTGAAGAACCGGCTTTGCCAAAATCTAAAAGTGTTTGGATGTCCGTTTTGTTTTTGGCAGTGTTTTGTACAGGCGTATCCTTTGTTGTTCAGGCAATTGCCCAACAATATACCACTGCCACACATGTGGGGATAATATTTACATTGGAACCTGTTTTCGCAGGGCTTGTGGCATTTTTCCTGGCCCATGAAATACTTCTTCCCAGAGCTTACTTTGGCGCAGTGCTGTTAATTGCAGGATGCTTTATTATGGAAATCAAGGTTAACCCCGAAACTAAAATATTTAAGAAACTGTTATATAAAAAAAGAAAGGAGAAGAATGATGGCTAGATCCGTAAAATTTGAGAACAAAGAAGGAATTCTTTACATCACAATTGACAGACAGGAGGCGCTGAACGCATTGAACGTTTCTGTGTTGGAAGAGCTCTACGAAGTCTTTACTATGGCAGAGAATAGTGAAGAGGTGAAAACTGTACTGTTGACGGGAGAGGGGAAAGCTTTTGTGGCAGGGGCTGATATTCAACAGATGTATGAAATGTCACCTAAGGAAGGAAGAGACATGGCCAAGTTGGGCCACAAGGTTATGAATTTTATTGAGAATATGGAAAAGCCTGTAATAGCACTTATTAACGGTTTTGCTCTTGGAGGCGGTCTGGAGCTTGCATTGGCTTGTGACTTTAGAATAGCTTCCACAAAAGCAAAAGTAGGGCAGCCTGAGGTTGGTTTAGGAATTATCCCCGGCTTCGGAGGAACTCAGAGGCTGGCAAAGCTTATAGGAAAAGGAAAGGCAAAGCGCCTTATAATGACAGGTGAGATAATCGATGGTTTAAAAGCCTTGGAGCTTGGCATTGTTGAAGAGGTTACAGAGCCTGATACTCTTATGGAAAAAGGCGTTGCTCTGGCGGAGACAATTATGAAGAAAGCCCCCTTAGCTGTAGGCGCTGCAAAGACAGCCATTAATAAAAGCATGGATGTAGATTCAAAATCGGGAAGTGATTTTGAAATTGAAAGTTTTTCATCTGTTTTTTCTACAGAAGATAAGATGGAAGGGATGAGCGCTTTTCTTGAAAAGAGAGAGGCTGCCTTTAAGAACAAATAGAGAAAAATAAGAGAATTGTTCTTACTGCAGCTTTTGGTAATCATGGGATTTCCACTGAGGTATTGGACTGAAGCTTTGGCCGGTTATCAAAGAAATGATAATTGGCCTTTTTGTTTAAATTTAAGGATTTATTTGATATAATCATTAAGAAAAGTTACACGTGTTTAAAGAAAGGACTTTCTATGGAGTGGTTAATAGGATTTGTTGTTGTACTGAGTATTTTTTATTACAAACAACGGGGAAAAGATGGGACTAAAGAAAGTAAAAAAGGAAAGGTCGTTTCCAGGGAGCCCAGAAGAAATGCTTCAGGATATAAGAGCAGCGTGAAAAAATTAGTATACGGCCTGGATCCTGAAAATACAGATTACAAAGCTTTGTATAACGAAGTGGAGAAGATGGCAGAGGAAGGGTTTATCCAAGACTTCTTTAAAAGCGCCTATGATGAGATGTGCCACTTTAAAGAAGATGAAATTGTGCTTGAAACCTTTTTCCTTATGGTCTTTGGCGATATGAGAAAGCACTATGTGTATTCCAAAAATAATAAGTCCAAAAGATTTGAACCTGATTATAGGGAGTACTACGAGGGCAACAAGAACTTGAATATGGTTATCTCAAACAAGTATATTTATTTTGGCGACAATGTTAAGGGGAAAAAGAGTACAAAACTGGTGAAAATCCATGTTTCCAAAATTAAAAAGATTGACTGGACTGCCGATTACGTGGAGATATACATTAATTCTCTTCTTGGAGGAGAACGAATTCATAATATTTGGTGCTCTTCAGGAAACAGGATAATAAATGCGCTTCTTAACAGCATTGTTGTAATAGGTGAAGACAGCAAGGAAACGCCTTTTCGTGTTGTAAACACTGGTAAAAAAGGGTATAATTTCATTGCAGGTTAATGATGGACTTAAGGATTAAAATGGATATAGACAGTTTGAATAAAATAATTAAAGAGAAGGTTAACCCTATATTAGGGCAGCATTTTGGTGCCTGTGAAGCTACGGAAATTAAGGATGGAGTAGTTTTCATAAAGATGACAGGAGCTTGCGGCCAATGCCCTTCTGCTCAGGATACTATAGAAATGGTAGTAAAAGAGATAATTATGAACGAGGTGGAGGATGTAAAGGACGTAGTTCTGGATGATTCTGTTTCAGAGGACCTTTTAAAGATGGCAAGAGAGATACTGGAACGTAGAAAAAAGCTTTAATTAAGAAAGGTTTTGTTTGGTTTTTAACCATTATTATAAATTACAAAGGAGAGAAAAAAATGTTAATGACAGGAGACCAGTACATCGAAAGTCTTAGAAAGCTAAAGACAAGAGTCTATTTGTTCGGAGAAAAAATTGACAACTGGGTTGACCACCCTATGATAAGACCATCAATTAATTGCGTGGCTGTAACCTATGACTTGGCACACGAACCACAGTATCAGGACTTAATGACAGCAGAGTCAGAATTAATTGGTGAAAGAGTAAACAGATTTGGCCATCTTCATAAAGATACAGAGGACCTTAAGAAGAAAGTGAAGATGCAAAGACTGTTAGGTCAAAAAACTGCCAGCTGCTTCCAAAGATGTGTAGGTATGGATGCTTTCAATGCAGAGTTTTCCACCACTTACGAGATGGATAAAAAGTATGGCACAGAGTACCACAAAAGATTTGTAGAGTTTTTGAAACAGGTTCAAAAAGAAGACTGGACCGTAGACGGCGCCATGACAGATCCTAAAGGTGACAGAGGTCTGAGCCCATCACAGCAAAGAGATCCCGATCTCTTTTTGAGAGTGACGGAAAGAAGACCTGACGGTATTGTGGTAAGAGGAGCAAAGGCTCACCAGACAGGTTGCATTAACTCTCACTGGCATTTAATAATGCCTACTATTTCTATGAAGGAAGAGGATAAGGATTACGCAGTTTCCTTTGCGTGTCCTTCTGATGTGGAAGGTCTTTACATGATTTATGGAAGGCAGTCCTGCGATACAAGGAAGCTGGAAAAGGGTGCTGATATCGATCTTGGCAACAGACAGTTTGGGGGCCAGGAGGCTCTTGTGGTCTTTGATGATGTATTCATTCCAAATGAATATGTTTTCATGGATGGGGAAACTGAGTTTGCCGGAGTTTTGGTAGAGCGTTTTGCAGGATACCACAGACAGTCCTACGGTGGATGTAAAGTAGGTGTAGGCGATGTTATCATCGGAGCATCTGCATTAATAGCTGATTACAACGGAGTAAGCAAGGCTTCTCACATTAAGGACAAGCTTATTGAGATGACTCATCTAAATGAAACACTTTATTGCTGCGGCCTTGCATGTTCCACGGAAGGCTACCCCACAGAAGCTGGAAATTACCAAATCGATATGTTACTGGCCAATGTTTGCAAATTGAATGTAACAAGACTTCCTTACGACATTGTGCATTTGGCTGAAGAAATCGCAGGAGGTATTATGGTAACCATGCCTTCGGAACAGGATTTCAGATCGAAGATGGTAGTAGGCAGAAGCGGTGAAACCATAGGAGATATTGTTAATAAGTATCTTGCAGGATCGCCTCTTGCTACAACTGAAAACAGAATGAGGGTATTAAGATTCCTGGAGAATATTTGCTTAGGAGCATCAGCTGTAGGGTACAGAACCGAATCTCTGCATGGAGCAGGTTCACCTCAGGCCCAAAGAATTATGATTGCAAGGCAAGGTAACATTGAATCCAAGAAACAGCTGGCAAAGGATATTGCAGGAATCAAAGAATAATGTTCAAAGTAGGTGTACGATACTGCGGAGGATGCAACCCCAGATATGAAAGAGATGGGTTGGTTGAATATATTAAAGAAAAATTGAAGCAAGTTGACTTTCAGATCGCGAAGGAGGGTGTCATTTACGATGCCCTCCTGGTTGTATCAGGCTGTACCAGCATGTGTGTTTCATTTGAACAGTTTCAATCAAAAAAAGGCATTGTGAAGGTAAACAGTGAGGATGACAAAGATGAAGCGGTTAATTCTTTATTGATGTTAATGGAGGGCTAAAGAAATTGGACTGGAAGAAGATTTATGAAGAAAGAAAGTGTACTGCAGAAGAGGCTGTAAAAGAGATTAAGTCAAAGGACAGAGTCGTGTTTGCCCATTGTATTGGAGAACCTACAGTTCTTGTGGATGCCATGGTGAAGAATGCTCATAATTACAAAGACGTTACTATTTCCCATATGGTAACCTTTGGAAAGGGCGAGTACACAGACCCCAAGTATGCAGAAAATTTCAGATGGGAAGGATGGTTTGCAGGAGGGCCCACGAGAAAGTGTATCGAAATGAGCCACGGAGATTATGTACCTGCATTTTTTCATGAAGTACCAAGTCTTATAAGAAAAAAATTATGTCCGGTAGATGTTATGATGGCTATGGTGTCTCCTCCTGATGAGCACGGGTTTTGTTCCGTGGGAGTATCTTCAGACTATACCATGGAGGGAATAAGATCGGCAAAGAAGGTGCTGGTGGAGGTAAACCCCAATATGCCTGTAATTTACGGAGATACCTTTGTTCATGTCAGCCGATTTGATAAAATTGTGGAGGTGGATTATCCTCTTACAGAGGTTCCAATGGCAAAGATTGGAGAGGTGGAGGAAAGTATAGGAAAGTACTGCGCTTCACTGATTGAAGACGGGAGCACTTTGCAGCTTGGTATAGGTGCAATCCCCGATGCAGTATTATATCAGCTTAAGGATAAAAAGGATCTGGGAATACACTCTGAAATGATTTCAGACGGAGTTGTGGATCTTTTTCAGACAGGAGCAATTACAGGTGCAAAAAAGACTATTCATAAGGGAAAGATGCTGGTGACTTTCCTCATGGGAACTAAAAAGCTTTATGATTTTGTAGAAAAAAATCCTTTGGTGGAAATGCGAACTGTGGATTATGTAAATGACCCTACAGTCATAATGCAAAATCATAAGATGGTAAGCATTAACTCCTGCCTCCAAGTGGACTTCATAGGCCAGGTTGTGTCTGACACCATAGGTACAAAGCAGTTCTCCGGAGTAGGGGGACAGGTGGACTTTGTAAGGGGTGCATCCATGTCCTTGGATGGTAAAGGGAAGGCTATAATTGCCATGCCTTCCACAACTACCAAAAAAGACGGAACCATGATTTCAAAGATAGTACCTTACATAGACCATGGAGCTGCGGTCACTACATCAAGAAATGATGTGGATTATATAATAACAGAGTACGGCATTGCCCATCTGAAGGGTAAAAGCTTAAGGGAAAGAGCAAGGAGCCTTATAAAAATCGCCCACCCTGATGTACGTGAAGAATTAAAGAAAGCCTTTAATGAAAGATTCAACACACCTTGTGATATTTAATCTGTTTAGTATAAGGAGGATTATGATATGTTAGCTTTAAGAGTAGTTCCAAAGATATTTATCTTTGATACATTTAAAGAATTCCATGATGAATTTAAACTGGGTGAAAGAGATCTTCTTGTAACCAACGAGTGGATGTACACTCCCTATGTGGCACCCTTGAATTTAAAAGTAAATGTACTTTTTCAGGAAAAATACGGTAAGGGCGAGCCTTCAGACGAGATGATAGATGCCATCTGTAAAGATACAAAAGGCATTGACTACGACAGGATAATAGCTTTTGGAGGCGGAACCATAGTAGATATCTGCAAGGTTTTGGCCTTAAAGGTTCCTGAAAATAGCGTGGATCTTTTCATGGGCAAGGTTCAGCCGGAAAAGGTTAAACAGCTTATTGTAGTGCCTACAACATGCGGAACGGGAAGCGAGGTTACCAATGTGGCCATCGCAGAGTTAAAAAGTCTGAAGATCAAAAAAGGTATTGCCGTGGATCAGACTTATGCAGATTTTGCTGTGCTTGTACCTGAAGCTTTAAAAGGACTGCCTGATTACGTATTTGCCACAAGCTCAATAGATGCATTAATCCATGCCATGGAATCCTACTTGTCACCAAAGGCCAATCCTTTTACAGAGCTTTTTTCTCTAAAGGCCATCGAAATTATTATGGACGGCTACAAGAAGGTTTTGGCAACGGGAAAAGCTGATGCAAAGGCAAGGGAACCTTATCTTAAGGATTTCCTCATTGCATCCTGTTACGCAGGAATCGCTTTTGGGAATGCAGGCTGCGCTGCTGTCCATGCAATGTCATATTCCATAGGCGGAGCTTTCCATGTACCTCATGGAGAAGCCAACTATCAGTTCTTTACAGAAGTATTCAAGATGTACATGAGAAAAGATCCTGATGGAAAGATTAAAGCTGCCAACGAAATCCTTCAAGGTATTCTGGGCTGCAAATACGAAGAGGTTTATGATAAGCTGGAAGAATTCCTAGGTCAGATTATGGTGAAGAAGCCATTGAGAGAGTATGGAATGACAGAGGATCAAATTGATTCATTTACAGTTTCCACTGTAGAAAACCAGCAAAGGCTTCTTGGGAATAACTACATATTTTTAACAGATGAAGAAATTAGAGAGGTATTTAAAAACCTCTATTAAGCTTAAAAGGGAGATATGATGGAACAGATTATCGTAACGGAAACATCAAAAAATCTTAGGGCCCTAGGGCATGGTGCATTGTCACAGAACAAGCTCCTTGCTCTCAAGGGGGCACTGTTGTACATAATGGCGATTACCTTGCCTGCCGCCTTGTTAACAATTTTTTTCCAAGGAACTGTAGGTGATTCGGCTTCTGCACTCTATTCACTTTTGGTGTCAGGTCCTTTCACCTTGGGCGTTACACTTTTCTACATGAATATGTTCAGAGGCAAGGTAGCTTCTTTGGGTGATGTTTTTTACGGATTCGACCACTTCGTGAAGGCCTTTGGTTTGTTCATCATAATGAGCGTTTTGATATTTTTATGGAGCCTACTTTTGATTGTGCCTGGAATCATAGCCAGCTTCAGATACAGTCAGGCATTTTTAATCTTAGCGGACAATCCTGAATATAAGGCCCTAGACTGCATCAGAGAAAGTAAAAGGCTTATGAATGGAAACAAAATGAAGCTCTTATATTTAACCCTTTCATTTATGGGCTGGATTCTGTTATTCATGATACTGCCTTTTGGCATTTTAACCATGTTGTCTCTTACGGGAGTTTTGACAAATATTCTGACTTCTCAGATTTTAGCTTTGCTTATGAATGTGATTTATATATGGATTTTAGCGTATATGATGCTCACTCTTGTGGCTTTCTATGAGATATTAACAGGCAGTCTAAAAGCAGAAAAGGCGGAATAAGGATGGATTTTTACGTACTGCTCTTTGCAGGCGATATTAATGTTTACAGCGTAGCAAGGGCTTTCAATGATGAATATGGTATTATTCCAAAGGTCTACGGAAAGTACAAAACCTTTCCCTGTGCTTTCAGCAGAATCATGGATTACACAAATGATTACAAAGCAGATACCAGGGAAGGCTTTTTAAGGATAATAAGGGAGTATGCCTTTAATCACAAGGATCTCCCTGTGATTCTTATGGGCTGTGGGGACAGCTATGTACAGCTTATAGGTGATTTAAAGAGCCAACTTCCTTCTAACTTTATAGTTCCTGTCATAGACGAGGATTTAATAAGAAATTTAACCCATAAAGAAAAATTCTATGAAAGGCTTGAAGAAAACGATATTCCTTTTCCAAAGACCTTCGTGCATAAAAAAGAATTTTACGGAAGCTTTGAATTGCCTTTTGACTTTCCCTGCATAGTAAAACCTTCAAATGGAATTGCCTATTGGGCACATCCTTTTCCAACCCAAAAAAAAGTATATAAGGCAGAGACAAGGGAAGAGCTTAATGGGATTTTAGGGCAGATTTACGGTGCAGGATATGATGATTCCATAATCGTTCAGGACTTTGTACCGGGTGACGACAGCTTCATGAGAGTTCTCACCTGTTACTCCGACAGAAAAGGAAAAGTAAAGATGATGTGCATGGGCCATGTGCTTTTAGAAGAGCATACTCCCCACGGTCTTGGTAATCATGCGGTGATAATTACGGAACCTGTTAAAGCGGTGGAGGAGAAAATCCGTAAGTTCCTTGATGAAACAGGCTATGTAGGCTTTTCCAACTTCGATATAAAGTACGATGAAAGGGATAATAAGTATAAGGTTTTTGAAATTAATGTAAGGCAGGGCAGATCGAATTATTACGTAACCGGCTCGGGAGAAAATATTGCCAAGCTGGTTGTAAGGGATTTTATCCATGAAATGGATATTCCCTTCAGAACCGTAACTGAGGAAAACCTTTTTATGGTTGTGCCGAAGGGTGTGGCTTTAAAATATGTGGAAAATCCTGTTTATAGAGGTGAAATACTCAGGCTGATCAGAGAGAAAAAGGCTCATAATCCACTGTTTAACAGGAAGGATCTGGGATTAAAGCATTTGTTTTATCTTCTGAAAAACTATTTTGGACATTATCATAAGTATAAAAAGTATTTGGGGAAGACGGCGTATGACAAAGGTAAATAAAAAAAGGTTGTCTCAATACATAAGGAAGCTGTATGAAGAGAAGCTTATATTATATGAGACAGAATACTCTGAAGACCCTCTCATATCATTTCTGACTTATGATTCAAGACAGGTTATGAAGAATACTGTGTTCGTTTGCAAGGGGGCTCATTTTCAGCCCTCTTATTTGAAGGAGGCCGTTTCAAAAGGAGCCGTCTGCTACATATCCCAAGTGTCCTATGAAGAAGGAAATTCTATAAAGGCTGTTATAGTGAAGGATATAAGAGAGGCCATGGCCCATATTGCAAATCTTTACTATGATAACATTTGGAAGAAGCTTTCTTTAATAGGAATAACAGGTACCAAGGGAAAGTCTACAACAGCTTACTATATAAAGAGTATCCTTGATGAGCACATGGCATTGAAGGGTGGAGAAAAGGCAGGAATCCTTTCCAGCATCGAAAATTATGACGGAGTAATTTTTGAGGAGTCTCATTTAACTACGCCGGAAACCCTGGAGCTTCATAATCACTTTAAAAATGCGGTGGATAAAGATATAAAATACATGGTGATGGAGGTAAGCTCTCAGGCGCTTAAATATGACAGGACAAAGGGAATAGTGTTTAATACAGGGATTTTTTTGAACTTATCACAAGATCATATTTCTGCCTTTGAGCATAAAGATTTCAAGGACTATAAAGAGGCAAAAAAAGTGCTTTTCTCCCAATGTGAGACTGCAATCATCAATAAGGATTCGTCCTACTTTAAAGAGATGGAAAAAGAGGCAAGGGAAGGCTCAAAATCAGTGCTGTCCTTTAGCCTTAAGGAGGATGCAGATTACAGAGCCGTTGATGTTAAGCATACTGATTCAGGCTATAGATTTAAAGTTGAGGGGAAGAACATTAACCGGGAATTCAGCCTTAATATGAAAGGGCTTTTCAATGTGGAAAATGCTTTAGCCGCCATAAGCTGCTGTCATCTTCTAGGCATTAAGGATACTGTTATTGAAGCAGGCTTAAGCAAGGCGAAGGTTCCGGGAAGAATGGAAATATTCATGGATGAAAGTAAGGGTGTAAGAATTTTTGTGGATTATGCTCATAACAGACTGTCCTTTCAAACCCTCTTTGATGCTATATTTACAGAGTACGGCAAAGTGCCCGTTTCCATTGTTTTTGGGTGCCCAGGGAATAAAGCTTTGGGAAGAAGGAAGGAGCTTGGGGAAATTTCAGGACAACTGGCAGATTTTGTCTATATTACCGAGGAGGATTCGGGAGAAGAGGATTTATCATTAATATCCAAAGAGATATTCTCATATGCGGGAAAAGGAAAAGCCAAAGCCATAATAATTGACTCAAGGGAGGATGCCATAAAAAAAGCTATTGATGAGGCGCCACAAGGCGGTGTTGTGCTCATAACAGGAAAGGGCAGGGAGACAAGGCAAAAGAGGGGGATCTTATACGAGGAAACTTTGTCCGATGTACAGATTGTGGAAAGGATTTTAAGCAATGAGTCGTAAAAAGATTTGCGTTTTTTCCAATGAAACGGAGTTGTCCTTGGAAACAAGAGAGCTTTTGCTGAAAGCTTTTGCAGAGGCGGGCTATGAGGTTTCGGAAAAATACGGGGAGGATGCTGAACTTATAGTATGCGTAGGCGGTGACGGAGCTTTTATTAAGGCGCTGCACCTTAACGGATTTCCTGATATTCCGTTTTTAGGAATAAATACGGGCCATTTAGGGTTCTTTCAGGAATTTTTTCCCGATAAGGTGACAGATATTATTGATGATTACAGACAAGGGAAATACAGGGTTCAGAAGTACGCCACAGTAAAAGCGGAGATAAGTGCAAAAGGCGTAAAAGAAGAATTACCGGCCTTAAATGAAATCGTTATAAGGTCCTATGACTCCTATACCATTCACCTTAATATTTCCATCGGAGACAGCTTTATAGAAAGATTTTCAGGGGATGGTATTTGTGTGGCTTCCTCTGCAGGCTCCACAGGCTATAATTATTCTTTAAGGGGCTCTATTATTGACCCCAGACTAAAAGTGCTTCAGGTTACTCCCATAGCTCCTATGAACACTACTGCATATAGAAGCTTTACATCGAGTTTGATTTTGCCATCGGATTTATATTTGAGAGTAACGCCTGAAGAAGGCTATGAAAAAATTCGCGTGGTGACAGACAGCATCGACAGAAGCTATGAAAAGGTAAAGGAAATAAAAGTCAAATTGTCTGAAAAGGAAGTTATGCTTTTAAGATTTGAAAATTACGATTTTTGGAATAAGGTTAAGACAAAATTTCTATAGCTCTTTTAATATCAGAGGGTAAAGGGGCATTTAAAGTAATTTGTTCCTTTGTTAAGGGATGAGGAAAAGAAAGAGAGGAAGCATGAAGAGCCTGTCTTGAAATTATAGTTGGGCATTCACCTCCGTATAAATAATCTCCTGTTACAGGAAAGCCTTTATGTGATAGATGGACCCGGATTTGATGGGTCCTTCCTGTTTTTAAGGTAAGTTCCAAAAGGGTAAAGTTTTTTTCAAACCGTTTCAAGGTCTTAAAATGAGTTGTGGACTCAAGGCCCGAGGGAGTAACATTTCTTTTAAGGGAGGAAGGATCATCCTGACCGATGGGAAGGTCAATAATCCCTTCATCCTCTATGATAATGCCGTTAACGAGAGCAATATATTTTTTTATGGTTTTACCCTGCTCCGATGCCTTTGTAAAAGCATATTGAGCATGAGAGTTTTTAGACACAAGAACCAAGCCTGAAGTATCCATATCAAGCCTGTTAATGAATCTGATTTTAAAATTCTGACAACTTTGTTCCATATAGTGTTGGATTCCGTTGGAAAGGGTGCCAAGGGGATGGCCCTTTGTGGGATGACAAACAAGACCTGCCGGCTTGTCTATGCAGAGAAGGTCAGAATCTTCATAGATAATGGTGAAGGGAATGTTTTGTGGAAGAAAGGAGCTGTGTTCTTCGGGAAATGTCACTGTGATTACATCGCCTTCAGACAGAGGAAACCAACCTTGGGCCTGTTTTCCGTTTACCAGTACAAGGCTTTCCTCGTTTTTTAATTTGGCTCTAAGTCGTTTGGATAATGAAAACTCTTTTTTGAGAATATCCTTTACTGTTCTTCCCTCATCATCCTTTAAAATTGTCTTTTCGAATCTGCTCATATAAGTGATTCCAGTTCATGGATTAAATGGGAGAAAATAGAAAGAGCGTCTTTAACAGGTTTAATGGAGCCTGCATCCACTCCGGCAATCTTAAGAAGATTGATGGGATAATCCTTTTCTCCGGACTTTAAGAACTCCAAATATCCTTCTTTGGTCTGTAAATCTCCCCTTATGAGTTTCTCAGAAATGGCATTGGCCATAGAATAGCCTGTTGCATATTTATACACATAAAAAGCCCTGTAAAAGTGAGGAATTCTTGCCCACTCATAAGCTATAAGAGGTGTGTCCTCCAGGGCATCACCGTAATATTTACTATTTAAGCCATAGTATAATTCGTTTAAATAGGGGGCCGTTAGAATTGTGCCTTTCTGGGAAGCCTCATGAACGATCATTTCAAATTCGCTAAACATGGTTTGACGAAACAAGGTGGTGCGAAAGTCTTCAATATAAAGACTTAAGAGATATTTTCTTTCGGCTTTATCCTTTGCATTTGAAAGGAGGTACTTCATTAAAAGAACCTCATTAACAGTAGATGCCACTTCAGCCGTGAATATGCTGTGGCCGCCGTAAATAAAGCTTTGAGCCTTTCGGGTGTAGTAGCTGTGAAGGCTGTGGCCCATTTCATGAACCAGGGTGAAAACATCCTTAAGGCCCTCCCCATAGTTTAAAAGGATGTAAGGCATAGTATCATAAGAGCCGAAGCTGTAAGCCCCTGAAGTTTTACCCGGCTTTTCGTAAACATCAATCCACCTTTTGGAGATACCGCTCTTTACAATGTCCAAATATTCCCGGCCCAAGGGCTCAAGACCATTAATCATAAGCTTAACAGCCTGGTCAAAAGAATATTTATCATCCTTTGGAGTAAAAAGCTTTTGATATATATCGTACATATACATTTTTTTGCATCGCAAAACGGATTTTCTCAATTCCATGTATTTATGCATATGGGGCAGACTCTCATTGACAGCTTTAATAAGATTGTCGTAAACCTTATGATCCACATTATCCTGCATTAAAGCTAAAGCTCTTGCATCCTTATAACCTCTAAGGTCTGCCTGTATCACATTAGTCCTTACATTAAAATCGTAGGCTGCACTAAGGGTGTTCTCAAAGGCCTTATAGGGTGCATACATTTTTTCAAATGCTTCCTTTCTAACCTTTCTGTCTTTCTGCTCCATTAAGGATATATAAGTCCCGTGAGTCAGAGTCCTGGTTTTTCCATCCTTTAAAGTGACCCGGCCAAAGGTTACATCTGCATTGTTAAAGGCCGTGAAAATTTGGGAAGGGCCGTTGAGAACCTGCCCCATCCTGGCAAGGAGGTTTTCCTCCTCTTCCTTTAAAACGTGGTCCTTAAGTCTGAAAATATGGTGGAAATAATGGTCATAAATCCTCAGCTCCTCTGATTTACTCATAAAAGAAAGGATTTTGCTGTAATCTGTCTTTAACAGCTCCGGCTCAATGAATGAAATTTTTGAAGATATTTCAGAAAAAAGTACCATTGTGCTGCCATGAAGACTGACATAAGTGCTGTTTTTATTGTCTTCATCCATTTTCATTTTCGCATAAGTATACAGCTTCTCCATCTTTCTAAGAAGCTGATCTCTGTCCTTTAAAAGCATAAGAAGATTTTCTTTGGATTTTGTAAAGAAACCTTTGTGGTTTTCCATGGCATCTGCCATTTTTTTAACTTCCTCAAAATCCTTTTTAAAGGCAGCCATAGAAGGATAAATCTTTTTAAGATTCCATGTATAATCTTGTATCACATCAGCCATACAATAAGGCCTCCTATCATTTACATTAAAAGAATGCTAATGTATAATTTACCTATTATATCACGGGGAAAAGGTAATTGTCATATGGATAGACGACCTATAGGCTTTTTTGATTCAGGACTTGGAGGGTTGACCTGCATTCCTCATATGAGCGAACTTCTTAAAACAGAAAGCATTATTTATTTTGGAGATACTGCAAGAACCCCCTATGGCTCAAAATCTGTAAAAACCATTAAAACATTTGCAGACCAGGCAGCCGGTTTTTTAGTAGAAAACCATGTGAAGATGATAGTTATTGCCTGCAACACAGTCAGCGCTACATGCCTTTCCGATCTATCAAAAAAATATCCTGAAATACCCATAGTAGGAATTATCGAGCCTGCCTGCAAAGAGGCTGTATTATCTTCCGTTCAGGATACAAGGCTTGGAATAATCGGGACAAAGGTTACGGTGGACAGTCTGGTTTATGAAAAAACGATTCATGAAAGCAATGAAGATCTGCCTGTTTTTCAAAAGGCCTGTCCTGCTTTTGTGCCCCTCATAGAAGAAGGAATCATAAACAATGATATAATGGATTTAACCATTCATTACTATCTTGATGATTTCATAATGGAGAACAGAATCGACACTTTGATATTAGGCTGTACCCACTATCCTTTAATACGGTCAAGGATAGAAAGGGCGTTCCCCGATCTTAAGATAATAGATCCCAGCAGAGTTATTGTGAAGAGGATAAGTGAAATACTGAAAGAAAAGGATCTTTTGTCAAAAGGACCTGCCTCAGAAAACAGATTTTATGCTTCCGATTTATCTACAGGGTTTACCAACATGATAGACCTGATATTTAAAGGAACCGGGGCTTCAGTGCTCTTTAAGAACCTGGAGCTGTAATTAAATCTTCAGGAGGATTAATTAAGAAGATGGATTTAGTAAAATTGCTTGAATACCTTGGCCTTGAAGAACCTTTAGAATTTCAATATTTTGAAAATATTTCTGAACTTATGGAGATGAAGGAAGATGTTTCCCCGGAGGCTCTATACAGTCTGGTGAAGGAAATTCCAAAGGAAAGCCTGGCTGAGCTGGTGGACAGTTACTTTCTCGATATACAGGAAGCCTGTCCTGATACTGAAGCCGATATATATACATTGCTGGAGCTTCTTAAAAAGGTGCTGACAAGCTTATTATTAAATGCAGAGACCGATACTGAAATTGCTTACTTTGCCGATGAGCTTTTGCGGTTTAAGGAGTGGTATGTACAAGACTCTCTGGTCACCGTAACCCATAAAAAAAGGGGTGAGTCCAAGGAAATGACAGTTCTGGAAGCTTTAACTGTTTCAAGGTTGGAAAAGCTGGGTGAAGATGAGTTTGACTATGATTTTACTCAGACAACGGATTATTCCTTTGATGATAACATGCTTACTTATGTGGTTACCGATACTTATGACGATGATGATGAGGATGGGTATGACGAAGAAGCCACCTATGATGACGGGGATTTTGACTACTATAATGAAGATGATTAAAAACGACGGGAAAGGATTCGGCTAAAAGACGTGAAGAACAATAACATAATAAGAACAGAGGCACAGGAGTACAGAATTGGCATAATTGCAGCACTTTCCTGTGCTGTTCTATGGGGTTTTCTGCCTATTTACTGGCAGGCCTTAAGACCTATAGATTCCTTTGTGATAATTTACTACAGAATATTTCTGGTGGCTCTGGTTTGCTTTTTAATAGCATTGAAACTTTATGGTTTAAAGGGAATAATAGAGCCTTTGAAGGATAAGAGAATCGTTTTAAGGTATTTTACAGCAGGTATAGTTATAACCTTGAACTGGTCTTTATATATTTGGGCAGTAAATGCAGATTTCGTAATTCACACTGCAATAGGCTATTATATTGAACCATTGTTCGTATGTGTTTTCGGAATCCTTCTTTTTAAAGAGAAGCTGACAGGATATAAAAAGATTGCCATACTCATGGCTTTGATAGGACTTATAGTGCTTCTCATCCATTTCAGACAGCTTCCCTTTATCGCCATGGGTATTGCCATGACCTTTGCAACCTATGCGGCCATAAAGAAGGGGAACAGGTTTGACGCAGTGCTTTCACTTCTGTATGAAACGATGTTTTTGGCACCGCCTGCTTTAATTGTAGTAATTGTTTTAGAGTGCCAAGGGAAGGGGGCCTTTCATCTGGCTGCTCCCTATCAGTTAGTTATGCTGTTTTTAATCGGAATGATGACAGCTGTGCCTCTTGGTCTTTTTGCTATGGGTGCAAACAGACTGCCCCTTGTTACTTTGGGCATTATAGAGTACATCTCACCGTCCATCACCTTGATTATAGGGATATTTATGTTTAAAGAGCCTTTCGATTTAGGCCAGTTTTTAGCTTTTTGTATTATATGGATAGGCCTGGTATTCTTTACAATAGGTGAGATGAAGGAGGCAAGACAGCTTAAAGATGACAAGTAAAAAAGGGCTTTCTGTATTCGCTGTAGCCTTTATGACAGTGAGCACAATCATGGGGGCAGGGTTTGCTTCAGGAAGAGAAATATGGCAGTTTTTTGGTGTGTTCGGCAGTGACGGCTATAAGGGCGCCATACTTTCCGGATCGATATTTATCTTTGTTACCTACATGACAGTTACCATAACAAAATATATTAATACAAATGATATAGGCATGGTGGTAATGCCGGGAAACAACAAGGTCCTGAAAAAGCTGACAGGACACTTTATGGCCCTGATACTTTATACTGTATTAGTTATGATGAGTGCGGCATGCGGTGCTTTTTTTTATCAGCAGTACGGACTGCCAAGGTTTGTAGGAGGTCTTATACTTGTTATACTTGTTATAATTACGGTAACAGGAGGCTTCCAACGAATAAGCGGTATATTGAAGTACATTGTACCCTTGCTTATAATAACAGTGGTGGCAGTATCATGTTATATACTTATAACGCCCTTGAAGGAAACCTCCTTTAAAATGACTGTGGTACCGTCTCCTTTGGCACCCAACTATTATATAGCGGCAGTTTTATATGTTTGCCTTGTTATTCTTGCCGCTATTCCCATAATGGCTACGGCCACGCTATATGCCAAAAATCATAAAACTGCTTTAAGGGGTACGACTTTGGGGGCAGTAATTTTCACCTTGTTAATTCTTTTGATGATTTACATTATTCAAATGGATCCTGAGTTTAGCCAGGCTATGGATATGCCTATGTTGGGATATGCAAAAAGAACTTCAAACCTTGCAAACACCCTTTACGGTTTGCCTTTGCTTTTGGCAATATACGGATCTGCAACTACAAATTATTATGCTGTTACCACCCGGTTTAAAGAAGGGCCCTACAAGAAGCTTGTGACAGTTTTAGTTGCGCTTTCGGCTTTTGGAGCAGGCCTTTTTGGTTTTACAAATGTAGTCAAGTATATGTTGCCCGTTGAGGGCGCCTTGGGAGTTATTATTTTTATAATGCTTTTAATACACTTTATAGGCATAAAAGGGGAGAGGGCATCATGAGTAAAAAACAGTTGTTTTCAAACCTTCACGGTCATGACAGACTGGCCTTTGCTCATCCTTTGAAAAGAGTGACAGGAGGCCAAGGAGGAGAAGTGGTGCTGGTAAGAGGTTCCTTTAAAAATGCATTAATCGACTGCGGTATGGCATATTGTCATGAAAATACTATAAAGAATATTGAAGAAGAGCTTTCGGGAAAAGGTCTGGATTACATTATTCTCACCCACACCCATTATGACCATGTGGGGGCCCTCCCCTATATAAGGAAAAGGTACAAGGATGCTGTTGTTTTGGGCAACAGCCACAGCGAAAAGGTTCTGAACAAGGAAAGCGCAATAAGAGTAATAAGGGAGCTTTCGGAAAAGGCACAGGAAATCTACAGCGAGAAAAGAGAACCGATTATTACAGAAGGTCTTAAGGTGGATAAGGTTGTGAAGGACATGGATATAATAGAGCTGGGAGATCGGAATATTATAATCTACGAAACTCCCGGTCACACATCCTGCAGCATAAGCCTCTTTATATTGCCTGAAAAAATTCTGCTGGCATCGGAATCTACAGGAATACTCATAGATGAAAATACAGTTCATACGGCTATTTTAAAATCTCATAAAGACAGCATCAAGTCGGCCATTCGGCTTAAAGGCCTTAAGGCAAATACTATAGTGTTGCCTCATTACGGTGTTTTGCCACGGTATTTTCACGAAGATTACTGGAAGCTGTTCTTTAAGGAATCGGAGGATAAAAAGAACTATATTCTCAATCTTGCAAAAGAGGGTTATAGCGACGAGGAAATACTCAAGGATTACATTTCAAAATTCTGGGATGATGAAAGAGAGCAGGAACAACCTAAAGTAGCCTTTATATTAAATGCAAAAAGCATTATTTCAGTAGTACTCAAAGAGTATCAATAGTTTTTCCATTTACTGACAAGTAAGAATATGGTAAAATTATAAGAGGTTTATAAAGGAGTTAAGGATGAGAGTATCTGATGCCGTAAGCTTTCGCTTTACCTATAAAACTGAAGGAAGCAGGTTTCATCTTCAAATTGAAAGAGGCGAAACTCCGGATTTTTACAAGGTGCGGGCAGGTAGAGGTATATCCAGCGACACTTATTTAATCCCCAGTTTTCTTTGGGAAAAGTTTCTTCAGGCATTGAAGAACTTAGGTGTTTTCCAGTGGGAAGAGATGTATGACTTCCCTTCTTATGATGGGGACGGTTGGTTTGTTTCAGTGGAATTTCCAAATAATAGAGAAGTATCCTTTGTGGGAAGATATGAGAAACCTTTGCACTTTGAAGAATTCCTGGAGCTTGTTTCTGAGTTTGTAGACCATAAGAGGCAGGAGGAACCAAAGGAGGTCCCTTCAACAAATGAAGAGAAAGAAGTAAAGGGAGAAGAACAGGAAAGCCTGGAATCGGATTTCGTTCCTCCCTTTGTGAAGGAACAGGAAAAGGAGGGGAAGCTGAGGCTCGAGGATATTTTTACAGAGGAAGAATTGAATCCAAAAGGTGAAAATGCTTTTGACCGTCAAGTGTCAAAGTTCAGCTCCTTTGTGAAAACAGGTTCTCATACCTTTGTTAAACTTATAATTGACAGTCTGGAAGAGGACAAAGAATAAATTTAAAGGGAGGAAGGGGATAAATGAAAAAAGACAGTGGCATGGTCAGGAGGATAGACAAACTTGGAAGAGTGGTGCTGCCGGCTGAAATGAAAAAGGAGCTGGGATTGGCCAATGAGCAAAAGGTGGAATTTTATTTTACAGGTGACAGCATAGTGATTAAAAAGTATCAGGACCATTGTGTCTTTTGCAACTCTGAAGAGAATCTTGTAACCTACAATGCGAAGGATAAAGATGGCAGATCTCATGAGACGGTCATATGCAAAACATGCATAGAGGATATAATAAATTTATAAATATGCTTTAAAAGCGGGCTCCTGTAAAGAGGAGCCTTTTAAACGAAATGAACAGCAGAAGGGAAAAGGGATGAAAAGAATAACAGCGGCGATTATAATCTTCCTTTTAGTCATTGCCACATTACCGGGCTTTGCTTATCATGAAGGATTTGGATATGTAAATCTGGAATCAGGATATGAAATATTTAAAAATACAATGTATCAGGAATATACAGGCGATAACAGTAAAAGAGGGCTGGTCAAGTCCTATACTGTTATAAGCGACCTAGAAAGAAGCGGCCTTAAACCCTTTGTTTTCTCAGGAGATGTGAGTGGGTCCTACACCCTGGAGACCATGGTCTCCAAGGTGGAACAGATGGGCTATAAAGTAGTGGCCGCTATTAATGGAGATATTTTTGATACTGCCTCCAATTCACCAAGAGGAACGGTTATTCATGATGGAAATATTATAACTTCGGGATATCAGTCCGACAGAATTATTACCTTTGATGAAGACAACAATATTGCCATGAAAACCGTGGGCCTTAAGTATTCCTATGAGGCTTTGGATCGCCCTGAAATAAAAGGGAGTATATCCTTCTTTAATGTGCAGGACGGCGGTGGAGGCGGCGTATTCCTTTATAATAAAAATTATGGAGCCTACACGGGGACCAAAGGGGAAAAACTGGAAATAGTAATTGAGGCAGAGGATGATGAACTCTCTGTAGATAAAGAAATACTGGGAGTTGTAAAGAAGATATCAAATAAGGGAGGAACTCCTGTTTCAAAAGGAGAGTTGGTGCTGTCCTTTGGAAAAGGCAGCAACGGCTACAACGATGTTTTAAACATTAAGCCGGGGGATGAAATAGTTATTTCCGTAGAGGATACTCTGGGAGAACTTGCCGAGGTCAAGGAAGGCTTCGGACTTTACCATCAAATAGTTGAGAACAACAGAATAGTTACTTCCGGCACTAACGTTAACCCAAGAACTGCAATGGGGGTAAAAAGCGACGGGCAGGTGGTGATGTATGTTTCCGACGGCAGACAGGCTAATGTGGGAAACGGACTTACCATAGAGGAGCTGGCATATCATATGATCGAGCTTGGTTGTGAAGAGGCATGGAATCTTGACGGCGGCGGTTCCTCCCAGCTTTTAGCAAGAAAGCCCGGTGTGGACCAAACTGCAGCTTTAAGAAATTCACCCTCTGAAGGAACTGCCAGGAAGGTGGCTAACGGGCTGCTGCTTGTATACGATGAAAGCACCTCAGCCTCTTTAAAAAATCTCCATCTGTATCCTGAAAGATATATAACTATTTTAGGAGAGCAGGTAAAGCTTAAGGCTTATGGATCAAACAGCCTGTATGAAAAGGTATCCATAAGCGGCGATATAGCTTTTTCTGCAGATTCCGGTACAGTTTCAAACAATGCTTTCATTCCTCAAAAGATTGGCAGGTCAAAAATAACAGCCCTTTATCAGGGCCTTTCCGCAGAAGCGGAGATTGAAACAGTATCTGATGTAAACATTGTGTTGCCGGCTGATAAATGGAATCTAAGCCCTCAAAGCACCAAGAAGGTTACTGCAAAGCTGGCCTATGGGAAAATGATTCTTGACAATATTACACCCTCATTAACATTTAGTGCAGATGAGAAGATTGGAGCTATAGACAGTGAAGGTAATTTCAGGGCCGCCGCTCTAAAGAGCGAAGTACAGGGGTATATCACAGTAGGGTATATGAACAACACCGCAAAAATACTTGTGACGGTAACTCCAACCAAAATCGTGCCTGTTGAATTTCTTGATACGGCCTCCCACTGGGCAAAGAACTACATTGGAGTTCTTGCATCCATGGGTAAGGTACAAGGTGTGGGAGACAATATGTTCATGCCGGACTCCCCTCTTACCAGAGCGCAATTTGTAGCTTTCCTGGCAAAAGCCACTGACAATATCAATATTGAATCGGCTCAGACAGCAGGGTTTAAAGACGTAAATCAGAAGGACTGGTCTTACAATTATGTTAACTGGGGTTATCAGGAGGGTATAGTAAACGGCATGGGAGAAGGATTGTTTAAACCTGATGATCCAATAACCAGGGAGCAGATGGCTGTTATGCTCTGTAATTACGCTGTATATCAAAACTTTGCCCTACCTCAAAAGGAAGGCTTAAAGGTCAGCTTTAAAGATAAGAACAGAATCAGCTACTGGGCAATGGATTATGTTTATACAGTAGCAGGCTCAGAGATAATGACAGGAATGGGCGACAATACATTTATGCCCCAGGGTATTGCCACAAGAGGCCAGGCAGCAAAAATAATCCATGAATATATAGATTTGAGGGAAGGAATTAACGACTGAATATGATTAATGTAATAGAGCTTGAAAACGGTGTAAGAATTGTATACGAAATGATGGACCAGGTGGAAACTGTTTCTCTGGGAGTCTTTTTTAAAGCCGGCTCTTTAGATGAAAGAGAGGCAGATTATGGTGTCAGTCACTTTGTGGAGCATATGATGTTTAAGGGTACAAATAAAAGGAATGCAAGCCAGATAGCCGATGGCTTTGACAGGCTTGGAGGCTCAGTGAATGCATACACCTCAAGAGACCATACATGCTATTATTTTAAGACTACTGAGGACACTCTTTCTGAAGCCATGGACATACTTTTTGACATGCTTTCAGAGAGCACCTTTTTAGAAAAAGAAATGGAAAAAGAAAGACGGGTTATTCTGGAAGAGATTAAAATGCTGGAGGATCAGCCCGATGAGCTTTCTATAGAACAATGTACAAGGCTGGTGTTTAAGAACGATCCTTTGGAGCATGACATTGCAGGCTACAGCCATACCTTGATGAATATGAACAGTGACACTTTAAGGGACTACATAAAAGAAGAGTATGCAGCTAAAGATACGGTTGTGGCTGTTTCGGGAAAGTTTGATATTGAAGAAATAAAAGAAATAGTTCTTGAGAAGCTGTCCTGTTTAAGAAAGGAGAAAGAGGCAAAGGAAGTGCCTTTGGCAGTATATAATCCTTCAAAGGCTACAGTGGTAAAGGAGATCGAGCAGACTAATCTATGTTTGGGGACCAGGTTTACAACCTTGGACTCAGAGGATTATTACAGTGCTATATTTTATAATAATATTCTCGGAGGATCCATGAGCTCCAGGCTGTTTCAACATATAAGAGAGGAAAGAGGACTTGCCTACACAGTTATGAGCATGCCTCAGGTGATGGTAAGAGCAGGAGCACTCTTAATATATGCAGGGACTGCCCACGAAAAGGTGGATGAATGTATTGAGGGAATTCAGTCTGAGCTCTTGCAGATCAAGGAGAAGGGCATTTCCTCTGAGGAGCTGATTAAAGCCAAGAATCAGGGAAAGAGCAATATAGTTTTCAGTATGGAAAGAACTCAGAGCAGAATGATGTCTATGGGCAGGAATCTTCTTTTAATGAATAAGGTTATTACCCAAGAAGAGATGCTGGACAAAATAAACAAGGTTACAAAGGAGGATGTTAACAGAGTGGCCAATCTTTATTCAAGCCCTGAAAGCTTCTCTTATGTAGCGGTGTCTCCAAAGGAAAGTGTATTTTGATGAAAATTAAGATAGTCACTGAAACAGGCAATGTGCCTTCATATGAAACTAAGGGCTCATCAGGTATGGATTTGAGAGCCAAAGAAAATTATGTGTTGGAGCCTAAAGCCAGGTGCCTTGTAAAGACAGGACTTTTTATTGAACTTCCAAAGGGCTGTGAAGGTCAAATCAGAGGAAGAAGCGGATTGGCATTAAAAAACGGAATAACTCTTGCAAACGGTGTAGGAACTGTAGATTCTGATTATAGAGGAGAAATTCAGGTAATTCTTATAAATCACGGAACTGAAACCTTTGTGATAAACAAGGGCGACAGAATTGCCCAATTAATAGTTTCAAAATATGAAAGAGTAGAATGGGAAGTAACGGACAGCATTTCTGAAACTGAAAGAGGAGCAGGCGGTTTTGGCAGCTCCGGGAAGTAAAAAAACAAAGGAGGCTTAAGATGTTGAAGGGCAAAAAGAAAACAACGGAGCAGAATTTTTACACTTTATTTTTGGATTTTATGGATAAAGTGTTAGGTGCAGGAATAGCTTATGAGGAGCTGGTAAGAGAGTTTGATGATGTTCAAAACAGGGTGGGCAACCTGAAGATTATAGAAACAGAATGCGATATGAAAACACATAGGATCATCGAATATCTGAATGAGTGTAAAACTGTGCCCTTTGAGCGGGAAGATATTTACGCTTTGGCAAAAGGGATGGACGATATTGTTGACAGGATTGAAGAAGTAGCCAGCAAATTCCTGGTCTTCGGAATTGAGGAAATAAGACCTGAGGCTCTGACCATGGCCACATTAACAATGGAAGCCATTGGGGAATTAAAGGTTCTCTTTGAGCATCTTCATGAAATAAAAACATGTAAAGTGGTTAAGAAACAGATTATTGAGGTGAACAGAATAGAAAATGAGGGGGATGTGGTTCACAGATCCAGTTTGATGCATCTGTTTTCCGAAGAGAAAGACCCCATAGAGATTATTAAGTGGAAACATCTTTACGAGGAGATGGAGGAAGCCCTGGACGCCTGTGAAACTGTGGCAAACCTGGTTCAGGGCGTTATGATGAAAGCCTAATTTTAACATGGTCACAAGAGAAGATATTGAAAAAAAGGAGCACATGTTTCTGGGACAGTATGCTCAAAAAGCTGATACATCAAAGGGAAGAGAGAAACAGGAAGAAAAGTGCATTATAAGAACTGATTTTATGAGGGATAGAGACAGAATTATTCACTCCAAGGCCTTCAGAAGACTTATGCATAAAACCCAGGTTTTTATAGCTCCCGAGAAGGACCATTACAGAACAAGGCTCACCCATACTATTGAAGTGGGACAGATTGCAAGGACCATAGGAAGGGCATTGAGTTTAAACGAGGATTTAATCGAAGCCATAGCCTTAGGCCATGATTTGGGACATACTCCCTTTGGTCATACGGGAGAAGAAACCTTGGACTACATTCATCCCGGCGGATTTTCCCATCACATACAAAGCCTTAGAGTGGTAGATGTGCTAGAGGGGGAAAAAGGGCCCGGAGGAAGAGGATTAAATCTTACCTATGAGGTAAGAGACGGGATTTTAAATCACACAGGCAATATTACACCCTTTACCCTTGAAGGTCAGACAGTGAAGCTTTCAGACAGAATAGCCTATATCAACCACGATATTGATGATGCCATACAGGGCGGAATTCTTGAAGGCGGAGAAATTCCAAGGGAGTGCTCCTCATATCTTGGAAATGACCACAGGCAAAGGGTAAATACCATGGTGCTTGATACCGTTGAAAATTCTTATGACAGGCCTGCTGTAGCCATGTCCCGGGAATGCGGATATTATATGGATCTGCTGAGGGAATTTATGTTTAAAAGAGTATATCTTAATCCCGGTGTTAAGAGAAAAGAAGTGTTGGAAGAGGCTGACAAGGTTATAATTTCTCTCTACAGCTACTATATAACTCATCTGTGGGAGCTTCCCGAAAATCTTTTGGCCCTGTCAGAGGAATCGGGACCAAATGAGGTGGTGAAGGACTACATAGCAGGAATGACCGACGGGTATGCCAAAAGGCTTTACGAAGAAAAATTTAAATAATAATTAAAGCAATATGATAAATGTGTCGAATAAGTAATAGTAGGGTATTATTACTTATTCTTTGTTTTTCACGAAAGCAGGTTGAAAAATCAGAAGAGAAGATGCAATAAGCGAAATTAAAAATGTGGTAGATATTGTGGAGCTTGTTTCGGAAGTGGTTCCATTAAAAAAAGCAGGGGCTAATTATAAAGGCCTTTGTCCTTTTCATAATGAAAAAACTCCCAGTTTTGTGGTGTCTCCCCAGAAACAGATATTTAACTGCTTTGGCTGCGGAGCAAAGGGAGATGTTATTGAATTTGTAAAAAGGTATTACAGCTTATCTTTTCCGGAAGCTATTGAAAAACTGGCCAAAGACAACGGAATTCAAATAGAAAACCCGGACAGCAGATCTCAAGGCAGGAAGGATGAACTGTATGAAATCAATAGGATTGCAGCCAGATTCTTTTATGATTCCATAAGCAAAGGAGAAAACCCCGGCTATAGTTATCTGTTAAAAAGGGGGATTGAACCTGCTACCATAAAGAAGTTCGGCATAGGCTATAAAGATGGCCAATGGGATTCTTTAATAAAGCATTTTGAAGAAAAAGGAATTAAGAAAGAAAAGCTTTTGGAGGCAGGCCTTGTCACCTTGTCAAAGGAAAAGTATTTTGACAAGTTCAGAGACAGAGTGATGTTTCCCATAATAAACACAGGAGGCAAGGTTGTGGGCTTTGGAGGCAGGGTGGTGGACAAAGGTGAACCCAAGTATTTGAACTCTCCTGAAACCCCTGTGTTTTATAAAAAGAACCAGATTTACGGCTTGAACATTACAAGAACAGATGTGGGAAAAGCAGGGTTTATTATTCTTGTAGAGGGTTATATGGATGTTATAGCTCTGTATCAGAAAGGTATAAAAAATGTTGGCGCTTCTCTTGGAACAGCTCTTACTGAAAATCAAGCTAAATTGATCAGAAGGTATGTTAATGAAGCCGTACTTTCATATGACCAGGACACAGCCGGAATAATGGCTGCCGTAAGAGGGTTGCCTGTCCTTTATAAAGAAGGGCTTAAGGCGAAAGCATTAATACTTCCTGAGGGCAAGGACCCTGATGATTTCATCAGGGAAAAGGGTAAGGAAAACTTTATGGAGCTGTTGAAAGAGGCTATGCCATATCCTTTGTATATGCTGTCAATAATAGAGAAGGACAGCGATTTAACCAGTCTGGAAGGCAGACTTGATTTTCTGAAAAAAGCGGCAGATTTTCTAAGAGGATTATCTGAAATAGAGAGGGAAGGGTATTTAACAGGACTTTCTCAAAAAACAGGTATTGCAGAAGGCGCCATCAGAAGGGAAATGGAAGAAGGAGCAGAAAAGACAGGGCTTAAGCCATCGATTTTAGTAAAACAGGAAAGGCTTCAGGATATTAAAGACAGGAGTATTTCCAGTCTGGAGAAAACATTTATACGCCTTCTTATTACAAGGGAGGACTACCTTAGCAAGGTTATGCCCTATGAGGAAGTTTTTGAAAGCTATATGGGTATTTCCATTTACGAAAAGATAAAGGAACATATAACTTTGGAAAAGGTTATAGATATAAAGAAGCTTACAGATTCATTTGATGAAGATCAATTGATGGTGGTAAATGATATAAGAGATAATATAGTGGTGGCAGGCAGAGAGGCTCAAGTGCTTGAAGAATGCATCCTGACATTTGAGGCTGAAAGAAAAAGCAAAAGGGAAAAAGCTATTCTTGAAATTCTGGATCTGCTTCAGGAAAGCTTTGATGAAGACGAGGACAGATCAGAAAGAGAAAAGGCTCTTATGGAAGAGCTTATGAGCATTCAAAAAGAAAGATCACGAAGGGGAGGGATATAGAATGAGCGTTTCAGCCGGGAGCAATAAAAATATTGAAAAGGTGATTAAGGAGCTTGTGGATTTGGCTTCTGCCAATGAGAATGTGGTTAAGGACAGCGATGTTTTAAAGGCTCTTAAGAAGAAAAAAATTCCCAATGGTCTGACGGACAAAGTCTATGAAGCCCTTTCCTTAGCAAAAATAAAAGTGGATTCTTCTGAAGATGAGGAACCCTCTTTAACGGGGAAACCTGAGGATGAAGAAGGGATGAAGAGCAATAAAAACCTAGAAAAGGTGATTAAGGATTTGCTGGCATTGGCTGCTTCCAACAAGGATGTAATTAAAGACACTGAAGTTTTAGAAGCATTGCAGGCAGAAGGACTGGACAAGGACCAGGTGGATAAAGTATATGAAGCCCTCTCCAACGTAAAAATCGAAGTGGAGATTACAGAGGAGATTGAGGTGCTTTTAAGCATGAATCAGCCTGAAGATGATGAAGAGGTTGAAAAAGAAGCTGAAGAAGTGATCGATGCTGATCTGGATGAAAATCTCCAAAAGGTAATAGCAGTTGATGACCCTGTAAGGATGTACCTTAAAGAGATTGGGAAGGTAGACCTTCTTGATGCTGAAAAAGAGGTGGAACTTGCAAAAAGAATGGAAGCAGGAGACATGGAAGCTAAGAACGAGCTTTGTGAAGCGAATTTAAGGTTAGTAGTTTCCATAGCAAAAAGGTATGTAGGAAGAGGTATGTTGTTCTTAGACCTTATACAAGAAGGCAACTTAGGCCTTATGAAGGCTGTTGACAAGTATGACTGGAGAAGAGGCTTTAAGTTTTCCACCTACGCAACATGGTGGATAAGACAGGCTATTACAAGAAGCATTGCAGACCAAGCAAGGACCATAAGGATACCTGTACATATGGTGGAAACCATCAATAAGCTTATAAGAGTTTCAAGACAGCTTTTACAGGAATATGGCAGAGAGCCTACCCATGAAGAAATAGCAAAGGAAATGGACATAACCACTGAAAAAGTAAAGGAGATTATAAAAATTGCCCAAGAGCCTGTGTCTTTGGAAACTCCCATAGGTGAGGAGGAAGACAGCCATCTGGGAGATTTCATACCTGATGAGGATGTACCCCAGCCTACCGATTCTGCAGCCTTCTCCCTGCTAAAGGAGCAGATACTGGAAGTTTTGGACACTCTTACAGACAGAGAACAGAAGGTGTTAAAGCTAAGATTCGGTCTTGAAGACGGCAGAGCCAGAACTCTTGAAGAGGTGGGAAAAACCTTTGATGTTACAAGGGAAAGAATAAGGCAAATAGAAGCTAAGGCTTTGAGAAAGCTGAGAAGGCCATCAAGACTAAATAAGCTTCAGGATTTTCTGGAGTAAAAAGTGAAAATATCCCAACGCCTGAAGGCTATAGCTCATCTTGCAGAAAACAGTTTCAGAGTTTTGGATGTAGGCTCAGACCACGGTTACTTACCTTATTTACTTTTAAAAAATAGTGAAGTAGTTAAAGTAATAGTAGCCGATATTAGTAATGAGAGCCTTTTAAAAGCTAAAGGAAACCTTGAAACTTTTTTTGATAGTAAAACAATAGAAGAAAGAGTTAAGTTTAAAAGAGCAGATGGCTTAAAGGCTGTAAGGGAAAATGAAGTTGATACTGTAGTTATAGCAGGTCTTGGAGGCCTTTTAATATCACGGATTCTTAAAGAATCTGAAGCAGTTAGAAAGACTGTAGACACCTTTATACTTCAGCCCAGAAGTAATCAGGGAAGTTTAAGGCGTTATTTAATGGCCTCAGGATTTCTGATTGAAAGAGAAATACTTGCAAGAGACGGAAAGCATATTTCTGAAATAATAGTAGCGAAAAACACTGACCAAAGCATAAAAATCGAAGACAATGAAATAGCTTATGAGCTGCCTTTAAAGCTTTTAGACACAGAGGATAAAAAACTTCTTTTAGAATTCTTAAACAATAAAAAGGAAATAGAAGAGTTTGTATTGAAGGAAGTGACTGAAAGTAAGGGTACAGACTCTATAGAAGTTATAGAGAAAATGAAAAGATTATCATACATTGATGAGATGATAAAGATGGTGTGAGGAGATAAAGATGAGCATATCTAAACTTAAACTTCTGTCAGGCCTTGAAAAAATAGCATCATTAAAGACTCAGGAGGAATGGGATAACTCAGGATTAAATATTGATTCAGGGAAAGAGAGTTTCGAAAAAATTCTGGTAGCCCTTGATGTGGATAAGCTGTCATTGCAAGAAGCTATAGATGTGAAAGCAGATTTTATGGTGGTTCATCATCCTTTGTTTTTTAATCCCGTAACCAGTATTAGAGAAGCTGATCCTACAGGTCGTCTCATATTAGAGCTTATTAAAAACAATATATCTTTATATGCTCTTCACACACCCTTTGATAAGCTAGTTAATAATACTGATTGGACACAAGCTCAAGGTATAGGGTTAAAGGATATAGAGAATTTAACTGAAAACAACTTTGGAGTTAAGCATTTTGGATTAACAGGAGTTTATTCTGACAATGTTACTTTAAAGGATGTAATATATAAGCTTTCAGAAGCTATGGATATAGAACCTTCTAAAATAAAGGCTGCAGGAGACTTCGATTCAAGTATTAAAAAAGTGGCTATAGTATCAGGCGCAGGATCTGACTTTATTTTAGATGCAAAATTAAAGGGTTGCGATCTTTTAATAACAGGAGATATTAAGTACCACGAAGCTTGTTACGGAAGAGATTTAGGGATATGTCTACTAGATCCGGGCCACTTTAATCTTGAAAAAGCTTTTGTAGATTTAATGGTGGAAAGGCTAAGTATTTTAGCGGGAGAAGAGGCTGTTATTTTAAGTTCAAGAGTTCAGAAAGATCCCTTTAATATTCTTTAAAGATATGATATAAATTGATTGGGCAGGACAGGCAGTTGCGTTGACTTTTAGAGTCGATGAGGAAAGTCCGGGCTCCACAGAGCAAGGGTGCCGGATAACGTCCGGCGCAGGCAACTGTAGGGAAAGTGCAACAGAAACACACCGCCGAAACAGGTAATGCTGTGGCAAGGGTGAAATGGTGCGGTAAGAGCGCACCGGGTGTCCGGAGACGGACATGCCGTGTAAACCCCACCCGGAGCAAGACCAAATAGAGCCTAAAAAAGTGGTTGCTCGCCGCCGGCTCGAAAGGTAGGTCGCATGAGCATATCAGTAATGATATGCCAAGATAGATGATTGCCATATACAGAACCCGGCTTACGGACTGCCCAATCTTTTTTATTGGAACTATTTTTCTCCCATAATCGTCTAATTTCTATAAACTATTTTTATTTTACTTATGAAAGTGAGGGAGTACTGATGAAGAGGTTTTTAAGCCTTTTGCTGATTCTGTCTCTTGTGTTGTCCATGACAGTTTTTGCATACGGAGCGGAGGAGGACAGCAGGGAACTGGAAAAGGCTATTACTGCAGTGAAAAGTCTTGTGAAGGTGGACGAGGATTTTACGGTGTTTTCCCATTCCACATGGAAGGAGGAATACAACCCTGTAGAAAAGGGATTGACCATATGGTATTTGGAGTGGTATGACGGGGAAAACTCAAAAAATATCAGTGCCCAGGTTGATGAAAACGGCTTGCTGCGAAGCTTCTCGAAGTATGTGGATAAACCATACAGCGCAAAACCGGGAGCCATGTCAAAGGCTGAAGGCGATGAAATTGCAAAAGCTTTTTTGACTAAAGCGCTGCCTGAAGGCTTTAAGAATGTGAAGCTGAAGGACTATTATTCCTATGGGCAATCTAAAACATACAATTATGATTTATATGTAAACAATATCAGAGTGGATTTTATTACGATTTCCGTGGCTGTGGATTCTGATGACAAAGAGGTTACTAATTATTACACCCAGAATCTGGGAGCTCTGAATAAACTAACATTTCCAAAGGCTGAAGGAATAATAGGAAAGGACAAAGCTGCCGCCTCCTATATTGATAAAATCGGTGTTGACCTTGATTATCTTATATATAATGACTACCAGAAGAGACAGGCCTTTACATTTCCAGCATATTTAGCTTCACCTGAGAATATGGCCGTTGACGCCATAACGGGAGAGGTTGTTTATTACAATCCTTACTTTTTTGGCTACGGCGGAGAAGGCGGTATGGGTTCTGCCGATTTGAGTCAATCACAGAAGGAGCTGAGCCCCGTGGAACAGGAAGCCGTAGATACTGTAAAAGGACTTCTTGATAAAAAAGATGCCCTTTCCCTTTTGACCGGCAAGGTACATTCTCTGTCAAAGGATAAATATCGGGATTCCGCTTCCCTTACCAAGGATCAATTTTCAGGCCGCTATGCCTGGGGGTTCAATTTTGAAAACGGTTACGGCGCAGTGGATGCCAAAACAGGAGAAATAATTAACTTCAGCCTATACGAAGACTACAAAGAGGTTAAAAATGGTATTTCTCATGAAACAGCTGTTAAAAAAGCAGAAGAGGCCGTAAAGCTTTATTCAGATTCCAAGGTTGACAAGGTGGTGTATGACAAAAATCAGAGCACATTGACAGGGGATAATTATGCATACTATGTAGTCTTCGCAAGGGTGGAGAAGGATATGAAGGTTAAGGGCAACGGTATATCTGTTACGGTGTCCAAAAAAGACGGGAAAATTCTAAACTACTATGTTGAATGGAATCCTCTTCTGACTTTTAAGGAGCTGGAAAAAGCCGTTTCCGAAGAAGATGCATTTTCAGTCTTTGACGAGAATTCAAAGTTCGGTCCCGCATATATCTATACAGACGATAAAGTGGCTTTGGCCTATATATTCAATAATCCCATCGGCTATAATGTGGACCCTGTTACAAAGGAATTAAAGGATTACAGGGGAAGGTTATATAAAGACAATAAAAAAGAAGGATACCCTGATATTAAAGGTAAATGGTATGAAAAGGAAGTTACCATGCTTCTTGAAAACGGACATTTCCTAGATCAGGATACATTTAACGGAAACGCAAGTATTACCCAGGAAGGATTTTTAAGATATCTTTATTCTGATTACTATTATCTTGATCAGGATGAGTTCTACAAAGCTTTAGAATCTGACGGTAAAGTGAAGAAGGAGGAAAAGAATCCTGATTCAACGCTTTTAAGAAAGGATGCCGCAAAGTTTGCCATAAGGTATATTGGTCTTGCTAAAGCTGCGGAACAGCCGCAAATTTATCAGCAGTTGTTTACGGATTATGTGGCTAAAGAGTACAAAGGCTATGCCGCTTTAGTAAAAGCCTTGTCAATTATGAAGGGTGACAAAAGAGGCAGATTCCTGCAAAATAAGGAAACTACCAATGGGGAAGCAGCCGTAATAATCTACAATACATTGAACGCTCAATAAGGCGATATAGTAACTGTTCTTAAGCCTGCCTTTTTAAACAGAGGCAGGTTTTTCACTTATAATCATGGGAAATGTGCTATAATTACTGTTGGGAAAGAGGGGATTACTGATATATGAGACTAGGAATTGATGTTGGTTCAACTACGGCAAAAGTAGTTTTACTTGATAAAGAAGGAAATATTGTACATTCAAGCTACGAAAGGCATATGTCAAACGTGTTCTCCAAGGTGGCAGACCTTCTTGAGGAGCTTTACCTGAAAATAGGGGACACGGATGTACATGTTGTAATTACAGGTAGCGGTGGTCTTTCTTTGGCTAATATTATGGAGATTCCCTTTGAGCAGGAGGTTATAAGCTGCAGTAAAAGTGTGGAAATTTTAATACCACAAACTGATGTGGCTATTGAGCTTGGAGGAGAAGACGCGAAGATAACGTATTACGGAAAAGCTGTAGAACAAAGGATGAACGGAACGTGTGCCGGAGGTACAGGTGCTTTTATTGACCAGATGGCTGTTCTTCTTAATACTGATGCAGAGGGACTTAACAAGGCAGCCGAAAATTCTAAAATAATTTATCCTATTGCCGCAAGATGCGGAGTTTTTGCAAAAACAGACATTCAGCCTCTCATTAACGAAGGGGCTTCCATAGAGGACTTATCTGCCTCTATCTTTCAGGCTGTAGTTAACCAGACAATATCAGGCCTTGCTTGTGGAAGAGCCATTAAAGGAAATGTAGCCTTTTTAGGAGGGCCTTTGCATTTTCTTCCTCAACTTCGTCAAAGATTCATAGAAACATTAGAGCTTAAAGATGAAAATATAATAGTGCCGGAAAACTCCCAGTACTTTGTGGCTTTGGGAGCTGCTTTAATTTCTGAAAAGTACGAAAAAACCTCTATTAAGAACATTATGGAAAACTTAAGAACTAAGGATCCTACAGAGCTTAACGAAGCAAAGTACTTAAAGGCTCTTTTTAACGGAAGAGAAGAATATGAGCTTTTTAGAAAGAGACACTTTAGAGATGCGGCTGAGTTTTTAGATATTAAAGAAGCAAAGGGCCCTTGCTATTTAGGAATAGATGCAGGCTCCACAACTACGAAGGCCGCCTTAATAGATGCAAACAAAAACCTTTTATATCAATTTTACCGCTCCAATGAAGGAAAACCTCTTGAAGCTGTAAAAGAAATGCTGACTGAGCTTTATAGCCTTATGAATGAGGAAAGCTATATTGCAAGGGCTTGCGTTACAGGATATGGAGAAGGCCTTATAAAGACCGGCTTTAATGTGGATATGGGTGAAATAGAAACCATAGCCCATTATAAAGCGGCAAAAGAGTTTTTGCCCGGTGTAGAATTTATTCTTGATATAGGCGGGCAAGATATGAAGTGTATAAGAATAAGGGATGGTGTTATTTACAATATAATGTTGAACGAAGCCTGCAGTTCGGGCTGTGGTTCCTTTATAGAAACTTATGCAAAATCTGTGGATCTTGAAGTTCCTGCTTTTGCCAATGAAGCTCTTTTAGCATTGGCTCCGGTAGACTTAGGAACCAGATGTACTGTTTTTATGAACTCAAGAGTTAAACAGGCTCAAAAGGAAGGTGCCACTATTGGAGATATTTCTGCCGGCCTTTCCTACAGCATTATAAAGAATGCTTTGTATAAGGTTATTAAGCTGAGAAACCCTGATGAAGCAGGAACTAAAATCGTGGTTCAAGGCGGAACCTTCTTAAATGATGCTGTTTTAAGAGCTATGGAGCTTATTGTAGGAAAAGACGTTGTAAGGCCAAATATTGCAGGAACTATGGGAGCCTTTGGAGCTGCTTTGTTAGCAAGAAAGGAATATGACGGAAGGGGCGTTTCTGAAATTCTTTCACCTATTGAACTTTTAGAAAGCAATGTGGAAGTTACTAACGGAAGATGTAAGAGATGTGAAAACAATTGTCTTTTAACTATTAACACATTTAACGGGAAGAAAAGGTTCATAACCGGAAACAGGTGTGAGAAGGGGGCAGGCAAAGAGATAATCGATGAGACTATTCCCAATATGTATGACTATAAATATAAAAGACTCTTTCACTACGAGCCAAGAAAAGAAGAGGATTCCATTGGAACAATAGGTATTCCAAGAGTTCTTAACATGTATGAAAACTATCCTTTTTGGTTTACATTCTTTAATCACTTAGGATATAGAGTAGTTTTATCTCCTCATTCAAACAAGTCTTTATACGAGTCGGGAATGGAGACCATATCTTCAGATACAGCCTGTTATCCTGCAAAGCTTGTACACGGCCATATTAAATGGTTACTAAAGAATGATATTAAAACTATATTTTACCCCTGTATTAACTACGAAAAGGAAGAAGACAACTTTTCCAAAAACCATTACAACTGTCCTGTAGTTGCTACTTACCCTGAGGTTATTTCGAAAAATATGGATGACCTCTTTGAGGAGTACCATGCAGAGCTGTTGTTCCCATTTATTCCTTATGATAGCACTAGGGATTTGACAAGAGAGCTTTACAAGCTGTTTAAAGACAAGGGATTTTCTAAAAAGAAAATTCTCGAAGCAGTAATTTTAGGAAGAAAAGAAGATGCTGCTTTTAAGCTTGAAATTAAAGAGAAAACGAGAGAGGTCCTTAACTGGATAAAGGAGAACCATAAAACAGGTATTGTTCTTGTGGGAAGGCCTTATCACCTTGATCCTGAAATCAACCATGGAATTGACAGATTAATTGTAACTTACGGCATGCCTGTCCTAACAGAAGATGGGGTGGCGAATTTCGGCAAACTGCCAAGGCCCATAAGAGTTTTAGATCAATGGGTTTATCATAACAGGATGTATAGAGCAGCTCAGTTTACAGGTATGAGAGATGAGCTTGAGCTTATACAGCTTAACAGTTTTGGCTGTGGCCTTGATGCTGTAACTACAGATCAGATTGAAGAAATAATGAGGGGAAATAAAAAGCTGTACACCACTTTGAAAATTGATGAAGGATCAAATCTAGGGGCAGCTAAAATCAGAATAAGGTCTCTTCTTGCTGTTTTAAAGGAAAGAAGCCCTGAAGAAAAACAGCATCAGCAAATGTATAAGGGCTACGAGAGGAAAGAATTCACAAGGCAGATGAGAGATAGGTTTAAATACACCATTCTTATGCCTCAAATGTCTCCTATTCACTTTGATCTTCTGGAAACCGCCTTGAAATCCTCAGGATATAATGCAGTTATGTTGCCGCCTGTAGACAAGCAAGCCGTTGAAGAAGGCTTAAAATACGTAAATAACGATGCCTGTTATCCTACTATTGTAACCTTAGGCCAAGTTATTTCTGCCCTAAAATCAGGAAAGTATGACCTTGATAAAACGGCTGTCTTTATGTCTCAAACAGGAGGCGGATGCAGAGCCTCAAATTATATAGCTCTTTTAAGAAAGGTGTTGGACGACCTTAATATGGGGCAGATTCCCGTTGTAAGCGTAAATATGACAGGCCTTGAGAAGAATTCAGGCTTTAAATTGTCTCTAGGGTTAATCAGAAGAATTTTAATGGCGGGGATTTACGGCGATACTTTTATGAGAGTCTTGTATGCTACAAGGCCTTATGAAAAGGAAAAGGGTTCGGCAGATAGGCTTCATAAAAAGTGGGCCAGAATTGCTAAAATGAATGTTAAAAAAGGCAGTATCATAGGCTATATTAAGACTTTGAAGCAAATAGTCAAAGAGTTTGATGAGCTACCTTTAATTGATATAAAGAAGCCAAGAGTAGGTGTAGTAGGAGAAATCCTTGTAAAGTATCATCCTACTGCCAATAACGATATTATTGGTATTATTGAATCAGAAGGTGGAGAAGCTGTAGTTCTTGACCTTGTGGATTTTTTCCTTTATGGTATGTTTTCAAAGGAATTCAACTACCGTGTATTAAGCGGTACCTTTAAGTTGATGATTGGAAATAAAATTGCCATGAAGATTATTGAAAGGCACAGAAAACCTGCAAGAAAGGCATTAAATGCTAGCCAGAGATTTTCGGAGCCTTTGAAAATTCACGAGGTGGCAGAAAAAGCATCGGAGATTGTAAGCTTAGGCAATCAGTTTGGCGAAGGCTGGCTTCTCACAGGAGAAATGGTAGACTTTATTGATATGGGTGTGAAAAATGTAGTATGTTTGCAGCCCTTCGCATGTTTACCAAACCATATTACAGGAAAGGGTATGATGAAGGCCTTAAGAAAGAGAGATCCTGATGCCAACGTTATAGCAATTGACTACGACCCCGGAGCCTCAACTGTAAATCAGCTTAACAGAATCAAGCTTATGATGGCACAGGCTCACAAGAACCTTGAAAAGGATCAGGCTGGCTGAGAAAATTATATTGGATATTTTAAATTTAAAGGACAGGAGGTGTCCATTATGGGAAGACATGGCACCATTGCAGGAAGGAAGCAAGCTCAGGATACGAAAAGGGCGGCAGTATTTACTAAATATGCAAGAGCTATTACAGTAGCTGCAAAAGCAGGGGGAGACCCATTATATAATGTGGCTTTAAAGCATGCTATAGATAAGGCTAAATCTATAAATATGCCAAATGATAACATTACGAGAGCCATTAAAAAGGGGACAGGGGAACTATCAGGGGAAAGCTATGAACAAGGGTTTTTAGAAGGCTATGGTCCAGGAGGCGTGGCTGTAATGGTAGATGTGCTTACAGATAACAGGAATAGAACCACATCCTTTGTTAAGCATATTCTGGATAAATTTGGAGGTAATCTGGGAAGTCCAGGCTGTGTAAGCTATATGTTTGCGCAAAAAGGCCTTATAGTAATTGAAAGAGAAGAGGGCATAAAGGAAGAGGATATCATGGATATTTCATTGGAAAATGGAGCAGAAGACTTGATGACCTATGATGACAGCTTTGAAATAATCACTTCCACTCAGGACTTTGATAATGTTAGAGACAAGCTTTCTGAAGCAGGGTATACCTTAGCAGAAGCTGATATAACCTACATACCTTCCATGGAAACAAAACCTGAAACGGAAGAGGATATGAAAAACCTCAAAAGGATAATAGATGAATTGGAAGATAATGACGACGTTCAAAATGTGTTTCACAACTTAAGTATATCGTTAAATGATTAAAGAAGGGGCGGGAATTAAAAATGGCAGACAAGACAAAAATGACAGTGATGGATTTCAAAAAATTCAAGGAAGAAGGCAGAAAGTTCAGCTACGTAACAGCTTATGATTACACTATGGCATCTATTATTGATGAATCAAATGTGGAAATCATATTGGTAGGCGATTCTCTGGGAATGATTATGTTAGGTTATTCCAGCACTACTCCTGTTACTATGGAGGATATGGTTCACCATATAAGGCCTGTTGTAAAAGGTGCTCCAAATACTTTTATTGTAGGAGATATGCCTTTTGGCGCTTATCAGGAATCAGATGAGCAGGCAGTCCATAATGCAGTTAGGCTTATTAAGGAAACCGGATGTGACTGCGTTAAGCTTGAGGGTGGCATTGAGATGGAAAGCAGGATTAAAGCTATTGTAAATGCTGGGATCCTCGTTATGGGCCATATTGGATTAACACCTCAAACTGCCACTTCAGTAGGTGGTTTTAAGGTTCAGGGCGGCACTACAGAAAGTGCTTTAAAGCTTATTGAGGATGCTAAAACGTTAGAAAGAGCCGGAGTATTTTCCATGGTTTTAGAAGCTGTTCCAACAGTAGTAGGAAAGGCTGTAACTGAAGCTGTTAAGGTGCCTGTATTAGGTATCGGAGCAGGTCCTCACGTTGATTGCCAAGTTTTAGTTACTCAAGATATGCTTGGGATGTACGGTGAGTTTAAGCCTAAGTTTGTTAAGCAGTATGCAAATATTAGGAAAGTTATGGTAGATGCATTAAACGACTTTCATAAAGAAACTCTTTCCGGGGAGTTTCCAACTCCTGAGTTTTCCTTTAATAAGGAAGTTACTTTAGATAAATTGTATTAATTAACTGTAAGGCAGGTGATGCAGGTGAAAATTGCAATTATAGGAGCAGGATCCATGGGGTCTCTTTACGGAGCTATGCTTTCTCAAAATGAAGAAAATGAAGTATTCTTAATCGATGTATGGAAAGAACATATTGATAAAATCAATGAAAGAGGGCTTTTAGTACATGAGGGTGAGAAGGTTTTAAAATATGAAAAAGTAAAAGGTCTTCTTGATTCTAAAAAGGCAGGTGTTTGTGACTTAGTTGTGGTCTTTGTAAAATCCACACTTACAGAAAGTGCAGTTAGAGAGAACATAGACTTATTTGATGAAAATACAAGTGTGATAACCTTACAGAACGGTCTAGGTAATGTTGATATAATCGGTGAGGAAGCAGGCTTTGAAAAAGTCCTTGGCGGTACTACGGCTCACGGTGCATACATGATGGGGCCGGGAGAAATTTGTCACGCCGGATTTGGAAAGACAGTTATAGGTGAGCTTAATGGAGAAGCATCTGAAAGAATAATTTCAATCAGTGACAACTTTATTAAATCAGGCCTTGAAACTGTTATATCAAATAATATACTGGGCTTGATTTGGGACAAGTTGATTGTGAATATTGGTATTAATCCTTTAACTGCTATAACAGGCTTAGAAAACGGCAAACTCTTAGAATATCCTGAACTTTTGTCAATTATGGAAAAGGCTGTAAATGAAGCTGTTATGGTTTCTGAGAAAAAAGGCATTAAACTGAGCCAGGAAGATCCTTTTTCCTATGTTAAGGAAGTGGCTTCAAAAACTGCTCATAATAAGTCTTCTATGCTTCAGGATATAGAAAACAAAAGAAAAACTGAAATAGATATGATTAACGGTGCTTTAGTTAAGGAAGCAGAATACTTGGGTATAGATGTCCCTATAAATGAGATGCTGACTAAATTAATTAAATTTCTGGAGAAGAGAAAGTATGAATGAGAAGAAACTTGCCTTAATTAATGGCAGTATTATTACGGCAAATGAAAAAGATGAAATTAAAGAGGCGGTTTTAATAAAAGGAAACAAAATTGTTACTGTTGGTAAAAATAGTGAAGTTGAAGAGCTTATTGACTTTGAAACTGAGGTTATTGACCTTAAGGGTAGAACTGTAGTTCCTGGATTTATTGACACTCACTATCATCCCATATTAAACGGTTTGTTTGGAGATACAGAGGATGCTGCAATTATCCAGACATCTTATGATAATTGTCCTTCAATTGAAGATATTCTTTCATTAGTAAGAAAGGCTGCGAAAAAAAGGGGCCCGGGAGCATGGATTTCCATGATGGGCTACGACCAAAACAGTATTTTAGAAAAACGTCACGTAACCTTAGAGGAACTGACAAAGGCTGCTCCCTTAAACCCTGTTCAATGTATGAGAGCCTGCGGCCATATTTCTGTTTACAACAAGCTGGCTTTAGAAGAGATCGGCGTTTATGATAGTTTGGATTCAGAAAAGTACCCTTTAAATGAAGTAGAAGTAAAGGATGGAAAGCTTACAGGTATAGTAAAAGACCATACTCACTTTCTTTTATGGAGTAAAGTAATTTATACAGAGGAACAGCAGCTAGAGGCTATTGATAAATCAAACAATCTCCTTCTTGAAAACGGAATTACCTCAGTCCACGATGCAGGCCAGTTTGGAAAGCTGTCTCATAAATTGATGCAGAGAGTTTGTAAAGAAAGAAGATTTAAGCCTAGGGAATATATGATGATTCACAGTATCTTTGGGAAGCCTTTTTCTTTGGAAGAAAATGAGTTGTTTATATCATTAGGTTTTGAAACTGGTTTAGGAGATTCCTACTTTAGAATTGGCTCTTCAAAGTTCATGATTGACGGTGGCTCTTCAGGACCATCTTGTGCTACAAGGGAGCCATACTCCCATGATCCTTTAATGCCTTATATCCTAGGGTGGCAGAGAGATGAAGTGTATGCTTATCTTGAATATTTAAACTATAACGGCTGTCAGGCCACAGCTCATGCAGTAGGCGATTTAGCTATAGAATTCATGGTAGAAGGTTATGAAAAAGTTTTTAAAGAAAACCCAAGGCCCAACCTTCGTCATAGAATAGAGCATACAGCAATAGTAGATGAGGATTTAGTTGAAAGAATGGCTAAGCTGAATCTTTTCCCATCTTTAAACCCCGGCTTTATTTCATGGAATGGAAGAAACTACACAAAATATTTTGGGGAAAGAATGGAATATTTTATGGCTTTAAAGACTATGATAAAATACGGCGTTAAAGCTTCCATTGCAAGCGATGCACCTTCTGGACCTATAGGTTCAATGGAAATCCTTGATGCCTGTATTAACAGAGTTGACAGAGTTACCGGTGAAGTAATTATGGGAGACCAAAAAATTTCATTGGTTGAAGCTATAAAAATGTACACTCTCAACGGAGCTTATGCAAGCTTTGAAGAGGATATTAAAGGGTCTATAGAACCTGGTAAACTGGCAGATGTGGCGGTACTTTCAGAGGATCTCACAAAATATCCTTTAGAAAATATTAGGGATGTAAAAGTAGACATTACCATAATAGATGGTATTATTGAATATAAAAGATTAATGAGCCGGCTTTCGTAGTTCTGACAGACTATGATTAATAATATAGGATAAATTAAGGAGGGGAACGAATGTCTGAAGAAAAGAGATCTGTTAACTATGCAGCTTCTTTCAAAGATCAACTAACAGTTCGAGGCATGATAATTGGTGTTATAGGCGCCATTGTTTTGACCATGAGTTCAATGTATGTTGCTTTGAAGCTGGGGGCCTTACCATGGCCAATTATTTTTGTAGCCTTGGTTTCTATGTTCTTTTTAAAGATTCTTGGAAAAACAAACATTAATGAAATCAACGTTACTCACACAGCAATGTCTGCAGGAGCCATGACAGCTGGAGGATTAGCATTTACTCTGCCGGGAATATTTATGCTTAATCCAAATGCTGATGTAAGCTTCATAAGACTATTGCTTATTGTACTTGGAGGAGTAATCCTGGGGCTGATTTTTACGGCTTTAATCAGGAAGTACTTCGTAGAAACAAAGCAGTTGCCTTATCCTATGGGTCAGGCTGCAGCTGAAACCTTGATGGTAGGTGATGAAGGTGGTAAAAAATCCATCACACTGTTCGTATCAATGGGTATTGCAGCTATTTTCACTTTTATCAGAGACTGGGTTGCTGCATTTCCTGCAGCATGGCTTAATACCAGACTTATGGGCTACGGTTCATTAACCGGTATTTGGTGGTCTCCTATGCTTATTGGAGTAGGCTACGTTGTAGGCCCTATCTTTGTAGGCGTATGGTTCTTAGGTGCACTTATAGGTGACTTTGGAATCTTAGTAGGTGGAACAGAACTGGGGTGGTGGGATGGCGGCACAGCAGCTGCTATTAAAGCATCTCTTGGTATTGGACTTATGGTAGGAACAGGCTTAGGTATTATTGTGAAAGGTATCTTGCCAAAGGCAAAGGAAATCTTCGGGCCAATGTTTAGTAAAGATGCTTTAGGCCAAGGTTTTATCAGCTTAAGGTGGGCACCTATCGTAATGGTAATCTTAGCATTCCTGTTTACTACAGTTGCCGGAATGGGAGTGGCACCAAGCATTATCACTATTCTTGGTGTATGGCTTGCTACTGCAATGTCTGCTCAGATGGTTGGACAGACCGGTATTAACCCTATGGAGGTATTTGGTATTATCGTGCTTCTTGCTGCAAAGGCAGTATCTTCAATGGGTCAGACAGAAGCGTTCTTTGTAGCGGCAATAGTTGCTATTTCTTGCGGTCTTGCAGGAGACGTTATGAATGACTTTAAAGCAGGTTATATCTTAAAGTCAGATCCTAAAGCTCAGTGGATTGCAGAATCCATAGGAGGCTTAGTAGGTGCATTTGTATCTGTAGGAGTATTCTATGTAATCCTTACAGCTTATGGACCATCTGCCTTTGGTAATCCAGAAATGTTTGTAGCACCTCAAGCTGCAGCAGTTGCAGCTATGGTAGGAGGAATCCCACATCTAACATCTTTCATAATAGGTCTTATTGGAGGAGCTTTGCTCTACGTTGTTGGATTCCCCGTTATGACTCTTGGTTTAGGTGTTTACTTACCATTCTATCTGTCATTAACAGCTTTCGTAGGTGGCGCAGCAAGATTCATAGTTCAGAAGTTTGTACCTGATTTTGAAAAGAGCGGAAACGGTTTAATCGTAGCATCGGGTCTCTTAGGTGGAGAAGCAGTTATCGGTGTAATAATTGCACTTGTACAAGCTCTTCCTGCACTGCTTTCTATGTAATTTAATAGATTTAATTAAAGGGTGAGCAATGCTCACCCTTTTCTAAAAGGAGTATATTATGAAAGAAATTAAAATTTCCGAAATTGAAGGCTTTAAAATTGGCCATTCGGAAAGTGAAAATAAAGATACAGGCTGTACTGCAATTATCTGTGAAAAAGGAGCCTTTGCAGGAGTAGATGTAAGAGGAGGCGGCCCTGCTTCAAGAGAGACTGAGCTTTTAAAGCCTGTTAATATGGTTCAGCAGATTCACTGTGTAATGCTATCGGGAGGCTCTGCTTATGGATTAGCTGCAGGTGATGGTGCAATGAGCTATCTTGAAGAAAAAAACATAGGCTTTGATGTGGGAGTGGCAGTTGTTCCAATAGTCTGTGGAGCATCATTATTTGACTTAGTTGTAGGAGATCCTAAGGTACGACCTGATAAAGAGATGGGTTACAAGGCTTGTGTAAGCTCTGAAGAAAATAATCCAGGTGAAGGAAACGTAGGAGCAGGGGCAGGAGCTACGGTAGGTAAGTATTTAGGTATGGAAAGAATGATGAAGTCAGGCTTAGGTACTTATGCTGTTTCATTAGGAGATGTAAAAATAGGAGCAATTGTAGCTGTAAATGCATTGGGAGACGTTATTGACGTAAAGACAGGTAAAACTCTTGCCGGAATCTTATCAGAAGATAAAAATAGCCTTGATAGCACTTTGAGAATAATGCAAGAAGAAATAGGGCAAGCAAGAAATGTGTTTTCAGGAAATACGACTATAGGTTGCATAATAACTAATGGAAAGCTTAGTAAGGATCAAGCAAATAAAATGGCTCAAATTGCCCATAATGGGTTTGCCAGAGCTATTAATCCGGTTCATACTTCAGCAGATGGAGATACAATATTTGTGATGTCAACAGGTGAAGTAGAGGTTAACGTAGATGCACTTTCTCAAATTTCGGCTCAAGTTATGGCAAAAGCAATAAACAGAGCAGTTATGAGCGCCGAGCCTGCCTTTGGTTTAAAAGCCGCAAATGATTTTAAGGAATCCTTGTAAAAACCGGCTTCCTATCTATGAAATGGGCTGTGTAATTAAAGCCACATGATTTAGCAAATTCTAAAGCCCAGTCCAATTTAAAACCAACACCTTGGGGAGTATGAGAATCGGAACCGATTGTTAATATCTCCCCACCTTTTTTACAGTACATTTTAAGAACTCTTTCTGTGGGATGAGTAACTCCTTCAAGGTTGTACCTAAAAGAACTTGTGTTAATTTCTAGGCCTTTACCTTTTTTGATTAACAGGGAGAGAATTTTATCAAAATCCTCTGTAAATAATTCTTCGGAAGGGATATAAGGAGCATATCTGTCAACCACATTAATATGGCCTAAAATATCATAATTATTAAATTCATTTAAGCAAGTCACCATATATTTATAAAAATCATGATAACCAGCTTCTACATCTTTTCCAATAAAGTAGTCTTGGTAAAGGTCTTGTCCCAAGCAAGTGTGAAAGGAGCCTATTACGAAGTCGTAGGGGAAGGATGAAATTTCCTTATTCAGCTTTTCTATTGTACTGCCACTTTGAATCCCGGCTTCAAGGCCCTTCATAATAAGAATTTTGTTATTGTAAGCTAAAGAGTAATGTAAAAGGTCTTTGTGATATGAAGAAAAGTCAGGGATAAAGCTATAAGATCCTTCTGGGTAATCAGGGTCATAATGGTCAGTTATGGCAATCCCGGATAAGTTTTTTTCCAAACCATGGATAATAAGATCTTCCATTTCTGTAGAGCAGTCATCGCTGTAATTTGTGTGAGTGTGCATATCAAACATAATAATCTTCTTTCTTGATAACATTATTTAAATAAAGTAAAATTGTATCATATCAGTATAGCATATACCTAGAGGCAAATAAAAACATGGTTCAAAAAGATGAAAACGCATTAATTGAAGGAGCTAAAAAGGGCGGAGAAGAGGAATTTGAAGCTCTTGTTTTAATGTATCAGGATATCTGCTATAACATTTCCTACAAATACTTCTTAAACCATGAAGATGCTCTTGATGCAACTCAGGATGCCTTTATTAAGGTCTACAAAAACATTAAGAAATTCAGAGGGGATAGTTCTTTTAAAACATGGCTCTTTAGAATTGTTATGAATTCCTGTAAGGACATTTCCAGAAAAAGAAAATCTAGGATTCAACCGGAAAGCATTTTCAAAGAGGGGGAAGAAGGCGAATTCACCTTGGAAATTGAGGATAAAGCTTTAAGTCCTCTTGATACTGTAATTAAAGGTGAGGAAAGCGGGAAGCTTATGAAGTCTCTTAACAAGCTTCATGAGGACCATAAAGAAATTTTGATTTTAAGAGATATAAATGATTTAAGCTATGAAGAAATCGGCTCGATTCTTTCCCTTAATGAAGGGACTGTGAAGTCAAGAATAAATAGAGCCAGACTTAAGCTTAGAGAGGTCTATTTTGAAGAAGAGGGAACATAATAGGTTTCTTAGGCGTCAAAAAAGAAGAAGTAATAGTATTAGAGAAAGATAAGAGTATGGATTGTAAAACAGTAAAAGAACAATTATCACAGCTTATTGACTCTGAAATTTCAGAAACAGAAGCTTTAGAGATTATGAAACATCTAAAAACCTGCAGTGAATGCAAAAGGGTTTATGATGATTTATTAACCTTGAGAAATAGTCTTATAAACAGCAGAAGAGAAGATGCCCCACCTTACTTTATGGTAAACGTGAAGGAAGCTTTAAAGAAGGAAAAGAAGAGAGGCCTTCTTTTAAGATTTCCTGTAAACGGTAAAGGCCTTTCTGTGGTGGCTGCTTTGTTCATTATTGGATTCATGGGAATTTATTATATGCAAGATTTAAATATTCAACATGAACCTGAGGCTGTTAATGGAAATTTAAGAGTATTTATGGAGCAAGAAGAACAAAGAAAAGAAATAGCAACGGACATGGATAGTGAAGTAGTGTATTATATAGATAAGCTGAAAGAGATGGTTAATAAGGATTTTGAAGTTTTAAAGACAAAGATAGAAGAGGACGGCACCATAGTTTTAGAGGTGAGTGTTGATGGTGTTGTCACTGTATATTACGGGAAAGATGGTGAGCTTTGGAAAATCGAATAATTTTAATGATCGATGGTAACAGCCTCATAAACAGAGCTTATTACGCGCTGCAAAGACCTATGATTACGAAAGACGGGCTGTACACTCAAGGTGTGTACGGCTTTGTTAATATGCTTAATAGAATTATAAGAGAGAGACAGCCTTCCCACGTGGTGGTAGCTTTTGATATGAAGGGGCCTACCTTCCGTCATGAAGAATTTGAGGATTATAAAGCAGGCAGAAAGAAAATGCCTATGGAGCTTTCCATGCAGCTACCTCTTTTAAAGGAAGTCCTGGAAGCTATGAACATTAGTTATTTGGAAAAAGAAGGCTATGAGGCTGATGATATTATTGGAACTCTTGTTGCTTCTTCTGAAAAAGAAGGCTACAAACCTTTAGTAGTTACAGGAGATAAAGATGAACTGCAGCTGGCCTCAGATAAAACCAGCATTGTTTTAACTAAAAAAGGTATTTCAGAATTTGAAGAGTATAACTACCATGAAATGCTTTTAAAGTATGGACTTACACCTTTACAATTCATTGATCTTAAAGGGTTAATGGGGGATAAAAGCGATAATATCCCAGGAGTTCCGGGGGTAGGTGAAAAGACTGCTACAGAGCTTTTATTAAGATTTGGCACTTTGGAAGAAGTTTTAAACAGAGCTGATGAAATAGAAAAACCTGCTTTAAGGGATAAAATATTAGAAAACAAGAATTTGGCAGTTATGAGTAAAAGACTGGCCACCATTAATAAAAACGTTCCCATAGATTATGAAATAGAAGACTTTCTCTTAAGAGAACCAAATTTAGAAAAATTAATCGGAAGCTATAAAAAGCTGGAGTTTAACAGCCTTTTGAAAAAATTGGGAGAAAGTAAAAACTTTCAGAAGGAAGAGGAGAAACCTTCGAAAGAGGAAATGACCTTTCATCATATAAGAACAAAGGGTGAGCTTATAGAAAAGAGAGAGCTTTTAGGAAAAGATTTATATATACAAGTATTTTCAGATGACAGTCACATCAAGAAACCTTTCATAGAAGGAATATTTATTAGCTCAAAGGGCAACCATCTTTATATTGAAGGTGATGAAGCCCAAAGAGAGCTTATAAGACTTATGGGAAAAGAAAAGGTAACTATATACGGCCACAGTCTTTCAAAGGATCTTTATCCATTGATGATGAACTTTGATTTTGAAGATGTATTAGTCTCTTTTGATTCAGAGGTTGCTGAATACGTTATAGATTCCAAAAGAAGTAATTATCTTTTAAACACCTTAACTCTTGATTATCTTGAAAAACAGACTCCTCCTTTTAAAGACTACTTTAAGGATGAAGGCCAGATAGACATGTTTTCAGATTTCTCAAAAAAGAATATTGAGTACGGTATTTTCTTAGAAGGAAGGGTGAGTAGCCTTAGAATTCTTCAAGAGAAAAGAGTGGAGGAAGAAGGGTTAGAAGAAGTTCTGTATGATATAGAGCTCCCTTTAATAAAGGTGTTAGCTTCAATGGAAAAGGAAGGCTTCAACGTAGACAGGAAGGTATTAGAAGAAACAGGGGAAGCCTTAAACAAGGAGCTTTCAGATTTAACTTCTAAAATTTATGAATATGCAGGTGAGGAATTTAATATTAACTCTCCAATTAAGCTTTCGGAAATTCTTTTTACTAAGCTTGAGCTTCCTTCAGGGAAGAAAACTCAAAGAGGCTTTAGCACAGGTGCTGAGGTTTTAGAGAACATAAAAGATATCCATCCCATAGTTCCTTTAATATTGGAATATAGAACTTTGGCAAAGCTAAGATCCACATATGTTGAAGGACTAATTCCATTGATAGGTGAAGGGGATATTGTCCATCCTCACTTTCAGCAGACAGTAGCTCAGACCGGAAGAATTAGCTGTACTGAGCCTAACCTTCAAAACATTCCTGTGAGACAGGAAAGGGGAAGAGAACTGAGGAAAGCTTTTGTAGCCGGGAAAAACAAAAGTTTAATGAGCGCTGACTATAGCCAGATAGAGCTTAGGATTTTAGCCCATCTATCAGATGATGAAGACTTGATTAAAGGCTTTGTTAATGATGAAGATATTCATACAAATACTGCAGCCAAGGTCCTAAAGATTCCTGTAGATAAAATTACAAAGGAACAAAGAGACAGAGCAAAGGTAGTAAACTTTGGTGTGATTTATGGTATGAGCGGTTTTGGCCTTTCAAGTGAATTGAATATTTCAAGGCCGGAAGCAGAAGAATATATAAGGCAGTACTTTGAAAGTCATAAAAAAGTTAAGGAATACCTGGGCTCTTTAGTAACAGAAGCAAGAGAAAAAGGTTACTCCTTGACCTTGTACAACCGTAAGAGAAGAATCCCCGAAGTCACTGCACAGAATTATATGGTGAGGCAGGCAGGAGAGAGACTGGCTATGAACAGCCCTATTCAAGGAAGTGCGGCAGATATTATAAAAATAGCCATGATCAATGTGTTTAATAAACTAAAAGAAGAAAACCTTGAATCACGATTAATTCTTCAAGTCCACGATGAACTTGTTATCAGAGTGGAAAAAGGTGAAGAGGAAAGGTGTGAAAAGATTCTCTGTGAAGGAATGACCCAAGCTGCTTCTTTAAAGGTGCCTTTAAAAGTGGCACTGTCAAAGGGAGAAAACTGGTATCAACTTTAAGGAGCGAGATTTATGAAAATCATTGGGATCACAGGAGGAATAGGAGCAGGTAAATCTACTGTAACAAAATACCTTGAAAGTAAGGGGTTTACAGTAATCGATGCTGATAAAATTGCCCATGATATTTACAAGGGTAATGAATCTTTGCTTGAAAAAATTAAAGAAAATTTTGGAAGGGATCTTGTAGATAAAGAGGGCAACTTAAACAGAAGAGAGCTGGCTGTAAGAGCCTTTGAGACGAAAGAGAAAAAGTTACTTCTTGAAGAATTAACACATAGAGAGATTCTGAAAAGAATTGAAGATGAGGTGAATGAAGCTGATAAATTAAAGGCCAAAGAAGTTTTTATCGATGCCATATTACTTTTTGAATCGGGCTTAAGCAATGGTTGTGATGAAGTATGGGTAGTAGATGCACCTATGGAAGAAAGGATTAAAAGAGTTTCAAAAAGAGACGACATGACAGAAGATGAAATTGCTCTAAGAATAAAAATGCAAATGTCTTCCTTTGAAATGAGAAGTAAAGCCACAAGAGTACTTGATAATAAGGGGGAAATAGAAACTCTATACACACAGATAGATAACTTGTTAGAGACTTTTTAGTATCTTGCAATAAATTTAAAAATTTGCTATAATTCATTTTGTGTTTGTTAAGATGCGGCTGTGGCGGAACTGGCAGACGCGCACGGTTGAGGGCCGTGTGAGAGATCGTGGGGGTTCAAGTCCCTTCAGCCGCACCATTTTTGGACAGCAATGAAACGCTGTCTTTTTTAGTCCTACATGAGGTTAATTTTGAGCAAGTGGTTTTTCCCAGACTTTTATAATCACGAAAGAATAGAATCTAAGGTTTTTTATAAAAAAGCCTCTTCCTTAGCTTTACCTATAGCTTTACAAATATTTGTAGCCTCTTCTTTAAACCTTGTGGACAGCCTTATGGTAGGCCATTTAGGTGAAACGGAGCTGGCGGCAGTAGGCATAGGCATTCAGCCATTTTTCATTTTCTGGATGGTTTTATTTGGATTTACAGGAGGCTGTAATACTTTCGTAGCCCAGTTCTTCGGTATTAAGGACATGAAAAACATCAGGAAGGTTATTGGCTTTGGAATAACAGTCTGCCTTATTGCAGGTGTGGCCTTCTTTATATTTGCCATGCTTTTCACTGAAAGCTTCGTATCTCTTTTTACGAAAGAAATAGCAGCTAAAGAGTTGGCATCTTCTTACATTAGAATTGGGGCACCAATTTTTCTTATGTTGCCTTTTACAGTACCTTTTCAAATGTCTTTAAGGGCAACACAACAGCCAAAAATTCCGCTAGCCATAAGCTTAGTAGCCTTTAGCACAAATACAATATTAAACTATATATTAATATTTGGACATATGGGAATGCCTCGTATGGGAGTAAGCGGCGCTGCTCTTGCTACTGTAATTGCAAGGGCTTTAGAGCTTCTTCTCGTAATAATAATGGTTTTCGGACGCAAGAATATAATTGCGGGACCTGTTAAAGAATTCCTTAAATGGAATAAGGAGCTAGCTATTAAAGTTTTCAGAAACTCTATGGCAACGACTACTAATGAAGTATCCTGGGGCCTTGGAATGACTGTGTGCAATATGGCTTACGCAAGAGCCGGCATAACTGCTTATGCTGCTGTCAGAGCATCTTTAACAATTTTTGATCTCTTTATAATGTTTGCCTTTAGCATAGGTGATGCTGCTTTGATTATTTTAGGAGAACATCTTGGCAGAGGTGAGAAACAGTATGCCATTGCAGCTTCGAAAAAGTTTGTAAAGTTGGGACTTATTACAGGTATTGTATCAGGGACTTTGCTGTTATTGGCAGCAAAACCTCTATTATCTTTTTATCAGTTCTCTGACATAGGGTGGGATTATGCTTATAAAATAATAATAGTGTTTGCTCTTACCATGTGGGTAGATCTTTACGGTGCTATTATGATAACGGGAGTATTTAGAGGCGGAGGAGATACGAGATTTGCCATGATAACAGAAGTGGGTACCGTTTGGCTTATTGCAGTGCCTCTAGCCTTTTTAGGTACCCTTGTATTTCATCTTCCCATATATCTTGTTATTCTTATAGTCAGACTGGAAAACTTTATAAAAGCTCTTATAGTGACAAAGCGCTGGGTTTCCTGTAAATGGGCAAACACAGTGATCAAAGGAGTTTAAGGTTTGTTTTTGTACACCTTAAGACCGAGAAGGAGACAGCCGTTTATGTAGGGAATTCCTCTTTCATTGAGAAATTCAAGGATTTCATCGCTTCCTGCTCCGGGCTGAATGACTACTGCCTTAATATCCTTTTCATATTCCTTAAGAAGATTAAGCCCTTTAACAGGGTTTATGCATAGATCTATCACATCTATATCTTCTTTAATATCGTTAATGGAAGAAAGCTCTTTACCTACAGGATAGACAGTATAGCCGTTATCATTCATTTTTTCTTTAATTTCGAAAGCGGTTTTTTCCGGGTTAAGGGTGTCCCCAAGTATGGCGAAGGTCTTTTTCGACAGTATATCTTTAAGATCCATAATGTTTCCTCCATGATTTATACTTACTACATACTTTAGTAGATATATCCAAAAATCAGGGGAATTAAACAGGGAAGGAGTAAAATTGACTGAGCATGTGAAAAGACAAAGCTTTAAAGAAGCCTTTATAGACGCAATCCCCGTGATTGTAGGGTATGTTTTCGTGGGCATAGCCTTTGGTCTTATGCTTTATGAAAACGGATTTTCCTTTTGGTGGGCAATATTATCAAGCCTCATAGTTTATGCCGGCTCTCTTCAGTTCGTGCTCATTTCATTTATGGCAACAGGTGCTTCTTTGTTGACGGTAGCTTTAACTACTCTTTCAGTTAACAGTCGCCATCTTTTTTATGGAATAACATTTCTTGATCTGTTTAAGAGGATGGGGAAGCTTAAACCATATATGATATTTACTCTTTCCGATGAAACCTACTCCTTGATGGCTATAGCTCTAAAAAAAGGAGGAAAGGACAACTCCTATTATTTTTTTGTTTCAATAATAAATCAGTCCTTTTGGATTATAGGCTCCTTTCTGGGAGGAGTAATGGGGGAGGTTATTCCCTTTAACACAGAAGGAATAGACTTTGCAATGACTGCGCTTTTTACTGTAATCTTTATTGAGCAATGGCTGTCATCAAAAAGCAAGGCGCCGGGCATTATGGGCCTTGTACTAGGTCTTGGTTTTCTTCTCATAATGAAGTCCTCGGGCTTTATTATGCCTGCTCTGGTTGCAGCCAGCATTTTACTTTTGCTTTTTGAAAAAAAGGAGGAGAAAGTTTAAACCATGGATAACCTTTCAATCCTTTCAATGCTTATAGTGGCAGGTATAATAACTTTTTTAATAAGATGGTTTCCCTTTGCTGTCTTTAAGTTGGGCAGCGACATGGGATCGGGCATCAGAACACTGGGAAAGAAACTTCCCTTTTCTGCTATTGCCATCCTGGTAATATACTGCTTAAGAAATATAAATCCTTTAGTGTTTCCTTACGGACTTCCTGAAGCCATAAGTATTTTGGCAGTAATCCTCCTTCATCTTTGGAAAAGAAACAACTTAATTTCCATAGGCTCAGGCACCGTAATTTATATGATACTGATACAGCAATTTTTCCCTTGATAAAGAGCGATAGTTTAGTTAAACTATATGGACAGGCTTATCGCTTTATGGTAACATAATTCCGTTAAAGCCGGCGTGATGGAATTGGCAGACGTGCGGGATTCAAAATCCCGTGGTGGTAACACCGTATGGGTTCGACCCCCATCGCCGGCACCAAAAAATAATTACAATTTTCAATTCCTATTGAAAATAAGGAGGATAATAATGGGCACAGCTACACAATTTTTACCACTGGTTTTACTGGTCTTCTTAATGTATTTCTTACTGATTCGTCCTCAGAAAAGAAGAGAAAAAGAAACGGCAGCCATGAGAAACAGCGTGAGAGTAGGAGATGAAGTAATAACAATCGGAGGCTTAAGGGGCAGGATTGTTAAAACCAGAGATGAGTCTTTGGTTATTGAGGTTGGTGCCGATAAATTAAAGTTTGAAATTATGCGCTGGGCAATTTCAAAAATTGAAACCAAGAGCGGAAGAGATTTTGATGAGGAGGAAGATTCGGATACAGAAGGATTCTCCCAGAAAAAAGTAATGCCCAAGAGAATGAAAAAAGTTTCAAAGGCAGCTGAGGAAGAGAAAAAAGATGAAACGTCAGAAGATGTTGAATAATTTCATACAAATTGAAAAATAGTTAATTAACCCCTGAAACATACGGCTTTCAGGGTTTTTTTTTAAGCTAATCTTGTTAAATATCAATAAATGTAGTAAAATATTAAGGTTAACCGAAACGTTTACCTTTTTAAGAAAGGATCTTGGAGATGAGCAGTACAACAAAAAAACTGTTGGCAATTTTAGTCATAATTGTAGTTATATTCGGCTGGTGGCTCACAGCCTTTGGCCTTGGTGAGTTAAGTCCGGCAACGGAGAAAATCAAGCTGGGACTTGATATAAAAGGCGGCGTCTATGTGGTTTTGGAAGCGGAAACAGATGCTGTAGGCGATGAGCTTAATAAAATCATGGAGCAGACTCAGGCTGTCATTGAGAACAGGGTAAATCAGATGGGACTGTCTGAACCTGTGGTAACCATTGAAGGAAGAAACAGAGTAAGGGTGGAGCTTCCGGGAGCAGAAGACTCAGATGAGGCAATTTCCATGATTGGAAAGACAGCGCAGCTTGAATTTGTGTTGGCGGACGGCACCTTTGTTCTTGACGGAAGCGATATGAAAAGCGCAGGCGTCACTCAGGATTCCAAAAACGGAGGATATGCTATAGCTTTGGAGATGACAAGGGAAGGAGGCCAGAAGTTTGAGGATGCCACAAGAAAGTCGCTTCAGGGCGGAGTTCACAGCATTTATGAAGGTGTAAGCGACAGAGCTATAGTAATCCTTTTAGATAAAGAAATTATTTCCAGCCCCGTACCTTCAGAAGTTATTTCAGGCGGAAATGCCATAATTACTTCAGGAAACATCGGCGGATTTTCACTGGATTACGCTTCAAACATAGCAGCCTTAATAAGAGGCGGCGCTCTTCCCGTGGGACTTAAGGAAGTAACATCCTCAGTACAAACTGCTAAAATTGGAATAAATGCTTTGGAAAAGAGCGTATATGCAGGGATAATCGGTCTTATACTAATAATACTGATAATGTTTGTTTTTTACAGAGCCATGGGTTTGGCTGCAAATATTGCACTTTTACTGTATGTAGTAATGATTCTATGGATAATGATAGCCATGAGGGCTGTGCTTACACTGCCTGGAATTGCAGGTATCATACTGTCAGTAGGTATGGCGGTGGATGCCAACGTAGTTATTTTCTCAAGGATAAGAGAGGAAATTGTTAACGGAAAATCCATCAGGGTGGCCACTCAGCTGGGATTTAAAAGGGCTTTGTCTACAGTAATAGACTCACAGCTTACAACTTTAATAGCTGCCGTAGTCCTCTATCAGGTGGGGACCAGCTCAGTCAAAGGCTTCGCCATGACTCTTATGATAGGTATTGTAGTAAGCGTTTTTGCTGCAGTGGCAGTTACTCAGCTGTTTCTAAAAATACTCTGCGAATCCAAGAAGTTTTCAAAACCCTGGTACTACGGGGTAAAGAAGGATGGAACTTCAATCTTCAGCATGAAAAGGGAATTCACGTTTATTAATAAAAGAAAGATTTTCTACAGCGTTTCTGCGGGAATAATGATTCTTGGACTGTTAGTGGGGGGTATAAGAGGACTTAATTACGGCATAGACTTTACAGGGGGCACTATGATGCACATAGACATGGGTTCAAAGGTCTCCCAAAGTGAGGTTCAAAAATCTGTTGCCAAGTATGATCTGGATGAAGAAATAGTTTTTGCGGGAGATAAGCAGCAGGAGATCATAATAAGAACAACCAAGGCATTGGAAAACAAAGAGAGGATGGAAATAGTAAAGTCACTGTCTGATACATTTGGGATAAGTGAGGATAACGTGCTGTCTATAGAACAGTTTGGGCCTTCTGTAGGCAAAGAGCTTCAGAAAAATGCGCTCCTTGCCATTCTTATTTCAGCTCTTGGCATGTTGATTTATGTAAGTATACGGTTTGAATGGAAGTTTGGAATATCTGCGCTTTTAGGTGTAATCCACGATGCGATTATAGTCCTTGCTTTCTATGCAATATTCAATATCACTGTAAACAGCCCCTTTATAGCAGGTATTTTAACTGTGGTGGGATATTCAATAAATGACACCATAGTAGTATTTGACAGAGTGAGAGAAAATTTAAGGCTTCTTAAAAATGAAGGGCTTCAGCGCATTTTAGACTTGTCAATAAATCAAACCCTTCAAAGGTCTATTATGACTTCAGTGACTACTCTCATTGTGATGGTGCCTTTATTTATTATGTCCGGCCCTGCCATAAGGGAATTTGTAGTTCCTCTCATGGTGGGAGTAACTGTGGGCTGTATTTCATCTGTAGCCGAATGTGCGCCTTTCTACCATGATATAAACAAGCTGACAGGCGGACCGAAGTACAGAGCTAAAAAATCGAGAAAGAGAAAGAGATAGAAGAGAAAACAAAAAAAATGGGCACAAAGGAAGAATTCTTAAAGCAGATTTATGAAACAAACCCAAGCTATGACCTGGAATTTATTGGGAAAGCTTATGAAACTGCGGAAAAACTTCATCAGGGACAGGAAAGAAAGTCGGGAGAAGAGTACATCACACATCCTGCCAGCGTGGCAATAATATTAGCTGAGCTGGGCATGGATGAGGATACTATAGTTGCCGGCCTGCTTCATGATGTGGTGGAGGATACTGACTATAACCCTGAATTGTTAAAAGAGGAATTTTCCGAGGAAGTTCTTCAGTTGGTTGACGGAGTCACCAAGCTTGGAGGTATTAAATACGAAAAGAAAGAAGATATTCAAGCGGAAAACTTCAGAAAAATGTTCCTTGCCATGAGTAAGGACATAAGAGTTCTGATAATCAAGCTGGCAGACAGGCTTCACAATCTAAGGACTATTAATTATATGACACCTGAAAAGATTCAAGAGAAGTGTCAGGAAACCTTAGAAATATACGCTCCCCTGGCAAGCAGGCTGGGAATTTACACCATTAAATTTGAGCTTGAAGACATTTCCTTTAAATATTTGGAGCCAAAGGCATATGAGAATCTCGTCTCTCAGGTGGAGAGTAAAAGGGCAAAGCAGGAAGAGGTTATCTCGGAAGTTATGGAGGAAATAAGGGAAGCTCTTTCTGATATGGGAATAAACAATGAAATCAAGGGCAGATCCAAGCACCTTTACAGCATTTTCAAGAAGATGAAACAGCAGCATAAGGAGTTGGATGAAATTTTTGACTTGTCCGCCATAAGGATTATGGTGGAAACCGTAAGGGATTGCTATGCGTCTTTAGGTATAGTTCACACCTTATGGAGACCTATACCGGGGAAGTTTAAAGACTATATAGCCATGCCCAAATCCAATATGTACCAGAGCTTGCACACTACAGTAATAGGGCCTAACGGAGACCCTTTGGAAATACAGATCCGTACTTATGAGATGCATAAGATTGCGGAATTCGGTATTGCGGCCCACTGGAAGTACAAGGAGGGTATAAGCCAGGATATGGAGGAAGTTAAATTAGCCTGGCTTAGACAGACTCTTGAATGGCAAAAGGATGTGGACAGCTCAAGAGACTTTATGGAAACCCTTAAGGTTGATTTATTTGCAAGCCAGGTTTTCGTGTTCACTCCAAGAGGCGACGTAATGGAGCTTCCGGCAGGGTCCACACCTCTGGACTTTGCCTTTAAAGTTCACTCAAATGTGGGCTACAACTGCATAGGTGCCAAGGTTAACGGTAAGATGGTGCCCATTGACTATAAGCTTGAAAACGGCAATATTGTTGAAATAATTACATCCTCAACCTCTAAAGGCCCGTCTATAGATTGGCTTAAAATCGTAAAGAGCAGCAATGCAAGAAATAAGATAAGAGCTTATTTAAAGAAGGAAAACAAGTCGGACAGCATAGAAAAGGGCAAGGAGGCCATCGAAAAGTATGTTAAGAGAAAGGGCTACGATCCTCAACACGTGCTTTCAAATACTAAGCTTGTAAGGCTTACAAAGAGTTTAAACCTTTCAGGCACTGATGAGCTTTATACTCAGCTGGCCCACGGCGGAGCTTTTTTATCTAAGGCGGCCATAGCGCTGATTTCCTACTACCATGAGGAAAAGCAGGAGGAACTTAAAAAATCTGAAAACAAAATTGAAAACCTAGCCTTGGAAAAGAAAAGGCAGGACAAAAAGGAAGCTGCGGGCGTTAAGGTGGAGGGAGCAGATAATCTTTTAATTAGGTTCTCAAAGTGCTGCAACCCTGTACCGGGAGATGAAATAGTAGGTTTTATTACGAAGGGCAGAGGTATCTCCGTTCACAGAAAGGACTGTGTCAACCTGCTGTCGATGGGTGAGTCTGACAAGGGAAGGCTCATAGATGTGGAATGGGATGAAACTTATGCCAATAAGAGTTACGATGTGGACATTCACATACTGGCGGAGGACAGAAAGGGAATGTTCAGCGACCTTTCCAAAGCCTGTGAAAACATGGATGTTCATATTACGGGAGTCAACGCAAAAAGCGGTAAAAACAGGGATGTTACCAACATTTTATTGACTGTTTCAATATCGGGAACAACGGAGATGGAAAAGCTGTTAAAGAGCTTTAGAATGGTGGAAGGCGTTGCGGATGTGTACAGGGCAATAGGATAGGAGAGATTCATGAGAGCGGTAGTGCAAAGGGCAGGAAAATCCAGAGTAACAGTAAAAGGACAAGTGACAGGAGAGATAGAAAAGGGCTTTGTGGTGCTTTTAGGTGTGGGGAAAGAGGACAATGAGGAGGATGCTTTATATCTTGCAAGGAAAATAGCGAACTTGAGAATTTTTGAAGATTCCATGGGAAAAATGAATTTAAGTATAAATGAAATCGGCGGAGAAATTCTTTGTGTATCTCAGTTCACCTTGTATGCAGATACCAGGAAAGGAAATAGGCCCAGCTTTGTGGATGCAGCCTTACCTGATGATGCAAGAGCCTTGTACCATGTGTTTACAGAATTTTTAAGGCATGAAGGACTTAAGGTGGAGGAAGGTGTATTTAAGGAGGACATGAAGGTGGAGCTTATAAATGACGGACCTGTAACTATAATAATTGACAGCAGAAAGACTGATTAGGAGAAGAAAATGGAAATTAGACTGTACTTGGGACAAGGGACAGCCTGTAATACTTATCTTGTAAGGGATGAAAAAACTAAAGAGGCCTTTATGGTGGATGCAGGAAGCTACGACCATGACTTGTTTGTATTTGTAAAGGAAAAGAATTTAAATGTTAAATATCTTATTCTTACTCATGGTCACGGAGATCATATTGGGGGAGTGGAGGAATATAGAAAAGCATTTCCTCATATGAAGGTAGTGTCTTCCTTAAAGGAAAAGGAAACCCTGGAGGAACCTTCTTTGAACTACAGCAGGGAAATATGGGGAAGGCCCATAGCTGTCACTCCCGATATAACTGTAAAAGATTATGATATTCTAAAGGTGGCGGAGCTGGAGCTTTTAATACTGGAAACTCCTGGCCATACAGAGGGAGGTATTTCAATACTGTGTGAGGACGCTCTCTTTTCAGGAGACACCTTGTTTAAGCACAGTGTGGGAAGGACAGACCTTCACGGAGGAAGCATGAGTGAACTGTTAAAGTCCATCAAGGAAAAATTGTTTACTCTGCCTGATGAAACCCAGGTATTCCCCGGCCATATGGGCGTTACTACCATAGGGTATGAAAAGGAGAATAATCCTTTTGTTTGAGTTCTCCTATCCTAAAAATATTCACAGAGAAGAATTGATGGACCTTGTAAGAGCTTTTTACGGTGAGGATGAAGTTGTTCTTAAGGAAGGTCCCGAAGATTTTAGGGCTCATAAGGAAGATGTAAAAAGAAGACTGTATAAAGAGCTTTCAAACCGCCTTGAGAAGGAATTGCCCTGGGGGACATTGACGGGAGTAAGGCCTGTAAAGCTGGCACGAAAATATCTTGAGAATAATACAGAAGATGAAGTGAGAGAGATTCTTTCGAAATCCTATTATTTGAAGGAAGAAAAAATAGAACTGCTTTTAAAAACAGCACTTTTTCAGGAAAGAGAAGTTGAGAGGAATTCAAAGGATGTGGCCTTGTACATAGGCATTCCATTCTGCAGAACCAAGTGTCTTTATTGCAGCTTTCCTTCAGAAAGAGGAAGGGAAGAGGATGTAGAAAAGTATTTAACAGCCTTAAAAAAAGAAATTCTCTTTGTAAGAGAGGAGCTCTTTAAGAAGGGATGGCAGGCTGAGACAATCTATATAGGAGGAGGTACTCCCACCTTCCTAACAGAATCCCAGCTCACTTTTCTTCTTGAGCTTGTAAAGGAAAGCTTTGTAACGGAAAAGCTGAAGGAGTTTTCCCTGGAAGCAGGCCGGCCCGATACCATTACTTATGACAAGCTTTCAGTAATGAAAACCATGGGTGTGACAAGGACCAGCATAAATCCTCAGACCATGATACAGGAATCCTTAAACCGTATAGGCAGATTTCACTCAGTAGAGGATATCATTAAAACTTATGAGCTTGCCCAAGCCTTAGGCTTTATAGTGAACATGGATATAATTGCAGGTCTTCCTTTAGAAGCTTTAGAAGACTTTCTTTACACCTTAAACAAAGTGGCAAAGATGAGACCTGAAAACATTACGGTTCACAGCCTTTCCACAAAAAGAGGTTCTAGGCTTCATGAAGTAAACAGGGGATATCACAAGGTAATGGGTAGCATTACAGAAAAAATGATTGAGAGCAGCAATGGGCTTTTAACTGAGAAGGGATATTTTCCATACTACCTTTACAGACAGAAGAATCAGGCAGGCTCCCAGGAAAATACAGGCTACAGCCTTAAGGGCTATCACAGCCTTTACAACATCAGGATTATGGAAGAACACCAGAGGGTAGTGGCATTAGGCGCAGCAGGTATCAGCAAAGCATATTTTGAAGAAGAGGACAGGCTTTTGAGAATACCCAATGTCAGCGACTTTAGACTGTATATAGATAGAATTGATGAGATGATAGAAAGAAAAACAACTAAATTGTTTTCGGAGGTTTAATTATGGTAATACTTGCTCCCAAGGGCACCAAGGACATTTTTCCCCAACAAGTTTACAAATGGCACTATGTTGAAAAAGCTTTTGCCGAAATTTGCGAAAGATACGGGTTTAAGGAGGTCAGAACTCCTGTTATCGAGCATACAGAGCTGTTTCAAAGAGGTGTAGGTGACACTACGGACATTGTGGAAAAACAGATGTATACCTTTATGGATTACGGAAACAGAAGCATTACCTTAAGGCCGGAGGGCACTTCTCCTGTGGCAAGAGCTTTTGTTGAGCATAAACAGTACGTAGAGGTTCAACCCAGTAAATATTACTACGATATACCATGCTTCAGATATGAAAAGCCACAGTCCGGAAGGCTTAGAGAGTTTCATCAGTTTGGAATAGAAATATTTGGTACCACCAACATGATGGCAGATGCCGAGGTAATGGCTTTAGGCTTTGACTTTATAAATGAAATGGGCATAAAGGACGTAGAGCTTAGAATTAACAGCATAGGTTGTCCTTCCTGCAGAAATATTTACAGAGAAAAACTAAGGGAATTTCTAAACCCGAAATATGAAAAGCTTTGTTCTACATGCAAGGCAAGATATGAGAAGAACCCCATGAGAATTCTTGACTGTAAAAGCGAAATCTGTCAGGAGCAGGTTAAGGGGGCACCTGTTATGCTGGATTACCTGTGTGAGGAATGTGAAGCCGCATTTATTTCAGTTAAGAATAATCTTGACTCCTACGAAATTCCCTTCACTGTGGACCCGGGCATTGTAAGAGGTCTTGACTACTATACGAAAACTGCCTTTGAGTTTGTTACAAACAGCATTGGGGCTCAAGGGACAGTTTGCGGCGGAGGAAGATACGACTATCTGATTGAGGAACTGGGCGGCCCTCCCATACCGGGAGTAGGCTTTGGCATGGGAATAGAAAGACTGCTCCTTGTAATGGAGGTTAACGGTGTAATAATCCCTGAACCCAGCGAGACAGACTTGTTCATAGCCTTTATAGGGGAAGAAGGAAGGGACGTTGCCCTTAAGTTGTCCCATGATTTAAGGAAAGAAGGGTTCTCGATTTTGATGGATACCATGTCCAGGAACATAAAGGGACAGCTGAAATACGCTGACAGATTGAATGTGAAAAGGGTAGCCATCATAGGTGAGGAAGAGCTTTCTCAAAATGAAGTATCTATAAAGGATATGGTAACAGGTACACAAACAAAAGTTTCCTTTGAGATGCTGAAGGATTATTTAAAATAAGAATGTAGAGGGAGAAGAATGAAAGTATTAAAAAGAACTGATATGTGTGCTGAATTAAGCCTTGAGGATCTTTCTCGGGAGGTTGTATTAAACGGCTGGGTTTCAAAGATGAGAGATCAAGGTGGTTTAGTCTTTGTGGATTTACGGGACAAAACGGGAATAGTGCAGCTGCTCTTTGATGATACTTTAGATAAGGAGCTTTTAGAAAAGAGCAAAAGTCTTAAAAGCGAATATGTAATAGGGGTGGCAGGTACGGTGGTGGAAAGACAGTCAAAAAATACTGAACTTCCCACAGGTGAAATCGAGATAAGGGTTTCAGAACTCACTGTTTATTCAGAGGCTGAAACACCTCCCATCTATATTAAGGATGATGATAATGCAGACGAAAATTTAAGGCTTAAATACAGATATCTTGACTTGAGAAAATATAAGATGCAGGAGAATCTTAAGTTCAGACATGAAATTACGGCTGTGACCAGGGAATACTATAAAAGTATGGGATTTACGGAGGTTGAAACGCCTATGCTCATAAAGCCCACCCCTGAGGGCGCAAGGGATTACCTGGTGCCTTCAAGAGTTAATCCCGGATTGTTTTATGCTTTGCCTCAATCGCCTCAAATGTTTAAGCAGCTTTTAATGGTGGCAGGAACTGACAGATACATGCAGATAGTGAAGTGCTTCAGAGATGAGGACTTAAGAGCAGACAGGCAGCCTGAGTTTACTCAAATAGATTTGGAGATGTCCTTTGTAGACATAGAGGATGTTCTTTTAATTCAGGAGGGCTTTATCAAAAAATTAATGAAGGATGTTATGGATGTGGATATAAAGACTCCCATCCCAAGGCTTACATATGATGAGGCTATAGACAGGTACGGCTCCGATAAACCTGATACAAGATTTGGAATTGAGCTTGTAAACCTCAATGATATGTTTACAGAATGCGGATTTATTGTCTTTGACACAGTGCTGAAACAGGGCGGGGATATTAAGGGCATCTGTATCAAGGAAGGAGCAAAGGCGCTTTCAAGAAAGGACCTGGACAGGCTTACTGAATCCATAAAACACTTTAAGGCCAAGGGCCTTGTGTATATAAAGGTTGAGGATACATATATTTCTTCATCTATCGGCAAATACTTTAATGAGGATCAGCTTTTGGAAATAGCAAGAAGGTTTGATGCTGGAATAGGAGATTTAATTCTCATAGCGGCAGACATCAAAAAGGTAGTTCGTGACTCCTTGGGATTTTTAAGAAAAGAGATGGCAGAAAGAATGGGACTCATAGATAAAGACAGGTATAATTTCCTGTGGGTAACCGATTTCCCCCTGTTTGAGCAGGATGAGGAAACAGGAAAATTAAGTGCCGTTCACCATCCCTTCACTTCCCCCAGAGAAGAGGATATCCCATTGCTCTTTGACGACCCCTTAAAGGTGAAAGCAAAAGCCTATGACCTTGTTTTAAACGGTGTGGAGCTTGGAGGAGGCTCCATCAGAATACATGAAAGGGAGCTTCAGAAAACAATGTTTAAAGCTCTTGGCATATCCGATATAGAGGCTGAAAATAAATTCGGGTTTCTCCTTGAGGCCTTTAGGTATGGCGTGCCTCCCCACGGCGGAATAGCCTTTGGTCTTGACAGACTGGCCATGCTTTTAAAGAAGGAGTCTTCCATCAGGGAGATGATAGCCTTTCCAAAGAATCAGAATGCTCAGTGCCCTGTGTCAGGTGCTCCCGGCGAAGCAACGGAAGAACAGCTTTTGGAGCTTTCCATAAAGTTGAGGTAAGTGAATGAAAATAGGTATTTTTGGCGGCACCTTCGATCCTATTCATAACGGACACATGGCTTTAGTAAAAACTGCAAGAGATCAGCTGTTTCTTGATAAGGTATTGTTTATCCCAAACAAGGTGCAACCTTTTAAAGCAGGGAAAAAACCTGCATCTGTGTCTCATAGGCTCAATATGCTGAAGCTGGCAACGGAGGATTTTGAAAAGGGCGAGATTTCAACATTTGAAATCGAAAGAGAGGGGCTGTCCTATACTTACTATACCTTGGAACATGTGAAAGAAATCTATGATACAGGTGAGATATATTTCATTTTGGGTATAGATTCATTTTTAGGAATAGAAAAATGGTGGAATTCTGAAAAGCTTCTTTCCGCATGTACCTTTGTAATAGGGGCAAGGCCAGGCTATGATGAAAAGAATTTCGGTGAGTTTACTGATTATATAAGCTTAAAATACGGCACCGGGATAATAGTATTGAACAACAAGCTTTTTGATATAAGCTCCAGTGAAATAAGGCTAAGGCTGGCAACTATGGCAGACACAAAGGATTTGCTTCCTAAGAAGGTGGCGGAGTATATATATTCCAATAATTTATATACGGGGGAGGACTACTTAAACCGCATAGCGCCTCAGTTTTCAGAGCAGAGGAAAGGCCATGTTTTAAATACTATGGAGGTGGCTTTGAAGCTTGCTAAAAGATATGGAGCAGACCCTCACAAGGCCTTGACTGCTGCATTGTTTCACGACTTGTTCAGAGGGTGTACATCATCTGAAATAGATGAAATAATTCTGGAAAAAGACTTGCCTAAAGAGTACATGGGCAAACCATATTTGGCCCATGGGAAAGTGGCGTCGGCAGTTATTGAAGATACGTATCACATAGCGGATAAGGACGTTTTAAATGCTGTCAGCTTCCATACTACGGGAAGAGCCAACATGACAGCTCTGGAAAAAATAATTTTTCTGGCAGATCTTATTGAGCCTTCCAGATCCTTTGAAGGAGTGGAAAGACTGAGGGAAAAGGCCTTTGTAGATCTTGATGAAGCAGTGCTTATGGCTTTGGAAAACAATATAGATTTTATTAAAGAAAAAGGACTTGAAATAGATGAGGATTCCATAAGAGCAAGAGATTTTTTATGCAACAGAATTAAGGAGAAAAAGAATGGAGAATAAAGAGCTGGAACTGGCAATGGCAGCGGCAAAAACCCTGGATGAAAAGAAGGGGACAGATATTGTGATAATAGACATAAGAAACAAAGCTTCCTTCGCAGACTACTTCGTTTTGGCATCAGGTTCCAATGAAAGGCTTGTGGGAAACCTGGCGGAAGAAGTGGAGAAAAAGCTTTTAGAAAATGGCATAAGACCTAAAAGCATTGAAGGAGATAAAAGGTCGGGTTGGATTCTTATGGATTATATAGATGTAATAGTCAATGTGCTTTCTGTTGAAGCAAGAAGCAAATACAGCATTGAAACTATATGGGGCGATTGTGAGTTTATAACACTTTAAGGAGATACTGTGAAATGGGCGACAGATACGATTTTGGGAAAATAGAGAAGAAATGGCAAAAGTACTGGAAAGATAATGAGACTTTTAAGGTAACTGAAGACAGGGGAAAAGAGAAATTTTATGCGTTGGAAATGTTCCCTTATCCTTCAGGCAAGCTTCATATGGGCCATGTAAGAAACTATTCCATAGGAGATGTATTAAGCAGGTTTAAAACCATGAAGGGCTTTAATGTAATGCATCCCATGGGATATGACAGCTTCGGCCTGCCTGCAGAAAATGCGGCGATTAAAAACAGGGAGGAGCCTGCCAGATGGACCTGGAATAACATAGCTGAAATGACGACTCAGCTGAAAGAAATGGGCCTTTCCTACGACTGGGACAGAGAGATAGCAACCTGCCATCCCGGATATTATAAGTGGATGCAGTGGATTTTTATAAAGTTTTTTGAACACGGTCTTGCCTATAAAAAGGATAATCCCGTTAACTGGTGTCCAAGCTGTATGACAGTTCTTGCCAACGAGCAGGTAGTGGAGGGAAGTTGCGAACGATGTCAGACCATGGTTGTAAAAAAGCAGCTGCCCCAGTGGTATTTGAAAATTACCGATTTTGCAGACAGGCTTCTTTACAATCTGGATAATCTTCCCGGATGGCCCACCAAGGTTAAGATTATGCAGAAAAACTGGATAGGGAAATCCTACGGAGCCGAGGTGGAATTTCCCATAGAAGGATTTTCAGAAAAACTTAAAATATTTACCACAAGACCTGATACTCTTTACGGCGTTACATACATGGTTCTTTCCCCTGAGCATCCTTTTGTCCCTATACTTGTTAAGGGAATGAAGGAAGAAGAGGAAACACTATCCTATGTGGAAAAATGCAAGACCATACCTGACATCGAAAGAACGTCAACAGCTACGGAAAAGACAGGTGTGTTCATAGGAAGATATGCAATCAATCCTCTCAATAATAAAAGAGTGCCTGTTTACATTTCAGACTATGTTCTCATGAGTTATGGTACTGGAGCCATTATGGCAGTCCCGGGCCATGACCAGAGAGACTTTGATTTTGCCAAAGAGTTTGGTTTGGAAATTATACCTGTAGTGGATCCCCATAATCCGGAAATTGATGTAAACGATTTAAAGGAAGCCTTCGAAGCTGAAGGCACCATGATCAATTCCGACAGATTTACAGGAATGAACAATGTGGAGGCCATTGAAAAAATTACAGAGTATCTGGAAGAAAAGGGTTTAGGAATAAAAGCCGTCAATTACAAATTAAGGGACTGGCTTATATCAAGGCAAAGATATTGGGGATGTCCCATACCTATGATTTACTGTGACAAGTGTGGATGGGTGCCTGAAAAGGAAGAGAATCTTCCTGTGGTTTTACCTACAGACGTAGTGTTTACAGGAAAAGGAGAATCTCCCTTAGCCACCTCAAAAACCTTTTCACAGGCAGTATGTCCAAAATGCGGAGGTCTAGGGAAAAGGGAGCTGGATACTATGGACACCTTCCTTGACAGCTCCTGGTACTTCCTAAGATACCTTGATCCAAGAAATGAAAAGGAACCTTGGGACAGGGAGAAAGAAAAGTACTGGATGAATGTGGACCAGTATATAGGAGGTGTAGAGCATGCCATACTTCATCTTCTTTACTCAAGATTCTTCCAGATGGCCTTTTATGATTGGGGAATGGTTTCCCATGAAGAACCCTTTCAAAATCTTTTAACCCAAGGGATGGTTATAAAAGACGGAAAAAAGATGAGTAAATCAGTGGGGAATGTGGTGTCTCCCGAAGAGATTATTAAGAAATATGGTTCTGATACCGCAAGGCTCTTTATTCTCTTTGCATCTCCTCCCGACAGGGAGCTTGATTGGACAGATGCGGGAGTGGAAGGAGCATATAGATTTTTAACAAGAGTTTTCAGGCTTGTAAATGAATTGCTGCCTGTTATAAACCATGGCAGTGAAGATTTTAAAATACTTTCTGAGGACGATAAGGAACTTTACTATAGATACAACATAACCATTAAAAGGTGTTCTGAGGATATAGGGGAAAGATTTAACTTCAACACTGCAATTTCGGCCATAATGGAATTGGTCAATGAGCTATATAAGTATAAGGAAAAGGGTAAAGGTAACAAAGAATTGATTTCCTATGTGGTAAAGGGGTTGATTTTATTGCTGTCTCCCTTCACTCCTCATCTGGCGGAGGAAATGTGGGAGATTACAGGGAACAGTGAAAGCCTATACAAGCATCCATGGCCATCTGTAGATGATAGCGCACTAAAGAAGGATGAAGCTGAAATTGTAATTCAGCTTAACGGAAAAGTGAAATCAAGGCTTATGGTAAGATGGGGATTGCCTGAGGATGAGCTGACAAAAGTATGCATGGAAAGCGAAGCCGTAAGGGAAATCCTTAAAGATAAAAATGTTATTAAAACCATTCCCGTTAAAGATAAGCTTGTAAATATTGTTGTAAAGAATAAGGAGAATTAAATATAAAAATAATGAGAGAAAGAAAGAAAAAATCTGACAGCGTCCTTAAGGTAATCCCCATAGGAGGCTTATCGGAAATAGGAAAGAACATGACACTCTTCGAACAGGATAATGAGATCCTTATAGTGGATTGCGGCATGACCTTTCCTGAAGATGACCAATTGGGAATAGATATTGTTATTCCTGACTTTACTTACGTAAGGGAAAATAAAGATAAAATCAAAGGCCTGGTACTGACTCACGGACATGAAGATCATATTGGAGGAATTCCATATTTACTGAAGGAAGTGGACGTGCCTATTTACGGTACAAGGCTTACTTTAGGTTTGGTGGAAAACAGGCTTAAAGAACAGGGCATTAAAGGCAAAATGAATATTATAAGAGCAGGGGACAAATGGAACGTTGGGAAGTTTTCCATTGAAGCCATAAGGGCCACCCACTCCATAGCAGACGCTGTGGCTCTTTCCATCGATACGAAGCTTGGTACCGTATTTCATACAGGGGACTTTAAGATAGACTACACCCCCATAGACGGTGAGCCCATTGACCTTCAAAGAATTGCGGAGATAGGAAAAAAAGGTGTGCTGCTTTTGCTTGCGGATTCCACCAATGCAGAAAAACCGGGCTTCACTAAATCTGAAACGGCAGTGGGAGAGATCCTGGAGAATATTTTTAAGGATTATAACAGAAGAATTATTGTGGGGACTTTTTCCAGCAATGTGCATAGAGTTCAAAAAATAATTGATGCAGCTGTGAAGAATAAGAGAAAGGTGGCTCTTTCGGGAAGAAGCATGGTAAACGTTGTAAAGCTTGCCGTGGAATTAGGATATTTAAATATTCCTGAGGGAACATTAATAGACATAAACAGATCTAAAGATTATAAGGATAATCAGCTGGTAATCATTACAACAGGTTCTCAAGGAGAGCCCATGAGCGCTCTTTCCAGAATGGCCGGCAAGGACCACAAGGCCGTTCAAATAAAAGAAGGGGATGTGGTAGTCTTAAGCTCTACCCCCGTTCCCGGAAATGAGACGGCAGTGTCAAATGTTGTAAACAAGCTGTTTGAGCTGGGAGCCACTGTAATTTACTCAGATATTGCAGATATTCACGTATCAGGTCATGCCAGTGTGGAGGAGCTGAAGCTGATTCACTCCTTGATTAAGCCAAAGTATTTTATACCTGTTCACGGGGAGTACAGACATCTTTACAGACATAAAGACCTAGCCTTGAAGATGGGCATGAACAAGGAAAATGTGTTCCTTTTGGAGCTGGGGGATTGTCTTGTAATAGGGAAAAATAAAGCGGAACACCTAAAAGGTGTAATTCCGGCTGACGATATTTTAGTGGACGGCCTGGGAGTCGGAGATGTGGGTAATGTTGTATTAAAGGATAGAAAAATGCTGTCTGAAGCAGGCCTTATAATAGTGGCGGCCAGCATTGAAAGAGAAACGGGAAGACTTGTTTCAGGGCCTGAGATATTAACAAGAGGCTTCGTATATGTGAAGGAGAGCGAGGACATTATAAGAGAGGCAGAAGGCATTGCTTATGAGGTTTTAACAGAAACTGAAAAAACATGCCCCAAGGACTGGAATGAAAGGAAGAATCTTGTAAGAAGCGCCATGAGAAACTTTATTTATGCAAGGACTAAAAGAAGTCCCATGATTTTAACAATATTTTTGGAGGTATAATATGAACGTTTATGATGAAGCACACAACCTGGCAAGGGCAATAAAGGAATCCTTGGAGTACAAGGAATATGACAGAACAAGAACCCTTGTAAACAACAATCCCGATCTCTCAAAGATGATGGCGGATTTTCAGGCCAAACAGCTGGAGCTGCAGGCCAAGCAGATGGTGGGGGAGGAAATGGGAGAGGACATGATGGAATCCATCAAGGGTTTATATGAGATAATTGCAAAGGACCCTGTGGCAGCGGAGCATCTCCAAAATGAAATGAGGTTTTCCATGATGATGAGCGATGTCTATCAGATCTTAGGTGAGGCCATAGGAATCCCTTCAATGTTTCAAAAGGACGATGAATCGTGGGAGCAGTAAAAACACCTGAAGAGCTTCTGAACATACTTACAGCTTCTTCAATGAATGATAGATGCTTTTCCCACATGGTTGAGTACTTAAAAGTCGGCATGACAGAAATAGAGGTGGCAGAGGAAATAGAGAGAACCCTTTTGGAGCTGGGCGCCAAAAGGATGGCTTTTCCTGTCATAGCGGTAGCGGGAGAAAATGGAGCTGAACCTCACGGAGTTCCCTCATCCTACAGGATCAGGGAAGGAGATTTCCTCACCATGGATTTCGGAGCTGTTTACAAGGGCTACTGTGCAGACATGACAAGAACTGTAGCCTTTAAAAGAGTAACGCCTTACATGAGAAGAGTGTATAACATAGTGTTGACGGCTCAAAAGCTGGGTATTTCCGCCATAAGAAAAGGCGTCAGCATTAAAGCAGTTGATGATATAACAAGAGATTACATAGAAGAAAAAGGCTTTGGTAATTATTACATTCACGGCACAGGCCACGGTGTAGGTAAAGAGGTTCATGAAGAGCCATATATAAACACTAAAGCTACCTATAAGAATAAGTTTAAAACCAACATGGCGGTGACGGTGGAGCCTGGAATTTATATTCCGGGTAAGCTGGGAGTCAGAATTGAAGATCTTGTTATAGTGGGGGATAAAGGTGCAATCAACACCAATCATTCAACTAAAGAGTTGTTAATAATCAAATAGAAAAAGGAGAGAAATATTATGATTTATGCCAGTGATTTTAGAAAGGGCGTTACATTTGAAATTGACGGTGAGCCTTATGTGGTAGTAGACTTTCAGCACGTCAAACCGGGAAAGGGTGCTGCTTTTGTAAGGACGAAATATAAGAATATCATTACAGGGGCCACCAGAGAAGAGGCCTTTAACCCCTCGGATAAATTTAACAGAGCAAGGATAGAAACCAAGCAGATGCAATACTTATATAACGATGGTGAATTATATTACTTTATGGATACACAAAGCTATGAGCAGACACCTTTAAATGAAGAGCAGGTAGCTGAAGCCATGAAGTATTTAAGAGAAAATGATGAGGCCACCATTAAGTTTTTTAACGGTGTTCCGTTTCTTGTGGAGGCTCCAAACTTTGTTAATCTGAAGGTAATTGAAACTGAGCCCGGCGTAAAGGGAGATACTGCAACCAACGTTACAAAGGCCGCAACTGTAGAAACAGGGGCAGTTATTCAGGTGCCTATTTTCATTGAGGCTGGAGAGGTTATTCAAATTGATACGAGAAGTGATGAATACCTGGGAAGAGGGAAATAATCAACATGGGCAGAAACAGCAGAAGGAAAAAGAACAAAAAGTTTAATTCATGGGTTTTAATGGCTCTGGGAGTTGTATTGCTGTTATTGCTTGCAGGCTTTGTTTACTTAGGCGGTCTTTCAGAACCTCTTGACAAGGATAATAAAGAGTATATATCCATTTCCATACCTTACGGCACATCTACACAAAAAATAGGTACAATCCTTGAAGAGGAAGGAGTCATTAAAAGCGGAGATAAGTTTAAGATCTATGCAAAGCTTCACGGTTTTAACGGAAAGCTGGAAGCAGGGGATTATCTTCTGTCAAAATCCATGGATTTGGATGAGATTATGAATATGATGACCAAGGGTTTTGTGAAAGGCATGAGATTTACTGTTCAGGAAGGTTTAACTGTTGAACAGGTGGCATCAAAGCTTGCAAAAGAAGGCCTTGTAGATAAAGATGAGTTTCTATATGAAGTGGAGTTTGGTGAATTTGATTATAAATACATACCTTTTTTGCCTGAAGGTAAGGACAGGCTGGAAGGGTTTTTGATGCCAAACACATACGAAGTAAATAAAGATGCAACGGCTCACGATATAATAGACAGAATGCTTCTGCAGTTTGACAGAGTCTATAAGGATGAGTATTATTCGAAAGCAACGCAAATGGGCTATGACTTAAACCAGATAGTTAATATCGCCGCCATGATTGAGCGGGAAACCAGAGTGGAGGATGAGAGAAAAATTGTAGCCTCTGTTATTTATAACAGACTTAACAGCAACATGCTGCTTCAAATAGATGCTACAGTACAGTACGCTCTGGGAGAGCAAAAGGAGAGATTGCTGAACAGAGATTTGGAAATTGACTCTCCTTATAACACATACAAAGTCAAGGGTTTACCAAAGGGGCCTATTTGTTCCCCCGGTGAAAATTCAATAATTGCAGCATTGAATCCTGGGAAGACTGATTACTACTACTATGTTCTTGATGCTTCACTGAACGGTTCTCACAGATTCAGCAATGATTACCACACATTTTTAAAGAATAAAGAAGACTATTTAAAGGCTATGGAGAATAAGAAATGACGGATAACATAACCAATCCCCTTGTGGAAGAATACATAAACAAGTACTATAAGCCCTTAAATGAACAGCTGCATCATTTAAGAGAGTATGCTGAAGAAAATCACATACCCATAATTTTAAGGGAAACTGAAAGCTTTCTTCTTCAACTTTTGAGATGGAACAGCCCAAAGAGAATTCTGGAAATAGGAACATCCATGGGATATTCCGCCTCCTGCTTCGCAACTGTCTGCGAAGGGTCAAGGATCCTTACTGTGGAAAACAACGAAGAAATCTTTGAAAGGGCTGTGGAGACAATAGGGGATCTTGATTTATCGGAAAGGATTCATGTGTTCTTAGGAGACGCAGTAGATGTAATGGAAAGGCTGATTTACAAAACAAATGTGGAGGGCCTTGATCAATTTGATTTCATTTTCATCGATGCCGCTAAAAGCCATTACAGAAGGTTCTTCGATGTAGCCTTAAAGCTTGTTAAGGATAAGGGTATGATAGTCTGTGATAATGCTCTCATGAATGGAAGAACTGTTTCCGATACCTATGACAGACTGAACAAGCATAAGACCAATATGACTAATATGAGGGAGTTTATAGACTACATTACTACCATGAAGGGCGTTATAACTACTCTTATTCCTGTAGGGGACGGCCTTACTCTAAGCATTGTAAACAAGGAATAAAATGAAGGAAATCGAACTTCTTGCCCCGGCAGGTGACTTGGAAAAATTGAAAATTGCAGTTGTTTACGGAGCAGATGCAGTGTATTTGGGAGGACCTGAATTCAGCTTAAGGTCAGGTGCTTCAAATTTTTCTGTTGAAGAGTTGAAGGAGGGTACGGCATTTGCCAAAGAAAGGGGCGTAAAGGTTTACGTTGCAATTAACAGCTTTATCCATGAAGAGGAAGTCCCTTTACTAAAGGAGTATATTGATTCAATCAGGAGAATACCTTTTGATGCCTATATAGTGTCTGATATTGCAGCCCTTCTTTTGGTAAAGGAGGAGGACTCTGAAAAGGATATTCACCTGTCAACCCAAGCTAACACCACAAATCATAAGACTGCCCGGTTTTTTTATGAGCTGGGAGTAAAAAGGGTAGTGTTGGCAAGAGAGCTGTCCCTTTCAGAAATAAGAAGTTTAAGGGACAATACACCTAAGGAACTTGAGATTGAAGGATTTGTCCATGGCGCCATGTGCATTTCCTACTCAGGCAGATGCCTGTTATCCAAAGCCATGACGGGAAGAGACGCAAACCGCGGTGATTGTGCCCATCCTTGCAGGTATAAGTATAATTTAGTGGAAGAAAAAAGACCGGGTGAATACTATCCTGTTATGGAGGACCAAAGAGGGACTTATGTTCTAAACAGCAAGGACTTAAACATGCTTTCCTATATACCGGAGCTTTATGAGGCGGGAATCACCTCCTTTAAGATTGAGGGAAGAATGAAGAGCATATTTTATGTGGCATCCACTGTAAGCGTATATAGAAAAGCAATAGATTCCTTTTTGAAGGATAAAGGGAGTTATCACCTTAAGGAAGAATGGCTTAATGAAATATCAAAGGCCAGTCACAGACAGTATACAACGGGGTTTTATATCCCTGAAAATGAAAAAGAAAGAGAAGATATTAATACTTCGGGCTACTCAAGGGACTATACCATTATCGGCATAGTTAAAGAGGAAAATAGTGAGGGTAAAGTTTTAATAGAACAGAGAAATAAATTCGTTAAAGGCGATGAAATTGAGATTATGGGGCCTTTCAGAGATGTGTTCCATGAAACAGTTTTAGATATGGAGGATATAGAGGGCAACAGAATTCAGGATGCACCTCACCCTCAGCAGTTACTGTATTTAACTACAAGGCTTCCCTTAAAGCCTTATGATATCCTTATAAAGAGAAAGGAGAAATAAATGGAAAATGACCCTGACCCTAATATTCTTTTGATTCAGGGGTTAATACTTATAATAATAATAGTCATAACAGGCATGATCACTGCTTTTACCACGGCATTTCAAAGCTTGAATAAGGGAAAACTTCAAGGCTGGGAGAAGGAAGGAACTAAAGGAGGCAGGCTTTTAAGTAAAAGCCTTGATGACTCAACCGCCTTTCTTTCAAAACTGAATTTAGCGGCTCTGTTGATGGTGTTGCTTTTTTCAGCCGCTGTATCTTATTTCGCCATAGAAAACAGCGCTTTTTCAAGAAATCATTATGAAATGTACATAATTTTAGCCCTTTTAGTCATAGGGGAAGCAGTGGTTCTTATGATTTTTTCCTTTGTGTATCCTAAAAAGCCGGCCCAAATGAACCAGCTTTCAACCTGCTACAGGCTGATAATTCCCGCTTACGCCATGGCGGTTGTAGTAACACCGCTTAATTATATAGTTACTATCATTGTTAAGTTTCTATTACTTATAGCAGGCCATAAAGAAGAGGACTTTCATGAGGAATTCAGTGAAGAAGAAGTGATGAGCATGATTGAAACGGGAACGGAGAAGGGGGAGCTTAAGGAGGAAGGTAAAAAAATGATCGATGCGATTTTTGCCTTTGATGACAAGCTGGCCTATGAGATAATGATTCCCAGGACAGACGTATTTACTATAGATATTAACGAAAGTCTGACTATGTATCTTGATAACATTATTAAGATGAGATACAGCAGAATTCCTGTTTATGAAGGTGCCCCCGATAATATTATAGGAATACTGTTTTTAAAGGATTTAATTAAAGAAGCTTTGTTTCAGGACATTTCCAATGTAAATATTAAAGAGTTGTTGAGAAAGCCCTTTTTTGTGCCGGAAACGAAGAATATTGACTCCCTGTTTATGGAATTAAAGAGTTCTAAAAACCATATAGCTATTCTCATAGATGAATATGGAGGGTTTTCCGGAATAGTTACCATGGAGGATATTCTGGAGGAAATAGTAGGGGAGATAGAGGACGAATACGACGAAACAGAAGCAGATATCCTTACTTTATGCGATAAAACCTACTTAATCGACGGTAGCATTGATTTAGGCGACTTTAACGAAAAGCTGGGTACTGACCTTACATCCTCCGATTCTGAAACTCTGGGAGGCTATCTTTTAGAACATCTGGGAGAGATTCCCGAAGATGGACCATGCAATATTTATATAGAAACAGGTAACTTGAAAATGACTATTTTGGAAATCAAGGAAAGGCGTATTGAGAAAGTTAAGGTAGAGGTTACAAACTGTGATAATGGACTAACCATGTGATTTATGAGATAATTAACTATAATCTAAGTTCACTGAAAAGGAGAAGATAAATGGAAAAAAAGTATTCATCATTGATTAGGGTGAGGATGTCCGCCGCTGATGCCCATTATGGCGGAGACTTGGTAGACGGAGCAAAAATGCTGCAATTATTCGGAGATGTGGCAACAGAGCTTCTTATACAAATCGATGGAGACGAGGGATTGTTTGTAGCATATAATAATGTGGAATTTAAGGCTCCCGTATTTGCAGGCGACTTTATTGAGGCATATGGAGAGATAGTAAGCGTAGGTAATACTTCCAGAAAAATGCGTTTTGAAGCTAAAAAAGTAATTGCGCCAAGACCGGATCTTGGCCCCTCAGCCTGCGATGTTCTTGAACCTTCTGTAGTGGTATGTGTGGCAGAAGGTACATGTGTTACACCAAAAGAGATGCAGAGAAATAAATAGGAGGTGAATTTTTTGGAGAAGCTTATTATTGCTGCCGCCATATGCGGAGCAGAGGTAACTAAAGAACAAAATCCCGCAGTTCCATATACCATTGAGGAAATTGCAAGAGAGGCGAAATCTGCTTATGATCAAGGTGCATCTGTTATTCACCTTCATGTGAGAGAGGATGACGGTTCTCCCACACAAGGAAGCAAAAGATTTCAGGAAGCCGTAGATGCAATTTATAAGGTGTGCCCCGATGTAATCATACAGCCAAGCACAGGAGGCGCCGTTGGAATGACAGATCTGGAGCGACTTGATTCAACAAATATAGTACCCACACCGGAATTTGCCACTTTGGATTGTGGAACGGTAAACTTCGGAGGAGATGAAATATTCATAAATACGGACAACACTATTATGAACTTTGCAAGGATCATGCAGGAAAAGGGTATTAAGCCTGAACTTGAGTGCTTTGATAAAGGTATGATAGATATAGCTTTAAAAGTAGATAAAAAAGGGCTTCTGGATCACCCCTTGCACTTTGATTTTGTTTTAGGAGTTCAGATGTCCGCCACTGCAAGAGATTTAGCTTTCTGCGTTGACTCCATTCCCCCAGGAAGCACCTGGACAGGTTGTGGAATCGGCAGATACGAATTTGATATAGCCGCAATCTCCATAGTCATGGGAGGCCATGTAAGAGTTGGATTTGAAGACAATCTATTTCTGGAAAAAGGTGTTTTGGCAAAGAGCAACGGCGAACTGGTGGAGAAGGTTGTTAAGATAGCAAAAATTCTGGGAAGGCCTATTGCCACCCCTGATGAAGCAAGGGAGATTTTATCCATTAAAAAGAGATAAATATAATGAACTACAGCAAGGATGATCGAAATGCTCCTCAAAAGATTTCAGATGATGCAATAGCCATTTGTGCAGCAAATGCCACATTGAGAACAGAAGGTGTGGCTGACTTGTCAAGTGGCTTTTCTGATACAATACAGAAAAATATTTTGGGGAGGGAGCCTCTATATAAGGGAATTAAAGTATCTCAGGGGACCGACGGAACTACTCTTGATATCTTTGTGTTTGTAAAATACGGATCAAAGATTCCTGAAGTTTCCTGGGATATACAGGAAAACGTAAAATTGTGTGTAACTGATATAACAGAGGTCCCCGTAAAGTCTGTAAACATTCACATTCAAGGGGTAGTGAAAGAGGAGAAAGATTAATGACCAGAACAAAAGCCAGGGAAGTATTAATGCAGCTCTGTTATATTATGGAAGCTCAGTGTGATTTTTCCTTAAATACGAAGGATGTTTTTTTTCAGGATTTCAACATAAAAGAAGATGGCTTTATGGAAGTGGTTTACACGGTTCTTATAGAAAAAATAGATGAAATGAACAATCTTCTTAACAGCGCTTCGGAAAACTGGTCAATTTCAAGAATAAACAAGGTAGATCTGGCAGTTCTTAGAGTTTCTTTAAGTGAGCTTTTATCTGATTTAAAAACACCAGAGAAGGTAGTTATTAATGAAGCCGTAAATTTGGCTAAAAAGTATGGCTCTGACGATTCCGGTAGATTTGTAAACGGCGTTTTAGGAGGCATAGTAAAAAAGCTGAGAGTAGAATAAATGTTTTTAGGGATTGACACCAGCAATTACAAAACATCCCTTGGACTTGTAAACAAAGAGGGGGAAGTATTAAGGGATTTAAGAAAACCCTTGTCTGTGCCCTTGGGCAGCCTTGGCCTAAGGCAGCAGGAGGCAGTCTTTCAGCATTTAGCCAATCTGCCGGAGTTGTTTCAAAGGATCAGTGACCTTAACATCAAAGAAGAACTCCTGTCTGTTTCTGCCTCAACAAAGCCAAGACCTATAGAGGATTCCTATATGCCTTGTTTTAAAGCAGGTGAAGCTTTTGCCAGGACTGTAAGCTCGGTTCTTGGGATCCCTTACTTGTCATTTTCTCATCAGGAAGGTCATCTGGCGGCAGCTTTTGAAAAAAGCAAATTTGCAGACGAGAAGGATTTTCTGGCTTTTCATCTATCGGGAGGTACTTCGGAAATACTCTTAATTAGGGAAGGGATCACCCTTCTTGGGGGAACTAAAGATATATCCTACGGCCAGGTTCTTGACAGGCTGGGTACACTGATGGGAATACCCTTTCCCTCAGGGGAACAGCTTTCTCTTATGGCGGAAGAGGAAAAAGAAGCCTCTACAGCCCTGAAAGCAGTATATATTAAAGAGGGCGCTGTTAATTTATCAGGCTTTGATACTCAAATACAGAGAGTTATAAAAAATGGCGATATTTCCCCCGGTCAGGTTGTTAAGGAGGTCTTTAATAAAATAGGCGATTCAATTATTTCTCTTTCCCGCTACTATTTCAGGGAAACAGGAATAGGAAATGTTTTGATGACGGGCGGTGTTTCAGCCAGCAGCTATTTAAGAAAATATATTCATGAAAGATCCCATAATACAGGCGTTAATTTTGACTTTTCAGACAGCTCAATGTCCTCCGACAACGCAGTGGGGACAGCATATCTTGGAAGGAGAGTTATATGGAACAAAAGCCCCTATCCGTTTCAGAGCTTAACAGATATATAGGAAGGGTTATGATAATGGATCCTCTGCTTTCGGATGTGGTGGTTAAAGGAGAGGTCTCAGGCGTAAAGTTTCACGCATCTTCACATATTTACTTCACCTTGAAGGACGAAACAAGCAAGATTAACTGTTTTTTTTCAAGCTATTACAATAAAAAAGCTTCTAAATTACCTGAAGAGGGTGAAGAGATTCTTGTGACAGGCCTGGTGAGCGTTTATGAGCAGGGCGGCACCTACAGCATAAATGTGAGGGAAATAACTGAAGCAGGAGAAGGCAGCCTTTCTTTAAAGTTTGAAAAGCTTAAGGAAAAGCTTGAGAAGGAAGGACTGTTCAAGGAGGAGTCTAAGAAAAGAATACCTCCCTTTTCCACAAAAATAGCAGTTATAACCTCTGACACGGGAGCTGCCATGGAGGATATTATCTCCACTTTAAGAAAGAGAAACAAGGGCCTTACCATAAGAGTTTTTCCAAGCCTTGTTCAGGGTGACCAAGCACCTTCTTCCCTTATTAAAGCTTTGTATTCGGTAAATTCGAAATTCCCGGATACGGATGTAATTATAATGGGAAGAGGGGGAGGGTCAATAGAGGATCTGTGGGCCTTTAACAACGAGGATCTGGCCAGAGCAATATTTGCTTCGAAAATTCCTGTTATCTCTGCCGTAGGTCATGAGACTGACATTACCATAGCTGACTTTGTGGCCGATGTGAGAGCAAAAACTCCCACAGAGGCAGGAATTCTGGCAGTGCCTGATTCCTTTGAACTAAATGTATACATAAAAGATTTGCACAATAATCTTATCAAAGAGATTAAAGAAATATATAATAATAAGAACTTGAAGCTTAAGGCAAACAGCTTTTCGGAATTGATTCTGCTGCTTTTTAATAAAGCGGAGGCACAAAGCAATATGCTTTTATCAACCAGGGTGCAAATGAGAAGGGATATTGAAAATCTTGTAACACAAAGGCTCCTTACAGTAGATAAGTTAAGAGACAGCATAGATGAAAGAATGAATTCAATTCTATATCATAGAGAAAGCCAACTTGCTTCTTTAGGCAAGGCTCTTATGGATTTGGATCCTAAAAACATTATGAAGAGAGGTTATTCCATAGTGTTGGATGAGAACAAAAAAGCCGTAAGAAGTATAAAAAGTTTAAAGCAGGGAAGCAAGGTGACATTGAGGCTTGTGGATGGAGAAGCAGAAGGTGCAATAACAGGAGTTAAGGAGAATTAAAATGGCGGAGAAACAAAAAACATTTGAAGAGGAGCTGTTTCTTCTTGAGGAATGTGCTAAAAAGCTAAGGGATAAGGATGTGCCCCTGGAAGAGGCCTTAAAAAGCTTTGAGGAAGGTATTTTACATTTTAAAAGATGCAATGAGATTTTAAATGCGGCAAAAGAAAAAATTGAGACCTTCAAGGAAGAGGAGTGAGTGAACATGGCTTTAGAAAAAGACTATAAATTTTCCGATTACAAAAATTTGGTGGAGGAACATCTGTTGTCATGTTTGCCTGAAATAGACCCTATGAGCATGATACTTTATGATGCTATGAAATACAGTTTGCAGGCAGGGGGAAAAAGAATAAGACCTGTTTTGCTTCTTGCCTCCTGCGATTTTTGCGGCGGTGACATAAATATGGCAATACCTTATGCTCTTGCTGTGGAATACATCCATAATTACAGTCTGATTCATGATGACCTTCCAAGTATGGACAATGATGACTTGAGAAGAGGACTGCCCTCAAATCATAAAGTCTATGGTGAAGGTATGGCTATTTTAGCAGGGGACGGCCTTTTAACCTCTGCCTTTGAGGCCATGAATAAGGATATGCTTTTGTACTTCGATTCAGACAGCTGTTTAAAATGCAGGGTTAAGGCGGCTTATGAAATAGCAAAGGGTGCGGGCTGCAGAGGAATGGTGGCAGGCCAGGCGACAGACATTGAAATGGTTTCGAAAAGTGCTTGCGAAAAGCTTTTGGACTATATTCATATTAACAAGACAGGCGCCTTGATAGTAGCCGCCATAAGAGCAGGAGCCCACCTGGGGGATGCAGATGATAAGACTCTTCAAGCTCTTACAAATTACGGAGAGCTCATTGGACTGGCATATCAGATATCAGATGATATTTTAGATGTAACAGGTGATGAGGCTGTTATGGGTAAAAGGAAGAACCACGACAGCGGCACCAATAAATGTACCTATGTAACTATTAACGGGGTGGATAAAAGCAGGGAAAGAGTGAGGGAGCTTACAAGTGACGCTCTTAGAATAATGGAACCATATTACGACAATGCAGAGTTCTTTAACGAACTGGCAAAGAGTTTGGAGGTTAGGATTAAATAGGTAAAATGATCAAGAGACTATTGGAATATAATTTTCCTGAAGACTTAAAAAATATGACCGTAGAAGAATTGTCCCTGCTCGCTTATGAAGTCAGGGAATTTCTTCTTGAAAATGTGTCCAGGACAGGCGGCCATTTGGCTGCCAATCTTGGGGTTGTAGAGCTTACCATAGCCCTTCACAAATTTTATGAAAGCCCCAGGGATAAAATAATATTTGATGTGGGTCACCAGACCTATGTTCATAAAATCCTTACAGGAAGGGGAGATAAATTCCCCACCTTAAGAAAACTGGAGGGATTGAGCGGCTTTCCCAAGTGTTATGAAAGTCCCCATGATGTTTATGAAACAGGTCATGCCGGAACTTCTGTTTCAGCTGCCTTTGGATATGCCAAAGCGAGGGACCTAAAGGGAGAAAATCACAAGGTTATCGCTTTGGTGGGAGACGGAGCTTTGACATGCGGTCTCTCCTATGAAGGCCTTAATATGGCAGGCGGCTCAGGCACCGATATCACAGTTATTTTAAATGACAACGAGATGTCCATTTCAGGTAATGTAGGGGCTGTTTCATCCCATCTTTCAAAACTGAGAACAAGCAGAAAATACTTGAACTTAAAAGAGAAAATCAAAAGGAATGTGGTAAAGATCCCCGCTGTGGGGGAGGGACTTTACCAGGGGATGGAAAACATTAAGGACTCCATAAAATATGCCGTAATAGAAAATGCGGCACTGTTTGAGGCCCTGGGGTTTCAATATATAGGGCCCATAGACGGCCACAACATATCAGATCTTCTTGAAGCCTTTAAAGCCTCAGAAGATATAAAGGGACCTAAGATTATCCATGTGTTGACGAAAAAGGGAAAGGGCTATGTGAATGCGGAACAGAACCCTGACAAGTTTCATGGAATTCCTCCCTTTGAAATCGAAACGGGAAAAGTAATAAATAACAGCAAAGGGATTTCCTATTCCGACCTTGCAGGCAGCCACCTAAAGAATATGGCCGATAAGGATGAAAGGATAGTGGCAGTTTATGCCGCAATGCTGGAGGGAACAGGCCTTGAAAAGTTTAAGCCATACCACGAGGAGAGATGCTTTGATGTGGGAATTGCAGAGGGCGGGGCAGTGACCTTCGCCGCAGGCCTTGCAAAAGGAGGGTTGAAACCTTTCGTTGCAATTTATTCAACATTTTTGCAGCGGAGCTACGACATGATAATAATGGATGTTGCACTGCAAAATCTGCCTGTAGTGTTTTTAATTGACAGGGCAGGTATAGTTGGAAATGATGGCGAGACTCATCACGGTGTATTCGACTTATCCTATCTTTCCTCTATCCCCAACATGACCATCATGTGTCCTAGAAACGGCAACGAGCTTGTGGATATGATGGATGCTGCATTAACATTTGATTCACCTGTGGCCATTAGATATCCAAGAGGTGATGCTTACTATCCCAAAGAAAAGGAGCAGGGAATGACACTTGAGCCTTATGAGGTTTCCTTTGGAAATGACGGATGTGTGTTTGGTGTGGGGCCAATGTTTTATACTGCTAAGAAAGCAGCCGAAAGGCTGGCAGGGGAAGGGATAATGGTCACTGTAATTGATCCTAAGACCATTAACTATAATGAATATAGTTTTGAGTTATCACTAAACTTTAACAAGGTGATTACGGTGGAGGATAATGTCATAAGAGGAGGCTTCGGTGAAAAACTGTCTGCTTTCGTTTCCAACCACGGCCTTAAAGATATGAAGGTATTAAACTTGGGATGGCCCTCCTGTTTTATTCCCCAGGGCAGCCAAAGCCAGCTGTATAAGCTTCACGGCCTTGATGAGGAAGGTGTTTACGAAAGGATTAAAGACTTTGTCAAAGGATAGAATCGATACTCTTTTAGTGGAAAAAGGTCACTTTCCCACCAGGGAAAAGGCAAAGAGATCTGTTATGGCAGGTCTTGTATATATAGGAGAGGTTAGAATAGACAAGCCCGGGACTATGGTGCCAAATGACTCTGTGATCACTGTCAGGGAAGGCGGTAATCCCTATGTGGGAAAGGGCGGCTTGAAGCTGGAGAAAGGATTAAATGAATTCAATATTGATGTTAAGGGAAAGGTCTGTATAGATATAGGAGCGTCCACGGGAGGCTTTACAGACTGCCTTTTAAAACAGGGCGCCTCTAAAGTCTACGCCGTAGATGTGGGTTATGGCCAGCTGGACTATTCCCTTAGAGATGACGAAAGAGTCATCAATATGGAGAGAACCAATGTAAGAAATTTAACGGGGGATGATTTTTCCTTAAAACCGGAATTTATTGTAATCGATGTTTCGTTCATAGGCCTTTCAATGGTTCTTCCTGTGGCCTGTACTTTTATTGAAGAAGGGCAGATACTGTGCCTTGTTAAGCCTCAGTTTGAAGCAGGAAAAGAAAAGGTGGGAAAGGGAGGAATCGTTAAGGATAAAGAAGTCCATAAAGAGGTAATTTCTTCACTTGTTAAAAAGGGGAGTGAACTGAAACTGTCATCTTTAGGACTTACATGGTCTCCTGTAAAGGGAGCAAAGGGGAATATTGAGTATCTGTTGTTATTTCAAAAGGGGAAAGGAGGAAGAGAAGTAATTTCTATAGGGGATGAAATTACAAGGACAGTAGAGGAGGCCCACAGCAAAATGGGATAAATCAGTCAGGGGGACAAAAAAATGGAAATTTCTGAAAGGATGAAAAGTATGGAATTTTCACCTATACGGAAGTTTTATCCGTATCAGGTGGAAGCTGAAAAACGAGGAATAAAAATCTACAATTTCAATATAGGGCAGCCGGATATTGAGACACCTAAAGGCTTTATGGAAAGAATAAAGGGTTATAAAGGAGAGGTTTTAGAATACCTTCCTTCACAGGGCCTGCCTGAGCTTCTTGAGAAAATCAAGGCTTATTATAAAAAACATGGCATGGATTACGAGACTCGTGATATTTTAATAACCAACGGCGGCAGTGAAGGGCTGATGGCGGTGTTTTCATCAATCTTTAATGAAGGGGATGAAGTAATAATACCGGAACCCTTTTACACCAACTATAAAATATTTCTATCATATTTCGGCGCAAAAATAGTACCCATAAAATCTCATGCAGAGGAAGGGTATCATTATGGGGACAGAGAGAAAATTGAAAAGCTTATAACGGGAAAAACCAAAGCAATCCTTGTTAACTCCCCTTCAAATCCCACGGGAAATGTTTTAACCAAGGAAGAGATGGAGTTGATTTTAGAGATTGGAAGGGAGCATTCTCTTTACGTAATTTCTGACGAGGTGTACAGGGAGTTTGTGTACGACGATGCCAAAGTATCAAGCTTCGGCGTTTCACAGAAGGGCTATGAGGACAACCTTATAATAATAGACAGCATTTCAAAGAGATTTTCCGCCTGCGGTGCCAGAATAGGAATGGTGATCACGAAAAACGAAGCTGTAAAGGAAGCTGTTATGCATATGCTTCAGGCAAGACTTTCCGCACCTGCACTGGAGCAGGTGGGAGCATGTTTTCTGTATGAGCTTCCTGATGAATATTATGAAGAGGTAAGAAAAACTTACGAAAAAAGGCGAGACATAGCATATTCGGAAATAATAAAGATACCTGATGTAATATGTAAAAAGCCAAGGGGCTCTTTTTATATAACCATAAAGCTTCCCGTAAAGGATGCAGAGGCTTTTCAGATGTTTATGCTGAAGGACTTTGATTATAACAAGGAGACCATAATGTTTGCGCCCTGTAAAGGCTTTTATGAAACTAAGGGCAGAGGCTTAAGAGAGATAAGAATTGCCTATGTTTTAAATGAAGAGTCCATTAAAAAGGGAATGGAAATATTAAGGCGCGGTCTATTGGCATATAAAGAGAGGAAAGAGGTCTAAAAGTGGCACTGTCACCTATGATGAAGCAGTATAAAGAAATAAAGGAAAAGCATAAGGATGCTATCCTGTTTTTCAGGTTAGGTGATTTTTATGAAATGTTTTATGAGGATGCGAAGATCTGCTCAAGAGAGCTTGAGCTGGTCCTTACAGGAAAACAGTGCGGCGAGACGGAACGTGCTCCCATGTGCGGTGTGCCTCATCATGCCTCTCAAAATTATATTGCAAAGCTTGTGGACAGAGGCTATAAGGTAGCTGTATGTGAACAGATGGAGGATCCGCAGACTGCAAAAGGAATCGTTAAGAGGGAAGTTATTCAAATCATAACTCCCGGCACCGTCATTTCCCAAACCATGCTTTTGGAGAAGGAAAACAGCTACATAGTATCTGTCTATCACCATGAGAAGGAGGCCGGTCTTGCCTACTCTGATATAACTACGGGAGAAATAAGGGTAACCTCATCAACAGGTTTTTCTTTAACCCATTCAATAATTAATGAGATTGAAAGAATAAGCCCAAAGGAAATTCTGTACGGCAAAGATAGAAGCATGAATGAAGAAGAATCTCTGGAGCCTTATCTGCCTGAGGCTTACACTGTCACCACAGAGGAGACGGGGGGATCCTTAAACAGGGTTCAGGAGCTTTTGAGGGACAGGTATCCTTCGGGACTTTTATCCTATGGAATAGAATACGGCAGCCCGGAAGCAAAGGCTTTAGGTCTGCTTTTAAGGTATCTCAAAAATAATTACAACTCCGATTTCACCCATCTTTTAAACGTAAAAAAATATGGCATCGGAAACAGGATGGCCCTTGATAAATCGACTTTAATTAACCTTGAAATAACCGGGAGCCCTAATTCATCAAACAGTAAAAATACGCTTTTAACCATCCTTGATATGACCAACACTGCCATGGGGGCAAGGATGATGAAAAGATGGCTTAAAGAGCCTTTGACTGACAAGAAAGAAATTATTCCCAGGCAGGACAGCGTGGAGATCCTCTTTAACAATCCGATTTTAAAAAATAACTTTGAGGAGCAGTTAAAAGGTATTTACGACCTTGAAAGAATTGGGGGAAGAATTGCCCTTGAAACTATAAACCCCAGAGATCTTTTGGCTTTGGCGAAATCCGTAATGCATATTCCCGATATTAAGTGGGAGCTTTTAAGCCTTGAGGGTGGGCTTTTAAAGGACCTGGGTGAAAGGATATACGCCTTTCAGGAAATCTACGAATTAATTGAAAGAAGCATTTGTGAGGATTGTCCTCTTTCTGTTAAAGAGGGTGGAATATTTAAGGAAGGTTATTCAGAAGAGCTGGATGTTCTTAAAGCTTCAATTAAAGAGGGACAAAAATTTATAGCATCTCTTGAAACAGAAGAAAGAGCCAGAACAGGAATAAGGAATCTAAAGGTAGGCTTTAATAAAGTCTTCGGCTATTACATTGAGGTTACCAAATCAAACTATAATCTGGTGCCGGAAGACTATATAAGAAAACAGACTCTTGTGGGAAGTGAACGATTCGTAACTCCCAAGCTTAAGGAGGTGGAGGCTCTGGTCCTGTCAGCTGAAAATAAAATCAATCAGCTGGAGTACAGACTTTTCACAGAAATAAGGGAGTATCTTAAAGGCTTTATTTCCGATCTGCAGATTACGGCAGAAGCCTTAAGTATCCTTGATGTGCTTTGTTCCTTTGCCAAAGCCGCTTTAGTAAACGGATACGTAAAGCCTGAAATAAGGGAAGATTATAAAATAATAATCAAGGGCGGCCGCCATCCCGTTGTAGAAAAAAATGTTAAAAATGAAATATATGTACCAAATGATACATATATGGATAAAGAGGATAATATTCTTCTTCTCATTACAGGGCCCAATATGAGCGGGAAATCCACTTATATGAGGCAGGTGGCTTTAATAATTCTTATGGCTCAAACGGGCTCCTACGTGCCTTGTGAAAGCGCTTCCCTGGGCCTTGTGGACAGAATATTTACAAGGATAGGAGCACAGGATAACCTGGCCTTGGGCCAAAGCACCTTCCTGGTGGAAATGAGCGAGGTTGCAAATATATTAAACAACGCTACGGAAAAGAGTTTAATACTTTTGGATGAAGTGGGAAGGGGCACCAGCACCTACGACGGGCTTTCCATTGCCTGGGCTTTATCTGAATATCTGCTGAAGGATTCACTTAAGGCAAGAACTCTCTTTGCAACTCACTATCATGAGATGACTGCACTTGAAGGAAAGCTTAAGGGCTTTAAGAATTTAAATGTAGAGGTTAAGGAGGAGGGGGAAGAAATCCTTTTCCTTCACACTATAAAAGAGGGGAGCGCCTCAAGGAGCTACGGTATTCATGTGGCTTCACTTGCGGGAGTTCCAAAGGAGCTTCTTGAAAAAGCGGAGAAAAAACTTAAAGAGCTGGAAAGCGCATCAGGGGATGTAAATGATTAGAGTACTGGAAAAAAACTTAACAGATAAAATTGCAGCGGGGGAGGTGGTGGAGAGACCTCTAAGCATTGTAAAGGAGCTTGTGGAAAACTCCATAGATTCAGGTGCCGACACCATAGTAATCGAGATTAAAAGAGGTGGCAAGGAATACATAAGAGTTTCAGACAACGGCTCCGGTATAGTGTTTGATGAAATAAAGACTGCTTTTTTAAGGCACGCCACAAGCAAAATAGAGGCTTTGGAGGATTTATTCAAAATTGATTCCCTGGGATTCAGAGGAGAGGCCCTTTCAAGTATTGCAAGCGTATCCAAGGTGGAAATAGTAACAAGGACCAAAGAGGCCGAAACAGGAGGCAGAGCTTTGCTTCACGGAGGAGAAGTAATTGATTTTGCAAGGACGGGAAGTCCTATAGGAACAACCATAGTGGTTGAAGACTTGTTCTATAACACTCCTGCCAGATTAAAGTTCTTAAAATCGGACAATGTTGAAACTACACCTGTTGTGGAGCTTGTTTCCAAATTGGCCCTGGGGAACCCGGGCATTCGTTTCAGACTTATTAACAATTCCAAAACTCTGCTTTCAACCAACGGCAGCGGCGATATAAAACAGATCATTTCCATGGTTTACGGAAAAGAGGTGGGGGACAACCTGGTTTCAATATATAAAAGAGAAAACACCATGGAGGTAAAGGGTTATACATCCACATTGAACCTTTCAAGACCGGGCAGGAGGCTTCAAGTATTTTATGTTAACGAAAGGCTGGTGGAGTCGGACTTTTTAAGGAATTGTCTTTCAAAGGCTTATGAAGAAAAGCTGACGGGAGGAAGATTTCCCGTTTCCTTTCTGTTCATAAATGTTCCCGCCGATTTTATAGATGTAAACATTCATCCCGCTAAGCTTACGGTGAAGTTTAAGGATGAGGAAGAGGTGGCAAGACTTGTTATGGAAGGTATTAAAGCTGCCTTTGAAAAGCAGGAGGTGGTGCCTGAATTTACAAAGCCCGGTGCCATATCATTACCTTCTGAGATTAAGGTTTCCGAAGAAAGGAGTCAGACTTCCATAAAGGATTTTTTAGCTGCCTTCAGGGAGGACAAGGACTTAGAGGAAGTACAGGCAGTAAAGGAAGACAGCGTTTTTTCAGAAAAGGAATATGAAAGGCAGCCTTCCTTAAAGCTGGAGAATCTGTGGGTAACGGATGTTCTCTTTAATACATATATACTTGCAAAGGATGAGCAAAACCTGTATTTAATAGATCAGCATGCAGCCCATGAAAGGATTTTTTATGAGTTGCTTTTAAAAAACAGAGAAAAGGATTCTTACGCTTCCCAGGTTCTGCTGGCCCCATTTGTTTCGGAAATACCGAGAAATCTTCATCATATGACAGATGAGATTGAAGAGGAAATAGAGAGCTTCGGCTATGCCCTTGATGAGTTTTCCAACAACAGCTTTTTAGTTAAGAGTATTCCTTACGGCTTTTCTTTACAGGAAGGGGAAGACTTTTTAAAGGAGTATCTACAGGAAGCCACAACTCATTCCCATTACGAAGATAAAAGGACAAAGGAAGTAATCGCCAAAATGGCTTGTAAAAAAGCAGTGAAGGCAGGAGACAGGTTATCAACAGAGGAAGCCCTCTTTTTAATTACGCAGCTTGGAGAATGTGATAATCCTTACAACTGTCCTCACGGCAGGCCTGTAATCGTTAAGTTCTCAAAATATGAAATTGAGAAAATGTTTAAGAGGGTATAGTCTAAGTGGATAGAAATAAAGTGCTGTTTCTTGTAGGTCCCACAGCTTGCGGAAAAACTGAAACGGCAGTGAAGTTGGCGGAAATATTATGTGGAGAAATAGTATCAAGCGATTCCATGCAGATATACAGGCTTATGGATATAGGCTCTGCAAAGCCTACTTTTGATGAAATGAAAAACATCCCTCATCACCTTATAGGCGAAATAGACCCTAAGGAGTATTTTACAGTTAAGGACTATGAGGTTTTGGCTAAAGGATACATAAGGGATATTTTAAAAAGGGGAAACACTCCCATAGTGACAGGCGGAACGGGATTGTATGTAAACTCATTAATATACGATATGGATTTCACCCAAACCTCCTTTGACCTTGATTTTAGAAAAGAAATGGAAGAATATGAAAGGACAAAGGGAAGAGAGGAGCTTCATAAGCTGCTTTATTTAAAGGACCGAGAGGCGGCTCTTAGGATTCACAAAAACAACGTTAAAAAGGTTATCAGAGCATTGGAAATATTAAGAAGTGAAGAAAGAGTGAAGACCTTTGAAGAAAGCTTTAAGCCCGTTAAAGAGTACAGGCCTGTTATATGCGGAATTTACAGGGAAAGAAAAGAGCTTTATGAAAGGATAGACAGAAGGGCAGAGGAGCTTCTTAAAAAAGGATTGGTAGAAGAGGTAAGGATGCTTTCAGAAAAGGGCTTAACCAAGAAGGACATAGCGCTCTTAGGAATTGGTTACAAGGAGATTTATGACTATCTTAAGGGAGAAACCTCCCTTAAAGAGGCTGAAGACTTAATAAAACAGCATACAAGAAATCTGGCTAAAAGGCAGATGACCTGGTTTAAAAGGTATGAGGATGTATTTTGGGTTAATATGACTTTGTCCTGTGACCCTGTGGGAGATATTGTATCATGGTGGAAAAAACAATAAGAATTTCAAACAAAAGCGACAAACCTGACAATGTGGTGATGAAGGAAAATGAAATTGTTGAACTGTGTCAGGATATAGAAAGTGAAATGCCGGGATTCTTCAGAGGTTACTTTGCCTATTTAAGGGGAAATGTACTTCCCATGACGAGATTGGCCTATTTAAGGGATTTAAAGCACTTCTTCACCTATCTTATTGAAGAGACCGATTTAACCGAAGCAAAGGTTATTAAGGATATAAGGCAAAGTGATATTGCCATAATAAGAGCCTCTGATGTTAATATGTTTATAGACTATTTAAGAAGGTACAAGGTGGAAAAGGACGATAAGGTAACTGTCTATGAAAATTCAGGCAGAAGCCTTGCAAGGAAGAAATCCAGTTTATCCGTGTTCTTTAAGTACCTTTACAGAGATGAAATAATAGAGAGAAACATTACGGAGGGCTTTGATCCCATAAGGGTGCCAAAACCCGGTGAAAGGGAGATTAAGGCCTTAACCGACGATGAAGTTATGATAATGCTGGATCTTGTATCATCAGGGGGAAGCCTAACAAAAAAGGAAAAGGAATACTGGGAAAAGACAAAGCTAAGAGATAAAGCAATTTTACTGCTTTTCTTGACTTACGGCTTAAGACTTTCTGAGCTTCAACAGCTTAATATAAGCTCTTTTAACTTTAATAGGGGAGAATTTAAAATTTACAGGAAAAGAGGGAAGGAATCCTTAATGCCTTTAAACAGAACGGCAACAGAAGCAGTATTTGATTATATAAATAAAGAAAGGCCCGGCGAAGACCGCCTTCCGGCTCATGAAAAGGATGCATTGTTCCTCTCTCTTCAAAAGAAAAGAATGACTGAGAGGCAGATCAGGGATATGGTGAAGAAGTATACGGCGAAAGCTTTAAAAACCACTCCCAGAGCCGGTTTCAGCCCTCATAAGCTGAGAGCTACAGCTGCCACCAGCTTAATAGGAAGAGGAAACAGCATTTTCGATGTGCAAGCTTTATTGGATCATGAGCAGGTGACCACTACCCAGCTTTATGCAGCCCATAAGTTGAATACGAAAAGGGAGCTAGTTAAGGATATGGAATGGGAAATTGAGAGAAAAGAAGGGAAAAAAGAAGAATAGCGATAGGTTAACCGTAATGATATTATGTAAATAAAGGGGCAGACTGTTGTTAAGTGAATATTTAATAGAAAAATTTCAAATCAATGAAAATATAGTAAATTTAGTGCTGAAGACTGAAAGGGAAGTGGCTTCAGGGTTTTCAAAGCTTGATGAAATTGCTGAAATCAATCAGCTTAAAGTCCTGAGAGCATTTCAAAAGAACAATATTAGTGACGGCCATTTTAATTGGAATACAGGATATGGTTATGATGACCCGGGAAGGGAGGCTTTGGAAAGAGTATATTCCCATGTTTTCAACACTGAAAGCTCCTTGGTCCGTCCCATTATAGTTAACGGCACCCACGCTTTGGCCTTAATGTTTTCCGGTATTCTAAGACCCGGTGATGAGCTTTTGTACTGTTCGGGAGCTCCCTATGACACTCTTCATGAAGTAATAGGCATAAGAGGTGAAGGCATGGGCTCTTTAAAGGATTTTGGCATCCTATATGAGCAGGTGGACTTAAAAGAGAACGGAACCATTGATTTTGAGGGAATAAGCGGTAAAATCACTGAAAACACCAAAGTCTGTGCTCTCCAAAGGGCGACAGGCTACGCTTTCAGGAAAGCTATTACTTTAAGGGAAATAAAGGAATGGGCATCATTTATTAAATCCATAAACAAGGATATAATTCTGGCCATTGACAACTGCTACGGTGAATTTTTGGATATTACAGAGCCTACGGATTGGGGAGCGGATATTATGGCAGGCTCTCTCATTAAGAATCCCGGAGGAGGCATAGCTCTTACGGGAGGCTACATTACGGGGAGGGAAGATTTAGTCAAAAAGGTTTCCTACAGAATGACAGCCCCGGGAATAGGAGGGGAGTGCGGCCTTACCTTCGGGCAGACCAGAACTATGATGCAAGGCCTGTTTTCTGCCCCCAAGGTTGTAAACGGCGCATTGAAAGGTGCAATGTTAATGGGAAAGGTCTTTGAAACCTTGGGCTACGAGGTGTGTCCCGGTTTTGGAGATGAAAGAAGCGATATTATTCAGGCTGTTAAGTTGAAGGACAGGGATAAGATGATATCCTTTACAAGAGGTATTCAAAAAGCGGCTCCCATCGATTCTTTTTGTGTGCCTGAGCCATGGCCAATGCCGGGCTATGAGGATGATGTTATAATGGCTGCAGGTGCTTTTATTCAAGGCTCCTCCATAGAGTTGTCGGCAGACGGTCCTTTAAGACCGCCCTTTAACGTATATTTTCAGGGAGGCTTAACCTATGAGCACTCCAAATTTGGGGTTATTATGGCTCTTCAAAGCCTTTATGAAGATGGTTTTTTAAACATGATGTGATATGGAAAAGAACGGTAAAATCAGGAAACTTATGTCTGTATTAAAACTCCTGATCCTACTGCTTATTGTAGTTGGTATTCCTTTATATGTCTGGTTTTACAAGGGCGAGTTTTTGAGGAGCTTTGATAACCTTGAAGAAGCAAGAGCCTTTCTGGAAGGCTATAAATTCAAGGGTTATTGGGCTTACCTGGGAATACAGGTCCTTCAGATAGTAATTTCTATAATACCGGGTCAGTTCACAAATATGGCGGCAGGATACTTGTTCGGGTTTCCCGCTGCTTTTGTTATATCGGTTATAGGAGCTATAGCAGGCACATTTATTACTTATTTTATTGCTAAACTCCTGGGGGCAAAAGCCATGAAACAGCTTATTGAGCCTGAGCGGTATAAACGGTTTCTTAAGCGGTTTAACAGCAAAAGGTCCTATATAACAGTATTTATCCTGTATCTGGTCCCCGGCCTTCCCAAGGATGTTTTAGGTTATGTGGCGGGAGTTTCAAAGATGAACTTTGTGCCTTTCCTTTTCCTGTCCGTAATAGGCAGACTGCCGGCGCTTTCCGTAAGCGTTATGGTGGGAAGCATGATTTACAAAGAAGTCTACACAGGTGTTATTATTCTGTCCCTGTTAATGATAGTTATTTCTATTTTGGGAATACTGTACAGAAAGAAGTTATTAAGGTATATTGATAGCGGATACAGTAAATATATTAAAAAAGGGGAAAATCAAAGTGAATAGGAAAATAATCAGCTGTTTGCTTTCACTGGTATTACTTCTTACTATGGGATTTTTATCAGGCTGCGGGGAAAGTCCTGAAACAATTGTGGAAGAGGGGACCAGTCTTGATCTTGTGGTTTCATATATCAATGCCATGGAAAATGAAGATTTTGAAGCCATAGAAAAGATGATGGCAGAGGATTCAGATGTGGGAGAGGTATATCTCTCAAAATATTCTAAAGCCCCAAAAACTTTAGTTGAGATGATAGCATCACAATATGAATTCATCACTCATTTCTACGGAGAAGATGGATTTGAGAAGATGGTCTATCATTTCATGGAAAACCCTGTTGATAATACTACTACGAGAGTGGAGTTTTATTTTCCTGAACAGCCCGTTCACCTTCTGGGATATAAGGATTTTCACATGGTTTTAAAGGAAGAGGAGGGTAAATGGTCCATTATAAAGGGCTTAACCTGGATTCAGGACCAGTATTCAGATTTTCCAAGGCCTGATTACTATAAGGCTGTGGAAGCCTCTTATGGAGTAATTAATATGACTTCTACTGCACAAGATGTAATAAATGCTTTTGGTGAACCTTTAAAGACTGACATCCCCCAAATAAGCACAGGTGAAGAGGAGTTTAGGGAATACTATATGGAATATGAGTGGAACACCTACTATTTTGTTCCCGGAGGCGATTTTGTGCCTACCATTGACAGATATATAATTTCTTCTATAAACGTAGCAGACAGTGCCAAAGCCATGAACAGGGATATAAGAATAGGGGACACCTTCTACGATGTTATGAAAAAGTATCCCATTGATAAGGATTGGCTTACGGATCCCAATAATTGCTTTTACGGTGAAAATACTTATGACAGCTTTGGAGGAGCCTGTTTCACCTATGAAGAGGGAGGGAAGGTGTACGATACAGTGGCCCTGGTACCATTAGAGTATACGCCTTATATAAAGTATGAATTCATTGATAAAGTAATGGTTTCAGCCATGATAGTGTTCATAAGTCTCTTTTAAGAATTACTTACCTGCCTTATAAATAATTTTTGAGGCAGGTTGTTTTTTTCCTTGACAAAGAACATACATTCGTATACTATATAAATACGAACAACTGTTCTTTTGTAAAAATCAAGGGAGGGAAGGAAAGTGTTGTATATAGGAAGACACAACAGGATAAAATCTGAGGGCAGATTTATCGTCTTTCTGCTTACTGTAATGGTTTTAGTTGTTGTATTAACAAACGGTGTAATGGGGTTGTCAAACGCAGACGGAATGACAAAGGATACATATATGACCGTAGAGGTTAAAGCCGGGGACACCTTGTGGGATATAGCAAAAACATATATGGGGACTAAGGAAGATATAAGAAAGTCTGTATATAGGCTTGAGAAGCTTAATGGCCTTAAAGCCGGTGATTTAGCACCCGGTATGGAGCTTTCAATACCCCTATAAGAACTATTCCGAAAATTATGATTTTAGGAATAGTTACTCTACACCCATATCAGCCTCACAATGAGCGTTATCAGGTATGTTGTACTCATACTCATCGTACTTCTCTTTATCCCTGTACTCTTTTATATTTAAAGGTCCGCTTAAAACAGTTCTTTTAATAATCATGGTGCCGTCCTTCTTCGTGTTAACCCGCCATGTTATGAGGCACAAATGATTATTTTGCAATTCCAGGCAAAAGATACCTCTTGGGTTTACACAGCTGCCGCAATTAAAGTAGGCATGCTCCCCTTTCAAAGGAAATTTCGGCCTGTGAGTATGGCCGCATATTAATATTGTTTTATGCTGATGTATCCAGCGGGCATACATTCTCTCTATCTTGTGACGCTTTCGTCTGCTTTTGGCAGGACTTGCAGGGTTCTTTAAGCCTATAACGTGCATAAACCTCCACAAGAAACGTATCAGCACGAAGGATAAGAAATACAGCTGGTCATTAAGAAGATCTCCCTGATGGCCGTGAATGGCAAAAAGCTCCTGCTTTGTCTTTTTTTCCTTAAAAAGCAGCGCTTCATGAAACTCTATACCTGGAAACAAGTCTTCACAGGCGCCTAAATACTCGTCATATACGTGGTAAAGGTCCTTTTTAACTCTCTCCTTCTTGCGATAACAAATGTTATGGTTTCCAAAAAGCATTATCAGCCTTTTATCAAGGAAAAATTTTCGAAGCAAAGTAAAAGTGGGAAAGTGAGCATTTCTTATAACATCAAACTTCTTCTGTTCCCACATTTCATCGCCGTCACCTAATTCCACGTATGTAAAGTCGTTTTCGTAGTAATATTTAAGGGCGTAGTTGAATATATGTTTATTTCTGCCAAATTCATCTGAAAGGCTGTCATCGCCTCTATGTTGATCGCCGAAAAAAACATACTTGCTTTCCTTATCAAATTCTATTACAGTTGCGTTTTTGTAGGCTTCGTTTAATCTGTTAAATCCGCGCATTTAGTAACCAGCTTCCTTTTTTTGAAAATTTACCCTGTCTAAAAAGCCCTGCAGTATAATTACCGCTGCCTGCTTGTCAATCACTTCTTTTCTCTTTTTCCTGGAGAGATTTCCTTCAATAAGCACCTTCTCCGCCATAGATGTTGTAAATCTTTCATCGAAGAGTACAACCTCATGGTTTTTAATTCCCATGGAGCTGATTTTATTGGTTAACTTCTCTTTAAATTCCAGAATTTTTTCACCTTGAGCTGAAACGGAACCATCCATCATAAAGGGCATGCCAATAACAGTAATACAGGTGCCATACTCTTTTATCAAATCTATGACGGCACCTGTATCCTTTTTAATTCCTGTCCTCTTTATGGTGGTAACTCCTGTAGCAGATATCATTAAATCGTCTGAAACAGATACTCCTATGGTTAAATCTCCTACATCAAGCCCAAGAGCCTTCATATCTATTTTGCAAGAAAAGCTTTTAATAGCTCTTCCACCAGGTCGTCTCTTTCAATATGGCGAATAAGATTTCTGGCATTGTTGTGACTTGTAATGTAAGAAGGATCACCTGACAGTATGTAACCTACCATCTGGTCTATGGAGTTGTACCCCTTCTCTTCCAGGGCATCATAAACAGCCCTTAGAATTTCATCAAGGGTTGGCTGTTCTGTCTTTTCCTTGTTCCCATCAAAAAAGATTGTGTTCCTTTCCATGTGTCTCCCTTCCCTTCCGGGATAAATTATATCCCATACGTTACGTCCATTATACTAAACTGCTTCCTTGTTTTGCAACATGTCATAAGCTTTTCTAAAAGCCATGTGAATTTTTTCAGGATCCGTGCCTCCGCCTTGAGCCATATCGGCTTTGCCGCCGCCTTTTCCGCCTCCTGCTTTTGCAATCTCTTTCATTATGTTTCCTGCGTGATAGCCCTTGTCCAAAAGCCCGTCAGCCACCGATACCATATAAGTAACCTTACTGTCCGTTGTGGATGAAAATACAATTATGCTGTTTCCAATTTGGTTTTTAATAATATCGGAAAGGCTTCTTAATTGATCAGCAGAAATGTCTTTAAAGCCATGAGTAACCAGTTTAACATCTCCAATATCCTTGCTGTCTTTTATTATCTCTGATATGTCATCTTCCATAGAATCCTTTTTAAACCTGTCCACTTCCTTTTCCAGAACCTTTATCTCGCCTACCAGAGCCTTAACCTTCATAAGGAGGTTGTCTTTACCTGTCTTCATAGCACTGGAGGCTTCTGTTAAAACTGCTTCGGCGCTGTTTAAGGCGGAAAGAACGCCTAAGGAGGTCACAGCTTCTATTCTTCTTACACCTGAAGCCACTCCCGTTTCCGAAATAATTTTAAAGGCTCCTATCTGGCCTGCATTTTTTACGTGAGTGCCGCCGCAAAGTTCACTGCTGTAGCTTCCCACGCTGACTACTCTTACTATGTTATCGTACTTCTCATCAAAAAGTGCTACCACGCCTTTGTTCAAGGCATCATTTATCTCCATGATTTCAGTATTTACAGGAGGGAAATAGCTTATTTGCTCATTTACTAAAGTTTCAGTTTTCATTATTTCGTCTTTGGTCATGGCGCTGTAGTGATTGAAGTCAAAGCGCAAGCCCTCAGGTGAAACACTGCTTCCTGCCTGCTTAACATGATCTCCTAAAACCTCCTTTAAAGCTTTATGAAGAAGATGGGTAGCAGTATGATTGGCAGCGGTTAAGTTTCTTCTGGAAACTGTAACAAGAGTTTTAACTTTATGGTCTCTTTTTAAAATCCCCTGTTTTATGTGAACCTTGTGAAGGTAGATGTTCTTATGATTGGTCACCTCCAAAACTTCCACAGCACAATTGTCTGAGTACATTACTCCTGTATCTGTAGTCTGTCCTCCTCCTTCTGCATAGAAAGGAGTCCTGTCTAAAATCAGAAAAGCCGTATCTCCTTCCCTAACTTCCTTTACCTCTTTGTTGTCCTTGAAAAGGTTTAGAACCCTGCCCTCATCCTCCAGGGTTTCATATCCTGTAAATATGGTTTCGGGAACATTCTCAAGGCTTAAGGTCTCCTCCTCCCAGCCAAAGTCGCCCTCTTCTTTTCTGGCCTCCCTTGCCTGCTGCTTCTGATGCTCCATAAATGATTCGAAGCCTTCCTTATCAAGGGTTAAATCCTTTTCCAGAAGAATTTCTTCTGTAAGCTCAATTGGGAAACCGTAAGTGTCATAAAGCTTAAAGGCCAATTCACCTTTCAAAATTGTGTCTCCCGATTTTAAAAGGTCGTCTACATACTCATGGATTATGTCTTCACCCTGCTTAATGGTGGAGCTGAATTTTTCCTCTTCCACATTTATGATTTTATGTATGTAATCCTCCCTTTCAGAAAGTTCAGGATAGGCATCCTTTGAAACCATAACCACCAGCTTTGAAAGATCGGCTAAAAATGTGCCCTCAATTCCAAGGAGCCTTCCATGCCTTGCAGCCCTTCTTAAAAGCCTTCTAAGGACGTATCCCCTGCCCTCGTTACCGGGCAGGATATCGTCTGCCACCATAAAGGTAATGCTCCTTAAGTGGTCGGTGATGATCCTTATGGAAACATCATCCTTTGATTTCCCGAAGGTGTATGTTTTCCCGCTCTTTTCACATATTCCGTCAATTATGTATTTAATTGTGTCTACGGCAAAGATGGAGTCCACATCCTGCATGATTAAAGCGATTCTTTCAAGCCCCATGCCTGTATCTATGTTCTTGTGTTCAAGCTCTGAATAAACTCCTTGGTCATCTTTATTAAACTGCGTGAACACATGGTTCCAGAACTCCAAGTATCTGTCACAGTCACATCCGGGCATGCAGCCTTCCCTGCCGCATCCGTACTCTTCACCTCTGTCATAGTAGACTTCCGAACATGGACCGCAAGGGCCCGTTCCGATTTCCCAGAAATTATCTTCTTTACCAAGCTTTACAATTCTCTCTTTTGGCATCTTAATATCATTCAGCCATATATCATAGGCTTCGTCATCTTCTTCGTATACAGAGGCCCACAGCCTGTCTACAGGCATGTTTAAGTAGTCCGTAATAAACTCAAAGCCCCATATGAGAGATTCCTTTTTAAAATAGTCTCCGAAACTGAAACTTCCCAGCATTTCAAAGAAGGTGCCATGCCTGTCCGTATAGCCTACATTGTCAATATCTCCCGTTCTTATACACTTTTGGCACGTAGTCATCCTTTTATTCGGAGGAGTCTTTAACCCGGCGAAATAAGGCTTTAGGGGGGCCATTCCGGAGTTGATAATGAGAAGGCTTTTATCGCCTTCCGGTATTAGGGAATAGCTTTGCCTTCTTAAATGGTCCTTGGATTCATAAAATGAGAGGAACATCTCTCTCAGACGATTTAATCCTATTTTTTCCATTAATAATTAAAAAACCTTTCCATTTATGGTAACCTGTTCATTTTATATGAAAGAGCTTCTTTCTTCAAGCAGAATCAGGATATTCACTGATTTTTAAGGGCTCAAATATGCCTTTATCCGTTATGATACCTGTTATGTATAAAGGCGGAGTAATATCGAAGGCAGGATAATAGCCCTTCACCCCTTCCTTTGCTATGGGAATGCCTTTGAAAGAAAGAAGTTCCACAGGATCTCTGTATTCTATCTTCACATCCTGAGGCGTTTTCGCATTTCTGTCAGGGCCGTAGCTTAAGGCATAATAAGGTACGCCGTAGGTTTTGGAAAGAATGGCATTTTGCAATGTGCCTACTTTGTTCACCACATGGCCTGACATGGTCACTCTGTCAGTCCCCGTTAAAAATACATTTACAAGATCTTTTGAAAATACCTCTGCCACCATGCTGTCTGAGATTAAGGTGACGGGAATATCCATATCGTGAAGAACTGAAGCTGTAAGCTTTGCCCCTTGCAGATAAGGCCTTGTTTCAGTGGAAAAGGCTTTCAATTTTTTCCCCTCATCTTTTGCCTTAATAAGTAAATAGACTAAAGTTGTTTCAGGAAAACAGTGAGTCAGTATGGTGTCACCGTCTTTTAATACTACTGAACCGACTTCGGCCAAAGCCAGACTTTCATAATGCCTTTTCATAATTAGATGGTCTATAAAAGAAAGGACAATATCAAAGGCTGATGTATCCTTTTTATTATCGTAATCCTGGTAATATTTCAAAAGTGATGTAACGGCTTCTCTGATTTCATGGTTTGTAGGCCTTGTATTTATCAGCCTCTCCCCTGCTCTTTCAAGCTCCTCTTTTACATTTTCAACCTTTGCAGCTTTTGCAGCCAGAGCCATACCGTATAAAGCTAAATATCTTGGACCAAGGCTTTGAGTTACCATATCGGTAATGGCTTTTGCCACCTCTTCACAGTCCTTTAATTCCAGAAACTCTATGTTTTGAGGATACTTTCTTCTGTCCAAAACGTAAACTCTGTTGTTTTCGTACCGCACTACATTTTCAGGCCTTACGAGAAAGGGCATTTTTTCAAGAAAGCTGTCAGGAATCATTTCTTTACCGTCTCCTTTGTAATAAGTGAGGGATTGCCCAGGTTTTTTGCCACAAAGTAAGCTTTTGCCCCAACCTCAAGGTTTGATGCCAGATTAAAGGCCTCCGTCAGACAATTGCCTAAAGCCACAAGACCGTGGTTTTTTAATATTACAGCCTTACTCCCCGTCTCCTTCAAAAGCCTTACACTTTCCTCAGCTAATAGTTGGGAGCCGGGCATAAGAAAGTTTTCAGTTACGGGAACAGGTGTAAAACCTGATACAAAGCTTTCCACCGATAAGAGAGGAAGCTCCTTTAAAACAGAAGAAACTCCTATGATGTAAGGAGAATGAGTATGGATTACCCCATTGATATTTGGAAAAGCCTTATATATTTTTTGGTGAAGCTTGTACTCGCTGGAATAAGGGCCGTTATTAGAAAGCACGTTTCCCGAAAGATCGCAAAGAACAAGATCCTCTAAAGAAAGGTTAAAATACGTTCCCCCGGAAGGCGTAATAATGATTTCATTTTCCGAAACCCGTATGCTTTGATTTCCCGAGGCGCCGTTTACAAGAGCCTCTTTGTAAAGTGCAGTTATTACAGAAAATAACAACTCCCTTTCCTTTTCGTAACCTGATTTCACATTCCTTCACCTGCCCTCTTTATCTCATTTTCGTACTTTACGTTAGGCCATACTCTATAAGGTACAGCATAGCCTTTTTCCACAAGAAGTATATTGATCATCACATATTCCTCATTATCCTTTATATATACGTATGCAAGAAGCCTGTCATACTGATCCCGTTTTTCCACATCGTATTCTAAAAATACCTTTTTTTTATCCAAAAGGTTGTGTACATATATAGAGGCTGTTATGCCCTCTTCCGTAATTCTGTCAGGATTGTCGGAAACACTTTCCGGAGCATCGATTCCTATAAGCCTAATTCTTTCTCTTATTCCATCTACCTTGCAGATTACTGTGTCTCCATCCACCACCCTTTCAACAGTATAAGGGCCCTTTATTAAAGCTTCATCATGGGAGTTTTCAGGTCCTTGGAAGTGGGGGGTTATAAAGTAAAATAGAAGTGAAAGCACTACAAGAGCCACAAGGACCGGTTTTAATATTTTCATAAACAATAAATCCCTTTCAAATAATTATCATACCATATTTTAAAAGGCAGTGCCTTTTTTATGGTATAATCCTTTCATTAAGTCAAACCAAAGATATGGAAATTTAAGGAGAAAAATGGAAAAGAGACAGCTGGGAAAAACGGGACTTTCAGTTTCCAAAGCAGGCTTCGGAGTTCTTACCATAGGATACTCTCAATTGAACCTGCCCCTTTTGGAAGGCGGTAAAATCGTGAGGCATGCCCTTGAAAGAGGCATTAATTTTCTTGATACCGCCCAATATTATAAAACCTATGACTATATAAGAGAGGCTTTAAAAGGAACAAATTATGAGCCTGTTATAGCTTCAAAGTGCCTTGACCTTTCCTATGAGGAAATGAAAGCTGCCATAGAGGAAGCAAGAGTGAAAATGGACAGAGATGTTATAGAAGTATTTCTTCTTCATGAGGTCAGAGAGGGAGATGACTTTCTTAACAGAGAAGGTGCATGGGAATATTTAAATGAAGCGAAAGCCAAAGGGCTTGTAAAGGCTATCGGTGTAAGCACCCATCATGTGGATGTGACAATGAAGATGGCAGATATCAAGGAATGCGATGTGGTATTCCCTCTTATAAACATAAAAAGCCTGGGCATCAGAAAAGGTAAAACTGAAGGCACAAAGGAAGAGATGGAGGAAGCAATAAGCAAGTGTATCTCAAAGGATAAAGGTGTATTCCTTATGAAAGCCTTTGGAGGAGGACATTTGACTTTTACATATCAGGAAGCGTTGAATTACGCTTTTGGGATTCCCGGCATAAGCTCTGTAATGATAGGCTTTGGTTCAGAAAAGGAAGTGGACCAAATTTTCGATTATATGGAAAACAGAATGGAAAAAGACTTTAACCCTGATGTTTCAGGCAAGAGAGTCTTTATAGATCAAGGCGACTGTGAAGGATGCGGCGCTTGTGTTTTAAGATGCCCCAACCACGCCATATACTTTAATGAAGCCGGTCTTGCTGAAGTAGATTCGGAAAAATGTTTGACCTGCGGCTACTGCGCACCTGTCTGCAAGGTGAGAGCCATCATTATGATAGGCAGTTAGTCTATAAAACCTCCTGCTATAATATAATCTTCAAGATAAAAAACAATGGATTGGCCGGGAGTAGGCGCCCTTTGAGGCTCATCAAAAAGAGCCTCAATTTTATTGTTTTCCAAAGGCCTGATATAGCAGGATGAAGGCTGAGCTCTGTATCGAATCTTTCCCATAACCTTTAAGCCTTCAAAGGGTATTCTAATAATATTATTCGAGGAAATAATTTTATAACTGTACAGGTCCTGCTCTTTATCCGACAGAACGATGGCATTGTCATCCCTTTTGATTTCCTTTACAAACATAGGTTTTCCGAAGGTGTTTCCCAAACCCTTTCTTTGACCGATAGTGTAATTTGAAATTCCTGAATGCTTTCCGATTACATTTCCTTCTAAATCCAAAAAAGGCCCTCCCGGTGTCACCACTCCTCTCTCTTTAAGAAATTCACTATAGGCCTGACCTTCTCTGAGAAAACAGATTTCCTGGCTGTCTTTTTTCCCGGCACTTGAAAGCTTTGCCTTTTCCGCTTCTCTTCGAACTATATCCTTATCCAAGACATCTCCTAAAGGCATCAATAGACGTGAAATCACTTCTTCGGGCAGCCTGTAAAGCATGTAGCTTTGATCCCTCTCTTCTGATACTGCCTTTTTTATAAACCATCTTTTTAAGTCCACATCATAATAGGTTTTTGCGTAATGTCCTGTAGCTATATATTTAGCCCCAAGGCTGTCTGCCACTTCCTTTAAAATAGAAAACTTAATGTCGGGATTGCAAACTACACATGGGTTTGGTGTTCTGCCTTTTAAGTATTCTGTTTCAAAATAACTGATAACTTTATTATCAAAATTCTCTTTTATATCCTTTACAACAAGGGGGATATCCAGTTCCAGGGCCGAATTAAATGCCAGCTTTTGACCTTCCTTATCATTTAATACATTTAAGTAAACCCCTGTTACCGCAAGGCCCTTTTCTTTTAATTTTAAAGCGGCAAGAGTGCTGTCCACCCCACCGCTTAAACCTAGAACAACTTTATTTTCATTTAATTCAAAAACCATGTCAACCTCTGCAACTGGGACCGGTGCAGCCTGTTTCTTCCATAATATCCTGTTCATCCGCATCTTCATCAGGGTCATAGCCTTCAAGTCCCTTGTAAGTCTTCCCCTGTTTATTTGCATAATCGAAGATTGCGTTTTTAATCGCATGATCGGCTAAAACGCTGCAGTGAATCTTAACGGCAGGAAGTCCGCCCAGCTCCGATACTATCTCTTTATTTGTGATGGCCAAGGCTTCGTCTATGGTTTTTCCTATGATCATCTCTGTAGCCATGCTTGAGGATGCAATGGCTGAACCGCACCCAAAGGTTTTAAATTTAGCATCAACTATTACTTCATCCACAACCTTAATGGTAATCTGCATCATATCTCCGCAGACGGGGCTGCCGTAGGTGCCAATACCATCGGGATTTTCAAGCTCACCTACATTTCTGGGATTCATGAAGTGTTCCATCACTATGTCATTATAAATTGGCATTTTAAAAGGTCACCATCCTTTCTCTTTACTTACTGAGGATATTTTTCTTAATTTGCCCACTGCTTTATCCAGCACTTCCACTGCCTGATCCACGTCTTCCTTCGTTGTGAAATCCCCGAAGGAAAATCTTATGGAGCCGTGAATTCTTTCAACGGGAACTCCTATTGCAGAAAGAACATGGCTTGGAGTCAAGGACTGGGAGTTACAGGCAGAGCCTGTTGAAACCTGAATACCTTCTTTATCCAAAAGAAGCAGAATGCCTTCTCCTTCAATGTAATTAAAGGCCAGATTCAAGTTCCCCGGATGTCTCTTTTCCATGGAACCGTTTATATTAAAATCAGGTATTCTCTCCGATACCTTTTTAAGAAAGTAATCCCTCATCTCTCTAAGATGTAAAACGTGGGAATCAAAGTTCTTTTCGGCAATCAGTGCGGCCTTCCCAAAACCTGCAATACCGGCCAGATTTTCAGTTCCCGCCCTTCTTTTATTTTCCTGGCCTCCTCCATGGAGGAAGTTTTCTATTTTAACACCTTTTTTGATATATAAAGCTCCTATTCCCTTGGGACCGTAAATCTTATGGGCAGACATGGACATAAGATCAACACCTAAGTCATTTACATCAATTTTTATATTCCCCAGGGCTTGAACTGCGTCAGTATGAAAGAGAATTTTCTTTTCCTTTGCAATTTTGGAAATTTCCTTAATAGGCTGAATGGTACCTATCTCGTTGTTTACCATCATAACAGTTATGAGAATGGTGTTGTCCTTAATGGCATTTTTAACGTCTTCAGGGTTTACCAAACCATCCTTTGAAACAGGTAAATAAGTCACTTCCGCACCTTGCTCTTCAAGGTACTTAAGACTGTGCAGAACGGCATGGTGCTCAAAGCTGGAAGTAATAATATGATTGCCTTTGGTTTTCAAAGAATCATAAGTGCCGATTATGGCCCAGTTGTCAGCTTCCGTCCCTGAGCCGGTAAAGTAAATCTCTTCAGGTGTGGCGCCCACAAGGGATGCTATCCTCTCCTTAGCCAAAAGTATTGCTTCCTTTGAGCTTTGACCTATTTTGTAGATGCTGGAAGGATTACCGTAATAATCTGTTAAGTATGGCACCATCTCCTCAAAAACTTCTCTTTTTACAGGAGTGGTGGCTGAGTAGTCAAGGTAGATATTTCTTTCCATTACCGCCTCCTAATTTTTTAAAGTGTCACCGGAACATTCAACTTCCGTATCCACTATTTCTATGGCTTCAAGCTGTTTGATAAAGGATTCCCTGAAGGCTTTTAAATACTCCTGCCGCAAGCAGGCCTGCTCCTCTTTCTCTTCATCTGTCAGCCCTTCACACTTTTGTTTCCTTGCAAGCTGATTAATTCTATCAATTTTTTCCTTTGAAACCATTAAAAAACCCTTCCATTTTCATATAGTATATACAACAGAGATTTTATACCATAAACGGAAGGATTTTAAACACAAATAAGTATATTTCAGATTACTAAAAACTGTTGTTGTTCAGCTTTCTGTAAAATTTTCGCAATGAAGACTTTATTGGTCACACAATCATCTTTAAAGTCCTGGTTTTTAGCAGACTCCATTTTCTTTTTAATAGCAAATCTTATGGAACGCTCCACGCAAGCTACGGTGGTTTGGTTGTTGTCTGCAATGGGGCCGTAGACCTCTTTAGTAATAGCGCCCATGCGATCCTTTTCCTTTAACAAGAGATTTACAGCTTCGGTGATGTAGTAGAATCCTTTCAGGGAAGGATTAATCCCCTCATCATTAACGATATCCGTAATTAGATGCTCAACCTTTCTAAAGGTTTTCTGATTTGCCATGGTTAACCTCCTTACTTTACACAGTAATATAATCCTTTAGGGAATCGTAGGTTTTTTGTCCGATTCCCGAAACATCCATAAGTTGTTCGATTTTTTTAAAAGGCCCGTTTTTCGTTCGAAAATCAATAATTTTCTGAGCAGTAACAGGGCCCACACCGTTTAATGTCTGTAAAGCCTCAGAGGAGGCAGAGTTGATGTTTATTAGGGAAGCATAGCTATTAGAGGGCCCTTGACAGTTGTAGATACCGCTGTTTTTACCTTCCTCTTTATTAGGTATATAGATTTTCTGTTGGTCCTGAAGGAAAGCGGCCTGATTTACTGAATCAAGGCAGGCATCTTCTGTAAGGCCTCCCACTTCAGAAAATATCTCATAAAGCCTTGTCCCTTCCAAGGTTATTACTATGCCGGGATTCTTAACTGCACCTGAAATATCCACCACTATGGTTTTATCCTCTTCGTAATATAGAGATTCATCCTCGCATATTTCATCATTTCCAACCACAGAAATTGAATTATCATTTTGGTCCTTGTCTAAAACAAAGGAAATAATTAAAGCGGCAATAACCACTAAAGCTATTACCGCCTTTTTAACCAGTTTTTTATCCTTTTTAAATACTAAAAAGATTTTATAAAACATGTCTCTACCTGCAATAAATTAAGATGACTTACATAAATTGAAGGTATCACAACTGGTAAAATATGTCAATTATTCAAATTCCAAATAGAGCCTCTCCACTTGGATTTCATTACGAACAAAATCAACCTTTGCATACTTAAAGAAACTCAGTATTACCAACTCCGGCGAAAGATTTCCGTTGCTGCCTGCTCTTAAAATACAATTTAACACGGGTGTTTCATTTTCATAGAACCCAGTAATTTCAACGATTAGAGGCCTTATATTAATAGTTTCCACTCTTTTTCTTTTTTTGTTTTGTCTTTCCGCTGTTATTTCCTTCAATGTCATAAACTGTTTCACCAAGAAAGGAAAATCCTCCTTGAACAAGCTGCCTGACAATCGGATTTTGTAGCACGCTTTATTTAAGGTTTTGGCTATGGAGCGCTTTTCTTCAATTCTTGACTGTACCTTAAGAATCTTTAAACCCTTTGGCAGGTTTTCATTGAGCCTCATCATTAAATCTTCACCATTATATTCCTCCGGAGTTTCAAATTCCAAAGGCTCATATGCACCTTCAAAGCCTAAGGAAAGAGGTTGGCAGAATGTTAACCTTGGATGAGGATTGAAGCCTTCAGAATAAACAAGCTGAATCGAGGCCTTATTAAAGGCTCTTTTAAATATTCGTAACAGGTCAAGATGAGAAGTATACTTAATTAACCCTCTTTTTTCAAAAAACAACAGATACTTAGCCATCTATTTCCTCCGGAGGACAGGCAGTCAGCCTTTTAACTCCGCAATTTACGCATTTCACCCTGCAATCAGGAGTAATCTCCCCCTTTAAAGCTAAAGAGAACTCCCTTAAAAGAAATTTTTTATTGATGCCGGGATCAATTATATCCCAAGGCAATACCTCATCCTTATTCCTTTCTCTGTTAGCGTAGAAATAAGGATCTATACCTGCCTCTTTAAAGGTTTTTTTCCACAGAGAAAAATTAAAGCTCTCGCTCCAGGAATCCATTTTGCAACCATTTTCCAAAGCCTTAACAAGAAGCTTTGAAAGCCTTCTGTCTCCTCTTGAAAAAACTGATTCCACCAGACTTGCGTCGCTGTCGTGATATTTAAATGTAACTCTTTTCATGGAAAGCCCGTTTTTCAGATAATTATGCTTTTCTATGAGCTTATCTACAGTATCTTGAGGTGACCATTGAAAAGGAGTAAAGGGTTTGGGGACAAAGTTTGAAAGGCTGACAGTTATATTGAACCTTCCTGAAGGTCCTTGAACTTCCCTTCTTATTTCCAGGATTTTTTTAGTCAGGTCGACAATTCCATCAAGGTCATTATAGGTTTCAGTAGGAAGGCCGATCATAAAGTAAAGCTTAAGATGGTTGTATCCCAGCTCAATTGCCTTTCTTACAGAAACCAGAATCTGTTCTTCTGTTATACCTTTGTTTATAACATCCCTGAGACGCTGAGTCCCTGCTTCAGGAGCAAAGGTCAGCCCTGACTTTCTGAACTTCTGAGTCTCTCCCAAAATCTTAAAGCCTGTATTATCAAGTCTTAGAGAAGGAAGTGACAAGGATATATTATCTTCATTGCAAAGGCCAGTAAGCTCACTGACAAGAGGCTCAAAGCATGTTAAGTCGCTTGTGGACAAAGATAACAACGACAGCTCGTCATGGCCTGTATTTTTAAGCTGCTCCTTGGACAAAGCAACAATTTTATCCTTTGTTCTCTCCCTTACAGGTCTGTAGATCATACCTGCCTGACAGAAACGGCACCCTCTTGTACAGCCTCTAAAGGTTTCAACCACAGCTCTGTCATGAACAGTTTGGGATAAGGGAACAAGAGGCTTAACAGGATAAGGTGCATCCTCCAAATCCTTAACTACAGCCTTTTTCACCCTTACCTTTCTGCCGGAAAAATCTCTTATGGTACCGTCATCATTATAGGAAACCTCATAATCAGAAGGTATATAAACGCCTTCCTCCTTTCTTGCTGTTTTAAGAAAATCATTTTTACTTCCGCCTTCAATTTTATTCTTAAGCAACAGCTCCCCCAGCCTTTTAAAGCTTTCCTCTCCGTCGCCTATGAGGAAGAGATCGAAAAAGTCGGCCAGGGGCTCAGGATTAAAGGCACAAGGCCCTCCCCCTATAATCAAAGGCATGGATTCATCCCTTTCCTCTCTTAAAAGAGGAATGCATGAAAGCTTAAGCATATTTAAAATATTAGTGTAGGAAAGTTCATATTGAAGAGTAAAGGCAACCATATCAAGGTTTTTAAGAGGGATTTTATTCTCAAGAGTAAAAAGAGGAATGGATTTTGAAATAAGGATCTCCTCCATATCCTTATAAGGTGCAAAAGCTCTTTCAAAGCTTAAATCCTCAATATCATTCATAATGGAATACAGAATTTGCAAGCCTGTAAAGGACATCCCTATATCGTAAAGGTCGGGAAAACAAAAGCCTATATGGCACTTGGCATCCTCCTTTATAATAACATTAAATTCGTTCCCAATATATCTTGAAGGCCTCATAACAAGGCTTAAGAGAGCTTCCAGTGTCTCCATTTTAACTCTTTCCATACTTTATCACCTATTGACATACAGTTTTATAGATTATATAGTTAAATAGCAACTTAACATGTTACATTATACATCGCTTAATATATGGAGGTATGACAATGGATTATTACCAGATGTTAAACAGAGCAATAGCTGAAAGCGGGTATTCTCTCAGACAAATTTCAAGAAAATGTCAGGAGGAAGGTTTATCCATAACCCCATCATATATATCACAGCTTAAAAATGGCAAACTTCCCCCCCCAAGCTGGGAGGTGACTAAAGCCTTGTCCAAGGTTTTAAACACACCTTATGAATCAAAGATGATTTTTCAAGGCTATCTTGAAAAAGCTCCCGATATCATAAAAGAATATATGGCAGCCTCATCTCAACTGAATAAAATTCTTCTGGAAAGCCTCTGTGAAATCAAAGGCGAATCTGAAATCACAAAGGAAGCTGTAAAATTCCTGGATGAGCTTGACGTACTTTCTACAGTCAACTTGGCACAGAAGCACATAGAAGACGGTAAATTTAAACCTTCAGAGGACTTTGTCAAGGATCTAAAGACTTATTCAAAAGGCCTTGTTCCCCTTGAAGAGGACAAATCAAGGTACATGCTTAACACAGATGAAATGGAACCCTTAATTCCCAAGGGAAGTCTTCTGTTTTTAAAGGATACTCCCGCTGCACTTCTAAAGACAAAGGATGTAATCCTCTTTAAAAACGGAATCATAACCTTAGTAAGAAGAGTGTACTTTTATGATGAGGACATCCTTTTGGTTCCCGACAATAAAAATGCTGAAATCATCAGAATCTACGGCTTTGATGAAATCGATTATCTGGGAAAGGTAGTATCCTATACAAAGGAATTCTAATCCTCTTCATTGTAGATAAACTCATACCCAAACAAGGTTATTACATCGCCTTCCTCAAGACCAAGGGCTTTAAGCTTCGCTATGCCCTGGTTTTTTTCTATGTATTTGTACAGGTATCTCAATGAGCCTAAATCGTTGAAATTTGTCGAATCAAATATCTTTTTCAACTGTTTCCCCGAAAGTCTGTACACTTCACCTTCCTTGGAAGCTTCAAGGAATTTAAAGTCATCCTGTTCATCTTCCCTTTTTACTGTGAATTCCTCTAAAGGTGAAGAGGGTTCATCTTCTTTTGGTAATGCTTTAAGTCGGTTTAAGGTAAAGGATAAAAGCTCCCTCACTCCTTCCCCTGTGGCTGCGCTTATTGGAAAGACGGAATATCCCAAGCCTTCCACATATTCCTTAAATTCTTCATAGTCCTCCATATCAGAGATGAGGTCCTTTTTATTGAAGGCTACAATTTGAGTTTTATTTGAAAGGTCCTTGCCGTATAAGGAAAGCTCCCTGTTAATTTTATCAAAATCATCCTTAGCTTTTCTGCCTTCCGTTTCAGCCCCGTCCACCACATGGATTAACAGCCTTGTTCTTTCTATATGCTTTAGAAATTCATGACCAAGGCCTGCCCCTTTATGTGCTCCTTCAATGAGACCTGCAATATCGGCAATTACAAAGCTGTCATCATAGATTTCACAAATACCCAGGTTGGGTACTAAAGTTGTAAAGTGGTAATTTGCAATTTTAGGATTTGCATTGGTGGCCGCCCTCAAAAGCGTTGATTTTCCAACATTTGGGAAGCCGATTAAACCCACATCTGCAATGAGTTTAAGGGAAAGTCGTACGGTGCGCAGACTTCCCTCTCCTCCTGCTTCCGCAAAATTCGGGGCCTGCCTTGTAGATGATTTAAATCTGCTGTTTCCTTTGCCGCCTTTTCCTCCCTTAGCCGCAATAACCTTGTCCTGATCCTTTACAAGATCTTTAATGACTTTCCCTGTCTTATCATCGATTACTACAGTACCTACAGGCACCTTCAGTATGAGGTCCTTCCCGCTTTTACCGTAGCAGTTTTTCTTCATGCCGTTTTCCCCGTCTTCGGCTTTGTAAGTTCTATTCCATTTAAAATCCAAAAGGGTTTTTAAATTGCCGTCGGAAACGAAAACCACATCGCCGCCATTACCGCCATCCCCACCGTCGGGACCGCCCTCAGGAACAAAGGGCTCTCTTCTGAAAGAAACAGCACCATTGCCGCCTTTCCCCGATGTAATGGTAATTTTAGCCTTATCCACAAACATAAACCAAGGACCTCCTTTCCATAATAGATTAAAAAAGCCCCGCTTTTAGGGGCTTTTCATGCACGCTCATAAACTTATTTATGCTTCAGTTTTATACACGCTTACTTGCTTTCTCTTCTTGTCATAACGCTCAAACTTCACTGCTCCATCTATCAATGCAAATAAGGTATCATCTGTGCCGATGCCCACATTATTGCCCGGATGAAATTTAGTGCCTCTCTGCCTTACAATAATGCTGCCGGCAGTAACAACCTGACCTTCTCCCGTTTTAACTCCCAAACGCTTGGCATGGCTGTCACGTCCGTTTTTAGAGCTGCCTACGCCTTTTTTACTTGCCATGGATGAACACCTCCTTTTCTCTCTAAATTAATTCATGGCTTCTGCGATTGTTTCGCAGAGCACTGCAATAGTTGATTTTTCATCTATTTCAATGTTGTTAGCCTTTGCAAACTCGATAATCTCTGCCTTTTTCATACCCTTAAAGTTGGGCAATTCACATTTTTCTTCAGCCTTTTCTGCTGCTTCCTTCTTAAGGGCAGGCTTGCCTTTAAGACTTGTAATCTCCACCAAAGTGTAAGGCTGTCTGTGGCCCTGCTTTTTCCTGTAGTTTTTCTTTGCCTTATACTTATAAACTATAATCTTTTCGCCTTTTCCGGACTCAACAATCTTTCCTGTAACAGTCATATTTAAATATGGTGTGCCTGCATCAACAGTATTGCCGTCTGAAAAAATCAGTACCTTGTCAAAGGTTACCCCATCACCGTTTTCAGCCTTTAGCTTTTCAACAGTGATCACATCCCCTTCTGAAACTTTATATTGCTTTCCGCCTGTTTCAATAATTGCGTACATCTAAAACTCCTCCTCAAACCAGTCTCACCGGAATCAAGGCAGCATCATGCTTTTAAAAGCCTTTTCCGTGTGGCTACAGTAAAAAATATTATCACAGTAATGAGGGTATGTCAACAATTATTCCTGGATTACGCCGTCCTCATCCACCATTAATTCTTTAATAAGATCATCTACTCCATCTTCCGAAAAATCATCAAAATCAGAAGCATTTTCCGCTGCTTTTTTAAGAGAAGCAGTAAGAAGTTCATGGATTTTTAAAGTTATATCTGGATTTTCTTTAAGGAATGCTTTAACATTCTCTCTGCCCTGGCCTATTCTTTCTCCTTCAAAGCTGTACCATGAGCCTGATTTTTCCACTATTTTTGCATTTGCCGCACTGTCCAGAATGTCCCCTTCCCTTGAAATTCCCGTGCCGTACATAATGTCAAACTCCGCAATTTTAAAGGGTGGAGCAACTTTATTCTTAACAATTTTAACTCTCGTTCTGTTACCTGTAACATCTTCACCCTGCTTGATGCTCTCTATCCTTCTTACATCCATTCTTATGGATGAATAAAACTTCAGCGCTCTTCCCCCTGAAGTCACTTCAGGATTTCCAAACATTATGCCAACCTTCTCACGAAGCTGGTTAATAAATACAACAGCAGTGTTGGATTTGTTAATCGCTCCTGCAAGTTTCCTTAAGGCCTGGGACATAAGTCTAGCTTGAAGCCCTACATGAGTATCACCCATTTCCCCTTGTATTTCAGCTCTTGGAACGAGAGCGGCAACAGAGTCGATGACTACAACATCAAGAGCGGAGCTTCTAACAAGCATTTCACATATTTCCAAAGCCTGTTCCCCCGTATCAGGTTGAGAAACGATCAAGTTATCAATATCCACCCCAAGATTCCTTGCATATTCAGGGTCAAGAGCATGTTCGGCATCGATGAAAGCCGCTTTACCGCCGGCTTTTTGGGCTTCTGCAATCATGTGAAGTGCCAGTGTGGTTTTTCCTGAGGATTCAGGACCGAAAACTTCAATGATTCTGCCCTTTGGAATGCCTCCTATACCTGTTGCTATATCAAGGCTTACAGAGCCTGTGGAAATAGCATCGATGTTTAATTTAGCACCTTCATCACCCAACATCATGATGGAGCCCTGGCCGTACTGCTTCTGAATTTGAAGCAGTGCCTGATTCAATGCCTTTTCCTTCTCATCTTTGTTAATTGCCACTTTCCCTACCTCCTCAAATTAAAAAGAACACCTGTTCGTATATATCATACTATTCCTTTAAGATAAGGTCAACACTTATTTTACTATTTGTCGTATATAGTTGAACATCTGTAAAACAGCATATCTTCTGTTATATCTTCTGCTCACATTCCTGCCTTGAAAGGATTTAACAAAAGTGCTGCCCTTGTAGTTAACCGCAATATATGAAAGGCCTACAGGCTTTTCCAAAGTTCCGCCCTCAGGTCCTGCAATTCCTGTTATGGCAATACAAAGATCAGAGCCCGATACTCTTTTTAAACCATCTGCCATCTCTTCCGCGGTCTCCTTGCTGACAGCGCCATACTTTTCCAAAGTATCCTCCGAAACCCCTAATTCTTCGATTTTAGCCCTGTTGCTGTAAGTAACAAGCCCACGGTCAAAAACCTTGGAAATACCGGGGATTTCAGTGATTTTGCCTGCAAAGAGCCCTCCTGTACAGGATTCTGCCGAAGATATGGTTATATTGTTATTCATAAGGTAATTCCCCACCACAATATGAAGATCTTCATCGTCTATACTGTAAACGTGGTCTCCTAAAGCCTCACATATTTTATACACCACCTTAAGAACCTCTTCCCTTGCTTCATCAAGAGTTTTTCTTTTGGAAGCCACTCTTATGGAGGTTTCGCCTTCCTTGGCATAGGTGGCAATAGTGGGGTCCTTTTGACCGTCTATAAGGGGCAAAAGCATGGTCTCAAGATGAGATTCACCAAGTCCGAATGTTCTTATCATCTTGTGATAAATTACATTGTTCTGAAATGTATGAAGATAAGGAACTACGTAATCACAAAACATAGGTTTCATTTCTCTGGGAGGCCCCGGCATGCAGACTATAATCTTGCCGTTTTTTGACAATACGAATCCCGGTGCAGTTCCGTGCTTATTGGTGAGAACTGTTCCCTCCTTTGGCATATAAGCCTGCTTATAATTATTTTCGGTGATCTCACTTCCCGATCTTTTAAAATTGCTCTCCAGGGACTTTAAAGAATCATCATGCAGCACCAGATCTTCATTGAAAAAGGAGGATACAGTTTCCTTTGTAAGGTCATCCTGGGTAGGGCCCAACCCTCCCGTGGCGATTACAAGGTCGACTTCTTCAAAGACCTGCTTAAGAAGATGGGAAAGCCTGTCCCTGTTATCTCCCACAGAATGATGGTACAGCACATCTATACCAAGAAGATTTAATTGATCAGACAGAAACCTGGAATTGCTGTTTTCAATTTCACCAAAAAGAATTTCTGTGCCGATGGAAAGAATTGCTGATTTCATAATGAAAATACCTTTCTGTTTTTATAAATATATTGAATGCCTGAGTAGACAGTCATTATGAGAGAAGCCCAAAGCATTGCCATGGAAAGGGTGAACCAAATGTCTGATAGGATTACACCTGTAAGAATAAGCATAGGTACAGCTATCATTTGCAGCACTGTTTTAATTTTGCCTGATAAGTCTGCCGCCACCACAATGCCTTCACTTGCAGCCACTGTTCTCATGCCTGATACTGCAAATTCCCGTACTAAAATAACAATCAGCATCCAGGCCGGCACAAGGCCGTTTCCCACCATAAGGCAAAAGGCGGAGTACACAAGAATCTTGTCTGCCAGAGGGTCCATAATCTTTCCAAAGTTTGAAATCAGATTACGCTTTCTAGCAATATGCCCGTCAAGAAGATCTGTCAGAGAAGCTAAAACAAATAAAACAAAGCTGATTAAGAAATAGCCTTTTAAATAAAACACAATAAAAAATGGTACCATTATCACCCGTAAAAGAGTCAGCCGGTTTGGAAGATTCATACTTTAATTCCTTTCAGATCATAATCAAATCCGTCTTCAATATAAACATTTACAAAGTCGCCCTTTTTAAGTTTCTCATCTGAGGTGAAGATTACGGAGTTATCTATGGAAGGTGCATCATACCTTGTTCTTCCAAGGTATACTCCTTTTTCCTCCTCATCCTCCACTAAAACCTCTAAAGTCTCCCCCTTCATATTTAGGTTTTTCTTAAGGGAAATTTCCAGTTGAGCCTCCATAAGTTTATCTCTTCTCAGTTCCCTAATTTCCAAAGCCACCTTGCCCTTCATGGAATATGCAGGAGTACCCTCTTCCCCTGAATAGGCAAAAACTCCCAGACGGTCAAATTCAAGGTCCTTGATTCCCTCAAGAAGTATTTGAAAATCTCTTTCTGTTTCTCCCGGGAAGCCTGTAATAAAAGTGGTCCTTATTCTGATTCCCGGCACCCTTTCACGGAGCATGGAAACAGTATGATATATAGATTTTTGTGTAGATTTCCTGTTCATTTTTCTAAGTACATTATCCGATAAATGTTGAAGGGGAATATCTATATACTTAACCACCTTTTCCAAATCTCTTATCTGTTCAATTAAAGCCTCTGTAATTTTATCCTCATAGCAGTACATAAGCCTTATCCACTTAATGCCTTCTATGTCATTCAGTTCCTTTAAAAGTTCAGGCAGAACAAGTTTTCCATAAAGATCAATTCCGTAATTAGTAACATCCTGGCCTATGAGTATAAGCTCCTTAACACCCTTTTCAGAAAGTGCCTTTGCCTCGGACAAAATATCTTCAATCCTTCTGCTTCTGTAAGGCCCTCTTATCATAGGAATAGCACAGTATGTACAGCAGTTGTCACAGCCTTCTGAAAGTCTTAAGTAAGAAGTTACACTTCCCTCTTCTGTAATCCTCAGCTCATAATCAAAAAAATCGGAAGGAGTTTCAGTAACCTTAAGAATTCTCTCTTTATATGTTTCCAAAAGTCGGGGAAGATTTAAATAATCATTAACTCCTATGATTATGTCCGCTTCTTCAATTTCAGAAAAAAGTTCCTCTGGATATCTTTGGGAAAGACAGCCTGTTACCACAAGAAGACTGTTCTTTTTCTTAGCTTTTCCATAGCTTAAAACAGCATTGACAGACTCTCTTTTAGCGTCGTTTATAAAGCCGCAGGTATTAACTATGACCACATCTGCTTTGTCTAAATCTGATATGATTTCATGGCCTTCTTTTTCCAAAAGGCCTGTGAGGTGCTCAGAGTCATTTTCGTTTTTCGGGCATCCCAGGGTATGAATCAATACTTTCATTTCTCTTCTTCAGCGCCTTCCGGAAGTCCGTACAGATCTGCCTCTGTGATTAATACTTGCCTTGGTCTTGAGCCGTCCTGAGGACCGATTATTCCATTCTGCTCCATCATATCGATAATTCTTGCAGCTCTGTTGTAGCCTATTCTAAACCGCCTTTGAAGCATGGAAACCGAAGCTTGTCCTTGTCTTGCCACCATATCTACAGCCTCTCTGTAGAATTCATCCTCTTGGTCCTGAGACTCAGTTTCGGCGGTCTTGAGAACAGCCTCTAAAATTTCTTCCTTGTAATATGCCTCCTGGCCTTGAGAATTAATATACTCTATAACCTTTCCTACTTCTGAATCGGATATAAAAGTACCTTGAACCCTGATGGGCTTGCTTAAGCCTTGAAGGCTGAAGAGCATGTCTCCTTTTCCCACAAGCTTTTCTGCTCCTGACATATCAAGTATGGTTCTTGAGTCAAATTGACTTGCCACTGCAAATGCAATTCTTGAAGGAATGTTAGCCTTTATAACGCCTGTCAACACATCTACAGAAGGCCTTTGAGTTGCGACTACAAGGTGCATCCCGGCTGCCCTTGCCATCTGAGCCAGCCTGCATATAGCCTCCTCCACCTGAGAAGGAGCAGCCATCATAAGGTCAGCAAGCTCATCTATTATTATTACAATTTGAGGAAGCACATCCTCCTTCAAGCCTCTTTCAATCATCTTCTCGTTATAGTGTTCCAGATCTCTTACAGATATTTCGGCAAACTGTTTATACCTTTTAGTCATCTCTGAAACTGCCCAGTTCAAAACGGCGGTAGCCTTTTGAGGGTCGGTAACTACAGGTGCAAGAAGATGGGGTATTCCATTGTATCTTGCAAGCTCCACTACTTTAGGGTCTATTAGCAGAAGCTTAACCTCGGAAGGCAGAGCTCTATACAGAAGGCTTGTAATTATAGAGTTTATACAAACGCTTTTACCGCTTCCCGTGGAACCTGCAATAAGCATATGGGGCATTTCTTTAATGTCCGCAATGACAGGATTCCCCGATAAATCCTTTCCTATAGCAAAGGCAATTTTTGATTTGGCCTGTTTAAATTCCTTTGAAGAAACCATCTCTCGAATAGTTACCAGGTTAACCCTCTCATTTTCCACCTCTATGCCTACGGCTGCCCTTCCTGGAATGGGAGCTTCAATGCGTATGCTCCTTGCTTCCAGGTTTAAAGCTATATCATCAGCAAGTTTTGTTATGCTGTTAACTTTGACTCCCACATCAGGTGAAAGCTCATATCTTGTAACGGTAGGCCCCTGAATGACCTGTATAACCTTTGCACCCACATTGAAATTCTTTAGGGTTTCCTCCAGCTTTTTGGCCTTCAGCTTTAATGCTTCAGTGTCAGCTTTCTGACCCTTTTGTTTAACCTCTTCCAAAAGGCTTACAGGAGGAAAGGAATAATTTACTGCTTGTGATAAAACCTTTCCTGTCCTCACAGAATTACCGTCTCCCAGACCGAAAACAGTCTCCCCTGTTTTATCAGGATCTCCCTCAAGACCGAAGCCCCTTTGTTTCTCCCTGCCTCTCCCCTTAAATAGAGAATCATCATTTACCATTCCAAGAATTTTTAATTGATTCTCTGACAAGCTTTCATCTTTAATGAAAGGCTTTTCTTTCACAGGGTGAATTACAGGTTTAACTAAAGGTCCCTCCTCTTCACTTTCATCAAAAGTCTTAATTACCGCTTCCTCAATAAGAGGTTCCTCTTTAAAAATTGAAACCTCTTCCTTCCTCTGTTTTTTCTCAGCTCTTCTTGCTTTCATCATTGAGAAAAATTGTGAGAAAGGCGTATTGAGAATTAACAAAAGGCAGATTAAAATCACAACGATGGATGAAATATAAAGGCCCCATGTACCTATGGTTTTAATTAAAAGAAGTCCAAGGACAGTTCCGAACAGGCCGCCGCCTTCCAGGCTGATTCCATCCTGATAGAAGCCCTTAAAATCCATGGGCCAAACAGTGAGGTTTTCCGAATCGATATATAAGGAAGAATTCATAATACAGATCATGAGAAAAATCAAGGTTAAAAAGACCATGGATTTAGCCGTAATATGAACTGCCTTTCTTAACAATAAAAGCAAACCGTAAATTATGAGGTAATAAGGCAGCGCCATGGCAACCAAACCGAAGGAGCCCTTTAGAATCTCCTTCAAAAAGTGTCCCACCTCTCCTGCCGCATTGGTGTTAAAGGAAATAATAATAAAAACTCCTATAGCAATAATAATTACAGACCATATTTCATCCTTAATCCTTGAGGATGTCTTAACAGGTTTTTCCTTTTGGGCAGTATCATTTTTAGGTTTATTCTTAGAACCCTTCGGCCTGCCCGGTTTTCTTTTACCTTCTTGCATATAATTCTCCGATTTAAATATTAATATAAATGAGCACAAAAGCCGCAAGGATCCACACATAAATGCTGAACTTGAAAAGGCTTTTGTTTCTCACAACTCTAAGCATTACTTTTATTGCAAACAGCCCTGATATACAGGCTATTAAAACTCCTATGACAGCAGGTCCCGCCCATGAGGATTCAAAGCCTCCCGTAAAGGCATCTTTTGCTTCAAAAATTGCAGAACCAAGTATAGCGGGTATTGAAATCAGAAAAGCATATTTAATTGCCGTATTTCTGTCAAGCCCTGTAACAAGACCGCCTGCCAGTGTGGCGCCGGACCTTGAAATCCCGGGCCAAATAGCAATCCCCTGAAAAACTCCCACAAGTAAAGCATGAGTTACTTTAATCCCCTCTTCCTTATGGGACAGCTTTACCTTTACAGAATACTTCTCCGTAACAAACAGCAAAAATCCCGTAAAAATCAAACCTGCCGCAATAAGCCCCGGGCTTACGTAAAGAGACTCAAAAAAGTCATGAAATACAAGGCCGATTATGGCTGTGGGCACGCAAGCCACTATTATCATGGCTCCCAGCCTTCTTACGGGAGAGCTGTCAAGGCGTAAGCCTTTCCCAGTAAAAAGATCCCTTACTGTTCTTGCAAGCTCAACCAAAAGCTCCCCTATATCCTTGAAATATACTAAAAACACAGAGACCAGGGTTCCTAAATGCAGCAGGACTGCAAAGGGCAGCACCTTTTCTGAATCTATGCCAAAGAAGCTTTGAAGCAGTGAAAGATGAGCGGAGCTTGATACCGGCAAAAATTCCGTCAACCCTTGAATCAGCCCCAGTAAAGCACCTTCAAAATATGTCAAAACCTGTCTCCCTTCTAATTTCAAAATGCTAAAACACATTATACCATAATTACAAAGTAATTATGGTATAATCAGCCATCTGCGTTTTCGGCTTTTTAACTGCCGAAATTTTCGAGAGGGCATATGATATATAATATCCGCAGTGTTTGAATTTGCGGATATTATACCATAATTACAAAGTAATTATGGTATAATCAGCCATCTGCGTTTTCGGCTTTTTAACTGCCGAAATTTTCGCAGGGCATATGATATATAATATCCGCAGTGTTTGAATTTGCGGATATTATACCATAAGTGCCCTATAATATAATAATAGTATTTAACCTGCTTTTTATGTATAATTATTAGTGAATTTACCGGAGGAAAACTTTAATGAATAAAAAACCAAACATTGCAGTAATAGGAGCAACAGGCCTTGTAGGCTCCACAATCCTAAAGGTTATGGAAGAGCTGGACTTCCCCTTTGAAAAGTGCTACCTTTTCTCTTCAAAGAGATCAGAAGGCACTAAGGTTACCTTCTTTAATAAAGAATACCGGGTGGAAGAGCTTACTGAAGACAGCTTTAATTACCCTATTGATATTGCACTTTTTGCAGCAGGGGGAGCCACATCCCTAAAGTATGCCAAACAAGCAGCCTCTAAAGGCATCCTTGTTATAGACAATTCCTCTGCCTTCAGAATGGATAAAGACGTACCTCTTGTGGTACCTGAAGTAAACAAAGAAGCTGCATTCACAAATAAGGGCATAATTGCAAATCCCAATTGCTCCACAATTCAGGCAGTAGCAGCCTTAAAGCCTTTAAATGACAAATACGGTATCAAAAGAATTGTCTATTCCACATATCAGGCAGTTTCAGGCTCCGGTTTAAAAGGGATAAAGGCTCTTCAGGGAGGAATCAGCGGGAATAATGAAAAAAGCTGCTATCCTCACCCTATTTTTAATAACTGTATTCCTCATATTGACGATTTCACTGAAAACGGCTATACCAAGGAAGAGCTTAAGATGATAAATGAAACCAGGAAGATTTTAGGTGATGAAACCTTAAAAATCACAGCCACCACGGTGAGGGTGCCTGTTTTTGACTGCCATTCGGAAGCTTTGAATGTGGAGCTTTTGGAAGATTTTGACCTTGAGGACGTAAAGGCTCTCTATAAGGAAGCCCAAGGCATAAAGCTGGTGGATGATGTTGAAAACAACTTGTATCCCCTGCCCCTTACGGCGAAAGGAACAGACCTTGTTTATGTTGGAAGAATCAGAAGAGACTTTTCTCAGGAGAACACCTTAAACTTGTGGGTTGTTGCAGACAATATAAGAAAAGGCGCTGCCACCAATGCAGTTCAGATAGCACAGCTCTTTGTATAAGAAAAGAAGATATAAAAAACAGCGCTTGAATGCGCTGTTTTATAATTGTTATGCTTCAGGCACGATCTCTTTACCGTCATAATAGTTGCAGTTAGGGCAAACTCTATGAGGAAGCTTTGGCTCGTGGCACTGAGGACACTTGGATAAGCCCGGTGCGCTCATTTTCATATTAGGAGCTCTGCGCTTATTTCTTCTGGCTTTAGAAGTCCTGTTTTTAGGTACTGCCATTTCTACACCTCCTTACATAAGTATTGCCAAAACAATTGTTTCGAACCATGTTATTATATATATCAGGTTCGCTCTTTGTCAAGGTGATTTTTTTAAAGTAAAATTTTAAAATCGCCTTTATTATTTCAGCTCGCTAACTATTCTGTTTGTGTCTCTTGCGATCATCAACTCTTCATTTGTCGGAATTAGAAGAACCTTTACCTTTGAATCAGGCTTTGAGATTACGGTTTCAATTCCTCTTATATTGTTTAGCTCAAGATCAAGTTCAACACCCAGGTTCTCCATATTTTCAAGGATTTGGGCTCTCATGCCTATATCGTTCTCCCCTATTCCTGCAGTAAACACTATTGCGTCGACGCCGTTCATCTCTGCCATATAGGAGCCGATGTAGGATTTCACTCTGTGAGCAAATACCTTTACCGCAATCAAAGCTCTGTCGTTGCCTTCAAGGACTGCTTTTTCAATATCTCTTAAGTCATTGCTTATACCTGAAATGCCGTAGATACCTGATTTTTTATTTAAAATATTAGTGACTTTAAAAACATCCATGTTTTCTTTTTCAGCAATAAATTGCAGGATTGCAGGGTCAAGATCTCCTGAGCGTGTTCCCATTACAAGACCTTCAAGGGGAGTAAAGCCCATGGAGGTATTTATGCTTTTCCCGTTTTTAACTGCTGTAATGGAAGCTCCGTTTCCAAGGTGGCATGTGATTACCTTAAAGTCATCCACAGGTTTTCCCAAAATTGCGGCAGCTCTTTCTGCTACATACTTGTGGCTCGTTCCGTGAAAACCATATCTTCTAATCTTATATTTTTCATAATATTCATAGGGAATGGCGTAAATATATGATTCAGGCTCCATGGTCTGATGAAATGCAGTGTCAAAAACTCCTACCATAAAGGTATCCGGCATCAATTCCTTGCAGGCAGAAATACCTAAAAGGTTGGGCGGATTGTGAAGAGGGGCAAGGTCTGTACATTCAGTTAAAGCATCTATAACATCTTGACTCAGTAACACAGAGTAAGCATATTTTTCACCGGCATGCACAACTCTATGGCCTACTGCCCCGATTTCATCCATGGATTTTAACACTCCGTGATCTTTATCTAAAAGAGCATCAAGAACGTGTGATATTGCATCTTTATGGTCAGCCATAGGAGCTTCCAGGTTATACTTCTCCATACCTGTCTTTTCATGGCATAATATTGAACCCGGGATGCCTATCCTTTCCACAAGTCCCTTGGCCAGTAAAGACTCATCCTCCATGTCCAGAACCTGATACTTTAAAGATGAGCTTCCGCAATTAATTACAAGTACTTTCATCCTAAAACCTCCTGTTTTTAAATATTATATATGTTTAGATTCAACCCTTACAGGTTTAACCACATAGTCGGCTCCGGCATAAAGATTGCTTCCGGAGGTGAGATTGTATAAATCCGTTGCAAGAATATCATAGTTAAGAAGCTGCCAGAACAAAGAACCGTCGCTTAAATCCTTATTGATGTTGGTCAGTATGGGAATATGGGCAGTTTCAGCCTTTTTTATATGCTTCAAAAGCTTTTGACCGTTGTTGTTCATACCAAGGACTCTTGCATAAAACAGCCTTTTGGTAAGTATTGTGTTCATGCTGTCTTCATCAAGATGAAAGAGAATATGCATAAGCATTCTTTGAACCTTGGTCTTGGTATATCTTTTCCCCGACAAACGGTTGATAAGCTCATCCATATTTTTAGCGTAACGAACTTCGTTCTTCAATTTGTTTTCAAGGCCCTCCGTAACGGAGATTATCTTTGAAAGCTCAGATGTGGAGCTTTTTAATATTTCGGACACAACTACAGGAAAAAGATCATTAATTTGAATATCGCATTTGCCATTGGCGCATATTAGGCTTGATATGCTCTCAAAAGGAATGTATTCCAAAAAACCGTCCAGGGATTTTTGTTCGTAATACTTCTTTCTTAAAGCGGATGCAGAAGCATAGTTCTCTTTAATCTCGGAGTCATTATGTCTACCGCCTATTCTCTCGATGGTTACGGGCTTAATCTTGGAATTGATTTTTATCATTCTCTTTAAGTACTCTAAGGCCAGAAGATTATTTGGCTCTTTAATGATTCCCGCCGCATCCTTACCCTTAAAGTCCTCAAGAGCAAGGCCCCATGCTTTTGCATAGGAAACTCCTTCATCCAGATACTTTTTAAGAATGTTTTTTAAGTCTTCAGGCTCCTTAACAAGGACTTGAGCAATGTCCATAAGCTTGTCTATATCACCTGATTCACTTCCAAAGCTTATATAGTCTACACAGCCTAAACCCTCCAGAATGGAAATGCCTCCACAGGCAAAGTTTTCTGCACTGTTACAAGCATAAACAAAGGGTAGTTCAAGAACTAAGTCAACTGAAGCCTCAATTGCACTTCTTGCCCTCACCCATTTATCAAACAGAGCAGGCTCTCCCCTCTGAACGAAGTTGCCGCTCATTACGCACACAACCACATCGGCACCTGTTCGTTTTTTTGATTCCTCTAAATGATACAGATGGCCTTTATGAAAAGGATTGTATTCTGCTATAATTCCAAGAACTTTCATCTATTCATTAATTTTCTGCTTGAACCTTGCAAGCCAGTTCCTCTATTTCTTTTCTGTTCTGATAAAGTTTTTCATTGATCTCTATGAAGGTAGTCTCAATGCTCTCCATCATCTTCATAATGTGTTCCCCGTTTAGCTGATCCAGTTTTTCTTGGAGGTTGTACAAAACGCTGTCCACATAATTATATGAGGACATCTTTAATTCACAGGCATTATTTTCAGTAACCCTAATAATCTCATCAGCTCGCTGCTTTGCCTTTAGAGTAATATCATCATTTTCTATAAGGGTTTCAGCTTGGCGCTCTGCTTCCTTGATGATTTTTTCATACTCAATCTTGGCTTCTGAAAGAATGCGCTCCCTTTCACCCTTAATCCACTGAGCCTGCTGTATCTCTTCAGGCAGATCCAATCGAATCTCTTTAACAAGCTCTAATAGTTCATCAGGGTCCACTATTATCTTCCCTGCAAGAGGAACCGATGGTGCCGTATTAACTACTTCTTCAATCTCTTCAAGCAAATCGAAAATTTTCATTGTAATCCCCCGTTAATCTATCTTTTTTTTATCCAAGGCATCCTTAACAGCCTTTGGTACCAATCCTTCTATATCACCGTCCAAGCTGTGCACTTCCTTAACCAGGCTTGAGCTTAAAAAGCTGAGACTGGGCTTGGTCATCAAAAATATTGTTTCAACACAGCCATTATATAGTCTTGCGTTCATCTGAGCCATTTGGATCTCATACTCAAAGTCCATGGAAACCCTTAAGCCCCTTACTACCACATTAAAACCCTTCTCATTAACATAATCTGCTAAAAGACCTGAGAAGCTGTCCACAGATACATTAGGAAGGTGTTTAGTAACTGCTCTTATAAGGTCAACTCTTTCTTCTGCAGTAAAATATGATTTCTTGGAAACATTATTGATAACACCTATTACAAGGGTATCATGGATTTTTGCCGCTCTTTCAATTAAATCAAGATGCCCGTTTGTAAGTGGGTCAAAAGACCCTGCATAAAGTGCACTTGTACTCACATACAACCCTCCCTTTCATCGAAAAATATTATATCACAGTAAATTTTTGTTGTATATGCTCATTGAAGCAGTGCCGTACTTTTTACACTTAACCTTGGAAAATCCGTGAATATCTGAAGGAAGTTTTATGTCTTTTCTGTGCTCAATAATTAAAACCCCGTCATCTTTTAAAAGCTTCAAGTCTCCCATAACTTTAAACAAATGTTCATAATCCTTAAAAGCGTAAGGAGGATCTGCAAAGATAATATTAAAATCCCCGGAAAGCCTGTTTAATGAGCTTTCAAAGTCTCCTGCAAGGATTTGATACTTATCTGTAATTTGAAGCTTTTTAAGATTCTCTCTTATGGTTCCTATACTGTCCCTGTTGTCATCTATAAATGCAGTAAATACGGCGCCTCTGCTTATAGCTTCAATGCCTATGGCCCCTGAGCCTGAAAAAATATCAAGAAACCTGCTTCCCTCAACTTCTTCTGTAAGTATGGAAAACAGAGCTTCCTTTACTTTGCCTGAAGTGGGGCTGATACAGGAATCTTTGGGTGATGTTAAAACCCTTCCTTTATATTTTCCCGCTATTACTCGCATTTCTAACTCCCCATAATCACATTGAGGCCTTTGCCATAATGGTTTTAACTCTGTCATAAAGCAAAGGATAAGAAGATAAATCCGGATCCTTTTTTATAAGCTTTATGCTTTCTTCCTTTGCACGTAAAAGTATGTGGTAATGTCTTCTTAAGTCTGCTATTACAAACTCATTGATACCGTGCTGTCTCGTTCCAAAGACTTCTCCCGGACCTCTTAAATCAAGATCCTTTTCTGCTATGTAGAATCCGTCCCGTGATTCAGTCATTATGGCCAGCCTCTGTTTTGACACTTCACCCGGTGCTTCAGATACGAGGTAACAGTAGCTAATTTCTGTGCCTCTTCCAATTCTGCCTCTAAGTTGATGAAGCTGTGAAAGACCAAATCTCTCCGCATTTTCAATAACTATAACAGTTGCGTTTTCCACATGAATCCCCACTTCTATTACTACCGTAGAAACGAGGCAGGAGTATTTACCTCCTTTAAAGTCTTCCATTACAGCTTCTTTCTCCCCTGCCTTCATATTTCCGTGAAGGAGAGCCACCTTGTAAGGCTTAAGCTTTTCAGTCAATTCCTTGTAAACCTCCGAAGCCGACCTTACATCGAAGAAATCAGACTCATCTATTAAAGGCGTTACTACGTAGCACTGCCTGTTTTCTTCAAGAAGCTTTTTAATATTTGAGTACATTTCATCTCTTTTATTATCACTTCCCACAGTGGTTGTAATAATCTCAGGTCTTCCCGGAGGCAGCTCATCTATTATGGATACATCCAGGTCTCCATAGAGCAGGGATGCTAAAGTTCTGGGTATTGGAGTAGCTGTCATAACTATAATGTCCGGGGCTTTTCCTTTTTCTGAAAGCTTAATTCTCTGCTCCACTCCAAAGCGATGCTGTTCATCGGCTATAACAAGAGTTAAGTCCTTGAATATTACATTGGGCTCAATGACTGCATGGGTGCCGATTAAAACCTTTAAAGTGCCGTCTGAAAGGCCTGAAAGGATCTCCTGTCTTTCCTTTGCGGTGGAAGAGCTTGTTAAGAGTCCTGTTTTAATCCCCAAGGGTGAAAGAAGGTCACTTATGGAACCATAATGCTGCTTTGCCAAAAGCTCGGTAGGCGCCATCATTACTGCCTGATAGCCGCTTTGTGCCGCCAAGCTTAAAGCCAGAGCTGCAATTACAGTTTTTCCGCTTCCCACATCGCCTTGAACAAGTCTGTTCATAGGCAGTTTATCCCTCATCTGGCCTTGTATCTCATTCCAGACTCTTTCTTGAGCACCTGTCAGCTTAAAAGGCAGGGACAATTCTTTAATCGAATCAGCGGCCATATACCTATGGCTTTTATTCTCCTTCCTGAGCTTTTCACCGTGAAGCATTAAGCTTGTTAAGAATAAAAAAAGCTCTTCAAAGGCAAATCTGAACCTTGCCTCCTTAAGCCTCTGCTCATCTTCAGGAAAATGAATATTATTTAAAGCATATTTTAAACTGCAAAGCCTGTTATCTTTAACGATATATTCAGGAAGATAGTCCTCTGTTTCCAAATCCAGTCCACATACCTGCCTTTGCAACCTTTGAAGCTCATTTTGAGTTATTCCTCTGGTGAGAGAATATAGGGGCAGAATTCCCTTAAAATCCTTTCCGGTCAAGTCATCCAAAGGAGTGAAATCGGGATGGGCCATTTTTTTACTGCCGTAGGAGTCAAAAACCTTACCGAAGAATGTATAGTATTTACCTACGGAAAAGCTTTTCAGATAGTATTTGGGATTAAAAAAGATAAGCTCAATTACGCCTGTGTCATCTTTTGCAGTTACCTTTAAAGGAGATTGTTTTCCTCCGTAATAGTGGCCTCCCTTAATATCTGTCACCTGCACCTTAATAAGAGCTGTATCACCTTCTATTAATGAAAAAACAGGCTTAATATTCCTTCTGTCCTGATACTTTACAGGGAAAAAATACAGAAGATCCTCCAAAGTATTAATATTTAATCTTTTTAAGGTTTCTGCCTTTTTAGGGCCTACTCCCTTTAATACGGAAACGGGCGATAAAGGATCAATCATTCTCTCTCACTCTTTACTTCAATATTTCTTCTCTGAAGCTCCCTTGATAATGTGCCCTTCACAACTACTGCTATGCTGTTTGGCTTTTCACCTGTCATGGTTGTAATATTTTCCTGAATTTCTGTAATCAGCTGATTTGTAACGTGCCCGATGCTGGTGCCAAATTTAATAATTATGAAAAACTTAATGTCCAGGCCCTTTGAGCCCATGGAAATATCTATATTTTGAGTGTCATCAAAGTAACCGATTTTTGTGAAAAACCCTGAAGGCATCCTGCCCTTGGTGTTGGAAATATAAACCTTGCCGTTAAATCTCCTCACAGCATTTGTAATGATCTTCGTTATAACGGCTCTTGAAATAGAAATTGTGCCATATTCTGTTTCAAATTTATAAAGCATAAAGAGTTCCTCTTAAAAGTTATAAACATTATACCATAAGAAAAAAAACCTGTTTAACAGGTTTTTCCTCTATACGGCCCGGTTTACACTTCCTGACCTTAAGCATCTGGTACAAACTTTAGCTCTTCTAATAGTGCCGTTATCATTTATTCTTACAGACTGGATATTTGCATTCCATTTTCTTCTGGTGTGTCTGTTTGAATGAGAAACATTGTTACCGGAACTTTGGCCCTTGCCGCATACCTCACACTTATTTGACATGTACCACACCTCCTTTTTCCCGTCTTTTATTATTTCTCAAAAATACTCATATAACAAACGACATTATAGCAAACTGTTTATCTTATGACAAGCACTTTTTTATTAACATCTGCTTTTTAAGAATTGTAACATTAAGTGTCGCCTTCGCTAAGCAACCATTTTATATGCTTCCAGTGGTGAATAATAGTTAAGTATCTTCCTGGGATAATTATTCAGCCAATTTTCTATGCGTTGTATATCCTT